>Ga0268279_1000001_pt1:250000-742499 | contig 742499 bp, 655 predicted proteins | sample saktaG_6_FD_190142 | JGI IMG/M metagenome (GOLD analysis project Ga0268279, IMG submission 190142) | Saline water microbial communities from Sakinaw Lake, British Columbia, Canada - sak_2010_1_5_80m | ecosystem: Environmental > Aquatic > Non-marine Saline and Alkaline > Saline ...
GAACGGTATGATCATTGGAAAAAATGGCAGCGCAACCGGACTCGTATTCCGTCCTTCGCCTGCATTCGATAAACTTATAAAAACAAAGAAGCCAAAGTCCCACAAAAGAATTCTGAATGAGAATCGTGCTGCACTTAAAGCCCTCCGCGAGTCGGGGATTGTTGAAATTCATGATATTGAAACCCCATCCCAGACTGAGCGTTTCATTGAACTTCAGGAGAACGGAGAACTAACCTGTCGCGTCTGGCTGCGTCCTGATCTTTCTCGTGCGGCTGAACTTAGAGATAAAGGCTTCACAATGGGGCTACATCCAAAATCAAAAGTAAAGAACATGTGGCTGCGCTACGGGGCATTAAAGGGCTACATCGACGGAATCATGGGAACACACGGTGCCCTCTTTTTTAAGCCCTATAATGACCAACCTGGAAACTACGGTCATTGGCGGCGTCACACATCTGATGACCCCAAATTTCAGGTTCGCAACATGGAAAAGATGTACAACCTTATCAAAATCGGGCTGGAGGCGGGCTTTGCTCCCAATGTCCATGCCATCGGGACAAGAGGAGTAGCAGAAATGCTAGACCTTTACGAAAAGCTCAAAAATGAAGGCATAGATTTAAAGGGTTTCCGGGTTATCCATGCACAGGTAATCAGACCTCAAGATTTTGCAAGATTTAAGGCATTAAACGTGATTGCAGAGGTCAATCCTTATCATCTTTCTGATGACATGAGATGGATGGAGGAAAGAATCGGCCATGAACGATGCAAAGGCGCATATGCTTTCAAGTCTCTTTTGGATAATGGTGCAAGGTTATGCTTCGGTTCTGATTGGCCAGGAACAAGTGTTGCTCTCTACCATATGCATCCTAAATATCTAATTTATGCTGCTGTGGCACGGAAGACTCTTAAAGGCACTCCCGAAGAAGGCTGGTTTCCAGAGCAGTGTATATCTGTAGAAGAAGCTATCAAGGCTTACACAATCAACAACGCATTTGCGGCTTTTGAAGACGATCTCCGCGGCTCTTTAGAAGAAGGAAAACTTGCTGACATCACTGTGTTTGATAGAAAAATGCTCGAAATTCCGAAAGAAGAAATATTAAAAGTAGAAGTTGAGTATACAATTATTGACGGGAAGATAGTTTTTGAAAAAAAATAACTTCTATTTAATCTGAACAACCTTTATTCTTCCTGAAATAGCAAGAGTTATTTTATATTCCCCGCCCGAATTCGAGATAATTATAGTAGCCAAATTAGAAACTGTTCCCTTGGGATGAAAAGTTGGACTGTTATTAGCTCGGATTGACACCGCTTCTAGAAAAAAGGTCTGTTCACATATCCATTTATTTTGAATTTCATTGTATTTCTCGACAACATAGCTCGTTGGGCCAAATTTGATTCGGTACTTCACTCCATCAAAAATTGCCTTATACCTGGCATAGTGCATTCGTGAATTAACCTCCCAAACTGCCTTTTTCAGCCGGTACTTTGGGGAAATATTTATAAAAGGCATTGACATTATTCCAACTACAACTGCTAGAACAAACATTGAAGTCAAAACCTCTAAAATTGAAAATCCATTTTTTTTTATTTCTACTTGTATCATTGCAGCCTTAATCTTCCTTCCATTCAATTACCTTCAAAGATGACAGATAAAGAACGGGTTTTACTGTTTCTGGAGCATTTTGAAGAAGGTCTTTTTTCTCCAAAAACCGCTCATCATAAGTAAGTTCAAGCCTATTCCCATTAGAGGTGTAATCCGAAGCATGCAGGCTTCCTAAAAGGTGGACTGTTTTTTTCTCTCCCTGGATATTGAAGCCTTTTCCAGAAGCAGTTAGAGATGCTTGAATTGTTATCTCCTTAGGAGCATTCTCATCAATGACAATTTCCCCATCTCTCGGTCTGCCACCCAAAAAATCCTTTCCTGTAGCAAATATGTTCAGTTGAGAGTTTGAATCTTTAACATAAGGGATTCCTTCTTCCCACTTCAATCCTTGACATATAAGGTGAGAAGAAATATTTACCCTGCCGGATGAAATAATTGTCAAGTTTACACCACGAAGAATACAGGATGCTTTTTCCTCTATGGACAGGACAACTGTACCTGATGAATCTATGACTCCCCCTCCAAGTGAATGGATTTCCCCATTGACAATAACAATTCCTATAGGAACAAGGTCATATACCTTAACTCCAGCAGCTGAGAAGAAAAGTGTTTTTCCCTTGGCCGGACTGAATTTCAAAACCCAAAAGCTTTGTCCGATCTTGAAATATAGGACCTGGAACTCGTCTTCGATAGCCATGGTCATTTCATCCAAATCTCCTTGGACAAAAATCCCGCCAAGGCCCATATCATCTTTGATCAAATAAACACCATCCAGTATAGGTTCTTTCGATATTTCTAACCCAAGGGCTGACCTTAGTTGAGAGGTAGAAAGATCCTGTGGATAAAAAATATTTATTTTTAAGGCTTTGTTTATTTGAGGAACTGCTTCATTTGGAAGAAGGTCCCTAGAAAAATCCGCTTTAGGAAGAATTTTATTCTTTTGGGAAGGAAGAATGTCAATTTTATTTTTTGACAAAAAACTTTTCTTTTGTTCCGTGTCTAATTCTTTATCTATAAGAAGGGGAATTATGGAAAGAGGGAGATTGCCGGTAAAAATATTCATAGAAGCTTCAAGATCGGATCTCTTCCTTTGCTTAAAATTTTTTAACATTCCTTCAGAACAGATATCTACTCTGTATGCTGCACTAAAATGACTGGCTTCTTCTTCAATTTTTTTTAAAGAAAAAACTGTGCTGCTTTCCCATCCCAACTTTTCCCAATTTGAAGCGATAGTAAGTGGAATTTCCGATTCAAGAAGTTTCTCAATTATTCTCATACCTTTATTCACAGCGTCTTCTTTTAGCACTTCTGTTTCTCCCGAAGAAAGAACTGATAAAGAAGTCCTATTTAAGGCTAACTGAACAAGTTGATTGAAACTTTGCTTGATTCCGTTTTCGGAAGCGTAACCCAGAAGCATTGAATTTTTCTTACAGGCAGTCAATCTTATATGAATCTGTGAGTTATAAAGCATACCTAACCCAAGAACAGAAAAAATGAAAAACATAAAAATTGAGATAAGAGTCATACTCCCTTTCTTAAACTCATTCTCCCGCTTTGAGAGCAGAGACCAGGGCAACATTTTCCGGAAAAACAGAAATTTCATATTTTTTCTCCTTGTTTGTCTTCAGGCTGATGCTTAATTTCAAAAGATTCGAAGCTTCATTATAATCGAATCCAAAAAACGCAGTTTCTTCAAGAAGAGGCTGCGCTGAACTGCTATTTACCTTTCTTCTCAAGGTCTGACTGCTTTCGTCAAAAAAAAGTGAAACTCTTTTTATCATGATTACACTGCAGTCTTCCTTTGAATAAGAAAAATCAATCGGTGACGAGAGAACTACGCTGTCCCTGTCAACAAGAAAAACTGCTTTAATCTCTGCTTTTGTTGGGTCAAAAAAGCAGAGCTCCCGGCCTTTTCTGATCTTACTTGTACTTGCTAAGTTTATCCGTATTTGACCTGGTACAAGATCACTTGACAGCATCAGTTGCTTTTCTCTGCTGAGAATAATAAGAGTGCCATTACTCTCACTAATAGCATCAAGCACCCCCAATTCAACAGGGATTATGATTCCCAGGCCACTCTCTGCAAGATCTGTTTTCATTTTATCCAGTGCCGCAAAGGCAGCCTCGCTTGCCTCCTGTTCTTCTTTAACTTTTTGAAACTTACCGCGTGTAAATGCATAAAACTCCATAGTGGCAAGGACAACTAAAAGAAATAAAGACATGGTTATTAAACTTTCAATCAGGGAGAAACCGCTGCCTTCCTTATTCTTTATTCCCTCAAATGATTTTCTCATGATATTATGAATTACCCTGCCTCAGAATCATTATTCATCGTATATTCAGAGTTTCTGTTCCGCCTCATCAGAATCCAAGTTTTCCAGATAAAAAAAGAACTAATCTGGTTCCTTTCTGAGGGTAATTTACATGAAAACATCCAATCTCTATTTTTTTCATGTCTGCATCAACATCCTGAATTCTCCATTCTCTGTAAAATAAATTTTTACTGTCGCCTATCCTAACAAATTCTGACACGGAACCCGCATTTAATTTCTCATCTTCATAAGAAAGAGACTTTAAGTATTCAAGCTTTGCTGAAGCCAATTCCACCGACTTTATGCTGCATTCGCTTCTCTTTTTTACAAGAAGTGAATGGGACATCATTTGAGCTGTCCCTACGATAAGAAAAGTAATTATCGAAGAACAGATAAGAAATTCAATCAGAGTGAAACCATACTGGTTCTTTGCGGAAAAAATTGCCACTATTTCCTCCTTTCGCTTATTTAATGCCTGCATGAGTCGTGCCATTATTGAACTGAAACAAATTCAAGATAAGAACAAAAAAATTACTAAAAGCGATGTCAACATTCGTAGAATACTCATGTTTAAATCTCACTTAACTGTCAACAATAGTTGACACCAAGACTCCTCCCAATTTCCCATCACCCAAAAAGCAAAATTGAAATTATTTATATATTTGGATATAGTAAAGCAGAGGATGAATAATTATGTTTTCCGGAGGATAAACCATGAAAAAAGCAGTTTTAGTTTTAACCATAACTTTAATTCTTCTCTCTGGACTGTTCCTCTTTTCGCAGGAACCTTATAAACTTCCTCCAAAAGAAGTTGTGGATATTGTGAATGCTGCTCCACCTCCTCGCGCAAGCATAAGCCCAACAAAAGACTGCATTATCCTTATAGAATACGAGACTATGCCGTCTATTGTATATATGTCACAGCCGTTGCTCAGAATTGCAGGAACAAGAATTACTCCAAAAAATAACAGCCGCCAGGTTACAACTTTCTATACAGGACTCGTAATAAAGGATATTAAAACCGGCTCCGAAAGGCGCGTTTCTCTTCCTGAAGAATCAAAGTTTGGTTTTCCTTATTGGTCCTATGACGGCAAATGGGCGGCTTTTACACGTTATTTGGATAATGGAATCGAACTTTGGGCATTAGAGCTTAAAACAGGGAAAGCAAAAGCCCTCACAAAAGCTGTTATAAATGCAACTTTGGGCAGGGGCTTCCAATGGCTTCCTGACAACCACCATATCTTATTCCATACCATCCTGGAGAATCGGGGTTCCCCTCCGAAGAAACCCGATGTACCTGTAGGGCCTAATATTCAGGAGACTTCTGGTAAATTCGCAAAAGTCTGGACATACCAAGACCTTTTGAAAGATCCATATGATGAAGCTTTATTTGACTATTATGCAACTTCTCAGCTCTTAAAAATTGATGTTCTTAGCGAACAATCCCAAAAGATCGGGCCTCCAGGGATTTTCCTCACTCCAGACCCCTCACCGAATGGGGACTATCTCCTTGTCCACAAGATAACAAAACCATACTCTTACAGTGTTCCTTACTTCTATTTTACTCACTCGCTGGAAATCTGGGATACAAATGGAGAAATTGTTCATCTCCTGGCCGACCTTCCGCTGGCAGATGCTGTCCCAATGAGAGGCGTTCCAACGGGGCCGAGGGCACTTGAATGGAGAGCACTCCATCCTTCAACCCTCATCTGGGTTGAGGCTCTGGATAAAGGGGACCCTGAGTTAAAACTCCCGTACAGGGATAAAATCATGAGCCTTTCTTCTCCTTTCGAGGATAACCCAAGAGAAGTCATGAAAATTCAACACCGCTATTCAGGCATTTCCTGGTTCAAGTCCGCCGGCGAAGCACTCCTCACCGAATATGACTGGAAAAGAAGATGGCGAACTACATATCTTGTTAATGTTGACAGGCCAGACCAGACCCCTAAAAGAATATTCGACCGCAGCATTCATGACAGATACAATGACCCTGGCTCTCCTGTCTTAACAACAACTCCAAGAGGAGAGATTATAATCCTCCAGGACAAAGACTGGATCTATCTCGCCGGAAGCGGCGCCTCTCCCAAAGGAGACATGCCTTTTCTTGACAGATTAATTTTAAAGACAATGAAGACAAAACGCCTATTCCAATGCGGAGAATCAAGTTACGAGAGATTCATAGATTTCGCAGACAATTCGAGAAAACAAATCATAACAAGCTATGAATCCAAGATAGAACCTCCCAATTATTATTTAATGACTCTGAAAAATAAAAAGAGGAAAACCCTGACAACCTACAAAGACCCGGCTCCTCAGATGACAGGAATGAAAAAACAGCTTATTAAATACGTCAGGAAGGATGGTGTACCTCTCTCCGGAACGCTTTATCTCCCTCCCGACTACAAGGAAGGAGAGAGGATGCCTTTAGTCATCTGGGCTTATCCAATTGAATACAGCAATCCAAAATTAGCAGGCCAGGTCCGAGGATCTCCAAACAGGTTTACCTTCTTTAGAGGAATTTCGCAGCTGTTCTTTGTCACGCAAGGGTATGCTGTACTAGACAGTGCCCAGATGCCAATCGTAGGAGATCCTAAAACTATGAACAACACATTTGTAGAACAAATCGTTGCCAGCTCTAAAGCAGCTATAGACAAACTGGATTCCATGGGGATCATTGATCCTAAACGTGTTGGAGTTGGAGGACACAGCTACGGCGCCTTTATGACGGCTAACCTGCTTGCTCACTGTGACCTATTTGCTGCAGGCATTGCTCGTAGCGGCGCTTACAATAGAACCCTGACACCGTTTGGATTCCAGAGCGAACGAAGGACCCTCTGGGAAGCACCAGAAATATACTTCAAAGTTTCTCCCTTTATGCACGCAGACAAGATAAACGAACCCATTCTTCTTTTCCATGGAGAAGCTGATAATAATTCCGGCACATTCCCAATCCAATCACAGAGGCTCTTTCATGCATTAAAAGGCCACGGGGCCACCGCCCGATTAGTCTTCCTCCCCAACGAAAGCCATGGCTACAGAGCAAAAGAATCTGTTCTTGATGTCCTTGCAGAAATGATAGAATGGTTTGATAAATATGTGAAGAAGAGCCAGAATGAAATCTAAAAAATACTGGCCTCGTCTGGCCAAGCTTTTTTTCCATTACCGTAAAAATTCCCCAATCCTTCCATATCTACCTGTGCGTCTATGGGTGGAGCTCACAAGCTTCTGCAATTATAACTGCATTATGTGCCCAAATAAAGACCTTAAAAAAGAACAGAAAGGATTCATGGAGTTCAAGGTGTTCAGGAAAATAATAGATGAAGCCCGACATTATATTTTCGATATAAACCTTGCTCACCGCGGAGAATCCCTGCTGCACCCTCAACTTATTGAGATGATTGAATATGCTCAACAGAGACATCTGTTTACCAGGATTCATACAAACGGTTCTTTGCTGACAGAGGAATTATCTCAAAAAATCATCTCTTCCGGCCTGGACCGGCTTTCCTTCTCTTTTGACGGTTATGATAAGGAAACTTATGAGAGAATCCGCGTCGGTGGAAACTTTGAGAAAACTATTCGTAACATAGTCCGTTTCTTAGAGATAAAAAAAACCGCAAACTCAAAAAAACCGCAAACAGCCATCGAAGTTATCAATTTCAATAATAAAGACAAGGCAGAGCCTTCTAAAGCAAAAGAAAAATTTCATGATTTGTTTAAACATCTACCGCTGGACAGTTTTGTCATGAAAGAACTCCATAACTGGGCAGGTGAACTAGAAAAAAAGGAGGATAAAGCAAGATATTCTGTCTGTCCTTTCCCATGGAATGCTCTAATTATATTCTGGAACGGTGATATTCTTCCATGCACCCAGGACTTTTTCGGCCGCTATATTGTGGGAAATGTAAAGGAGGCTTCTTTGGAATCAATATGGAACAATGAAAAAATGGTCTGGCTTAGAAAAAAACTTTCTTGCCGTAAAATAGACGATATTGAAACCTGCTCAAAATGCGACAGGTTATGGAGAGCCGGGTTTTTAGGTGTGCCCAAAGAATACATCTGGAAATTTATCACAAAAAAAATGCCATAATCGAAATTATTTATCTACATATCCAAGGCTTCTTAATCTTTCACGCATTTCTTTAGATATTTTTTGCTTTTCGCCTCTGACTTCACTTTTTTTTGCCTCATCCATTTCTTTTATTAATATTTTTATATACTGAAATAAATAATTCCTTTCTTTACACTCTTTCGAAAACAGATTTTCTCTCTCTCCGGGATCTTTCTCTAAATCATATAATTCGAGCTTTGACATGATGCTTGGAGGCCTATGAACAAAATATTTATAACTATCCCTTGTGTATTTTTCATTATAGATAATTTTAAGATTATCTTTGATTACTGCGATTTTTCCAGGAAGCATTTCAAAGGGCTTAAATCTAAATATCGAGGACACAACAGGCCTGTTAAATCCTTTTCCGTCTTTAATAACAGGCATTAAAGATCGGCCGCTTACATCTTTAGGTGCTTTCATACCATAAAATTCCATTAAAGTAGGTAAAACATCCAATAGACTCACATTTTCATTTATTTTTTTTCCGCTGAATTGACTATATGGAAATTTTATTATCAACGGAATTCTAATCTGTTCATTGTATAAATCAGATCCATGTGCCCATCTTTCATGTTCAAAAAATTCTTCGCCATGATCTGCCAACAGAATGATCATTGAGCTGTCGTATAAATTTTCTGTTTTTAAGAATTCTATGAATTTTCCAAAATAATGATCAAAGTTTAAAATCTCTGCATCATACAGAGATTTAACATCCTCAACAAACCGATCATCACATTTCTTAAATATATATCTGTTTCCTCCCAGATCTCTCTCATAGTCAAAATCTTTTAATTTTGTGTTTTTAGAAATTTTATTTAAAAAACTTATCCTTGGATTATGCGGCGCATGTACCTGATAGGTATGTAAAAAATAAAATGTTTTCGGAAACTTGCACTTAACTAATTTGTCTTCTACCTCCTGGAACAACATCTCGGAGGCCTTCGGAGAAGTAAAGTCATCCCAATTACTAAAATACAAATCAAATCCTCTATAAAAGCCAAATACTGCATTTACCTTGAGACCGCCATTATAACTTAAAGTTATAAAATCCTCTGATATTGATTCAACCAAAAAAGGGATAGAATAAGAAAGTGGAAATACAGAAAGTGGTTTTGATTGCATTACTTTTTCATTTTCAATAACGTAATTTTTCAGTTCCTCAACCTTATGTCCGTGTTCGAGAAGAGAAGTGAACAGACTCATATGAGATGATACGGTCCACGACGAGTTTGAAAAAGCATTCAAAAAAACAACAGCATCTTGAGCAATCCCTTTAATATTTGGAGTAGTCTTTCTTTGATACTCGTACATGCTCATATGTAAAGAACTTAGAGTGTCAACTGAAATCAAGAATATATTTGTTCTTTTATCGGGCGGCAACAACTTGTAAATAACAGGTTTCGAAAAGACTACACCAGAACCTTCCAGGCTTTTCACGACTAAATGTTCATTCTTATCCAGGTTAATGAAAAAAGACAAATCATTATAGCCCTCGTTTATTGAAAGCTCTTCTACTTGATGCAGCTGCCCGTCTTTTCCTTGTTCTTTCTTATAAATTTGCAGTATCCCGTCAGAATCAGCAATACAGCCAAAATTGATGCCAATTTTCCCAATAATTCCGCTTTGAATCTCCATCTTATTGGTATTGGCCTCAAATCTAAATGTCACATTTGTCTTCCCGTAATAAAGATTTCCAAAATAGTCTTTTTTTAGCGACAGCTCCCCCTCTTTTTCTGCATCAATACACGATCTTTCAAAGAAGCATTCTTTTTTTGAACAGTACATTAATCCCATCATCAGCATACAAATCAAGCAGATACTATTTTGTGCTTTCAAACTCACGATTAACTCCTATATAAGTTTCACAATTTTATCATATAAACTAAAACATTAAAATCATACAGTCTAGTACTCCGTATGTGACTAAAGAATTTTACTTGACAACATGGAAAGAAAAATTGATACAATTATTATGCAGTCCGATGAATAGAGAAATTATAAGCGTCTTATCCTGTTTAAAAAAATTTGGCTTTTTCCTTTTTTTACTGACGTTTCTGACAATTACCACATATGCCGAGATTCATTTCACAAATGTTTCAGAGATGTTTGGAACCAGAGGATATGATTATTTTGGAGGGCATGGTGTTTGCTGGATAGATGTTAACAGTGATGGAAAGCTGGACATTTACATAAAAAACGTCGGAGCACATTGTGTCCTAGATGTTAGTAACATTTTATATATCAATTACGGAAGTTATTTCAAAGATGAAGCACTCGAACGCGGTGTGTCTGACAGGTATGCCATTGGAACCCATGGAGCCGTGTTTTGTGACCTCGATAACGATAGAGATTTCGACCTGTTTTCAACCACAACGTATTATGGGATAAGCCCTGCTCACAATCATATCTATCAAAATGATGGAGACGGATTCTTTGTGGATATTACAAACACCATTTCTCCTTCCCAAGAAATAGATACTGCATCCAGAGGAGTGGCTGCTTCGGATTTTGACGGAGATGGAGATATCGACCTCTTCTTTTCCAACGCCCTCCCAGATCCACAATCTTTTAATCCAGCCCCTTTCTTGCCGGAAAAATTAGAAAATTTCTATATCAACAATGGAGACGGCACTTTTACAGCGATGTACCGGGGAATCGACTGGACATCATTTGTTCAGGGGGTAACAGCAATCGATATAGACGGAGATGGAGATATAGATATAGCCGAGGCAAAATTGTCAGGGCCATCAACTATTTATCTCAATGATGGAACAGGTCATTTTTTCGACTGTGGCCGGGACATGGGACTTCCTTCAACTCTAAATATTATAGATAACGGGATGACTTTTGCTGATATTGACAACGACGGAGATCTGGATCTGGCAATCATCAGAAAATATAGAGTAACCCTGTATAAAAACACAGGGGGCTTTTTCAGCCGATACCAAATCATAACAACTGCCGGAAGTTTCCATGTGTGTTTTGGAGATTTTGACCATGACACAGATCTGGATATGTTTGTTTCTGGAGGAAATGTTTATGAAAATAACGGCCAGGGTATTTTCTCACCAGTCTTAAGTGCCGACTCTGGATTGGAAGCTTCTCTCTACAGTAAAGACCCTCGCAGCAGTGCCCTGGGCGATTTTGACAATGACGGGGATTTAGATATCTATCTTGCTGACAAAGAAGGTTATAATTTACTTTTCAGGAACGACATTAATGATTCCAACTGGATTCAAATTGATATATTAGATTACACGGGAGGCATCGGTGCATTGGGAACCAAACTGGATTTATACCTTGCAGGACATCTTAGCCAACCTAAATTTCTTAAAGGCCACCATGAAATTCATGGAGAATATGGGTATCTCGGACAGGACATGCCCACAGTTCATTTCGGCGCTCCTGCTTCTTCAGAATACGATTTAAAAGTCACTTTTCTAAATGGAGAAGAAAGGACTTTTACCAGCATCACTCCAGGTCAAAAAATTCAAGTCTCTTATATTTTACCTCCTTTAAACTTTGCTGGGGTAAAAAAGGAAAACAGGTCTCTTTTCTACAGGGAAACTGTGATTAAATTAACATGGGCACAAAATCCGGGTTCAAATAACATCCAAAAATACAGAATTTATACAATACAAAACAATGGAGACAAAATTATCCTGGAGGAAGTACCTGCAACTACATTTAATTATAGTGTAAGAAATGTGCAAAATTCTGAACTATATCGCTTTGCTTTGACAGCAGTAGACCAGGACAATATAGAAGGAGCGGCCGTATATACAACAGTTAAATAAACAAATTCTTATCAAATCGGGACCTCTTAAGACGGCCAATGTGAAAAACATAAAAAAATATCTAACTCTTCTCCTTCTGTTGCTTTCTGCGGTCTCGGATTTTTCTGGCCGGATTCCCTACTACTACTGAATATTCAGGAAAAGACTTGATAACAACAGCTCCTGCACCGATAACACATCCTTTCTCTATTGACACACCATCAAGGACAGTCACAGAAGCTCCAAGCCAGCAATCTTCTTGTATTGTTATACCGCCTTTCACCAGGGATGGCTGGAACATAATCGGGATGTCTGTCCTTGAAAAGCTGTGATTTCCACCAGCCACTAAATAACAATGCCCCGCCAAAAATGTGTATTTCCCAATATTGATCACTGTCTCTGAAAACAAGGAACAATTTGCAGAGACGTTGGAATAATCCTCAAGGATAATGGATCCCCCCTTACAACTAAGGATAGTACTGCGCCCTACGATAACATTCTTTCCTATTACAATTCCCTGATTGTCTTTTCCCTTTGCATCTAAAACAGCGTAATCATCTATGAAAGAATTGTCCCCAACTGATATTTTATGGGGATGCCTGATAGTAACGTGGTGCCCAAAAGCAACTCCCTTTCCCACTTTTTTTAATATCCTGGGATAGAAAATTTTCCGCAAAAAAAGCCCGAGGGCTCCTGGTATCCTGGATAAAAACACAGCAATACATTCATATTTAATAAGCTGCCACAACCCTTTCTTTCCTACAAATAGCTCTTTGTACTTTTTAAAAGCTGATTTCTTTTCATCCAGCAGGGCTTTTTGAAGACTTGATTTTTGTTGTTCCTGCGATATTTTCATTTTAAAAATTTTACACCAAAACTTCTTTTGGCGCAAACCTCCTTTTCTTAATCTAAAATGACCTCCCGGGAAGGAAATAATTCCGGTTTAATATTAAAAAACAATTTGATTAAACAAGTTAAACCCTATTACAAAACCAATTCCTAATTCCAGGCCCCCAACATCAATTTCAATTTTATCTTCTACGGCAATAGCTCTGGCCTTTTTTAGATAGACTATTAGTTTTAAAAATTTTAACTTCGGGATCTTTATATATGTACCGCATCCCATGCGCCAGGCAAAAGTAGAACCTGAAGTATCATGAATATTGCTTTCTTCTCTGTAGCTATAAAAACCAAGTCCTAATTCCACAAAAGGAATCACATATTTAGTATTAAATAGATATTTTCCGGAAATGGATGAGGGCACAAGATAGAATTTAGTTTCCTCTTCAAAGAATGTTGAAACTCCGGTTCTGGAGAAAAAACCTATTCCCAAAGAGAGAGCAACATTGTGGTTTTCCCTTCTCAATATGATTCGAGATATGTCTAAAGAGTAGATACTCCCGCCCGAACCATAGATCTGCTTGAAAATATCTGATGCAGAGAAATAATCTCCAAGAGATAATGCAACCATCGTGTTCTCTATCTGTTCTTGAGGATAAGCTTCTATATTACCAACAGCCAACAGCACAAGAGCGAACACAACGAAAATACACTTTATTTTTATTATCTTACTATCTCCTTTGCGTAAAATCACTTGCAATTTCAGAGCACGGTCCTTCTATCCCATCATCTCGAACTAAAGAAATCAAATATTTATAATTACACGAAAGATTGATTCCAACATCAAAATATTTCAACCCATAATCATTGATACCGGAGAAGCCAAAATTCCATGCTTTTATGGGCATGCTCGCTACAAAGTTGAATTCAGACTCATTTCCGGCTGCCATGCTTCTGTAAATCCTATAAGAAGAAAAATTGGTTTTGTCAAAAAGTTTCGGATTGTCCAGCCATGTAATATAATTCCCTTTTCTAATATAAAAAAGTATTCTGTCCGATATCCTTTCTACATGTATATTAATGGGCGGAAAAGGTAGCGATTTTATTTCTTCAAACCAGGTTTCCGCCATAATTTCATAACCCTTTTCGCTTGGGTGAACATTATCCATGCAGAGAAGCGATGTCCATCCCCCATCATCTTCCGGATAGTTATAAAAAACATCGAATAGGTCAACAAGCGGAACCGCTAAATCCACAGCTAATTCTCGAATTTTCTCGTTCAGATAAAAAATTCTATCTTTATAAAAATCATAATACCATCTGTAATCATTACGTGGAATTATCGTTGACAGTAACGGAAACACTCCGGAATCTTTACAGGCTAATACAATCTGTTCCAAGTTAAATGCAGTTGTATCCATAGAGATATGGTTAAAAACAACATCGTTAGTACCTTCCATCAAAAGAAGATATTGTGCAGAGTGATTTGAAAGAACATCATCAATTCTTCCCAATCCGTTTATTGTTATTTCACCCGGCCATCCTTCATTAATCACTGTAGAGTTCCCATAATTTTCATTCAAAACAGCCTCTAATCTTGGAATGTACCCCTCCTCTGGAGCCTCCTGGTAGTCAAGATAACCATAAGTAATGCTGTCGCCAAAACCTATGTATTCGTTTTTATTTAAAGAAGGATGAGGGATGATTTTAGTCTCGTCAATTTCTGTTGTATGAGGGCTCTCCCCAACAAGTTGGTTGAAATATAAGAATTCTGATTGGACAGCATCGTCTAACTGCCAGGTAATTCCCATAATATTATTCAATATGGCGATTTTTGGGCATGAAATTAATTTGTTCTTACTCCTTGAAATTTCTATTTCCCGACTCCATTTCACATCATTTCTATATCTGCAATAGATTCCGTTTCTATCTTTATATGACCTGCTCCAGACTATTATCGGGACATCTCCAAAAAGAAAAGAAATGGCAGGGTAAGAATCAGTAGCCGAATTATCAGTTATCCTCTCCTCTTCTGACCATTTTGACCCATTCCAGAACGAGTAGAAAATCTCATAATCATTACCATCAAAGGCACTCCAAACAATCCAGGGCAACCCAGAAAACCCACAGCCTGTATCAGGCAGGATATGCGGGAATTTGTTGTCTTTATTCAGTTTGTGTGGACTTACCCATTGAAAGCCATCATAAAAAGTGTAATAAATTTCATCTCTACGCCTGTTTCTTCCCACCCAGAAAACCCATATTATATTGTTTCCATCTATTGTAATTTTTGGCGAGTGAGCACCTGAAAAAAAAGGCACGTTTAATAGCCATGTTTCTTCCGATTTCAAGCTTTTGACCAAGACATAAAATTTTCTATCAGAATATTGTACCCATGTCACCCATGGATTGTTTTGCAAGTCAAAGTCAATATCAGGAGAAAAATTTGGAAGTGTTCCCCGCGATATTTTTTCATATGTCAGTATTTTATTTTTTTCCAGTCTGCTTAAATAAATCTCATTCCTTTCAATTCCCCCTTGTTCCCAAAGAACCCAAATCCTCCCTTTTCTATCTTTTTTTATAACAGGGGAAGATGCATTCTGATCAATCAGGATTTCTTGATTATTATATTCGTTATCTCCCATCTTTTTGGTAGCCAGACTTAAGCCTCTATCATTATTTCTGTATATAAAAATCAATTCTTCATTTTTATTAATTACAGGATAAGCAGAGTATCCTTTAATAACTGTTTTTGTTTCATTCCCTATCAAAAAAAACGAGGGAATTATTGAAAAAGACAGGACTAATAAAATTATTTTTAGAGTTTTTCTCATTTAAAAGTTTTATACCATAGCAAATTTTCAAAAGCAATCTCACAATTCCGAATCTTCCTTTAGAACCAGCTACCCTTATCCAGTAAGCAAGAATGGGAAAAATGAGTTAAATTTGGTGAACTACTGTAAGTAAAACGGTTGACACATTTGACAGAATAAAAAATAATCAATAAGAGATCGATTCATGAAAACGAAAATCTTTATCTCAATTTTTTTTCTGACCTTACTGTTTATGCTATGTTCTGAAAAAAAAGGAAAACCTGATTCAGATACCATAATCGACATGCCTAATTTAAAAGCAAAATTTGCCTTCAAAGGCAGAATAGTTTTTCAATCGGACATGGATGGAGACCGCGAGATTTATCTTTTAACAGCAGGAGGGATAAAAAATTTAACTAACAACTCGTGGGACGATGAATATCCAAAGTGGTCACCAGACGGGGGGAAAATTGCCTATTCAGCAAACCCGACAGGAAACTATGACATCTTCATCATGGATGAGGACGGATCCAGCATTACACAAATTACAACTTCTAAAGAAGACGAGGTTTCACATGCCTGGTTTCCTGACGGGGAAAAAATTGCCTATACAATAGAAGAAAAAAAAGGGTTCGTAAAAAGATCCTCTCTTTGGATGGTTGACCTTGAATTAAAGGAAAAAACAAAGATCATTCCTCAATTCAGGGGGCATTCAGCTCTTCCGGATTTCTCCCCGGCATCTCCCATAATGGGATTTACAGGAAAAAAAACATTCGGCTGGGATGTGTATATTTATGATATGCAGCTTAAAGAATATAAAGGCCTTACTAAAGGAGGAAAGTCTTGCCGCTCTAAATTTTCACCAGAGGGGGGGAAAATTGCCTATGTTTCTTCTGAGGCAGACGGAAAGGGAGACATCTGGCTTATGAGCCAGGACGGAAGCCGTAAAGAAAGATTAACGGAAAGAAATGAGACTTCAGACTACTTCCCTTCCTGGTCTCCTGATGAAAAATATATTGTTTTCAGTTCATCCTTGAAGCACCGTATCGACAGAGGTAACTGGTCCCTTTATCTAGTAAAAGTAAAGACAAAAAGGATTATTCCTTTATTTGACAGCCCCGGCCGTGACGTGTTTCCCGACTGGAAATAATAATATCCTACTCCATATTTTCAAGCAAAAAATCATATAAATGAACAAACGTAGATATAGGCAATTGTTCTGCACGGATGTATTTCTGCAATTCAAGATTTCGAAATGCTTTTCTTAACATAAAATCACAATATCCAACCATTACCAAATTATTAAACAGTGTTTTTCTTCTGTGCAAAAAAGCACTCCTGAGGAATTTCCGGAACATGTCTTCGTCCCGAATGTAAAAAAGTGGGTGCTCCCTTTTCTTAAGGAAAACCAGTGCTGATTTGACCCTGGGAGGGGGTGAAAAGGACGCCGGGTTCACTACAAAGCAAAGCCTGACCATAAAGTGATTTTGAAAGATGATTGAAATAGGAGCAAATTTTTTAGTGCCTGGACCAGCACACAACCTTTCAGCAACTTCTTTCTGTAGAAGAAAAATACATTCGTGAAACATCTCCTTATCTTTATACACTTTAAATAGCAGAGGTGAAGAGATAGAATAAGGCAGGTTTCCAACAAGTTTCACCCTTCCTTTAAAATCAAGTTCTTTTTTTATCAGTTCTCTAAAATCTGTTTTTAATATATCCTGCTCCAATACCTTCAAATTTGATATGTTTTTCTCCATCAGGAAAGGAATGAGGCTTTTATCCTTTTCTACAGCAATAACTTTCCCAGCTCTTTCGGCAATGGAAAAAGTTAAAGCACCTTTCCCTGCTCCAATTTCAATAATAAGGTCATCTTTTTTAGGTGAGATATTATCTAGAATTTTTTTTAAGACCCCTGGATTTTTTAAGAAATGCTGGCCAAGTCTCTTGACTCTATCTCTTTTCATGCTCTATGGTTGATATAAAAGCCGTTTTTTATCTGTATTTTATTAAAAAGGCACATTTAGAATAACGGTTTTTTATAATTAATGCTATGATTTGATACGATTTATTCAATCAATATTATAAATCCTGAACTTCTATCAGCAATTTTTATGAATAATTCAAGAGGACGTAGGTTATTCACGAGTCAAGCTTGCCGCAGATGCAAGGCACAGCGCATGAAGTTGTGGTCCTTCACCACGAATGCGCTGTAACGAAGCAGATGCGGTAAGCTCGGCTCGCTTAAAGGGTAAAAATTGCCGATAATAGATTTGGATAAGATGAATTTGAGGGCATGTCTGCGCTCCACTAAGATTTTTAACGCCATTTCCTCCCCGATCTTCTCGGCTCTGCTGGAACTCCGCATGTTTATATTAAGCAGCGCCACAATGTCCCCGAGCCATCATTAACACCGCCCCTTTGATTATACAGTGCTCACACATCCATCAGGCCCGACTTCGGCTGGTTCCCTCGAAGATCGACTCAAAAAGGCTAAATCTTTCAATGTCGCTTCCTCCATCCCCTCAAATTCATATACTTTGCCTTGTATAGATTAATATCCATATGTTAGCTAAATCTTATCTCTTTGGTTCTTTACTATTGATAGGTTCTGATCCAGGGTAGCCTGGATCGGGATGTCGCTGCCCGGAACTTAAGCTGGTCTCACAGGGGATGGGTGGAGTGAGGACGGGGATATACAGATCCAGCCAATATCATAGAACTTTTTATGAATAATCTAGGAAACGTGGGTTATTCACGAGTCAAGCTTGCCGCAGATGCAAGGCACAGCGCATGAAGTTGTGGTCCTTCACCACGAATGCGCTGTAACGAAGCAGATACGGTAAGATCGGCTCGCCCAAAGGGTAAAGAATGCCGATATAGAGGAAAAGAAGTACATGGGAAAAGAGTTGAATGTTATGCTGAAGGAAAAATCAACGTAACTGGTAGATACAATGGAAAATATATATTGGTATCGGCATTCTTTATGAATAATCCATGAAATATGATATACTTTTATAAGTGAAAAAGAAGAAAAAAAGACAGGCTTCAACCAACAAAAAAATTAAAAGAAGAAGGCTCATCAGTACATCTGAGATACTTGGAGTCTTACTTATTTTCCTTTCTGTTTTTCTGTTTATAAGTTTAATCAGTTATGATTCCCAGGATCCTTCTTGGGCCGCTGTTTCTTCTTCTAATCAAGAAGTCCATAATTATACCGGGAGAGTCGGGGCTTCCCTTTCAGAAACTCTTTTTCAGATATTCGGACTCGTTTCTTTAGTCTTCCCTTTCGCCATATTTTACATAGGAATTCAGATTTTCCTCCCAAAAGGAAATAAAAATATCGTCCTTAAAACCTTGGCAGTTAGCTTCCTCATACTTATCTTATGTGGTCTTACTTTTATTCTGTTCCATTCCATCACCTGGAAAGGAGCTGAAATCCCTTCGGGAGGATTCACAGGCGATTTGTTCTCATCAATATTAATCCGCTATTTCAACCACATTGGAACTATTATTGTCCTCATCGGCCTTTTGATCCTAATAATTACCTTCTCAACACGCATTTCTATCGGAAAAATCTTGCGCTTTTTTTCGAGATTTTTTAGTTTTGCTTTCAAAGAAGTCAAAATCAGAATTGTCCACTACCAGAAAGAAAAATACCGTGAAAAAATGCGCAGAAATGTCATCGAAAAATATTCTGCCCCCAAACATGAAGATAAAAAGAAACAAAGAAAAATAGGAAGAAAAATAGAAATCAAGAAAGAACCTGCATTACAAAAACCTGGCAAACTTCTTACAAGAGAAAAATATCTTTTCCCTGAAATGGAAAGAAAAGGAGATTACAATTTTCCCCCTCTCAATTTGCTCGACCCTGGGAAAGCCGCAGAAAAAATTGACAACAATGAACTCTACCAAAAAAAGAAGGCTATTGAGGAAAAACTGCTCGAATTCAAGGTTGAAGGAGAGGTTAAGGAATACCACCCGGGTCCTATCCTCACAACATATGAATTTTATCCACATCCAGGCGTAAAAGTCAGTCAGGTAGCCGGCCTTTCAGAAGACCTGTCTCTTCGTCTAGGGGCAGAATCCATAAGGATTCAAAGAATCCCCGGGAAGTCCTCGCTCGGATTAGAAGTCCCCAATAACAAAAGAGAAATTATTAAAATAAGGGATATAATTCAATCTGAAAAATTCCAAAATTCCCCTTCTAAATTGACTTTTGCCCTGGGGAAAACAATTCATGGCGAGGTCTACGTGACAGATCTATCTATCATGCCTCATCTTCTTATTGCAGGAGCTACAGGCTCAGGGAAGAGCGTAGCTTTAAACGCCCTGATTGCCAGCATTCTTTATAAAGCAACTCCAGATGAGGTTAAACTCATACTCATAGATCCCAAAAGGCTGGAGTTTTCTTTATATGACGGAATCCCGCATCTCTTCTGTCCTGTTGTCAAAGACCCTAAAAAAGCAGAGGCCGTTTTACTGAATTCTATTAGAAATATGGAAGAACGCTACCATAAACTCGGTTTTCTAAAAGTGAAGAATATCGAACAATACAATCAACAGGTTAAACGGATTAGAAACGAACGAAAAGGAAAACTAACCGAAGAGGAAGAAAAAAACTTAACACCACTTCCTTACATTGTTATCATCATCGATGAACTATCTGAATTAATAATGATCGGAGCAAGAGAAATAGAATACTCCATTGCACGGATTGCCCAATTAGCCCGTGCAGTAGGAATCCACCTTGTGCTTGCAACTCAGCGCCCATCTACTGACGTAATAACCGGAACAATAAAAAACAATTTTTCAAGCCGCATCGCTTTTCATGTTCCATCAAAGATCGATTCACGTGTCATTATAGACACTGGAGGTGCCGAGAAGCTTCTCGGCCAAGGCGACATGCTTTTCATGCCGCCTAATTATCCACGTATCCTCCGGTTGCACTGTTCCTTTATTTCCCTCCCCGAAAGCACTAGGGTTATAAATTTTATCAAACAACAAAAAAAGCCCGTTTACGATAAAAACATCCTAAAAGCACTCAAAAGCCCGGTTGGGCATTTTGAAGAAAGTGGCGATAAAAAAGATCCCCTATTTTACAAGGCCGTAGAACTTATACTTCTAACCGGCCAAGCCTCGGCTTCCTATCTTCAAAGAAAGCTAAAATTAGGCTATGCCCGCGCTTCAAGGATAATTGACCAAATGGAACAAGAAGGAATCGTTGGACCTCCTGAAGGAAGCAAAGCTAGAGAAATATTAGTCGACCCCAAAAGTTATCTTAGAAAGATAGAAACATAACCTATTGCATTCGCAAATCAATGTATTGTATTCACCCAGAAAGAACTTTCTATGTCTGCTCTTACTCCTTCCCATCTTTCTTCAGGTATAGAAAAGAAAGCATCCACCACTTGAGGGTCAAACTGGCTCCCACGTCCTTCCTCAATCTCTCTCAGTCCAACCATAAAACTCTGTCCCTTCTGGTATGCTCTGTCAGAAGTAATTGCATCCAAAGTATCTGCCACAGAAAATATCCTGGCTTCTAAAGGAATCTCATCTCGTGTTAATCCATAAACATACCCGGTCCCGTCGTATTTTTCATGATGAAACAAAACAACTCTGGCGGGTTTCTGTAAAAAATCAAATTCTTCGATTACCTCATAACCTAAAAGCGGATGTTCTTTGATAATCTCTTTCTCTGTAAGAGTCAATGCTCCTGGTTTTCGTAAAATGCGTTCAGGAATTCCGATTTTGCCAATATCATGAAGCAAAGCTCCCCTTTCAATATTGAGCAAAAAATCTAAATCCTCGATACCGAGCGCTCTTGTCAACATTACAGTATATCTAGCAACAAGCTGAGAATGGCCAATACTATCTTCATTCCCATCTGTAGCTGCGATTAAATAAATAAGACTCGAATTGAAAAATGCCTGCTTATTGAGGCTGCTTCCTTCAAAAAAACAATTGTTTCTTCTGAAGAAAACCTCATTTTTTCGACTTATATGTTCAAGCATCTTTTTTGCTGATATTATATTATTCCCTTCCTTTGCTTCTGATGCTTCTGAATTTCCCTGCAGAGCTTTTTGTCCTCTAATCTGGTTACTTCTAAAGAAATTTAATGAGATGTCCGGACATACTCTCTTCTTTAAGCTCAGTTTCTCTTGACTGTTGAGGCAGTCATAAGGACTTGAATTTAAAATAAGATCTAGACTGTTCTTCTTTTTCGATATTGAAGATACTTCTTTTTGAAAAATCACTTCTTTCCTTTAACTCTTGAACCTTTTCAAAAAACATAAATCTCTAATAAGCCCCTAAAAATGAGGCTCCACAGCTGCTTTCCTTAGAAATCAAGGGCAAAGTATTCAAAAGTTCGAAACCATGCTTTTTGAGTTTTTTTTCAATTAAACAATAGAAATCGTTCTCGTTATTAAACACTAAAACCTTGTTTTCATGTTTTTCCATATTCATAAACCTTCCTCCATTCTCTAGCAGCAAAATTATTAGTCGCCCTAAAATTAAAAAGATTGAAAATCACCTCTTGTCAATACCCCAATCTGCCTATATAATATGAAAAAAGTGGAAAAAACAGACAATAATCTCAACATTGAAGAAATCATCACTAAATTCAAGCCTGTTGTAAGTTATAGAGTCAAAAGATCTCTAGGTACACGCACTCCTGACTGGGAAGATGTAGTTGATGAAATCATGATCAACGTAATAGAAAAAATAGAAAAGGGGGAATTTCGAGGAGAATCATCTATTGGAACATTTATATTTACAATTACAAGCCGCAGGATAATCGACCATATCAGGAAAAAGAGCAAAGTGCTGAAATATGCACCCGAGCCCAAGCCTTTACCACAACCTCATGAACAAATCGAAAACAAAGAAAGATCTGAATCCATAGCAAAAGCTATAGAAAAATTGAAACCTAAATACAAGGAGGTCCTATACCTTTATTATTATATGGAACTTTCGAGGCAGGAAACTGCCAAGAGACTAGGTATTTCACCCCGCCGCGTCAGCGAAAGAGTTAATTATGCTCATAAATTATTGAAAAAAATGATAAAAAAATGATTTTTCCGTATTTTTATGATTTGAGCGACTAAACTATTGAAATTGAAAAAAAGGTAAGCGCAATGAGAAAACACAAACATGAAGACCTGATTGATGATTATTTACTGAACAAGCTCAGTGAAAACGAAAAAAAGAAATTTGAGGAACATTATTTTAATTGTCCTCAATGTTTCGAAAAAATGGCTGAAAAAGACGAACTCATTTCAGTCGTTAAAAACAAAGGGAACGTAATTTTCCAGAATATATATGCACATGAAAAAGTAAAAAGAGTGCCCTTGTTTGAACATCTTATCGATTTCCTCACTCCAAAACAGTGGGCTATGGCTGCATCAACTGTCACATTAGCGCTTATTGTTGTCTTCGGTATTTTACCAATCCTTAAGACAACATCACCTCATTTTTTCATAAACGAAGATCTTGTTAGAGGCGGGTCTGTAACTCTAATTTCTCCGGTAATCAATATCAAAACCGTCCCATCTCAGTTCAAATGGAAAAGCGAGGGAAAAGACATAGAATACAAGGTATATATTTATAATCATGCACTATTGTGGAAAACCACTACTAAAAACAATTATATTTCTCTCCCTGAAGACATAAAAAAACTTATGGTGGCAGGTGAAAAATATTCCTGGCAGGTAAAGGCGTTTTCTCCTGAAGGAACTCTTATAGCCGTCTCAAGCAGGGTTCAATTTATGATTCATCCAAACCAATAATCTTAAATTCTCAGTAAAACCTAAGAATCCAACCTACAATAACGTGCTTATGGTTTAATCTTCTTCTACTTTTTCTTCTTCTGTATACATACGGCCCCTGCTTTTATCTTCAAAAGCCAGGCAGCACATCAGTCGTCCGCAAAGGCCAGAAATTTTTGTCGGGTTTATAACGATTTGCTGTTTCTTAGCTTTCTGAATAGTTACAGGTTCAAAATTCTTTAAAAAACTTTCACAACAGAGAGTTCTTCCACAAACACCCAGCCCCCCGATCATTTTGGCTTCATCTCTGACTCCGATCTGCCGCATTTCAATCCGCATCTTAAACTCTTTAGCTAGATCTTTTACTAGCTGCCTGAAATCAATACGGCCCTCCGCTGTGTAATAGAATATCGCCTTCTTTTCATTAAAAAAGTATCGCACCATGACTAGCTTCATAGAGAGATGTCTTTCCTTGATGCTTTTTAGACAGAATTCAAAGGCTTTATGCTCCTTCTTTTCAATCCATATGATTTTTTTTTCGTCCTCTTCAGTCGCCCTCCGGAGAACCTTAACTGCATCCTTTCCAGACTTAGAAAAGGAACATACTCCGCTTGAGACATCGATAACTTCTGCTAGATCCCCTCCAAAGCAGGATTCAATTATGCATATTTCGCCTTTCTTAAGGTCTTCATCAGGATTCAAGGCACGAAAAACCTTTCTTGATTTCTTTGAAACTACACGTATAATTTTAGGCATTTTCCCATTCCATTAAATTTAATAATGTTGAACTTACGAGTAGATTAGTATTTATATTTTTTTCCAAACCATAGAGCGCATGTTCAATCTTCGAAAGAAAATCCATGCATCTCTCAAAGTTTATAAATTTCTCCACTCTCCGTATTTCTTCTTCGTAATCTGGATTTATCATGAAACAAACATCTCCTTTCTCCTTGACAAGAATGAGATCACGGCAAAACGATGAAACAATCTCCAAAATATGTTCCAGGTCTTTTTCAATAAGCTCCCTTTGCTTATACGCGTAATTCTTTAAGAAAGAAGAAATTTTTCCCTTCTTAAGGAGAGACTGAAAAAGTCCCCAGGCCTCTTTCCTTTTAGATTGCACATGTTCCCATTCTAAACTCATAGCCTGTTCTCTATTTCCCTGGACAATTAGGGAAATTATCCTTGCTTTTTTTCTTTCATACCCCTTTTCTACAACAAGCTCGTTTTCAATATCTTCTCTTGAAATAGGCATGAAAGATAAAGTCTGACAGCGTGATTTAATTGTTGATACAATCATAAATGGATTCTTTGTAATAAGTATGATATGAGAAAATAATGGAGGTTCTTCCAATATTTTAAGAAGAGAATTCGATGCTTCCTCATTCATCCTTTCAGCATTTTCAATAATAAAAATTCTTTTCTTTCCTCCCATGGGCTTGAAATAAGCTATATGCTTCAGATCTTTTATCTGCCCAATTGTAATGAAGTTCCCCACCGGGGATAAAACCAAGACATCTGGAAAATTCCCTTTGTTTATCGCCTTGCATGATGTGCATGATTCACAAGCATCACCCTTTTTTTCCCGGCAGTTCATAGCTTTAGCAACGACCAAAGCAACATCCTTCTTACCAATCCCCTCGGGGCCGCAAAAAAGAAGGGAATTTGGCACTCTGTTTTTCAGCAAGGCCTTCTGCAACACTTTTTTAACTCGGCCATTTCCCGGGATGTCTTTAAATGCCATATTCTGTTCCTCTCAATCGCTTCTTTATATCTAGCCCCTCTAGCAATTAACCTTAGTAAAACATCCTGTTACACGAAAGCTTTTCCATGCTCTCCGGTTAAGACTTTCTTCAAGAATTTGGCTGTGTGCGAATTTCCTGCCTCAGCCACATCTTCTGGAGGCCCCTGGGCAACAATCCATCCACCTCTTTCTCCTCCCTCAGGCCCTAAATCAATAATATAGTCTGAATACTTGATAACTTCAAGGTTATGCTCAATAACAACAACAGAATTTCCCAATATTACAAGTTCTGAAAGAACTTCAAGAAGCTTATTCACATCATCAAAATGAAGTCCTGTTGTAGGTTCATCTAAAAGATATAACGTTTTCCCTGTATTTTTTCGACTCAATTCTTTGGTCAACTTTATCCGTTGAGCTTCTCCACCAGACAATGTAGGAGCGGGCTGACCCAACCTGATATATCCTAAGCCTACCCTTTTCAATATGGCCAGCTTCCTGCCGATAATAGGGTGCACTTTAAGATATCCATAAGCCTCATTGACAGTCATTTCAAGATAATCCGCTATGTTCTTCCCTTTATAGCGAACCGAGAGTGTTTCCTTATTGTACCGCTTTCCCCCACACCGATCGCAAATCACAAAAACATCTGGTAAAAAATGCATCTCAATTTTTCTGGAACCTGCTCCATGACATTCCTCACAGCGCCCTCCGGGCAGGTTAAAGCTGAACCGGGCTGGTGAATAACCCCTTATTCTTGATTCCTGAGTCATTGCGAATAGCTGTCTTAAAGAACTAAAAAGCCCGGTATATGTTGCCGGATTTGAGCGAGGTGTGCGGCCAATAGGTCTCTGATCCACGGAAATAACCTTGTCGAGTTGGTCAAGTCCAAGTATCGACTCATGTTTCCCTGGTTTTTGCTTGGCCTTATAGAATACGTTCAAAAGTTTCTTATACAAAATATCATAGACAATCGTACTCTTTCCTGAACCAGACACTCCCGTGATGACAGTCATCACGGATAAAGGAATCCTGACATCAATATTCTTTAAGTTATGTTCCGCCGCCCTTAAAATAGTTAACCAGCCCTTCGGCTCTCTTCGTTTCTGTGGAACAGGAATATTCTTTTCGCCACGTAGATATTTAGATGTTAATGACACCGAAGAAGAAAGAACCTCTTTAATATTTCCTTCAGCAACCTTCATGCCTCCTTTTTCCCCGGCACCAGGACCCAAATCCAAAATAAAATCAGCAGAACGAATTGTCTGTTCATCATGTTCAACGACAACAATCGAATTTCCTTCATCCCTGATTTCTTTCAATAACGAAATCAGTTTCTTGTTATCCCTCTGATGAAGACCAATAGTCGGTTCATCCAGCACATAAAGAACACCTCGCAAACGTGCACCTACCTGGGCTGCAAGCCTGACTCTTCTTGCTTCTCCACCTGAAAGGGAAGAACTTGTCCGGCTGAGCTGCAGGTATGGCATCCCAAGATCCTTCATGACCTGGAGGCGGGATAGAATTTCTTTCTGTATTCTTGAAGCTATCACTTCTTGAGACGAATAAAATATCAACGAAGAAAGTTTTTCGACCAATCTATTCACCGGAAGAGAACTTAACTCAAAAATATCTTTGCCGCCAACTTTCACTGCCAGGCTCTCTTTTCTTAACCGGCTTCCCCCACAAACCTGGCAAACCTCCTCGGTAAGCTCCGCTTCCCCCCATTTATTCAACCTTCTTTGGAAGCCGAGACCATTGCAGCTAAGACAGGCTCCATAAGGACTATTAAATGAGAAAGAACGTGGCTCAAGCTCAGGCAAACTGATCTCGCAGTAAGGACAAAGCAGTTTTAAAGAATAATATTTTTCTTTTCCATTTAGTTTCATGACAAGGAGGTCACCATCCGACATATCCAATGCTATTCCAACAGCCTCTTTCAGTCTGTCCTGCATAAAGGAAGAAATCTTAATTTCATCCACCAAAACTTCGATATTGTGTTTCTTTGTCTTCTCTAAAATAATGTCCTCGTCCAACTCCCTGAACTCACCGTCAGCTCGAATACGCAGGAATCCTTTCTTTCTCAGCCTGTCGAAAAGTTTATTGTATTCGCCCTTGCGACCCTTAACAACCGGAGAAAGAACTTTAATCTTCTCTCCATGCGAAGTATCGAGAATTGTTTGTAAAATCTGCTGAGGAGTCTGTGAACTAACTTTTCGCCCACAAATCGGGCAGTGAGGAACTCCAACTCTGGCAAAAAGCAATCTCAAATAATCATAACTTTCTGTTATAGTTCCAACAGTGGACCGGGGATTTGACGAAATAGTCCTCTGATCGATAGAAATAGAAGGAGATATTCCTTCTATTGATTCAACTTCGGGCTTTTCCATCTGCTCGATATACTGGCGGGCATAGGCAGAAAGACATCCGATATAGCGCCTCTGACCTTCAGCAAACAGGGTGTCAAATGCAAGAGAAGATTTCCCTGAACCGCTTGGCCCAGTGATTACAACAAGACTATTTCGAGGAAGATCAACATCGAGCTGTTTCAGATTATGCTGTGCAGCTTTCCTTATACGTATCTCTCGGAGCATAATACAACATTTTAACACACCTGCCATACCATACAAGAAAGAAAATGAAATGCATTGTTGTTTTTCATTGACCATTTCCCTATAAAAATAATAATATATTTACAGACCATTCAGCATATCAGGTGTCAAAAATGAAGCGAGATGAAAATTTACTCAAATCATTAGAATTACTGAAAGAGATCGGCCATAAAACATATTCTATTACGGCATTTAAATGTATCCCGGCTCAGGAAGGACATTATAGAGAATATCCTCCTGGGATTCATCCCGCCCTCATAAAAGCTCTGAAAGAAAAAGGATTTTTAAAACTCTACACACATCAGCATCTATCCTGGCAGTTACTACAGGAAGGGAAAAATATAGTTGTTGTCACTCCTACAGCTTCTGGTAAAACGCTCTGTTATAATCTACCTGTAATGGATTCAATCCTGAAAAATCCTTCATCCCGTTCAATTTACCTGTTTCCGACCAAGGCTCTTGCCCAGGACCAAAGAGCTGAACTGGATGAGACCAGCAAACTACTTCCTGAAGAGATCAGGATCTTCACCTATGACGGCGACACTCCTCAGGATGCAAGAAAAGCTATAAGAGCACGGGGACATATAATTCTTACTAATCCCGACATGCTGCACACGGGGATCCTTCCCCATCATACAAAATGGATCAAACTATTCGAGAACTTAAAATACATTGTAATTGACGAGCTGCACGGCTACGGGGGTATCTTTGGCAGCCACCTGGCGAATATCTTAAGAAGGCTTAAGAGAATCACAAAATTTTTCGGATCTTCCCCTCAGTTCATCCTCTGCTCAGCTACTATCGCCAATCCCAAGGAACTGGCACAAAAAATGACAGAAGAGGAGGTTTCTCTTGTTGATAATAACGGAGCTCCCTGCGGAGAAAAACATTTCATTTTTTACAATCCGCCTGTAGTTAATAAGCTTTTGGGCATTCGTCGTTCCTACGTTAATGAAACACGTCGCGTCGCCTCTGTCTTCCTTAAGAACGGTCTTCAGACAATTGTTTTTGCTCGTAGCCGTCTTATCACAGAAGTTCTTCTCACTTATCTTAAAGAGGATATTGAACAAAATATTAATCAGGAAGGCCTGATCCGGGGCTATAGAGGAGGCTATCTTCCTTTAAAGAGAAGAGAAATAGAAAAAGGGCTGCGGGAAGGGAAAATACTGGGAGTCGTCTCTACAAATGCCCTAGAATTGGGGATTGATATCGGAAGTCTAGATGTCGCCACACTCGCAGGCTATCCAGGAAGTATTTCAAGCACCTGGCAGAGGGCCGGGCGGGCCGGCAGGAAATCAGGAAAATCCGCAGCGGTGCTGGTCGCAACGAGCTCTCCTCTCGACCAGTTCATCATCAACAATCCTGACTATTTTTTTTCAAAAAATCCTGAGAAGGCCCTTATAAACCCTGATAATTTATCTGTCTTTGTCAGTCACATCGAATGCGCCGCATTTGAACTTCCATTTGTAAAAGGAGAGAAATTTGGCCACCTTGAGATTGATGAAATCTTGAATTTCCTGGAGGATGAAAAACTCCTTCATCAGTCAAACAACAAGTGGTTCTGGACATCTGACGCCTATCCTGCAGACGGAGTAAGCCTCAGAAGTATAAGCTCTGATAATTTTGTTGTCGTGGATACAACAGGTAAGGCTAAAGTTATTGCTGAAGTGGACTTCAGCTCGGCTCTTACCTCACTTCACCCAAAAGCCATCTACATCTGTGAAGGGGAACAATACTATGTTGAAGACCTGAACTTTGAACAGAGAAAGGCATATGTCAAAAAAACAGACATCGATTACTACACAGACGCCATTGATTACACAAAAATTAAAATACTCGATGTCTTTGATAAAAAAAATCTTGAAAACTGCTCGATATCCCACGGAGAAGTGTATGTGGCCACACAGGTCGTAGGCTTTAAAAAAATCAAATTCCACACGATGGAAAACGTAGGAGCAGGTAACCTAAGTCTTCCCCAAAACGAAATGCACACAACAGCCTACTGGCTTACGGTCCCTTCTCATATCTTCCAATCCCTCATGTTCTCTCCAGAACAGAAAATAAACGGCCTCTTCGGCCTTGCATACTGCCTTCACAACGTCTCTCCTTTCTTCATGATGTGCGACCTTCATGATGTCGGAGTCTCAATTGGTGATAATACAACTGGAAAGTCTATTCCTCCAAGAAATATCCCACATAAATTAGCCGCATATGAAGAAAGATCAATCTTTTCCGAAGGAATTGATTTCGAGCCAAATATCTTTATCTATGACAATTTCCCTGGAGGCATAGGCTTAAGCCCTTCACTATTTGACCTTGAAAAAGAACTTTTCAAACAGTGCATTAGAACAATAGAAGCCTGTCCGTGCCAGGAAGGATGCCCGTCATGCGTAGGTCCCACAAAAGAAAGCGGAAAACAGGCCAAGCAGGCCTCGCTCACAATACTTCAAAAGCTTATTGCTTAGAAGAATTCACCTTCCTTTAAACATTGTTGCTGATGTCTTCCTAAGGGCATGACATTCCAGTCTTCTCCTGACGGAATTAGCGTGACTATTTTGAGTTGATTTTCGCAAGCTGCGTTTCTTCACCCATTATAACTAATATATCGCTGTCCTTAATGACAAAGTTCGCTTTGGGGATAAAAGTTGTTTCCTCAGGAATGAGCCCCTTAACTGCAATGACTTGGATGCCGTATTTATTCCTTAAATCCAAATCTTTTAAGCTTTTCCCTATGAATTTCTCAGGCGGAGCAATCTCCTGAATCCCGAACCCGGATATAAGAGGAAGATACTCCAGGACATTAGGGCTGCTCAATCTGCGAGCGGTCTTTACTGCCATGTCTTTTTCCGGATAAATAACTTCAGTTGCACCTACAGCCTCTAAAATCTTGACATGGTCCTCTGTTAAAGCTTTAGCCACAATCCGTTTCGCCCCTATCTCATGCAGGTAAAGCACAGTAAGAATAGAAGGCTCCATCTCAGGCCCTAAGCTTACAACCACCACATCCATTTCCTGAAGACCTAAAGCCTGGAGGTTTTCTTTATCTGCAGAATCCATGCTCACAGCATGGGATACAAATGCCTTTACTTCTTCCACTTTTTGTTTATCCCTATCTACAGCTAAGACTTCTTGGCCTTTTTCCCCCAGTGTCTTTGCCACATTAAAACCAAAACTTCCAAGGCCGATAACTGCGAATTTCATATCAAAATCTCCTTTCATGATTCTAGCCAATCATTACGCTTTCTTCAGCATATTCATATTTTCCGAACGCTTTTTTGTGGCTGAAAGCATATAAAAGCGTTAGAGGACCGATTCTGCCAATATACATAGTCATAATGATTACAATTTTCCCCAAAACACTCAATTTTTGGGTAAGGCCAAGAGAAAGGCCCACTGTCCCAAATGCAGAAAATATTTCAAAAAAAACTTCTTTCATCCCTGCCCCAGGCTGGGCAAGAAATATAAAAAAAGAAGAAACGAAAATGACAGATATACTCAGAGTGACAACAGTAAATGCCTTCGTAATCAGGTCAAAAGGAAGAGTCCTGCAAAAAATACTTACAGAATCTCTTGCTTTTATCTTAGACCTAATAAACGCTAAGATGACTCCTATAGTGCTCGTCTTTATTCCTCCTCCAGTAGATCCTGGAGAGGCCCCAATGAACATCAGGGACATCAAAAGAAAAACAGCTCCATAACTCAACGTATTCAAATACATGGTGTTAAATCCTGCTGTCCGCGGAGTTATAACCTGGAAAATAGAAGTAAGTATTTTTTCTTTTAATGTAAAATTCTGAAGAGAATTATTCCATTCAATTGCCATAAATACTATACATGCAATCACAATCAGACAAAATGTTAAACTAAGAACCAACTTTGTATGGAGAGAAATATGATTTTTTTTCTTCTTTATAAAGGCCAAAAAAACTTCCTTTCCTTCTTGAAGAACCAGAAATCCAATTCCCCCCAGTACAATCAGAAAAACAAACGTCAAGTTCACCCAAGTATCGCTTCTGAAAGATTCAAAACTGTCGCTAAAGAGAGAAAAACCGGCATTACAAAAAGCGGAAATGGAGTGAAACACAGAATGAAAAACAGCTTTTAATCCCGAAAACTTCCCATGCCAGTGGATAAAGAGAAAGATGCTTCCAGCAAGCTCAATCGTAAGGGCATATAAAAAAATATTAATTATCAAAGACTTTACATTTTTTTGAGAAGAATAATGAAATCCCTCCTTGATAATAATGCTGTCTTTTATCGACACCTTTTTCCCTGCAACCAGAAGAATCAGAGTGGAAAAAGTCATAATTCCCAGCCCCCCCAGTTGAAACAATCCCATTATAATGATTTTGCCTGCCGGAGAAAAATAAGTTGCCGTATCCTGTACAATTAAGCCTGTTACACAAACAGCAGAGGTCGCTGTAAAAAAGGCATCAATTAATGAAATATGTCCTGATTTTGTGCTTAATGGGAGAAGAAGCAGAATTGTCCCTATTGCAATAGCCACTACAAAACTCAATGCCAGAAACTGAGCAGGCTGAAATCTTCTTTCTCCCCTGGTGTTCATTCTTCTAGTTTCACTTTTTTTCCTTTTCTGTAAAGATAAACTTTATTACTTCATCAATATTTTGTCAATCAAACAAAGTTGACATTATTCCGAGCATATGCTAATTTCTGGAACGAAAAAATGGATATAATTAGACTTATCGTAGATGCAAGCATTGTAGTTAAATTAGTACTCCTCATTCTTCTCTTTTTTTCTGTTTTCTCGTGGGCTATTATTTTCTTTAAAAGAAATACATTAAAATCCGCTTCTTCCCAATCCAAAAAATTTTTGTCTGTATTTAGAAGAAGCAGAAATCTACAGGAAGTGAATGAAGCCTCCAAAAAATACAGGCTCAGCCCTCAAGCTACGCTCTTTCAAGCAGCATTCAAAGAGCTGTCTTATCATACAAAAACCAATCCGGAACCCCATCTCACATCCGAAAACCTAGAAAGCTTGAACCGAGCCCTTCTAAAGGCTTCAAATAAAGAGATCACCAGACTGGAAAAGATGATGAATATTCTGGCTACGACTGGGAGTGTTACACCCTTTATTGGATTATTCGGTACCGTCTGGGGAATAATGGACTCTTTTAATCAAATGGGAATAACCAAATCTGCAAGCCTAGTAACAGTTGCTCCTGGAATAGCCGAAGCACTTATTGCTACGGCAGCCGGCCTTTTCGCTGCGATTCCTGCAGTCATAGCATATAATTACTTTCTCCACCGGATAAAAGATTCAATAACCGAGATAGAAGATTTTTCAATCGAGTTTCTAAGTATAGCAGAAAGACTCTATGGCGTTTAAATTTCGATCCATAAGCAGAAAAGAGATAGGCACTTCTCTGTCCGAAATAAACATTACTCCTCTAGTAGATGTCATGCTTGTCCTGTTAATTATTTTTATGGTCACCGCTCCAATGATGCAGTCAGGTATCGGAGTCAACCTGCCTCAAGCAGAAACAGAATCAGCCCCTTCGGAAGAAGGATTGACATTAACAATTACAAAGGACAGATACATTCACATGGAAGATTCGGCCGTTAACCAGTTCCTTCTAGAACAAAAATTAAAAGAATACTTTTATGGAAAAGAGAAAAAAGTCGTGTTCCTCCGGGCCGATGAGAGCCTTAATTACGGATTTGTAATTCATGTCATGGATATAATTAAGAAGGCAGGAGTTGAAGAACTAGGCCTCGTATCAGAACCAATTGAGCCAAAACGGAAAAGATAAGATGGCAACCTTGGACAGGGAATACACAGCTTTAAAAAAAGCAGTCATCTTGTCTATTACTGCCCATTTTCTGCTTCTAATCCTTATTTTAGTCTCGCCTTATCTCCCCAGGTCATCTAAAAAGGGGATGATCCACTACGTAAACCTCATCTCTTTTCCGGGAGGAGGCGGTCCAGGCAGTGGACTCGGGAGCGGAGGCGGAATTCCAGGAGGAAGTAAAGGAACCGAAGAAAAAACCGTCGAAACAACTGTCCCCCAAAGAGAATCCCTGAAAGATTTGACAACTTTACAAAAATTTCAGCAAGAAAGTTCGTCATCCTTAAGGTTTCCCGTAGAAAAACCTAAAAAGGACAAAAAATCCAAAAGCCAGAAAAAGACTGTCATCCAAAAATCTCCAGTAAAAACATCCAAATCCCAGGCTGCAAACAAAACATCAGGCTCAGGTTCAGGACTAAAACTAGGCATTGGCACCAGCTCGGGCAGTGGAGGAGGAGATTTTGGTTCTGAATACTCTTCCCAGATAGGATTATCCAATTTCCCCTTCACATATTACCTGCAAATAATACATAGTAAGATTTCAAGCAACTGGTTTATATCCCAAATCAGCCCTGGTATAAAAGGTAGTTTTCATACAACCGTGTATTTTAAAATTCACAAAGACGGACATATTTCCGGATTGGATATTAAAGAATCGAGCGGAATAAGATCTCTTGACCTTTCCGCACTGCGGGCTGTTCAATCATCCGGACCTTTTCCTCCTCTGCCGACTGACTACGAAGATGAATACTTGATAATACGCCTGATATTCGAGCATAACAAATGATGAAAAAAACATCTCTTCTCTTCATGAACTTCTTTCTTCTAACAGCAATATTTCTTTATCCCCAACAGGAAGTAGTGATGAGCATAAAAGAGGGAATGCCAGCCATCCCTCTGGCAATCCCAAAATTCATCACTTATGACTCCTCCCAAAAAACTGTTTCAGCTGCTGTCATCCTCCATCAGGTGATTTCTGCTGATTTGAAATACAGCCGGGTTTTTAGCTTCCTTCCTAAAAGCTATTACAGCTGGATCCGACCTCTTAACCCAAAAAAAATATTTTTTAAAGATTGGGAATCAATCCAGGCTAAAATCCTTTTTGTGGGAGAAGTATCCAACAGTGACGGAGACAATATCATCTTCGAAGGAAAGATTTACGACGTTAAAGCCGGAAAATTTATATATGGAAAACGTTATAAGGCAGAAGAAAAGTTGTTACGGCTTGTAGCACATAAAATGTCCGATGAGGTCATGAAAATTTTTGGCGAAAAACCCATTTTTACATCCAAAATCGTCTTCATATCCAATCGTACAGGAAATGATGAACTTTTCATGATGGACTACGACGGCCACAACCAGACCCGACTTACATTCAACAAGGTCAAAGACTATATGCCAGCCTGGTCAGTAGACGGGAAAAAAATTGCTTATACATCCTACAGGAACAATAAGGCAGGGTTATATATATTAAATCCATACGAAGGGACAATAACCGAGGTAAAAAACATAGGAACAAATTTCGCCCCGAGCTTTTCGCCTGACGGAAAAAAACTGGCTTTTTCTTCTACTCTTAAAGACGGTAATTCTGCAATATTCATTTCCACAAGTGACGGCAAAAGAGTAAAAAGATTAACTTTCAATAAGGTCATAGACACAGCACCTTCATGGTCTCCCACAAGCCGAGAAATTGCATTCACCTCCAACCGATTAGGAACACCTCAGATTTATATCATGGACGCAGAAGGTGCAAATGTCAGGAGAGTAAGCTTTGGAGGCAACTATCATGATGCACCTTCATGGTCTCCTACTGGATATGCTATAGCTTATGTATCCCGGGTATTTTCCATATTTGACATATATGTTCTCAACCTGCGAACACAGCAGATTATTAAACTCACAGAAAGCAATGCCAGAAATGAATCGCCGTGCTGGTCACCAGATGGAAGGCACATTATTTTTTCCTCAACCTTAACCGGTACAATACAGCTTTACTCTATTGACTACGACGGTGCCAACTTGCGGCGTCTTACATCCAAAGGAGAAAACAAACTTCCTGACTGGTCTCGATATTAATAGAGATTTTTAATATATTAATATATTACTTTGTATTAACATATGTTGACATTAAAAAAGTTTAGTTATATAAAACTTAAGCAGAATACAACAGCAATGCACAAAAATTTTTCAAAGGAGATCCAATGAAAAAATTAATCATTATTTTCCTTGCCTGCTTTTTGGCATTTAGTTTTCTTGTTTCCTGCAGGAAACAAGTAGAAGAAATCCCCCCGCCACCTCCTCAGGTCAAAGAACAGCCCAAAGTTGAAAAAGTAGAAAAAGTTGTCGTCAAGGAGCCTGAATTAACAGAAGAAGAAATTTTCATGCAAAAATCTCTTGAAGAGATCAATACAGAAGCGCCACTTGTAATGATTCATTTCGACTTTGACAAGTACTTCATTCGAGAGGATGCAAAACCCGGGTTAGAAAGCAATGCGGCATGGCTCAAAAAATTCACTACAGTAAAAATCTTAATCGAGGGCCACTGTGACGAAAGGGGAACAGAAGAGTACAACCTTGCCCTTGGAGAAAAAAGAGCTAAAAGTACTTTTGACTACCTTGTTTCTCTCGGAATTTCTCAAGACAGGATAAAAACCATTTCCTATGGGAAAAGCCAACCCCTGGACCTGGGGCATAATGAAATCTCATGGCAGGAAAACAGACGTGCTCAATTTACTATCATAGAAAAATAATCCATGGCAAGAAAAATTTTATTAGGAATAAGTCTTATTCTGCTTATTCCTCTCCTGCTTGCAGGGGCAGATAAAAGCAAGAAAACCTATGAGCTTATCTACAAAGATATTCAGCTTCTCAAACAACAAATCCTTCAACTTGAAAAAAAGATAGGAAAAAACAGAGAAGACATTCAGGCCGTTAACAGACAATTAGCAGAACTCATCACATCAAGTAAGCTTCTCCAATCCGAAATTGCAAGTTCTAAGGACAATCAAAATAAGCTTCCTGCCCAGTATCAGATCATTCTAGAAAAAATAGAAGGGATCTATTCAATCCTTTCAAAATTCTCTGAAGAGCTCATAGAAATAAAGAGAGTTTCCATTCCTCCTCCAGAACAGGAAGAAAAATCAGAGCCTGAGCAGCCAAAAGACACAGCCGCCACGAAAGAAGATGAACAAAAGGAAGAAACAAATCCCCAACCAACAATATCTCCCAATCTTTCCCCTAGCGAAGTTTTTAATATGGCCCGTTCTGATTATCTGAAAGGAAACTTCCAGCTTGCTATCGAAGGTTTCACAATCTACAAATCCGAATTTCCTGACAGCCCTCTCGTCGATGACGCTCTATACTGGATTGGAGAATGTTATTTCAGCCAGGAAAAATTCAAAGAAGCAATCGCACAGTTTAATGAGCTTATTCTCAATTTCCCCAAGAGTAATAAAAATCCGGCTGCTTACTTAAAAAAGGGAATCAGCTTAATATCACTTGGGAAAAATGAAGAAGCAATTTCTGCTTTCAAGCTCCTTATAAGCAAATATCCCCTGGAAGAAGAGACAAAAATCGCCCAGGAAAAAATCAAAGAATTGGAATCCAAGTATGAGAGATATTAACAGCCTAAACAAGGTCATTTTAATCGGGCATCTTGGTGGGAATCCTGAATTGAGATATATTCCCCAAACAGAAAGAGCTGTGGCAAATTTCACATTAGCTACCAACGAACGCTATTTCAACCCCAACACAAACGAAAGCGATATCCGTGCTGAATGGCACAAAATAGTAGCTTGGGGAAAGCTTGCAGAATTCTGTGAAAAATATCTCATTCAGGGGAAACAGATTCTGGTAGAAGGAAAATTGCGAACCCGAAGCTGGCAGGATAGAGATGGAAACAAGAGATACACAACTGAAATTCACGCGCAAAATATCATCCTTCTCGGTAAAAAGGAAGACACAGAAACAAAGCAACCTCGTGAAGAATCCAGTTATCCCTCTGACTTTCCAGCAGAAGCTCCAAAAGTTCCTGAAGAAGAAAGTGATGACGACAGCGAAGTTCCTTTTTAATCCGTCAAGTCCGTTAGAGTGTATATTTTTACGTGAACATCTTTATTCTTATAAAATTTAATCCTAATCAAGATCGATTACCGGATTAGATTTGTGGGGTTTAATTAACCTGTTTTAAGAGATAAACAATGCCAAGGGATACAATTATTCTCGAAGAAAAAAAATTTAAGGAAAAAATCATTGAGGATATCCGACCATGGGGAAAATTCCGCTCATTCCCCTATAAACTGGCAAAAAACATTAAAATCATTACAGTCAATCCTGGAGCTGTTTTATCTCTTCAGTATCATAACCATCGCAGTGAATTCTGGGTTATACTTGACAATGGTCTCGAAGTAACAGTAGGTAATAATATCTGGCAACCTGAAGAAAATGAAGAAATCTTCATTCCCAAAGAAACATCTCACAGACTTCGCTGCATCGGCACAAAGCCCGCACGCATCATGGAAATCTGGATAGGTGATTCCAGCGAGTCTGACATTGTCCGCCTTAAAGATGAGTACGGACGGAAATAAACAAAGTGTTTCCCTTGATCTCGTTATTATTGATAGGTTCTAATCTAGAGTAGATTGGGTTGGGGCAAAGCGTGGCCTATGTAATTTTCCCCATTAAAAATGCCTCAGGATGTTTTACCAATATGCTCTCAATGATAAACTCTTCAATCTCCTGAGCTGTTTTTAACTTCATTGCTTTTTGAATGATTTTCACCACAGTTTTAGACTCTAGTGAACGCAAGGCCTTCTTTATTCTTGGAATAAAGATCGGATTCATACTGAATTTTCTTATTCCTAATCCAAACAACACAATAGCAGAAAGAGAATCTGCAGCCATTTCCCCACAAACAGTCACTTCTTTTCCTTCTTTATGAGCAGCTTCAATTATGAACTTTATCAATCTCAGCACAGAAGGATGAAGGGGTTTAAACAAATAGGATACGAGCTCATTTGACCTGTCAACAGCTAAATAATATTGAATAAGATCATTAGTGCCTATGCTCAAATAATCCACCTCTTTTACAATGATATCGGTTATAGCGGCCGCTGCAGGCACTTCGATCATTACTCCCAGAGGAATATCCTCATCAAACTCTAACCGTTTCTCTCTCAGTTCTTCTTTAACTTCATCAATAAGAAGTTTCACTTCACCGATTTCTTCAATCTCTGTTATCATGGGGATAAGAAGCCGGACATTTTTCTGGGCACTTGCTCGAAGAATAGCCCTTAGTTGAATCTTGAACTGTTCTCTATCCCGGAGAGAAAATCTAATAGCTCTCAATCCGAGCGCAGGATTTGGCTCTTTTTCTATTTTCAACTGCTGTAAACTTTTCTCACCACCAACATCCACGGTTCTAATATATACAGGAAACGGATAGGCTTCTTTGGCGATTCTTGAATAAATTCGAAAATGATCCTCCTCTGAAGGAAGTGTAGAGTTTTTAAAATAGATAAATTCTGACCTAAAAAGCCCTATTCCTTCCGCGCCCAAAGAAAAGGCAAGGTTAACTTCTTCTGGCAGCTCTATATTGGCTAATGGAGAAAACTTCACTCCATCTAAAGTTGAAGGACTTAATTTCGCTGTTTTTCTAAGCTCCTTACGGTAATCATCATATTTTTTTTTCTTACCAGTAAATTCCTTTTTTATAGCTAGTGGAGGATTGATAATAACTTCTCCATCAGTTCCATCCACGATCAAGCAATCACCATTTTTTACTTTTTGAGTAATATTGCGAAGACCCATTACAGCAGGGATATTTAAGGAACGAGCAAGAATGGCAGTATGTGAGGTCTGCCCGCCCACATCAATGGCAACAGCCAGAACATTTCCACGGCTTAGCCTTAAGGCGGCCTCTGAAGGCAGAAGGTCGTGGCCAACCAGGATTCTGTCTTCGCCGTCGTCTTCCTTCTTCTGCCCTGTAAATTCTAAATTTCTGTACATTTTAGACAAAACATCAGAAACATCTGATTTTCTCTGTCTGAAATATTCATCTGCGATAGATTCAAAAATTTCAATAGCCTCATCATGCACTCGGGAAATTGCCCACTCTGTCCTGGTTCTCTCTTCTTTTATTATCCTTTCTAGCCTCGACAACAAAGAATTATCCTCAAGAATTAGTAAATGGGCATCAAAAATAAAAGAATGTTCTTCCCCAATTTTTCTTTTTACTTCCTCTCTTATAATAACAAGCTGTTCTTTTGTTCGCTCAATCGCGTTTCTCAAGCGTATCAATTCCTGCTTAACCTGGCTTGAAGAAATCTTCTCCTTTCGTGATGTAAAAACAACTCTTTCAGTCAATAAGACTTCGCCTATACTAATACCAGGAGAAACTCCAATGCCTCTTAACCTGAAATATTCCATCTAATCTACTCTTCCTCCCGGAATTTATTTTCAATGAGAATTTCCATTGCTTTAAGTGCTGATTTTTCATCTTTTCCTGAAACTTTCAATGTAATTTGAGATCCCTGGACTGCTGCAAGTGTAAGTATCCCGAGGATGCTTTTGCCATCGACTTCACTTCCATCTTTCTCTATTTTGACTGACGAGACAAACCGATTGGCTAAATTCATCAATTTAACCGCTGCCCTTGCATGCAGCCCTAGCTTGTTTTTTATTGTGATTGTTTTTACAAGCATTGAATTAAGCTGATGTTAAGTTTTTGAGTTTAAGAGAGCGCTTGCAAGATGGATATTTTTTTTACCCTGTTCTACAACCTTTTTCGCAACTACTTTCAGATTGTTACTCCTCTGTAGGGATACAAATTTAATAAGCATTGGAAGATTCACTCCTGTTATAATCTCAATCTCGCTATCTTTTAGAAAACTAAAACTTAAATTGGAAGGAGTCCCGCCAAACATGTCAGTAAAAATCAGCACTCCATTCTTCTGATTAACTTTTTTCAGAGATTTGTTAATCTTCTTTCTTGATTCCTCAACATCATTATACCAGCCAATAGAAATAGCTTCTATGTTTACTGCTTCACCAAGAATAATCGTAAGGGCATTTAAGAGCTCTTCAGCCAACCCTCCATGGCAAACTATGATTCCACCTATCATTTTATAATTCTTTTCTGACTCTTACTATATCGAGTCAGTTTTTATTCTTAATCAAGATAATTTCCACAAATACGTTTCACATTTTACCATTTAATACTAATAAACTTAAGTATTTTTATGAATTCCAAATCAATCGTTGGAATTTTTCACAATTCACCAAGCTGGAATAGGATGGATTGGATCGTTAATCATCCAAGCTAAACAAAAATAGGCCTCATGGACAAGTTGACATCAAATCCAATATAGTTAAGAAACAATGATTTTTATGTTCCAGCTTTCAGTGGAGCACACTTTTATTTGTGAATATCCCGGTGATAAATTCTTGTTTTATATTTCTTACTTCTGAGGTGTTCTCTCAGTTTGTCAGCCAATACTACAGACCTGTGTTTTCCCCCTGTACATCCAATAGCTATGGTCAAGTAGCCTTTGCCTTCGTCCACGAAATTTGGCATTAGGTAATCAGCGAAGCGGTATAATTCATCAAGAAATATTCTCGTTTTTGCTGATCCCATAACGTATTCCCTGACACTATCATTCTTACCAGTTTTATTTCTTAACATGTCAATATAAAAGGGGTTCGGCAAAAACCTGGTATCCAAAACAATATCAGATTCCAGAGGAATTCCGTATTTGTATCCAAAACTCACAATCACAACCTGCATCATTTGAGAGCTGTTTGCAAGAAATTTCTTCGCAAATCTCTTTTTCAACTCAGAAATGCTTGTTGAACTAGTATCTATAACATCATCAGCCATCCTTTTTATGGTTGCCAGCCTTTTCCTTTCTAAAGCCACATTCTCTATAATTGACTTCCCTATTGCCAGCGGATGGGGACGCCTGCTCTCGTTGAATCTTTTAACCAACACTTCATCAGACGCATCAATAAAAATCAAGCAAAGCGATATCTTTTTCCTGATTGTCTTTAAAATCTCTGGAAACTCTTTAATAAAACCTGCTTCCCTGATATCAACGACAAGAGCAACTCTTTCTATCTCAACCTCTTTTCTCATCCAGAGATCAACAAAACTTGGAATAAGTTTTGACGGCAAATTGTCCATACAATAATAGCCAAAATCCTCTAGAAAACGACTGACAGCTGTTTTCCCAGAACCCGACATACCTGTAATGATCAGAAATCTGTTGTCTCTCAAGTTTTTTTCTCTCTCTAATCGTGCTGCGAAATAGCACGGTCGAGTTTCTTAACTATCTCCCGGGACGTATCGCACCCCTTTTCTCTTAAAAGGTGGACCTTGCAGGCTACTTCAACCAGGGCAGCAATATTCCTTCCAAGAGCCACGGGAATAGTAATCTGTGGTATTTTCTTATCCAGAACTTCATAACTCTGGGGCAATTTGAGTCCAAGCCGGTCATTCTCCTTTCCCTGTTCCCATTTTTCAAGCTTAATTACTAAATTTATTTCTGCTTTCCTGCAGATAGACTTGGGATTAAAAATCCGCCTTATATTTATAATACCTAACCCTCTTATTTCCATAAAATCACGGCTGAGAGAAGGAGCCGATCCTATTAACTTATTATTCGCCATCTTTACTATTTGGGTCACATCATCCGACACGAATCGATGCCTCCGGCAAATAAGTTCAAGCGCACACTCGCTTTTGCCAATTCCACTATCACCTATAATAAGGACTCCCAGGCCATAAATTTTTAGAAGCCCACCGGAAATTGTCACCTGGTTAGGTTGATGGGAAGAAACTTTCCTTCTATTCATTTATCTTTTCTTCTTCCTTTCGAATAACTTCCATAATTGAGCTGATGTTTACGGCTTTCAGTATTTTTTTTATCAATGAGTTCGCTTTACGGACAAGGTGAGCAATCGCGGCAAGGATTTGGAGGTTTATGCTTGGATTCTCCGGAGAAGAAACTACAAGAAAAAAAACATGCGATGGTTTTCCATCCTGGGAATAGAAATTAACTCCTTTCCTGGAAACTGCCAACATAATTATTGGATCTTTCACACCTTTCATCTTACAGTGCGGGATAGCCACACCCTCTCCAATCCCCGTACTTCCAAGTTTTTCTCTCTGGATGAGTTTGTTGTACAAATCCTTTTCTCTTGCAATCTTATTCTTCTCTTTGAGAAAACTCACCATTTCTTTTAGAACATTTTCCCTTTTTTGAGACTTCAACTCAGTAATCACCATATCCTGCATTAATAAATTATGTATTTTCAATTTAATCTCTCAGTTAATATATTTTATTCCAGCTCTAACAAACCATAGTTCCCATCTTTTCTGCGAAAAAGAATAGTCCATTTATCAAAATCAAATCCTCTAAAAACAAATATTTCTTTCTTGCTTGATTCAAATTGAAAAAGAGCTTCCTCCATAGACATGGGCTTTAAGGAATAATCACTACTTTTTATTATTTTTCTTTGCCGTTTTTTCTCCTCCACAGGATGAGAAAAAAAACCTGTTTCTTTATTCTTTCTTCTTTTTCTCTCTCTTAATTTTTCTCTCTCTTTCTTGATTCTTTTTTCTATATTATCAAAAGCAACACCAATCGAGCTTAACATATCTTGAGTTTCTTCCACTGTGTTTAAGGTTGCTCCTTTAGTTTTAATATTTATCTCCACTTTGTGTCTATATTTCTCAATAGAGAGGATTAGATCTGCATCAAGTTCATATCCCAGCAACTTCTCTATAGATCTAAGTCTCCTCTCACAGTATTTCTCTATATCGGAAGTTATTTTTGCATACCGGGCAGTGAAATTTATATTCATTAACTTCCCTCCATCCAATAGTTTCTTTTCCTTATGTGAGAAGGTTGTATATTGAGCTTTTTTCTGTACTTCGACACAGTCCTGCGTGCAATTTTAAAGTTTGTTCTAGCTAAAAGATCCATAATTTCAATATCACTTAACGGACTTTTTCTGTCCTCATTCTCTACGAGTTTTTTTATTTTTTCTTTCACCCTTAAAGAAGAAACTTCTTCGCCAAAGACACCTTGAAGAGACTTGTGAAAGAAGTACTTAAGAGGGAAAATCCCGCGAGGCGTCATAATGTATTTGTTTGCAACCACTCTCCCTACAGTAGACTCATGTACTCCGATCTCCTGAGCAACTTCTATCAAGGTCAGGGGTTTAATGTATTCAATTCCTTTCTCAATAAAATCTTTCTGCTTTTTTACTATATAATCGGCAACCTTATAAATTGTCCTGTTCCGTTGATCCAGGCTTCTTAAAAACCAAAAAGCCTTTTTCATATTATCTTTTAAAAATTGGCGGGCTTCGATGTTATCCTTTTCACTCTGTGCCAAAAACTTTTTATAATAGCTGTTAATTCTTAAATGAGGCAAGCTATCATCGTTTAATTTTATCTTAAGTTTATCTCCTTCCTTTTCAACAATTATATCCGGAACAACATAAAAAGTCTTTGCCTGACTGAACTTCCTCCCCGGGATAGGCTCCAGACTTCTAATAATCTCAATATGAGATTTTAATTCCAAAAGAGAAATCTCAAGCTCCTTTGCCAGCTTTAAAAAGTTGCTTTTTTTCAAGAGACTTAGATAATCTTCAACAATCTTTCGAGTTTTCTCATCCCCTATCCCAGAATACTCCATCTGAGTAAGAAGAACTTCTTTAAGTGTCAAACTTCCTATGCCAACAGGGTCAAATATTCTAATTTTATCTCTGATCTTATTGATCTTCTCAACAGATGTATTTATTGTTTTGGCTATTTCTTCAACAGATGAGCAAAGATACCCATCCTCATTAATATTTCCAATGATATACTCGGCAATCTCTCTATCTTTTTCATCAAAGAAAGTCAGGTTTGCCTGCCAGTTTAGATGATCCCAAAGGGAAGCACTTTTAGAGACAAAATTTTCTAAAGCAGGGGTTTCCTTCTTCTCTGTAACATAAGACCGCAAATCATTATCAAAATATTCTTGGAAGTATGCTTCGAATCCCCTTTCATCTCCTAATTGAGATGTGTTGATATCTTCTTTTATCCCTGAATCCTCTTTTAATTTTTCCTGCTCTTTATTCACTTCAGTTTTATCTTTCTGTCCTACTTCCTCTCCCTGTTTTTCTATTGATTCCTCATCAATCTCTAACATCGGATTTTGGGAGAGTTCATTATTGATAACCTCTATTAGATCCAAATTTGTCAAGGGAAGTAGCTTTATTGCCTGTTGCAGGGCAGGGGCAAGCATCAATTTTTGAACTTGTCTTTGACGAAGCTGTTGTTTCAATAACATTCTCTTACCCGCAACATATATTAATCAATATGAAAATCTTTCCCTAAATAACTCCTCCTCACTTCTTCTGAAAAAATTAATTCCTCGGATGTACCTTCTTCTAAAATAACTCCCTTATCTATTATATAAGCCCTGTCAGTTATTTTTAATGTTTCCCTTACGCTATGATCCGTAACTAGCAATCCCATCCCTTTTCTTTTCAATGACAGTATGATTTCCTGGAGTTCAATAATAGCTAGAGGGTCAATTCCTGTAAAAGGTTCATCCAAAAGCATATACTCTGGATTTGTTATTAATGCTCGTGCTATTTCAAGTCTTCTCCTTTCTCCTCCAGATAAAGTATAGGCCTTGGCATCAGCCAATTTATGCAGTCCAAATTCCCTGAGAATTTCACTCAGACTTCCATTCCTCCCTGAACCAGCATCTCTCATTATCTCCTTTATGGATAAGAGATTGTCTTCTACACTTAAACCTCTAAATACTGAGGGTTCCTGTGGAAGAAGACACAGCCCTTTTCTTGCTCTTGTGTACATAGAAAGTTCTGTAATATTCTCACCATTTAGATAAATCTTTCCTGCATCTTGAGGAACAAGACCGAGGACCAAAGAGAAAGTAGTTGTTTTCCCTGCCCCGTTGGGACCTAATAAACCAACAATTTCGCCTTTCTTTATATTAATTGAAACATTATTGACGACTTTTTTCCTGTGGTAGCTTTTTTCCAAGCCTATTGCATTCAAACAATCTCTCATATTTCACTATTTAATAACTGTTACTGACCTTTCTCTATCTTTATTTTCAACGGCGATTTTACCATCAGCTATATAAAAAGTCAATTTGTCCCCCTCTGTCCTCCCCCTATTTCTATCCATGAAAACCGGCTTCCCAGTAAGGATCATCATTTCCCTGTTTGCGTCATATCTTACCTCTTCCCCTCTTCCTTCATTCTGATTTTGTGTGATAACAACTGCTCCCCGGCCAGTTATTTCTTTTAACTCTCCATCTTCTCTATTCAAATACACAAAAAGGGACTTAGCCTGGAGGTCTATATCTTTAACTCTCAAGGAGTTCTTGTCTCTATAAACAATAAGGTTTTTATCTGGGTTATAATCCATTTTTTCGGCCGATATCTTCAAACTTTCAACCTCATTCCTATCTTTTGGCCTATATGGGAAGACTGACTCTACCTTCCCTGCACAAAATAATTTCCCAGTTTCTCTAAAAAGTGAAAGTTCGCTGCTAATAAACTTTCTGTTTTCCTGCCATGCTTTAATATCCCCAGTAAAATAAAAACGCTTTTCAGCATCAAAATATCTCATTTCCTTGGAAATAATAAAAACTGGCGTGTCTTTAGAAAAAAGACTGGATGGTTTCTTCTCTTTCATCTGCTGGTTTAAAATGACTTTAACATCTTTGCTAGCATCCAAATCATTATTATCAAGATTAATTTTTATATCCCCGGCTGAAATTTCATAATCTTCATAAAGAATCCTTGCTTTTAACTTGTCTTTCCCCTTAGCAATAAGTACATTTTCCCCTTCTTTTACAAAAATGGAATATCCTTTAATCACCCTTCTGCTTTCCTCCTCCTCTTTTTGTTCTGTAATGCTGGCATTCCCAAAAGAGTCAAATCTTCTCAATTTCCCATTTTTACTCACAACAAACTCAAGAGCTTCAGCCTGAATCCATGTAAAGCTTCCGGACGAAGAAAAAAATTTAAAAGAACAATTTCCTCTGGCTCCTATCTTATGTATCTTTTGAAGATCCTTAAACCATATTATTATTATTTCATCAGCTCTTATTTCGCGTTTTTCATTGTAAAGGACAAGAGGAGCCTGTTTCTGATAAGAACTATTGTCTTTTTCTTCACTTATTAAAGAGGCCCTTACATTCCCTTTTAAATCTAACTTTTCGATATACTCTCCGCTGGGAAACAAACTAAACTTCAACTCGTCCGCCACAGCTCTGCTTTCCCCATGAAAAAGCCGTACGTCCCCTTCCAATACTCCTTGCTTCCTTTTCCTTTCATAGTCCAATTTATTCCCCTGAAGGATAAGAGGAAACGGGGTGTTTAAATCCAGTTTTAATTTAAGATTGATGTTTTTTCTAAGTTCTATCTTTTCCCTTCTAAAAAAATACTTCATCTCCTGAGCAGAACCGGACATTTTATCAGAGAAAAATTCTACGTTTTTATCGTTTTCTATGATTTCCTTTTTTTTGTTATAAAACAAAGAAGATGCATTAATGCATAAATCTTTGAATTTTACCTTTGCTTTCCCCTGGAGGAAAAAATTATTCAGGTCTTTATCATATATAATTTCATCTCCATAAAGAAAAATATCCTGTCCCTCTGCTTTTTTCAAAAAAACCAACTCAACATTTCCTTCCAGGTGAAAGTGGTTGTCTGTTCCTATATAATTTCTGTCTGCACTAAACTGAAAATTTCCTTCACCTCCCTTAACTTCAAAGTGCTCAATTTCTTCCTTCTTCTCAATTTTTTGTTTGAGCACTACATCTTGCGACCGTGGGATCTTCGTACGTTTCCTTGCCCGGCTTATAACATTTACAGTAGTAATAACTAGAGTGACCAGAAGAAGTATTGAAACAACAAATTTAGAAATTCCGACCAAATGAAATTTTACTTTTGGCATAACAGCTCTCGGTTCCTACTTTGTATTCACACAAACTGAAGAATTGGACTTCCTTATGTCTCTCAGAGAAAGATTTAACCTCTCCTGTCCGAGATATTCAGAAAACTGCAATGAATAGACAATATCAATTCTGTCGCCCTTTTGAATATCTTCAATCCATTCTCCTCTTCCCCAACCTAAAGCCTCAAAGAAAATATCTCCCTGTTTCACTAAAAATTTGCTGTGTCTTCTTTTAATCCTTTTCGGCTCATCTACAACCTGCACATATTTACTTAAAAAGACAGGCTTGGAATTTCCCACTCCGAAAGGTGAAAGAAAAGACATGTTCTCTAGAAAGGCAGAATTTATTTCATTAAAATTTATAATTGTATCAATGTATATTTTCTTCCTTAGATGCTCTTCTAAAATTTTTGAACTGACAAAATCATTTACAGCTTCTTTTAAAGAGCTGATATTTTTTTTATCAAGCTCACAACCTACGGCCATAGGATGTCCTCCAAAGCTTAGAAAAAACTCCCTGTTTTTATCAATGCACTCTATAAGTGAAAATTCACCGATACTTCTTCCTGAACCAAAAGCTTTCCCATCTTCATAGGCAAATAGAATAACAGGCCTGTTAAAAAAATCTTTAAGTTTTGACGCGACAATTCCAATCACACCACGATGCCATTCGTCACAACCTAAAATTAGAAGTTTATATTTTTTATCAAGAGATTTTTTCTTTATGTACTCTATTGCCTGAGAATATATTCTCTCTTCCACCTTTTGTCTCTGTAAATTCAGCCTATCAAGCTGGCAAGCTATTTCTGTGCTCTTTTGGAAATTATCCGAAAAGAAAAGCTCCACAGCAAGGTCTGCCTTTCCCATTCTTCCTGCAGCATTGATCCTTGGCCCAATCCTAAAACCAACATCTCCAACAGAAATTTTTTTTCCCTCCAGCCCACAAACTTTCATTAAACATTTCAGGCCATTGTTCAAATCTCTTTCAAGACTTTTCAGCCCGAATTTAATAAAAAGCCTGTTCTCTCCTCTCAATGCGGCCACATCAGCAATTGTTCCCATAGAAACAAACTTTATATAATGTGTAATGGCAGAAGATTTTCCCGCCTCCTTAAAAAGAGCCTGAATTAATTTAAAGACGACTCCTATCCCGGCTAAGTCTTTGTCAGGATATCCAGAACTTCGAATCACTGGGTTTAAAACAGCAAGGCTCTCCGGAAGCATACCCCCTGGTTGATGATGGTCTGTTATAATAACATCTATACCGCACTTTTTTGCTCTTTTAACAAACCCTATTGCTTTAATCCCACAGTCCACGCTTATTGCCAGAGTTGATTTTCTCTTTAAAGCAATATCAACATATTTCTCTTTAATCCCGTATCCATCCTTCATCCTGTCTGGAATATAGTAATCTACTTTTGCTCCTAGAGAACCCAATGCTTCGGAAAGGATAACTACAGATAGTATCCCATCCACATCATAATCTCCAAAAACTAATATGTTTTCCCCAAAAGAAATTGCCTTCCTGATTCTTGTTACTGCTTTTTCCATCCCATCCACTAAATAAGGGTCGTGAAGGTCATTTAAAGTTCCGAAAAGAAACTTATGTGCAGTCTCCAGGTCAGAAATATTCCGTCTTGCCATAATTTGTGCTATCCCTAGAGGAATCCCAAGTCCTGCAGAAAGATTTCTTGCTTCCTCTTTCACAGGAGGTAATATCCAAGTTGTACTATTCATTTTATTCATGAAAACTGCTGATATTATGAAACAATATAGACCAATTTAGCTCATTCTCCATGAAATCCTCAGAACTACTTTGTACTATATCATCTTAATAATATCAACCATTTAGCTTGTTCTCCCCTTAATGGCTGGGTCGGCATTCCTGAAGACCAATTGACTTTGAATTATGTGAAAAATATAATTGTTATACTGTGATAGTTAATTTGAAAGGGAAACTGACCAGAACAAGAAAGTCCTTCATTGGAAAATTTGATGAGCTCCTTCGCAGTAAAAAAAACAGAGAGGAAATTCTTGACGAACTTACTGAGTCATTGCTTCTCTCTGATGTCGGAATCAACACAACAGAAAATATCATTGAGTCCATCAAACAAAAAAGTAAAAAAACAGATTCATTCCTTACCATAAAAAAGATATTAGAAGATGAGCTTATAAATAGGCTTTCCCAATTTCCAACTGGTTTCTATCCGGATTATTCCCGTTCTGTTATCATGTTTGTTGGAGTTAACGGTGGGGGAAAAACTACGTCTCTGGCAAAACTTGCATACTATTACAAAAACCAGGGGAAAAACATCCTTATAGCTGCAGCTGACACATTTAGAGCAGCTGCCCAGGAACAGCTTATTATTTGGGGAAAGAAATTGAACATTCCTGTAACCAGGGGGAAGTATGGAGCTGACCCTGCTTCTGTCACTTTCGATGCCATCCAATCATTTAAAGCGCGGAACTTTCATCTTCTCCTTATAGACACTGCAGGCAGAATTCATACAAATGTCAATTTAATGAATGAAATGGAAAAAATTAAAAGAATTATCTCAAGAGAAATCAAGGGTGCACCTCATGAAATTTTTCTTGTTTTAGATTCAAGTATTGGACAAAATGCCTTGATTCAAGCAAAAGAATTTCTGAAATTCTCAGGCTTAACAGGGATTTTCCTCACAAAGCTGGACGGAACAGCCAAAGGAGGAAGCGTTATCAGTATCATCGAGGAATTGCAGCTTCCGATCAAGTTTATAGGTGTCGGGGAAAAAGAAGAAGATATAATGCCTTTTTCTCCCAAGGAATTTGTTAAGGCTCTTCTTTCATGAATAAACTCAAGGATATTTTTTATCTTCATATGGCATATGGCTTAGCAGAAAAAGCAAAAGGATGGGCAAGTCCGAATCCTCATGTCGGTTCTGTCATAGTCAAGAAAAATGTTATTTTAGGGTGCGGATATCACGAAAAGCCAGGCAAGCCTCACGCTGAAGCAATCGCCATCCAGAAAGCAGGCTCCTCAGCCAGTAACAGCACTGCCTACATTACACTTGAGCCATGTACTCATTGGGGAAGAACTCCTCCCTGCGTGGATAGTATCATTAAAGCACACATAAAACGGGTTGTGGTTTCCTCCCTGGACCCTAACCCACTCGTCTATAAAAAAGGCATAAAGAAAATGAAAAAAGCCGGCATAGATGTATCTGTAGGTCTTCTCAAGGAAAAAAACAGTCGATTGAACGAAACTTACATAAAATACATCACAAAAAAAATCCCTTTTGTCACAGTCAAGGCTGCAGTTAGCCTAGATGGAAAAATGGCTACAAATACATTTGCATCTCAGTGGATATCTTCTCATCAGACAAGAGAGTATTCTAATCTTCTGAGAGGAGAATACGATGCTATCATGACAGGCATCAACACGCTAATAAAGGACGATCCTAGATTGACTGTACGCCACCCGAACTGGAAGGACAAACGAATAACCCGGATAATACTGGACTCCAACCTCCGATTCCCTCCAAACTCCCGGATTCTCAATACCCTACCTCAAGGAAAAATCATTGTCTTTACAGGAAAACTGTCTTCTCAACAAAAGGCCGATACCTTGAGAAAAAAAGGGGTGGAAGTCATTTTCCAATCTAGCTTTTCTTCCAACATTAACCTAACAGAAGTTCTTTCGTGGCTCGGCAAGCAAGAAATATCGAGTATTCTGGTAGAAGGAGGTAGCAGTTTGACGACCTCTTTTCTGGAGCAAAGATTGACGGATAAAATTTTTGTCACATTATCTCCAAAATTGATCGGGGGAAAGGATGCTCCTTCTTTACTTCAAGGAGAAGGCATAAATCTCATTAAAGATTCACTTCATCTGAAAAAAATAGAGTTTTTTCAGATTGAAGATGATATCATAGCAGAAGGATATTTCTGATGTTTACAGGAATCATTAGCCATGTGGGCCGATTTAAAGCCTATCACCTTGGAAAACGGGAAATTGCTTTGGAATCTCCACATTTAGCTTCCAAGTTAAAAGCAGGGGAAAGTTTGGCTGTTAACGGTGTTTGCCTAAGCCTAATTAAAAAAGAAAAAAAGATTCTCTTTTTTAACCTATCCGATGAAACTCTATCCCAGACCAATCTAGGTACACTGCATAATGGGGACAAGCTTAACCTCGAACTTCCTCTCAATCTTTCTTCTCCACTGAGCGGACATCTTGTCACTGGCCATGTTGACACAACAGAAAGAGTCCTTAAAATTATTAATAAAAGACAAGAAAAAAGACTTACAATTTCCATATCTCCCCATTTAAGGCCTTACATTATCAGCAAAGGTTCTGTAGCCCTGAACGGAGTTAGTCTTACTATAGCTGAAGCCAGCCGTTCTTCCTTTTCAGTAGATCTTATTCCAATTACTCTAGAGTCCACAAATCTCGGTGAATTAAGAAGAAGTGACAGGCTTAACCTTGAATGTGACATAATCGGAAAATACTTATATAATCTGATGCATACGAAAGAGAAAGAAATTATTAAGGGCTAAAAAATGCAAAATAAGTCTATTGCAACTTCAGTTGAACAAGCCATAAAAACAGTAAAATCAGGCAAACTTATTATCATTGTTGATGATGAAGACAGGGAAAACGAAGGCGACCTCATGGTGGCCGCAAAAAAGATCAATCCAAACATCATAAATTTTATGGCAAAATACGGCCGCGGCCTTATCTGCCTTCCTTTGACTGAAAAAAGGGTTAAACAGCTTGGCCTCCCCTTAATGGTTTCTGACAACACAGCTCGCTTCCAAACAGCTTTTACTGTTTCAATAGATGCCAAAAAAGGAATCACTACAGGAATCTCAGCATATGACCGTGCTAAAACAGTCCTGACTGCAATCAATCCAAAAACTAAAGCTCATGAACTTGCCCGCCCAGGCCACATTTTTCCTCTCCAGGCAAATGCCGGGGGAGTACTAAAAAGGGCAGGACAAACAGAAGCATCCGTTGATATAGCTCGAATTGCAGGTCTATATCCTGCCGGAGTCATTTGCGAGATCATGAATGAAGACGGCACAATGGCTCGGATGCCTCAACTCGTTAAATTCAGCCAGGCTCACAGCATCCCTATTCTCACGATTGCCGATCTGATTAAATACCGGATGAAGCATGAAACACTAGTACAAAAAATAGAAGAAGCAGACCTGCCAACAAAATTCGGACACTTCAAAATAGTCGTCTTTCAAGACACAATCCACATGGAACACCACATAGCCCTTATCAAAGGCAAAATTCAAAAGGACGATCCAACTTTTGTTCGGGCACATTCACAATGCTTCACTGGAGATACACTGGGTTCATTACGCTGCGACTGCGGAGAACAGCTTCGTCAATCTATGAGACTTATCAACAAGAAAGGTAACGGCGTTATCCTTTATATTCTTGATCAGGAAGGACGGGGCATCGGTCTGGTCAATAAAATTAAAGCTTATGCTCTTCAAGACAAAGGAGCCGACACTGTAGAAGCCAACCGCAAACTCGGGTTTAAGCCAGACCAGCGGGATTATGGTATAGGGGCCCAAATACTCGTCTCCTTAGGAGTTACAAAGTTACGCCTTATAACAAATAATCCCCGTAAATTTGTCGGTCTTTCTGGATACGGCCTAGAAATTGTCGGTCGAATCCCTATCGAAATTGCACCAACCAAATCAAACTTCAAATATTTAAAGACAAAAAAAGAAAAAATGGGACATATTCTCGAGAAGGTATGAGTTGAAAATTAAAGGAAATAAAGATAAAGAACTTTACAGCTCTACGCTAAAAGAATTAAAAAGTACTAAGGAAAAACAGGAAAGACTAAAAATCATCCAGAAAATTATAAAAATAAAAGACCCATGGGCAAGTGAAGTTTTACTGGATGCATTAGATGAGCACTGTGAAGCTACCCGCGAACTTATCATTAACGAATTAGGAAACAGAGAAAATCTTGACTTGAGCAAAACTTTTCAAAAACTGTCATTCTCCCCATGGTTTGTAAAAAGTGCTTTTATAAAAATATTAGGCCTCCAGAAAAATCCAAAATCAATAATTTATATTGAAATCCTTATCAATGAACCCAATGCTGATGTGCGGAGGACAGCAGCCCAGACATTGGGAAAAATTAAAGGGGAAGAAGCCCTTTCTCTTCTGCTGAAATTATCAAAGGACAAAAACTATTTTGTGAGGATGTCAGCTGAAAAATCCCTTAAAAAATCTGTAAATTTAAAATTTAGTTAAAAAAAATGTGTCTGTCATTCTTTTTTTATTTGTCTTTCTTATTAACCTGGATTATTCATAAAGAATGCTGATACTTTTAGTTAACCTTGATGAAATCTGCTTATCAGCGTGATTCTTCGCAATATTAAGAGAGTCGCTTTCTTTACTTAATCTAATATTAATTATAATCGGCATTCTTTACCTTTCAGGCGACCCGATCTTACTGCATCTGCTGCGTTACAGGGCATTTGCGGTGAAGGACCACAACTTCATGCGCTGTGCCTCGCATCTGCAGCAACCTCGACTCGTGAATATTTCAAGCTAGTTATAATGAAGGTCACAGGGCCATCATTTGTTAAGTTGACACTCATCCTTGCACCAAAGACACCGGTTGCGACCTTTATACCTTTCTGCCTAAGCAAGTCAACAAAATAATTAAACAGCCTTTCTGCTTTCTCCGGATGCTCGGCTTTGTCAAAACTCGGCCTCCTCCCTTTCCTAACTGAACCAGCCAAAGTGAATTGAGATACAGCAAGTACTTCTCCTCGAACATCAGACAAAGACAAATTCATCTTCCCATCTTCATCTGGGAAAATCCTCAATTCCGTGATTTTCTTGGCTAAATAATGAGTATCTTCCTTAGAATCGCCTTTTTCTATTCCAACAAGAAGACAAATCCCGCTGCCAATCTTACCTGCAACTTTTCTTCCAACGGTAACCGAAGCTTCTTTTACTCTTTGCAATACAATCTTCATTAAAATCCCTCAGTTTTTAGGCATTCACTTTCCTGAAAAAGCACTGATTAAGCTTTTTAAATCCTCATGGTTGAAAAGCAAATTCAATACAATATATATAAGAATTCCCAGCAAAATAGCTGACAGCAAAACAAAAAGCTGTTTCATGAAGATATAATTATTGAATTCAAACTGCTTCATAAAAAACCATATCGCACATCCCATTACAGCTGCTGAAAAAGCGGATTTTAATGCATATATTAAAATCCCTTTATTTTCAATTCTCCCAATTTTCTTTTCCAGCAGATAAAAAAGAAGGAAAAAATTGAAAATCGAAGACAGAGATAAAGCTAAAGCTATTCCACCAACACGCATCGGTTTCATTAAAATTAAAGACAAAGAAATATAGCCCAACATCACAAAAAAAGCCACGACAACAGGTGTCTTGGTATCTTTGAGAGCATAGAATGCAGGAGCAATAATCTTTACACCCGAAATAAACGGAAGTCCGAAAGAAAAAAACAGCAGACATGAAGCACTCATTGCAGTCGACTGGACATCGAAAACCCCCCTCTGATAAAGAACCTGAATTATAGGATAATTCAGCACAATAAGACCGGCCATTGCCGGGAATGTAATCCAGAATATCAGCTTAATAGAGAAATTGAGTGTTTCCTTCATTTTCTTTATATTATTACGTGCCACCAGTTCAGAAAAAGTGGGAAGAAGTGCTATGGAAAGCGCAATAGAAAAAAGGCCGAGAGTAAGCTCCTGGATTCTGGAAGCATAGTAGAGAGAAGAGACACTTCCTCCCTCCAGGAAGGATGCAATCATTCGGCTTATGGCAAAGTTTATTTGAGATATCCCAACTCCAAAAATCCCCGGGACCATGAGCACTGCCACTTTGCGTACGGCAGGGTGTCTGAAACTAAGGCCAATCTTAAAACGCATGCCTTTCTTCCATAGAAAAGGAAGCTGAAAGCATAATTGAAAAACTCCACCGATAACAACTCCTGCAGCAAAAACAAATGCAGGCTCTTCAGCCATGGGTGCAAAAAAAACAGCTGCAGCAATAATAGAAAGGTTAAAAAGAACAGGAGTAAATGCCGGGACAAAAAACTTTTTGAAAGAATTCAGAATTGCCATTGCCAGTGCGGCTAGGCTTATTAGAAATATATATGGAAACATGATCCGTGTAAGCACTAGGGTTAGATCCCATTTTCCATGAACCTGCTTAAATCCAAAGGCAATGACCTTTACCAGAAAAGGAGAAAAAATTATACCTAGTACAGTAAGAAGTGCCATAATCAAAGTCAGATCAAAAAAGAATGCATTAGCAAATTTCCACAGTTCTTCTTTCTTCTTTTCTTTTTTTACTTGAGTAAACACAGGGATAAAAGCTGCCGTCATAGCCCCTTCGCCTGTCAAACGCCTCAATAAGTTTGGAATTACATAGGCCATAGTGAAAGCATCAGCATTCGTTCCGGTGCCAAGATAAAATGCCTGAATCATGTCTCTAAAATAGCCCAGTACCCTGCTGATAAGTGTAGGGGCGGTGACTGCAAATGTGGACCTCAGCAGCTTGCGATTCTCTGCTTTTTGTTCCATCATCCCTTTTTCCTGTACCTTATCATTGTTATGTTGACTTTAAAAAGAAGATATCTTATTATAACAGTTCTTTACAGGAGAAAGAAATGGCTCATCACAAATCTGCTATACGACAGTGGAGGCGGGGCCTCCGAAGAAATGCAATAAATAGAAAAAACAAATCCACTCTTCGCTCACAGATAAAAAAATTGAGGAAAGCTATTAAAAATAAAGATAAAGAAGAAGCCTCAAATCTCCTCCCCCAGACCTTTTCCTTAATAGATAAATCAGTCAAAAAAAGAACCATCCACAAAAATAAAGGCAACCGTTACAAATCGAGATTAAGCCGGCAGGTAGAAATGGTTAATCCTTCGCCTTCCAAATAATCTTGCAAGAATCCATCCCGGATTTTCCTACGCTTACTTATTCCTTATCAATATTGAGCACTTCTCTGCGACAGGTTCTTAAGATTCTTCCTGCGGCAACAATAATCAAAAAGGAAACTCTCTAAAAGGGTCTGACGCGAATTGCTCTTAGTAGAAATGCTTGATGTCTTATACTTTAAATCAATCTCCCGGAGGGCAAGTAAAAAATGATTTAGATCTTTCATAGAGATTGTGTCCACTAACGAGAAGAATTCTCTATATTTTCTAGCATATAAATCTCTAAATTTTTCTTTAATCTTTGGCCTCAACTCCTTGAAAATCATCCTTTTATCTTTAGCCTTCTCCTTCAGCCAAAGCTTAGCTTGCAAAATATCCCTGAAAAACCTTACAATCCCAGCTAAAATTGCCCCAGGCGGGACAGCTTTCTTCTTTAGTAAATTATCCAGCGTGAGCAGGCATTTCTCATAATCAGCCTCAAACAAATTGTCTAAAATCTCCCATTCATCAAAGGATTTAATCCAGCCGGAGATTTGATTCACGTCATCCAATTCAATTAGTTTTTTTTTGTCTATGAATGTGACAATTTTCTCTATCTCATTATTCATTCTGCCCAAATCGCTTCCAATGGACTCTACCATCCTTTTTTTGGCTTCAACTGTCGCAAACTTACCTGTCATTTTCAATTTTCTTTCAATCCATATTAATAAGGCCTTCTCTTTTAAAGGCCTCAATTCCTCCCTAAAAACTGTGGAAGAAGAAAATGTTGAAAATATTCTGAAAAGCAGTGCATCCTGTTTCAATTTTCCCGAAAAAATAATTATGAGAACTGTTTGATAAGAAGGGGAAGAAAAATACTCCCTCAAGACACTCTCTTCCATTGAAGAAAGGTGCTTATCTCTAGGTTCCGAAACCTCAACCACAATCATAGACTTTGTAGAAAAAAGCAAATGTCCAGTTCGGGCTGCATCAATAACCTGCATCCAGGAATGATTCTCGAGGTCGAATTTTTCTATGCCGTAAGCTTGATTATCAGGAAAAGCCAGTACTTTTTTCAGCTCGTTTATAAACTGATAAGCAAGGAAAACCTCTTTCCCATAAAAAAAATAACAGGGTAAAATAGTCTCTTCGCTAATTTCCCTGTTCAGAACAAAACTATACACCACCATTAAAATCCTTCTAAAATTGTTATCACGAGAGTCTTGGCAAACTTTTCCGCTACCTTGTCGATAGCTTCTGTTTCTACAGTCTCAAAATCCATCCCTTCGGGAACTTCATATTCTTCCTGATAAACAAAATTGGGGTTGGAAAAGATGTTCTTATTCTTGACAATATCCCTGAGTAAAATCTTTGCAACAATAGTAATGTTATAGCGGTCAGCAGTCGCTTCTCCAGAAAAAGCTATAGGATTTGCAGTGAAAGAAATGATTTCTCCTGACAAGACAGCTTCAGCAGAAGACCTGTCATCCGTTATTTCCACTTTTCCCCGTGCTACTAACTCATCAATAACTTTTTGAGTCAGTTTCAAATCAAGCTCAAAACGTGTCGTTGAGTTTTTAAACATGGGAATATTGATTTTCTTAATATGTTCAGGAAGTGCACTGCCTGTCCCCCGCAGGTGATACCCGCACTGAACAGACAAAAGGAAAACAAATAACAGAAAAATAAATTTTTTCATTTTATTCCAATAAACCTAAAGTACAATATTGACCAATTTATTCTTAATATATATCACTTTCTTGACTTTTTTCTCCCCGATTAAATTTTGAATTCTATCTAATTCTAAAGCTCTTTCCTTTATCCGCACCTCTTGCAAATCCCTCTCCACATTAAATTTATCCCTTAATTTTCCATTGACCTGAACAACAATAGTCACAGTCTCTTCTTTGGCCAGGTCAGGATCAAACGACGGCCATGGGCTGCGGATAAGGAGTTCTTTATGTCCCATTTTCTCCCAAAGTTCTTCACAAACGTGGGGGGCAAAAGGATAAAGTAACAAGACCAGTTTTTCCAAAGCTTCCTTTAAAATATCTTTCCCTACATTGCTTTTCCTTAAGGTATCATTTTCTTTTTTGATCTGATTAAAAAATTCCATGATGGAACTAACAGCCGTATTTAAATGGAATCTTTTTTCTATGTTTTCACTGACTCTCTTTATGGTCTGGTGCATTTTCTTCCTTAAGCTGCTTATTGCAATATCCGATCCACACAAATCCTCTTCCTCTTTATTAAATATATCCATATTTTGCTGAAAGAATGACCAAATGCGATTCAAGAACCGGAATGATCCTTCTATTCCCTTCTCATTCCATGCAAACTCTTTTTCAGGAGGAGCTGCGAAAAGGACAAACAGTCTGAGAGTATCTGCCCCGTATTCTGATACCATTTCATCCGGATCCACCACATTGCCTCTTGATTTCGACATGGCAGATCCATCTTTAGTCACCATCCCCTGGGCAAGATATCGAGGAAAAGGTTCATCAATCTTTGTCAATCCTAAATCTCTCAAAACCTTGCAGAAAAAACGCGCATATATGAGATGAAGAATAGCATGTTCTATTCCTCCTATATAGAGATCAACAGGAAGCCAATAATCCACAGGCCTAGGATCAAATGGAAGTTTCTTTTCCTCTGGAGAGCAGTAGCGAAAATAATACCAGGATGAATCAAAAAAAGTGTCCATTGTATCGGTTTCCCGATGTGCTTCTCTATGGCATTTCGGACACGTTGTTTTCACAAAATCCTCTGATTTTTCGAGAGGAGATCCTTCTGTCCCTTTAAACTCTACATCATAAGGAAGAACGACCGGAAGAGAATCGTAAGGAACACCTACAATACCACACTTATTACAGTAAACTACGGGAATAGGTGTGCCCCAATAGCGTTGACGTGAAATACCCCAATCTTTAAGGCGGTACAATATCTCTTTTCTGGCAAATCCTTTCTCTTCTCCGTATCTAATCATCTCTTTGGCCGCTTCCATGGAACTTTTATCAGAAAAATGCCCTGAATTGATAACCATTCCAAAATCTTCAAAAACCTCCTCTGTTTTTCCGGCTGGAGATTGACCATATGGCACTATTACTTCTTTAATTGGTAAATAATACTTTTTTGCAAACTCGAAGTCTCTTTTATCATGTCCAGGAACAGCCATAATTGCACCTGTGCCGTATTCCATTAAAACATAATTGGTAATCCAGATAGGGATTTCTTCACCAGTGTAAGGATTAATAGCCTTTTTCCCAGTATCAATTCCCTTCTTTTCGGTTTCTTCCAAACTTTCCTTCTGTCTTCGTTCAATAAGATTTCTTTCTATCCATCTCTCCATCTCCTCTTTCCGCTCTGATTCTAAGATCAGAGCTCGGGACAAAGGATGCCCAGGAGAAAGCGCTATAAATGTAGCCCCGAAGATGGTATCAACTCTTGTAGTAAAAACCTCAATAGATTGAGATGAGTCTGCCATTGGGAAAACAATGTGTGCTCCAGTGCTCCTTCCTATCCAATTTTTTTGCATAGTCAGAGCATGTTCCGGCCACTTTTCAAGCAGGCTGTGACCAGAAAGCAACTCTTCCGCATAGTCAGTTATTTTCAGAAACCACTGTTCTATCTCTTTCTGTTTGACGGCTGTACCACAGCGCCAGCAACGCTCTCCAACAGCCTGTTCATTCGCAAGAACCGTCTGGCACTGTGGACACCAATTTACACGGCTTTTTTTCCTATATGCCAAACCTCTATCATACATTTTTAGGAAAATCCACTGGTTCCATCTATAATACTCAGGCAGACATGTATTTACTTCACGGGCCCAATCATAGCTAAAACCCATCCTCTTCAACTGTCTCTTCATGTACAAAATATTATCGAGAGTCCATTTTTGAGGGTGAACGCCTTGGCTAATAGCAGCATTCTCAGCCGGCATTCCCATAGCATCCCAGCCAATAGGATGAATAACACTAAAACCATTCATCGCCTTATAGCGGGAAATAACATCTCCAATCGAATAATTTCGCACATGTCCCATATGGATACGGCCAGACGGATAAGGGTACATTTCCAGGCAGTAGTACTTTTTTTTCGCCCGGTCTTTGCAAGATCTAAAAACTTTTTTGCTATCCCAAACTTTCTGCCACTTTTCTTCAATTTTTTGAAAATTATACTTTTCTTTCATCTCTTTGCTCTTGTGCTTCTCTTTCAAATGTTTTAATAAACCAGGCTCTTTGTTAACCAAGAACTTTCATGATTTTCAATCGTAAATATTAGATTCATACCCATAAAAAGTCAAGAACAGGGGTCTAACTTGTATCATGAAATGAAATTTTGTCCTGCAAACCATATTCATTCACCTCGAGTTTTGCTGTTATCCTCATTCCCTACCCATTATATTTAATATTAAAGGGAAAGATTTGTTTATAGCTAGGCTAAATGTTAAAATTAGATAAAACCATGCAGTTCTTTTTCGTACAAGACTACCGCCATAAATACAGATATTTCTCTTCGGAACCTGCACACCAAATTAAAGCTGACTTTTCCCGGCTGAAAAAAATCTGGGTGGTTGCCAAAGAAAAGCTCATGCTCTTGCCTCAAAAAACTCTTGTACAAGAACAGACTTTTGAAAAAATCATAAAAATAGAACACCATGAAATCATAATTCACCATTCAGGTCGTCTTGGAAAAAAGAGAATGAATATCAAATTTTATTTCTTTCTCCAAAAACAGAGAACCAAACACATTATCCTCCTCATCGGGGAGACTTTACTACTCCCTATAAGTGGTTTTATGGCAATTCTCCCAGGCCCCAACGTTTTTTTTGGTGTGCTGGCCTTGATAATGATCACACACTGGCAGTCACTCCGCGGGATCAATAAGCTACTAAAAAAGGAATATCTTTTTATACCATCCCCAACATTGAAAGAATGGGAACAAGCTATCAAAGAAAAAAAAGAGGGTGATTTTATTCGCATCTTAGAAAAAATCGAAAAAGATCATAACATCCCCAACATTCAAAAAATATTATTGAAATAATCCAGGGGAATAGACAAAAATGGAGAACAATTGCAATAACTCAGGTTATTTATAAATTGACAAAATATATTTTTTATTCTATCTATTAAATACAATGCCGCTAACTTTAAACCAGTTCTTACTTTTAGTGATAACCATTGCAGTAGTTGTAGCCATTACTTTTCTCATTACTCTTATTACTCAACTACGCAAAACAGCCAGAGGAGGAGAAGAGACTCTTAATCAAATAAGAACCCTTGTCAGCAACCTGAACGAGACCAGTCAAAAAGTTAATACTAAAATCGATGATTTAGACGACATCCTGGAAGCCACAAAAAAAACAGCTGTCAGCTTATCTGAAATAACCTGGTTCGTAACCACGAAAATTATAAAGCCATCATCTAATTTCTGGCCACTTCTTTACCCGTTTATTCGTCTTGGCTGGCGGCAAATGAAAAAACGAAAGGAGAAAAAAAATGGCAAATAAAGACACGAGTGTAATCGAAATCACTTTGTCCTTTTTATTAGGAACAGCTACAGGCTTCATCCTAGGTGTTCTTTTTGCCCCGGCAAGCGGAGAAGAAACACGAAAGAAAATTCAAGAATCTGCCGCGAAAACAGGAGAAAAGGCTAAGGAAAGCTATGAAAAAATCGCAAAAGAAGCTGAGAAGGGAATCAAAGTCGTCAAGGAAAAGGCAAGTGAAGGAGTTGATTCAATAAAAGAATTTATTGAGCAAAAAAAAGCAGAACTTACCAAAAAGGATACTGAGCCTCCTAAAGAAGAAGCAAAAAAGTAAAACCATTCTCCAGAGAGGTTAAGCATTATTCTTTAAAGAATTATTCTTTTCAGTCCAAACCAAGGAATGATTTAATGAAGCCAGATACAACAATAGTTAAAATAAAGACAAGAGAAATCCTTGATTCCCGGGGAAATCCCACAATCAGCACGAAAGTATTTCTTGGTTCAGGAGCAATAGGAAAGGCCTCTGTTCCCTCGGGAGCTTCAACAGGTACTCACGAAGCCCTGGAATTAAGAGATGGAGACCCTTCCCGTTTTATGGGAAAAGGAGTTTTAAAAGCTGTCTCAAATGTAAAGAATATTATTGCCCCAGAAGTTGTAGGATTAGATGTTCTCAACCAGGAAGATATTGACAGGCGGCTTATCCAGCTCGATGGAACACCATCTAAAAACAAATTAGGTGCTAATGCTATTCTATCTGTCTCCATGGCAACTGCCCAAGCTGCCGCACAAGCTTTAAATTTACCACTATATAAATACCTTGGAAAAAAAGAAGATTATCTTCTTCCCGTTCCCCAGATTAACATATTAAACGGCGGATCTCATGCTGATAACAATGTAGATATTCAGGAATTTATGATTGTCCCTGCTGGAATGCCTAATTATTCAGAAGCACTACGAGCCGCTGTTGAAGTTTTCCACAACCTCAAGAAAAATCTTAAGAAAAAAGGATACAACACTGCAGTAGGGGATGAAGGCGGTTTTGCTCCCAACTTAAAATCCAACGAGGAAGCACTCGAATTAATTATTAAAAGCATCGAGACAGCGGGCTATAGGCCAGGCAAAGATATCTTTCTTGCTCTTGATGTTGCTGCTTCAGAATTTTTCACTGACAACATATATTTCTTTAAGAAATCGGACGGGGAAAAAAGAACAGTTGATCAGATGATAGCATTCTATAGGGATTTAATTGAAAAATATCCTATTATTTCTATTGAAGATGGCTTTGCCGAAGACGACTGGGAAGGATGGAAAATTCAGACCGATATTTTTGGAGAAAAGATCCAGATTGTTGGAGACGATATATTTGTCACAAACATGGAAAGATTCAAAAAAGGGGTTGAACAGGGAATAGGAAATTCAATCCTTATCAAGCTAAACCAGATTGGAACGCTGACAGAAACAATTGAGACGGTAAAATATGCCCACAAAAAGGGGTACTCCACAGTAATCTCCCACCGTTCAGGAGAAACAGAAGACACTTTTATTGCCGACTTAAGTGTGGCTCTTTGTACAGGCCAGCTTAAGGCAGGGTCTGTAAGCCGAAGTGAAAGAGTATCCAAGTATAACAGGCTTTTAGAAATAGAAGAAGAGTTAGAAAAAAAGGGTCACTTTGCTGGAACTAAAGCTTTTTCAAAATATATTTCCTGATTTCGCAGAATAAAAAAGAGCTTATGCACAAAAAGCGTGCTTTTATAATATCGATTCTATATTTTAGTTCATTTTGTCTCTCTGCTGCCGGTATACATGTTGATAAAAAGACTGCACTGCAGATTGACAGAGAAATCGAAAAACACATATATGAAATCATAAGAACCCGCCGTTACATCCATATTAATCCAGAGCTCGGCAACCACGAATATGAAACGGCTAAACTTGTTGCTTCCAAGCTCATGTCCCTTGGTCTTGAAGTTAAAACAGGAATAGCAAAAACTGGAGTAGTGGCACTGCTCCAGGGCAGTCAACAAGGATTCACAGTAGGGATTAGGGCCGATATGGATGCTCTTCCCATTCAGGAATTAACAGATGTACATTATAAATCTTTAAACCCGGGAGTCATGCATGCATGCGGACATGACATTCATACCTCCATAGCACTCGGAACTGCTATGGTCCTGAGTACGCTTAAAGACAAGATAAAGGGCAACATTAAATTCATCTTCCAGCCTGCTGAAGAAGGTACTCCTCCCGGCGAAGAAGGTGGAGCTTACTTGATGATTAAGGAAGGAACCCTTGAAAATCCTCCGGTTGGCGCAATTTTCGGTCTTCACGTTTGGCCTGAGGGAAATGTCGGGGAAATTCATTTTTCTCCTGGCCCCATTATGGCAAGTTCAGACTGGTTTGAGATTATTATCAAGGGAAAAAGCACCAATGCAGCCAGGCCGCAAGAAGGAATAGATGCAATCGCTCTGGCTTCACAAATTGTATTAAGCATCCAATCTATCATCAGCAGGGCAATCGACACTACTGATCCTGCTGTTATCATTATCGGAAAGATAGAAGGGGGGACAAGATCAAATATTATCGCAGAAGATGTTCGACTTGAGGGAACAGTAAGAACTCTTAGCGAATCGAACAGAGCTAAAATAAAAAAATTAATGGAAAATATTGTCAAAGGAATTACTCATTCTTTCGGAGCCGACTATATATTTAACTATAAAAAGGGCAGCCCTTCTGTCTATAACCACCCTGAATTGGCAAAAGTCATGTACCCAACTCTCATATCATTGTTGGGTGAAAACAATGTTAAAAAACTCAAACCTCAGATGGTTTCAGAAGATTTCTCCTTATACTGCCAGGAAATTCCCGGCTTCTTCTTCTTCCTGGGCGTAAAACCCCCATATAAAAAAAGTATCGCTCCTCTTCACAGCCCATATTTTAATCCTGACGAAAGGAGCATTCCCATCGGTATCAAAATCATGTGCCACCTCCTTCTGGATTGCCTCGAGTCCCAGAACAATCTGGAAGACAAGTCTCCTAGCTCCTGAACCATGCAATTTCCTTTATTCTTCCTGGTCATATCATTGGCTGCGGGAATATTGCTCTCTTCTCTTTTCTTCATCTCTATTCCTGCCGCAATTTCAGCACTACTCATAAGCCTTGCCTCTACTTGGCTATTTTTCCTTTTCAGAAAAAACAAATCAGCTTTTGCTTTCCTTCTACTGACTGTGCTATTTCTCGGGACAACTCTCCATACTTCCAGAAACAGAGCCTTTAAAGATAATCCCCTTCACAAATTTAAAAACACTACTTACTCAGATTTCATAGGATCTTTATACAAATCTCCCTCCCGAGGCAATAATAGAGATTTTCTTTTCCTGAAGGTCGAAAAAGTTGTTTTCAATAATAAAGAAGAAAAAATTAAAGGAAATTTAAGAATATCTATTCCACTATCATCTGGAACCTCTTCACTAAGATCTCTTCTTGTACACGACAAAATCAAAGTCTCAGCAAAGATAACTCCTCTTAAGGATTTCCAAAATTTTAATCCTTCTTACTTGAAAGAATATCTTAAAAATCAAAATATCCACAACAGAGCATATTCCAAAAGCTCCCTTCTAGTGGAAAAAATTAAATCTGGGAATAAATATTCTATTCTTCGTATAATCTCTTTCCTCCGCTTAAAATTTCTGCAAAAAATCGAAGAACATTTTACTTATGAAACAGAAAAATCTCTTTCCTCTCAAGGAGCCATCCTCGAAGCCCTTCTTTTGGGCGAAAGAGACAGGATCCCGGATTCAATCTCACGCACCTTCCAAAATTCCGGCCTTTATCATCTTTTTGCCATCTCCGGAGCACATATAGCAATCATTTCTTTCCTTATCTTCTCCATGTTTAAAATTATTAAAATTCCGACCCGAGTATCATATATTCTCCTTATTGTATTTCTCATCATCTATGCCTTTCTTGTGGAAGGAAGACCTTCTGTTATAAGAGCAACTATTATGACATTAGCTTTTCTCTTCGGAAAGCTTATCTGGAAAGATGTTAACCTTATCAATACGGTCTCAATGAGTGCCTTTTTCCTTCTTATTATCAATCCATTTAATTTGTTCGCCTTGGGATTCCAGCTTACGTTTGCCGCGACTTTCTCCATCATTCTCTTTCTCCCAAAAATAATCAAATATTTACCGCGGTTTCCACTAAAGATCAGTGAACTCTTTGCCATTTCCCTTACAGCCCAACTCGGGGTTCTGCCTTTTATAGCTAGGGCATTTAACAGGGTCGCTTTTTCCTCCTTGATTCTCAATTTTGCAGCTTTACCCCTAATTGGCGTGATTATGGCATGCGGTTATATCTTTCTTCCTCTTTCTTTCCTGAGTGCCTCTCTAGCCCGGATAATGGTCAAAGTAATAAGCTGCCTCATTAACCTCCTGATAACCACTTCTCACCTCTTTGACAGCTTGGCATTTATTTCCTATAGAATACCAACACCCAGGCTGCTTACAATAATCGGTTATTTTCTCTTTCTGTTTCTCCTTCTTCTCCCATCAAGGATAAAAAAACAAAAATTAATTTTCTCCCTGTGTTTTATTGCTGCATTCGTGATAATAATCACATATCCTTTTAAATCAAATTCTAAAACCCTTAAATTCACCTTTATCGATGTAGGACAGGGGGATTCTATACTTGTTAAATTTCCGGGGCGGAAAAAAATGCTAATTGATGGTGGCGGATCTCCCGTTAGCACATTTGATATCGGTGAAAGAGTCGTATCTCCTTTCCTATGGAGAAAGGGAATAAAAAAGATCGATTATCTTATCTTGACACACGCGCATCCTGACCATCTGAATGGCTTAAAAGCAGTCGTCCGAAATTTTAAAATCGGAGAGTACTGGGAAAGCTTTAGTCCATTACAGGATAAAACCTACACATCCTTTAAAAAATCACTATCTCCATTGGTTACACTCAGGAGAATGTTCAGAAATCAAATTCTCATCGAAAATAATGTAAGGATAGAAATTCTTCACCCGCAAGAAGCAAAATCCGATGTTCTCTTTGCTAATAATGATCAATCTTTAGTCCTAAGATTTATTTATGGGAAAACATCTTTTCTACTGACAGGCGATATTGAGATCAAATCAGAAAATGAGATTTTACAAACAGAACAAGAAATTTCAAGCCAGGTTATGAAATCACCTCATCATGGCAGCAATTCTTCAAGCTCAATGGCTTTTCTTAAAAAAGTCTCACCCGCAATTGTAGTCATTTCTGTAGGAGAAGGAAACTGGTACAGATTTCCCAGCAGTGAGGTTCTAAAGAGATATAACGAGACCGGATTAAAAGTCTTCAGAACTGACATCCATGGGGCTGTAGAAATCTCTTCTGATGGCAATTACATTTCTATACGAACTTCCTCATCAAAATAACCCCTGGGTTATTCATAAAATTGCTGATAAGTTATAATAATTAAATCTAGTTTTAATCGTTCCCCATGAAACCTTCATAACTAGTTTATCCTTTATCATATCGATGATATAATTTAAATTTATTATCAGCAATTTTTACCCTATGGGCGAGCCGATCTTACCGCATCTGCTGCGTTACAGCCCATTCGTGGTGAAGGACCACAACTTCATGTGCTGTGCCTTGCATCTGCAGTGCGATATCAATTTGACTTAAGAGTCCGCAGTCTTTATATTATATATATAAGAAAATGGGCATTAATAGATTCATTACAGTTTTCTTTCTCACTATTCTGTTTGCATCATTTCTCTCTTCGCAGAGTCTTGTTGAACTGGCCAATAAAGAAAAAGAAAGAAGGGCAAATCTTAAAGGGAAAAAGAGTATAGTCATAACTAATGCTGACCTAAAAAAAATAAGAAAAACACCTGCTGTATCCAATCCCCAGGTCAAACTGGTTAAAAATAAACAGCCAATAAGAAAAGAAACTCCCAAACAGATCCCTGTAAGGATAAGACCTCCATCAACTGTTAAAAATATCGACTCTGCAAGGCCTACAACTCTCACAAACCTTGAAGATAAATGGTCAAAGGCGAAAGAATATGTAGCTCTCTTAACACTAAAAATGAATGCACTTTGGCAGGAATTTTACAGTCTGGATGACATGACCCCGAGAGATAAAATCCAAAGAGAAATTAGTGAAACTTATCTTAAACTTCAAAAAGCCCAACAGGATGCAGATAAAGCAAAAAAGGAACTTGACTCAATAAAAAAGTAACAAACTCAATCCTTTCCGATTAAACCCGATTATCTGAAATAAATGAAGGATATCTGAATTCCTAATTCTCTTTCATCAGTAGAATTAGGTAATGTCTTAGCCGGAATAAAGGTTTTATCAGTTGAAATTACCAGGTAAAATTCTTCCTCGTCACCAAGCATTTCCTTTTTAATATCATAAGATTTATCAAAATACCTTTCTTCCGAGATAAACTCATCTATAACTGAATCATTGACTTTAAAAATAATCTTTTGGTCCTTTAACGCTTCTTGATAAACTCCCCCTCTTATAATTAACAAAGCATCCCGATGAGGATTATCAATAAAACATTTCGCTTCTTTTGAAGTCCATCTCCACTGTTTAAGAAATGACTCAGGGTTAACTTCCTCATTATACCATCCATCTTCATAAATAATATCAGGAGTGTCAATGGGAGGAGGGAAAATCTTTATTTTTTTGACTAAAATCTCCTTCTTTGATTTTCCGCTTATGTCATAAGGTGAATAGAACCCAACAGACAGCTTCAAAGTCTCTTCTCCCTTAAAATCAGGATCAAATTCATCTATAAAAGTAGGAATAAAAATCCTTCGTGAATATATGTATTCTTTATCTGGCTCCCATTCGGATGTAGGAACTTCAGGAATATGATCTTCTCTGAATAGAAGATTTCTGTTGTGCCAAAAATGCACAAAAATATTGAAATCTTCACCGGTTTTTACAAATTGGCTATTAGTGCTCCATTTAAACTGCATGTCTGTCATCAAGTAATCTGAAAGTTTTTCATCGGAAAAAGTAACATCAAGGTCAATTCCTTTAATCTGCGCTTTTTTCATACAACTAAAGGTAATTAAAGACATTATTAAAACAAACAAAACAGCTGATTTTTTCAACATTTCCATCCTCCTTGTATCAAAAAACTGTTTAAAATTATAAAACAATCAAGCTATACATGTAAACCCAAATAATCGGATAAATCTTACCAAGTAGCCGGATTATTTAAATAAAGGCCTCTACTACCCCATAAGAACTGGTATAATAGAGGCATGACAAAAGATGTAGATCTCTAAGGGCTGGGAAGTAAAATTAGTGAAAATTAATCAGTAATTTGATGAAAAATCTTCTTATCCGATTATTTGGGTTTATTGACTGAATATGTTTATTCCATGTGTTATTTTTAATATAGCAGCTCAGAGGGTGAAAATTGAACGAAAATGAGTAGAAATCAAAGCAATTCCAAAAAGCAAATTCCTTCTATGATGATGTGATGCAAAATTGACTCTAACCTCTACTATCTGATATAAATACCGTTAAGATAGGATTGAACGACGAGATCAAGCAAAAGGAATAGCAAATGCCAAATTTAGTAGATACCAATGCATTCCCTGCTAAAATGATGACGAGGCAATTCAGAGCACTTAAGGATTATATTTCAAGCAAGAATATTGAGGCTGATCTAAGGAGAGCAGTAGAGAACAACAGATTTAGGAGATGTGCAACATACTGTAGGAATGAAATAGAAAAATGGCTCACAAACGGTTGGAATACTGAAAATATATTGATGATGAGTAAGTATTTGTTCGATGATCCCGCAAACTCATTTGCGATTCAATGGGCGTTTCCACAGGCGTACTATTCGTGTTACTGCATTATTTTAGGCTTTTTTAAAACTGCTGGTTTTACAGAAGATCGCCATTCTACGGTAATAAAAAAAATTGGGTGCTTAATAAAAGAAGGAAAATACCCAGATTTTCTTTCTTTTTATGCAAATGGAGGAATGTATCAAATATCGCAAAGTGGTGTGTCTAGATCTTCAGTAAGAAGCACAGTTGAATATATACCTGGGGATAAAGACTCAATGCAAACTCAAATATCTCAATTTCTAAATGCGACTCGTGAAATTGATTTGAAAACGAAAAAAGAAGATGTGAAAAGACATACAAAGCAGGACAAAAGAAAGAAATCCTTCAATAGAGAGGATTGGGAAATTGTATCGGATAGGTTGGGTCCTACAAATATTTTAAGTCTATTATATCGTAAAAGAATAAAATTCAATTATGATAGCATCGCAAGTGTTTTCAGTGGGGATTTAGATGCTCATGCAATCTATGAAAGCCTTCAATTTCTTGTTGGTAAGATCAACCTAATTCATGAAGCATATATTTATAAAATATTAGGAGGGACCGAGTATAATACAATCATTCAATCACGTGATCGACCTGAATTTGTAAATGGCAGACTAAAAATAATACTTCAGTTTTAGGGGTGCTATTCAACTGATTTGGCTCTCTTGCGGTGAGGATGCCAGAAAAAGAAAGGATAACCATGATTACTGGAGTGGAATTATAAATTTTGTGGTGATACAGGAGAATGACACATTTATCAAAAAGAATGGTGGTTTTAGGAGCATGTGCTTCTTGCCAGTGAACTGGGGGACCGCAATATTTAAAATTACATGGCTCAACAAACTGGTTGACTCCCTATAGTTTCATAGATCTTTCCACAGGAGAGAGGAAAACAATTAGTGGATATGCTATAAACAAACTTTTCGTATTTTATAAGGCAACTGAACCGTATCAAACATATGAAACTAGGTACTGGGGATCATATAAGCCCTACAATTACTGCTATTACCCACCCAATCTGCCATGTCAAAGAGACGTGAGGAATGTGGTGACCTGTCTGCGTGCTGTCACGCACAGGCAGAATGGATGATTCTTTATTTCTTGCGGACTTCTTGTTGACTTGATATGTTTGTTCCGTGTATTATTGTTGATGCAGCAGCTCAGAGGGTGGAAATTTGATGAAATCCAGACAAAATCGTCATGAACAAAAAAAGAAATTCCTATCGTGCTTGAAAGGGATGAAAAAGAAAAGGATAATCGCAATTCTTGTTTTGGCTCTATTGGCTTCACCCTTTGTTGGGGGAATCTCAGCGCAGAAAGTCAAAGTGAAAACCACCAAAAAAGGTATTATTCTTAATGGGATTAAATTCCATAAGCAGAAGAAAAGGGAATGGTGTGGGCCAGCTGTTTTAAGGACTGTTCTGTATATGAACGGCATCAACAAAAAGCAGAAGCAGATTGCGGAGGCGACTTTCAATAAGAAAGAGAAGGTGGTCAAGCTTTCGGAGATGGTCTTTTATCCGCGAGAAAAAGGTCTCAAGAGTTACTCTTTCAAGGCTGATTTGGATGTTTTAAAGGATTTTGTCTCCCGGGGTATTCCTGTCGTTGTTTTTCAAAAAGTCTCTAAAGAAGTAGACAAAGGGCATTTTCGGCTGGTCATTGGCTATGAGGAAGATTTGATTGTCTTTCAGGACCCACTTTTGGGAAAGGCCCTTCGGGCGAAAGAGAAAGATTTTCTGGAGCTCTGGAACTTCGAGGGAGAGGAAAAATGGGCGGAAGTAGTTGTCAAGAATGACTCTTTGGTAAAAGAGGAATACAAAGAGAGCGAGGTGTTCTATCGGGATATGGCAAGGGCCTTGTTCAGAAGGGGAAATTTTGAGGAATCCCTGTGCTACTGGGAGAAAGCCCTAAGGAAGACCCAGAGATCAATCTATCTTTATAGTCTGGCCTTTACCCTTCTTAAAGCGGGGGCTTTTGGAGAGGCCGAGGAGTATGCCCAGCAAGCCTTTAAAAAGGAACCCACAAACCCCTTTTGCCTTGATGTCCTGGCTGAGATAGAATATGAGAAGGGGAATTATGAAAAGGCTCTTGACCTCATCCATGAAGCGAGAAAGCTTTCCGAGCGAGAATATTTTAAAAAGAAATACGAAGCCTGGATAATGAAAATAAGGGAGAAACAAAAATGAAGCCTTTTATCGCTATTTTGATCCTTTGCCTTCTAGCTGGAAGCTGCGCCTCCACGGGGGGTCTTATTTTTCGGGAGGAGTCGAAAGTCAAAATAACCTTGGTGGAGGAACTTAATCCAATTGAGGAAAGCGAGCCCGGAGGAGGCGCTATCACAAAAAAAGAAGAAAAGACAATCATGGGTGCGGATGAATTCATATGGATTTTCCTTATTGGAGCTCTTCAGAACCGAAATAATAAATAAAAGGAAAAGGTCTTATCCGATAGAGTTCGTCTCGGTCATCTTATTAAGAAGGAAAGAATGAGAAAAGTTTTGTGTTTGCGTGTATTTATTCTGGGATTTATCGGAATCATATTATTAAATATTCAAGGAATAGCTTCCATTCAGAAAATACAAGTGGTTGAGGATGTCAAGGTCATCGAAAACAAAAAAATGCCAGTGTTTCTCAAAGGGACTCCCTCAAAGCTTCTTCTCCAAAAAGAGCTTACGATAGGAGAAAAAGATGATACAGGGATTTACTTTGCTCAAGTCGCCGGCTTCGATATTGCTGATGATGGTCGTATCTTCGTTCTCGATTTTAAAGAGAAAAATGTCAAGATGTTCGATTCTTCAGGGAAGTTTCACGGTACTTTCGGTAAAGAAGGCCAGGGACCAGGAGAATGGAATCTGCCCACCGGACTCCAACTGACTCCTCAGCAAGAATTAATGATTGAGGATTCGGGAAATCGGAAATTGATATTTTTTACGCTGGATGCTCAATTTCTTCGGGAGGTTTCATATTCGAAAAAGCTGAGTCTCATAAACATTCTAATGGACAAACAAGGGAATTTCCTCGGCCGGGAATTAAGTTTCGCGGAAAATCAGATACATTACGATATCATAAAATATGATCCAAAGTTCGAATCCCTGTTCAAGATTGACCGCTTGAGTATGCCGTCGCCTTTTTCAGGGAAAAAAATCAATCCCTTCGAAATCACTTCCGTCTACCAATTTGACAACCGCTCGAATATTATCTACGGGCGGAGTGACGTATACAAGATAAAATTCTATACTCCCGAGGGTAAACTGTTCAAAATCGTCCAGAAAAAGTACGATCCCGTACGTATCACCCAGGACGATAAAGAGGAGATGATTAAGAAAATCCCTGAAACTCCAGGAATCAATATCAAAGAAAATCTTGTATTCCCAAAAAACTACCCTCCTTTCAGCTATGTCTTCTTAGATGAAGACAATCGCCTCTTTGTGCGTACATATGAAAAAGGAGCCGAGAAAGCCGCCTACATCCTCGATGTTTTCGACTTTGAAGGCCGGTTTATCAGTCGCTGCGAAAGCCATGGACTTTCATTCAAGTGGAAAGGCTCTAAACTCTATACGCTCGAAGAAAATGAAGGGGGATATCACTTACTCCGCCGCTACCAGGCAACTTGGGAAAAGTGACGAAGAATTGATCGCTCTTAGAAAAGGTAGGCAAAAATCTTGTAGCGAGTTCTATTCTGCAAAAGCCTGATGTCCAAAATAGTCCATAAGGAATTCCATCGTAAGCATTTAATCGAACAGCAAAGTCAAAGCTCACACAAAGGAAGAAGCCGAGCGTGTGGGTAAATACATGATCCGACCGCTGATTTCGCTCAAGCAACTATCTTTTTTAGAGAAGGAGGGCCAAGTTAGCTACCAGCATGGGAAATACTAGCAAGAGGTGGAGGGGCATGCTAAAAAAAACATACTGTCTAGTCTTGAAACAAAAAAACTAATAGTATATATTTCTGGAAAGATGAAATATTTTCTTTACCCATTCCTCTTAGTTTACAGATTAGGCTGCATGGCCCGCAATTGTTTCTATAACTTGAACATATTCAAATCAAGGAAGGCTCCTTTATATGTCATTAGTATTGGAAATATTTCATTCGGGGGATCAGGAAAAACCCCACTTGCCATGAGCTTGCTGTCAGCTCTTCTTAATGAAGGATTAAAACCTGCGTTGATTTCCAGAGGCTATAAAGGAAACTGGGAGAAAAAAGGAGGAGTACTTTCTAACGGCAAAAGCATCCTGGGAAAATGGGAAGATTCTGGCGATGAACCTTTCATGGTCGCCCTTCGAATCCCTCAGGCTGGTATCTTCGTTGGGAAAGACCGGTTCTCTTCCTGCAGGAGAGCCGATAATTTAGGCTTTAATGCAGCTGTTTTAGATGATGGATTTCAATACAGGGGTCTCTCCAAGGACATCGATATCGTGCTTTACGATCCTGCAGAAAGAATTTTCCTGCGTGAACCTTTCTCTTGCCTGAAGCGGGCAAATATAATTCTTGTAGAAAAAAGGATCGATGCTCGTACAAAAAAAAGAATAAATGAACATTTCCCAGGGACTTCGCTTTATGAATATTCTGTGAACGTCAAAGGATTTTTCAGATTGGGGCAGAATAAAGGCGAATCTTCGTCTGTTTTAAGAGGAAAAAAAACTCTTGTTTTCTGTGGAATCGCCAGCCCCGAGAGATTTTTCTCCCTGCTGGGCACAGAAGGAATAAAGCCGGACGTTTTCCTCAAATTCCCAGACCATCATTCTTACCCGTCTTCATCATTAGATAAAATCATAACACTGTCTAAAAAAATCAAGGCTGAAGCAATCATCACTTCAGAAAAGGACGCCGTGAAAATTGTTAACTTAGATGATTTTCTCAAAATACCAATTTACGTCCTAAAAATAGACTTCAAACCAGAAAAAGCTTTTTTCACCAGTGTTCTCTCTTCCCTCAAAGCGGAGAAAAAATCGCGGAATATCATATAAACATGACATTTGACAACTCGTATATACCTATAATATAAAGTTCTGGTAGTCTTTTAGAATCAAAATTACCATCTTAACATTTCCAGATGGCACGATTACAAAAAGGATAAATCAGTTCTAATGGGAAAAGTTGGAGATCTATTCGTTGTTCTGCTTTTTCGCATAACTAAGGTTCTGTTCTTTTTCTTTCCACGTAAATTCTGCTTGTTCCTGGGACGTACCGCCGGTCTGATTTTTTTTCATCTTGACAAAAGACATCGTTCTATCGCTTTATCTAACTTGAAGTTAGCTTTTGGCAGTAAAACTTCCCTTCCCGAATTAAAAAGAATCGCCAAGAATTCTTTTAAACACTTCGGAGAAGTTTTATGGGACCTCATAAAGATTTCTCATTTTAATGACAAGAAAATAAGCAGATTAGTGACTTGCGAAGGAGAAGAAAACTTACAAATAGCACTCAAAAAAGGCAAAGGGGTCCTGCTCTTTTCTGCTCATTACGGGAACTGGGAAATTGCTTCCACTTTGCTTTCTAAAAAAGCAAAGCTAAATGTTATCGCCAGGATTTCAGACAACAAGCTTCTGGAAATTTACATAAAAAAAATCAGAACAATCTACGGCGCAAAAGTCATATACAAACATCAAGCTATCCGCGAAGTTTTTCGTTCGCTCCGGGCAAACGAAATAGTAGCCATCCTCGTAGACCAAAATGTTCTTCAAGATCAAGCTGTATTTGTTGATTTTTTTGGTAATCAGGCTGGAACAACTCCAAGCTTGGCCACTTTTCATTTAAGGACCGGTTCTCCCATCATTCCTGCCTTCTGCTATCCTTCCTCTCCAGGCAAGTACCATATTAAAATACAAGAACCATTACACACTACTATAACAGGAAACACTGATCAGGATATCAAGAAAATCACGCAACAGTGCACTAAAATCATAGAAGCCCAAATACGAAAAAATCCTGATTTTTGGCTCTGGTTTCATAACCGCTGGAAATCACAGCCAGAGAACCACAATAACGCTCAAAATTAAGAGCCGGTTTAAGCTTTAAAACCAGGCAAGAAGGCTATTTTGCTTCGGCCCAGTTGATCCCTCTGCCCACATGAACTTTCAAGGGGACTTTCATAGGAAATACATTTTCCATCTTATCTTTAACGAGTTCCTCTAATTTGTCGCATTCCTCTCGTGGCGTTTCAAAAACCAGTTCGTCGTGGACCTGCAAAATCATTTTAGTCTTGAGCTTTCTTTTTTTTATCTCATTCCAAATATCGATCATTGCTTTTTTTATAAGATCAGCAGCTGTACCCTGAATAGGAGTGTTAAGGGCAATACGGCAGCCGGCCTGTTGAATTATTTTATTTTTATGTTTGAGTTCCGGGACTTGCCGAATCCTCCCAAAAAGAGTTTTTGAAAAACCCTTTTCCATAGCATCCCTTACACTTTTTTCTAGAAACGCTTGCACTCTAGGGTGTTTTTCAAAGTAGATATTTATAAACCTCTGGGCTTCCGCAACGGAAGTATTAAGTTCCTTGGCTAGAGAAAAAGCTGAAGTGCCATAGATTATGCTGAAATTGATGATTTTTGCTCTTCTGCGTTGTTCTTCCTCGAAAAGCATGCTTGCATTTCTAAACACTTGATCCACAGTCTCCTGATGGATATCCCGGTCATGCAGAAAAGTCTCGATTAGAGAAGAGTCCTCGGAAAGATGCGCCAAAACTCTGAGCTCGATTTGGGAGTAATCAGCAGAAATAAAAAGGGTTCCTTGTGCAGGAACAAACGCCTGACGTATTCTCTTGCCTAATTCTCCTCTTACAGGTATATTTTGAAGGTTGGGATCACTGCTTGATAATCTACCTGTCGCTACAACAGTCTGGTTGTACGAAGTATGAATCCTCCCTGTCTCTGGGTTTATAAGGAGAGGGAGAGAGTCAGCGTAAGTCGATTTAAGTTTGGCAAGCTTCCTGTACTCCAGGATATATCTTGCTATGGTATGATCTCTTGCTAATTCCCGAAGGACAGTAACGTTAGTGGAAAAACTTCTGGTCTTTTTTGTTTTTTTTGAGGGCTTGATGCCCTTTTTTTCGAAAAGAATATGTGCAAGCTGCTGAGGTGAGTTTATATTGAATTTTTCGCCACTCTCATCGTAAATTTTTCCTTCCAAATGCTCAAGTTCCTCCTGCAGCTCATCTGATAAATTTTTCATGGCTCCTGAATCTATCATTATTCCCCACATCTCCATATCTGCAAGAACCTCGATTAAAGGAAGCTCAATATTTCTGTAGAGTGCAGCCGCTTTTCTTTCCTGAACTTTTGGCCAAAGTAAATACCCGAGCTGTAGGGTTATATCTGCGTCCTGACAGGCATAGGGAGCTACTTTGTCTATATCGACTGTATTCATGGTCTTTTCATTTTTTCCCTTTCCAACAATCTCGTAATATGAAGTGGTTGGTACTTGAAGATATGTAAGAGCTAACTTGCCCAGATTGTGCTTTCCCCAGTTAGGTTCTAATAGATAGGAAAGAACCATTGTATCCAGATCTATCCCCTGAAGAATTATCCCTTCTTTTTTTAGAACAATATAGTCATATTTTATGTTTTGCCCGATCTTTTTTATGGCAGGGTCAATCAGGACTTCTTCAAGGAGTTTAAAAGCTTTATCCTTCGAGATCTGTTCCGGAGCATCTGAGTAGTCATGACAAAGGGGGAGATAGAAAGCATGGCCAGGTTCAACTGAAAAGGACATCCCAACCAGACGGGCCCGTGTTGGCATAGGGCTGTCTGTCTCAGTATCAAGGGAGACAAAACCTATTTTTTTTATCTGAGACACGAGTTCCTTCAGCCGGGACTCATCCATAATAATTTCATAGCTTTTATACCCCTTATCATTGGCCTTCGTATACTCAGATAGAAGTGAAGAAAACTCTAATTCTTGAATAAGCGGAATTAGCTTTTCAATGTTTGGTTTTGAAACAGATAGTGATTCAACGTCGAAATTCAGGCTAAGTCCCTGTTCGATCGTTGCAAGTTTTTGGCTTAGCTTAAGTTGATCCAGATTGTTTTCTATATTTTCTTTCAGAGTTTTTTTGATTTTATCAAGATTCTTAAGCAAGTTATCCAGTGAACCAAATTGGTTGATGAGTGCCTTCGAAGTTTTTTCCCCAATCCCCGGTACTCCTGGAATGTTATCACAAGAATCGCCCCACAAAGCAATCACATCAACAATCTGGGAAGGGGCTATTCCAAATGTTTCTTTCACCTTTATTTCATCAAGATAGATTCCTTTAACAGGATTATATGCTGTTGTTGACTTGTTCACAGTCTGGAGCAGGTCTTTATCGGTTGAGACAATTACAGTATCTAAGCCATGGCTGTGGCCTATGCATGCCAGACTTCCAAGGACATCGTCCGCTTCATAATTCTCGTATTCAAAGAACGGGATATTAAGGGCATTTATGACTTTTTTCAGTACCGGAATCTGGAGAACTAGATCTTCTGGCATAGGTTTGCGGTTGGCTTTATAATCCTTGAACATTTTGTGGCGTATTGTAGGGCCTTTGACATCAAAAGCTATCCCTAAGTAGTGTGGTTTTTCCTGTTTTATTATCTTTCTCAACATTGATACGAAGCCATATATGGCATTGGTAGGAAATCCCTTCGAATTAGAAAGTTTATGAATGGCATAATAAGAGCGGTAAAGAAGAGAGTTGCCGTCAATTAAAAAAAGTCTTTTCTTAGCCATTGATTTATCCAGGTTAGTATATAGGAATTACTATCAGATATTACAGATGGTCAAATTTGCCTGCAGAGATTTCTTTTAGGATTGTTTCATGTTGTTCTTTAATAATTTGATTTATTTTTTCTTTGATATCCCAATTATTCAGGAAGGAAGTGTAAAAGGTTCTTCGAGATGCAAGAACCCTTCCGCATTTATATATGATTGATTCAACATAATTGGCACTTAATCCTTTGTCTTGCGTTTGCACATGGAAGTTCGTCCCCTTATGCGGGATATCTGTATTGTATCCAGGCATTTTTACCTTATCAGAGTATTATTATACTCCCACTCATAAAGATATCAAGCATTAAGTAGCCTTAAATTCCTGGCAGACTCATTCCTTTATATTTATTGACAAAGTAAAGCAAGGTGGTATAATAGGATAACTTTTTTTGAGAAAAAAAGATGCTTATAGATATTGATAGACTGTCTGAAAAAGGCCTAAAAATATGTAGAGATTTTGACTTCCTTTCTAGTGAACTTATAGAGGAAAGTGGGGTGTTTTTAAAACCGGTGCATACCGATGTTTTGATCAAGAAAACAGGAGAAGAGATTTTAATAAAGGGGAAAATTACAACTTGTCTCAGTTTTATCTGCAGCCGGTGCTTGATTCCTTTCGAGTTTCCTATTGATTCCAGTTTTGATTTTGTCTATGTTCCAGAAGAAGTTGATGTTGTAAAGGAACAATTGGATAGAGATGATGTGAATAAATTATTTTATAACAGCCGGAGTATTGACCTAAGAGAGGAGATTTTTGAGCAGTTAAATTTAACTTTTCCAATAAGACCATTATGCTCTGAAGACTGTCAGGGGATCTGCCCTGTATGTGGAAAAATTATAAAAAGTGGGGAGTGTTCATGCCAAAGGGATGAACCTGATCCTCGGCTGGAAAAATTAAAGACATTTTTAAGGAACAAAATATAAATGGCAAATCCAAAAAGAAGACATTCACACTCAAGAAAAAATAAAAGAAGAGCACATGATGCTATAAATGTCCCTTCTCTGTCTCTTTGTCCCAACTGTGGAAATCCAAAGTTACCACACCAAACTTGTCCTGATTGTGGTTATTACAAAGAACGGCAGGTGATTGAAGGGACAGAAGAATGACATAAGGGGTGCACATGAAAGTAGCCGTTGATGCCATGGGGGGAGATTTCGGCCCTGAAGTAACTGTTCAAGGTGCTGTTAAAGCTTCTCAAGAATTTCAAATAGAAGTTCTTCTAGTAGGAACAGAAAGCCTCATTAAAAAAGAATTGGACAGACTTGACTGCTCAAACAAAAAGGTTTCCTTAATAAAAACCTCGGAATCTATTGGTATGGGAGAGGCGCTTTTTTCTTTTAGAAGAAAAAAGAAATCGTCAATCTCCATCGGCCTCCAGCTTGTGAAAGAAAGAGAGGCGGATGCTTTTGTCAGTGCTGGAAACACAGGTGCAGTTGTGTACACATCAAAAAAAGTATTAGGGGCTTTGGAAGGGGTCGAGAGGCCTGCTTTATCACTCCTCGTACCTACATTAAACGGACTGACACTCCTTGTAGATGTAGGAGCTAATGTCAACTGCCGTCCTCATCATCTTGAGCAGTTTGCCATAATGGGCAGAATCTTCATGGAAAGTGTGATGGGTTTGAAAAATCCCAGAATAGCACTCATGAGTATCGGAGAGGAGAAAACGAAAGGAAACGACCTTACGAAAGAAGTTTACAAAAGACTTGCATCTTCTTCCTTGAATTTTATAGGAAATGTCGAAGGCAAGGATATCTATTCTGGGAAGGCAGATATTATAGTAAGTGACGGCTTCACCGGGAACATTGCTCTAAAAACAAGTGAGGGGGTTATTGACTATTTTGCTAACATGGCACGCAAAGAAATTATGAAGAATATTTTTGCTAAGCTTGGGTATATTCTACTGAAGAGACACCTAAAAAAAGTCTATAAGAGAGTGGACTATTCAGAATATGGGGGAGCTCATCTTCTCGGTATAAATGGAGTCTGTATAATCGGCCATGGCCGATCAAATCCTGTTGCAGTGAAAAACGCTGTGAGGTTGGCTAGAGATTATGTGGCAGGCAAAGTCCAGGAAAAAATTAAAAATGAAATTTCCGGATTTTCTCACAACCTTAGAGAAGCGGAGGCTTAAAATGCTTTTTTCAGGTAAGGTTTCTGTAATAACCGGCGCCTCCCAGGGCATTGGAAAAACCATTGCATTTGAACTTTCAAAGGAAGGAGCAGAGGTTGTTCTTATTGATATTCAAAGGGAAAAGCTGGAAGAAGTTACCAGAAACATAAGGGCTTCCAGCGGGAAAGCCACAGCTTACTGTGTGAACGTCTGCAACCTTGATGAAGTTGCTGAGACTGTAGCGTCCATTATCCACGAACACAAGAAGATTGACCATCTGGTAAATAATGCAGGAATTACAAGAGACAATTTGCTGATGCGGATGAAAGAGGAGGACTGGGACTCTGTTATTGAAGTAAATTTGAAAGGTGTTTTTAATTTATCAAAATCTGTGATTAGGAATATGGCTAGTAACAGGTATGGCCGCATTGTTAATATCTCTTCAGTTGTAGGACAGATGGGGAATGCTGGACAGACCAATTATTCTGCTTCCAAAGCAGGGGTTATTGGTTTTACAAAGTCATTAGCAAGGGAAATTGCTGCAAGGGGAATAACCGTTAATGCTGTTGCTCCAGGTTATATAGCAACTTCTATGACTGAGAATCTTTCCGAGCAGGTCAAGAAAATGTTCATGGATATAATTCCCATGAGGAGATTTGGAACTCCGGAAGAAGTATCACATGTTGTGAAATTTCTTCTTTCTGACGAGTCGGCCTATATAACAGGCCAAGTAATAGGCATAAATGGCGGGATGCTTATGTAGCATCTTCATGATTTATTAATTTAAAGAGAGGAGAAAAAACATGGAGAAAGAAGAATTACTACAGAAAATAAAGGCAATCATTGCAGATAAACTCAGCATTGGCGAAGATCAGGTAACAGAAGAGGCCTCTTTTATCGATGATTTGGGAGCTGATTCTTTAGACACGGTTGAGCTCGTCATGGCACTAGAGGATGAATTTGATATGGACATATCTGACGAAGAAGCTGAGAAATTGACTACAGTCGGCAAGGCTTTAGATTATGTTTCGACCTATCTTTCCAAAAAATAAGATTCAACAATATTTCATGGTAACATCTTTTTCCCCCTGGAGGGGATCTCTTTGAGAAGAGTTGTTATTACAGGTATAGGCCTGGTTTCTCCACTGGGAGTCGGCAGGGAGAAAAACTGGAAACATCTTCTTTCAGGCAAAAACGGGATCGGACATATCTCGAAGTTTGATACTTCCGGTTTCTCCAGCAAGATCGCAGGAGAAATTAAAGATTTTGATCCGCTTGATTTTATTGAAAGAAAACAGGCCAGGAAAATGGACCCATTCATACAGTATGCTGTTGCAGCTGCTCATCTGGCAGTTGAAGATTCCTCTGTCAAGCTAGCTCTACTAGAGGGAAGCAGGACCGGAGTTTATGTTGGATCAGGCATAGGAGGTATCGGTTCTATTGAGAAGAACCATAAAATATTGCTTGAGAAAGGACCTACTCGGGTTTCCCCTTTTTTCTTAATCGCAACAATTATTAACGAGGCCTCAGGCCAGATTTCCATAAAGTACAGAACAACAGGCCCGAATTTGGCCAATGCAACAGCTTGCTCTACAAGCACACACTCTGTGGGCGATTCTTTCAGAATTATTGCAAGGGGGGAGGCAGATATTATGCTTGCTGGAGGGGCAGAAGCACCCGTGACTCCACTCGGAGTTGCTGGTTTTTGTTCAATGCGAGCCCTTTCCGTTAGAAATGATGAGCCTCATAAGGCTTCTCGACCCTTTGATGCTGATCGTGACGGCTTCGTCATAAGCGAGGGAGCTGCAGTACTTGTGCTTGAGGAATTAGGCAAAGCTTTAAAACGGGAAGCAAATATATATGCAGAAATAGTAGGATACGGCACGAGTGGAGATGCCTATCATGCCTCTGCTCCATCTCCGGATGGAAGTGGTGCCTGCCATGCAATGAAAGGCGCTCTTGAAGATGCTGGAATCGATCAGAATGAAATAGAGTATATAAATGCGCACGGGACTTCTACTCCCTGGAACGATAAAATTGAGACTTTAGCTATTAAGAAAGTTTTCGGGAAGAAGGCTTATAAAATAGCTGTAAATTCGACAAAGTCAATGACGGGTCATTTGCTGGGAGCTGCAGGAGCCCTCGAGACAGGCATAACAGCATTATGTCTTAAAAACCAGATAATGCCGCCTACAATTAATTATGAGAAGCCAGATCCGGAATGTGACTTGGATTATGTTCCAAATAAAGCCAGACCGTCAGAAATAAATTATGCTTTGAGTAATTCTTTTGGATTTGGTGGTACAAATGGGTCTCTTCTATTGAAGAGATTTAAGGAATGAGATTATAATGAACATCTTTGTTTTTATCAAAAGGGTCCCAGATACTGAATCCAAGATCAGGATAAACACTGATACAAACAGTATTTACGAAGAAGGTTTAAACTTTGTGTTAAGCACTTATGATGAATATGCGTTAGAGGAAGCTTTGCGCTTGAGGGAGGAAAAAGGGGGTAAAGTCACTGTTACTTCTGTTGGAACAGAGGAAGCTTTATCGATCTTGAAGAAAGGCCTGGCTATGGGAGCTGATGAAGCCGTACTTTTAAAGGATGATGAACCAGAAAGATATGATGGATTGAGAACAGCCAGGATCATAGCCCAAGCCGTAAAGAAAAAATTTCCTGATTACACACTGCTTCTTTTTGGAAAACAGTCCGTAGGAGCGGATAATGCTCAGGTTCCTGCGATGGTAGCAGAGTTGTTGAATCTGCCTCAAGTTAATGTTGTGACAAAACTTGAAATCAAAGAAAATTCAGGCGTTGCTTACCGTGAAATCGAAGGGGCGACTGAAAAAGTTAATTTCCCGCTTCCTGCAGTTATAAGTGCACAAAAAGGATTAAATGAGCCTCGTTATGAAACCCTAAAAGGAATCATGATGGCCAAAAGGAAACAGATCCCTGTGGTTTCTCTACAGGATTTAGGTCTGTCCGAGGAAGACCTTGTTTCTCAGTTAGAGATAGTCAGAATGCAAAGCCCTCCTGAAAGAAAGGCTGGAAAAATCATCGAAGAAGAACCAGCAGAAGCAGCAAAGAAACTCGTGGAGTTTTTACGCAAAGAAGCTAAGCTTATCTAATCTGAATTATTCATGTATACCCAAATTATTCACTTCAGAAGGAGAAATGAAATGGTTTTAGTTTATATAGAAGTCAGAGAAAATAAGGTTAAGAAGTCTTCCTGGGAAATTCTTTCTGAAGGAAAAAGAAGAGCAATTGAATTGAATATGGAAGCATGTGCAGTTTTTGTTGGTCATGATCTGGATGTTCTTGCTCCTGAGGCTTTCCAGTACGGAGCATCAAAAGTGTACTTGCTTGAAAATTCTCTCCTAAGCAAATATTCTCCATCAGGGTTTTCATATGCCCTTTTTTCCCTGATTAAGGAAATTAACCCTGAGATTATCCTTTTCCCCGCAACATCTATGGGTAAGGATTTAGCACCGAGACTGGCTGCAAAACTAGGTGTAAGCTTGGCTTCTGATTGCACTGAGACAGCATCCAGAGATGGGAGGTTAGAAGTTGTCAGGCCGATTTTTGCAGGAAAAGCCCTTGCAACTTTTAAATTTAAATCATCTCCCCAGATAGCATCCTTGAGACCCAATGTCTTTCCTCTTATCGAACCCGTAAAAGAAAAGGGAGAAGTTATAAAAAAAGATGTAGAAGTTCCTGAGGAGCAGGTAAAAGGACAGACTGTAGAAATCATAACAGAACAAGGAGTAGAGATCGACGTGACTGAAGCTGATATAGTAGTTTCTGGGGGAAGAGGGATGAAATGCCCGGAAAATTTCAATTTGCTAAGGGAGCTTACTTCTATACTGCCGCATTCTGCCATCGGTGCTTCACGATCCGCAGTAGACTCAGATTGGATAGATCATCAACACCAGGTGGGACAAACAGGGAAAACGGTCTCACCGGACATTTATATGGCATTTGGAATTTCAGGTGCGATTCAGCACTTAGCCGGCATGACTTCTTCAAAATACATTGTAGCTGTAAATACAGATCCAGAAGCATCTATTTTTAAAGTAGCTGATTTTGGAATAGTCGGGGACCTTTTCAAGGTTATTCCTTACCTCAAGAAAGAATTAAAAAAGGTTCTTTTATAAGGGAAAAGGCTCAGATAATAGCATAAACAATAATTGGAATTATAATTCCAAACACGAGGCTGACCAAAACTTCTGTCAGGCTATGTCCCACATTTTCTTCCAGTCTTCTAAATTCTTTATTGTCTTTCGTGAGTGCATTTATAATTTTGGACTGTTCTTCAATAACATTCCTTACCATAAATGCATCATACATTACGACCAGCGCCAGGATTACGCCCAAGATAAAGAGAGGCGAAAATCCTGTCTCTAAGAACAATGCCGTAGCTGAAGAAACAACTAGTGATGTATGCCCGGAAGGCATACCCCCATTAGCAATTAGCTTATCCCAGCTGATTTTTTTGTCTTTAATCCAGATGATCACCGGCTTTAAGATGTTGACAAATAACCATGAAATTAGAATGCTCAGAATAAATTCTCTCATAATACTCTCTGGACCTCTTAACAATAAATACTTATTATATCTTAATTCTTTTTAAAATCCCAATACAGAAATTCAAATGATTCTATATCTATACTGGCTGACTGATATCCAGCAGCAGTTTGTTTTTCTCTGAACGGGTTTCTCCAACACTTGTCACATAGACAGCTGGTTCGTCGACAACAGGACATTTATTTTCACATATTCCGCAACCCGTACATTCAGAAGTGTCTATGAAAGGAGTCAGCGGTGTCTTAATGGTCCCATCTGGAAGTTTTACTTCCGTTTTTACCAGTTTGATGGCCTTTGGCGAGACAGGACAGTGCTCTTCGCACACAATACACGAGTCCCCGAACACCCAGGGGATGCAGCGGCTTTTATTGATCCAGGCAGTACCAATCTTTACTTGAATTTTTTTCTCCACCGTAAGTTCTTGTATGGCTCCGGTCGGACAAACCTGGGAACATAGGGAGCAGTAGTATTCACAATATCCTATTTTTGGGACAAGTACCGGAGTCCAGATTCCTTCAGGTCCTGCCTCACTCAATGCAGGCTGAAGTGCGTTTGTGGGACAGACTTTCATACACTCGCTGCATTTAACGCATTTTTGCAGAAATTTCTCTTCTGGAAGAGCACCTGGCGGACGAATGAGCTTCTCAGAAGCTCTTCTTGTAGACTGTGAGATCCGGAAAAAAGGAGCAGCAAGTACGCCTAAAATAGAGGTTAAAATGACTTTTCTGCGGGAAAGATCTATAGTTTCGATGCTTTCAGGAGTAAGTTTTACAGGAAAACCAATGGCTCCTGTAGGGCATATTGAGCTGCATGTGTAACAGTAAATACATTCAGAGCTTTTCCATTCGGTGTCCGGAAAAGGATTTGCCTGAGTCGGGCAGTGAATAGTGCATAAGCCGCATTTTATGCATTTCTCATTGTCTATTTTTAGCTTGAATATATTTCCTCTAGAGATTAGGCCCAGAAATGCCCCGAGAGGACAGACATATCTGCACCAGAACCTTTCCTGGGAGATGTTTAAGAGTACAATTATGATGAATATTATTCCTATAAAAAATCCTTGGAGAAAAATAGCATTGAGGTCGATGCTTTCAAAGAATTGAACCAGAGAGTCCCCTAAAGAAGAGAGGTTAATTTTATAAAGCACACCGATGAAACTTGAAATACTGTAGCTCAGGGCGGGCAAAAATCCGGCTGTAAAAGAGCGGTAGAGAAAAGAAAACGGGTCGAATATTCCAACCAGGTTCAATGTAAACAGGGAACCGGCAAGAATAAATATTAAAAGGATGTATTTCCATGTTGTGTGGTTTTCCTTTATTTCTTTGGGCTGCAGGAGTTTCGATTTCTTAAAAAGAAAAGAAAAAAACTGGTGAATTGAACCTAGAGGGCATACCCAGCCGCATACAATCCTGCCCATGAAAAAAGTTACTACAATGGTAATCGCTGCATATACAAAGGAGAGAAATATCATACGTGAAGCAAGGATCGTTGCCAGAGCAAGGAGAGGATCAAAATGGAAAAAAATTTCAACATTCCCTATATAATCTTCTCCCGGGAAGCGTGTCGACAATATCAGGTGAAAAAAAAGCACAAAGAAGACAATCTGGCTTAATATACGGATGTAGAGGATAAACTTATATTTTTTAGAGCGTTCTTTTTTCAATTCTCAGCTTCTCCAGATTTAGATTCCCAAGTCCTCTTTTAACAGCAAGCTGTAGGAAAAGCATCTCTTCTGGTTTTATTCCAAAAAAAGTCGTTCCTACTGCGTCCACTGCCACATAATCAGTTCCTGCCACAACGGTTTTGTGGAGTTTTACATCAGAGATTCTCCCTCCCTGCGGGCCGTTCCTGATGAGAATCCGGTATCCGTCCAATACTGTTAAGCAGGGCTTAAAAAATGCTGAAAGATCGACCATTGCATAGTCCAGTTTTTGATGGAGCTGATTTCGGCTTCCCCCCAGAGCGCCAAGCCAGTTTTTCATTCCCATTGTCAGGCGCGAAAGGCTGTGTGTTTTTGCAATGGGGGCATTGATTATCTTATCTGTCTCGACAAAATCTGTATAGACCTCCCACTGCTTAAGCCATTCCCCATTAAGGGCCATTTTTTTCAACCTGTGAGGATTGGGAAAAGAAACTTTTGCTCCAGCTTTTTTGGCAGCAGCAGCAATGCCGGACCGGACATACGTCCTTCTCGCCGGATTACATGGGTTGTCCATGACTTTGACTTCCTTTGCCCCTGCCTCAAAACAGAGTTGAACCAGAGTCTTTATCACATCAGGATTTGTGCATGCTGCCTGTTTAGGTGTCCTGTCCCAACCGATATTCGCTTTAACCATGACCACGTCGCCTTTTGAGATGAATCGTTGCATTCCCCCCAACGAAGTAACCGCTTCTCTGGTCAGCTGTTCAGGAAAATCCCCTTTAATCAAGGCAAGATCAGGATATTCTTTTCCCTGGGGAAAAACTCTTGGCCTTATGTTCAGGGCTATCCCCCCAATAGCAATGCCCTTTAAAAATTCTCTTCTTTTCATGGCGGAATTATCCTTTCCCTAATGAACGTATATAATCAAGGATCCCTTCGTAGATTCCTTGGGCGATCTGCTGGCGGTACTGGGGACTTTTTAGATGTGTCTCTTCTTTAAGATTGCTTAAGTGAGAGATTTCTACCAGAATCGAAGGCATTTCCCCACCCATAAGCACCCAAAAAGGACCGCCCTTAACACCCAGGTTTTTAACATTTTTATATTTATTCGAAAGGCATTCTGTTAGATTTTTTTGTGTTTTTTCAGCCAACTCCTTTGATTCGATGATCTTGCTGTTTTTCACTATCTTCTCGATTATTTCTTTCATTTCACTGATGTTTTTTGTAGAAGTCGCATTTTCTCGCGCAGCTACCATGTTGACAAAAGGATCCCGGCTGAAATTGAGATAAAATGTCTGTATGCCAGAATACTTCCTGCTTGGGTTAGAATTTGCATGAATGGAAATGAAAATATCTGCCTGCTTCTGGTTTGCGATAACACATCTGCTTTCTAGAGGCACAAAGATATCTGTTTCTCTAGTCAGAATGACTTCAAGCTGGTTTTGGGCACTCAGAAGCTCTTTTAAGCGCAGGGAAACATCAAGGACTATATTTTTTTCCCTGGTTGCCTTTTGTCCTATACACCCAGGATCCCTGCCTCCGTGGCCGGGATCGATAACAATTCTGTGGATCCCCAGGCCAAGCTGGCGTGCCATGCTGTAGCTCCCCTTGACGGAGTCAGCAGGTTGGGAGATTTTCTGGACCGGGACATTTTTAGCAGGTTCTTTTGGATAGATGTCTATCACGATCCTGAATGGATCAAAGATGTGCCAGATACGGTAGCGCTTGACTTTCTCGAATTCGACATCCAGAGCTAATCTTACGGTAGAATTGCTCTTTTGAGCGATCCTTATCTGAAGGAGATAGTCATTCTTGACTGGGATACTTTTGCCGTGCAGGATTGGGTTCAATTTTGCTTGGTAAATGTCGACGTAAATTCTGTCTGGAGAACTAAGTTCGTTATAACTGTACTCTCTGAGTTTTCCGACATCAACAACAACACGCGTATATGATGAATTCGTCCAGTGGCGGAGGCTGTTTATTTCAATTCTGGAGTCAGCATAGGCAGAGGAAGTGAATAATATTATCGAGAACAACAAAAGCAGCAAGTAATATATTTTCTTAATCGTTATCACTTGAAATTCTTATAAGTAATAGTCAACCATAAAACCAACCTCCAGTTCAACGGATAGCAGGTTTAAACCTCATGCCCCAAACTTCTTAAGTTTTCCCGCATGAGCTAACATCAAGGGCATGGCATAGATTGCTTGAAAACGCCCTAAATAGCCCTGGCTGCATGCTTTTTCTGAAAATATTTCTACCAAATCTGTCTGTGCCGACCGGGAAAACAGCATAAATGGATTCGGATGCCAGGAATGTCCTTTCAACAGGCAGGGGGTGGAGTGGTCCGAAGTAATTACGAGCACATCAGGTTGGAGGTTGAGAATGCGAGTAATTAAAGAGTCTGTTTTTTCGATGATTTCCTTCTTCAGCTCGAAATTACCGTCTTCGCCCGCAGAATCAGTCTTTTTGATATGCATGTAGAAAAAGTCATATTCACCGTAGTGTTTTTCCACAATGTCAAAAAGATCTTCAATCTCTGACCCTGCGTTTAAGATCTCCATACCGACAAGTCTTGCCAGCCCCTTATACATAGGATAATTCGCTATGGCGGCTGGTCTCAGTTTATATAATTCTCCCATTGTAGGGATGGAAGGATATGTGGCGAATCCTCTTAAAAGGACAGTGTTGGCTTTTTCCGATCCTTTTAAGATATGTGTTGCCTTGTCCATGAGACTATTTGCTATTTGTGCAGACCATACTGCATCCTCGGAAAGAGCTCCGGTGTAAACTCGGGGTTTGTTTTCCTTTTCAGGGTCAGCATCAGAAAGCTCGTCCGAAAGCCCCTTACCAGTGAATTTGACGACAAACCGGTGTTCCTTGCCTGGAAAAAATGAAATCTTTATTCCCTCTATTTCATTTAAAGAGTCATTGAGCTTTGCACACAGCTTTTCGTTTTCTACGGTAGGTATTCTGCCTGCCCTGCGGTCAACGATGAGGCCATCTCTTAAAGTGGCAAAATTTCCCCTTGCGACCAAGTCTCCCTCACCTACTTCCACACCGACTCCAAGTGCTTCCAGAATGCCTCTGCCGAGAATGTATTTTGTGGGGTCGTAACCGAAGAGCGCAAGATGAGCCGGCCCGCTCCCTGGAGTAATTCCCCGCGATATTGGGTCTGTAAGTCCGCAGTCACTCTTTCTTGCAATCATATCGAGATTGGGAGTGTGTGCAGCTTCAAGGGCTGTTTTCCCTTCAATCGGGATTCCTCCTAATCCATCCATAACCAGGAGAATTATCTTCGAGTCTGTTTTTATGCTTAATTCTTTTATTATTGTTTCGTTATTCATCATTAGAACAAATATAGAAAATTCCAAGGGTGAAGTCAAATACATCTTCTCTTGACTGCTTCATCCGGCACTCTCTATCTAGCCTGGATTATTCATAACTTCAGAACTCATGAAATAGGGTATAAAAAATTGCTCATAAATAACGCATTAAAGAAAGCAGTTTCGCAGTCAAGATGCATGGTTTCATTTATACTGAGTAACTGTGCCCAGTTAAATATGTTCAAAGCGATAATTTGCTTCTTCATCGGGAAAAATCAAGCGTGAAAAATATGTCGCACCGGCAAAATAATCCTTTTTTCCTATAAATAACTGTTTTTAAATACTGTTCAGGCTCATAAAGCTTGGATTAAGAAACTTATGTCATGAGTTCTGAAATTATACCGATACCTTTATTTAACCTTGATGAAATCTGCTTGTCAGCTTGATTTTTCGCAAAATTAAGAGAGTTGCTTTCTTTATTGAACCTAATCTTAATTATAATCGGCATTCTTTTCCCTAAGGTAAAGCAGATGAGTTTGAGGGGATGGAAGAAGCGACATTGAAGATTAAGCCTTTTGAGTCGATCTTCGAGGGAACCAGCCGAAGTCGGGCCTGATGGATGTGTGAGCATTGTATAATTAAAGGTGCGGTGTTAATTATGGCTGAGGGACATCACAGCGCTGCTTAAAATAAACATGCGGAGTTCCGGCAGAGCCGAGAAGATCGGGGAGGAAATGGCGTTAAAAATCTTAGTGGAGCGCAGACATGCCCTCAAATTTATCTTATCTAAATAATCTATCAGCAATTTTTACCCTTTGGACGAGCCGATCTTACCGCATATGCTGCGTTACAGCCCATTCGTGGTGAAGGACCACAACCTCATGGGCTGTGCCTCGCATCTGCAGCAAGCTTGACTCGTGAATAATTCAGGCTAGATACGCATTATTACGATGAGCATCTCTTTTCAGGAAGGGAAAAGAGGCAAAGCGTCCTTCCTGTTTGTAGCTGTTAGTTTATAAATATGTCTGTTTTTATTTTAAAATTTGATTTAAAATAATGGACTAAAAGAACTAAAATGCATTCCTCATTTATACACCTTCATAATCACTCTGAATATAGCATCCTGGACGGGGGTTTAAAAACCGCCGACATGGTAGAGACCGCCTATAATTATAATATGCCGGCTGTAGCACTGACAGACCATGGAAATATATTTGGAGCGGTCACTTTTTTCAGCCAGGCAAAAGAGAAAAAGATAAAACCGATTTTAGGCTGTGAAGTTTATATCGCTCCTCACAGCATGAAAGACAAGAAACCCAACAAAGCAGGACCTTTACATTACCATTTAGTCTTACTTGTCAAAAATGAGAAAGGTTATAACAATCTTTGTAAACTTATCACAAAAAGTTATCTGGAAGGGTTTTATTATAAACCCAGAATTGATAAAAAGCTGTTGGCTGAATACAGCGATGGGTTGATTGCCTTATCTGCATGTTTAAAAGGAGAAATTAGTTACAACTTAGTCTTTGGACTCGAAGACAAGGCTGAAGAGGCAGCTCTGGAATATTCCTCCTTCTTTGAACAGGGAGATTTTTACATAGAGATACAAGACCATGGCCTTAAGCCTCAAAAGGAGATCAATCCTCTTCTTCTTCGGCTCGCCAGAAAACTAGCTCTTCCGATAGTTGCCACAAATGACGTTCATTACCTTAGAAAAGAGGATGCAGAAAGCCATGATGTTCTTCTGTGTGTTCAGACAAATAAAAAAGTAACTGATCAGGACCGGATTCGTTTTGGTACGGAGGAATTTTATTTCAAGTCTACTGAAGAGATGGAAGAACTTTTCAAAGAAATCCCTGATGCTATCCAGAATACAACTGAAATTGCCACAAAATGCAATTTTTATTTTCCTTCTTCAGGATATTTCCTTCCCAGCTTCAAAGTTTCGGATGGGACTTCTCTGGAAGAATATTTTGATTCAGTAGCAAAAAAGGGATTCGAAAAAAGAATGCAGTACATCAAGAAGCGAGCAGATAAAAGTGTGCTTCAGGAATATGAGAACAGACTGAAAAAAGAGATAAGACTGGTTAAAGAAATGGGTTTTGAAGGGTATTTCCTTACTGTCTGGGACCTTATCCGCGAAGCAAAATCGAGAGGTATTCCTGTTGGTCCTGGAAGAGGTTCGGCAGCAGGAAGTCTCCTTGCCTACAGCTTGGGGATTACGGACATAGATCCTATTGAGTATGACCTTTTGTTTGAAAGGTTTTTAAACCCGGAAAGAATCTCCCTTCCTGATATTGATATAGATTTTTGCGGCCGGCGCAGAGATGAAGTCCTTTCCTATGTCACGAATAAGTATGGACAGGAAAACGTCTGTCAGATCATCACTTTTGGAACCATGGCAGCCCGTCAGGCAGTGAGAGATGTTGGGAGAGCTCTGGAAGTTCCCCTCCCGGAAGTTGATAAGATTGCTAAGATGATTCCCCAATTCGGGCCGGATGCTACTATTGAGGGGGCGTTAAGGAAAATTCCTCAAATAAGCGAATTAAGAGATCAAAAACCTAAAATTGCAAATCTCCTTTCCATAGCTCAAAAATTGGAAGGACACGTAAGACATCCCTCCATTCATGCTGCAGGGATAGTTATTACACCAAAACCCCTTGTGGAATTTATGCCGCTTTACAAATCGGTCAAAGGAGAGATTACAACACAATTTCCAATGCAGGACATTGAAAGCATTGGCCTCCTAAAGATGGATTTGCTGGGGCTGCGAAACCTGACTGTGATCCAGGACACTATAGATCTCGTTAAAAAATACAGAGGCACGACAATAGACCTTAATGCAATCCCATTAAACGACAAGAAAACCTTTAACTTATTTCAATCAGGTAATACAGATGGAGTTTTCCAGTTTGAAAGCCGGGGGATGAAGGATTTACTCAGAAATTTCAAGCCGGAAAATTTCCGTGATTTGATCGCATTGAATGCGCTTTATCGGCCAGGTCCATTGAAAAGCGGAATGACCGATGAATTCATAAAATGCAAAAACCATCCAGATCGTATCAGTTATGAACTGCCCGAATTAGAACCTATCTTAAAAGAAACTAAAGGTCTCATAGTTTATCAGGAACAGGTTATGAGGATCTCTACGGAAATTGGCGGTTTTTCTATGGCCGAGGCCGACATCTTACGTAAAGCAATGGGTAAGAAAAAAACCTCTGTTATGAAATCTCAGAAAAAGAGATTTATCCAGGGGGCAAAAGAAAAAGGAATAAGCCAGGCTAAAGCCACTAAGATATTTGAACAGATAAAGTACTTTGCAGGATACGGATTTAATAAATCTCATAGTGCTGCATATGCCTACCTTGCCTACCGCACGGCTTATCTTAAAGCCCATTTCCCGCTTTGTTTTCTGGCCGCACTCCTAACTTCCGAAGCCGATAGAGGGGCTACTTCACATGTAGTAAAGTACATTAATACATGCAAAGAAATGGGGATCAATGTGCTCCCGCCTGATATTAATAAGAGCAATTTTCACTTTAGTGTCGAAAACAATAACATCCGATTTGGGCTTTCAGCTATTAAGAATATTGGTGAAAGCGTAGTCCGTGTTTTTCTTCGGGCAAGGGAAAAGGTAGGGAAATTTGTTTCTCCGTTCGATATTTTTCAAGAGGAGGACCCTAAGGTTATAAACAGGAAAGTGATAGAAAACTTGATAAAATCCGGAGCTTTCGATTCCATAGGATGGAAGAGGTCACAACTTTTTCACCTGATAGATAAGATGATTGAATATGCACATAACATCAAGAAAAATAATTCTATGAAGCAAAACCTGCTTTTCGGCAGTGGACAGATCGAACCTCCCCTTATTCCTACCGAGATAAAGGAAATGAGTGAATGGAATGAATCTCTTTTTCTTTCTTATGAAAAAGATGCCCTTGGGTTCTATATTACAGGCCATCCACTGGCCCAATACGGAAAGATTCTGAATAAGCTTGTTTCTCATTCTATAAGCCAGGTGGATGAAGAAAAAGATTTTAATAATGAAATAACAATTGCAGGAATTATTTCTTCTATCAAACCACTTAAGACCAAGAAAGATGAGAGAATGGCAACTTTCATTCTTGAGGATCTGAGCGGCCAGATTGAGGTTGTGATTTTCCCCGAGAGTTATAATAAATATAATATGTACCTCAGACAAGACCTGCTTGTCTGGATCAAGGGGAATTTTCTTGGCGAGGGAGAAAGCCGAAGAGTTCATCTACTTCAAATCATGCCCCTCTCAGAAGCTTTCCAGAAACTAGCAAAAAGAGTTTTTCTCAGGATTTTTCTCCCTGGTATTGAGGAGTCAGTTTATGAGGAATTAAAAAGTATCCTGGATAAAAATCAAGGAAATTGCCCGGTCTTTTTTCAGCTTGAGACACCCCATTCTTTTCGTCTGACTCTCCGGTCAGTAGATATCCAGGGTGTTTCTCCTTCGGAAAAACTCACAAAAAATATTGAGAGTCTCTTGGGAGAAGAATCTGTTTTTGTAGAATATTAGCCTGTCCTGCATATTAAATATTTTCTGTCCTGCATGGACAACATGGAAAAAGACCTGCAATAAAATTATAACTGCAAGTCATAAAATACAACTTTTTAGCCGTTTCCTATAACCTGGAGTTATATTTTCATGAGAATTAGTATAATCAGAAAATCAGGGCGAAAAATGGCAAATGGATGCTGTCTGCTGCCCTTTCGCAACCAGGAATCCCATTTTAAATTCCAGTTAGAGAAACTTACGCTCAAAACAAATTGACATATTTGAGATAATAATGTTAACTAAACTGGATTATTCACGAGTCGAGGTTGATGCAGATGCAAGGCACAGCCCATGAAGTTGTGGTCCTTCACCACGAATGGGCTATAACGCAGCATATGCGGTAAGATCGGCTCGCCTGAAATGTAAAGAATGCCGATGATATAGAGGAAAATAATTGTATGGTAAAAGAGTTAAATGTTATGCTGAAAGAAATATCAACGTAACTGGCAGATATAATGGAAAATAAATATTGGTGTCGGCATAATTTATGAATAATTCAGGTTAAATGTTGTTATTAAATGCTAATATTTGAGCTTTGAAATGTCTTATAAACTAATTATCGCAGATACCAGCTCATCTGTAATAAAGGCTGTCCAGATTGCTTTCCATGAGCCGGAGTTTGAGGTTTATCCTTTTAAGGACGGTGCGGAAGTAATAAATAACATCGCTAAGATAAAGCCTGATGCTGTAGTTTTAAATCTTTCGCTCCAACAAATAGATGGGTATGAAGTCTGCCAAACCCTAAAAAACCAGGGCCAGGTAATGGACATCCCGCTTATTTTGCTCAAGAGGGCTTTTGAGGTTCCGGACAAAAAGAAATTGGCTGCACTCGAGTATGACGAAATAATCCAGGAACCTTTCGATTCAGAGAAATTAGCTTGCACAGTCAGGAAATTAATAAGGGCGAAAAAAGATCCAAAAACGCTTCCAGAGGAACCACTCCCGGAAGAAAATTCTGACTTTGAATTTAAAGTAGAGCTTGATGACAATGTTAAAAACCTGATAAAAAAGGAGATTTTTCAAGTTGAAAGAGAACTCGAAAAAAGAATCAAGGCTCGAATACTGGCAGATCTCAAAAGCCATCTTGGCAAAAAGTAAGCCGCCTTCTATTTTCTATTTTATCTACAGAGAGTATCGCACAGGAGCACTGCCTTTCATGTACGTGAAGATAGTACAATAAAATAATGGAAAATATTTGCAAAATTGGTAAAATATCGAATACGAAAAAGGATAAAAATGAAAAAGATAATCCTGGAGAAAGCATACAATCCTGAACCAGTCGAAAAAAAATGGTCCAGCTTCTGGATCACAGAAAAACTGTTTACACCAGAGGTCCCTTCTTCGAAGAAAACCTTCTCTCTGGTTCTCCCTCCTCCTAATGTTACAGGCTCTTTACATATGGGGCATGCTCTTTGCTTTACACTTCCCGATATTATTGTTCGCTGGCGTAGGATGCAGGGATACAATGTTCTCTGGCTTCCAGGGACTGACCATGCCAGTATTGCTGTTCACAATGTGATAGAACAAAACCTGGACAAGAAAGGCTTAACGCGGGAAAAAATCGGCCGGAAGGAATTCCTAAAAGTCGCATGGGACTGGAAGGAAAAATACGGCAGAGTTATCATGCACCAATTGAAAAGCCTCGGAGCTTCCCTGGACTGGACAAGGGAGAGGTTTACTATGGATGAGGGATTTTCCAGGACGGTCCGGCAGGTTTTTGTTGACCTTTACAAAGAGGGCCTCATATACAGGGATTATTATCTGGTGAACCGCTGCCCTCAATGTGGAACTGTCCTTTCAGACATCGAAATCGAGCACAAAGAGCTGGATGGCAAACTATATTACATCAAGTATCCACTCATGAATTCTAAAGACTTTATCACTGTAGCCACAACAAGGCCTGAGACAATGTTAGGTGACACAGGAGTAGCTGTCCATACGGATGATGAACGTTATGCAAAATTTCATGGGAAAAAGGTCTGTCTTCCCATTGTAAACAGAAATATCCCCGTCATTACGGACGACAGAGTGGAAAGAGAGTTTGGGACAGGAGCAGTAAAAGTTACACCGGCCCATGACCCTGTCGATTTTGAACTCGGAAAGAGTCATAACCTTCCGCAGATAATCGTAATTGACGGGTTAGGAAGAATGACTGAATCAGCCGGGAGAGAATTTAAAGGGTTGGACAGGTTCGAATGCCGGGAAAAAATTATCTTTAGGCTGAAAGAGATAGGACTGCTCGAGAAAATCGAAGACTACAAACACGCAGTCGGGCACTGCTACCGCTGTTCGACCATCATTGAGCCGAATCTTTCCTGGCAGTGGTTTGTTAAAGTAGCTCCTCTGGCAAAAGAAGCTATACGAGTTGTAGAGGAAGGGGAAATCGAATTTATACCTCCAAATTGGGCCAAGACCTATTTTGAATGGATGTACAACATTCATGACTGGTGTATCTCACGGCAGTTGTGGTGGGGACACAGAATCCCTGCCTGGTACTGCAAGGATTGTTCTCATGTGAATGTGGTAATGGATACACCTGAGAGATGCGATAAATGTGGAAGCAAAAATCTTGCTCAGGATGAAGATGTGCTTGACACATGGTTTAGCTCTGCTCTCTGGCCCTTTGGAACAATGGGCTGGCCTGAAAAGACCGAAGATTTAAAAGTATTTTATCCTACAGACCTCATGGCCACAGGATTCGACATCATCTTCTTCTGGGTTGCCAGGATGATCATGATGGGGATGAAATTTATGGAGGAAGTTCCTTTCCGCCATGTTTTTATAAACGGACTCGTCAGGGATTTTAAAAGGCGGAAAATGAGCAAGTCAGAGGGCAATATTATCGATCCTCTTGAAATGATTCAAAAGTACGGTACAGATGCTTTAAGATTCACAATAGCTGCTCTTACTATTCCAGGTATGGATATATCTCTCTCTGAGGAGCGAATGGCAGGCTATCGAACTTTTGTAAATAAGATATGGAACGCTTCCCGCTTCGTGATGATGAACCTGGAGAGCGAAAATTTATCGGCAAAAAATGAAGAACTGACCCTTGCTGACAGATGGATCAGGAGCAGGCTTACAGGAGTAATCGAAGATTTAAACGATTCCCTGGAGAAATACAAGTTTTATGAGGCAGCAGACAGACTCTACCACTTCATCTGGCACGAATTCTGTGATTGGTACATTGAATTGGTCAAGCCGAGCCTCAAAAAGGGGAATCAAACAAGCCAGGCTGTGCTCGTGGATGTTCTGGATCAAATATTAAGGCTTCTTCATCCATTCATGCCCTTTGTTACAGAAGAGATATGGCAGTATCTTCCATCTGCAGGAAAATCTCTGACAGCAGCAGCTTTCCCAAAAGTTAAGGAAACATGGAAAGATAAAAAAGTCGAAGCTGATATGAAGGTTATTCAGGATGCAATTACCGAAGTTCGGACCATAAAAGCAGAGAATAAGATAGCTCCAGGAAGGGCGATCGATCTATTGGTAAAGATTAATGCAGGATTAAATATGAACGAGGAAGTAAAAACCTATATTCAGTCAGCAGCAAATGTCAGAAACATAGAACTTTTTAATGAATTTCCACAGGACAGGAAAATTCTAAAAGGAGTTATCGGCTCCTTTGCAATTCCCGTTGAGGAAGGGCTGGTCAACTTTGAAAATGAAAGACAGCGCCTGGAGAAAGAGCTGTTGAAAGTCGAACGGGAAATAGAAAAAATCGAAAAAAGGCTTCAGAATGAGAATTTTCTGAGTAAGGCCCCGGAAGATATTGTTAAGGAAGCCAGAGACAGCCTCCACAATCTTGAAAAGAAAAAGAAGAAACTAAAAGAGAACTTAGATTATATCCTTTTGTTGATTTAGCCTAAATCCCTCACTTTGTTCATTCATCTCAGCATGGAAAAAAGGAAACTTATATGATCACTAACAGTTAATCGCACCTGGTATTCACCGAGAACTGCCATCGGTCCGACCACTTCAACACAGTTGACTGATTCTTTAATAATTTAACGGAATATAGCAATAGGAGTATCGTCGTGTGTATTATTTGCCTTTTCGGCGAAATCGAAAGAGATCTTTGTAATGTGTCAGAAAATAAGACTTTCTTATAGGGAATATACCTTCACGTACCGACCTGACATCTTCTATCGAATAAAATGCTTTTGGATTAAATTTCTCGATGATTCCAATGACATCCTCAAGATTAGTCCGTCTTACAATCATGTAAAGGAGATGTACTTTGCCTCTTATGCCGTGGCCTTCAATGCTCGTTATTCCATAATTCTTTGATTTTAGAAAGCTTATTAATTCAGATGAATCTTTATTGGTTATAATGCGAATGATTAAGGACCCTATTGCCATCCTCTTTTCAATATGCATGCCAACAAAATTCCCCATGGCAAAACCGCCTGCATAGGCGATGTAACAAAAAACATTATTCAGATTCTGCATGATTTGCCCGATAGCGAGAAGCCATATAAAGACTTCAAAGAAGCCAAGTATAGGAGCAAGATATTTAAATCCTTTAGAGATGAATACTATGCGTATTGTCCCGAGTGAGACATCAAAAATCCGGGCAGTAAATATTAATAATGGCAGAATAACCAATTTAAAAATTTGTGAGCCAAAAAACACCTCAAAACTCATCTTGCTTGTATCACTTAATTATCCTGAATTATTCATAAATTATGCCGACACCAATATTTGTTTTTCATGATATCTGCCAGTTACGTTGATTTTTCCTTCAGCATAACATTTAACTCTTTTCCCATGCAATTCTTTTCCTCTATATCGGCACTCTTTACCTTCCAGGCGAGCCGATCTTACCGCATCTGCTTCGTTACAGGGCATTTGCGGTGGAAGACCACAGCTGCTCTGTGCCTTGCATCTGCAGCAACCTCGACTCGTGAATAACCCAGGTTATTTATATAAAAATAATAATTAACTTTGAAAGGCGTATTATAAATCTTTTTTTTTATTTTTCAATTAATTTATGCGCAATTTTATCCAGAGGTTTAATGGAATAATTTAAAATACTCATAAAAAGCATATAATAAGCTGTAATCGACTAGAATACCAATGCACTCTACACACAATAAAAGGATTGCTTGTTACATATTATAATTTTCTTTAAAATAGTAAAAAACAACATTCAAGCGAGCATCAATGAAAATTGGATATGAAATTATAAGATTAAAAACCTGTTCCTCTACTAATGACCTTGCAATAGAAATGGCTCTCAAAGGGGATACTGAAGGGACGGTTGTTGTATCTGAAACGCAGACAAGAGGAAGAGGGAGGAAGCAGCGGGCTTGGTTTTCCCCCAGGGGCAAAGGGCTCTATATGTCTGTTATTCTCCGTCCTCCAAAATCCAACATATCGCTTCTTTCTCTTGCCGCAGGCATGGCTGTGAGTGATGCTACCCGTGACACAGCAGGAATCCGTGTTCTGCTCAAATGGCCCAACGATTTGGTCTGGCAGAAGTGGAAACTGGGGGGTATTCTCTGTGAGAGCAGCTTTCTGGGGAACCACCTCAACTATGTTATCCTTGGGATAGGATTGAATATAAGCCAGCGGAAGCAAGATTTTCCTGGGGAAATCCGCTCATCCTCAATTTCTCTTGAGGTCATTACAAATAAGGAAATTGATAGGAAGATTTTATTGGAAAAAGTTTTAGAGGCTCTCAACTATTGGTACAGTCTCTTTTTACACAAGGATATTGGGGAAATACCAGTTCTCTTCCGGAAATATTCTGTAGTTCCTATTGGAAAGGAAATCGTCATGGAAACTGATATGGGAGACATATCAGGAGTTTATAATGGCATTGATACTAACGGCGGCTTAATTTTAAATATTGGGGGCAAGGATGCATCTTTCTACGACGCTCGCATAAAAAGAATAACAGGATTGACGGAGGATTAAAATGCTTTTAGCTGTGGATATTGGGAACACGAATATTGTTATAGGTGTTTTCGAAGGGGAAAGACTCATAAAACACTGGAAAGTCAAATCAGAAAGAGAAAAAACCTGTGACGAATATAGCATAACCATCTTAAACTTGTTTTCTCTATCAAATTTTAAGATGAGGGAGATAGATTCTGTAATTATCTCAAGCGTTGTCCCTCCTTTGACTCCTGCGTTTCAAAAATTGAGCCTTAGTCTGTTTCATCTTAAAGCACTAACTGTCGGGCCTGGTTTAAAAACAGGCATGTCTATCCTCTGTGAAAACCCGGTAGAAGTTGGGGCGGACAGGATTGTTTCCTCAGTTGCAGCTTTTGCAAAGTTCGGAGGGCCTTGTATCATTGTTGATTTCGGGACAGCCACAACTTTTGATGCTGTATCTTCCGCAGGAGAATATCTGGGCGGCTCTATTGCTCCTGGAGTTCAAATCGCAGCCGAGGCTCTTTATCTCAAGACTGCCAAATTGCCTCGCATAGAAATAAAAAAGCCCTCAAAAGCTATAGGACGCACTACGGTTTCGAGCATGCAGTCCGGCCTATATTTTGGCACAATTGGCCTTGTTTCAAATATTATAGAAAAGATTAAGAAAGAGCTTGGAGAAAGTGTTAAAGTCATAGCCACAGGAGGGTATGCATCCTTGATCTGCCAGGAAATTGAGTCCATTGATTTTCATGAGCCGAATCTGGTCCTGGAAGGACTCAGAATCATTCACGACAGGAATAGGGAATGACAGGAAAAAGGAGTCAATATTTTCAAACTATTGCACACTTTTTCTTTGAACAGCGCGGTTCTCCTTTTTTCCTTTCGTCAAAAGAACTCGACCTTATTGATACCTGGGAAAAAACAGGAATCCCTCTTCGAGTGGCTTTGGAAGGTATTAGGGAATCTTTTGAGAACATAAAGATGAAACCAGGGAAGAAAAAGAAAATTTTTTCTCTCACTTTCTGTAATGCATGTGTATTAAAATCATTTGAACAGCATAGGGAAAAAAGAGTTGGGCAAAAAAGAAAGGTTGAGGACAGAACTGAGAAACAGAAAAGAGTCAAAAAAGAAGTTAGAAGATTTTTAAATTGTATTCCTGAAAACATGAATTACTTAAGGGAAGTTTATTCCCAAATTTACAGAGATCAGTTGCAAAAAGATTTTGATGAGGCCAAACTTGAACAAGAGGAAGAACGAATCGAGGGATTACTCGTACAAAATGCATCGGATGAAGAGAAAGAAAAAGTCAGGAAAGATGTTCTTGGAGAATTTCGTGTCAAGAACAAAGATGAGTTGGACAGGATTTTTAGGGTAAAATTGGTAAAGCATTTAAGGGAAAAGTATAAGATTCCATATATTTCCCCTTTTTATTATTAACCTAGATTACCCATGTCCACCTGGGTTATTCATAAAAACTACTATGATGAGGCCGATAAAAGGAGATAAAACTTGATGACCTCATGTTTTGATGCTGTTGTCAAATTATCTTTGTCCATAGAGAATGAGTTTATCGATGGATTGTTGCTTTTAAAGAAAGTAAAGATTCCAGTTTCTATCAGATTTTATGAAAAATGTCCAATAAGCGAACATGGCCATTATTTTGCCTGCATATATTCGGTTCGACCTATTTCCTTAAAATGGATGGACAAGTTCAAGATCCAGAAGGCAAGAAGCCTCCAAGTCTTGGGAGAGGGGAAAATCCTTAATCCATTTTCCACAAAAACAAGCATGAAGAGTGTTAAGAAAAAGCTCTCTTTTCTCCAGCTGCTATTAGGAGATGAAAAACAAGCTTTTTTTGCTCTGGCCATGGAAAATGGAATAAAGGGCCTAAGCGAAAGAGAAGCAACCGACTTTTTCCAATTCTCAAAGAGTTTTCTTCTTGCAATAAGCCGAGAGTTAGAAGAAGAGGGAAAGGTCAAAGTCCTCTCTTTTTCTCCCCTTTTTATATTGCCCCATTCGTGCTTTGACTTTTTGTGCAAAGAAATACTTTCTTTTCTTGAAAAATTCCATGAAAGGAATCCTGCGGAAATTGGCGCTGCATTAGAAAGGATTAAAAAAAGATTTAACCTGCATCAACGAGTTTTATCCCTTGCCATGAAATATCTTTCCAGCACAGGGCAGATAAAAAGATTTGAAAATCTAGTTGCCCTTTCTTCTTTTAAAGTATCTTTGTCTTCCGAAGAGGAAAACCTCCTGGAGGAGTTGGATAAGATGGTTTTTAAAGGAGAGTTTTGTTCTATTTCTTTAGAAGATTTAAAGAAACGCTTTCGCCTCTCCTCGAAAAAGCTTAACAGACTGCTTTCTCTTATTATCGAGAGAAGAAAGATTGTGCAGAGGGAAGGCACTTTTTTTCTTCATTCTCACTGGATTGATGAGATAGTATGGAAGATTCAAAATTCTGGCAAGAAAGAACTGAGTGTTTCAGATTTCAAACAGATGACCGGGCTCAGCAGAAAGTATGCAATCCCTCTCCTAGAACTACTTGATCAGATGGGTGTGACCAGGAGAAAAGGGGTATCTCGCGAGATTCTTTAAAGTTAAAGGCAAAAACTTTATTCTTTTCTGTTGCTCCTTTTGGATGTTTGGGATAGACTAAACCACTCTTCCCTTCTGCTTTTGTCTTAAGAAATAGGGTTCCGAACCTGCTCTTTTAGATCATTTGTGCAATCAATGTTAAACCGGACATCCCCGCTGTGATGCAGAAGCCAATTAAGGAGATTGCGGATAAATCAGCACATACTGAGCCCAGAGTTATCCATGAACAGATTATTGCAGAAATTCCTATAATTCTTAAATTCTTTTTTATTCTTTTTTTCATTTCCATATGTATTTACAACAAATTGCATGCCATATCGTAACTTGTTTTAATTTCTACAGTTAAAGAAAGAGGGGTTTATTTTCGGGCACAGAGATGCGACAATCCTTGACAAAAAATGACAAAGTACATCATTACAGAATACTAAATTATTTTGAGGCGCAACCTGTATTATCGTAATATAAAGCCATGCTTTAACGGGTCGTCCGGGTCAATAAGCCACTCATTGCAACCCGTTATATAGGCACTGCCCGTGACCTCAGGAATTACAGCTTTATAGGAACCGAATTCGGTTGTCTCCACAACGCATCCTCTAAAGCATGTCCCCAGTATACTTTCGACAATAAAAGGTTCCTGTATTTTTATCTCTCGCCGGGCAAAATGCAATGCGGCCCTGGCACTAACACCGGTGCCAGTAGGGCTTCGGTCAACTTCACCTTCTGCAAAAATACACACATTTCGGCTGTGATGATTTTTTTTCTGAGGAGGACCGAGAAATATCGTACCGTAGAGGAAACTCAGGTCTTCTTCAAAAGGATGGCGGATAGGGAGATTTTTCATAACCGCATGTTTGATGCGCATTCCTGCATCAATAAGCCTTGAAAATTCATCAGGAATAAGATGCAATCCTAGGTCTTCTGCCCTGCAGAATGCATAGAATGCCCCTCCAAATGCAACATCATATGTAATTCTACCCATGCCAGGGACATTCACTTCCTGATCCAGGGCATAGACAAATGAAGGCACATTTCGGAAAGATACTTCTTTGACCCTTCCATCCTGTCTGTATGCTGTAGCAGTAACACGTCCTGCGGGGGAATCTATCCTGATGACAGGATTATCTCCTTCGATATTAATCAGACCAGTGTCTAGAGCAACTTTGGACAGGCCAATGATGCCGTGTCCACACATCGAGCTGTAGCCTTCATTGTGCATAAAAATTACTCCGATTGTACCGTCAGGCGTAGTGGGCTCTGTCATAATGCAACCGTACATATCTGCATGGCCTCTAGGTTCCCACATTAATGCTCTTCGAAGGTGATCTAGGTTCTCCTTTGCGTAGCGGCGTTTGGCAAGGATTGATTCCCCTTGAAGATTCGGCATCTCTCCCGTAATAATACGCAAGGGCTCTCCTCCACAATGGGCATCAATTGTTTTGATTCTTATCCAGTTTGACGGAGGTTTCCAGTTTGTTAACATTATAATTCTCTTTACAGGTCTACGTCGATGCCGAGATTTAAGTTCTTTGTATTGCGGAGGATCAATTCTCCTACAGCCACATCCTGGGACGCAATTCCTACAGATTTAAAGAATGTTAATTCTTTATCAGACTGGCGGCCAGGGATCTGGCCTGCGGCGACCTGCCCAATCTCGCCCTGGATGTGAGACTTTGTAATCTTTTTTTCATTAAGGGGAATAATCAAATCTCCTGCTTCTGAGAGAGCAGCAGATAAAGAATCAACAATGACTCTGGCCCGGGCAACTGTGTGTGCAGGAACTTCCTGCATTTCAGGGGTGTAAGAACCGATTCCGTTGATATGGACTCCATCTTTTAAGTCAGTATCTTCGAAGACAGGACTGAAGGAAGTTGTTGCTGTACAAATAATATCTGCATCCTTGACTGCCTGAGCAGGGGATCGGGCCACAAAAAGTTCGTGTGGGAAAGGTTTCCCCCTGCTTTTCAATTCTTTGACATAATTTTTTGCTGATTCTATTTCCCTGTCATAGATCCAGGCTTTCTCTATATATCTGACTGTACAAACAGCCTCTAACTGAGTTCTGCCCTGGATGCCTGCACCAAAGATAGCTGCGACCCGGGAGTTCTTTCGGGCTAGTAAGTCAGTAGCTACTCCTGATGCAGCACCTGTACGCAGAGCGGTTAAATAATTACCATCTATAATGGCTTCAGCCCTGCCTGTCTTCGCATTAATTACAATAAATACTGCATTGACGGTTGGCAGACAGCATTTAAGGTTTTCCGGGAAAACCGATACAATTTTAACTCCGAGAGAATCGTTTGCAGCCAAATAGGCAGGCATAAAAAAGGTTATTCCTTCCTGCTTTTTTACCAGAACTTGAATTCGCTGTGGAACAACAGCTTTTTCCTGGGACATCTGTACATAAGCTTGTTTTACAGCGTCGATAGCCTGAGCCATGTTTACAGATTGCTTAACATCGCTTTGTGAAATGATTTTAAGTTTCATAATCTTGCAGCTCTTAAGGGATTCATTTTTATATGGCTAATATGTCAAAGCTGCTCTGGCTTTGATATATGATTACAGTCGTACTCTGCATATACGACAATTTCAACTCGTGAACGATCCAGATGAATTTATTTCTTAACTTTTTTCTCTTTTTTTGTTTTACCCAAGGCTGATTTTAGCTTTTCGCCAAACATCCCTGATATCGATTCTGCAGAGACTGGAGGTTTAAGCTCTTTTTTCTTTTCTTTTTTGGGAATTTCAATTTTTTCTTCGGTCACTTCTTTTTCTTTTGTTTTAAGAGCAAAAAAAGCTTCTTGTTCTGACTCTTCAAATACGATTCTCTCCTCTATATATTTTTTCTCTCCTTTTCTTCGGCGGAGGTCCTTTTCTCCCTCTGTTTTTATCTTATACCTTTTCTTCTTGGGAGGCTTTTCTTTTCCCAGCCTTGGTGCCTCTTTTTCTTTTTTAATTTCTACAGCTGGTTTTACGGTAGGCTCAACGGGAATTTCAACCTCTGGTTCCTCCACAGGTTCAGGAGGCTGAATTTCGCCCACTGTACCTATTTCAGGTAGCATCTCTTCGTCATCTCTTTCAACATCCTCTTCTTGCGTGAGTTCCGGAGTAATTTCAACAGGCTTTTCAGACTTTATCTCTTCTTCGGTTTTAATTTTTTCCTGGTAGAAAAAGATGCCTGGATTTTTCTCTGACCTGACAAATTCCGGGGAAGAAAGCAGCGTATATTCGACGTCTTCCAGGGTAGTATGTTTGAGCATATCGACAAGATGAAACGCTCTTTGGTAATGAAGCGATAAATTTTTGATTCCTAAACCAAAATTCTTGAAAATAAGAATCATGAGTTCGCGAAGATCAAGATCATCTCTCTGGCTGTAAAGTGAAAAAAGCTTATGTAAAGTTTCTGTTTCCAGATATATGATTTTATTAGGAAGGGAGAATGTGGATATTTCCTGTTCGCCCTCTGAGAACTTATCTTCTTTATAGTCATAAGATAATTTTGAGACAGAAAGTTTCTTCTTTGACATTTTCAGCCCGAACCTGAAATGAGAAGTATCTTTCTTCTCTAACGTAAGGCTTGCTCCTTGAGAAACGTTATTTTCCTCATAAAATTCTTTTAGTCCCAGGAAGATGCATAGAGATGGGTAATAGTAAACCGTATAATCTTTGTTTTTGTCTGCATCAGTGAAAATATATCGTCTTGTCAGGGATAACTCTTTGTTGAGGTCTTTTGGGATTCTTACTCCTCCAGAGAGAATTTCTCTCCAGGCAAGATAGATTTTGAGGGGAAAATTCTGTAATTGAGTTGCTTCCTCTATGTTTTCTTCATCAAAAGTAGGAAGGGCAACTTTTGGCCTAATTAGAGGCAGATTCTCAAGGTAAGAATCAAGTATATCTTTCAGGAACCAGTGTCCCCAGTTGTCGTGGGAGACAAAAATAAATTTTTTCTTGTATTTTTTTTCTAAGATATAATTCAGGCTGAGACAATAAACATCAAACATCTCGCTTGATGGCTGCAATTCGAAAAACTTTGTAACTAGATCCATTGTTGAGACAGCTTGTTTTGACTCGTGAAAATATTTTTCAATTTTCTTTATCTTGCTTTCTGGAATTTTTACTTGTTTCTTTGTTAACTGCCAGTAATCATTCCAATTGAAATATTTTGGTAATTTAGAAAGAACGGTTTTTAAATTTTTCTCCAGGGTCTTCAAATCTTTTTCCGTCATCGGAAGTTCTTTGAGCCTTGGATCTTCCTCTTTTTTTAAAATCTCAGAAGTCAGAGATTTTTTCTCGAAATTACTAGGAAGAAGTACTTGTGTTTTGGTCTTCTTCATATAGTCTATATATTTCCTGAATATGCCTCCTCCGGTATAATCAACTTCAAGCATTTCACAATTGAAGTCCTCATAAACGGTTTTATTGATAACCCCAAGGACAATAGCTCCCTTAAAATCTTCGTGAGTCTTACTGTTTACCATCAGGACTTCGTCATATTCTTTGTAAATGAGGTCTCCGACTTCGTACTTACAATCGGGATTATATTTTTTGACTTCTTGATTTAATTGACTGGCATTTTTTTCAAATGCTATTTTTCTTGCCAGGTTATGAAGAGTCTGGCAAATGCTGCTTTGAGAGAGTTTTCCCTCTATGAACGATAAATCTTCTTCAGTGATCTCTACGTATTTATTCTCATTCTTCATTTTTATTCTTCAGTAATAATAACATGATTGTTTTTTGAATATGCAGCCTGTTTTCAGCCTGATCAAAGACAACTGAATGCTCGGAATCAATCACCTCATCAGTAACCTCTTCCCCCCTGTGGGCAGGAAGGCAGTGCATAAAAAGAGCCCCTTGTTTGGCTTTAGACATGAGTTCACTATTGACCTGGTAAGGGGAAAAAATTTTGAGTCTCTCTTCCTTTTCCTGTTCCTGTCCCATGGAAGCCCAGACATCAGTATACACAGCGTCCGCCCCATGAACAGCTTCTGAAGGGTCGTTTGTGAAGAAAACTTTGCTTCCCGATATTTTCCCTTCTTCTTCTGCCTGTTTAACAATTTCAGGGTCCGGTTCATATCCGGGAGGGGTTCCTACGATCATTGTGCTTCCCGTTTTAGCATTTGCAAAAAGAAGACTGTGGCAGACATTATTTCCATCTCCGATATAGGCAAGTTTAAAATCCCTCCGCCCCCTCAGCTTTTCATATAAGGTGAAAAAATCAGCCATAGCCTGGCAGGGATGAAGAAGGTCAGTCAGAGCGTTAATTACAGGAATTTTTGCAGTCTGGCCAAGATCAATAACATTCTGATGGGCAAAGGTTCTTATCATGATACCATCCACCCAGCGTTCCAGATTTTTTCCGACGTCGTATGCAGTCTCCCGTGTTCCAAGTTGAATATCTGTTGGTCCTAAATATATAGCTTCTCCTCCAAGTTGAAGCATTCCTACTTCGAATGTTACTCTAGTTCTCAACGAAGGCTTTTGGAATATCATCGCCAGGATTTTATTTTTAAGTTTATTTTGGTAGCTCCTGGGTTTACTTTTAATTTTCTTGGTTAAATCTAAAATCTGGCTGAACTGGTCAATTGTTAGATCTTTGATTGACAGAAAATCTTTCAACATTTTCATCTTCTAATGTTATGGTTTTATCTTCGTCCCTGAACGGTTGATTAAAGAAGCTCTGAGGTGTCCTGCTGAAGTGATCAATACTTCCTTTCCCCCGTGTTTAATATATTCAATTGCTGCTTTGATTTTAGGCTCCATCGAGCCTGGTGGAAATTGCCCCTGGGAAAGATATTTTTGGGCTTCACCAACTGTCATTTCATGGATCGTAGTTTCATCTGGTTTCCCAAAGTTTAAGCAGACACGAGCGACATTTGTCAAGATTATAAAAAGATCAACATTGACTTCTCGAGCAATCAGGCTTGCAGCATAATCCTTGTCGATAACAGCTTCCACTCCTTCAAAAAGTCCTCTACCGTTTATTACAACAGGAATACCTCCTCCTCCAGCTACAATAACGATTTTCCCTGAATTGACCAGCTCTTTCACCACCCTTTTGGGAACTATATCTATTGGATTTGGAGATGGGACAACTTTGCGGTAGCCTCGGCCCGCATCTTCTTTCATGGTCCATTTTTTTTCGCGTGCAAGCATCTGGGCCCTGTATTTGGAGTAAAAAGGGCCGACAGGCTTCGTAGGATTGTCAAAAGCCTTGTCGTGTTTATCCACGATGACCTGGGTGATTAGTGTAACCACTTCTTTGTCCAAAGAATTTTTCCTTAATTCATTGATCAAGGCTTTCTCAATCATGTAGCCCATGCTTCCTTCTGTCATTGCATCACAGACTTCCACAGAAAATGGTGGGACCTTGTTAACAGCCTCTTCCATTTGAATCAAGAGGTTGCCTACTTGAGGGCCATTACCGTGAACTATTATTAGTTCGAACCCTTTTTTCACCACATCAATCATGAGGCTGGCTGCTTTTCGAGCTTCCTTCATCTGTTCTTTCTGCAGTCCCTTCTTATTATTAGGAAGGATGGCATTCCCGCCAAATGCAATAAGTGCAATTTTTCTTTTCATCAGAATTTTCTCAGGATGTCGTTTAGGTTGGGCGAACCGATTTCTTCGAGATCATATGTAACACGCAGTATCCGTTTATTAGTTTTGACTACTCTGCCAAGATCAATAGGAGTAGCCCCTATGACAAAGTCACAATCGGCATTTTCTATTGTTTGAGAAAGTTCTGCTATCTGCTCTTTCCCATATCCCATTGCTGGAAGCACACTGTCCAAATGTGTAAATTTTTGGAACGTTGCCTTAATGCTTCCTACTGCAAAAGGCCTTGGGTCTATGATTTTGGCGGCACCGAATTTCTTTGCGGCAACGATTCCTGCTCCGAATGCCATTTCTCCATGGGTCAAAGTTGGACCATCTTCAATCACCAGTACTGATTTTCCGGCAATTTTCTCTGATCCTTCAACATGAATAGTTGAATTGGCACGGATCACAGTCGCGTCAGGATTGTATGTCTTGATGTTGCCCAGCAGAATCTCGACATTCTCCTTATCTGCCGTATCCATCTTGTTGATAACAATAACATCTGCTCTTCTGAAGTTAGTCTCACCCGGATAATACTTAAGTTCATGGCCGGCCCTGTGGGGATCGACGACAACGATTTCTAAATCGGATTTATAAAAGGGTATATCATTATTCCCTCCATCCCATAGGATCACATCCGCTTCTTTCTCGGCTTCTTCCAGGATTGCCCCATAGTCAACTCCAGCATAAACAACAATGCCAGCTTTGATGTGAGGCTCGTACTCTTCCATCTCTTCAATGGTACATTTATACTTGACCATATCATCATAGGTTCCATAACGTTGAACCCTTTGTTCAGCAAGGTCCCCGTATGGCATGGGGTGACGGATTGCTACAACTCTTCTTCCTTTATCCTTAAGAAGAACAGCAGCTTTCCGGCTTGTTTGGCTTTTTCCACATCCTGTCCGTACAGCACATACAGATATAACAGGGCATTTGCTCTTTATCATTGTTTCTTTAGGACCAAGAAGAGAAAAACTCGCCCCTGCAGCCTGGACTTCAGAAGCCTTGTTCATTACATATTCGTGAGGAACATCACTATAAGAGAAAAAAACCTCAAACACATCAAATTCCTTGATGAGTCTTGATAGATCTTGCTCGGCATAGATAGGTATTCCATCAGGATAAAGTTTTCCTGCAAGAACAGAAGGATATCTTCTGCCAGCAATATCTGGAATTTGGGTTGCTGTGAATGCCACGACTCGATATTCCTCGTTGTCTCTAAAATGGACATTAAAGTTGTGGAAATCTCTTCCGGCAGCTCCCATAATGATGACTTTTTTCATTTTTATGTCTCCTTTTTTAAATTAATATCCATAATAAAAAAATAGAGCCCTAGTATAATACAGCCCATATCATTATGCAAACTATTACATTTTTTTTTAATGTCTGCTTTGCCTGTTATGTTACCTAATTTATAACAAAAACCAGGCCAGCCTAAAAAGACAAATTAACCTCAGATTGTAATTCCTTAATATATAAAAAATAGGTTTAAACAGATAACTTGTTCAGATTTAATGCTCCAAAATATATTGACAGTAAAAGAGTAAACTATTAATATATATTGGTTTGAAAAAGAAGGCGCGTAGCTCAGTGGAAGAGTGCTTCCTTGACACGGAAGAAGTCGAGGGTTCGATTCCCTCCGTGCCTACCATATTCAAAATTAAATATTAAACGTGGAAACTTGAATTGCCTTACATTTCTTAAATGTATAGGCTTGGTTTTTATTATTAGGGTGGACAAATGAAAATGAAGAACTCAAGTACGGGAGAAAAGAAAGAACTCCGGACAATAGGATCTAAACAGTACACCGATGAATCGTTTGAGGTATTGAGGCACAGTGCTTCGCACCTTTTAGCCCATGCAGTCCTTGAACTGTTTCCAGGAACAAAGACAGGAATCGGTCCTGCTGTTGAGAATGGCTTTTATTACGACTTTTTGAGAGAAGAACCGTTTACCCCTGAAGATTTGTCAGCCATAGAACGCAAAATGCAGGAACTCAGCCTTAACGATATTCCTATTGAAAAAGTCGTGATTCCCAGGGAGGAGGCCATTCATATTTTTGCTCAAACAGAACAGGACCTCAAGATTGAACTCATCAAGGAAAAAGGCTATATAGAAGTAACCTGTTTCAGACAGGGAAGTTTTATTGATTTCTGTCTTGGACCTCACGTCCCTTCCACTGGACACATCAAGCATTTTAAGCTGCTTTCAGTATCCGGTGCATACTGGAAAGGTGACGAGAATGGGATGCAGCTTCAGAGAATCTATGGAACAGTTTTCTTTTCCAAAAAGGAGCTGGAAGACTACCTTTCTTTACTGGAAGAGGCAAAGAAACGGGACCATAGAAAGCTTGGTACGGAAATGGATCTTTTTAGTTTTCATGAAAATTTGGGCGGTGGATTGATTCTCTGGCATCCCAAGGGAGCTGCTGTTAGGCGCGTGATTGAAAATTATTGGTATGAAGAACATTATAAAGAGGGATATGATGTACTCTATACTCCCCATATTGCCAAGCTGGACGTCTGGAGGAGAAGCGGACACACTGAGTTTTATGATGCCATGTATCCACCAATCAAAAGCGATGGTATTGAGTATGAGTTGAAACCAATGAACTGCCCTTTTCATATCATGGTATTCAGTTCAAGGCAACGAAGCTATCGTGAACTTCCGCTTCGTTTTGCGGAGCTTGGCACAGTTTACCGTTATGAAAGAAGCGGAGTACTTCATGGACTGTTGAGAACTAGAGGGTTCACTCAGGACGATGCTCATATTTTTTGCCGTGCAGATCAGCTTGAGGAAGAAATTAGAAGAGCAATTTCTCTAGCGCTAAAGATGTTAAAAGTTTTTGGCTTTAGTGATTATGATGTATTTTTATCTACTCGCCCAGAAAAATATTGCGGTGATGTTGAAGATTGGAACAAGGCGACAAAAGCACTTGAGAAAGCATTGAGGAGCGAAAAAGTGGCTTTTAAGGTTGACGAGGGAGAAGGAGTCTTCTATGGGCCTAAGATAGATATCAAGGTAAAAGATGCCTTGCAGAGGTTCTGGCAATGTACAACTATCCAGCTTGATTTTAATCTTGCTGAAAGATTCGATTTAAGTTATATCGGTGAAGATGGTAAATTCCACAGGCCTTTTCTCATTCACCGGGCACTCCTTGGTTCCCTGGAAAGATTCTTCGGAATTCTGATTGAACACTATAATGGAAACTTCCCGCTTTGGCTTGCACCTATACAGGCAATTATTATTCCGATTGCTGATAGGCATAATAAATATGCAATGTCTCTGGATAACGCATTCAAACAAAACAACCTAAGATCCACAGTTGACATTCGCAGGGAAAAAATAGGATATAAAATAAGAGATGCTGAAATTCAAAAGATTCCTCTTATTCTCATTGTAGGAGATAAGGAGGTCAAACAGGAGACAGCTTCCTTGAGAATTCACAGTGTGGGCGATAAAGGACAAGTCAATGTGAACGAATTCCTTGAAAAAGTAAAGAATTTAATTCAAAATAGGTCTTTAACGGTTAATATTTAAAGGAGGTTAATCATCAGAAGACGCACATTTTACCCGGGCAAAATAAAGAAAAAGCCTCACAGGATAAATAAAATGATACAAGCTAAGGAACTAAGGATAATCGATGAAGACAAAAAACAGGTCGGTGTGCTTTCCTTGAAAGATGCTTTGTCCCTGGCCGATGAGAAAGGAATGGATCTTGTAGAAATTGCCCCTCAGGCAAATCCTCCGGTTTGCAGGATCATGGATTATGGTAAGTTCCTTTATGAATTACATAAAAAAGCTCATGAAGCAAAGAAGCATCAGAAACAGTTCCAGCTAAAGGAAATCAAGTTCAGGCCGAAGATAAGCATTCATGATTACAATTTTAAAATTCGGCATGTCCAAAGGTTCTTGGGTGAAGGAAACAAAGTGAAAATAACGGTCATGCTCAGGGGGAGAGAAAAAGCAAAACCAGAATTAGCGATAAAAATATTAGACCGGGTTTTTGCTGATGTTCATGAGCTCGGCCAGCGAGATGGAAATATACGCACCCAACCATGGGCTGTTTCGGCCTTAGCGAGCCCCATAAAGACAGGAGAAAAAGATGCCAAAATTAAAAACGCACAGGGGAGCCCGAAAAAGGTTCAAAATAACAGGAAAAAAGAAAGTGCTTCACAATAAAGCTAATAAAAACCATATCCTTACAAAGAAATCTACAAAGAGGAAAAGAAGGTTACGAAAACAGGACATTGTAAGCCATTCAGATAGGAGTAGGATTAAAAAAATGCTTCCTTATGATTTTTAAAAGCAAGAAACCTATATAGTTGGGAACATATATAATAAGATTTAAGGAAGGAGAATCCCTGATATTAGGGTGAATTACAGAAGGAGAAGAAAATGCCGAGAGTAAAAAGAGGAACGCGGAAAAGAAAGAGAAGGTCAAAAATTCTAAAGCTGGCAAAAGGATTCTGGGGAGCAAGAAGTCATAATTATCGTACTGCTAAGGAAGCAGTAGAAAGAGCTCTCCAATATGCCTATAGGGATAGAAGAACTCGCAAGAGAGATTTTAGAAAGCTGTGGATAATCAGAATTAAGGCTGCTGCCGAGAGCAATGGTCTCTCTTACAGCCGTTTTATGCATGGCTTAAAGGAGCATAATATTGAACTTGACAGGAAAATCCTGGCTAATCTGGCAGTCAGTTCGCCTCAGAGTTTTTCCCGCATAGTCCAGAAAGTCAAGGGCACAGCTCTATAAAATGAGTGTGATGCAAAAATTTCAAAATCGAGTTGAGACATATAAGAAAAGCTTTGATGAAGCCTCCTCTCTGATAAAGGATGAAAATTCTCTTCGGGAATTGCGCAATCTTTATCTGAGCCGCACCCGGGGTTACATAACTCTTCTTTTTAGTGAACTAAAAGCGCTCAGTCAGGAAGAAAAACCAGAAGCAGGACGCTTGCTCAATTCTTTTAAAAATTATGTGCTGGAGAAGCTTCAAAGCACCCAGAAGTGCCTGGCAGTCTCTAAAGAAGCAACACAAAAGATGGACTTGACACTTCCAGGGAAGCAAAAATATTTAGGTTCTCCACATCCTATATTGCTTTTTCAGAGAGAAATTGAGGATATTTTTTTAGGAATGGGATTTTCTATTGAAAGCGGCCCTGAGATAGAAACGGATTATTATAATTTTGAGGCATTAAATTTCCCGCCTCATCATCCTGCTCGAGATGACTGGGACACTCTCTATATTACTGATGACATTCTTCTTCGCACACATACTTCCCCTGTTCAGATACGGGTTATGGAAAAGAAAAAACCACCTATTAGGATCATAACTCCAGGAAAGGTTTTTAGGAAAGAAACTCCAGACCCAACACACCTTCCTATGTTTTACCAGGTTGAAGGCCTTGTTGTAGACTACGGCATTACTTTTGCTCATTTAAAGGGAACATTAGAATATTTTCTCAAGGCACTTTTTCACGAAAAAATTAAGATGCGGTTCCGTCCGAGTTTTTTCCCGTTTACAGAACCTTCAGCCGAAGTGGATATAGAATGTACTGTCTGCGGCGGAAAAAATGAAGCCTGCAGGGTCTGCGGCGGATCCGGATGGATAGAAATTTTGGGATCAGGCATGATTGATCCCCAGGTTTTCAAGAATGTTAATATCGATCCAGAGAGATATTCCGGTTTTGCTTTTGGCTTGGGAATTGATAGAACAGCTATGTTTTCCTACCAAATTTCAGATATGAGATTTTTTTATGAAAATGACTTGAGATTTATTAGGCAGTTTTTACAAAAATGAAGATAAGTGTAAATTGGTTGAAAAACTATATAACAGTGAACCGCTCTACCCCTCAATTGATAGAAGCACTGGATAGTATTGGGTTACTGGTAGACAACTGGGAGGAGAGGGATGATGATGTCATTTTAGAGATCGAGACTTATGCTAACCGTCCTGATACACTCGGGCATTTAGGAATAGCTCGAGAACTAGCTGCAGTATTTGGATTAACTATTAAGAAGCAGAATTGGCCTCTGACTGAAATTGAAGAGAGAACATCAGAAAATATTGATATTCAAATTTGCGACGATAAGCTATGTCCACGTTATTGTGGGATCATCCTCAAAGATATTGAGATAGGACCATCTCCTCTGTGGCTGGCAGACAAAATTAAGGCTATGGGTCTGAAACCTATCAACAATGTTGTCGATGCTTCAAACTATGTTCTTTATTCAACAGCTCATCCTATTCATGCTTTTGATCTGGACAAAGTAGCCGGTAAAAAAATAATTATTCGGAGGGCAAAAAATAAGGAGGTCTTAAGGAGTTTGGAAGGCGAAAATATACAGCTTTCTGACACAGACATTGTTATTGCAGATGAAAAAAAACCAATAGCGTTAGCAGGCATTATAGGAGGTGAAGAGACCTCTATTTCAGAATATACGCATGATGTATTCATCGAAAGTGCTGTTTTTAATCCGGCATCAATCATAAAAAGTAGAAAAAAAGCCGGGATTCAAACAGATGCTTCTTTCCGTTTTGAGAGGGGAGCTGATATCTCTTTTCCACCAACTGCGGCATTGATGGTAGCTTCTATATTGACCCAAATGGGCGGAAAAGCGACTAAAGGGATTATGGATATCTACCCAAAACCAAGAAAAAACAAAACAGTTGTTCTTCGCAACCATCGGATAGCAGCACTCCTTGGTGTGGAAATAGATGATGCCTTCGTCGAGAAGACTCTCTCATCCCTTGAATTTGAAGTAAGTGTTCAGCAGAAAGGTATATGGCAGGTAAAAGTCCCATTTTTCAGGATTGACATCGAGAGAGAAGCTGATCTGATTGAAGAAATTGCCCGCTTTTATGGATATGACAAGATTCCTTCGCAGCTTCCTCCTCTGACTGGATTGGAACCTGTGATAAACCAGAAAAGGAAAATATTATCAAAAGTTAGGCAGATGCTTCTTTCTTATGGCTTTAACGAAGTAGTGAATTTAAGTTTTTCTGACCCTGAAAAAGAAAACAAATTTAAAAATAGTCGAGAGCGAATAAAAATCAGAAATCCGATATCTTCAAAAGCTTCCCTGTTGAAAACAACTCTTATAGCAGGATTACTTGATAACATTAGCTGGAATAAAAATAGAGGAGCTGAAGGCATCTGCGCTTTTGAAGTAGGGAACATCTATTTTTGGGAAGACGACTCTTGTGTAGAACAGCTTAACCTTGCTTTGATTGCCTCAGGTACTGTGGGACTAACTCATTGGCATACAAAAACCTACGAGACGGATTTCTATCATATCAAAGGAACGTGCGAGGCGCTCATGACACATCTGCGCTATGAACCATTTTCGTTTCAGGAAGAAGATCAGTCAAACTATGAAGAAGGGCAATCTCTTTCCCTTCTTTTCAAGGGCCAAAGGGTCGGTTCTTTAGGGCTGTTAAAGAAAGAGATTCTGGATGCCTTTTGTTTAGAAGAAAACATATGGGCAGCTGAGATAGCACTTGGTACGCTATTGGAAAAGCAGCCTCAGAATTTTCAATACACTCCTGTTACAAGGTATCCAAGGCTCAACCGGGATATTTCTTTTATAGCGGATAGGAAAGTAAGTTATCAGGAAATTAAAGAAGTGCTAGAAAAACATTCTATTCCCTACCTAGAGAAATTTGAGCTTTATGACCGATTTTCCGGACCATCCATTCCCAAAGGAAAAATTAGTCTTTCTTTTCGATTTGTGTTTCGTCATTTTCAGAGGACTCTGCTCGCAGAAGAAGTCGATAATATCCAGAAAAAGATTATTAAAACTTTAAAGGATAATTTTAATTTTCAATTAAGAGAAGGAGGGGAAATTGACAAGTGAGTTAGAAAGAATTAAAATTCTGGAAAGTAAGATCTCCCAAGTGGTTGATTATATAAATAACATCGTAGCTGAGAATACAAAATTGAAACAGCAGTTGAAAGAATTGAGATTGGAGAAAAAAGATTTATCAGAACAGGCAAAGAAAATAGAAAAGCTGAATATGAGTGTAACACAATATGAGAAAGAAAGAGAAGCTGTAAAGGAAAAAATAGAGACTATAATAAACCAGATAAACAAGATCGGAATATGATTAACAAAATAATTGAAATCGAAATTTATGGACAGAAATTTAGAATAAAAGTCAAAGGAGAAGAAGATGAAAAATACATAAGTCATCTTACTTCTTTTGTTGATCAAAAAATGCGTGAAGTTGCCGTAAAGTCAAAATCAGTCGATATCGTAAAAATCGCGGTGCTTGCCGCTTTAAATATTGCCGATGAGTTTTTTTTATGTCAGAAAAAAATAGATCAACTTAACGAAGTAATAGGGCATATGGAAAGTGGAATAGAAAGTTTGGAGGTTTATCTCGCAAAAAATGAGAATACATACAAAAATATTGAGGAAGTGCCAAAATAGATTGAGCCTTTTATCTGTAAAAATTATAGATAAGGCAAAGAAAAGGATTAACTTCTAAGAGGCCGAAATGAAAACAATAGTTTTTTTGATTCCTTTTAAGATGCCTCTTATGAGCTTTTTTCTTAAATCAACAGCAGCCAATGTAAATAGCGTTTAGCCCTCCAAATTTTTATCTCCTTTGATATTCTAATAAGGAGGTGGTCAGAGTGGATATAATCTTATTTATAGCTATTATTGCTATAATTGTATTATTGGGATTTCCAATTTTTTTATTAGTAAACAAAGCCAGGGGGGGTCGCTCGATTTTTAAAGCCACTCAAGAAGCTAAAGAAATACTAAGCAAGGCCAAAGAAGATGCAGAAAAAATTAAGCGGGAATTAAAGCTAGAAACAAAGGAAAAATACCTGAATCTAAAGTCGGAATTCGAAAAGCAGACACTTGACAGGCGCCGCAAGATCAACGAGATGGAAAGAAGACTCGTACGTAAAGAGGAAAATCTAGAACGAAAAATTCAGTCAACAGAAAGGCGGGAAAGAGATTTGTCTGCAAAAGAGCGCAGATTGTATTCAAAAGAAAAGGAACTCGTTGAAAAAGAAAAAAAACACGAGGATTTAACTAAACAAATGCTTGAAGAACTTGAAAGAATAGCAGGAATTACAAAAGAGGAAGCCAAGAATGAGCTGCAGAAAAAAATGGAGGATGAAGCCAGGCTTGAGGCTGTTCAAACTGTCCACAAGATTGAGGAGGAAACAAGGGAAAAAGCCCATGCAGTTGCATGTGATATTATCAGCCAGGCTATACAAAGGTCAGCTGCAGAACATGTAGTCGCGACTACAGTTTCAGTGGTTGATCTTCCTTCTGATGACATGAAAGGCCGGATAATCGGAAGGGAAGGCCGGAATATTCGGGCACTCGAATTGGCAACGGGAGTGGATATTATTGTTGATGACACTCCTGAAGCAGTTATTCTTTCGAGTTTCGATCCTATCCGCAGAGAAATGGCTCGTCTAGCCATAGAAAAACTTGTCGTTGATGGAAGGATTCATCCTGCTCGTATTGAAGAAATTGTTGCGACAGTAAAAGAGGAACTGGAGGAAAAATTAAAAGAGGAAGGGGAGTCTGTAGTTCTGGAGCTAATGATTCATGACGTTCATCCTGAGCTCATCAAACTTCTTGGAAAGCTGAAATACAGGACAAGCTACGGCCAGAATGTTCTTCAGCATTCTAAAGAAGTTGCGCTTTTATCTGCTATTATGGCTAAAGAACTGGGAGTAGATTCAAACATTGCTTTGAGAGCAGGACTATTGCATGACATAGGAAAAGCAGTAGACAGAGACTATGAGGGAACCCACACTGAACTTAGTGTGGAGCTTACTAAGAAATACGGAGAGAACAACGCGGTTGTTCAGGCTATTGCATCCCACCATCGTGATGTGGATTTTCCTTCTATCGAAGCCGTTTTAGTCCAGGCTGCCGACACTCTGTCAGCAGCACGGCCCGGCGCACGCAGGGAATTATTGGAAACTTACATCAAAAGATTAGAAAAGCTGGAAGAGATAGCTAATTCTTTTGAGGGAGTGTCTAAAGCATTTGCTCTTCAGGCAGGAAGAGAAATAAGGATTATCGTAGAAAGCCAGAAGGTCTCTGATGAAAAAGTAGTGTTTGCAGCAAAAGATATCGCGCAGAAAATAAAGGACGAACTGAGTTATCCAGGCCAGATAAAAGTCACTGTTATCCGAGAGACGAGGGCGGTTGAATATGCCCGATAAAATTAGCTTTCTATTTATTGGTGATATAATCGGTCGTCCAGGCCGCAAGATCCTAGGGAAGCACCTTCTTTCCCTTGATCAAGACTATTCCCCTTCGATCATAATAGCAAATGGCGAAAATGCTGCCGGTGGTCTGGGAATCACACCAAAGGTCGGACAGGAGCTTTTTACCCAGGTAGATGTCTTAACATCAGGTAATCATATCTGGGATAAGAAAGAAGCCATTCCTTATTTAGAGAGAGAACCGAGATTACTTCGGCCTGCTAATTATCCATCGCTAAATCCCGGTAAAGGAACATATGTTTTTGAAGATTCAAATGGCATAAAAATTGGAATTTTAAATCTTCAGGGTAGAGTATTCATGGAACCAATAGATTGCCCATTCCAAATTGCTGATAAGGAGATTGAAAAGCTGTCTTCTATCACTCCCATTATTGTTGTAGATTTTCATGCCGAGGCAACTTCAGAGAAGCAAGCAATGGGCTGGTATTTGGACGGCAGGGTATCAGCAGTAATTGGAACTCATACCCATGTTCCTACGGCAGATGAAAGAATACTCCCTCACGGGACTGCTTATATTACAGATATTGGCATGGTAGGTGCGTACAACTCTGTTATCGGGATTAGAAAAGACCATGCCTTGATGAGATTCCTTACTTCTCGGCCTCAGCATTTTGAACCAAGTAAGGAAGGGGGGATCTTTTCGGCAGCCTTTGTCGAAGTGGATGCCAGGACGGGAAAGGCTCTTACTATTGTGAGAGAATTAATCATTAACGAATAAAATGAGCAGCACAACTAAACCGGAAAAAGTCTATTCGGTCCGAGAAATCACACGACTGATAAAACTCCAACTCGAGAACCTTTTTCCATACCTGTGTGTGGAAGGAGAAATTTCTGACTTTAAACGTGCACATTCAGGTCATATCTATTTTACCCTGAAAGATGAGGCTAGCCAGCTGCATGCGGTCATGTGGAGGGCTACAGCTCAGCAGGTGGCTTTTGAGTTAGAAAATGGACTTCAGGTAATCTGCAGAGGGGCCTTAAAGGTCTATGAAGTCCGGGGGCAATACCAGCTTATGGTTGAAGCAGTTGAGCCCAAAGGAAAAGGATCTCTTCAACTTGCATTTGAGCAGCTTAAGGAAAAATTAAGAAAAGAAGGCCTTTTTGACCCTGAAATAAAGAAAAAACTTCCTCTTCTTCCCAAAAAAATAGGAATCGTTACTTCTTCAAAGGGGGCTGCGATCATAGATATAATTCGGACCCTGGAAAGAAGGTTCGCAAAGCTTAATATTTTAATCTTTCCGGTCAAAGTCCAAGGAGAAGGTGCAGCCGAGGAAATTGTTGAAGGAATTGACTATTTGAGTCGATTGACAGATATCGATGTTATTATTATCGGAAGAGGCGGAGGATCTATTGAGGACCTGTGGGCATTCAACGAGGAAAAAGTTGCCCGGGCAATATTTCGAAGTCCCATACCTATCATTTCAGCTGTTGGACATGAAATTGATTTTACTATAGCGGATTTTGTGGCTGATATAAGGGCTTCTACTCCTTCCGGAGCTGCAGAAATAGTCATCGATAAAAAGGACTCTTTCATTGCCCGGATTGAAAGTTTAGAGGATAAAATGAGTCATTGTCTCAGATACTCAGTACAAGATCAGAAACAAACAGTAATGAACTTAATTCACAACCATGTTTTTCAAAATTTTAAACTCAGAGTGCTTAATCTTTCACAGAGTGTCGATGATTTAGAAACAAGAGTAAAAGATAGCATTAAGAACATGCAGCAGCAAATGTCAGAAGTGAAGTCCAATGCTTTTCTTTTGGAGGAGAAGGCGGCAAATATTATGAGATGTATGCTTCAAAACTTCATGGCTAAATGGGAAAAGCTTTCTATGGAATTACACAACTTGAGCCCTTTGAATATTTTAAAGAAAGGATATACTCTCTGCTGGAAAAACGGTAGAAAGCACCTAATCAGGAGAATAGAAGAAATTACTAAGCAGGAAAAGGTGACTGTTTCATTTTACAGGGGAGAGTTTACATGCATGGTCGAAGGAATCGATAAGGATAAATTTATTGAATCACGGATTAAAAAGCAGTAACTGGCTGCAAGCTGACTAGGCAAGTGGCCGGTTACCGATTAAGGAGCAAAAATGACAGAGCTTAGCTTTGAGAAAGCCTTGGAAGAGTTAGAAGGAATTGTTAAGAAAATGGAGGAAGGAGGTCTTTCTTTGAATGACTCCTTGACTCTTTTTGAGAAGGGAGTTAAATTGTCAAGGTTTTTAAGAGAAGAACTTGAAAAAACAGAGAGAAAAATAGAGATTCTCCTTAAGGATGAAAAGGGCAAAGTGAAAGCCAAACCCTTTAGGCTTGAGGAAACATCTTCAAAGGAAGGAGGATCGGATTCGGGAGATGACAACGACCCTCCTTTTTAGAGCAACATGATAATCGAAGAAAAGCTTATTAGAAAAAAAAAGGCTGTCGAATCCAGACTGAGCGATATTTTATCACGGGAAGATTCCATCCTTTTCCAAGCCATGAGGTACTCAGTCCTTTCTGGAGGGAAGAGATTCAGGCCCTTACTTGCCCTTTCTTCAGGTGAATGTTTCGGTGTTAGCATAGATATAGTTCTTCCTTTTGCTTGTGCTATTGAATTAATACATAATTATTCTCTAATTCATGATGACCTTCCTTCCATGGATAATGATGATTTTCGTCGCGGCAAGCCTTCCTGTCACAGGGCCTATGGCGAGAATGTCGCAATTTTAGCCGGCAACGCCCTGTTGACTTTAGCTTTCGAGGTTGCATCAAAGGCTCATCTGGATGGAGAGTTTTCTCTGAGGAAAGAGCCGGTCATCACTGACTTAAGTCATCTTGCTGGCGCTGAAGGTATGATTGGAGGGCAGTTTTTAGATATAACGCTTCCCTCAGAGAAAATTTCCGAGGAGAAACTGTACGAACTTATCCTCAGAAAGACGGGCGCATTAATAATTGCTTCTGTGAAAATAGGGCCTGTACTGGCAGGTGCTTCTTCATCGCAGATTAAAGCCATCGAAGAATATGGAAAAAACATTGGCATCGCGTTTCAAATCAGAGATGACATCCTCGATTCTGCCTCAGATAAGTGTAAATCAAAACTTCAACAGCCTAACTTTGTTTCTCTTTTTGGGCTTGAAGAGTCAAAATACAGGCTAAAAAAATCAATCGAACTGGGAATCATGGCATTGGATGATTTGCCTTTAAAAACGGATGACCTCCGCTTTCTGGCTTTGAAACTTTCAAAAATTAAAAATGGAAAAAAAGATGAGTAAGATACTTGATCAAATTGAAAATCCTAAAGACATAAAAAATCTTTCCATGAATGATTTATCCAAATTGGCAAGCGAAATCAGGGCTTTGATTATTGAGGTCGTTTCAAAAAACGGCGGCCACCTCTCTCCAAATTTAGGCGTTGTTGAAATGACTCTTGCACTGCATTATGTTTTTGATGCACTCAAGGATAGAATAATATGGGATGTAGGCCATCAGTGTTATACACATAAAATTATTACAGGGAGAAAGGACAAATTTTCAAGTCTTCGCCAGTATAATGGCCTGTGTGGATTTCCTTGCCGTGAGGAAAGTGAGTATGATGTTTACAATACAGGGCATGCTTCTACCGCACTCTCTGCAGCTCTGGGAATGGCGGTTGCCCGCAACAGAAAGAAGGAAAATTATCAAGTAATAGCTGTAGTAGGTGATGGAGGTTTGACAGGAGGAGTAGCCTGGGAAGCCTTGAATCAAATCGGTCATCTCAGAGAAAAACTGATTATCGTTCTCAACTACAATGAAATGTCAATTTCCCCAAATGTTGGAGCAATGTCCAAGTATCTCTCCTATCTTGTTTCAGGGCAGCATTACATAAAGATTAAAGACCAGGCAAAGACTCTTCTTAAAGTTATTCCGGCTTTGGGTCAGCCAATGATTAAAATTGGCCGGGCTTTGGAAGAGGTCGTGAAGAAAACTTTTTTCCCTGGCCTGCTTTTTGAAGAGCTGGGCATACGCTATATTGGACCAGTTCAGGGGCACAGCTTAAAATCCTTGATCGAAGTTTTTGAAGAGGCCAAAGCCTGTGACAGGCCTGTTCTTATACTCTGTGTGACTAAAAAAGGGAAGGGCTATTCTCCCGCTCAAAATAATCCCTCTTTGTACCACAGTGCTTCTCCCTTTGATATTAAGACAGGGAAACCGCGCAGCAAAGATAAAAGATTGACTTATTCCTCGGTTTTTGGACAGACTCTCATTAATATTGCCACGAAAGATAGTAAAGTTGTGGCTATTACTGCGGCTATGCCTGAAGGAACAGGCTTAAAATCCTTCGCCACCCGATTTCCAAACAGGTTTTTTGATGTTGGAATTGCTGAACAGCATGCTGTTGATTTTGCAACAGGATTAGCCCTTAATGGATTTAAACCTTTAGTAGCTATTTACTCTACATTTCTCCAGAGGGCGTATGACCAGCTCTACCATGATGTTTGTTTAATGGATATTCCCATTGTTTTTGCGCTGGATCGTGCGGGGATAGTTCCTGATGATGGGCCCACACATCAAGGCATCAATGACATAATTTATCTAAGACATTTGCCTAACATGATAGTGATGGCTCCGAAGGATGAGAATGAACTTCAGCACATGGTAAATTCCGCTTTCTCCTATTCCCATCCCGCTTCAGTGCGCTTTCCCAAGGGCAAAGCATTTGGAGTCCCCATGGACAAAAACTTTAAAAAAATTCCACTTGGGAAAAGCGAACTCCTTAAAGAAGGGAAGGACCTACTGCTTGCATTTGGAAATATGGTATATCCCTCATTGGAAGTGGCAAAAAAGCTTGAACAAGAAGGGATCTGTATGGCTGTAGTAAATGCCAGGTTTGCAAAGCCTCTCGACGAAGAGATGATTCTCCGTTTTGTCCGTCCTGGGGGGGTCATTGTCACAGTAGAAGAAGGAGTAACAGCTGGGGGATTTGGGAGTGCGGTAAGGGAGTTTTTAGATAGAAATGGAAAATTTGATATAAAATATAAAAATCTCGGAATTCCTCTGGAAATATATCCAATTGGCAAAGTTGATCGGATAAAAAAGATACTTGAGCTGGACGAAGACGGCCTTGTCAGGCAAATAAGAGAATTTTACAGGTCCTTTGACTCAGAGATTTAATGATTCAGGCTGATGAAAGAAAGAGCGGACATAACGGTTGTCAAGCGTGGGCTGGCTGAGAGCCTCCAGAAGGCCCAGGCACTTATCATGGCAGGCTTAGTATTTTCTGAAGACCGGAGAATTGAAAAGTCGGGTCATATGTTGGACCCAGGTCAAGAAATATATTTAAAAGAAAAACTTCCCTATGTGGGCCGTGGGGGATTAAAACTGGCAGAAGCTTTGGAGAAAATGGATATTAACGTAATGGGAAAAACAGCCGCTGATTTGGGATCTTCTACCGGAGGTTTTACGGACTGCCTTCTCCAGAAAGGAGCAAATAGAGTATATGCTGTGGATGTTGATACAAGACAAATCGACTATCGGCTGAGAAGAGATTCTAAGGTCATCCTCATAGAAAAAAATGCTCGCTATTTGGAAAAACGAGATTTTTCAGATAACCTGGATATTGTCACGACAGATTTGTCCTTTATTTCTGTACTTAAGGTTTTACCAGCTGTTAAAGGGTTTCTTGGAGATGGAGAACTTATTTCTCTCATTAAGCCTCAATTTGAGGTTGGAAAGAATCAGGTTGGAAAGAAGGGCATCGTGAGGAATCCAGCTTTGCATGAGGAGGTTTTAAACAGGATCATAATCGCGGCAGGGAAGATAGGTTTTTATATGAAAAAGCTTATTAAAACGTCGGTTCGAGGACAAAAAGGAAATCAGGAGTTTTTCATTCTCTGGTCTTTGAAAGGAAAGCCCTTGAGTCCGGCCCGCGTTTCAGAAGCAATAAAGGAGACAGTCTGGAATGAAAAGAATTGAATATGTCGGGATTGTCATAAAACCTCATGCTCCCAGTATTGACAGAATTTTGGAAGAACTCATTTTCTATTTTGAGAAAAAAGGGATTGAATGTATTTGTGAGGAAGAGGCAGCAAGGAAACTCACCAGAGCTGGAGGAGTGGCGAGAGAAGAGATCCCTTCCAAAGTCGATCTTGTAGTCGTTCTCGGCGGAGACGGAACCCTGCTCAGTATTGCACACCTTGCAGCTCAAAAGAATGTGCCTGTTTTAGGGGCAAATTTAGGCAAACTTGGTTTTCTGACCGAAGTACCTATTGATGAAATATATCTGACTCTTGATTCTTTTCTGGCAGGCAATGATAAGATTATTAGCCCCAGGAGAATGCTTAAAGTTGAGGCTAAAGGAAAGACGCATTACTGCCTGAACGATGCTGTTATAAACAAGGGAGCTTTGGCCCGTATGATTCAGTTTGCTGTCCGGATAGACAATAAAGAAATCGTCACATCCAGGGCAGACGGCCTGATCATTTCTACGCCCACAGGTTCAACTGCTTACTCCCTTTCTGCAGGTGGCCCTGTCGTTCAACCGTATGTTCCGGCTATTATCATTACGCCTATCTGTCCTCATACACTTTCATTCAGACCAATGGTCGTTTCTTCAAAATCTAAAATAAATGTTCAGCTCATTACTGCAGGGGAGGAAGTATCCCTTACACTTGATGGGCAGCGCGGAGGTTTGATGGAAAGAAATGATGTTGTCAATATCAAAATAAGTGATCTCGAATTGAAATTAGTCTCCTCTCCCAAACGTAACTATTTTGACCTTTTGAAAGAAAAACTGGGTTGGGGATGAGAAAAAATAGAGAAAGGAGGTCGTAATGGCTGAAGATATTGTAAATGTATCAGATCAGACTTTTGAGGAAGAAGTCATGAAAGCCGGAATCCCGGTCCTTGTGGATTTTTGGGCTCCCTGGTGTGGTCCTTGCCACATGGTTGTCCCTTCCCTTGAATATTTAGCTCAAAATTACAAAGGCCGCCTGAAAGTTGCGAGATTGAATGTCGATGAGAACCAGACTGTTGCCGGTAGATACGGCATTATGAGTATACCAACGCTCCTCCTTTTTAATGGAGACAAGATTGTAGAATCCATAGTTGGGGCTCTTCCTCAGGATAAGATTGTTGATATCATATCCAAACACCTCTGAACGAAGATGATATGAGACAAATATATGATGTAATAATCGTAGGAGCTGGACCCGCTGGACTAGCCGCTGCAATCTATACTGGCCGTGCCAGGCGGAACACCCTTATCCTTGAAAAGAGTGTCCCCGGAGGACAGATCCTTCTCAGCAATTATGTCGAGAACTATCCCGGTTTCCCGGAAGGAGTGGCCCCTTTCCAGTTGATGGAAAGCTTTAAAAAACAGGCTGAGAGATTTGGTGCTAATATTGAAACCGATGAGGCCATGGAGATTCGCAAAGGAAACGATTATTGGCATATTCTTAGCAGCAGAAATGAATATTTTGCGCGGGCTGTAATAATTACTACAGGTTCAGGTTTTCGCAAGTTGGGAGTTAATGGTGAGGCAGAATTAACAGGAAGAGGTGTTTCCTATTGCGCCGTATGTGATGGAGTTTTTTTTAAAGATAAGAGAGTAGCAGTTGTGGGAGGAGGCAATTTAGCTCTTACAGAGACTTTGTTCTTGACCAGATTTGCCCGTATGGTTAAGATTATTCACCGCCGAGACAAATTCCGCGGGGAAAAAATTCTCCAGGAACGTGTCTTTAAAAACGATAAGATTGAAGTAATATGGGATTCTGTGATTGAAAAAATTATGGGAGAAGGCAAGCTTGAATCTGTAATCCTCAGGGACGTAAAGGATAACACGTTATCGGAGCTTAATCTTGACGGACTTTTCATTTCTATCGGGACAGATGCAAATTCCAGTTTAGTAAAAGGTTTTGTAGATATTAATGAATGGGGACAAATTAAAATCAGTAAGACAATGGCAACTTCTCAGCCAGGCATCTACGCTGCTGGTGATGTAACAGATGCCTGCCCTCAACAGATAGCTACCGCTGTGGGAACAGGAGTAGCAGCAGCGCTAGCTGTTGACGATTATCTGGGCCGCTGACATCATCATTTATTCGTTCTTTCCAATTTCTCGATTCTTTTTTTAAGTTTTCTCACTTCTCTCAAGAGCTCGTAAAGATGAGGTATAGACGCCCACGCTTTTCGCCAGTCATTGATATTCATATGAGGAATGCCTGCCACAATAGAATCCCTAGGGACACTCTTTGTAATGCCTGTTTTAGCTGCAATAATGACATCATCTCCAATTGTTACATGGTCTGTAATCCCGACCTGTCCGGCCATAACGACATTTTTTCCCACTTTAGTACTGCCACCAATTCCTGTTTGCCCAGCCAGGATGCAGTTGGGACCGATTTCAATATTGTGAGCAATTTGCACGAGATTATCGATTTTTGTTCCCTTTTTAATGACAGTTTCTCCAAGGGCAGCGCGATCTATGGCACTGTTTGCTCCCACTTCAACATCGTCCTCGATGATAACAATACCTTTCTGGGGGATTTTTACGTGGGAACCGTCTTTTTCCTGGATATACCCGAAACCGTCAGATCCTATGACAGCACTGTTATGTATGATCACACGGTCTCCTATATGACACTCTTCTCTAATAGAAACATGAGAATGAATAACTGTTTTTTTGCCAATCTTTACACCAGGATAGATAGATACGAGGGGAAAAATCGTGGCTCCTTCGCCTATTTCGGCATCATCTCCGATTACAGTAAATGCACCGATAGAAACATCTTTCCCGATTTTAGCGGATTTTGACACAAATGCTTGCGGATGTATTCCCGGATCCAAGCGAAAAGCTTTATAAAATAAGTCCAGGGCTTTTATAAAGGAAAGATGCGGATTTTTAGATTTAATAACTGGGATTCTATCAAATTTTTCCTCAGTTGGAATAATGGCAGCCGAAGCCCTGGTATTCTCCAAGAGACTGCGGGATTTCCGATCGGCGAGAAACACAAGGTCTCCCTCCCTTGCTTTCTCAAGGCTTGAAACAGCATGGAGGACAGTATCCCCTTTCCCCTCAAATGGACATTTTAAAATACTAGCCAACTCGGCTACAGATAAACCTGTAAAAGGCTTTTCAGGCTGTTTTTTCATAGAATTTTTCATTTAAAACAGCAGCCAACTCGGCCCCCCAGAAGAGTATCATAAGAGAGAAAGATATCCATAGTAGAAAGAATATAATTGAAGTTAGAGTTCCCTGGAGTAGTTTGGAAAGGACGATTCCAATGGCTGAAAAATTTGCTACATAAAATGCAAAAAGTCTTTTAAAAATTTCCCAGAGTATAGCGCTTATTAAAGCCGATATTGCTGCTGCTTTTGAAGAGACCATAATCTCTGGGATAAACTTATATAGGATAAAGAGAACAAGAAATGTCAGTGTAAAGGGAATAAGGTACTGGACGAAAAAATTATTTGTTAAAGAAACTATCTTAGGATTGATATATTTGGCAACCAATGAACTTTCCTGGATGGTGCGCTGAAGGGCAGTCCATATGGCAGTTATAGATAAGGAAATCAGCATGAGGATTCCAATAACGAACATGATTAGATACTCCATCAGGCGGTTGTAAAAAAAGGATTTTTGGTAATTTGCCCTGAAAATAAAATTTATAGAGTATATCAGGTTTGAGAATAGAAAACTTGCTGCTATAAGAGAACCAACGACTCCAAACAACCCCAAATTTGTGATGTTCTTTGAAAGAAACTGCAGTTTTGAAAAAAAAGAAGGATCAAGTTGAGCAAAGAATTCATCTGAAAAGAGATTTAGGCTGCGGAATGCAATTTCAGAATTTCCCAGGACCTTTGTGGAAACAAAAGCAAATAAAGCGACTAAAGGAACGGAACAAAGCAGGGCAAAGTAGGAAACGGTTATAGAAAAATTACCGCATCTATCTTCATTGAATCTTTTAATAGTAGTTTTAAAGATTTCGAAGACAGTAAATTTCATCAATTTTGTTTGATGCTTAACTTATGCGTAATTTCCCCATTTAACCATAAGAATAATAATGGTGATAAGGAGTGCATAAATTACTAAGGTCTCTATGAGCACCAGGCCAAAAATCAGGATGAAGCGGATAGTGGGAGCTCCTCCAGGATTTCTGGAGATGCCCTCGCAAGCACTCGATATGGCCTTGGCCTGGCAAAATGCTCCGATGGCAGAAGCGAGTACAATAATAGCTGAACCAAGGATAAGAGAAAGCCTGTACAGAGATGCTCTGTCTGGGCTGAGAGCGCTTTGTTGAGCTAAGAGAGGCATGCTCAGCAGCATGATAAAAAGGACCAAACTTCCGAAAGATTTGAGATTCTTTTTCATTCCTTTCTCCTTTAAAAATTAGTGTTCTTCTTCATGGGCCACAGCTCCTGCTAAATAGACACAGGATAACATGACAAACACAAAAGCTTGAATGATTGCAGTAAAGATGGCTATTGCCATAAACGGGAGCGGAAGAAAAAACGGAAGAATAGAAACAATAACCACGATGAGTAATTCTTCGGCAAATATATTGCCGAAAAGACGGACTGAAAGCGAGACGACTCTGGAAAAATGACTGATGAGTTCGATCGGAACCATTAGAGGAGCTATAGCAGGGATAGGTCCGGCAAACTGTTTTAGATATTTAAACAGGCCTTGGGACTTAATACCTTGCATGTGGTAGTAAACAAAGACAAAAAGAGCGCAACCTATGGTTGTGTTAATCTTGCTTGTAGGGGACATAAATCCTGGAATAAGGCCCATAATATTACAAGAGAAGATAAAAAGCCCAATAGTGGTGATCATGGGCAGGTATTTCTTTCCCTGTTCCCCTACTATATCAACGAGCTGGCTTTCAAAAGCCTGAATTGTGATTTCAAGTAAGTTTTGCATCTTGGAAGGAACAGGCTTAAAGTTTCGCGAGGCGAGAGCAAAAAAAAGAATTAGAACCAGGACTACGATTAAACACATAACAACATTATCAGGTACAAGATGTTCTGGATTTTTAACTTCAATCCCCACTAAACCCAGAAGCGAGGACAGAGGCTTACTGAATATTTTGTTGAAGATTTCAACTAAAAATAAACTGTGTTCTAATTCTTCCATTTTTTTATCTTCGAGAGAACAACCACTGCTTCCACAAAAAATACAGGAATAATCATAGAAAACCCAACTGCAAAAGCAATAATCTTATTTGAGAAAAAAAAGATTATAATAGAAAAGATTGCAAGAATCAACAGGAGACGTAAAACATAGAGAAGGGCAGCTGATTTAAGAGCTTTTTTTCGCCCGAGGAGAAGGAATTTGGAAAGGGCTTGTCTGAGCCAAATGAAACTTATTACAGACAGACATCCTCCGGCAAAAACAAGAATAGCTGTCAGGAGATCAAAGATAATGAGTGCGGCTGTGGCTGGAATTAATGAAAAAAAGAGAATTTCTCCCGGTATACGGCGTAATATTTTTTCTTCAATTTGATCTGATGTCTCAGGTTTTGCCATTTTTCTTTTCACTTTTCTCCCTGTTGCATATTCGATGTATTATCGTTTACATATTGATCATCCTTATATTTATTAATTCCCTTCATAAGGCTTATTAAACCCGAAGCTATGCCAAAAAACAAGAAAATCAGCAGCATCCAGGGTTGGGTATGTAATACTTTATCGAGCCAGTATCCGAAGAACAAGCCGATCGCTATAGAAGATGGAAGCATAAGCCCCAGCGAACTTAACTCCGCGATCTTGCGGAATTTGGGCTTTGTATCATTTTTATTACTGTTCATTATTTCTAATAATACCATAATTTGTACTTAAAGAATCAAATTACATAAGGAACAAATTCGAGCAAGAAGATTTTGTGTAAAGAAGGAGTGTATTTCTACAGATGTTCAATTTTTCCTTTTTTTTCGATTATCCCCACTATATTTTTCACCTTCTGGTCCTGATCTTTGCGACAGATAAGAAGGGCGTCCTCCGTATTAACAACAATGATATCCTTGACTCCAATCAGGGCTGTAATCTTTTGCGGGTTATATACAAGGCAGTTTTCAGAATCCAAAACGATGCTATCTGTTCTAAAGTTGTTCCCGTATTTATCCTTGGCCCAGATATCAGCCAGGGACGACCATGACCCTACATCTGACCAGCCAAATTCCCCTTTGCACATCATTATACCTTTTGCCTTTTCCATTAACGCAAAATCGATAGAGATCGAGGGGATTTCTTTAAAAATTGATGCTATTTTAGCATCGTTTTTGTATCTCAAAGCCTTAAGAATCTTTTCCCAGTAAGGGAATATATCAGGAGAAAAAGATCTGAGTTTCTTTGCGAAAACTTCAGCCCTCCAGAGAAACATTCCTGAATTCCAGTAGTAATTCCCATCTTCTACGAATGTCTGAGCCTGCTTATAATCGGGTTTTTCTTTAAATCCTTGAACATGGAAAAAATTTTCTCCCTGTACGCTGAGAGGATTTTCTTGAGAAAATCGTATATAGCCGTATCCAGTTGACGGATATGTAGGAGGTATGCCGAAAGTAATTAGGTGTTCTCCTTTTGCAGCAGCGGCAGCAGATACTTTTAACTTCTTCAGAAAAAGAGAGGAGTCTTTGATAAGATGGTCGGCTGGAAGAACTGCTAGTACGGCTCTTGGATTTTCAAGATAAATAGCTGCTGTTGCAAGCATCAAGGAAGGTGCAGTGTTTTTCCCTTGAGGTTCAACTAGGAAATTTTCCTCTGGTATGTTTGGAAGCAGGCATTTTATGATCTGGGTTTGTTCTGAATTTGCTATTGTAAAAATATTGGAACTGGGAACCTCAGACAAAAGACGATGGATCGTTTCCTCGATCATTGTCTTATCACTTATAATAGGAAGAAACTGTTTCGGCTTTTTCACCCGGCTAAGAGGCCAGAATCGTGTTCCTTTCCCCCCAGCAATAACAACTACAAAAAAATCCATTTTAATCTCACCTTATGAAGAATTTAAATCACTTAACCTGAATTATTCATAAGTATTTTATTACCTTTTCAATTGTATTTTCGACATCTCTCTTGATAGCTTTGAGGTCTTCTTCGGTATCAGCTTCAAATCGTAAAACAAGGGCCCCCTGAGTGTTGGAAGCTCGAACCAAAGCCCATCCTCTTGGATAGAAAGCTCTTACTCCATCGATATCGATGATACGATGTTTTTGTGAGAGTATTTTTTTAACTTCATCCACTATTTTGAATTTCACTTCATCTGAGGCATAAAGCCTGATTTCAGGTGTTATCCAGGTTTGAGGGAGGTCATCAAACATCTGGGAAAGTTTTTTTTCAGATCTGGAGAGAATTTCCAGAGTGCGAGCTGATGAGTAGATTGCATCATCAAAGCCGAAATATCTGTCAGCAAAGAATATATGGCCACTCATTTCCCCAGCAAGAAGGGCCTTTTCTTCCTGGATCTTTTTCTTGATCAAAGAATGCCCTGTCTTCCACATGATGGGCTTTCCGCCTAATTTCTCAATTTCCTCATATAGTAGTTTTGAAGCTTTCACTTCTGAAATAATTGAAGCTCCAGGGTGTTGGGGAAGGATATCCCTCGAGAAAAGAATCATAAGTTTGTCACCCCAGATAATATTTCCCTTGTCATCTATTACTCCGATCCGGTCGCTGTCCCCATCGTAGGCAACTCCAAGATCGGCCTTTGATTCAAGTACGATCTTGATCAAGTCTTCCAGGGCTTCTGGCAGAGTTGGGTCAGGATGGTGATTTGGGAAAGTGCCGTCCATATCACAGTAAAGTTCCTGCACTTCACATCCAAGTTTTTTAAAGATTGGGACAGCAATAACACCCCCTGTTCCATTTCCTGCATCCACCACTACTTTAAGTTTCTTTTTTATATTAATACTGTTTACTACGTAATCCATGTATTCTGGAATGATATTGTACTGTTTTTTAACGCCGGGTTTTTCTTCTATAAAATCTCCGTTTTTTATGATTTTGTATATATCCTGGATGGCCTTTCCATAAAGAGTTTCCTTGCCAAGCATTATTTTGAAACCATTATATTCCAGAGGGTTATGCGAGCCTGTTATCATAATACCAGATTCTTGATTTTTATAATAAATGCTGAAGTAAAGTAGAGGTGTTGGTATTGTCCCCAAGTCAACAATATCGCATCCTGTTGATAGCAGTCCCCTGCTGATAGCCTCAGAAAAAACAGGAGAACTTAGTCTGCAGTCTCTACCCAAGATTACTTCTTTCCTCTTTTTCTGGCGAAAATAGCTGCCTATACCTTTTCCCAGCAGCTCAACTGTCACAGGGGTTAAGTCTTTATCAACAATTCCCCTTATATCATACTCTCTGAATATCTCTGGTTTTAACTTCATCTGATTCTCCTAAAAACAATAAGCATTGATGAACTGAAAGAGAAAAGCAACCATGCCTATTACTCTTGGTTACTCATGAATTTTTCAAGTTTTGTAATCTTCTTAGTTAGATTATTTGTATCTGCTTTAATCATTTCCCATTTATCCTGGGCGATAAAAATGAATTCGATAAACTCGCGAACAGCTCCTTTCCCGCCAGGATTTACGCAGATGAAATGGCTGCGTTTTTTTATCTCTCTATGAGCATCAGCTACAGCTCCTGCAAATCCCACCGAATTGATGACATCAAGGTCTCCGAGGTCATCCCCAATGTAGGCGACCTCCTCAGGACGCAGATGGTGCTTTTCAAGAATCTCTAACAAGACCTTTTTTTTATCTGTAACTCCCTGGTGAAGTTCTATCATGTTTAATCTTTCAACACGCTTTTCCAGAGATTTTGATGTTTTTCCCGTAATAATTCCTGTTTTTAACCCTGCCAGATGTGCAAGAAGGATACCTAATCCATCTTTTACATTATATGACTTGATTTCTTCACCGTCTGGCGTAACCAGCAGTGTCCCGTCAGTAAGAGTGCCATCTACATCCATCAGAATCATTTTAATTTTTCGAGCCCTGTCTCTTTTTCCCATTAGAACATCTCCGTCCGCCATAAATCATGAAGATGAATAAGACCCTCAACTTCCCCGTTTTTGCTTATTATAATTAACGAAGTAATTTTATTCTTTTCCATGATGTTTAAGGCTTTAGTGGCTAGATCTTCTTTCTCAATCGTTAATGGATTAGGAGACATACAATCCCGGGCTGTTTTTTGTAGGATGCTATTTCCGTGTTTTTGGAGCATTCTTCTTAAATCACCATCTGTTATAATTCCTGCGAGTTTGTTGCTCTCATCTATGACACAGGCCATTCCTAACTTTTTTTGTGATATTTCGTTAAGGATAAATTCCATAGGCGTATTTAAACTGACAAAAGGAATCTGCTCGCCTTTATGCATGAGGTTTCTAATTTTGACGAGCTTCTTTCCTGCCTGTCCTTTGGGATGAACAAAAGCAAATTCCTCTTCACTGAATCCTTTTTTCCTCATCAGAGCAATGGCAAGTGCATCGCCAATAGCTAAGGCAGCAGTGGAACTTGCTGTTGGAATGAGGCCGCTTGGCTCTGCTTCTTTTTCTACTTTTGCCTCAAGAACAACGTCACTGTATTTCGCCAGTTTTGAGTTTTTATTGCCGGTTATACCTATTAGTTTAATACCGATCCTTTTTACAAAATCCAGAACTTCAACTATCTCTCTTGTATTACCGCTGTAAGAGATTGCAATAAGAATGTCCTTTTTAATTATCATGCCTAGATCCCCATGCCCGGCCTCGGCTGGATGTACAAATATAGCAGGCGTCCCGCAGCTTGCCAGTGTTGCAGCAATCTTCCGCCCAACAAGTCCTGATTTCCCCATTCCAGTTACAATAACTCGTGCGGCTGCTGTGGAAAGAAGTTCTACGGCAAGTGCAAAGTTTTTATCAAGATTTAAGGCTAGACTCTTAACTGCATCGGCCTCGATCTCAAGGACATTTTTTCCAATTTGAATGATATCATCTTCTTTCATTTTATTAGTTACTTCCTTATTAAAAATTATTTACGGTCTTTTTTAACTGGATGATCGAGGCTAAAAAAGCCCTTAAGTTGTTTATATTAAAGGAATTACGGCTGTCTGAAAGGGCCTCCGCAGGATTGTCATGGATTTCAAGAAAGATCCCGTCTGCCCCTGCGCTGATACCTGCTCTAGCTATATAAGGAATAAATTCAGCTTCTCCACCTGAAAAAATCCCCTCTCCTCCCGGTTTCTGAACGCTGTGGGATGCATCAATAACTACGGGAAAGCCCAGTCTCTTCATTATAGGGATAGAACGCACATCAAATACTAGATTATTGTAGCCAAAGGATGTTCCCCTCTCTGTGAGAATGATGTTTTCGTTTCCCTGGCTTACAACTTTATCGACAACATTTTTCATTTCATATGGAGATAAGAACTGGCCCTTTTTTATATTTAATGCCTTTTGAGTTTGTGCAGCTTCAATTATTAAATCAGTCTGCCGGCAGAGAAAGGCAGGGATTTGGATAACATCCAGCACTTCGGCAGCTTTATGGATTTGGTTTATCTCATGCACGTCTGAAAGGACTGGAATGGAAAGCTCTTTTTTTATATCATGGAGAATTTCAAGTCCTTTTTCAAGCCCAGGACCTCTATAGGATTTTAATGAAGACCTATTCGCTTTGTCGAATGAAGCTTTGAAGATAAAAGGCAGTTTTAAATTCTCACAAATATTTCTTATTTCTTCTGCCATAAAGAGAGCATGTTCCCGGCTCTCAATGACACATGGACCTCCAATCAAGAAAAAAGGATTTGTACCGCCAATTTTAACCTTATTATTTATTTTAATTTCTTTCTTAATAACAGACATTATTTTCTCCGGTAAATAGCATTAGCCACGTTAAATCCCTCTTATTATAAGAAATGTAAGAAATGAATTTAATCCTCCCGTCTTTTTTTTAAAAAATTTTCAACCTTGATTATATCTTTAGAGGAGTCAACACTCAAGGTTGAAAATGAGGTCTCTAATACTTTTATTTTAAAACCATTCTCCAGGGCCCGGAGTTGTTCCAGTTTTTCTGTCTTTTCAAGCCTGGAAATAGGCAGCTTAATGAATTTTAAAAGAAAGTCTCTTTGGAAGCCATATATTCCAATATGCTGCCAGAAAAAATCAAAAGGCTGAAAAGGAAGAGCTGATCGAGAAAAGTAAAGGGCATACCCGTTATTGTCTGACACAACTTTAACAATATTTCTATCATTGAGAAGGGAGAGATCTTTTATTTTAACCGCAAGGGTAGCCATGGATATTTTTTTATTCTGCATAGCAACAACAAGCTGATCGATCATTTCTCCTCTAATGAGCGGTTCATCACTTTGTATGTTGATTATTATATGAGAATCGATTTTACTGGCAATTTCGGCTGTTCTTTCAGTACCTGAGTTGTGAAGCGGAGAAGTCATCCATGTTTCTGCACCAAATGACTCAGCAGCTTTGAAAATCCTTTCATCATCAGTGGCAATGATGATACGGTCGAGTTGTTTTGCAGTTTGAACTCGCTCGTATACTCTCTGAACCATCGATTTTCCGAGTATTAAAGTTAGTGGCTTTCCAGGGAATCTCTGTGAACTATAGCGGGCTGGAATTATTCCTGTTGCTGATCTCAAGATCATAATCCTGATTTAATATCCTTTTTTTCCTCAGTCTCTACTGTTTTTTTTAAAACTGGTTCAGACACTTTATCCGTAGTCTGACAGTTAGCTTCGAGATAAGCTCCTTCCTCTACAACCAATTTTGGGACGATAATAGCTCCAAACACACGTCCTGTTGAGTTTATTTCAACTCTTTCCGTGGCTTGAATGTTACCTTTGATTTCGCCATTAATAATAATATAACCGACCTTTATGTCTGCCTCCACTCTTCCATTTTCCCCGATTATAAGTATGGAGTCTGAATTTATTTTTCCCTTGAATCGGCCGTCAATCCGGAAAGACCCTTTAAAATCCAAATCCCCTCTAATTTCAGTATCCTTATCAAAGAATCCTGTAATTTTATTTTCGTCTATTTCTCTTCTTTTCTCTTTCATTCATTATCTCCTTTAATCTTTTCATAGATTTTGTTTAAATCGTCTATAGAAAAGTAGAAAATTTTTACTATGCCTTTATCCTGATTTCCAGAAATGGAAACTTTCATTCCCAGTTCCTTAAGAAGTTCTTCCTGAATAAGCAAAAGGTTGGGATCCAGAAGCATTTTTTCTTTCCCTGTAACTTTTTGTTTAAGCCTCTTGCTCATCTTTTCTGTGTCTCGGACGGAAAGACCTTTTTTTACGATTTGACGTGCAATATAAACCTGCATTTCTTGGTTATCGATTGTGATCAGGGTTCTGGCATGACTCATTGAAAGTTTATTATCTGCTATCATATCCTTTATTTCCTGTGGCAATTTTAAAAGACGGATATAGTTTGCAACCGAAGCCCTGTCTTTACCTACTTTTTTAGATATTTCTTGCTGTGTATATTTAAGCTCTTCAGTCATCTTTTTATAGGCTAAAGCAATTTCTAATGGATTAAGGTCTTCCCGTTGCAGATTTTCTATAAGGGATGCTTCAAGTTGTTGTTCATCCGTCATAGAGCGAATGAGGGTGGGAATTTTCTTTAGCCCTATTTTTTGAGCGGCACGCCATCTTCTTTCTCCGATTATGATCTTGAAATAGCCATCTTCAGGCACGGCAACAATGGGTTGTAAAATTCCTCTTTCTTTAATAGATTTAGCAAGCCCATCAATAGAATCTTCATCAAATTTTAATCTGGGCTGAATGGGGTTCGGTTTGAGTTTTTCGATGTCTATTTCAATGAATCTTTCTTCCTTCAGGATGCCGTAATCCTCTGGCAGGAATGCCTTTAACCCTTTTCCTAATGCTTTCTTTTTCATCTGGCAAGTATCTCCCTAGCTAAATTTAAATAAGATTGAGCACCTCTTGATTTTATATCATAAAGAAGCGCTGGTTTTCCAAAACTTGGAGCCTCCGCAAGTCTTACAGTCCGGGGAATTATTATCTCGTAAATTATCTCTTTGAGTGACTTGCGGAGTTCTGCTTCAACCTGTTTGGCGAGGTTTGTTCGTTCATCGTACATAGTAAGAACAATTCCTTCCAAGGTTAGAGACTGATTGAAGTAGGTCCGTACTTCATCAAAAGTCCTGAGAAGGTCTGGAATGGCTTCCATACAAAAAAATTCTGTTTGGATAGGGATAAGAACAGAGTCTGCGGCTGTCAAAGCATTTATTGTTAAAAAACCAAGGGAAGGAGGACAATCAATAAAGATAAAATTGAAATATTTTTTTATCTTACTCAACGCGTCTCGCAGTCTTCCCTCTCTATTTTCCTGAGAAGAGATTTCTAGTTCGAATCCAGCTAATTCTGGAGAACAAGGACAGAGATAAAGGTTGGAAAGATCAGCAGGCCTAACGTAATCCATAATATAGCGGCCATTCATGAGTGAAGGATATATTCCTTTTTTTTCCTCTTTATTTTTACCTAAACCAATAGTAGCCATCCCCTGAGGATCAAGGTCAATTATTAGAACTCGCATGTTTTTTAATGCCAAGGATGCGGAAAGATTAATAGCTGTTGTTGTTTTTCCAACCCCACCTTTTTGATTGGCGACAGCAATAATTTTATTCATCGTCTTTCAATGTTCCACGTGAAACATTTATTATCCCTGCTTTTCCTTGTTTTTAATCTTGATATAAACATGCATATTAACAATGGCAGCCGGCGTTACACCTGGAATTTTTTTTGCTTCTCCTATTGTTTTTGGATTGAATTTTTCCAATTTTTCTATCACCTCTGCCGATAGTCCGGAGATTTTTTTAAATTCTATATTTTCAGGAATTTTTTCCCTTTCGAGTTTAATAATCTGTTCAATCTCTTTTGCCTGTATTTTTAAATAACCCTCATATTTTACTTCTGATTCGATATGACGTATTTCTTCATCCGATAAGTCAACATCAGGCTTTTTGTATTCTACCACATTTTTAAAATTTGAATGAGGTTTTTTTAAGAAGTCCTTTAAAGAAATTTTTTCTCTGTTTTTCGTAATTATCTTTTCCTTTTGAAGGAAATCCATGACTTTATTGGTCCGTTCTTGCTTTTCCAGGAATGCTTCCCAAGTTTTTTCATCAATAAGTCCAAGTTCATTACCATATTTCATCAATCTTTTGTCTGCATTGTCAATCCGTAGGAGCAGACGATATTCTGCCCTGGAAGTAAAGAGCCGATAAGGTTCTTCTACTCCTTTTGTTATGAGATCGTCAATAAGGACCCCTATATATCCTTCATCCCTCCGCAGAATGAAGGGTTTTTTTCTTTTTATTTTTAAAACAGCGTTTATACCTGCCATTAAACCCTGGGCTGCTGCTTCTTCATAGCCTGAAGTTCCATTAATCTGTCCGGCAAGGTATAAATTTTCGATGTTTTTTATTTCAAGAGTAGGATGAATTTGTATAGGATTAACAGCATCATACTCGATGCCGTAAGCTGGCCTCATGATTCTTGCTTGGTCTAATCCTGGTATGCTCCTAAGAATTTCCTTTTGAATGTCGATAGGTAAGCTTGAGGAGATACCGTTAACATAGATTTCTTCCGTTTCAATCCCTTCGGGTTCCAGAAAAAATTGATGCCTCTTGTGGTGGGGAAATTTGACAACTTTATCTTCAATTGAAGGACAGTAACGTATACCGACACCTCTTATTTTTCCGCTGTAGAGAGGAGATTTATCCAGGTTTTTAAGGATGATCTCTTGAGTTTTTGAGTTCGTGTGCCCAATATAACATACGATCTTGTTTTCCAACTGTTTTTTCGTGCGGAAAGAAAAAGGAATCGGGTTTTTATCTCCTGGTTGAGGATCAAACTGCCGCCAGTCTATACTTCCACTATAGAGCCTCATTGGTGTACCTGTTTTCAAGCGAAACATGCTCAGGCCCAATTTTTTCAAATTTTTACTCAACTCTTGAGATGCTGGTTCGTTGGCTCTTCCGGCAGGGTAGCTATTAAGCCCTATATGAATAAGGCCGTTTAAGAAAGTTCCAGGCGTGAGAATAACAGCTCTGGCATGCAATTCACTACCTTCTTTTGTTTTTACCCCATATGCTTTTTTATTCTTTGAAAGAATTTCTGTCACTATCCCCTGGAAAAGCGTTAAATTTGGGACTTTTTCCAGCCATTTTTTCATGGTCAGTCTGTAGAGAGCCTTATCGGATTGAGCCCTTGGCGCTTGAACTGCACCTCCCCTGCTTCTGTTCAGCAGCCTAAACTGGATGCCTGTTTCGTCAGCCATAAGCCCCATTAAACCGCCCAGAGCATCTATTTCCCTGACTAGATGTCCTTTGGCAAGGCCTCCTATTGCCGGGTTACATGACATCTGTGCGATTGTCTCAAGATTTATGGTAATAAGGCAGGTTTCAAGGCCCATTGTGCTTGCTGCATAGGAAGCTTCGCAGCCCGCATGACCTGCACCGACTACGATGACATCATATTCATTAATAATGCTCATTTTTTCTATTTTCCGATACAGAAACGGCTGAATATATCTTCAATTACCTCGTCCGTGTGAATCTCGCCTGTAAGTTGACCCATCAGTGGTATTGTTTTTCGGATTTCTTCGGAATAAATTTCCTCGGAGTAGCCATCTTTTAGGAGTTGCATAGCTTTTGTCAGTAAATTAAAGATGTCTTCAAGAATAAATTTTTGTCTTAGATGGAGGATAATCTCTTTATTTCTGTTTTGCCCCGGGATAAATATCTCGTGGATTTTTTCTTTGAGTTTTCCAAGGTTGATTCCCTTTAAGGCAGAAACACTTATAACCGGAAGAGCTTTATTCATCTCTTTGATTTTTTTTATATCTATTTTCACTGGAAGGTCGATTTTGTTTAACAAGAGGAGCATTTTTTTATTTTTAAATTTTTTAATTAATTCGAAGTCCTCTGCAGTCTCTTTCTGAGAAGCATCAATCATAAGAAGAATCCCATTGGCCTCAGATGCTAATTTTTTACTTCTCTTCATAGCTTCTTCTTCAATTGGGTGAGCAGCATTATCCAGGCCTGCCATATCAATCAGGTTGAAAAATGAGTCCTTTATTTTTATTTTTTCCTGTATGTAGTCCCTTGTTGTCCCAGGATTCGGATTTACTATAGCTCTTTGTTTTTCAAGAAGAGAATTAAATAATGTTGACTTTCCAACATTTGTTCTTCCTGTGATAGCTAAAGTCAGGCCTTTAATAAGACTTTCCCCAAGATCGTAGCTGTCAGTAAGTTGCCTAACGGCAAATATTGCCTTTTCTATTGCCTTCGTGATTTGTTTTGAAGATATTTTCAGGCCGTCTTCAGGAAATTCAATGCTGGCTTCGATTTGAGACAAGAGATGGACAATCTTACTACGAACTGAATATACCCTTTTTGAAAGTCCCCCTTCCAGCTGGTGAAAGGATATTATTGCCTGTCTCAATGTAGAGGCCTTAATAATATCATTAACTGCTTCTGCCTGGAGGAGGTCAATTCTTCCATTAAGATAAGCTCGGAGAGTGAACTCTCCAGGCCTGGCATGCCTCGCTCCTTCTTTTATTCCCAGACGGACTACTTCTTCAAGGATTAAAGGGCTTCCATGACAGCTAATTTCCACGACGTCTTCTGATGTATAACTATGAGGGCCCTTAAAATAAGTCATATAAGCTTTTTCAAAATATTCTTCTTTACCAGGATTATATATGCTTCCAAGGATTGGACGTCTAATTGGAATTTTTATGCTATTTTTGTTAGGTTTGAATATTTTTTTTGCAATATTAAGTGACCCTTCTCCACTCAAGCGTACAATTCCCAACGCACCCTGACCAAGAGGAGTCGAAATAGCAATAATCGTGTCTGAAAACATTTCTATATATTAAACTGTGGGACATAAAACGTAAAGAAAAAATGGACCTAGAAGAATCCGGCTAATGCTCGGATTGAATTATAATATTCTATATTAACAATAAAAACGATATATTGAGTAGTATGCTATTCTTTTTCATGGAAAATCCTTATTTTTTTCATGAAGCCATCACCGATACTTTCTGTTGTGATTCCCGGAACTTGATTAATGGCAACATGAACAATCCGTCTCTCATAGGGATTCATCAAATCCAGGATCTCGTTTTGACCGGATTTTTGTACTTGGTTCGCAATATGTCGGGCATAATCTTTCAATTCGCGTTCTTTCCGCTGTCTGAAAAAGTCGCAGTCAGTCTGAACTTTTGTTATAGAAACTTTGTTGAGAATGTGCTGAAATGATAGAAGAAGCAAACCGTCTTTCCAAAGTAGCAAGTGTTTATCTGCCCCATCGAAAATAATATAAATCATATCGTTTTTTTTCTTTGTGTAGTAATTGATATCAAGTGGATAGAGAGCAAGGAGTTTATCAAGGAGGTCTGTAACAGCTAATTCTCCTGATCTTTTTTTTGGCCAAGTACGGATAACGATTTCTTTACTACCGATCCCGAACAGTTTAGTTTTTTCTGCGACAACCTCATAGTTAATCTGGTCACGGCTAAGTTTTAGAACATGTTCGGCAAGACTGATCGCATCTTCCAGATTTCTTCCCTTGAATTCTTGTTCTAAATTATTTTTTTCGTTTTTTCCCATTAGAAACCCTCTTTTTTTTATGTAAGAAACGATTCATGATGTATTGTTGTCCGATTTGGAGAATATTGTTTGTCAGCCAGTAAAGAACAAGACCGCTTTGAAAGTTCATGAAAAAGATAGTCATAATTACCGGCATGATAAGCATCATTTTTTGCTGGGTAGGTTCAGCAGATGTAGGAGTCATCTTTTGACTGATAAATTGTGTTATCCCCATTAATATTGGAGTCACATAATATGGATCTTTAATTGAAAGGTCTTTTATCCAGAAGATAAAAGGACTTTGTCTGAATTCAACAGCGATTATAAGGAGCCTGAAAAAACCCCAAAAAATAGGGAGCTGAATTAACATGGGCAGGCAACCTCCAGCAGGGTTTATGCCATGTTCCTTATAAATCTTCATCATCTCTTCATTCATTTTGCGGCGTTGGGCAATGTCTTGTTTGGCTTTTTTATGTTTGGCTCGAAGAGCTTTTATTTTAGGCTGTATTTCCTGCATTTTTGCCATTGATTTTGTGCTGCTGTAAGTCAGAGGGAAACAGATGATTTTAATTATAATTGTCAGGATGATGATGCAAAATCCCCAGTTGGGGAATACTTTATGGGTAGATTTAATCGCTTTGTAAAGAAACTCAGCTATAAATCCGAAGAGGCCAAATCTTATTATCTTTTTTGTTTCATGGCCAAATGTATTCAGAGTGTCGAATTGTTTGGGGCCGATAAAGGCTTTCTCAGCGCTGCTTACATAGAGAAAAAAATATGGGGCCTGGTTCTTTTCCTCCCTCAGGAAAGTAGCACTCCCCTCTTGGGGAGAGGTAAGAAACAGTGCTGTAAAATACTGGTCCTCATAACCTACCCACTGAATATGATAATGAGTATTTTCTCCAGGATTATCAGCATTGTATTTTCTTTCTTCTTGATGCAAGACCTTTTTACCTGAATATACTGCTATTCCTCTTGTCCTTCCAAATCGCTGTTTTTGGGCTACTGCTGAAGGGTTGCCAATGCTAGGCCCCCAGATAATGTTAGGTTCGATTTTCTGGCCATTTTTCCAGACCTCTATGTTGATATCAACATCATATTCGCCATCTTTGAATGTAAAGGTTTTTTCGACTCTGTTTCCTTTCCCGTCAGCATACTGGAAATGTAATTCTTCTCTCCGCCCTTCTTTCAAATCCAATGTCTTCCTTGAAGATTTATAGAAGGCTTTGTTAATTACATCATCAAAGAAAGAATCACCCGTGCTCAATAAAAACGGATATTTATCTATTTCTTCAGAATGGGCAGAAATGAGTTCCAGGTCTTCCTTGTCATCATCTTTAAATTCTTTTAATTTCCAGCTCTTTAACAAGGCCCCTTTATTACTCCATACAGCTCGATATAATGACGTATCAACAACAATTTGTTTTTCGATTTGCTCATAGACAGGTTGAAAGTCAATCTTTTCCGCACTTTTTATGGTCTCGGGAGATGTCACGCCTTTTTTTTGGAGAGATCTTGCCTCAGATTTTTGTTCAATCTCTATTGCAGGCTTTGAAATCGGTTCTGGCGGAGGTTCTTTCTTAAAGAAAATAGCCTGCCATAGAAATAAGACCAAGAAAGAGAGGACAATAGCTAATAATAGTCTTTTTTCCATTTTAAAATCCTTTATGGAACAGGATCGACTCCTCCAGGGTGAAGCGGATGGCATTTAAGGAGCCTTTTTGTTCCTAGAAATATTCCCTTGATCAGGCCGTACTTTTTTATTACTTCATAAGTATATATTGAACATGAAGGATAAAAACGGCAGTGGTTGCCAATAAGAGGAGAGATTAAGGATTTATAGCTTCTTATTAAGAATAAAGCAATATTTTTCATTAAGTTTGATTTCACTAACTATTCTGGATCATTCACAAGCCGACCAGACCTATTACGACCTAAGCTACTTCGAGGTTGATATGATTTTAATTGTTTCATTGTATCGGCAATTTTTATGAATAATTCAGGCTAATTGATTTTACGGCATTGATGTAATCTTCTTGAAGATTAAACCATGATGCTTCCTGAATTTCTTTTTTTATAATAATGATAATATCCATAGGGTTACTAAAGAATTCTTTATTGCTCCGGAATAAATTCCTTATCCATCTCTTTACTTTATTTCTCTGAACCGAATTGCCTGTTTTCTTACTAACGACTACACCCATTCTGGAAAAACTTAACTCATTGGAGAGATAAATAAGCGTAAAATATCTTCCTCTGAAACGTTTGCCTTTTTTATAAAGAAATAAAAAATCTTCCTTTTTTCTTATCCTCTCTTGAGGGTTAAGAGTTTCAGACATCAAACGGAAAGTTTTTTTCTGCCTTTTTGTCTTCTATTCTTAATGACATTCTGGCCGCCATTAGTCTTCATGCGGACTAGGAAGCCATGATTTTTATGTCTTCTTCTTCTGTTTGGTTGAAATGTCCTTTTCATTTTTTTATCTTTGAGTAAAATATGTTAATAAACTTGTAGACTTCTGTCAAGCTGGAAAATAATTCAATTAAGCTGAATTATTCCTAAGTTAAGGTTGCTAAAGATATAAGGCACAACGAATGAAGCTGCCGTTGTTTCACGACACAGATCGATGCCTTCGGTGTCCATATCTTTGCAACAGATAATGTGGTAGATGAGAAAATGCTCCATGCTGCCAATGTAATGGCCGAATACCTTGACAATGATGAGGATGGGTTGGCAGACAATCAGCTTGTTGTCGATGCTATGGTCAAGCATAACACAATGCTGCTCATGGCCTAGGATGAGGACGAAATAAGAAAGATCGACAGAAGCACTCTTCCCCAGGGAGCCAAGCAGGGTTTGTGGGATAATGAGAAACACCCCAGCGGGGCAGAACAAGGCCTGTTTTAGGAAAATATATGGGCAACTAGTTCCGTGCTTGCTGCTGATAAAATTTTGCATATCTAATCGACAATTCATTTTCCCAGACCCCATCGAAAAAAAACGTAAGCTCAACATTTGCTATGGCAGGATAAGAGTGGTAAACAACCTCGTCCAGCCTGGATTTGACTATTATTTCATAATTTATTATAATAGAGAAAAATGAATTCATTTAAGATTGGAGATAAAATAATTTATCCCAATCAAGGAATTGGGGTTATAGAAGATATAAAACAAGAAAATTATTTTGGAGAAAGTTTTAATCTCTATCATGTCAGAATTATTTATAATAATACATTGGTCTTAATCTCTTCTTCTAATGCAGAAGAAATAGGAATCCGAAAGCCAGTTTCAGAAGACAATATTGAAAAAGTTTTTAATTTTATGAGAAGAGGGCTCGTTGATGTTGCTATGAACTGGAAAGGAAGATATAAAGGATATCTTGAGCTTATGAGAAGCGGACATATCCTTGATATAGCATTAGTCTTGAAGAGCCTTTATTACCTGAGTTTAATCAAGCCTCTTTCTTTTAGAGAGAAAAAAATGATGGAAAAAGCAAAAGATCTTGTGGTTTCAGAGATTTCTGAAGTATCCTGTATTCCGTGTTCTAATATAGAAAAAAGAGTTTTTGATAGTTTATCCTTATGCTTTGAAAATGTTCCCAGCCAAGTAGATACTTGATTTTCAAATTATGCTATTTCCTGCCATTCTTCTTTTTTTCCTGTTTCTTCTGTTAAGCGCATTTTTTTCCTCTTCGGAGACAGCGTTTATAGCAGCTAATCCTTACAGAATTGATTATTTAGAAAAGAAAGGTTCCAAAAGCGCGAAGTTAGTCAGGAAAATGCTCAGAAGAGTGGATGACCTGCTCGCCACTATTCTCATCGGTAATACTCTGGTTAACACCGCAGCGGCCTCAATAGCCACTTTTATCTTTGTCTCCTTCATGCCTTCTAATAAAAACCAGGCTGTTATTCTGGCTACAGTAGTAACAACTTTCCTGATTCTTGTTTTTTCCGAGATCACACCAAAGACATATGCTGCTTATAATCCTGTTAAGCTTTCGTTTTTGTTCGTACAGCCAGTAAGATTCTTTATTGCGATTTTTTATCCCCTTGTAAAGATATTTACCTTAGTAACCCGCTTGATATTTCCATCACAAAGAAAAACGGCCGGGAGATATCCATCTCTTAATGAAGAGGAGATAAAAGTTTTGTTCACAATGGGAGTCAAAGGCATGTCTTCTCTCCGTAAAAAGATGATTTCAGGGATTCTGGAGATCGGGTCTCGCCCAATCAGAGAAATTATGGTTCCCCGCCCCAAAGTCGTGGCGATTGAGATAGAATCGTTACCAGGACAAATACACGATCTAATTCGCACCGCCGGATTCTCTAGATTCCCCGTCTATAAAGGCCGCTTGGACAATGTCAAAGGGATCATCCATGCAAAAGATATTATTCCCTATCTTATTGATAATAATGAAATTAACATAAAAGAGCTCTTAAGGAAATCTCTTTTTGTGCCGGAATCGGCTTCTCTAGAAAATGTCTTGATTCAAATGCAGGAGAGTGCAACTCAGCTGGTTTTTGTAGTGGATGAATTCGGTAATATGGAGGGGATAGTAACTCTTGAGGATATAATTGAAGAGATAGTTGGAGAAATCCAGGATGAGTATGATGCCAAACAAGAAAAACTGATTATTAAGGCAAATGAAAATATCTATTTTGTAAGAGGGAATACTGCAATTAAAGAAGTTAATCAGGAGATCCCCATCGATATCCCCATGACAGGGGAATACACAACATTGGCCGGGTTTTATCTTAACGAATTTGGTAAAATACCTAAGGATGGAGATGTTTTAGAGTACAAGGGACACAGCTTTGAAGTAAAAAAAATGAGAAAGCGGCATATCGAGTTAATCAAGATTGTTTTAAAACAAAAAGACTATAATGAGAATAATCGCAAAAAATAAAAAGGCCTTTTTTAACTACGAAATACTGGAAAAGTATGAAACCGGGATTTCCCTGCTTGGGAGCGAGGTTAAATCCATCAGAGAAGGGCGAATAAGTTTGAAAGAAAGCTATGCAGAAATCAAAAGAGGGGAAATTTTTCTTATTAATTGCCATATTAATCCCTATGAAGCCGCAAACAGGTTTAATCATGACCCCCTAAGAGAAAGAAAGCTCCTGCTTCATCGCAGGGAAATAAAACGTCTGACAGGAAAAGTAAAAGAAAAAGGTCTGACTCTTATTCCAACGAAAGTTTTTATTAGCAATCAAGGAAAAGTGAAAGTTGAAATATCTCTTGGTAAAGGTAAGAAAGCATATCAAAAGAGAGAGATCATCCGCGAGAGGGATCGAGACAGAGAGATGAGAGCAGAGTTAAAAAATTGGCATTGACAGAACCAGGCTGGCAACATATTCTGCAATTGCGGGGGCAGCAGTCAAGCCCGGGGATTCTATTCCTATAAGATTAATAAAATTTGGAAGCCCTCTTATGGATTCTTCCTTGATAATAAAATCTCTAAATCCGTCGCCGTCATCATGCTGCCGCCTGGACCTTATGCCTGCAGTGTCAGGAAAAAGATCTTCTTCATTGATATCATCGAGATAATCTTTTGCAGTTGTGTAAAATTCATGTTTGTGGTCTGGATTTGTTTTGTAGTCAACATTGTCAACATAAAAGGCATTAGGCCCTAGCCTCATACCGCCGGCAAGGTCTATAACAAGATGAATCCCAAGACCTAGTTCATCTGGAGGAACCGCATAGATCAAGCGGCTTACATCAAGTTTTCTTCGAAGAGAGAAGTATTCACCCTTGCAATATTTGAGACGATATCTTTCACCGTCAATATCTATACCGGCCATAGATGCTATATGATCTGAAAATAATCCTGCAGCATTTATAACAATCTTGGATAAAAAATGGTAGTTCTCCTTTTTGATCGTTAAAACATACCCTCTGGACGCAGGCTCTATGTTTGTTACTTCTGAATCGTATACGATAACACCCCCCTCCTTCTTAAATTGTTTCACATAAAAATCCATAAGCTCATGTGAATTTATTATCCCTGTTGAGGAAGACCAGAGTGCACCAAAACCTTTAACATTAGGTTCTGTCTTCTTCAATTCTTTCTTACTCAATATTTCTAAGCCTTTAACTCCATTTTGTTCACCTTGCACTTTTATCCGCTCAATATCTTTCATTTCAGATTCATCACGGGCAATGATTAACTTTCCTGTTTTGTCGAATCCTATCTCCCTTTTTTCGCATAGTTTATAGAGAAGATTATTGCCTCTCACACACATCTTAGCTTTTAAGGACCCTGTCTTGTAATTTATCCCTGCATGAATCACTTCACTATTACGGCTGCTTGCTTCCAGGCCAAAGCTTGTATTTTTTTCTAATATGAATATCTGTTTATTTAGACATGCAAGTCTGGCTCCAATAGCGAGTCCAATGACTCCTGCCCCGATAATTGTAATATCAACTTTCTCCATTGGCCTATTTCCTTTTCTCTGTCCAAAATTATTTTTATGGGACTAGAAATATTGCATCAATTTTCACAGGGACATTTTACCTAAAGTAAGAAAAATAATATATTAAAAAACATGGTGATGTAATCAAGACGAGGCTGATTGAGTACAACTTAACAAGAGATGACAAGTGATTATCAACCTGAATTATTCATAAATTATGCCGACACCAATATTTATTTTCCATTATATCTGCCAGTTACGTTGATTTCTCCTTCAGCATAACATTTAACTCTTTTCCCATGCACTTCTTTTCCTCTATGTCGGCATTCTTTACCTTTCAGGCAAGCCGATCTTACTGCATCTGCTTCGTTACAGCGCATTTGCGGTGGACGACCACAGCTGCATACCCTGTGCCTCACATATGCAGCAACCTCGACTCGTGAATAATCCAGGTTAAGATTCCCTGAATCTTTTATTTAGTTTCTTTGTCTGCTTCTTCTATATTCAGCAGTTTATATATCCGGCTAATCATATCTTTTATATCAACTGGTTTTTCCATGAAATCGTCTGCCATGCACTCCATTGCTTCACGCTTGAGAGTTATGCCTTTGTATACAGCAGTCATCAATATGACCTTGATGTGATTAAGCTCAGAAGATTCTTTAATTTTCTTGCACAGATCTAATCCATGAATCTTTGGAATCAACATATCGGTGATTAAAACATCTGGCTTTTCACGTTTAACTAGTTCATAGCCTTCTGCTCCATCTTTCGCGCTATAAACCCAAAATCCACGCATGATTAATACTTTTTCAAGCATGGCCAGAGTTACTCTGTCATCGTCAATGATTACAATTTTCTTCTGCATTTTTTTTCTAACTTTAGCATAAATAATTTTTAACTATTTTTCAAAGAAAATAATTTTCACAATTTTCTGAAATTCTATCAACTTTATTAAAGCTTTTACCGGCGCTACAGAAGAGAACTATCTCATTTATCTTGAAAAATATGGGCTAGACTAGCTGCTATTGAGGTTGTCTACAATAAAGCCAACTGTATAGTCCGGTTCAATACCACTGCCTGTTTCTGAATGTACTGATGTGGCCCTTTTCTATTTATCGTCTATCCTTTAGAAAAGTCTCCATATTTTCTTCGAGCAATTCAGCTTTCTTTAAGGCTGACTCTCCGGCCAGCCGCTTCTTTAACCTTATAAGATCTTGTTTTAACTTTTCAACAGTGTTGATAACATCTTGTGCGTCAGCAGTAACATCCATGCCGCTAACCCCGGACATACGCATGGCCTGCTGGTACCGGGACAATGCAGCATTATAATCTTTCTCCAACATCTTCAGCTGCTGCTCTTCTTCCGAAAGATCTCTTCCTGCGAAGTGATTGTAAGCAAGATAGCCAGCTGCCAGGATAACGATTAAACAAATAACTTTTTTTATTTTTTCCTCCTGCTTTTAGCACCTAACGAATATAGAAATTATATTTAATAAAATGAATTATTTCAAAAGAAAAATACTTACTTAGCCTAAAGTGGATTATCTTCAGCAACCGTGCTATTTCCCAAAAAGTGCGGCTTATTTTCATTTGACTTCAAGTTTTCCCTTTGTTATAAATTTTTTATATTTACTTGAAAGGACAAAATCATGAAAAAAGCATTAATATGTGGGGCAGGCGGCTTTATAGGAAGTCATCTTGTAAAAAGGCTAAAAAAAGATGGTTGTTGGGTTCGTGGAGCGGATATTAAAAAGCCTGAATTTTCTGAAACAACGGCCGATGAGTTTCTTGTCCTGGACCTCAGAAAACAGCAAAATTGTAAGAATGCGGTTATAACCCCTGAAGGAGAAGCCTTTGATGAAGTTTTTCAATTAGCTGCAGATATGGGAGGCATGGGATTTATTCATTCTGCCGAGTGTGAAATAATGCGGAACAGCGCGTTGATCAATATTAATATGATTGATGCAAGTGCTAAGAGCGGTGTAAAAAGATATTTCTTTTCTTCTTCTGCCTGTGTTTACCGAGACATGGGTTATGATGAGGCCGAATTATCAGAGGATGAGGCCTATCCTGCTATGCCGGATAACGAATACGGTTGGGAAAAACTTTATGCCGAAAGAATGGCCATGGCTTACGGCCGGAGATATGGACTTATAATCAGGCTTGCACGTTTTCAGAACTGTTATGGACCGGAAGGAACATGGCGCGGAGGTAGAGAGAAAGCCCCGGCGGCACTTTCTAGAAAAATAGCAGCAGCCGAGGATGGAGAAATAATAGAAGTGTGGGGGGATGGGACAGCAATGCGTGCATATACGTATATTGATGACATGATCGATGGAATCGTAATGCTAATGCAGTCAGAACTTGAAAATGGTGTCAATATTGGACGTCAGGAATATGTTTCTGTAGATGAACTAGTTGGAACAATTGCTGATGTTGCCGGAAAGAAAATACACATCAAACATATTGAAGGGCCTGTCGGAGTTAAAGCAAGAAATTTCCGTATTGACAGAATAACTTCCATCGGCTGGAAATCTAGGTTTTCGCTAAAAGAAGGTATTACTCTTACCTATCCCTGGGTTAAGTCCCAGGTTGACGCCAATAAATAGTCTGTGCCCAAACTAAGAGAATATTTCATTATGTCAGGGAAATACCATGCATAAGCTGTTAAAGCCTTGGGATTATCTTATTTTAACAGCTTCAAACGAAGAGCAAGCTGCTGCATATAAAAGCCAGCTTCAGTTAAGACAAAAATTAGGTCTTATTCAAGACGTTAAGCAGATTATGACAGTTTCCGATCCCGGCGGCAGGCACATTGGAAGCGGCGGAAGTACAATCTTTTGCATCATGAAAGTGCTCCAGCAGGAATTGGCAGGGTGTGTAGATCATTCAAAGTCTCCATCCTCATGGCAGAAAATTCTTCAACGGCTGCGGATCTTAATAATTCATGCTGGGGGTGATTCCAGAAGGCTGCCGGCTTATGGCCCATACGGAAAAATCTTCATGCCTTTACCTGGAGAGTCAGACAGTGCTCTGGGAACAACATTATTCGACCGACAGCTGCCTGTATATCTTAAACTGCCTGTGTCTGAATCAGGGGAAGGACAGATTGTGATAACCACGGGGGATGTACTCCTCGATTTTAATCCAGAAGAAGTTTGTTTTGCAGAGCAGGGTATTACCTGTCTTGGCTGTCTTGCTTCTCCAGACATGGCAAAAAACCATGGAGTGTTTTGCTCTGGACACAGCGGAATAGTCAGAATGTTTCTGCAAAAACCTTCTATTAGAGAACAGAGCAAATATGGAGCAGTAAATCGATACGGACAGTCATTGCTGGATATAGGCGTTATGAATCTTGATTCATCTGCTGCCGTGAAGCTGCTCCAGCTTTGTGAAGTCAGCGAAAATAATAAAGGAAAATTTGTATGGGATGGTCCTTTAACTCAAGAAATTACTGCTTCAGGGCTCGACCTCTATCGCGAGATATGTTGTGCCATGGGAAAAGATGAATATTTTCCCCACTATCACAGTTCCCTTCATGCTGGAGGTTCAAAGATCAGCAAAGCCTTCCTGGAGAAAATCTTTAAGATCATATCAGAGATTCCTTTTCATGTATACACCTTATCACATTGCTATTTTTTGCATTTCGGCACGATGCACCAGCTTATTGAGAGCGGCACTGATTTATTGAGTATAGATCACGCTCCATCCCGTCCTTATGATTGCTTGAGTATTACCAATGAAATAACAGACGGCGGTCATATTACAGGCGTTAGTGCGTGGGTTGAAGGATGCCGGATAAAATCAGGCTTAACTCTTGGCGGTGAAAATGTTGTTGTTGGATTGGATATAGAAGAACCATTGTCGATTCCCAGGAAATGCTGCCTGGATGTTATAAAAGGCTCCAGTCAAAACGACAAACAGGTTTGGTTTGTAAGGATATACGGAATTGACGACAAATTTAAAGATTCTGTAGAAAGAGGGGCAAAAATCTGCAGCATTCCTGCCACTGACTGGATAAAAGCGGTTGGAGCCTCTAATGAAGATGTGTGGCCTAAGGATTTACCGGATAATGAAAAAAACATCTGGAATTCCCGCATTTTCCCAGCAGTATCTTCCCATCAGGACTACATGAAATGGCTCTGGATGTTTGACCCTGCAAAATCTTCAACGAGGGAAAAACAGGCATGGATAACTGCTGAGAGATACAGTCTTGAAGAAATCGCCAACATGGTAGACCATGGTTTTTTTTATGAAAGACGGGTAGATAATCGTGTCAAAATAGTCTGTCGTTCCATACGATGGATGTTTCGATTCCAGAGCAGCTTTTCTGCAGAAGACCTGGCCTTTATTTTTAGAAATTTAACGGAATCGGACCGTTTAAACTTGGTAATAAATATAATTAAAGAAGCTTACAGGCAGTCTGGCAAAAAAGAAGCTGTCACGGGTCTGGAACGCCTCGAATTTTCACGGGTCATACACAGCCTCGGGTTTGCAATCTGTAAACCAATAGAAGAAAGCAATATTGATTGGGAAGGGACATTATGTAAACTCAATAATATGCTTCCTGGCAGTGAGAAGTCCTGGCTTGAATCCATAGGACTTGGAATCCGTGATGGTCAGGATGCCTTAAACTGGGGCAATAAGGCGAAGGATGCTGCTTTTGAAAATATAAGCCAGACTATTGTATTAAGCAAGAGAAGGTTTTCATGGTATCCCAAAAATGCTTTACGCAGCGATGAGATCATCTGGGGTCGTGCGCCGGCCAGGCTTGATCTGGGGGGCGGGTGGACAGATACGCCTCCATATTCGCTCGAGTATGGAGGCTGTGTAATCAATGCCGCAGTTGACCTGAATGGTCAGCCTCCTATACATGTATATTTGAGGAGTATTGATGAACCTGAGATCCGTATAAATTCTATCGATTACGGAGTTAATGCTTCTATTAAGGAACTTGATGAATTATTAGATTACAGGGAAGACACGAGTAAATTCGGGCTTGCTAAAGCTGCTTTGGCTCTATCAGGATTCTCTCCAGAAAATGCATCATGGCCGGAAGGAACCAGAACTCTCGAGGAAATGCTCAGATTATTCGGGGGAGGAATAGAGCTGACCACCCTTGCGGCTATTCCAGGCGGGAGCGGCCTCGGGACTTCAAGCATTATGGGAGCTGTATTGATATCTGTGATCAACCGGATGTTAGGAAAAGAGCTGACCAATCGCGAGCTTTTCCATTGTGTTTTAAAGCTCGAACAGGAGCTAACTACTGGGGGCGGTTGGCAGGACCAGATAGGTGGAACTGTTGACAGCGTGAAAGTGATCAATACCGGACCAGGCATGATTCCGGACCCGAGAATTCATTATGTTCCTTCGGATGTGCTTAACCCGAAGTCCAATGACGGACAAACCTTGCTTTACTATACAGGATTAAGGCGCCTCGCAAAGAATATACTGCGAAATGTTGTCGGTAACTATCTTGACCATAACAGGGGATCCATGGCCACTCTGAGAAAACTCCATAAGCTGCCCCCTTTGATTATGGAAGCGATGGCTTGTAAAAACATGAAACAATTTGGAGAAATGATTGATCTGGCATGGAGGCTGAACAAGCAGATCGATCCGGATTCGACAAATCCCATTATTGAGGAAATTCTGAAAAAATTTAAACCGTATATGTACGGTGCTAAACTGCTTGGTGCTGGGGGCGGAGGATTTTTACTTGTCATATGCAAATCCCCCGGAGATGCAGAAGCTGCCCGCAGCTTGATGAAAAGTGCTCCGCCTAACCCCCTAGCAAGGTTTTTTGATTACGAGATAAATCATGAAGGCCTGGTAGTTACTGTCTGCTGATTGAGGGCCTGTCTCAGGTTTTTAATCGACCTGGACTGTTGATTATTAAAGTATTAGGAGGTGCAATGAAAAAACATATTGGAACTTTGATTTTGGCACTGTTGTTTCTTATTTCTATTTCAGGATGCAAAACACAGCCATCCAGTCAGGCCGGTCAGAAATCAGAGCGATTCGGAAGCTTGATTAAAGTCAGGCCGGAATTCGAAGAAAGGTATATTATACTGCACAAACACACATTTCCTTACGTCCTTAAGAGGATATACGAATCCAACATGCGCAATTATTCCATATTTCTGCTAAAAGGCACATTGTTTTCATTCTATGAGTATATTGGGACTGATTATCAGGCTGATATGGAAAAAATCGGACAGGATAAAACAACTCAGGAATGGTGGAAATTGACAGATCCGATGCAGGAACCGATGGAAAACAGGAAAGAAGGTGAATGGTGGGCAGAAATGGAAGAAATCCTTCATCATGGAGAAAAACATGTTCCCTCAGCCAAAGCCATGAGATACGCTTATACAGCCGAATTAATAGGCTGCGATTTTCAAACCAAATTCACCCTTCCAGAAGAACTGAAACAGACGGGCATTCAAAATTTTTGTATTTATCGCAAAGAGAACAGATTGTATGCTTATTTTGAATATTACGAAAAAGATCCTGATACAGACAGAGAAATATTAGAACGTGGACTTGATGATTTAATCATGCAGGTCTCCCCTGATGTATCCTATGTCCGATGGAGCAGGATGGAAGAAGTCTTTCATTCAGATTAGACAGCGAAGATTATCCAAGATATTTTGCCTGGATTATTGACGCAAAACTTTCATATCAACGAGGTGAATATGATTGAAGGTGTTCAACCTTTACATGTGATAGATTTTGCTGTAATCGCAGTGATCGTCTTGACTCTGGTTGCAGTGGGGATGCTCAGAGGCCGTAAACTCAGAGGAAATATAGATTTTTTCCTGGCAGGAAGAAATGTTAGATGGCCAATGATAGGCTTCTCAATTTTTGCAAGTAATATTTCAGCAGAACACCTGGTTGGCCTGGCCGGTGCCGGATATATGTGCGGCCTCCTTCATGGAAACTATGAATGGATGGCATCCGGAAGTCTCTTGCTGCTGGCTTTGGTATTTGCACCTTATTATCTTACGACAAAAGTCAGTACAATGCCTGAATTTCTGGAGAGAAGGTACAGCCGTAAGTGCCGTGATTTTTTAGGCTGGCTGAATGTGACAACAACAGTGTTTATCCGGTTAGGAGTCGCACTCTATGCAGGTGGATTAGTAATCCATGCGTTTCTGGGCTGGCCCCTGTGGACGAGTATAATCATTCTATCCGTACTGGCTGCAAGCTACACAATTGTTGGGGGTCTTGCTGCCGTTGTGGTGACAGAAACATTTTCGGCTAATGTCATGATAATAGGTTCTATGGTGCTGGTGGTCATTGGATTAGTAAAAGTCGGCGGAATAAGCCAGTTGGTTTCAAAAGTACCTTCTGATTATTGGTCAATGCTGCGTCCGGCAAGCGATCCGGAAATGCCGTGGTATGCGATTGTCTTCGGATATCCTGTATTAGGAATATGGTACTGGTGTACTGACCAACTGATGGTGCAACGGCTGCTTGGGTCAAAGGATTTAAGGCATGGACAGCTTGGAGTGATATTTGCAGGCTTCATTAAAATACTCCCTGTTTTTATATTTGTCCTGCCTGGAATTATTGCTTTTGCCATGTATCCAGGCCTTTCAAATGGAGATCTGGCATATCCAACAATAATCACAAACTGGCTACCTGTTGGATTGACTGGAGTTATGGTTGCAGTACTTATCGTAGCTCTGCTGAGTACCATGGATGCCGGACTTAATTCGATCAGTACGATTTTCACACTAGATATTTTCCGGAAATGGATGCCGAGTGCCAGCGAAAAAAAATTGCTTCAAATCGGCAGAATTGCAACTGCAGCGGCAATGTTTGCCGCAGTTATATGGGCTCCAATGATCGGAAAATTTCCCAAAGGAATATTTATAGCTATAAATCAGCTAATAGCCTGCATAGCCCCTCCTTTGACAGCTGTATTTTTAATGGGGGTTCTGTGGCGCAGAACCACTCCAAAAGCTGCGGAACTGGCCCTGTGGGTAGGAGAGCCCGTAACGATTGCTTTAGGAATGGCAAATGTCCTTGATTGGCCGGAGAATTTCTGGCCTGGATGGCTTAACTTTATGTTCTTAGCTTTTCTTATGTTAGCAGGAATGATCCTTTTTATGATAGTAGTATCACTATTAACAGAGCCGGGTCCGGAAGAAAAGTCCCTTCCGACATTGAAGGAAATAAACAAGGCAAATCCTGCTAAATCTATTTATGTATTTGCAATTGTACTCGTGATTGTTATGATTGGATTATATGCATTTTTTGGCTAGCGTGAGACAGATCGTATGTACGGAAGTGAAAGAATAAAGAACAAGAGAGATGGAGAAGACAATAACAGAAAAATTTTGTTAAGAATGGAGAATATAGGGAAATCTTTTTCCGGAGTAAAGGTTCTTGACGATGTTTCTTTCGATTTAAAGTCAGGTGAAGTCCACATTCTGGCTGGAGAGAATGGAGCAGGAAAAACGACACTTATAAAGATTATTGCAGGTGTCCATACAGATTATGAGGGAGAGATTTGGCTTGAAGGCCAGACTGTAAAATTTAAATCACCTCATGACGCAGCAAGGAAAGGTATCTCTACCATTCACCAGGAAATGTCCCTAATCAATTCCATGTCAGTTGAGGATAACATGTTTCTCGGTAGAGAAAAGACCCATGCAGGCTTGTGGGTGGATTATCACACACAGCGAAACCAAGTTCGATCTCTGCTTGAGCAGATGGAAGTAGATGTTGCCGTTTCTACTCTTATTGAACAGTGTCCTCTTTCTGTTCGACAGATGATCGAGATCGCAAAGGCTCTTGTAAATGAAGCCCGCATTATTATCATGGACGAACCAACCAGCACTCTCAGTGACTCTGAAGTGTCCAGGCTTTTTGAGATAATAAAGAACTTGAAAAATAAAGGTTGTGGAATAATCTATATATCACATCGCCTGGAGGAAATTTACAGAATTGGAGATAGAGTAAGCATATTAAGGGACGGAAGATATATAGGCACATCAACCCCTCAGAAACTTCCACCAGAAGACCTGATTCAATGGATGGTGGGACGCAGGATCAGCAAGCATTTTCCAGAGCGCAGCCCTCTTATCGGAAAGGAGTGCTTAAAAGTAGAAAATTTCTTTTTGCCGGACCCTGCCGGCTCCAAAAGCTGGGCTGTTGAAGACTTTTCCCTCTGCGCACACTCTGGAGAAATAGTCGGAGTTGCAGGGCTCCAAGGGTCAGGCAAAAGCGAGTTTTTTAACGGACTCTTTGGTACTTACGGCAGGGCAGCAAAAGGCAATATTTTTTTAGATGGAAAACCTTTTAACATACAATCTCCTGGAGATTCGATTAACCATGGATTGGCACTCCTGACAAACGAAAGGAAAAACACAGGGTTAATACCTTTCATGAGTATTACAAGAAACGTATCGTTAGCTTCCCTGAATAAACATTCCAAGTGGGGCTGGATTAGAAGTCAATCTGAGGAATCGGCGGCAGCAGGACATGCGAAAAAACTTAGAATCAAGGCACGCTCCCTGGATCAAGAGATTGACACTCTTTCAGGAGGCAACCAACAAAAAGTCGTTTTGGCCAAGTGGCTTGAGACTCAACCGAGGGTTTTACTTCTGAATGAACCGACTATGGGTGTGGATGTTGGTGCAAAACATGATATTTATGCCTTAATGAACAAATGGACGGCTCAAGGATTAGCCATTCTTCTTATCACTTCTGAACTTTCTGAGCTGCTTGCCATGTCGGACCGAATCATTGTCATGCACAGAGGACGACGCACAGCGGAATATTCAGGAAATGAAGCAACTCAGGAAAAAATTACACGTGCATCTATGGGCGAAACAGAAATATGACAAAAAACAAATTGAAAACCGAAATTTCTCAGAAAAAGTGGCTTCGTTCGCCTTTTATCAGAGCATTTGCGGCACTCGTATTTGTCTTGCTTCTCGGGGTGATTTTCAATGCTGATGGAGCTTTTTTTAAATGGGATACACATCGTGATATGCTCAGACATATATCAGTATTCGCCATTCTCGGATGCGGAATGACTCTGGTTATAATAACTGCTGGTATTGATCTTTCTGTGGGAAGCATTCTTGGACTGACAGCTGTATTATTCTCAATCTTCAGCCTCCATAATGCCTGGTCTCCATGGGTAACAATTCCTGCATGCCTGATTGCTGGCACAGCGTGCGGGGTCATTTCTGGAGGTCTAACGGCAAGATTTAAGATACAGCCGTTCATCGCAACTCTTGCAATGATGGTTTTTGCCAGGGGTGTGGCTAAATGGGCTTCCGGCGGCCAGAAAATCTCTACTGCTGTATTACAGCCTGATGGGAACTATCATTATACACCCGTCCCACCAATTTTTAATGTGCTCAATTCAAAGATATTAAGCGACAACATTGCTGTTGTAACGATCATTTTCTTAGCCTGCATAATAATTTGCTGGATAATCCTAGCAAAGCTTAAGCTGGGACGCTATATTTATGCAATAGGAGGCAATGAGGAGGCTGCAAGAATTTCCGGAATCCCTGTTTTTGCTACTAAACTTTTAGCTTATGGGATGAGCGGCCTTTTCAGTGCTGTAGCAGGTATATGTCAAGCAGTGCAGGAACTACAGGGGGACCCTGAAGCAGGCATGACTTACGAACTCACTGCTATAGCTATTGTTGTTATAGGAGGAACAAACCTGATGGGCGGGAGGGGAGGAATTGGATTGACATTCATCGGTGCCATGACTATCGGATATCTCGAAAAAATACTCAGCATAAATGCAGTAGGAGAAGCAAGCCGTTTGATGCTGACCGGAACTATAATTGTGGGTGCGGTCTTATTCCAGAAAGCTCGGAGATAAATGGAGAAAGAAAAATGAGAAAATGGCTTATATCGGTAATTTTGTCTCTGTTAGTATTTGTTGGATGCAGCGAGCAAGAACAATTGTCTAGAGCGAAGGAGAAAGGTCAGGGAAAAAACATCCAAAAGTGGGTCATCGGGATGAGTCAATGTAATCTGGGAGAACCATGGCGTGTCCAGATGAACCACGACATCAGGAAAACAGCAGAAAATTGCCCTGAAATCAAGATTATTTTTAAGGATGCCCAGAATGATTCACTCGTCCAGCGCTCTCAAATCGAGGAGTTTATCAATGCAGGAGTTGATATTATAATCGTTTCCCCGAAAGAAGCAGCCCCACTGACTCCTCCTGTGGCTGCTGCTTTTGATAAAGGCATCCCTGTTATTGTGCTTGACCGCAGAGTATTGGGAGATAAGTACACTTGTTTTATAGGTGCGGATAACAAAAAAATTGGAAGAGCTGTTGGAAAATGGATTGTTGAACGGTTGAATGGCAGGGGAAAAGTAGTGGAACTAAAGGGGCTTATGACTTCAACACCAGGCCAGGACCGCCACACGGGATTTAGGGAAGGTATTTCTGATAGTGACATCGAGATAATTTTCGAAGCTGACATGAAATGGCTTGAACCAGAAGCACGCAAAGAAATGGAATCCGCTCTGGCACGCTTCAGCAGAATCGATCTGGTTTATGCCCATAACGACCCTGGTGCTCATGGGGCTTACCTAGCAGCTATGGCATCAGGACGGGAGAATGATATAATTTTTGTCGGGATAGACGGCCTGCCACATGAAGGACAGATCTATGTCAAACAGGGAATTATGGAGGCAAGCTTTGAATACCCAACAGGCGGGAGGCAAGCTGTTGAAACAGCAAGAATCATCTTAAACGGAAAAACCGTACCGAAAGAAATCATCCTGGATTCAAGATTTTTTACGAAAGATAATATCGATCAAGCTGGCGAGTGGCTTAAATGATAATTCAATTGATTTTTTCAAAATGTTCCCTTATTACAGAGGAGAAGCAGTCGTAGATCTTCAATGTTTATATAAAAATAACCGAGCGTTGAAAAATCCAGGAAGAATAAAGTAAAAGGAGGCTTTCATTGAATAAAATCGTTGATATATACTTGCCGCTTGATAGCAGGGAGGAGCCAAACAACACAGTCTGGCCTGTAGCAGTAGGACAATTAAAAGAACTTATAAAGGTAATTGAAAAGTGCGGCTGGAAGGCTAATTTATTAAACCCTGATAAGCCTGTATCCAGTGTTGCAGAAGGACTTCGTATCATCAGGAGGGCAACTGGCGATAGGTTTATCAATTTCATGGCCGGGTGGGCTTATCCTGATTTTTCGGTAAGCCCGATGTTTCAACTTCCACATGAAGTCCCAAAACTATTACTTGGAAGCTCCATACCGGATTTTCCGGGTGCTGTGGGGCTTTTCGCAGCTGCATCAGGGACAGAACATATAGGAATCGAAACGGATCGCCTTTTTGTAGAAAAATTTGATGATCATGTGGGTTATATAGATGCAATCGAGGCCTTTTTAGAAAAAGGGAAATATATTCCTTTTCTGCCTGACTCGATTCGAGTAGAAGTAACACATGAGCACAGAGAAAGAGCAAGATCTGTAATTAATCAGCTCAAGGGATCCATATATGGTGCTGTGGGGCCAAGGTCGATGCAGATGTGGAATAAGATATCAGAGGCCGATTTCCTTAAATATTTTGGAATAGCAAGAGAGGGGTTTGACGGTTTGAGGCTTTTAAAAATGGCTGAAAAAATCTCGGAAAGAAAGGCTGAAGCTGCTTTGAACTTTGTTCTTGAACATGGGATGGAGATTCGCTTTGGAAATGACCCAGTAGAGTCATTGACAAAGGACATGGTTCTATTTCAGATGAAGGTTTATTTTGCTCTCCTCGAACTCAAGAGGCAGTTCGGACTGGACTTTATTGGGATTCAAGATCAGCTGGACTGGATTGATCATTATCCTGCAACGGATTTGAGCCTGGGGCTCTTGAACAATAAGCTGCGGCCTGAATCGGATGGAAACACGATTGTAGCTGCCACGGAAGCAGATGACGGTGCGGCAGTCACAATGCAGGTCTTAAAATTTCTTTCTGGTGGAGAACCGGCAGGTTTTAGTGACCTGCGTTACTGGGACCCAGGGCAGAGACTCTACTGGTTTGTCAATTCTGGGGCTCTTGCTCCCTACTTTGCTTACGGCCGCCATGATTCTCTTGAAGGCGCATGGTCAGAACGGCAGACTTATATGTATTTCAAGAAGGGAGGTGGAACCTGTTCTGTTGTTGTGCGCATTCCTGGAACGGTTACCTGGGCACGTTTTTCCTATCGAAATCACAAATTGTACTTGTGTGCAGGGCGCGGAGTGACAGATGTGCCGAGTGATAAACAATGGCGTGAGAGATCAAACCGTTGTAATCCTGAGTGGCCGCATTGGTATCTGAAACTTTGCGGCAAAATCGAATGGAATATAAATTCCAACCATCCAATGACAATACCCGGAGATTATCTTGCTGAGTTGAAGGCAGTGGCTGAGGAAATGGGGATTCCTTTTGAATGTTATGACTACAGAACACCTGAGGAGATAGAAAAGGGGCTTTATGCCTGAGTGGAGCGCGGCCATGCCCTCAAATTCATCTGTTCCAAATCTATTATCGGTAGTCTTGTTTAAAAATCCATATATCCGCAGTGGCGCAGTGCCAGGTATGCTGCACCAAAAACTCCGGCTGAATCCCCAAGCTTGGCCTTAATTAGAGGGATTTGTTCCCTCTCCACACCAAATACCGATTTCATAAGCAAAGATGGAACTTTTTCGTACCAGATCGGGAGATTAGAAACACCTCCTCCAAGAATTATGGCATCAAGGTCAAGGATAGTTACCGCATTCGCCAACATTCCGGCCATTATTTTGCAGCTTTCATCAAAAAAGCGGACAGCCTGCGGATTTCGAGCCTGATATAAAGTATATATTTCCTGTACGTCTAGTTTTTTTCTGCTCATTTCATGAAACCTTCTGCTTAGACTGGGACCGGAAAGATAGGCTTCGGCACAACCTCTCCGCCCGCATTCACATCTTCTTCCATGTATATCGATTGCAGCATGGCCGATTTCCCCTGCTCCGCCCAGCGCACCCCGGTACAGTCTATCATTCAAAATCAGGCCACTGCCTACCCCTGTCCCTAGAATAACAGCTATAACATAATGATACTTTCCAACACAGGTCGCATAATATTCGGCAAGAGCCAGGCAGTTGGCATCGTTTTCGACCAGTACAGGCACGGTTAATCTGTCTTCCAAGCTTTTAATCAAGCCCGGACATTCATAAACAGGAGTATGCGGCGAGCCGAACAAACGGCCTTTTGAAGGAACATATGTGCCCGGAGTCCCAATGCCGACTGCTGCGAATTGTTTTCCTCCCGCTGCTTCCAATATGACCTTTGTAATTTTTTCTATTACATATTCAAATCCGCGGGAAGCTCCGGACGGCTCCCTGTAACGAGATAACAGATTCTGGGCAGAATCAAGCAGGCATGCCTCGATTTTGGTTCCACCAAGGTCCACACCAATTACATAATCTTTCTTCATTTCAGCTTTTCCTGTTTTGTACCTCTATGTTTTTATATTAGATCTTTCCTTCCATTTATAGAGTTCACATAAATGTGCAAATTTTCATAGTTATCCTGTTTTATTTACACGATTTAACTGCGAATTTTATGGCCTCGGCCATGCTCTGAGGATTGGCTATCCCCTTACCTGCGATATCAAAAGCAGTGCCATGATCAGGAGAAGTCCTGATAAATGGAAGGCCTAATGTTACGTTTACTCCCGTGTCGAATGAAAGCAGTTTAAAAGCGATAAGACCCTGGTCATGATAGAGAGCAATAACAATCTTATCAGGATGGTTAAAGGCATTCCTGCAGACAGTATCCGGAGGAAAAGGCCCACTGATGGGGAGGCCTTTTTTCTTTGCTTCTTCAATAGCGGGAATTATCTCATCGAGTTCTTCTCTGCCTAAAAGGCCTTCTTCTCCTGCATGTGGGTTCAGCCCGGAAACCAGAAAGCTGTGTTTTCCGGTACACAACTTTTCTATGCTGCTGTTGAGGTGCAAAAAAAAGTCAAGAAGAGCGTCTTTCCTTATTCTTTTTATTGCTTTTTTCAAAGGAATATGGTGAGTAAAAAGAGCAATATTTAACCTGTCAGACCAGAAAGACATTATGGCTTGCGGATAGATCAAGCTCAGATACTCTGTATGACCTGCAAATTTAATTCCTGCAAGCTGCCAAGAATGTTTGGATATTGGAGCAGTAACAATGGATGTAATTGTTCCTTTTCTAGCTTGTTTAACAGCCTCCTCAAAGAAACGGAACGAGGCATGCCCATTTTCCTTAGAAGGAATCCCCCTCTTTATATTCTTTATTGGTGTTTCAACTTCATAAAGTGAAATAAAAGAACGGGAAAATTTTTCATTTTTGTTTAATGTGGGGATTTCTAGATTAAGGCCAAAAGCTTTTATCTCTTCATCAAGCAGTAACCTTGATCCGAAAAGAATGTAATTTGTACCGGAAACGAACTTTTGTGAAGAGAGAGCCTTTAGAGTTATTTCTCCACCGACTCCCCCAGGATCCCCAAGAGTTATCCCTATCTTTTTAGGGATCATTTTTTCTTTATTGAGTCTGATTTATAAAATCCGCCAGTTTTTTTTGCCGGTTTAGCTTGTTTCTTACTCTCAAGCTTATAGAGATACTTTATACTGTTCTTATAGATCAGAAGATTGGGAGCGTTATTTCTGTTGATTTTCAGACAGTTTTTATCATACCATTCAATATATCCTTCTATCGTCTCCCCATCTATAAAGACAACCACTATAGGGACCTTTTTGTTCATCTGCTTGAGATAGTAGTAATTTTCCGCGAAAGTCTCAAATGGAGGATGCGGTTTCTTTCTTGAAGCTTCCCGGTTCATTTTTTCCTTGTATTCAGAGAAGTTTGGTCGGATTAATTTCCTGTTCACCATTATTTTCTCCAAGAATTAAGCTTAAGCAAGAAATAGATTTTTACACTATTAATTTTTATGATAGCATTCTTTTCAAAAAACATCAAGAAAAATGCTTTTCAACAAAATTTATCAGCGCCTCCACCAGTAGGACAATTTCATGAAGTAGTACCTTTTTTTTGTTCAATTATCATCCTGAATTGCTTCATTGTATCAGCAGTTTTTATTAATAATTCAGGTTATACGCTTCTTTGTAGTCTATTTTCCTAATAATCCGGAGACTGATATGTTCCTTTCTTTAAGGCTCATTCCTATTGTCTGGCTTAATTGGGCCAGAGAAAGATTATAGTCAATAATGGCCTTAAGTTCCTGGCTCTGTGAGGTCGTAAGATCTGTCTGATATTGGAGGACAAAATAGTTGGTAGTAAGCCCAACTTTGAGTTTTTCTTCCTCGGCTTCTAGTTTTTTCTTTGAAAGCTCACGTGCAACCTTGTAAGCCTGGACACGCTTGTAATTTGTCTGAACTGCTCTTACCGCAGTTTTTATCTCAAGAAAGATCTGTTGTTCCTGATTCTGCATGCGCAGTTTTGCCTGTTCTAGATTGACTCTTGCCTGTGCGTATGAAGCACGTGAGAATATTGACTCCAACGGGATAGAAAGTGTTAAGCCGACAGACCAGTTTTTGTATTTAAAGCCAAAAGCATCCTTCAACGAATCCACTGCTCCCCCAGGAATTATGGCGGTTGGATCTCCGAAAGGATTTTCTGGAGGGTAGATGATATAAGTTCCTGATACACCCGGGCTCCAATAGGAAGCCTGGAAGCTTAAATCAGGAAGCAGTTGGTTTTTAGTGTAGCTTAAATCAATCTCCTTATTTTTTAAATCAATTAACGTGGCCTTAAGATCAGGCCTGTTCTGCATAGCTATGGAAAGGGCTTCATCAAGACCCATGTCCTTCTTTTTATATTCTGGCGTATCCGCCGGTATTATCTCAGCCAGACCTGCACTTTTTCCTTCTGCCGAGAGGTTGATCCTTGTTTTGAGAATGTCCTCGTTATTTTTAACCTGAGCCTCTGCATCAAGGATGTCAGCTTCCCTAGTGGCTACAGTTGCCTGAGCATTCAGGATTTCTATAGAGGCTAAGGTTCCAACTTCAACAGCCCTCCTGTTTTTTTCCAGCAAGTCTTGAGCCAGCTTCAGGGACTGCTGCCGGACTTTCAGGATTTCAATGGAGTAAACAAGATTCCAGTATGCCTCTTCTACGCTGTATATTGTTTGCTGGAGAGATGTTCGGAAGTTCTCCTCTGAAATATTAAGGTTGTTCTGAGCAACAATGATCTCTTTACGGCTTATTTTGGTGCCAAAATTTTTCAGGAGAGGCTGGGTAAAATTGAAAGTCAGAGTGCTGCTGAAGCGTGGATTAATTGTCTGGAATTTTTGGTTGGAGTCATATTTGGAAGAAGCTAGAGAGATAGAGAAATTTCCTCCTGTTGGGATTAACTGCGAAAGCTGGGTGGAATAGGCGTTTCTTTCAGTTGCAATATCGCCTGAAGCCTCGATCCAGGAATAAGATGCCTGGTTTGTATTCCTGATATTATAATCCATAGAAAGCTGAGGCAGAAATTTCTCTTTGGCAAAAGAGATTGAAATTTCTGCAAGGTCTGGATTTAAAACCTCAATAGCAACGTTGAGGTTGTTCTTAAGGGCTTTGATAATGCAGTCTTCAAGGGAAAGAGATAAACCTTTTTCCTGTTGCTGTGCTTGAGAGGGCGCTGCCATGTAAAAGACCACCAGCAGTATTATTCCAATTATCCGTTTATTCATTATTTTCCTCCTTGGTTTTGGCTTTTTAACTCTTTGCTTTATACAATATGGTTAAGCGGAGTTGAAATTTTATTATTCATACCTCAATGCGTCAATCGGATCAAGCTTCGAGGCTTTGCGGGCCGGGTAAAACCCGAAAAACACACCGACCGAAGCCGAAAAAATAAAGGCCAGAACAATAGAATCCATAGATACAAGAGTCTTCATGCCTGAAAAATGGGAGATCAAGCCTGAACCTCCCAAACCAAATAAAATCCCTATCAGTCCGCCCATGACACTCAGAACAATGGCTTCTGTAAGGAACTGTAAAAGAATATGCTTTTCCTTAGCTCCTACCGCCATTCTGATCCCGATTTCGCGGATCCGTTCGGTTACAGAGACCAGCATGATATTCATTATCCCGATTCCACCTACAAGAAGAGATATGGAAGCAATGCCCCCGAGAAGAATCGTGAGAATTTTTGTAGATTCGGCAGCTCCCTCAGCAATATCCGACATATTCCTGACATTAAAATCGTCCTCTGCTCCAGGAGCAATTTTGTGCCTTATCCTAAGGACCTCTTCGATTTGCTGTGTGGCTTCAGTACTTCTAGCCATTGAGACGGCTGAAACATCTATAGATTGGATATGATTAATTCCGAGCAGCCTTTTTTGGCAGGTGGTATAAGGAATAGCAACCATATCGTCCCTGTTAAACCAACCTCCTGATTCCCCCCTGGATTTTAAGATCCCGAGTACTCTAAATGGGATTTTTCTTATCCTTATAATCTGTCCGATAGGAGATACGCCTTCGAAAAGATTCTCATTGACTTCGCTTCCAAGAATACAGACTTTTTGTCCGGACTTGAGCATGTGTTCGTTAAAAAAAACCCCCTCTACAACCTCCCAATTCCGAATTTCTGGATATTTGTCACCAACTCCGTAGATGGAAGTATTCCAGTTTTTATTCTGATAAATCACTTGAGCACGGGTGTTGACATTGGGTGAAACATATTGAACGGCATCGCATCCTTCCAGAATGGCTTTTGCATCGGCTTCCATCAAGTTAGCATATGTTCCACCGCCGCCGTGCCGGCCATGGTAAGAACGGCTGCCGGGCCTGACAAACAGCAGGTTAGTACCCATTGAGTTAAAACGTGCTTCGACTTCCACCCTGGCACCTTGACCAATGCTGACCATGGCTATGACTGCGCCGACTCCGATTATGATCCCCAGTGCCGTGAGAAATGAACGCATTTTATTTCGACTCAGTGCATTGAAAGAAATTCGAATAATTCTTATAATATTCATTTTTTACTCCGTTTTTCCGTTTACAATAAGCCCATCCCTGAGATGTACTATTTTACGAGCAATGGCAGCAATATCAGGATCATGCGTGACCACGATGACTGTGATATTTTTTTCGGTATTGAGCATTTTAAAAACATCAATTATTTCTTTGCCGGTTTTGGAGTCCAGATTTCCCGTTGGCTCGTCTGCCAGGATCAAAGAAGGATTATTGACAAGTGCCCTGGCAATGGCAACACGTTGCTTTTCTCCACCGGAAATCTGATTGCTTTTATGCAATTCTCGCCCCTCCAGGCCGACCAAGGAGAGTGATTTTAGAGCTAACTCCCTGGCTTCTTTTGCAGGAACATTTGAGTACAGAAGAGGGAGCTCCGTGTTTTCTAACGTAGTAGTCCGGGCAAGCAGGTTAAAGTTCTGGAAAACGAATCCAATTTTTTTATTGCGGATATTGGCAAGCTGGTTCTTGTTATAAGCAGATATTTCTTTTCCCTCCAGGAAGTATTTTCCTCTTGTAGGCTTATCCAGGCAGCCTATAATATTCATAAGAGTGGACTTACCTGAACCGGAAGGTCCCATAACGGCCAGAAGCTCTCCTTTTTGGATACTATAGGATATACCACCCAAAGCATGAACCTGTGTTTCTCCCATGATGTATGTTTTTGTGACATTTTCTAAATGTATGAGATTGTTATTGCTGTCCATTTTCTTTTTTTCCTTATTAAAATTTGATCATTTGTTACCTTCTTATCATGAACATACCACCAGGCCTCCGGTTATTGGAACTTGAGGCTCCTTCCTCTCCTGAGACTTCTCCGGTGATGACAAGCTGGCCCTCTTTCAGGTCCCCTCTGACAATTTCTGTCAGGACATTATCTGTGACCCCTGTCTTTATAAAAATCATTTTAAGCTTTCCTTTTTCATCCTCAATCCAGACTCGAGGCATAGAGGACATGAGGGAAGACCGCTGGCCCATTCCCTCACCAAATTGACGTCCGGAATTGGATGCCTGTCTCATTTTCCTTTCTGAGTCTTGCTCTTGAGCATTGGCCGATGTGCTTCTTTCAGCTTGTCCTTCCTTGCGCATATCTTCAAATATCTGCTTCATTTCTTCAGTACTCAATTGAGGAGTAAACCGCAGGGCCGAATTGGGAACACTCAGGGCATTTTTCGCTTCCCCAACTACTATTGAGATTGTAGCTGTCATTCCCGGCCTTAATTTAAGCTCTGGGTTATCAACTTCCACGATGGTAATATAGGTAACCACATTGGAAACCACCTCAGGTGAGTATCTGACCTGGCTAACAATGCCTTGAAAATTGTTATTAGGAAAAGCATCCACAGTAAACGTAACTTTCTGGCCTTCCTTGACTCTTCCGATATCTGCCTCGTCTACGCTGCATTCCACCTGCATCTTGCTCAGGTCATTTGCAATTTGAAAGAGGACAGGCGCCTGAAAACTTGCGGCTACTGTCTGTCCAACATTAATGTTTCGGTTGATAACAACTCCGTCGATAGGCGATTTGATAATCGTATATTCAAGGTCGACTCTGCTTGAATCAAGCTGGGATTTAGCCTGTGCGAGTCTTGCTTCGGTGGACTGAAGGTCTGCTTTGGCACTGTAATAGGAAGTCTCTGCGGTTTCTTTTTCTTCGTAAGATATCAGATCTTTTTTAAAAAGATCCAAGGCCCGTTCATATTTTTTCTCGCTATTTTGCAGTGTGACTTTGGATTTTTCCAGGGAAGCCAGCGAACTCTGATAATTTGCTTTATTCTGATCAACTTTAGTGACAAATTGTTCCGGATTTATCTCAGCAATAACCTGGCTTCTTTTAACAACTGAATTAAAATCTACATAGAGATTTTCAATCTTGCCCGAGACCTGGCTTCCAACATCAACAGTAGTCACAGGATTTAAAGTGCCGGTTGTGTCGACCAAGGCTTCAATATTACCCCTGCCGACAGCCTCTTTTTTATAACCAAGGAAGTTGTTTTTGTTGTTTTTGAAAACAGTTGCCCAGAGGACTATCGCTACAAAGATAAGGACGATTGTGCCAACAATAACTTTCTTTTTCATTTTATTTCTCCTTTTTCACTTTTGTGTTTCTTTAAACGGTTCTTTCTGTTTTCCATCTCTTTTTTCCGTTGAGACATGTATTTTTCAATCATGGCTTCGAATTTAATTCCCTGTTCTTCATTCAGGACATTTTTAATTTCTGATAAAAGTTGAAATCTCATAGAGGAGAACCGTTTGTTGATCTGGCTTCTCAATTCTTTAAGCCTTTCCTCATTATTATTGAATGTATTTCTTATTTGCTCCTGTTGTTCCGGGTTGAGGTTTAGTTCCCTTACCATTATATCAAGAGTCGGAAAATGGACAGAGCTTCTTTTTTTACTTGTCGAAATTTTTCTAGGCCTCTTGTCAATAATATGTTTTTCCAAAAGGATTCCACCGAAAATCCCCGCGGAAAAAACAATAACAAAAGAAAATATAATCCAGGATTTGTAATGGTTTTTCATGGCAGATATCTCCTTGTACCATTGTTTTCTTCAATGGCAGTAAATATAAGCATCATGTTTTTATTTTCGAGTTCATCTTCCTCCAGTAGTGGGATTGTGTCCTGAAAAGGATTTTGGTTGCGAAGGAGAATTCCTGATTGACTTAGTTCTTCATTCTGAGGTGGAAGAAAAAAAACGATAGAAGCAGCAAGCATCAAAATAACAAACAGAGAAAGTGGAATGGCTTTGATTGCCCAATGTTTCCATAATGGCCAGGGTTCATATTTATTTTTCTCTTTAAGTCTGGGCTTTAAGCGCTCCCAGAAATAAGGTTTAGGCTCGGGGAAATCTTCATCTTTTAAACTACCGAGTATGTATTGATATTCTATTCTTTTTTTCTGACAGGAGACACAGTTTTTTAAGTGCTTTTCGAGTTCTTCCTTGTCATTATTTTGTAAAACATTATCGAAGGATTTCAGGAGAAGTTTTTCAGCCTTTTTACATTTCATGACTCCCTCCTTTTTGGGATAAAAAAGGCACTAATTTTTTCCTGAGTTTTTTCCTGGCTCTGTGTATTCTAGAGTCTACAGTTCCAGGTGAAATATTTAAAATTTTGGAAATTTCTTCATAGGAGAATCCTTGAATGTCTCTTAAAGAAAGTATAACTTGTTGTTTCTCGGGGAGTGTCTGGATAGCCTCATGAACAAGTTTTCTTCTTCTTTCCTCAATTATTTTCTTTTCTTTGATTCTCATCTCATTTTCCTGAACAAAAGGATTTTCTATATCCTCTTTGAAGGAAACCTTCTTAATCCTGTATTCTTTTCTCATGAAGTCCATGATATTGTTGACAGTTATTCGATAGAGCCAGGTTCCAAACTCTGATTTGGATTTGAATGCAGATAGAGAAAAGTAAGCCTTGATAAAAGTTTCCTGAGCCATATCGTCAGCAGTTTCCCTGTTGTGTGTTAAGCTAAAGGCCAAGTTAAACACCTTTGTTTTGTATTTTTTGACCAGAGCTGCAAATGCCTCCTGGTTTCCTTCTTTGCTCAACCGAACGAGTTTTTTTTCTTCCATTAAGATCCAACTTTTTTACCTCCGTACACAATTTAGACGGAGGAACAAGGGAAATCTTCCATTTAATTATAACTCAATATTTTTTCTATAGTTTCCTATTTTAAGAGATATGCATTTAAATTAGAAGTATAATTAGAGAATGGTTCTCTTTCAGATTTATGATTAAAAATATATCTTTTTGGATTTTCTACAGAAAAAGTCTTGATTACAGTTTAGTTGCTTTCCATTCTGCTTGTCCGCGATCACCAAAGTTGACCTCTCCTGACATTGTGTTACCTTCGACCTTTCCTGTATAAGTCATAGTCATTTCTCCTCTTGGAGTGCTGCGTGTAACTGTCCATTCGATTTCATTTCCCTTGATAGTTCCTTCTGCTGTTACTTCGCCTCCCCTGGAACTGCTCATGGTTACAGTAATGCTTTCTCCGTCTTGGTCGAAGTGAATCTTTGATGTCCTCTCGCCCCGTGGTGTTTCCATGGTCAATTCCCAATCTCCTGTCACATTGATTTCCTGTGCGCTGAGGGAAACCGCCAGCAGTATTAGGATAACGATTGTTAAAAAGGAATGAATTCTAGGCATCTTTTTCTCCTTTATTTTTATTCAACCATCATAATTTAGACGTAATATTTTTGTTATTCTTCCATAAAATATTCCAGGCGTATAAATTGTAGGGAAATAACAAAAATCAATTTTTTTGTGAAATTTTCATTTTTTTTATCGTCATATGTATTGAATAACATGTCAAATTCTTCAAAAAAAATTAAGACGTACAGGCCTGATAAAAAAGGCCACCGGTGGAGACTAAGGGAAAAATTCTTAAAAAGTGGTCTTCATGGTTTCCTTGACTATGAAATCGTTGAACTCTTGCTTACTTTAGGGGCTCCTCGGCGGGATTGTAAACAACAGGCAAAGGATGCCATGAAAAGATTCAAGATGTTGAGAGGAGTGTTGGAAGCTGGGAAGAATGAGCTTCAGGAAATAAGAGGAATCGGACCACACAATATATTTGGTATTAAGCTTGTCCAGGAAGTTTCCCGCCGTTTCCTCAAAGAAAAAATGGTGAGCCAACCTGTTTGTCATTCTTCAAAAGAGGTTTTTGATTTTCTTTACCATTCACTTAGAGATTCAAAACGGGAGAAGTTTAAAGTCCTATTTTTGAATGCAAAAAACTGGATTCTTGAGGAAAAGACTTTTTTTGAAGGGACTGTTGACTCCAGTGCTGTATATCCTAGAGAGATAATAAAGGCTGCATTAAGATATGGAGCATCTTCGTTGATATTTGCACATAACCATCCTTCGGGCGATCCTGAACCATCTGAAAGTGACAAGGAAATCACACAGGATCTTGTATTTGCTGTAAATATCATGCAGTTGAAAGTTTTAGATCACATCATCATAGGTAATAATTGCTATTTTAGCTTTGCCGATCAGGGATTGATCGAGGATTATGAATTCTTTTTCCAAAATTTAAAGAAAGGGCTACAGTAAAAAGAGAAGGAGTTTCTGAATCAGATAAAAATGAAAGTTTCTGAATATTAAAGATATGGACCATATTTGTAAAATCTTCGTTCACAAGGTAAACTCTTGAATAGGAGGTTACAATGCAAGATGACAGGGAAATTAGCAAGAAGTTTGATATGAGGCCGATCGAAGAAATTGCCAGGAAATTGGGAATCGATGCTGAGAATTTAGAGAAATATGGAGAGTATAAAGCAAAAATAGTTCCTGAAAAGGTTTATAAAAAGGGAGGAAAAAGAGGAAAGTTAATTCTTGTCACAGCTATGACTCCGACGCCTGCTGGCGAGGGGAAGACCACGACTACTATAGGCCTCACAGATGCTTTATGTAGTTTGGGAAAAAATGCTGTTGCAGCCCTAAGAGAACCCTCGCTTGGTCCTGTATTCGGAATGAAAGGAGGGGCTACGGGAGGAGGATATGCCCAGGTAACGCCAAGAGAAGAAATAAACCTTCACTTTACAGGAGATATTCATGCTATTACCGCAGCACATAACCTTTTGTCCGCCATGGTAGATAACCGGCTTCATTTTGATGGACCTTCAGGACTACTCGACTGCAGAAGAATCGCATGGAAAAGGGTTCTTGACATGGATGACCGTGTCCTACGAGAAGTTGTGGTTGGCATAGGAGGGCCTTTACGTGGGATAGCACGGGAAACCGGATTTGACATAAGCGCTGCTTCGGAAGTCATGGCTATACTCTGTCTTGCCGAAAATTTGGAGGATCTGAAGGATAGGCTCGCTAATATATTTATTGGGTATTCTCCGGATAAGAGTCTCGTGTTTGCCAGGGAGATTAAGGCTGATGGAGCAATGGCAGCTCTCTTGAAAGAGGCTTTAAAACCTAATATTGTTCAAACTCTGGAAGGAACCCCGGTATTTATCCATGGGGGCCCCTTTGCCAATGTCGCCCATGGTGCTAATTCTGTGATTGCTACAAACATGGCACTGCATCTTTCTGATTATGTTGTGACTGAAAGCGGGTTTGGTTCTGATCTTGGTGCAGAAAAGTTCTTTGATATTGTTGTGCGTACAGGTCATATTCCACCGCCTGATGCTGTTGTTCTAGTTGCAACTATCCGGGCCCTTAAATATCACGGCGGGGTAAAAAAGGATGATTTGAAGGAAGAAAATACTGACGCAGTCGAGAAAGGGTTTGAAAACCTCCAAAAACATATTGAAAACCTTGGAATTTTTGGCATTCCGTTTGTTGTGGCACTCAACAGGTTTCCGTCCGATACAGATGCTGAAATTGAAAAGACGATGGATTTGTGCAGGAGGGAAAAGGCAAGGGCCACCATGAGCGATGTTTACAGGAAAGGAAGTGCGGGAGGACTGGAATTAGCCCGGGAAGTCTTGACTGCTGTCCGGGAGGATGAGAATATCTTCCAATTTCTTTATCCGCTGGATATGCCCCTTCTGGATAAAATCAATACAGTTGCCAAAAAAATATACGGAGCTTCTTCTGTTGCCATGGAAGCGAAAATAATACGTAAAATACTCAGGATGGAGAAAGCCGGTTTTAAAAATCTCCCGGTCTGCATTGCAAAGACGCAGTATTCACTTTCCGGCGATGACAAAACTCTAGGAAGGCCCAAAGATTTTGTGCTTATTGTAACCGATGCTTCACTCAGTTCAGGAGCAGGTTTTGTGGTTGTGTACTGTGGAGATATCATGACAATGCCGGGTTTGCCAAAATCTCCTGCCGCAGAAAGAGTAAATGTGAATGATAGGGGAGAGATCATAGGACTCTCCTAACCTGGATTATTCAGTTTACATGATTATGCAATTATGATAAAAATATGATGTCTTTTCTTCAATCAAATTGGCAAAGGATAACAAGTACGTAAATGATACAAGATATAAAAAATCAGTTTGATTAAAAAAAGTGGAGGGGATCAAAATGACAGAAGATAAAAACACTACAGAGCAAAACTCAAAAAGCAGAGCAATTGAATCTGCCCTTTCCCAGATAGAGAAGCAGTTCGGAAAGGGAGCCGTAATGAAGATGGGACAGAAAGATGCTGCTATTAAAGTGGCTTCAATTCCTACAGGCTCTATAGCATTCGATTCAAGTCTGGGAATTGGTGGATTTCCAAGGGGAAGAGTTGTGGAAATATTCGGACCAGAAGCCACAGGAAAGACAACTCTAGCGCTTCACGTTATCGCAGAGGCACAGAAGATGGGTGGACAGGCTGCTTTTATAGACGCTGAGCATGCAATGGACACGAAATATACGGCTAGCGTTGGTGTTGATATAGATAACCTTCTTATCTCTCAGCCTGATTATGGAGAACAGGCACTGGAGATCGCAGAGGTTCTTGTCCGGAGCGGTGCTGTTGATGTTATTGTTGTAGATTCTGTTGCCGCACTTGTTCCTAAGGCAGAACTCGAAGGGGAAATGGGTGATCCTCATATGGGCCTTCAAGCCCGTCTTATGTCTCAGGCTTTGCGTAAACTGACAGCAATTGTCAGCCGTTCAAAGACATGTTTTATCTTCATCAACCAGATAAGACAAAAAATCGGTTTCTTTCTGGGAAGTCCCGAGACAACATCGGGGGGAAGGGCTTTAAAATTTTATTCCTCATTGAGAATAGATATTAGAAGGATAGCGACTTTGAAAGATGGAGACAAAGTCATAGGAAACAGAGTAAAAGTCAAGATTGTTAAGAATAAGATGGCACCTCCTTTTAGAATGGCTCAGTTTGATATTATCTTTGGCGAAGGCATCTCAAGAGAAGGGGATTTGATTGACTGCGGAATGGAAGTTGGCCTGATTGAAAAAACAGGAACATGGTATTCCTACAAGGGAGAAAGACTGGGACAGGGAAGGGATAATGTCAAGAAGCTATTAAAAGAAAATAAGGAGCTGTCTTCAGAATTAGATAATAAGATCAGAAGAGAGTTAGGGCTTATCCCCGAAGATAAGCAAGAAAAATAATATATTTGCTATCAATCAGAGATTCATCCCGGTAGGAAAAAATTTACAGCAGTACCAATTATAAGGACGCTAAAAAGCATGATACCTATGGCCTTGAGCCCATCCTTGAGCTTTAATTCGCGGAACATAATTACAAAAGTGGCAATGCACGGAAAAAACATTGTGAGGATTACACTACCTGTAATTAATTGCTTTGTTGTAAGGGCAAGAGGTGCGAACATCCCAACTGCAACGTCCTTGCGCAGTATCCCGACAAGCAAAGGCACTATAGTATCTTCAGGCAAACCCCAAAGCCGTGTAACAACAGGTGCGGTAAAGCTGGCAACATACTTAAAAAGGTTGAGATGGTAAAGAATATCAACGACGAAGATGGCAGCTATTACTATAGGCAGGGCCTCTTTTAGGAATCCATATATACGCATCCACAGCTTGGAGAAGAGAGCCTGAAAACTTGGCATCCTGTAAGGAGGGATTTCTATCAAGAGCTCAGGCTTGAAGCCTCTGGTCGTAAACCGCAGTATGATGCCGATGATTATCCAAGAAATAAACAGTATCCCGTAAATAAGTGCAACAGGCCATGCACCGCGGCTGCCCACAAGGCCTATAATCATAGCCTGAAGGGCTGCACATGGAACAGAAATAGAGATCAAAGTAGCTGTGATGAATCGTTGACGCCTGGTTTCAAGGATTCGTGTTGCTATAATCCCCGGGACATTGCATCCCAGTCCAAGCAAAGTCGGTATAATTGCGTAACCGTGGAGTCCAATCTTATGCATTATATTATCCATGAATACTGCCAGACGCGGCAGGTAACCTGTATCTTCAAGCAAGGACAGTACCAGGTAAAAGCTGAATATATAGGGTAATACGGCTCCTAATGGGATAAAAAGGCCTGACGTTAAAAGCCCGAAAGACTGCATGAAATCTATTCTGCCTTCTACGAGCGTCCCTATGAGAAGTGAATGCAGGAAATTCCCAGGACCTAATAGGGTTGAAAGTTTCATCATGAGTGGCTTCCAGGCCACATTAAAAAGGGGTTCTATACCAAAGGGTAGTTTAACCCATGATTGTCCGAAGATTCCTATTTCTCCCCTAATGAGGAACTCTCCGATTGTCCTGATGAACGAAAACGAAAGAGCCAACACCACAAGTGCAGTCAGTCCGCCGAATACCGGATGTACACTCAGATCCTCAAGGCGCTCGCTAAACGTGTGATGGTGGGGATGGAGGGTCTGCACTTCCTCGACGATATTCCCCACTTTTGCCCAGATATCTTTTTCGGAGAGATGTTCGTGTTTTTTAGCTGTCTGTGATTTATTATGATGAGGAATGTGCGGATGGTGGCCTGGATGGGTTGTCTCATTTTTCTCGATTTTTAGTTCCCTAATTTCAAGGGAAAACACTTTCTGTATTAAGTCTTTTATCCCAACGCCTGTTCGGGCAACAGTAGGGACAACAGGGACTCCAAGCCTTTGCGAAAGCTTCTTTACATCGATCTCAATTCCCTTATGCCGCGCCTCATCACTCATATTGAGAGCAATGACAATGGGCTTATCCTGTGCCAGAAGTTCAATTGTCATAGGAAGGTGGCGTTCAAGATGGGTAGCATCCACGACATTGATGATTCGCACAGCTTCATCAATGAGGTCAACGGTTACTCTTGCTGCTGCATCGATGGGCTCAAGGGAATAGGTGCCAGGAGCATCCACTACATCACAGTTTCGCTTGCCAAAGCGCACCTGGCCTGCTGTATAGCTTACTGTCGTGCCGGGGTAATTGGAGGCAATGGTATGGATTCCTGTAATCCGTGAGAACAGCACACTCTTGCCGACGTTAGGATGGCCTACAAGGAGAATGTCAGATTTTATATGGCTAGTTCTGCCGGAGGTAGTTTCAGAGGATGTTTTCTCTTTACCCATCTCATTTTGTTCTGACTACGACCCTGCGGGCCATGCCAAATCCAATAGCAAGTTGAGCCCTGTTAATAAGAACAATAACTGGCCCTCCTAATCCCACTTTTGATATTTTCCGAATTTTCTGGCCTTCTATAACACCAAGAGATCTTAGGCGGGTTTTTCCCATCCTCCCACCAGTTATTGCTATGACCTCTGCTTCTTCATTTGGAAAAAGTTCTGTAAGTAATTTATCGCTCATTTCTCATTGTCTCCTTTAGTTCGTCGGCAAATTTCTTGGATCTTGTCATCTGGTTCTCCAGGAAATCCAAAAGTTGTGTTATTCTATCGAGAGTTTTTTTATTAATATGATGTTCGATTTGACACGCGCTGGATTCTGCCAGTTTTGAAGGCAGTGCGAGAATATTGGAAAAGAGCCTGAAAAGGATCTTGTGACGCGCGTATACAAATTCCGCTTCTTTACGACCTTCTTGTGTAAGTTCGATATGCCCGTAAGGTTCATGCATAACAAGCTTTCTGCGAACAAGCTCTTTAATTGCAGAGTGAACACTTGGGCTTTTCACGCACAACCTCTCAGCAACATGTTTTGTTCTGACAAAAGGGTGGTCCTTTGAACATATAAGTATGGCCTCCAGATAATCTTGCAGGCCTTCAGTAAGTGAGATCATTTTAGTGTTCTCTAACAATGTTAGTTAAACCTAAGTTTAGAAAGAATTTTCCTTTTTGTCAAGAGAATTTTATCCAGAAGTTCCTCCAATTTTTTATCATTTATTTATTGCCAACCCGATCAGGTCAGCCGACAGAGAAAAAGAGGATTGCTTCTTGTATGAGTCTTTTATAGGACAAATCCAAAAACAATGAAAAGAACAATAGAGATTCCTGCTGCCGCCAAAGCATAGGGAAATTGTGTTCTGACATGGTCGATATGGTCTGTCGCGGCAGCCATAGAAGAGATAATTGTAGTGTCGGAAATCGGCGAGCAATGATCTCCAAAAACTCCTCCTCCCAGCACTGCAGCGATAATTAGACCGGAATGAAGACCGATAAGATTAATCATGGGGACAGCGATAGGAATCATGATAGCAAAGGTCCCCCAGGAAGTTCCTGTTGAAAAGGAGATAAGACAGGAGATGAGAAATAGAACAGCAGGGATGATTCCAGGTTTAAGAGTAGACCTAGCTGCTTGTGCTACAAATGGCCCTGTCCCTAGAGATTCGCATGTATCTCCGATAGCAAAGGCCAAAACCATCAAGCTTGCGAGCGGAATAAGCCCGCCGACTCCTTTCATAAAAATATCAGTGATCTCTTTGAGCGTCATTATCCTCTGGACACTGTAAGAAAATGCTCCGACCAATAGTGCCAGAATAACGGACCAGAGAACAGAGACAGAACCTGACCCATTTATCAGATTTCCTTTTCCGGTGATGAGAAGAACAACAGGCATTGTGGCAACCATAGTAGCTACTGGGAGGATCATGTTTATGGCACGAAGAGGAATCCCTGGTTTCTCTTTCATCATTACCACTTCATCAGAAATGAGGGGTTCAGCACCGTCTCGGAGAAGTTTATTTTCCTCCCGTACTCTTTTTTCAGCTTTTTTCATAGGGCCAATGTCTCTCCCTGTCAGAACAACTACTAAAACAAGGATGAGAGCCAGGATGGCATAGAAATTAAAAGGGATTGAAGAGATAAAAACATGCATCGGGTCCTTGACTCCCTGCTGAGCTAACAGCCCGAGGACAAGAGCTCCCCAGGCATTGAGGGGAATAATAATACATTTTGGTGCTGATGTAGAATCAAGTATATAACTTAACTTTTCGCGGGAGATTTTCATCCTGTCGAAAATAGGCCTTGCGACAGCACCCGAGATAAGAACACAGATTGACGATTCAATAAAGATAATAAAACCCAGAAACCAGGCAAGAATGCCTGCCGATTTTCTGGTTCTTACAAGGCCCTTCCCAGTAACTAGATTGACAAAGCCTTTCATCCCACCTGAGTACTGAGTAAAAGTGATGACAGCTCCGATCATGGCACTGAAGAGAATAACGCGTGTGTTGTCCTCATTTTGAAAAACGGCCAAAAGGGCGTTTATTGTATGAATAAGGCCTGCCAGAGGGTTCCAGCTGTTAATGATTGTCCAACCTATCCAGATACCAAGTATCAGCGAAATATAAACATGCTTTGTCTTAATGGCAAGAAAAATGGCTAGAAGGGGCGGAAGTATGGAAAGCCAGCCATATGTATCCATCACGGTTTCTTTTTTTAGAGAGATATAACATTGAAAAATAAAGATGTCAATTCTGTTGTCTTTGATGTCAAAGCAAAATGAAAATGTCCGGTTCTTAGCAACGTGAAAATGTCCGGTTTGTGCTATAAAGAGCAATGAAAGATTTGAATGATGCAGTATTGATATATTTAAACAAAAGAGATAAGTTAAGAAGAGCAATAAAGTAATGGCGGAAACAGGCCCGAAATCAGCTGCAAAATGGGCATTGTCCCTGCTCTATCGCACTGAGTGGGTCATTCTGGACACAGAAACGACAGGTTTGGGTACATCAGATGAGATTGTTCAGATTGCTATCCTTTCCTATGACGGCAGTGTTCTGCTTGACACGTTAATCCACCCCACACAACCCATACCAACCAGCGCAACAGCTATTCATGGCATTAAAGACATTGATGTAAAGAACGCGCCTACGTTTCCTGAAGTCTTCGAACAGCTCAGAAGCATTTTGTCAGGCAAGACTATTGTTATCTACAACGCCCAATATGACCTACGCCTACTAAATCAGACTATCGCAAAATATAACCTCCCCCCACTTAAAATTGACCCTAAATGTGTGGAGTGTGCGATGCTTAAATATTCAGCATGGATTGGAGAACTATGGGAAGACGGAACATACAAATGGCAGAGATTGAAAGGAGGTGATCACACAGCAGTAGGGGACTGCCGTGCAACACTGAGAATTATTAGAGAAATGGCAGATTAATTCCCTTTGAAAAAATAACCGGGATAACATTTTTAAGATGAGTTTTTATAATGGGAAAGAAATCGCTTCTTTTGCTGTTCGTTTTTAATTTTATTCTCATAGGAGCGGGATGGGTTATGGCTTTCTATGCCTATCCCCACCTTCCTCAAAAGATTCCCCTTTGGCTTAATTTTTTGGGGCAGCCAGTTTTTTTAGTAAAAAAATCTCCTCTATTTTTTATATATCCATTGGTACAAGCTCTTTTTATTTTCTTTTTTTTGGCTCTTTTAAAGATTAAAACTTCAAGAGAAATGCCCGCTTATAAAGCATATGCTTTGAAAGAGTTTGTATATTTGACACTCATCTTTTTTAATATGATTTTCATTCATATTCAAAAAAGTCTTATTTTTATTGCTCACCGGATTGGCGAGGGAGTAAATAAATTTTACTTCTTTTCTTTGTTCTGTGCTATTTTTCTTCTGATCCCTTATCATCATATTCGCCGGAAAATCCTGAAAGAGAGCGGGGCTAACTAGTATGATGGATATTGTATTACTTACACAAGATGGAAGGGAATCAAGATCTTTAATTGTCAATTATTTTATATTCGTAATACTGCATTCCTCGCTTCTCATCTAAGATGTATAGTCTATCTTTTTGAATTTTAATGTCATCCACAAAATGCTTTAGTTGAATCTTGCCGAGCAGGGTTCCATCAGGAGCGAATATTTCCAGCAGATACATATCCGTTTCTTTTACTTCTGTATTTCCTTTAACTGACATATTCATGGCCCTTTCTCCACTTGATGACATTGTTGTCATGACACTGGTCTGCACACGTTCATTTTCCTTTATCTGTCTTTTTAGAGTGGCGACCCATATTCTATCTTTATTGTCAACGGCAATCCCGCTGGAACATCTGTTCATTTCTGGCATCTGGATGCTTATTCTACCCCCACTTCCTTTCCTGCTTCCTTTGTTTTTAGGGGAAGTCGTGCTGTAGTTTAACTTTCGGTCAGATCTCCATAGTAATTTTCCATCCGGCGAGTATTTATCAATGCGATTCTGGAAATCAAAAGCAACATATATATTATTGTATTTATCGAGAGTGAAATGAAACTGATTCCCCATTTTATTCATGAGGAATTCCTTATAATCTTTCTGTTCACCGAATTCTTTTTGAACCTTTCCTTCCTGGTTTAGAACTTTTAGAAGTTTGGGCAGGGATTTATCCTTGTCCTCTCCAATTCCAAAGCTGATAAATCCTCCTCCTCCCATGATTATTTCGCCTGACCTGGATATTCTTATAACACCGGGAGGATTCCCTGTCATCTTTATGGTTTTATGCTCTTTGCTGCCAGGTTCCAAAACCTGAATCCTTTTATTATTTGAATCCGAAACATACAAATATCCATTTGAATCAATGTCCAGGGAAAGAGGATATATAAATTCTCCTGGCCCCTGTCCTTTATTTCCTATTGTAGTGATATATTTACCCTCGTGTGAGAATTTCTGGATACGATGGTTGCCAGAGTCCAGCACATAGATATTGCCATTGCTGTCAAAGGCGATATCAGAAGGCATATAAAACAGAACATTTTCATCTTCAGATTCAATATCTCCAATGTTTTTCAGATATTCCAGGGAAACCTTAGGGGTTTTTTCCCATTTACCGATTTCTTCATTATGGATATACCGAACACCGTCTAGCGTTTCAACCTTTTGCGCATAGGAATTTGAAAAAATGAAGAATAGTAGGAATATGATGAGAATGGCCAGATTTAATAATTTTTTCATTTTTTATCCTCCTTCAAATTCTCCTGAATTATTCATAAATTATGCCGACACCAATATTTATTTTCCATTATATCTGCCAGTTACGTTGATTTTTCCTTCAGCATAACATTTAACTCTTTTCCCATGCACTTCTTTTCCTCTATGTTTTTTGCTTAACCCTGTAAAGCACTTCACCAAGATAACCGTCTTCATTGATCAATGCAATATACATGCCGGGTTGGAAGAAAGCCTGTTTTTTTAACATTGGCACAGAGAGATTTTTCAATAATGAGCTTGCTTCCCAGTCTTTATTACTATCACTCAATAACACTGGCGTCTTGTCTCCGGCTATCTTCTCCAGGATTTCTTTTAAGAGCATATCCACCTCTCTTTTTTAGCCTTAATTATTCAGACTAGTAGACCTTCAGATATATAATACGTTTAATCGGGCCAAAAGGTTGCCAATTCTTTGCAATCTACACTCCCAGGCCGCCATATTACAGCAGCTTGACATAAAACAGGGATGTCTGTATATTCAATGGCTTATTATGAAAAAATTTCTAAATACGTAAAAAAATGACCGAAACCTTCAGCCAGCTTTTTCTTCATACTCTCAGGATCCATCCAAAAGACAACCTTATGTCATACAAAAAGGCCGGTCGCTATATACCGATTTCAACCGAGGATTTCGGAAACCAGGTTAAGTGGACATCCCTGGCCCTGCAGAACCTGGGAGTCAAACACGGGGACAAGCTTATTCTCCTTGCGGAAAATGGGCCCCAGTGGATCATGCTGGATCTGGCCAACCTGTGCCTGGGTGGAATAACCGTCCCTTTATACAACAATCTGATCCCTGAACATATCAGGTTTATTATTGATGATTCCGATGCAACCATTGTTGTGTGTTCAAGTCAGGCCCTCTGGGAAAAAGTCAAAATCATAAAAGGTAAACTGAATAAAGTCCGCCACTTCATCACCTTCCAGTCGGAAGCAAAGAAAGGAGTTCTCACTCTGTCACGGCTCCTGGAGAAAGGGAAAGAAATCGCCCGTCTCCACCCAACACTGTTTGAAAAAACCGCCCTCAAGGTCAAACCTAATGATGTCGCTTCTATTATCTATACTTCTGGAACAACCGGTATCCCTAAAGGCACTATGTTGACCCACGCTAATTTATTAAGCAATATCAAAACGGTTTCCGGGCTGGTCGGATTAACGGATAAGGATATCGGATTTTCCTTTTTACCGCTATCCCATGTATTTGCACGGACCGTAAACTACGGTTATCTCTACAGTGGAAGCTCCATCAGTTATGCCGAAAGCATGGACACAATTGCGGAAGACATGCTACAGGTCAGTCCCCATGTCTTTGCCGATATTCCGCGACTGTTCGAAAATATCTACACCAGGGTCATAGATGATATCCTCTCCAGCCCAAGCCTGAAACGAAAAATATTCTACTGGGCAGTAAAAACAGGGAAAAACTATAGAGAAAAACAAAGTCTAAAACAGTCTGTCTTCCCAGGCCTGCGGATAAAACAATTTTTAGCCAAAAAACTGGTCTACTCCAAGATCACAGGAAGGATGGGAGGCAGGGTCAGATTCTGCGTTTCAGCCGCCGCTCCTCTGGCAAAAGATATCGCCGAGTTTTTCCACGCTATAGGGCTGGTCATCCTGGAAGGCTATGGACTAACAGAGACCTCCCCGGCCCTGACGATCAATACCCCAAAAAACCTGAAATTCGGCACAGTTGGCAAGCCAATACCCGGAGTTCAGATCAGGATTGCAGAGGACGGAGAGATCCTGGCCCGCGGGCCTAATATCATGAAGGGCTATTATAAAAAACCGGAATGGACCAGGGAAGCGATTAAAGACGACTGGTTTTATACTGGCGATATCGGACACCTGGACAAAGACAGTTATCTGGTTATCACGGACAGGAAAAAGGACATCATCATTACTTCAGGCGGAAAAAATATGGCACCTCAACCTACGGAAACCTTGCTAAAAATGAGTCCTCTTATTTCCAACGTCGTGGTGATCGGTGACCGGAGAAAATTCATTTCGGCACTGATCGTCCCAAATTTCAGCAAGATAAAAGAATACGCCAGAAAAAACAATATTTCTTATCAAGGACTAAAAGATCTGGTAAAAAACTCCAAGATCATCAAGATCATAGAAGCGGAAGTCGAAAAACACACCAGGGGGCTTTCCGCATTTGAAAAAATCAAGAAGATCGCTCTCCTGGACAGAGACTTTGAAATCGACAAAGGAGAGATCACTCCTACCATGAAGATCAAAAGAAACATCATAGCGCAAAAATACGTCACTTTAATCGATTCGCTGTATTCAGAAGCAAACAGACTGAAGCCCCAAAATAGTATCTAACGTATTCCCTATAACGACTTAAATAGGTTTATTCTTAAATGCCATTCTTTACAAGGTATTTCTTTAAATACCTTGCAGTGTAGGATCTTGCTGATTTCAGGCAGTCTTCAGGCGGGCCATAGACAACGATTTCTCCGCCCATGTCTCCTCCTTCCGGCCCAAGGTCGATGATATAATCTGCGCATTTAATAATATCCATGTTGTGCTCGATGACCACAACCGAATTTCCTTCTTCTATGAGTTTCTGAACGCACTCAAGCAGTACAGACACATCATCCAAGTGAAGGCCGATTGTGGGCTCATCAAGTAGATAGAGTATTTTTTTGTTTTTTTGGTGGACAAGATTAAAGGCAAGTTTGATTCTTTGAAGTTCCCCTCCAGAAAGAGTTGTTGTCGGCTGGCCGAGTCTTAAATAGCCCAATCCTACTTCAGTGAGCGGCACAAGTTTTCTCCGGATCTTCGGGTTGTCCTCAAAGAAATCACAGGCTTCGAAAATGCTCATCTGCAAAATATCGTCAATGTTTTTTCCTTTGTATTTTACCTCAAGAATTTCGTTTTTGAATCTTTTTCCCTTGCAGGCTTCGCATGTTAAGACAACATCGGATAGAAATTGCATTTCTACGATTTGACGGCCAGCACCTTTACAACTTTCACATCTCCCCCCAGGCGTGTTAAAAGAAAAATAACCCGGTTTATAGCCCTGGGCTTTTGCTTCTCTTGTATGGCTGAAAAGTTCCCTTATCTCGTCCATGGCTTTGGTATAGGTTGCAGGAATAGAGCGAGGAGAAGTGCTGAGTGGAGATTGGTCTACCATAATCACCTTATCCACTTGGCTTTTTCCAATAATTTCTTTGAACCCGTATGTGTCTTTCCCGTTCCAGCCTTTGTACAGCACATCATATATAAGGGTGCTTTTTCCGCTTCCTGAAACGCCAGTGATGCACGTGAAAATATTAAGGGGAATTTTGACATCCAAATGTTTTAAATTGTGTCTATAAGCATTTTTGACCGTAACAAATCTTTCGGGAATCCTTCTTTGTTTTGAAAGTTTTATTTCCCTTTCTCCCCTCAGATATTTGGCAGTAATAGAATCTGGATAATCAAGGAAGCTTTTCATGGAGCCAGAGAAGATGACTTCTCCCCCTGCATCTCCTGCTCCAGGGCCCAGATCAATAATGTGCTCTGTTGATTTTATTATTTCAGGATCATGTTCCACAACAACTACTGTGTTTCCGACATTTTTCAAAGATTTAAGTATTTCAATCAACCGTTGGTTATCTCTTGCATGGAGGCCTATGCTTGGTTCATCCAGGACAAAAAGAGTTCCTACAAGAGAAGAGCTCAGGGCAGATGCCAGGTTTATTCTTTGTGCTTCACCTCCACTTAGAGTAAATGTCATCCTGTCCAAGGTAATGTAGTCGAGACCGACCTCCAGGAGGAATTTTAATCTCTCCTGGATTTCAGCGATTAATTTTTCTGAGATTTGTTTTTGAAAGGGACTTAAGGAAAAGTTTTTAAAAAAATCATCAACCTGCCGGACAGTCATCTGTACCACTTGCCCGATAGAAAAGCCGTTAATCTTGACGTTGAGCGCTAAAGAGTTAAGGCGCATTTGCCTGCAGTCCGGACATGGAACATATTTTCTGTAGCGGGCCAGCAAGACTCTTACCTGAACCTTGTATTTTTTCTTCTGAAGCCTTTCAAAGTATCCTTTGACACCTTTGTACCGCCCTTCTCCTTCAAATACAAACTGCTTCCATTCCTTTTTTAAATCTTTAAAGGGAATATCAGTTGGGATCCCCTTTTCTTGGGCCTCAAGGATCAATTTTCTCATTTTTCTTCGGGATGCTGGCTTCGTCCATGGTTCGACAGCCCCTTCTTCAAGAGATTTGTTTTCATCAGGGATAATTTTATCCTCATCAATGACCGCAAGGTCGCCAAAACCTTGGCATGTTGGGCAGGCTCCTTGCGGGCTGTTAAAAGAGAAAAGATTTGGGAATGGTTCCTCATAGATGATTTTACATTTTTTACACTCCAGGCGGTCTGAAAACAGCAGCTTCCCATGCCCTTCAGTTTGGACTTTGAGTTTTCCGTCTCCTTTTCTTAGTGCGATTTCCAGAGAATCAACCAGCCTTTCTCTCTCTCTTCTATCCAGGGTCATCCTATCCACAAGCACATCAATACTTTCGGCCCCTTCGACTTTACTATCATCTATGTTAATAATCCTGTTTTTCTGAAGAATACGGGCAAAACCATCCTTTTTCAGTGCTGATATGCCTTTCTCCAGAGGCCATGAAAAAAGTATCCATATCTTCGTGGATGGAGGAAATCGATAGAGGTCCTCTACTATTGAATCGATTGTATCCCTTTGTACAGGCTGGCTACATTTGACACAGCGGATAGTTCCTATCCGGGCAAAAAGAACCCTTAAAAAATCGTAAATTTCTGTAACTGTAGCAACTGTGGAACGTGGATTTTTTGTCACTGCTTTCTGCTGAATGGCAATTGCTGGGGGAATGCCTTCGATGAGGTCTGTATCAGGCTTTTCCATCCTTTCCAGAAACTGGCGGGCATAAGAAGATAGAGACTCGATATAGCGGCGCTGGCCTTCGGCATAAAGAGTATCGAAAGCAAGGGAGGATTTACCGGAACCAGAAACTCCCGTGACCGTAATGAGCCTGTTCAGGGGAATGTCGAGGCTAATATTTTTAAGATTGTGGACTCTGACCCCTCTTAGTTTAATCATTTCTTTTGTTTTGTTTTGGTCGTCCAAATGCCGGGCCATGAATACACCTGTTATTTCTTTGATGTTATAGATTCATATTATATTAGTGGATTGTTCGATAAATCAAATATTTACTCTCGTCAATAATCCAGTCTATAAAATTGGAAGCAGAATATATTTATATTTGATATAATATTTTACCTTGAATAAGGAGGTCATAATGCAAAAAGGGACGAAGTATGCTTTAATGCTTGGAGCAATTCCTTTTGCTGCTCTAGTTTTTGCCCTTCCTTTGGTGAACCGGATCAGGCCTGTAATACTCGGATTACCATTTATTCTGTTCTGGATTTTTTCCTGGGTAATGCTGACTCCTTTGATTCTTTTTATTGCTTATCTTCTTGAGAGGAAATTTAATAATCCCGGTGAAGGAGAGGATAAGTGAACATAGCGTTGGTAATCATTCTGGCTGTCATTCTTTTTTCCGCACTGCTGGGAATCTTTGCTGGAAGACGGGAAAAGATGAATCTGGAGAACTGGACTGTAGGAGGCCGCCGCTTTGGGATCATCTTGATCTGGCTTCTTATGGCTGGAGAGATCTATACTACGTTTACTTTTCTCGGCGCAAGCGGGTGGGCCTATTCTAAAGGAGCGCCTGCTTTTTACATATTGATCTATGGTACATTGGCTTATACTATTGCTTTTTTTATTCTTCCTGCCATATGGAAGATCGGTAAACGCTACAGCCTCCATACCCAGCCTGACTTTTTCATTAAAATTTATAACAGCCGTTCCCTTGGTATTTTTGTTGCCCTGATAGGAGTCTTTTCCATCCTCCCGTATCTGCAGTTACAGCTTGCAGGGCTGGGCTTTATTGTCGAAGTAGCCAGCAACGGTGTTATTAATTCCAATCTGGCAATATGTGTTTCATTTATCTTGACTTGCACCTTTGTATATACAAGCGGCATCAAAGGAGCTGCTTGGGTTTCCATTATTAAGGATATCATGATGATTGTTGCTGTTGGGATTGTAGGAATTGGAGCCCCCTTAATCTACTTCGGCAGTTTCGGGAATATGTTCCAAACATTGATTGAAAAGATGCCTGAACATCTTATTTTTCCAGGCTCTGCGCCTCATATGAATGTTATATGGGTGATGTCCACAGTTCTTCTGACAGGCATGGGATTCTATATGTGGCCCCACGTTTTTGGGTCTGCTTTTTCAGCAAAGAGTGAAAAAATCATTAAAAAAAATGCTATTATAATGCCTTTTTATCAAATTCCGATCTTGCTTATATTTATGGTTGGATTTACCGCTATTTTGGTAATTCCCGGCTTAGAAAATGGGGACCTGGCATTTCTAACCCTTGTTAACAAAACATATCCTTCCTGGTTCATGGGTTTTATTGGAGCGGCCGGAGCCGTGACAGCCATGGTTCCATCCGCTATTCTCGTTCTCTTTGCCTCAACGCTCTTGGCAAAAAATGTATATCAAGCGGGATTCAATCCTAAAGCCAGCAAGGAAACAGTATTGCGGCTTTCCCGTTTTATGGTAGTGGTAATTACAGCCCTGGCCCTTGGATTGGCTCTCTTTTTTCCAAATGAACTCGTACCCCTTCTTATCTTCGGTTATGATGGTGTCAGTCAATTTTTCCCTGGAGTCATCCTAGGCCTGTTCTGGAATCGTGTAACAAAGACTGGGGTATTTTCAGGATTGATTGTAGGAATCAGTGTGGTTGTGTGTCTTATCGTTGCAGGGAAAGATCCTTTTCTGGGATTAAATGCAGGGTTTGTCGGCCTTGTGGTGAATGCTTTAGTTACTGTGTCTGTAAGTATTTCGACAGGGCCTGGTCGCTGTAAATTGAGGAGTGAAAACTGAATTATCAAAAAAATCCAAAAAACGGAGGTTCTGGATGATGGAAACACTAAAAAACGAAGTGAGAGATTTGACAGGTCAACTCATAGAATGGCGGCGTGATTTTCACCGGCACCCTGAAATTGCATTTCATGAAGAAAGAACTTCAAAAACAATACTTACATTTATGGAAACTCTAGGCATGCCGGTGAGTTCATATGCAAAGACAGGATTAAGAGCTGAGCTTGAAGGAAAACCCGGGGGGAAAACAGTTGCAATCCGGGCTGATATGGATGCCCTTCCTATCACAGAGGAAGGTGATAAAGAGTACATATCAGAAAATCCTGGAGCAACCCATGCATGCGGGCATGACGGCCATATGGCTATAGCGATGGGTACAGCAAAAATCCTGGCCCACAGAAAAAACCAGTTTAGAGGGAAAGTTGTCTTTCTTTTTCAGCCGGCTGAAGAACTGCCTCCTGGAGGGGCGAAGCCAATGTTAAATGAAGGCGCTCTTGAAGGAGTAGACGCTATTTTTGGCCTTCATCTCTGGCAATCTCTGCCAACAGGTTCTATTGGTATTGTGAAAGGACCAATGATGGCCCAGGCTGATAATTTTGAGATTGTTGTAAGAGGCAAAGCCGGCCATGCTTCTATGCCTCACCAAGCTGTGGATTCTATTCTGGCTGCCTCTCATATTATAGTAAACAGTCAGAGTATAGTGAGCCGGAGTGTTAACCCGCTAAAGCCTGTTGTTGTTTCATTCGGAACTGTGAAAGGGGGAACTGTCTATAATATCATTCCACCTGAAGTGAAGTTAACCGGGACAGTGAGAACTTTTGATAGTTCAGTCCAGAACTTGGCGCAAAAGCGTCTTAAAGAAATTGCAAAAATGACTGCAAAAACTTTTGGCGCTGAATCTGAATTTAAATATATAAAGGGTTATCCTCCAGTCGTTAATAACCCGGACATGACGGATTTTGTATTGGAAGTTGTCAAAAAGGTTCTTGGCGAGGATAGGATTAAAGCATTTAATCCTGTCATGGGAGGTGAGGATTTTGCCTATTTTCTTCAGAAATTGCCAGGTGCTTTTTTGTTTTTTGGAATGGGAGATGGAATGGAATTCCCTCATCACCACCCTGCGTTTGATATAGATGAGAGGGCTTTGCCTGAGGCAACGTTGCTTATGACGAATATAGCTCTAGAATACTTAAAATATTAGATATTTGCTATTTTCGATTATTGTTTCGCTCTGATTTTTGGGATATACAAGAACTATTGATCGTACTGCAATCCTAGGTTGAGTTGAGGGGATATAAATACGGTCCAGGTGGGTGACTTCTCCAGGCGTTGAAAAATCATTGGGGCCAACAATGCCGCCGAAATGCTCACTTCTTCCGAAAGCCACATGAAAACCAAGTTTCTCATCCAGAAGAAGTTTGCCGATAGGTTGGATGCCAAAATCTTCGAGCACACCAAAGCCCAGTTCTGCCATGTTTCCATAGGCAGGTTCTCTCCGTAAATGCTCGGCCTCAACTTCGCCTGATTGACCCTGTCCTCGTGCACTTACGGCTCTGTTTTCCTTTATCCTGAATAAAACAACATCATCATTTATCTGGACAGGAAGCACTCCTTCTGTTTTACTCTTCTCTTGAAGTTCGCCTTCGTATGGAACAATATAGGCTTCTCCACTGGGGAGGTTGCCGGCCTGGCCTTTATCTGGAAAACGTCCTGTACTGGCATGTGCCTTGCGGAATCGGAGGTCAAAGAACATGCGGAATGAATCCAGGCCATCGACACTAAACTCCACCTCGGCAGCCTCGGCTCTGTCCAGTTTCTCTTTGATCAGGAGGACTCTCCGGTTGACTTCAGTATAGTCAATTCTGAGAGCAGGGATCATTTCAGGGGAAAATCCCGGCATAGTAGCTGCACGAAAACCAAATTCTTTTGCTGCATTTTTTAATGGAGCTGTAGTTGAATATTGCGTTGGCGCAAGGAATATTTGTGCTTCTTTGAAAATATCCTCAAAGGAAATTTTATTCCCATAGAGATTCAGTTCATCTGCTGTTACAGGCAATCTTTTTTTTATGAGTGTACCATAAGTTGGAAGGTCAGCATTGTTTGAGCCGACATCGGGATAGGCAATCAGCATTATTTTTTGGACTTTTAGGGATACGAGGTGGTCTTTTAACAAACGATACCATTCTTCTGCAAGTGACCGCCGGAGCTTCCAGTTGCTGTGGTCATCTTTTGGATTTCTAGGGATATCAACTAGTATACCGATTGCATGGTCTTGCGAATGGTGGGGAAAAACAGACTTGATTAAATTTACAAGTTCATTTGCAGATAACTTTTCCATGTATATCTCCTTTACTCTCTCCATTTTATAGCAATACAAAGAGGATAAGCAAGGTAAGGCTTCTCAGGTAGAAAAAGACCACAAAAAAGTAGAAGATCAGCGATAAATACTGTGGTCTGTTTGAAATTAAAAAGATGCTTTAATCTTTCAATTTTCAGAAAGAAAGAGGAAATACCCAGGGCAGCTTTAAAAAGCTGCTCTGGATGTCCTTAAATCAAGATTATGAGGTCTTTTTTAACAGCCTTCTTCTTTTTATTCCCCCTTCAAATAATTCATAAAGAATAGGCAGTTGTAAAGCTGCTAAGAAGATAGCATCCACCTCACCTCCAACGTAAACCATAGCCATTGGTGCTAATATTTCCGAACCAGATCCTCCGCTGAATATAAGAAGCGGCAGGACTCCTGCGATTATAACTAATTCCGTTATCAGAACCGGCCTGAGCCTTATCAAAGAGCCCTGGATTACAGCTTCTCTTAAAGGTTTTCCCTCTTTGCGTAGGCTATTATAAAAACCTACCATAATAAAGGCATTCTGAATAGATATGCCAAATAGAGCTATGAAACCAATAACAGATGAGACGTTGAATGTCATTCCAAAAATGTAAATTGCTATTACTCCGCTCATCATGGAAAATGGGACATTTATCATTATGCAAAGAGCATTTTTAAAGGAAAAGAAAATCATCAGCAAAAAGAAAACAAGCAGCCCTACCAGAAGGCTCAAGAATAGCAGTCTGTGAAAACCCCTCTGCTGATTTTCGAACTGGCCGCCGAAAGTAACGTAATACCCTGCCGGCAAGCTAACCTTATCTTCAATAGCCTTCTTTGCTTCTGCTACCCAGCTTCCCTGGTCTCTTTCTGTTACATTGCATATGATAACCCTTCTTCTCTGGACATTTTCCCTCATTATTGTGAGTGGCCCTTCACTCATCTCAAAGTCAGCAAGTTCTTTTAACGGAATCCTCTGGCCGGAGGGACTGTCTACAAGCAAATTTTTAATTGTTTCAATGTCCTTTCTAAATTTTTCCTGAAATCGAATAAATACGGCAAACTTTCGGTGTTCCTCAAGAATATCAGTAGTCTCTATTCCGTTTAATGCCGTCTCAATCACCTCAGATGCTTCAGAAATATTAATTCCATAACGGGCCAGATTTTTTCGGTTAAGTGTTATGTTTATTTGAGGAGTACCTGTTGTCTGTTCTATCCGCAGGTCAGCTACTCCTCTGATATTTTCAACTGTTGAATGTATTTCTTCTATTTTTTGATTCAGAACTTCCAACTCTGGCCCAAAGAGCTTAATAGCAATCGCTCCTTCAATGCCTGTAAGCATTTCTGCCATCTTGTTTTGAATTGGCTGCTCAAAGATATACCGGAGTCCTGGCATTTTATCGAGCTTTGCTCTCATTTCATTTAACATTTCCTCTAGATGGAGCTTCCTCTTTTTCTTCGGTGCTAATTCCATAATATAATGACTGTGATTGACCCCGTGGGCATGTTCTGATTGTTCTGCACGGCCAGTTGTTCGATTAATGGATAATACTTCGGGAAATTCTAGCATTAATTTTTCTACTCTTTGTCCTATCCGATTGCTTTCTTCCAGAGATGTTCCTGGTGAGAGAATGCTGCTCAGTATAATTGAACCTTCGTCCATTTGTGGAATAAATTCCCTTCCGATTTTTGGAATCAAAATAATCATCAGAGAGAGATAGACAATGCCTGTAATAAGAAGGTATTTCCAGCGGTGTTCCAGGCAGAAACTCAGCGCAATTTTATATATTTTCTTCATGAATTTCATGACGACGTTATCTTCCTCAGAAATTTTCTTTTTCTTCAATACTAATGAGCAAAGAACAGGCTGAATAGTTAAGGCGCAGAGCAGTCCTGCAACAAGAGATGCCGCAACTGCAAAGGCAGCAGGAGCAAACATCCTTCCTTCTATTCCGGTTAATCCGAATAATGGCAAAAAGACCAGGATAATAATAAGAGCCGCTTCAAATATAAGATGTCCGACTTCCTTAGCTCCTTCGAGAGTACCTTGGACGATTCCCTTTCCTTTTTGTTGGAGAATGCGGTATATGTTTTCTACCATGATGACAGATGAATTAGCCATCTTCCCTATTCCAATAGCGAGCCCCCCCAGAGACATGACAGTTATGCTAATGCCGAATATTTTCATCATTATCACGGCAAACAGCACCGATATTGGTATTGTAAATGAAGTTATCAGAGCAGACCTTAGATTGCCCATGAATAGTAAAATAACCAGTATAACCAGAATAGATCCCTCTATCATTGACCTTTCCACGTGGCCTATGGACTCCCATATAAGGACAGACTGGTCATAATAGGGAGTTGTCTTTATTTTTTCAGGAAGGGATTTGGCCAGACTTTCAAGAGCATTTTTAACGTTTCGGATAGTAGTGAGGGTGTTTCCTCCATATTGTTTTTCTATGACAACATCTACTACTTCACGGCCATTTCGGCTGGCTATCCCTCTTCTTAGTTTATGTCCCACCTTTACCTCAGCGACGTCTTTAATATATACAGGGACATTGTTCCTTGCTGTAATCACTGTAGTTTTAATATGCTCAATAGTTTTCATTCTCCCAAGGCCGCGGATGATAAATTCTTGAGGACCCTTGAAGAGAAGGCCCCCTGTAGGGTTATAGTTGTTTTCTTCTATAGCTTTTTTGACATCGGATATAGTAACACCGAAATTTTTTAACTGAGTAGGGTCAACCAACACCTGATACTGCTTAATGAATCCTCCAAGGTTGACCACAAAGGAAATACCCGGAACTCCCAATAATCTGTAGCGAATTACCCAGTCGCTTACTGACCTGAGTTCCATAGGGTCGACATCACCTTCTACCACAAATTGAAACACTTCTCCCATCCTGGATGATACTGGCCCAAGAATGGGACTGAGGCTGGCTGCAGGAAGCTGATTTACTACAAGTTCCAGCCGGCTGGTGACTAACTGCCTGGCCAAATAAATGTCTGTTCCCCAATCAAATTCAACCGTAACGACGGAAATGCCCAAACTCGACTCAGAACGCACACGTATCACATGGGGGGCACCGTTCAGGATACTCTCCAGAGGTCTGGTAATTAATTTCTCTATTTCTTCTGAGGGCATTCCATAGTTCTCCGTAACTATGTTTACGAGAGGAGCATTTAAGTCAGGATAGACATCTACTGGCAGACTTAGAAATGTTATTATTCCTCCAACTATGACGACTGCAGTTAGAAGAATGAGTAATAATCTATTTTTTAATGACCAATCGATCAGTTTTTCAATCATTTGAATGTCTCCCTTTCATTTTGAGAAGTGAATAATTCTGATTTTGCATTATCTCTCTTTTTTAATGGATAACACCTAGAGAAATATCTTTATCCGAAAGTTCAGAAAGGATTTGAGAATTTCCTTTGACGACAACTTCATCACCCTCTTTCAATCCGCTGAGAATTTCAATGAGGTTATCAAACCTCGTCCCAACTCTCACAACTTTTTGATAAAAAGAATCTCCTTCTTTCACAAGAACAAGTTTTTTCCCTCCTGAATCCAGCACCGCATCTATTGGAACAACCAAAGCATTTCTTTCTCTACTAGTGGAAATTTTAACATTGGCAAACATACCCACTTTGAGCAGGCTGTCTTTATTAGCCACTTCTGTCCTGACGCATACAGTCCTAGTCTCTTCGTTGAATATATCGGATATGAAGATAACTTTCCCTGAAAATATTTCTTCTGAATAAGCAGGGACCATCACTTCCACTTTTTCGCCTACCTTTATCAGGGAAAGGTCTTTTTCATATATATCAGCATCAATCCATAATGTGGATAAATCCATAATAGTGAACAGGTCATTGCTTTGGTCCACCATGGCTCCAACGATTGCTTCTCTCTTTACTACACGACCACTTATAGGAGTTGAGAGATAAATTGTAGGGTTTATTTCGTGTGTTGTGGCAAGCTTTTTAACATCTTCCTCTGTAAATCCGATAGTATGAAGGTTCTTTTCTGAGGCATTAAGGTTGGCTGTGGCTATCTTATAATCTGCCTCAGAAGATGCTAGATTCTTTTGTGAAGTTACGTTTTCTTTAAATAGTCTTTGCTGCCGCTCATAATTGATTTTTGCCAACTCCATAGATGCATAATCCTTGTAAAATGCAGATTTTGCGGTGGCGACATCCACACTTTCAAGGACCACAAGTTTATCTTCTTTCTTAACCCAGTCTCCGGCATTTACAAAAACGTCTTTTATTCTTCCGGAAAATAAAGGGCCAACGATGGCGACTTTATTCTCATTTGCTTTAACTTTTCCGGTAGCCAGAGTAATGGAACCGATTTTTTTCATTCTTGCAGGTTTCACTTCAATGTCAATAGCTTGAGTTTCTTCAGGGGTAAGTTCTAATGATTTTTCAAGACCTTTTCCTGCTTTTACAAGGCGGCCCAAGCCTCTGCCTTTACCTCCTTGCCCTTTTCCTAAGCCATGTTCAATCTTTTCACTCTGATTAGGTTCTGATTTCTTGACAATCGATTGACGTTCCGTGCGGCTTTGTTTGCATGTTATTCCAGAGACAATGATTGTGATCATTAGGAAAAAATATAGATGTGTCTTTTTCATTTAACTTCTCCTTCTAATTTTTGGCCGATGGATTTTTCCAGAGCAGCCAAAGCTACATCATAATTATAAAGGGCATCAGCATAGGACTTTCTGGCTTCAAGCAGAGTCCTGCGAGCATCGATAAGTTCTATGCTGCCAATTTCTCCCTCTTGATAACTAATAAGAAACATTCTGTAGACTTCTTCTGCCTGGGTTAAGATATCACCTTCGAACAATTTAATCTGATTGTCTGCTGTCAGGGCATTCATATAAGCTTCTTCCACTTCTAATAAGATAGAGTTTTTTATGTGTTCGGCCTCATTATTAATAGAGCTTATATTAGCCTGGGCTTCGGCAATTTCGCCTTTTTTAGGCTGCCAGAAGAACAGGGGAATTGGAAATGACAGAGTGACATCCCACCATTTTCCTTCTCCTACTATATGGTGTTTTGAGACCCCAAGTTCAAAGTCGGGCAAATAAGTCATAAAAGCCTGTTTTTTTTGCAGGTTCCCTTTTTCCAACGAAAAGCTGATTTTTTTCATTTCTGGGCGAAAGGACAATGCTCTTTTTGTAAATTCTTCCAAGTCAAGATTTATAGCAGGCCTTTTCAGTTCGCCCTGGATTTCAAGTGGAGAGTATTTTTTTCTGGCCAGAAGAAAGTTTAAATAGGCTTTTGCCAACTTGACCTCATTGGATGCTTTTTTCACTTCATTGGAAGCTTTTGATGCTTCAACCGAGGCCCTTAAAACCTCTACTTTTGCCACATCCCCAGCATCAAATTTCAACTTGGCTTTTTTTTGAAAATCACTACTGAGTTCCAGATCCTGCTGGGCATATTTTAGTTTTTCCTGATTAAGAAGAAGGCTGTAAAAAGCATTTTTTACTTGCAAAGTAATATCGAGTTTCAGGAGATTCAGGTCTGCCATAATTTCATTAGATTCGCGTGTGGCGATTTTTCCCCTTAGGGATCTCTTCCCTGGGAACTCAACCGATTGGCTTAAGCCAAAATAGGATTCACCGCTGTCCTTGAAATCTAAGAATTTCGTCTGTAAGTCAGAATCATAATTTATAGATGGTTGTGGAAAAGCTTTTGCCTGGCTGACGCGCGCCAGAGATGCCCGGTACTGATGCATTGAGGATAGCACTAAAGGGTTTTTGAGTATTGCAATCGATATGCATTGATCCAGGGTTAATGCACTATTTTCTGACTGTTGTCCTAATAAAGAAATCGAAAAGCACAGGAATGTTAAGGACAGAATAAGTTGTTTTCTTCTCATCGTATAACCTCCTCATGGTTATTACATTATACATAAAATGGGTAGATTATGATTGGAAGGAACAATCTAAATCTTTGGTGGAGAACGTGATGTAGGATCTATAACAAATAGCTGATAATATAGAGAGATCTCAACTGTTTTCAGCATCTCCATGAAAGGAAGCTGGGGAAGGTAGAAAAAGTTTATATTATTTGTAGTAAAAGTTGAATTCAGAAAGTGGCATGCGGGGCAGTCATCATCCCCTATGAGAGTTGTTTCTGTGTGGAAAAAATTTATAAACAGAGTTAAAAGCAGGAAAATAAACAGGAAGCTCACATTAAATATTTTCTTGCTTTTTCCTAGCCTCATTATATTCATATTGCTATAAAAACTACAAAAAAACAATAAAAAGGTCAACCCACTAATGTAAATTAAAGCCTAAGTAAATTGAAAACCCAGGTGTTCCGTAGCCCTTGATCATCTCGTATTTCTCATTAAGAATATTATCGAGCCGTAAGAAAATTTGATAATTTTTAATTAACTCATAGGAAAGCACAGCATTAATCAGAGTAAATCCGGGCATTGTGACCCGTGAGGAAGGCCATGTTGAAAAGTCAAGGTCTTCTCTTTCTCCAGTGTAGATTATTGAAAGGTGGATGCTAGTTTTTTCTATGAAATTTAGATTCAAGCTGGCTGAAAATTTATCCTTGGGTCGTCTTAATAGATATGCGTCTGAGTTATTGTCTTTAGCCTCTGTCCTGTTATAACTCATATTGAGATATAAACCTTCCCAAGGTCGGGCTCTGACAAATAATTCTGTCCCCTTAGATTCTGCTTTACCAATGTTTGTGTATCCTTGGAAAAAGTCAAACTGGATGAGGTTTTTGTAGATATTACAAAAGTATGCAGCACCGAGTAGGAATGTATTCCCCATTAATTGCTGTTCTATGCCGACATCCCAGCCTTTGCATGTCTCTGGATTCAGGTCTTTATTTCCGATAGGCCCCCAATACATCTTTGGCGCATATAGTTGGTAGAGAGAAGGGGATTTAAATCCAGTTCCGAAGGTCATTTTGAGCCTTGTCCCGGTTTTTTTGACAAGGTAGGCAGGCGCCAGACGGAAAGTCATAGATTTCCCAAACTGGCTGTGGTTGTCAAGACGAATACCTACGGTTGCAAAAAACTGCCTGGCAGCTTTGATTTGATCTTGAATATATATGCCTGTAGTGTGTGCTTTTTTGAGCGGAAAAATGTTTGAAGATGGTCCCAATAATCCATCAGAAAAATACTCTGATTCACCCTGTTCTTGCTGATGCTCAATCCCAAGAGTCAATATGTTCGTTTCATGAAGAAAGAGATTATTTTGCCAGTCCAATTTAAGGAATTTGCTTTTATATTGGCTGTTATCAAGATCAAAGGGATGAAGTTCGTCAGTGGGGTTATTATATTGACGTTTATAATCGACCAGTGAAAGCCCTAATTTCTGTTCCCACCTGTTTTTTATCAGAAGAGTACGTATCTGACATTTAAGAAATATGGCATTGTAAGTCTGAGTATTATTCGAGTCATCTCCGTATGCTCCCCCGAAATTGTCGATATCGGTTTGCGTATTGATGGTCCGTATGATCAAGTCAAAATTGAGGTTATCCAGGGGATTGTATCCAACTCTACCCGAGAGTGTAAAGTTGCTGTAGCCATCTTTTTCTTCGTTTCCTTCATAGGAAATGCTTGCAGCTGAGAAGCCTGAGTTTTGGAGATACGAGGCACCCAGAGAATAATGGATTTTTTCTGTGCTTCCGCTGATTGCTGTACTCCCTGAATAAGTCTCATATGAGCCGGCCATTCCAGTGATATTTACACTAAGTTTTCCATTCCCTTCTTTTGTGATTATATTGATAATACCACCAATAGCATCGGAGCCGTAGAGAGTGCTCTGGGGCCCGCCGAGAATTTCGATGCGTTCTATTGCCTCCAGAGAAAGATGGGAAAGGTCACATGATCGAGATGGGGACATGGGATCATTGATCTCGACCCCATCCAACATCACAAGAGTATGTTCTGAATTTGCCCCCCTGAGAAATACAGAAGCTGCTCCTCCAGATGAGCCATTTTGAACAACAGTCACTCCTGAGATTTCTTGTAGGACTTCAATTACAGTGTTTTTCTTTAACCTCTTCAGTTCCTCTCTTGTAATTACCGTCACAGAGCTTGCAATTTCTATGGCCGGAGTCTCGAGGCGAGTCGCAGTGACAACAATTTCATGTTGTAGAGAAACAGTCTTGGATTTTTGTTTTTCCTCTATTTCCTGGCTTTCCTGGGAATAAACGTTAAAGGAAAGCGCTGCAGCGGCAAGGGAAAAGCATAATATTTTTTTCACCATGGCTAAAACCTCCAAACATATTTCCCCCGCCGTATATCGTTAGGCTCTAAAGACTAGCGTTTATTTTTGTGCATTCTCCAGGAGAATTAAGCAAAAAAAAACCACCCTGCCTTCCTCCCGAAGGCGGGTCATATTGGCTTAAGGAAGGTTTCCTGACTTTCGGATCACTCTCATTCCGAGCCTTCCCATTCTTTCTGCAAAGAACAGTGGCGCAATCCGGAATTCGTCACCGATTACAGTAGCGGGGGCTGTGTCCGCTTTTAACGGACTTCCCTGCCCTTTAAACCTTGAGTTTATATTGTCAAAGAAATTTTATGTTCGCACTCTGCTTGACACTTGTCAAGCTGTTTATTTACTAAAGCTCCTCCAATTAATTCTCATCTCTTGCTTTGGGAAGAAAAACTTGCCTACTGTTTTCTTTGACTGCCTACTGCAGACTTGGATCAGGTCAGCTGCTTCTAAAAAACGCAGATTTTGCCCCAGCGAGTCAAATTCGGCTCACTTTCCGGCTGCGCCCTTCTCAGATTTTCAACGCCACTTTCGGGATACCAGAAGGTGAATAAAAAGCGGGCCTCCTACAATCGCTGTAATGATTCCTACAGGCAGTTCAGTAGGTGCCATGACTGTTCTTGCAATGGAATCGCATACTACTAAGGCTGTTCCGCCGAGAAAAAAGGAACAAGGCAAGACTATACGCTGGTCAAAACCACTGAGCCGCCGCACAGCGTGCGGAATGATCAATCCAACAAAGGCTATGGGGCCTACTAGAGAAACCACTGCTGCAGTGGCAAGCCCTCCTCCAATAAAAACATTTCTTTGGACAGTCTTTACAGCAACACCATGGCCAAGGGCCATTTCTTCACCAAGGGCAATGTGGTTAAGGTCATTTGCATGGAAGATCAGAAGCCCCAACCCAGGGAAAATCAGAGGACAAAGAGGAACAAAGTCTCCATAACCTACAATATCGATGCCTCCCATCATCCATCTCTGAAAAACTACTAACGCCTGGGGGTTTGCAAGGTAAGTGATGAGCAGAATTATTCCGCTGCAGATGATGCTTATAGTAACGCCTGCAAGGAGCAGTGTATATACAGACATTCCTTGTGGGCGTCTTGCCAGGGCAAATATCAAATATAAAGCCAATGCAGCCCCTATAACCGCAAAGATTTGGACTGAACTAAGTGGCCCCCAAACTATCCATAAAGAAGGCATGGAAATCGCAAGAAACGCCCCCAGGGAAGAACCCCCGCTGATACCAAGCGTGAAAGGTTCAACCAGCGGGTTGCGAAAAAGGACCTGAAATGATGCTCCCACAACCGAAAGTGCACCACCAGCCAGTAAAGCCAAGAGAACTCTGGGTATACGCTGAAACCAAAATATGTCCCCCTCTGGATTGTGATTGCCCTCTATAAACCCCAGCACATTAGAAGGATGAATCGATTCGGGCCCTATCCACGGCGTAATAATTGCCACAGAAATGAATAGCAAAACATAGAGGGTTATTCTTTTCCCTTTCACTTTATTTCCTTGGCTAAAACGCGGGGTAATATCATTGGACGATCGGTTTCAGGATGACGCCCTGTCAGTATTACTTCCCCGTATACGAGACGCATGGTCTCTTCAGTTAGAACTTGACCAGGAGTACCCATGGCAATACACCGGCCTTGCTCCAAAAACATAAGGCGGTCACTGAAGAGAGATGCAAAGTTAAGATCGTGAGTCACTACAGCAATACCCATACCGTCATTTGCCAGGCTTTGAAGCAGCCTGAAAAATTGAACCTGACGGTGAATATCAAGCGCGCTTGTAGGTTCATCCAGGAGCAGGACTCTTGGCTGCTGTGCGAGTACGGAAGCAAGAAAAGCACGCTTCCGCTCCCCCCCTGATAAACACGATAGGTGGCGTTTGCTCATGGTGTCCATTTCTGTGACCTTAAGACTGTGCTTGACTGAATTAAGGTCAGATTGGACAAGGGAACCAAATGCTTTTGTGTGAGGATAACGTCCCATGCGAACGATTTCTTCTACAGAATAGTCATATTCACTTGTCAGTTCTTGGGGCAGGTAGCCAATCTGCCTTGCTATAGACCGACGGTCCAATTTACGAAGTTCCTTGTGCCCCAAGAGAACTGTTCCCTGAAGAGGTGACAACACTCCTGCAGCAATGCGAAGCAGAGTGCTCTTTCCAGAGCCGTTAGGTCCAATTATACCCAGAACTTCACTTGGAGAGATGTTGAGCCGCTCAAGATTAAGTTCCCATGCAGAACCAGGGAAGCAATGATGGATGTTTTTGAGTTCTATTATTGCACTATTCATTCAATGCCTCTGGATGAATAATCGCAGCAAATCGCAGTGCGGTTTGAGCAATGCGGATGCCTGGAATTTGAATAAAATCGTCTGACAGGAAATAGATATGATTCGTCCGAACAGCAGGAAGAGATGGAAGTCGCTTCCAGTCGTTTTTGAGCAACTTGAGTTTTTCTTCGGATAAATCTTTGGGGCAAACTTCGATTATTACGTCAGGTTGGCGTTTCAGGAGAGATTCTTTGGATATCTGGGGATAAAGTCCTGCTGCATCTGAAAAAATGTTTTTTCCGCCTGCAATTTCAATCAGTTCATGAAGAAAAGTCCCCGGGCCTGTTGTCATAAGGCCGGTCAAATCTCCTGGCGTATGGCCCAGGCACAGAAATATCTTCCTAGCCGGACGTTCAGCAGTCCTGGACTGTATGGATGCTAGATCGTCTCTCATTGTTTTTACCAGTTGAACCGCCAGTTCTTCCACATTTAGTTCTCTACCAAGTAGAATAATAGCATCAGGGATATCCCTGAGCCTGTCGATTCTTATTGAAATGAAGCGAATGCCCAACTCACGGCAGAGCTTGGCTACAGATTCATGTTTACCCTGGGTTATTAAGAGATCTGGCTTGAGTTTTATAATCCGCTCCCTGTTTGGATTTATCAACCCTCCAATTTTCGCTTTCTCTTTAACTTCTGGAGGATAGGTGCTGAAATGGCTTACACCGACAACTCTATCCCCGCACCCAAGTGCAAATACAATCTCAGTAATTCCAGGAGAAACGCATATTATTCGATTTGCTTTTTCAGTCGTTTTGCGCTGTTGTGCTGGCTTGGTGATTGTCTGCTGTGACTGGGATCGTCCATGTTCAAGAATTGAAAAGAAGAGGGAGAAAATAAGGCCTATACCAAAACATATTAATACCAAAAAAATTGTTTTTTTTTGCATATTCAATGTTTTGGTTTTACTCCTTTATTTTGTTTTCGCAGAAGATTTTTTTGAATGATTATTACTTCAATATTTATTTTTGTCAAGAAAGCGTAACGCAGATGAATTATTCATAATAATAAAAAGCTACCGATATCTAATGAAAATCGGTAGCTTAACAGGGGATGGATTAAAAGAATAGATAATCTATCTTAAATCCCCCGAAAAAAGGAGTAGTAAAAAGGAGGGATCTTTTCATGCTAATGGTTTCAAGACATACTAAATCATCCATTTCATATATTAATACGTTGAAAACAGTGAAAAAGTTGCAAGAAACAATAGAAAAAATCTCAATTATTACCAATTTTCATGAAAATCAATAAAATAGGACTTTAACCTTGATATTCGGAATTAACCAATGAAATCGACAACTGGTCAAAGAAATAAGAAAATTTCTCTTTTTTGCAGCAAATATTTGATAAAAAAGAAGTTAAGAAATATTCTTACGAGATTCTCTTTTTTTTATTCCCCTTTTTGAACTTAATATTCATTTTACCATATTTTATATCCTAATTTCAACAACTTTTTTTTAATATATTAAAATCTATTGTTTTAGACCTTATTCTGCACGTTTTTCCCCACAATTTCAGCTATATTTCCTTTTTTTCCATGTAAACGAAAATCTGGCGGCTAACTATGAGGGAGTCATGAGGAGAACCAATGTGGATGGGGGAAATTGAGATATTTCATGACCTCATTCATCTTTTTCTAATATTGATGAAATGACATCTCTTACTTCCTGCATCTTAAATCGATATATTTTTCTCAACCTCCCCAAGTTCTCGTTGAGAGGAATATTTGTAGGAAGGCCTAACTTGTCTGCAATTTTTCTGGCGGGGATCCCGGTTTTACTTTCAATATCATAAAAAGTCATCTGTCCTGTGATAAGAATACCAGAAATATTGACATCCAGTCTTCCCTTTGTCAATTTAGGTTCATCTATATGGTGCTGTTTTTCTTCGCCTTTTACCTCTTGCTTCTTTGATATCTCTTCCTTTTTTACGGAAGGAGGCAAAGGGATGCTGCTGCGTTCAACAGTTGGCTTTTTCTCTGGGAAATCCTTTTTTGTTTCATTTTGTCTCTTCCAGCTTATTCCTTCTCTCATCCCATACCCTTTATAGGCAGGTGAGTTTTTTTGAGAAAATACCCATGAAAGGAAGAGCACCATAAAAGAAGCGGCTACTGTAATAATTAACATGGTGCCCCATCTCTTTTTGAAGAGGTTTCGAGCTTTTTGTTTGATCCAGTTCCAGTTGAGAACAAGGTGAACCACGACAAGAATAGTGAAAGTAATAGAAAGATACAGGTGGATATTTCCCCATTGGTGCCTGTGAAGACCCAGGAAGAATTTTTCGGTTTCTTGACCTGTAGGCCCCTCAGCTAAGACAAAGCCCATAAGAAATCCGATTGAGGCCAGGCTTAAAAGACAAATAAAAAGAAAACTGTCCACAAGATATTTCCAATCTGCTTTTTTCATTTTAAATCTCCTTCCTTTCGTACGGTTTGATTTTCTATATTTCTTTTTTGATTTTCAATTGAAATGTTCTTCTATTTGGAAGGACAAACAACTTGAGGCCTGGGATCTGAATGTTTCTTGTCGTTATTCATTCAATTATAATTTCCTTTCCGACCCCAATATCGATATAATCATCTTTGTACTCTTTAGCGAAAAGCCTTCTCGCATCGTCTCCCGAGCAGTGGCAGAGTCCTGTCTTCTTGACATTAATAGATCGAAATACCCCAATGATCTCTTTTATTTCCGCATTTTCAAAGCCAGCCAAATGGAATCCCCCTAAAACCATGAATATATCTTTTTTAAACAAGTCTTTAACTATAGTAATAATATTAGCGATGCGTGGATGGGAACAGCCTGTCATTAAAACAAGTCCTTCATTTGTTTCTAGAACCAAGGATTGTTCATTAATCCAGCCTGTAATCACTCCTGTCGTATAGGCCCCTTCGCATATTTTTCGTAACTTTTGGACATCTATAAAATTGGCTCCCATTTTTTTGATTGATTTTTTGAAGTTCGATGAAAAGAATGCAGGAATCCATACCTCGATTTCAGAGTTTTTTTCAAGAAGTGACTCTAACCCACCAGTGTGGTCTTTATGGTCATGGGAAAGGAAAACTACGTCAATATTATCAGGAAGGATTCCCATCTTTTCCATGTTAGAAAGCAGTATATTTCCTTTTGTTCCTGTATCGAAAAGAATGCTTTTTCCTAAACCGCTTATGAAACAGGAAAACCCCCAATCAGGTTTTAGAATCTCATTATATGGATTATTGTCATAGACAATTCTCATACTCAATGTTTGTTTTTTTATCATGTCATTTTCTTAGAAATATTAATCTCTGCGGCAGCGATTTCCAGTTGAACAGGGCGGGATTTCACAGCGCTCGGTTCTGCCACAGCAGGTCAAACCTTTTAAAGACGAAGATGATTGAGATACTTTAGATGGGGCAGAAAATATTTTCTTGAGGTTTTTGCTCCGACAGTGAGGGCAGGATATGTCTGTTTTCTGGTGAATTGAGCGGAAAAAAACCTCAGTGATTTTCCCGCATTCCTGACATTTAAATTCGTAAATTGGCATATTAACGGCCCATTTTAGCCCCACAGTTGGGGCATGTTATCTGATAACATGGAACTCCTGTCTGGTGTTTAACCTTGGTTCCACAGGAGGGGCAGACACAGTAATCGCCAGGGCCTAAGCCTCTCACGCCGCTCATGCGTCCTCTTCTGCCACCACTGCCTTGTCCTCCTCCTTGCATGTTATAACCCCCTAGATCAATTGTAATCTTCCATGATCTTTTTGTCTTCCTTCATCAGATCTCCAGCAAGCTCCTCCAAATTAGATTGTTTCCAGAAGGACAGCTTCTTGTGGGCTTCCAGGTATTTCAGTGGAATTGGATGGGTTCCTATTACGACAGGCAGGCTGTAATAACTTTCGATAAATTTCTTGAAATGGCTAATACGTGGGCACGGAGGGTAACCGACGACCAAGCCTGTAGCAAGATGGATAACCTCAGCACCGTTTTTTATCATTTCTTCCGGAACATATTCGATGTTTCCACCCGGGCATCCTCCGCAGTAGGAGTAGCCGACAACTTCTACAACTTCATCTTTAGGATAGAGGGAAAAGGTTCCTACCCTTTCTCTAATAGATCTAAAGCATTTCCCTCCGCCACAAGCCTGGTAGCGGCCGCAAATTATGATCCCAATTTTTTTCATGGAGACTCCTTTATAAATAAAAATTTAAACTAATCTGCTTTTATTATTTTTTCAACGACCTTGATAAAAGCTTGGCTTGCTTCAGAGTCAGGCCGTTTGTCAATAAAAGATTCTCCTTCATCCCCAAGGGTTACAATCTGGGGATCAATAGGGATTTTGCCCAGGAACGGGACTCCTAATTCTATAGCAGCCCTTTCTCCTCCGCCCTCTTTGAAAAGATCTATTTTTCCCCCGCAGTAAGGGCATGTCATACCGCTCATGTTTTCAATGATTCCTAAAATTTTAAGTTTAAGCTGCCTAGCGAATGCAATAGCTTTCTTTGAGTCCATGATGGATAACTCTTGAGGTGTTGTGACAACAATTGCTCCTGTTGCAGGGATAAGCTGAGCAACTGAGAGAGGTTCATCACCAGTGCCTGGAGGGGAATCAATAATCAGCCAGTCCAATTCTCCCCAATCCACATCTGCTAAAAACTGCTGGATGACTTTCATCTTCATAGGCCCACGCCAGATAATAGGAGTATCAGGATCCTGGAGAAGGAATGCCATTGAGACCACCGAGAGATTAGTATTTACTGCTACAGGAATAATTTTCCCATCAGGTGCAGCGTTCAATTTTTTTTGTTCAACTCCAAGAATTTTGGTCAGATTTGGGCCGTGAATATCCACGTCTAAAATACCTACTTTCATCCCTTTACTGGCAAAAGCAAGAGAGAGATTTGCAGCAACAGTGCTTTTACCTACTCCGCCTTTACCGCTGAAAACGAGGAGCCTATTCTTGATTTTATCGAGAGTTCTGGAGATTTTTTTTTCTTGTTCCTTAATTTCTTGTTCTCTGATTGATATCATTTCTCCGCTTGTCGGAATTTCAAGATAGCATCTTTTACATTTCCGTTTATGCCTGTTATGATTTTAATCCCGGATAAATTAAGAACCCTTTCTGCATTTGGGCCGCAATTTCCTGTTAAGACTATATTCACATTTTTACTTGCGATGAGCTGGGCTGTTTGGATGCCGGCCCCTTGAAGTGCTTCTTTGCTAGGATTTTCTAAAGCTTCAACATCCATTGTCTCAGGGTCAACTATTAAGAAGTATTGAGCCCTTCCGAAGCTCGGATCGACCTCTGAATCTAAGTCCATTCCTCTTGAAGTTATGCAGATTTTAAGTTTTTCTGGATGCTGTCTATGTTCAGTATAATACCTGCTCCTGGGATGATCTTCTGGTTTATCAGCATGTTCGCACATATCCACACCTGGTTTTAGATCCTGGCTTATAATGTCCTTGATGACTTTGTCAATCGGACCCTGTACACCAATGATTGTCTTAATATCATTTTGAGCAAACAGGCCCTGTGCCCTTGGACCCATTCCTCCTGCGATGATATAGGTTACACCTTTATCAGATAGGTATTTCGGTAGAAATCCGGGTTCATGTCCCGGGTTAGGAATTTCTTCTGTGTGTAAAACCTTCCCTTCTTTGATTTCTGCAATTGTGTAAGAGGCACACCGACCGAAATGAGGTGAAACATATCCATTGTCTGTAGAAATAGCGATCTTCATTCTAACTCCTAGAAAAGTAATTTTATATCGCTATTCTATTTCTTTTTCTCAAGCTCTGCAATTTTTTTTGTTATATCTTTCATGTACTGACTAATGTCCTCTGCTTGCTTTTTTAAGTATGAAAGTTCTTCTTCAGAAGATAGACCTGTCATGTCCGGAGCAGCCTGATAGTATCCTTCTGGTTGAGGAGGAACTGGGTAGTCCGCAAATCTGGCTCTGCCCCAGCCCATTCCTAGTCCTCGTCCCATGCCTCTTCCAAAACCTCTTGCAAACCCCATTCCTCGCCCGTAACCAAAACCTGGTCCCGGGTTCATATAACCTGGAGTGGGATAACCGGCACAGTACCCCATACCTCTTCCTGTCATTGGGCCGTATCCCATTGGTCCTGTTCTGTCTCCTCTTGGCATATTACTCACCTCCTTTACTATGCTAATTTTATTTACAATTCTTACACAAACCATAAAATGTTAGGTTATGATCTAATACTTTAAAATCGTATTTTTTAGAGAGAATATCTTCAGTTCTTTTTATTAATTCCAAGTCTTTATCTATGAAATCGTCATAGTCAATTATTTTCCCGCACTCTGTGCAGACAAAATGATAATGTGTCTTCTTTTTTTCGCCTGATTTAGATTCGTATCTGCTCTCGCCCGGCCCAAAAATAAGCTTATTTATAAGTCCCATCCGAACCAGCAAATCCAAAGTGCGGTAAACCGTTGTTAGTCCAATTCCAGGATAAAACTTATAAATGGCAGTATAAATTTCCTTGGCGCTCATATGTTTTGACGTCCGTTTTAGGAGATCAAGGATAGCTTCACGTGGTACTGTCCATCTGGAGAAATATCCTTGATGTCCGCACCGCCAGTTTCGTGGGCCAGGCATTTTTACCTCTCTTAACGATAATGAAAATCATTTTCAATAATAATATAGTGGTTTTATCGCAGCTTGTCAAGTAAATAAATTAAGAAGTTTTAAAGCCAGTTGATATTGCGGATTGTCATCATTCATGACTTGTTATATACTCAGAAAAAAGAGGCTAAGAAGAAATGTCAAATATTTCAGATAAAGAGGCAAAGGCTGGCCTATATGTAGAACTTCCCAAAATCGAGACTTTTTCCAATCAGTTTCCTGATTATGAGATAAAGATAGATATCCCTGAATTTACTTCAGTTTGTCCGATAACAGGCCTACCGGATTTCGGGACGATAGTCATTCGTTATGTACCGAAAGAGCACTGCTTAGAGCTCAAATCGTTAAAGATGTACGTGTTAGCCTATAGAAACCTCGGGATATTTTATGAAAATGCAGTCAACCGTATTCTTGACGATGTTGTTGAAGCCTGCAAGCCTGTGAAGGCTTCGGTTGTCGGAGAATTCAACCCGAGAGGCGGAATAAAATCTGTGATCGAAGCTCATTATCCCAGAACCGAATAGTGGGTCAAAGCCGAAATTGAGTTAAAGATAAAATAGGAACTTTAGCTGGAAATAATTTTTCTAGTACAGAGGTTATTAATTTGTCTTCGTTATAGAGCAGTACAATTAATAATTAAGTATTGAATATCTTGAAATTTCCGATTTTGATTTTTTGTAAATAATAGGCTATTGAAACTCCAATAACACCAAAACCATATTTAATACTATGTTTTAAGTTTATTGATGAGACTTCTTCAAAATATTTTGTTGGACAAGTTATTTCACCTATCTCATATCCGGCATAAAAAATTTGAGCCAACATCTGATTATCAAAAATAAAATCGTCAGAATTAATATCATAATTTATTTTTTCTAACACTTCGCGCGAAAAAGCCCTATATCCAGTATGATATTCAGACAATTTTTGTCCCATTAAAATATTTTGCCAAAAAGTTAATAAACGATTTGCAAAGTATTTATAAATTGGCATACCTCCTTTTAATGCACCTTTCCCAAGTATTCGCGAACCTATAACTACCGGATAAACATTGTTTGCTATCAAGTAACACATTGACGGAAGCAATAGTGGAGTATATTGATAATCAGGATGAAGCATAACAACAATATCTGCATTAAGTTCTAATGCTTTTTTGTAACACGATTTTTGATTTCCGCCATAACCTTTGTTCTTATCGTGCTTGATTATATGTTTAATTCCTATTCTTTTACCAACTTCAACAGTTTTATCGCTACTTAAATCATCAACCAAAATAACTTCATCAACAAAATTAAAAGGTATCTCGTCATAAGTTTTTTTTAATGTTTTCTCTGCATTATAAGCCGGTAGTACAACAGCAATTTTTTTGTTATTTATCATATTAAATATTTTTTTTGTTGAATAAAATATATTAACAAAGCTAATCTAAATTATTCCGATAAATTAAATACCTATATTAGTAATAAATAAATGCCATTTTATTTCACTATGTAATATTTTAAACCATATTGTAAAATTTTTCTTTGTCAATGTCTTCTATTTTATTCATGATGATTTTAGCTTCTTTCAGACTGCCTATTTTCAGGTAACAACTGGTTAATTTGTTTAGGCATTCTGACCGTTAAAAAAAGAGCGGACATAAAAACTCCTAGCGGAATCCATAAATCTTGTGCATTTGAACAGATAGTCTAATATTTTTCAATCCGGCATTTAAAGCATTCCTTAAGATTCTCATTCCGAGATTTGCGCTCCATTTCCTGTTTGATTGTGGTTGGAGGAGGATTGGGATTTTATCCGGGAATTTACTCCTAAGATTCTGTATTATATCAAGATTTAATCCTCTTGTTACAACGAGCTTAAGTTCTGCTGCCTTTTGTCTGTATTCTGGCTGAAAGAAATATTTATCCGGCTTAGGAGAAACAGTGTACCAGTCAACAGCCAGTGGACGGTAAATCGTGGCATTTGTCTCAATTTGAATATTGAAACCCACTGTCTTCAACTCCCTCACAAGCCCCCCCACATTTTGCAGAAGAGGTTCCCCCCCTGTAAGGCATACCCATTTTGCAGCAAAACGCTGCCGGATTTTTTTTACTGCTTCCAGGATTTCAGCAGTACTCATCTTCGAACCCCCTCCCCAAGCATACTTTGTATCACAGAACGAACACTTAAGATTGCATCCTGAAAGCCGGATAAAAATAGTGGCTTCCCCCTGCCGGAGGCCTTCTCCCTGAACAGAAGAGAAAATTTCAGTTATCTTCAGAATATGTGGCTGAGGCATCCTCTGATTCCCAGACAGTTACTTCTTTTACAGGAAAGTGTTTTCTCAATTCATGATAAAAGTGACGGGAGAGATTCTCAGCAGAGGGGTTGAAATCATACACTTCATTTAAAAATGTATGGTCAGGCAAGATTTTGTTCAGTTTCTTCTTAATTTCCGTAAAATCAATTCCTATACCAGTTTTGTCCAGTCCTGTCACTTTGACCATGACCTCTACTTGAAAAGTATGACCATGAATTTTTTCGCATTTACCGTCATATTCTTTTAAAAAATGGGCAGCTTGAAATCTGTCCTTGACTTTTAATATCCAACTCATATTTTCCCTTCCTTTTTGAGTCTTAATATTAGAGGGTCGCTTAAGCCGATTTCTCCCCATGCATTTTGGCGCAGTAGGCAGGAAGAACACTTTAAACAGGGGATCTCTTCTCCAGAGTAACATGATATAGAGTAGGAATAGTCAGCACGGAGAGCCAATCCTATTTTTATTATTTCTGCTTTTTTCATTTTACAAAACGGCGCTAGGATTTTAAGGTTTTCATTGCTAATAGAAGCCTTTGTCCCCAGGTTTATTGCCTTTTCCATGGCTTTCGCAAAGGATTCCTGTGTGTCAGGATAATTGGGTGAATCAATGACATTAAATCCACAAATAATATCTTTTATGCCTTCAACCTCAGCCCATGCTGCGGCTACAGCAAGGAATATTCCGTTCCGGAAAGGAACATAAGTTGAAGGAGGTCCTCCTGAAATCTCATTGACATTTTCAAAGTGCGGCAGAGGAAGTTTATCATCAGTTAAAGAAGACCCTCCTATCTGTCTTAGGTTTAGATAAAGAATCTTCTGAGGAACATTGTGCTTTTTAGCTATTTTTTGTGCCATGAGAATTTCAATACTGTGGCGCTGGCCGTAGTCAAATGTAAGCGCAAAGGTTTTTTCATATTCGTTAAGCGCCCAGAAGAGAGCTGTTGTTGAGTCTATGCCTCCAGAGAAAAGAACTAAACATTGTTTCATTTTAAAGATTCTATTCATGATGATAAAAGATACGTTGTATTTTTTCAAGGCTGCTTTACTTGAGTTTCTCTTTTTGCAATACTATATGCTTTAGTAGCTCATGAATATATCCTATGTTTCAGAGAGCAGATAGATGGAAAAAGATAAAGAGAGTCACGGTTCGGAGAAAGGCTATAAACTTCTTTCTTTAGTGGAGGAAGGACGGGATGTTACTGTTCGTGACGATCTGTATGATTTTCTGTGGGTTCTGGATGCAGTCAAGCTTTGCCGAAAAAAAGGTTTTCGTTTCCGCCTTATTGACTCCGGCCGACTTGATTATCTCCAGCTTGAAAGACTTGCAGGGGAAGGAATAGATTTTTATACTTCGGACGAAGTGAAACGCAGTGTTCAAGAACTAACCGTTATCAAGAAATCATTAAGGAGAAGAAAAAACTTTATTGCTTTCTTTTGCAATGGTGATCTAAAGACAGAAAAAGAGACAGATTCTTTAAGCTATTCTGATTATTTGGAATTAGCAAGAAACGGGATCTACCTTTATCTTACCAATAGAGAAAAGGAGCGGGATTTTTCTGGATTCAGTGAGTTAGCTCGTCAGTGCAAGAAGCACAGAAGCTGGCTTGTCTACTACCACCACGGACCATTAGACCCCTCTATTATGGAACTCAGCAAAAGCGGAGCTTGGATTCACCTATCTGACGAGAGCATAAATGAGGCCAAAGACTTAGATATAGTGTTAAATATCATAAAATCAGCCAGATCCTCCAGGGCTAATCTTGTCCTTTACTTAGAGAAAGGATTAGAGCTTTCTTATTTAAAGGATATACATAAAGCCGGAGCTTTTGTTCTCTTCAAGTCTCCCCTCTTTGAAAATGACTCTCCTTTTAAGCCCCTGGCGGAAAAAGCTGGAAAGAGAAAATTGGATGTCAGGGCTTATTATCTTTATTCCAAATTTATGCTTTAGCCGCCATATTCCCCAGAAATACAGCAAAACAAAAAGCAGATGAATTTGAGGGGATGGAGGAAGCGACATTGAAAGATTTAGCCTTTACGAGTCGATCTTCGAGGGAACCAGACGAAGTCGGGCGGGCCTGATGGATGTGTGAGCACTGTATAATCAAAGAGGCGGTGTTAATGATGGCTCGGGGATATCATTGCGGTGCTTAAGATAAACACGCGGAGTTCCAGCAGAGCCGAGAAGATCGGGGAGGAAATGGCGTTAAAAATCTTAGTGAAGCGCAGACATGCCCTCAAATTCATCTTATCTAAATAATTTATCAGCAATTTTTATGAATAATTCAGGTAATATATCGTTCCCTATTTGCAGAATCTGCCTGAGTTGTGATAAAAATTACATAGGAGATAAAAATGGGAAATAACATTAACAGAAGAGAATTCATAAAAAAAAGTGCCCTGGCCGGCCTGACTGTTGCTTTGGCACCTGAATTTATGTTGGGTAAAGAGCAGAAAAAACGTAAAGTAAAAATAGGTTTAATAGGTGTCGGGCTTAGAGGATGCAGCCATTTGAGGAACATCCTCGGAAGAAATGATGTTATTGTCCCTGCAATTTGTGATATCGACCCGGAAAGAATAAAAGTGGCCCAAGCCTTGATTGAAAAAGCAGGAAAAAAGAAGGCCGATGCCTATTCGAGTGGAGATTTTGCTTTTGAGAAAATGTTGGATCGTGATGATATTGAAGGTGTGATTATTTCTACACCATGGTTATGGCACACAAGGATGGCTGTTTCAGCTATGAAAAAAGGGAAATATTCCGGAGTGGAAGTCTCTGCTGCAAATACAGTCCAGGAATGCTGGGACCTTGTTAATACATACGAAGCAACACATGTTCCATGTATGATATTGGAGAATGTTTGTTACCGTCGGGACGTTATGGCAGTATTAAACATGGTGAGGAAGGGAATTTTTGGAGAGCTGATCCACTGCCGGTGTGGGTACCAGCATGACCTCCGTGGCGTTAAATTTTATCCAGGTGTCGAATTCGGGGAAAAAGGAGAGCATGAAGCAAAATGGAGGACAGCGCATTCTATAAATAGAAACGGCGATGTCTATCCAACGCATGGGATCGGACCTATTGCGAATTTTCTAAATATAAACAGGGGAAACAAGTTCGTTTCTCTAACTTCCACATCTACAAAGGCACGCGGCTTGCATAAGTATATTGTGGACAATGCTGGTGAAGAGCATCCGAATGCCTCAATCAAGTGGAAACTTGGCGATGTAGTTACCACCGTCATTTCTACAGCAAACAAAGAGTCAATCGTTGTAACACACGACACCAACTCTCCACGCCCTTATTCTCTTGGTTTCAGAGTGCAGGGAACAAAGGGGATTTGGATGAAAGATGGTGACATCATCTTCATCGAAGGGCGAAGCGAACATCACAAGTGGGAATCTTCTGAACCTTATTTAAAAGAGTATGACCATCCACTGTGGAAAAAGTTCAGTGAATCTGCTGAAGGTTCCGGACATGGAGGCATGGATTTCTTTGTTGAAAACGCATTCATAGAGTCGGTCAAACGGAGAGTTAAAACTCCTTTAGATGCTTATGATGCTGCTTCGTGGAGTGTTATTTCACCGCTTTCTGAAAAGTCTATTGTAGAAGGGGGAGAACCCCAGCAATTTCCGGATTTCACAAGGGGCAGATGGATGACCAGAAAGCCGGTCTTTGCACTGAATGACGATTATTAAACTGAGAGGTGCTCTTATGATAAGTAATATAAATATAGCAGAAGCCATGACTGTAAAGCTCGAAAACGTTCTGCCAGAGCAACCGGAATTTGTTGCAGGCATCAGACGTGCATCGAACCGAGGTTTTACACTCAATGCGAAAGACACAGAAGTTGCATTGAAAAATGCTCTGCGTTACATTCCAGGAGAATTTCATAAGACTCTCGCCCCTGAATTTCTTGAAGAATTAAAGACCCGCGGGAGAATTTACGGTTACAGGTTCCGTCCGCCCGGAAAGATCTACGGCAGGCCTGTAGACAAATACAGAGGTAGTTGTTTAGAGGGGAAGGCTTTCCAGGTAATGATCGATAACAACCTTGATTTTGACGTAGCTCTTTATCCATACGAGCTTGTGACATATGGAGAAACAGGCCAAGTCTGCCAGAACTGGATGCAGTACCGCCTTATAAAGAAGTACCTTGAAGTCCTCACCGAAAACCAGACGCTTGTTGTCGAATCCGGACATCCTCTTGGACTTTTTAAATCCCACCCGAAGGCTCCCCGTGTTATTAACACAAATGGTCTTATGGTTGGAATATTTGATAACCAGGAAGAGTGGCACCGGGCCATGCAGCTAGGCGTGGCGAATTACGGACAGATGACCGCAGGAGGCTGGATGTACATAGGCCCCCAGGGAATAGTCCATGGGACCTTTAACACAATTCTCAATGCGGGGCGTATGAAGCTGGGCATTGGAAAAGATGAAGATATGCGTGGACATCTTTTCGTTTCTTCAGGGCTTGGAGGAATGAGTGGTGCTCAGGCTAAATCTGTAGAGATCGCAGGGGGAGTCGGCATAATAGCTGAAGTTGATTACTCGCGTATCAAGACGCGGCATGAACAAGGATGGGTTTCTAAGATTTCCATAGATCTTGATGAAGCCTTCAAAATGGCCCATGAATATTTGGACAGGAAAGAGCCTGTGTCGATTGCTTATTATGGAAATATCGTCGATCTGCTCGAATATGCGGTTAAAAACAACATTTTTATTGAACTTCTCTCTGATCAAACTTCCTGCCATGCTCCTTATGATGGAGGGTACTGTCCCCAGGGGATAAGCTTCAAGGAGCGTACTGAAATGCTCAGCAAAGACCATGATAGATTCGTTAAGCTTGTAAATCAGGGCCTGAGAAAACATTTCGAGATGGTCAAGATTCTTGTCGACAGAGGCACTTATTTCTTTGACTATGGGAATTCATTTATGAAAGCCGTATTTGATACAGGAGTTACTGAGATATGTAAAAATGGGGTCGATACACACGAAGGATTTATTTTCCCCTCTTATGTTGAAGACATAATGGGCCCGCTGCTCTTCGACTACGGTTATGGCCCTTTCCGCTGGGTGTGCCTGAGTGGGAAACATGATGATCTAGAAAAGACTGACCATGCAGCAATGTCATGTATTGATCAAAACCGCCGGGCACAGGACAGGGATAATTATGTCTGGATTAGAGATGCTGAAAAACACTCACTTGTTGTCGGAACTCAGGCACGCATCCTCTATCAGGACGCAGAAGGAAGGGTAAAAATTGCATTAAAATTTAATGAAATGGTTCGCAATGGAGAAATCGGACCAATAATGATTGGACGTGATCACCATGACGCGGGAGGAACAGACTCTCCCTTTCGTGAAACTTCAAATATCAAGGATGGAAGCAACATTATGGCTGATATGGCAACACAGTGCTTTGCCGGCAATGCTGCTCGAGGGATGAGTCTCGTTACTCTCCACAATGGCGGCGGGGTTGGTATAGGCAAAGCCATAAATGGCGGTTTTGGGCTTGTCCTGGATGGCAGCCGGCATGTAGATGAAGTCATAAGGTCCGCCCTGTCATGGGATGTAATGGGGGGAGTAGCACGCCGTGCTTGGGCACGATGTCCAAATTCTATCGAGGTAAGCATTGAGTCTAATAAAAAGAGCAAAGATAATCATATTACTATTCCCTACATAGTAGATGATGCTCTTGTGAAAAGCCTCGTAAACAAGGAATTCAATAGAGAATAGTTTATTCGTACAGGAGATATTTCCTGCTCATTTCCCGGAAAATGATTTCTTCTTTTTCTATCTCAAAAAGTAATCTGTCATAGGATATCTGCCCTCTTAGATATTGAGAAAGCAGATTGTTACCGAACAGTAAGTCTAAATCACTTTTACCGGAATAGATTTTATCAGGGAAGTAATCCTTTAAAGCTTTAATAACTGCAAGCGTAAATCTTATAGAGAAGAACTTTTCTGGATGAATGATATGGACAAAGATTCCCGGGCAGGTTTTATTTTCATAGGCAGGATGAAGAGTTTTCCCAGGAATAGAACAAGGCGTATACTTTAGAATTTCGAGTTTAACTCCAAAATCTTCACCAGCATTCAGACTTTGGACAATAAGCTCGGGCTTTAGCCACGGCGCACCGAACTGTAAAAAGGGATGAGGTGTCCCTAAACCTTGATTAAGGATTATCCCTCCGAGAAGCCCTGTGCCCGGATAGCTCATGGCAGTCTCGGCTGAAGGGATATTGGGTGATGTGGGAATCCAGGCAAGATCTGTGTCTTCCCAGAAATATTCCCTCTTCCAGTTAGCCATTTTCACCACATGAAGATCCACTTCTTCACTCACCCATCCCTCGCCCTTCATCATTGCTGCCAGTTCTCCAAGGGTCAATCCGTATCTGATGGGGATTTGGACTGCCCCTATAAAGGATTCATATCCAGGCTGAAGAAGCGGGCCTTCAATGATAATCCCTCCACATGGATTGGGGCGATCAAGTACATATACGGGGATTTGAGCATCTGCGGCTGCTTCCAGAATGTATTTAAGTGTTGTGATATAAGTGTAGAAACGTGTCCCAACGTCTTGAATATCATATACAAGGGCATCAACATCTCGCATCTGATCGGGAGTTGGCTTTTTTGTCTTTCCGTAAAGGCTGAATATTTTGATATTTTTAAAGAAACTGTCTTTTATCTGTTCCCCTCCTTCTATGCCTCCTTTAAAACCATGCTCCGGAGAGAAAATAGCTTGGATATTTATTCCCTTATCTACGAGAGCATTTACTAGAGGCTTGCCTCCCGGGAGGATAGATGTCTGATTGATGACAAGGCCTAAGTATTTGTGTTGAAGTTCATTCGGGAAGGCTTCGAGAAAAATTTCGTTTCCGAGTCTTACTCTTTTATCTCTGAAAGAAGCTGTCTTTGAATGAGTACAGGGGAACAGAGATGAGGCAATAATAAAGAGAGAAAGGATATAAAATTCCGGACTTCTTCTTATTCTCTTAATTTTCCTGAGATGTAACATTATAAATGTAACGGCTTAATCCTTTGTCTTTTACAATTTTGAAAGATTCCTCCTGTGAGATACCATTTTTTAAACGTAGTGATTCAAGAATGCGGATAATTGAGAGGGCAACCTCAGCAGTCTGGCCTGCCTTTGTCTTAATATCCTTTAAAAATCCTATGGAATCAAACAAGACAGCATTTGCTTCGCCATAGGAAATAGGTTTTCGAATTCCGTAAAGTTTAACCCAATAAGGATTGCTCAGGACATCGTTGACGTGGCTTTGAATCAAATATGTGGCACGGCCTATGAGTTTGAGATTGCTGGGGCTGACATTAGTCATGGTGTTTCCAATGACTTTCCCAAGCCTGGCCATAACTGCTGTAGAATGGGCATTAAGGATAATTTTAAGTGCGATCTGCTGATTGATACCGAGAGGATCATTTTCATCATTTATGTTTATATTGATAAGAACGTGACCCTCCTCTTCTTTAAATTCTGGAATTCCTTTAAGATTTTTTGCAATATATTTATCAGATCTATCAGTAATGAGTAGGATCGCTGTGCCTGCACCTTTATCCAAAAAGAGTTCGATAAATTTTCTGAAGTCAGAGTTTTTACTGCTGAATACGGCCTCTTCCGGGCTGACCGCTAAACAAACCCCGAGGTCTCCTTTTACAGGGCCGCGATTTTTTATGTTGAACTCAGAGAAGGAAAAATCATAAAGGTTTCCCTGATTGTCTCCTGCATTTTTTAGGCTCTCCAGAGCTGCGTTTTTTAGATAGAAATCCTCGATTTTTTCCTCAAAAGGTTTCCTGTAGAATTCAGACGACAGCCCTCTGAATGGTCTTCCAAGAAAGGACTGCCAGGCTTCATTGAGGTTTGCTGCAGGTGTCCAGACCTGAATCCAACATTTTCTTTTCTTCTGCTTAACTGTATCCAGAGGAAAAAGTCGAAAAGTAGGGCTTCTCTCTGTGCTGTCAATGAAAACTGTGATCAGACCTTTTTTAGCGAAATAGGTTGAAAAATGACCGGTACGGTATGTTTTTTCTTCCAGTTCAGTAAATTTTGTAATGGCCGGGATATTATCTCTAACCTGTTTTAGAATCAGAGGAAATTCCTTCAGTTTTTCTTCTAAATTTATTTCTTTTTTAAAGCCAAGTTTGGCCATATCCTTCTTGGAAAGAAAGTTTCTTAACACGCTATCAAGGGAAGCTTGTAAAATATTCGCAATGACAAAGGTCTCTATAGTAGTTGCCTGCATTCGGGTTGAACCGCTTATGGCTTGAGGGCCTGTAGAAAGATTGATTTTTATGATTCCAGGCTCTTCAAGAACTCTCCGGCTGCGGTCAAATGGCAGAAGCCTTTCATCTGGATTATTATATACAAAGTAGAGCTTCTTTCTGGTTTTTTCAGGATCATATCTATTGGAGGCTTTCCACTGGTCTAAAGCAGCTAGGACAGTCCCTATAACAGAAGACGTTTCCCCTCCTTCGGTCACACAGATGACAACATCACCCTGTCTTATTTCTCTGTCTTCAAGTTGGAGACGCCCGATCAGAAGAAGGTCTTCGAAGCCTTCCAGTGAACTTATAAGTGCTCGGTCTGCCCCGGTCATCTCTCCAATAAGCTGCTCTTCTATTGGATTTTCAACATGAGGCTTGATTTTTCTCCAGATTTTTTCCATCCCTTTGACTTTTTCCCAGAAAGGTCTCCAGAAGGTGCTTTCCATCTGTTTGGCCAGACGGCCTGTTGCACCACAACCATAAATATATATCCTGTTACCTGACAGCAGGGCATCTTCAATGGCATGAGCGGCCTGTTCTATAAATTCTTTATTAGCTGTTAAGGCTTCAAGACGCTTTGATATGTCCTGGTCGACTGAGAATAGCATGCGAAGACCGGCCTGGCAGTCGTTTTGAATCCTTTCGCTTAAGTTCCATGTTTTGGGATGGCGCTGTTCTGTTAGGAGGGTATGGAGCTGAAATTGGGTCTTGTTTTGGACATAATCAACAGATTCCTCACATGGAATAATATCCAAAAGCTTGAGCAGCCTCAGTTCTTGATCAGTAATAGGAAGAGCTTCCTGCTGGATGGCTGGATAAACCGGAATGAATGGAAGCAGCAATATGATTAGGAATGAGTTTAATAATATGAAAATATTTTTTTTTGAATTCATTGCCCTATGCTCAAAAAATGTCTTATCCGTACTGATTCATGTCATCAATAATATCATTTTCCTGCCAGTCTTCAATCCAGTCCTTGATGCGAAAGATCTTCATTTTGCCATCCACCGTTGAACAGATTACATGATTAAGGCCGGCATTAATAATCATTTTTTTACATATAAAACAGGGAAAGGCATTTATTGGAGTATTTTCTTTGCAGTCCCTTCCATAGATGTACATATCACCGTCCAAAAGGCTTACACCAGCCCGTGCTGCGTTGATGATTGCATTCTGTTCAGCATGCACACTGCGGCATAATTCATAACGCTGTCCGTGTGGGATGTTCAGCTGGTCCCTGAGACAGAAACCGTGTTCAAGACTGTCCTTGGTTTTCCTTGGAGCGCCAACATACCCTGTAGATATGATCTGGTCATCACGAACAATGATTGCTCCGATTGAACGCCGGAAACAGGTGCTTCGGTGTGCTACTTCTTTTGCAATGCTTAAATAGTATTCACGCTTGGATAGTCTTTTTGGCATCATAAAAATTCCTCCAGTTTCCCGTGAAACTCTTCAAGAGAACCGTTATTACTTATAATATAATCTGCCATCTTTATACAATTATGAAGCTGCTGCCCGTTTTCGTCGCATGTCATTTCTTCTGCTTCTTTCTTGATGAATTCTTGAAGTGTTGAGGCTGACTCCTCTCTTCCCCTGTTTTTCACCCTTTTATATCTCAACTCGACAGGGGCATCTATTGCAAGAAGAATAAAACCTTTCTGCCTTTTTAAATATTGGATTTCTTTTGGATTTCTAATGCTGTCTATTATAGAGTTTCCTTTAACATTTCTCATCACAAGCCTTGCCAGGATATCCGGACCGAATTTTTCTCTGAGTTGGTTTCCCGTTTTGATCAAATTATTGCGAGTAATTTTTTGGCCTTTTTCCCTGAGTTTCTCTCGAATAATATCAGACAGAGAAAAATACAGGTATCCTTTTTTTTGGAAAAAAGAAGCCGCTTCTCCCTTTCCCGCACCATTGGTTCCTGTCAGTCCCATGATCTTCTTTCTTTTATTCTTCATTCTACCCGGCCAAATCTTCTTCTGTTTTTTTTCTTTTCTTTTCTTTCTTTCTTCCAACAAAGAAAGCAATAAGAATGCTCAACCCATAAAGAGCAAGCATGGGGACAGCAACTATGCTCTGAGTAACCATATCCGGAGTAGGAGTGATTATTGCAGCAATGACGAAAACACCCAGCACTGCATATTTAAAGTTTTTAATCATCCACCGACTTGTTACTAACCCAATTTTTGAGAGAAAAAACACGAGAGTTGGCAGCTCAAAAACTGCTGCTATTCCCAAAAGAACGCGCAGAGCAAGACTGAAGTATTTATCGACTGTAATAACGGGTTCAAAACCAGCTCCCATATTTATAAAGAATCGGCAGGCCCATGGGAAAACGAGGAAATATCCAAATAGAGCCCCGAGCACAAAAAAGAAAGAGGTAAAAAACACAAAAGGAATAACATACTTTTTCTCTTTTTTGTAAAGTCCTGGAGCTATAAAATACCAGATCTGAAGGAAGATAAAAGGAGATATAAACAGGATAGCCGCTAAAAAGGAAACTTTTATATAGAGCATAAAAGGAGAGGTCAGGGTAGTGTAGGCTAACTTTTTCCCCTCAGGAAGAAATTTTGTAACGGGCAGGGCGAGGATCTTATAGATGTCTTTACTGAAAAACCAAGCTGGGATAACAGCCGCGATCACGGCAATGAAAGAATAAAATATTCTTTTCCTCAGATCTTCGAGATGTTCAAGGAAGGTCATTCCATCAGGAGATTTTTTCCCCTTCCTCATTATCTTTTTCGTCCTTATGAATTTCTTTTTTTACATCTTTTTCAACTTCGTTAATTTCCTCTTTAATATCTTTGAATTCTTCAGCCTGGATTTCTTCTTCAATTCTTTCCTTGATTTCGTCAGAAGTTTTCCGGAATTCTCTGAGGGCTCTTCCTAAGGACTTCCCGACTTCAGGAAGTTTTTTTGGTCCAAAGACAAGAAGTGCAATAGCAAGAATAACAATTATTTCCGGAAATCCAATGCTTCCAAACATTTTCTTTTTTAGCGGTTATTATTAAGTGTTATTGCTATGAAAATATATCCGTTTGCCCTGGATAAGTCAACCTATACTTTACAATTCTTATAGGCTCTGGTAGTATTTACACCCTGGGAAGTACGATGAAAAAAAGAGCAGCCCTTTTTCTTATTTTATTCTTTGCACTCGTTGTGCTTTTTACTTGGGAAGAGGATGTGTGGACTCAATCCTTGAAGAAAATATATTCTATTAGCTCGTTGATTCAAGAGAATTATTTCAAGGAAATTGACAATGAGGAGCTAGTTAATTCTTCAATTAAAGGGATGCTTCAGACTTTGGACCCGCATTCTTATTTTCTTGATCCTAAGAATTTTTCAACCATGAAAGAGGAATATAAAGGGAAATATTGTGGGTTGGGTATTATGATTCAGAAACAGGAGGATCGTATAGTTGTTATTACTCCTATTGAGGGGACCCCCGCCTACAGGCTTGGCATTCAGGCAGGTGATATTATTACACATATCAATGGAGAAAGCACAAAAACCATTTCAAGCTTTGAAGCAATGCAGAAACTGAGGGGCCTTAAGGGAACTGAAGTCAACATCACGATAGTGCGGGTTGGGCTGGATAAAGCACTGGATCTGACAATAATTAGAGAAGAAATACCTCTCCACAGTGTTCCTTATGCCTTTATGATAAAGGGCGATATCGGATACATTTCTATACGAAATTTCGCAGAGACCACAACCAGAGAATTTGAAGAGAAGATGGAATTCCTTAAAAAACAAGGGATGAAGCAGCTAATTCTTGATCTAAGATTGAACGGCGGCGGGACTCTCGCCCAGTCAATAGAGCTTTCTGACGAATTTTTACCCAAGGGATCTCTCATAGTTTCAATCAAGGGAAGAAAACGATATTACAACAGTGCATTCTATGCCAGACGTGATAATCAATATGAGGATATACCACTTGTGATTTTAATAAACGAAGGGACTGCCAGTGCTCCTGAGATTGTCAGCGGGGCCGTTAAGGATAACGATCGAGGGTTAATTGTGGGTGAGAATTCCTGGGGAAAAGGACTTGTTCAAACGCTTTTTCCATTATCTCCGAATTCTGCGATTGCCTTGAGTACAGCTAAATATTTTACGCCAAGCGGGAGGTCCATCCAGAGGGATTATTCAAACATTGAAGACTATTTACTGTTCAAAAACAATGTCCCTGAGGAAAAAAGAGAAGTGAAGTATACCGCAAAAGGAAGAAAGGTTTTAGGACAGGGAGGGATATCTCCGGATTATAAGGTTGAATTCACATACAAGCTACTGACCTCTAAACTGCTGTTTAAGGGAGCATATTTCTCTTATGTAAGAAAGCTTGTAAACAAGAAAACCCCTTTAGCAAAACGCATGATCTTCCCTGGTGAACAAGTATTGTTAATTAATGATTCCAGTACAAAAAAAACAGTCACCAGAAATTTTAATATAGATTCTGAAGTATTGGACGATTTTAAATTTTATTTAAAAGAAAACAAGATTTCATATGATTCAGATGAGTTTGAAAATGCTCAAACGGAGATAAAGAGGGAACTCAAGAGGGAAATTTTTACATTCCTCTGGGGAATTGACGAGGGGATGAAAGTTTTCCGCAAGAGCGATCCCTTGATATTGAAGGCAATAGAATATATGCCGGAAGCCGAGACCCTGGTAGCAGATAAAGGAATGTAAGGGCAGTTGGATTTCAATGAGACCAAACTACTTTTAAGGATTCCTTGGAGAACGATTATAGCTGGTTTTAGTTGTAATAATTTGTCAGCAATTTTTATGAATAATTCAGGTTAGGAGGGCATTATGAATATCGCACTAGCCTCTGATCATGCAGGACTTGAGCTAAAAAACGGGGTTATTGCATATCTAACTGAAAGAAGGATAACACACAAAGATTTTGGCTGCAGCCCTGGTGAAAGAGTGGATTATGTGGATTACGCTGAAAAAGCTATAAATGAAATGATTCGGGGCAACTTTGACCGTGCTATTCTCATCTGCGGCACAGGCCTTGGAATGGCTATAGTCGCTAACAAGTTTAAAGGTATTAGGGCAACCCCCTGTTATGATGAGTATATGGCGGAGATGAGTAGGAGTCATAACAATTCAAACTGTTTGACTCTGGGGGGAAGAGTTCTCCCCTTGGATGAGGCTGTTCACATAGTCAGCATTTGGCTTGACACCGACTTTGATAAGGGCAGGCATCAAAGGAGGATCGAAAAAATCCTCAAGTTAGAAGAGAGAAATTTTAAATCCTAGAGAATTTCATGAGAGGAGTTAATACAATGTCTTCATTTTATGAAAAAATCAAATCATTATCTCAAAGAATTGAGGAAAATAATTACTGGAGGCAGAGTGAATGTTTTAACCTTATTCCTTCAGAATCTACTCCATCACTATTAGTAAAAATGTGTGAAATTTCCGATCCCTCTGGACGGTATGCAGAACACAGGACAATGAAAGGAAATGAAGTCTATTTTTATCAAGGAATAGATCTTATTAAAGATGTTGAGGAGGAGGCGAAAGCTGAGATCAGGCGTTTCTTTGGATGCAGCGAAGTGGAATTAAGGCCTATAAGCGGGCAGATGGCAAACGAGGTAGTATTCAAGGCTATGGTTCGATTCCTTAATCGCAATCGTCCCGAAGGACAGCCCATGAGAAAGATGAAGCTGGTCATGAATAACGATTTGACCAAGGGCGGTCATCTTAGCTCTCAACCTATGGGGGCTCTTTTCAATTATGTAACTGAAAATCCGGATACAGGAAGGGAAAATGTTATAAATTTCCCTGTTTTAAAGGAAAATCCTTACAAGCCAGACCTTGAGAAACTTGGCGAACTTGTGGAATTCTACAAACCTGAACTTATTATATTTGGCAAAAGCATGTTCATTTATCAGGAACCGGTAAGCTTTGTTTATAACCTGGTTAAGGACTGGGAAATCAAACCTGTTATCATGTATGATATGGCACATGTTTTAGGGCTATACGGAGCATTTCAGAAGCCTCTGGAAGAAGGAGCTAATTGTGTAACCGGGAGTACACACAAGACCTTTTTTGGCCCTCAACGAGGCCTGATTATAGGCAATTTCCCAAAAGGCAGCCCTTTGCGCAAATTGTGGCTGGACATAAGAAGCAGAGCATTTCCGGGTTCAACAAGCAATCATCACCTCGGTACACTGCTTGCTCTTCTGATGGCTGCCTATGAAATGAACGAATTTAAAGAAGAATACCAGGAAAAAGTCTGCGACAATGCCAAGGCTTTTGCCCGCGCCCTGAAGGATAAAGGAATTCCAGTTGAAGGAGATGAAGCAGATGGTTTCACAGAAACCCATCAAGTTCTGATCCGAATCAAAGAATTTGGCCCTGGAATGGAAGTTGCCCGCCGTCTTGAAGAGAACAACATCCTGATTAATTACCAGGCACTACCGGATGATGAAACTTTCCTTACTCCGAGTGGGATAAGGATGGGAGTTCAAGAGATGACACGTTTCGGGATGAACAAGGAAGATTTTGACGTCCTCTCAGGCTTGATTGCGGATGTTGTTATAAAAAACAGAAATGTCAAAGAGGAAACGAAAAAATTCCGCCAGAATTTCCTCCAGATGAAATTCTGTCTCCCTTCAGAGAGAGCAATCCCTATCGCCTCGAAAATAATAAAGAGTCTTCTCCGCTGTCCAGGTTTAATAGAGGAATTAGTCAAAAACTTAGGAAATAATCAATAATCCCGTTTTTATTGACGGTTAACCCCTTTTTTGCCAAAATGATTGAGGGAAGAGGAAATTAAAATGAAAATAATGATTGTAGGGTCTGGAGGAAGAGAACATGCTCTTGCCTGGAAAATAGCTCAGAGTCCCCGGCTAAAAAAACTTTACTGCGCTCCGGGTAATCCCGGAACCATGAGCATCGCAGAAAATGTTCCTTTGAATGCTGATGATATTAATGGTCTTGTAGATTTTGCTTCTCGTATAAAAATTGATCTGACAGTTGTTGGGCCAGAGCTTCCATTAACTCTCGGGATCGTAGATGCATTTGAAAAGAAAGGCTTGAAAATTTTTGGGCCCAGGAAGAATGCTGCTGAGCTTGAGGGGAGCAAAGTATTTTCCAAACAGTTTATGGATCGCCATAAAATTCCAACAGGAAAGTACAAAATTGCAGAATCACCCGGGCAGGCAAAAAAGATTTTAGCTTCAGGGGACATACCTTTTCCTCTGGTTGTTAAGGCAGACGGCTTAGCAGCAGGAAAAGGGGCTATAATATGCAGGAACAAAAAGAAGGCCGAAGCGGCAGTGGTTACTATAATGGAGGAAAAGAAATTTGGTGATGCAGGCAAAAAGATTGTCATTGAGGAATTCTTGAGAGGGAAGGAGGCTTCATTTATCGTTGTAACAGACGGTGCAAAGCTCTCTCCTTTTGTAACAACTATGGATCACAAGTCTGTTTTTGATGGAGATAAAGGGCCTAATACTGGTGGTATGGGCGCAATCTCTCCGTCCCCCTTTCTTGGCCAGGAAATGTTTAATGAAATTCTCAAGAGCATTATTTTTCCCACAATCACTAGAATGCTTGAAGAGGGAAGAAAATATATGGGTGCCCTTTATGTAGGTTTAATGCTGACTGAAAAAGGCCCTAAAGTCCTTGAATATAATTGCCGTTTCGGGGACCCGGAGACTCAGCCTCAGATGCTCAGGATGAAGAGTGACCTTGTAGATGTCCTTCTTGCATCAGTAGAGGGAAATGTCGTAAAAAATGAAGTTGAGTGGAGCAATAAACCTTCTGCTTGTGTCATTGTCGCTTCTGGAGGATACCCCACAAAATACGAGAAAAATAAGAGGGTTGAAGGTTTAAAAGAAGCCTCGGAAATTTCCGGGGTCACAGTATTCCATGCAGGAACAAAGCTAGAAAAGGAGAAATGCTATACCAGCGGAGGAAGAGTACTGGGAGTATGTGCGTCTGAAAAAACATTGAAAGAAACCATGGAGAAGATTTACGATTCCATTTCTAAGATTTATTTCGAGGCTATGCATTACCGCCGTGACATCGGGGCCAAAAGAGAGGAAATTTGATGAAAGTCGCAATTTTTTTAGGAAGCGAATCAGACTTTGATGTCGTCAAGGACGCCTTGGGAGTCTTGAGAGAATTTGAAGTTCCTTTTGAATTGGAAATTACCTCCGCTCACCGCTCGCCTGAGAGGACAGTCAAACTTTTAAAATCTTTTGAGAAAAAAGGCGTAGAAATATTTATAGCTGTGGCAGGAAAAGCAGCTCACTTGGCTGGTGTGGTTGCTGCTCATACAACACGACCGGTCATCGGTGTCCCTGTAGAAGGGGCAACACTAAACGGCCTTGATGCTCTTCTTTCGACTGTCCAGATGCCAAGAGGAGTCCCTGTGGCTTGTATGGGGCTTGGGAAATCCGGAGCCTTAAATGCCGTCCTTCTGGCAATCCAGATTTTGGGCCTTAAAGACAATTCGTTAGCATTCAAAATGAAGGAATATAGAGAAAAAATGGCCCGTAAAGTCGATCTGAGCTCCAGAAAAATTAAGGAAAAGATGTGACTTCTTTTTCTATTCAAAGCTTTGGCTGCCGTGTAAATCAAGCAGAAGCTTTTTTGTGGGCAGATGAATTCCAGAAGAATGGCTTACGCTACAAAGAAAATCCTTTTAAGAGCGATTTTGTCCTGTTAAACACGTGTACCATCACAAGCCGCGCTGATAGAGATGTAAGAAGTTTTATAAGGAAAATTTCCCGGTTGAACCCAAAAGCTCAGTTGATTCTCACGGGGTGCTATGTTGAACGTGCACCTGAAGAGCTGCGTAATTTGCCTCTGGTCTCGCATATCTTTTCCAACAAAGAGAAAAACAGCCTGGCGGAAAAGGTTCTTTCTCATGTAAACTCAAGGGAAAAGATTTCTAACCGACTTTATCGTTCTCGAGCTCTTGTTAAAATACAGGACGGGTGTGATTTTAGATGTGCCTTTTGTATTATTCCCAGCGTAAGGGGAAAGAGCATTAGTACTGAAAAGGGAAAAATTTTATATCTGGTCAAGAAATACACAGAAGAGGGTTTTCGGGAGATTGTTCTTACAGGCATCCATCTGTGTCTTTATGGGTTTGACCTAAAGCACAAAAGCTCTCTCTTGGAATTGCTAAAAGAGATTGAAGCGTTAGAAGGCCTTGGGAAAGTCAGGTTGAGTTCCCTCGACCCCAGGCTTTTAAGCCATTCCTTGCTTGCACATATTACATCAAGTAAAAAAATATGCCCGCACTTTCACCTTTCTCTTCAGCACGGTTCGGATAATATTATCCACCGCATGGGAAGAAAAGTCGATGTGGCACATTACAGGAAGATTATAACGTATTTACGGCAAGCTTTGCTCGCAGCATCTATTGGAGCAGATATCATAGTAGGCTTCCCTGAAGAAACAGAGGATGATTTTGAGAAAACCTACATTTTTTTAGATCAATCACCTTTGACTTATTTCCATGTGTTTCCATACTCTCCCCGACCGGGAACTGAGGCGTCAAAATGGCCCCAAGTGAAAGATAAAGTAAAAAAAGAAAGAGCAGGACTGTTGAGGAGACTATCTGCGGAAAAAAATACCCGCTTCCGTCATATTTTCCTTGGAAAGGAATTCGATGCTGTTGTGATAAAAAAGGAAAACAGTGCAGCTCAGGTATTGACTTCTAATTATTTTAAGGTTTTTATTCCTTCATGCCCTGTGAGAGAAAAGGAAGAAGTCAAAATTAAAATAACAGATGTAAATAGTAAAGAAACCAGAGGGAAGATAATCAACGCAGGTTAATTAATATGGATAAGATTATTCTTCTTTCCCCCGAGATTTCCCAAAAAATTGCCGCAGGTGAAGTTATCGAACGGCCCTCCTCAGCAGTCAAGGAACTCGTTGAAAACTCACTGGATGCGCAGGCTTCCGACATAAAAGTTGAAATTTTAGAGGGAGGAAAAAGACTCATTCATGTCATGGATAACGGCTGCGGGATGAGTCGTGAAGACGCCCTTCTTTGCTTTAAGAGATATTCCACGAGCAAGCTTAAGGAAGAAGACGACCTAAACCGTATTTCGACCTTGGGCTTTAGGGGAGAGGCGCTTCCGAGCATTTCTGCTGTTTCCCGGATTACTTTAAAGACTTCTGAAGGGGGAGAAGACAAGGGAACGCTGATTAAACGCAAGGGAGATGAAGTTTTGTGTGTTTCAGACATAGCTTTTCCCCACGGGACAAGCATAGAAGTTGAAGATTTATTCTTTAACCTGCCCGCAAGAAAGAAATTCCTCAGGACGGAAAGAGCAGAGCTTTCTCAAGTTATAAAAATATTGATTTTTATTTGCCTTGCCTTCCATGATACGGGATTTTCTTTAAAGCATGGAGCCAGAGTGGTGTTTAATTATCCTCCAGTAAAAACCCTGAAGGAGAGGATCTATCAGGTTTACGGCAGATCCGTATTAGATACACTCATGGAAATCGATTATGGAGAGGAAGGAAAAAGGCTTTACGGGTATGTTTCACGTCCGGCTCAGGGCCGTAGAGACAGAAGCCATCAGCTTTTTTTTGTAAATAGACGGCCGGTCAAAGACAAAACCCTCTTAGCCGCCCTGAACCGTGCTTTTATTAGATTTTTAGAAAAGGACTATTATGCAGAAGCCTTCCTTTTCCTGAGCTGTCCTTTATCAGATGTTGATGTAAATGTACATCCGGCCAAAGCAGAGGTTAGGTTTAACGATTCCAGTTTCATGTTTCACCTCGTGCATATGAGCATTGAACAGGCATTGCTCAAGAATGCAGGAGTGAAAGAGGTCTATCTTTTTCAGAAAGACAAGAAACCAAATTCCAGAATAGCGGAGGATAAATACTTTCCTGTTTTTAGAGATGCAAAAAAAGAGACTCATGGAACAAAAGATTTGTTTTTTCCACAAGTGAAAGAGGAAAGGAGCTATCCTCGTATTCTTGGGCAGTACCTGAATATTTACATTATTGCCGTAGATCAGCAAGGGATATTTATCATTGATCAGCACAATGCACATGAGAAGGTTTTGTTTGAGGCATATCAGGAAATAGATAAGAAAAAGAAATGGCCCAGGAAATTAGCATTGCTTCCGCTCCTTGTTGAGCTCTCGCCCTCCCAGATTTTGAGTTTTGAACAGAATAAAGTGCTTCTGGAAGAGGCGGGCTTCAGGGTGGAAGCCATGGGAAGCTATAGCTTTGCTGTAAGGGAATATCCTGATATGTTTAAAGAACAGGAAGCCAAAGACATTCTTCTCTCCCTACTGGCAGAACTAGACAAAGAAAAAATAGAAGGTAAAAAGAAAAAGCTTTTGGCCACAATGGCCTGCAAGACAGCCATAAAAGCAGGAGAGCCCCTTTCTTATGAAAAAATGAATTATCTAGTGGAGGAACTTTTTAAGACTTCGAATCCCTCTATTTGCCCTCACGGAAGGCCAATAATAATTAAGATCGACAGAAGTGAAATTGAAAAGAACATTGGACGGAATTAGTCCGATCTGATCCATACATGTTTTGGCTCACCGCAATAATGGACGCCTATTAATAGACAAAAAAAAGAGCAACCGATGAAACCAAGCCAGTATTTACGCTAAGGGAATAATAGTTTACATTTTTCCTAAAAGAAGTGTATCATAAGCCATGCAAAATTTTGAAGTTGACGTTTAACATGATAACCGCGGGGAGTAGCGCAGCTTGGTTAACGCGCCTGCTTTGGGAGCAGGAGACCGCCGGTTCAAATCCGGCCTCCCCGATTTGATTTCAAAACACATAATCAGACCTGCTTTCGTAAACATCACGTTGAAAAATAAAAAGCATTGCGCTATATTCTGAAAGAGGTTTATCCTTATCAGACCGGACAGATTGATAACAGGTGCGCCTGTAGCTCAGTTAGGATAGAGCAGCTGCCTTCTAAGCAGCGGGTCGGGAGTTCGAGTCTCTCCAGGCGCGCCACCTATTACCCCTTTTTTTCAATAGTTTTCCTTAGGTTTTATTTTCAACTAGACTATGCCATTTTAAGCTATTTTTGCCATTAAATGGCAAACAAATGGCAAATTTATGTTTTATTTTTGAATGTTGTCAAGAGGCGCTCGTTACCGAGAGATCCTAGGTTCACTCCAAGATGAATACCCTGTACAGGTCGCTCTGGTATCCCTGCGGGCTGCGGTATAGCAATCGATATCCGGGAATATTGGTCAGGACGTTCTGATCCTGACTGCAGAGTGCAGCGTAGGCAGAGCCCGGCGGTGAATCCCGATTGGGAGTGGTGTTGATGCCGACAGTATAGGCAGACCCCATCCAGAATCCACGATCCACCAGCAGGTGTAGATGGTCGTGAAAAGTGAGCCACTTAATATATTGGCTTTTTCTTGCAGAATTATAGGAAAGTTTTTTGTTTATCGCTCTTTTTGTGGTTGCCAAGGGCCACTGCTAGGTTCCGGAAAAACAAAGAAACGCCTTCCCATAAAGTTCAGAATGAAAGTTATGGCAGTCGCAACAGCTTTTGCTGCTGCGGGCGCAATATTCATATTTAATAATGACTTGGTAATCATTAAATCTAACACTGCTACTGCAAGGACAACAGCTATATAAACGATTACTTCAGTAGATGATTTCCATTTAGCCTTGTGTCTAAACAGCACAGCAAGGCATAAAAAATAATTTATTATTGCAGCAGATATAAATGCTATTGGAGCTGATATCACTACTTTTAACCCTAATGAATATAATATTAAAAAGGCTAAAAGATTAAATAATGCTGCTGCTGTGCCAATTAATATATAGATTATTAATTGAATTGGAAGGGGTGCTTTATGCGCATTGTAATGAAATATACAATACAAAGCTCTGAATCCATCTTTTGCGCCTATTTTTTTTCCCTCTTCATAGGTACGTCCATAATAAGAAATTCCCATTTCGTATACTCTTAGGCGCATTTGCGCTATTTTTGCGACTATCTCTGGTTCAAAGCCAAAACGATTTTCTTTAATTTTTATTTTGTGGAAGACTTCTTTTCGAAAAACTTTATAACCTGTTTCCATATCGGTTAGGTTCAAATCAGTAAACATATTGGATAGAAAAGTTAAAAACTTATTTCCAAGATAATGCCAATAATAGAGAACTCTGTGGGCTCCATACGATAAAAACCTTGATCCTAGAACTACATCTGCCTCATTATTTCTGAGAGGTTGTGCCGTCTTTTTCTGATAAAAAGAAGCAGGTGCCAGCCCCCGATTATTCCCATGCATGCCAAAGGAAATAGGTAGCTGATATTGATTTTTTTAAAAGGGAAGATATTGTCTTTAAACCATAAAAAAACAAATAGAATATAGAAAAGGCAAAGGAAATAATTTAATATTTTTCTCAAAATCAAATCGCTATTTAAGTTTTATATCACATTTCTTTTTGCGTTTTTATTTATCTTCATCCATCAAATAGCCGATAGAGGTAAAGCCAACCCAGTGGTGAAGGTTTGAATAATATGTTGTTCCTAGATTAAGCTTTTCTAATGGAGGCGCCGGAAAGCTCAAGCTTGTTCCGTAACGCAGAAAAACCCCATGAAAAGGTTTGTGCTGTAATTTCCTGCCAAGATGGAATAAGAAGTTTAATCCCATCGGAACAGAAAACCGCCCGCACCATGTTATCTTGTATTGATATGGATCATTTGGGTCAACACATTTCCAAAAGAAATCTCTAATCCTAGATGTTTCTATCTCTCCACAAAGAAAGTTTTTGATAAGAGCCATATCTTGTTTAACTCCTTTTTTATACCCGTCAGCATCTGTTCCAAAAGGACAGTAATTATAATAACTCCATCCATAATCCCCATAGTGGACACAATCTGTCGAGATTAGGAAGGCAATATCTTTGCCCAATTTCCAGTTGTTCTTTTTTATGATTTCTGCAAGAACTGAAGCCAGCCGTGAAGCCAGTTCATCCATTTTTTCCCAGTTCATGTAAGGAACCAAAATTGGAACAATTTCGACAGAGCGATTGAAATGTTGAAGGAATGGGAGCAAAGCCTCTAGAGAATGCTCAACAGTCTGAACCTCATCATCAACAAGATAATCTTCTTCATCAAGGCCTTTTTTTATCTCTTCACGGACAGGAGAAACAGAGATGTTTCCATATGGCCCTCTCCAGTTTTTAAAAGAGTCAAAGATGAATTTATCTTTGAGACCATAAGTTTTTGCCCAGTGACAGGTGCCAAAAAGAATGACTTTTGGTGCGTTAATATATTTCATGAGTTGAATGTAACCTCTCCCGGCATAAAAGTAGTCATCATGAGGACAAATGCCAGCAATGAAAGACGTGTTGCTGTCAAAATTGTATTTTCTCTGATTCTCGAGAATTTTCTTTCTTTCGACTTTTTCCAGAATGCTGACAACGGAATTTGTTTGGTCTCTTGTATGAGAAAAACCAACTAGGTCAACAAGCCCCCGCAAGTCTTTTTGCGATGGTATGGCAACTCTTTTTAGAAGTTCATCTCTTGGCGTTTGAGCGAATGTAGAAAGCCCACATAATAATATAAACATTAAAAACGCAAGTCTTTTAGTTGTCATCGTTCCACCTCTCCACCTGGATTATTCATAAAAATTGCTGATAGAATTAATATAATATCAACTAGTTTTGATCGTTCTCCATGAAACAATATATATCAATCTAACTCGTTATCCAAGAAATCCTTGTAACTGCTTTATTCTATACCATAGGTTGGCTCACAAACTAACAGCGTAAAGCATATGAATTTGAGGGGATGGAGGAAGCGACATTAAAAGATTTAGCCTTTCTGAGTCGATCTTCGAGGGAATCCGACGAAGTCGAGCCTGATGGATGTGTGAGCACTGTATAATCAAAGGGGCAGTGTTAATAATGGTCCGCGGATATTGTGGCGTTGCTTAAGATAAACATGCGGAGTTCCAGCAAGGCCGAGAAGATCGGGAGGAAATGGCGTTAAAAATCTTAGTGGAGCGCAAACATGCACTCAAATTCATCTATTGTCGGCATTCCTTACCTTACAGGCGAGCCGATCTTACTGCATACTGATTTTTGACTTCCGCACTTTTCAGGGGGGAGCACATGACCTTTTGAGATGATAAATCAGCATCAAATATCACCCTTTGAATCCTCGCATCTGGTGATTGACTGGGCATTCAATCTTTGAGATTATTGAATTCATCAAAATTTGTGTATACTGCAATGCATATGAAATTTCAGAATAAGAGAAAACTAAAAGAAAATAATCGTCCTTGTTTATGTACCTGTCAATGAAATCTAATTTGATTTATTCTATTGCTGCGATTGACAAAAAATGCTAAATTGTCTATTTTAAGGAACGAGTGAGATGGGATCAAATCTAGGAGAACTTCTTTTAAAGGAAAAATTATTAAATTCAGAGCAGTTGGAATCTGTCCTTAAGTTCCAGAAAAATAATGAGGTCCCAACCGGAACAGCCGTTGTAAGCCTCGGGTATATTTCTGAGGAAGAAATGGCTCAGGCTCTTAGCCGGCAATTGGGATATCCTTATATTAATCTTGATCAATTCGAGGTCTATCCTGATGTTATCAATATTATTCCTGTAGAAATTGCCAAGAGTTCTCTAGTGATGCCAATCCATCGCATCCGATCCTTTTTAACCTTAGCTATGGTTGACCCAACGGATCTTGATGTCATCGAGGCCATCAGGTTCAGATCAGGTTTGAGTATCCAGCCTGTTATTGCTTCTGAAACAGGCATCACGAATGCGATAAGAAAGTATTATGGTTCTTCTGATTCTTTGCGTGTAAAAAAGATTGTCGATGAAATCGAACAGGCTGATGATGCAAGCGTTAACATTATTGAGGAAGATGAAGAAGATTACGATATCGAAGAATTAGTCCACTCAACTGAGGAAGCACCTATCATTACCCTCGTGAATACCGTATTTATTGATGCCATAAAAAAAGGTGCAAGCGATGTTCATTTTGAGCCTTATGAGCGTGCTTTCAGGGTAAGATACCGGCTTGACGGCACTCTCTATGAAATGATGAACCTTGCAATGAAGTTTAAAAATCCTGTGATATCCAGAGTTAAGATACTTTCGAATATGAATATAGCTGAAAAAAGGTTGCCACAGGACGGCCGAATTAAAATGAGGGTAAAACTGGAGAGCGGGGAACGCAAGGAAGTCGACATGAGGGTTTCCAGTGTTCCAACAATATTCGGAGAAAAAATTGTAGTCCGTATTCTTGACAAAGGGATGTTGAAATTAGACCTTACAAAGCTTGGGTTTGAGAAAGAACCCCTTAAAGTCTTTAAGCGCGCCATTGCAAGGCCTTGGGGAATCATTCTCGTGACCGGTCCAACAGGAAGTGGAAAAACAAATACATTATATTCAGCTGTTTCCACGCTTAATTCAATTGAAACTAATATCATGACGGCCGAAGACCCTGTAGAATTTTATATTCCTGGAATAAATCAAATCAACATTAAGGAATCCATAGGGTTAAGCTTTGCCCGTTCATTGAGAAGTTTTTTGCGTCAGGACCCGGACATTATGCTGGTCGGTGAGATGAGGGATTTTGAAACGGTGGATATAGCTATAAAGGCTGCCTTGACAGGCCACCTGGTTTTTTCCACCGTTCACACTAATGACGCGGCCAGCACGATTCTCAGGCTAGTTAACATGGATGTCGAACCTTTCTTAATATCTGATTCTGTTGCTCTCATCGTTGCACAAAGGCTGGTGAGATGTTTATGCAAAAAATGCCGCGTCAAGCATAATCTGACACCCGAGGCTCTTGTTGACATAGGTTATTCACCTAAAGAAGCTCAGAAGGTAAAAGCATATAAACCAGAAGGCTGCAGCTCATGTAATAATACTGGCTATAAAGGAAGAACCGGACTCTTTGAAGTTCTGGAAGTTACGGATGATATCAAGGACATGATTTTAAGCAAGTCCCATTCCAAGGAGATAAAGAAGATGGCCATGAAGCAGGGAATGATGTCACTGCGCCAGAGTGGATTGATTAAGATATCAGAAGGAATAACTTCGGTTGAAGAAGTTTTAAAAGTAAGCGTTAGAGATACGGAGGTATAAAAATGGCAATAACAATTCAAGAATTATTACAAATTGCTGTTGAAAGGGATGCCAGTGATATTCACATAACAACACATATACCTCCTCGGATTAGAATTGATGGAGAACTTATCTCCCTTGACCATCCCCCCTTAACACCAGCAGAATCTAAAGCTTTGATCTATAGCCTATTGACAGACAGGCAAAAGAGACAGTTTGAAGAAAAACTCGAACTTGACTTTTCTTTTGGGCTTAAGGATTTGGGGCGATTTCGTGGAAATGTTTTTATGCAGAAAGGGGCAGTGGCAGCAGCTTTCCGGAGGTTCCTTCCTATCATGTGGAGTTTTTCTCAACTGGGAATTCCCCAAAGACTGGCCAAGCTTTGTTTCCTGCCAAGGGGACTTGTAATAATAACCGGGCCAACGGGCTGTGGAAAATCAACAACACTTGCTTGCATGATAGATCACATCAATAAAGAAAGAGCTGTTCATATAGTTACTATAGAAGACCCGATTGAATATTTTATCACACCAAAAAAAGCCATAGTCAACCAAAGAGAGCTTTTTGTCGATACACTATCTTATCCCAACGCCCTCCGCTCAGTTTTGAGAGAAGATCCGGATGTAGTCCTGGTCGGTGAGATGAGAGACCTGGAAACTGTAGAAGCCTGCTTACGTGTAGCAGAAACCGGGCATCTGACTTTTTCTACTCTTCATACAAACTCTGCTGCTGAGACAATATCAAGAATTATCGATATCTTCCCCTCCCAGTACCAGGCCCAGGTGAGAATCATGCTTTCCATGAGTTTGGAGGCAGTCATAACCCAGACTCTTCTGCCTCGTGCAGATGGTAAAGGCCGGGTTCTTGCCATGGAGATCCTCATCCCGAATTCTGCAATCAGGAATCTGATCAGGGAAAATAAAACCCACCAGATCTATTCATCTATGCAGATGGGACAGGAAAAATTCGGAATGCAAACATTCAATCAATCTCTGGCAAGCCTTTATTTTAAGAAATTAATCACACTCGAGACAGCCTTGAACATAAGTTCAAAGCAGGAAGAACTAACCGATATAATCCAAAGGAAAGAAGGCCTCAAGGTGACATCAAGGAGTTTTTCTCCAAGCCAGATGAGAAAATAAAAAAAAGGGGTAAAAAATGCCTTTATATGAGTGGAAAGGGAAAAACCGTTATGGGGATATTGTCCAAGGGAAACGTATTGCTCGTTCAGCCGAAGGACTGGCAAAAAGCCTTCAGCGGGAACAGGTCGTAGTCGAGGACATTAAAAGAACAAGAGCAGAATTAAAAATCCCCTTTCTTCAACGGCAGAAAGTCAAGCTAAAAGATTTGGCTATCTACAGCAGACAGCTTTCTGTGTTGATAGATGCTGAACTTCCTCTGATCCAGAGCTTAAATATCCTGGCCGAACAAACTAAAAACAGATATTTCAAGCATGTCATTCAAGAGATCAGGGAAGATGTTGAAGGGGGCTCGACTCTGAATCAAGCCAAAAGGAAGTTTCCAAAAGTCTTTGATGACCTTTACTGCAATTTAGTTGCATCTGGAGAGGAGAGTGGTTCTCTTGATATTATGCTGAAGCGGTTGGCGGAATTTTTGGAAAAGATTGTCAAGTTAAGGTCTCAAGTGAGACAGGCTATGATCTATCCAACATCTATTGTGCTTTTTTCGATCGTTGTGGTGATTTTCATGATGTGGAAAGTTATTCCTGTCTTTGCCAACATTTATCTTGAACTCGGGGCTCAGCTTCCCGCTCTCACGGCAGGAGTATTAGCTTTAAGCGGATTCATACAGAAATACATTCTATTTATAGCATTGGGATTTATTGGGCTGTTCTTACTCTTAGGCTACATAAGGCGCACGAATGAAGGGCGAAAGGTTTTTGACCGAATAACACTCAAAATACCTTTATTTGGAAAACTACTGGAGAAAGTAGGATTGTCCCGGATTACAAGGACATTGAGCACTCTTCTCTCAGGAGGCGTTCCCATGCTGGAAAGCCTTAAGATTACATCTACGACTTCAGGTAATGTTGTTGTTGAAAATTATGTAATGCAGTCTCGAACACTGGTGGCTGAAGGATCGAGTCTTACGGATGCCCTCCGTGAGGTCGGTCAATTCCCTTTCATGTTCATCCAGATGGTTGGTGTCGGAGAAGCCACGGGAACTCTTGATGAGATGCTGTCAAAGTTAGCCGATTTTTATGACGACGAAGTGGAATCGACAACAGCAGCGCTTCTATCAATAATGGAGCCGGTTCTTCTTATTTTTGTTGGAGGAATGGTCGGGACGATTATTATTTCCATGTACCTTCCCATTTTCAGCCTTCTCGGAAAGCTGTAAAGAATCGTTGGCTAATTTGCCCTGGTATTTAAATCGGGTAGTAAATCTCAAGTAAAAGGAAACCCGGATATTTCAAATAGAGAATCAAGTTGTGAACACAAAGAAAAACGATATTTTTTGGTTTATCATTGTCCGCTTGATCATTGTGACTTCTCTTGCTGTTTCTACTGTTATAATTCAGTACAGTACAGAGGTTCTCCTCAATCTTAATTCTTTTTATTATCTTTATTATCTGGTTCTATTTGTTTATTTATTATCCATTGTATATTTTATCCTTTTCTATGCGGCAAAAAATTATACATTTCAGGCATATCTACAGATATTCATCGATCTTCTGCTGATTACTGCTCTTATATACATATCGGGTGGGATAAAGGGTTCATTCTATTCGTTGTATATATTTGAAATCATTGCCGCAAGCGTCGTTATCTCGAAACGAACGACATATCTTGTTGCAGCTTTATCCGCAGTATTTTATGGGCTTCTCATCGACGGGATGTACTATGCAATAATTCCATATTTATATCCTGAACTGTCTCAAGAGCTTTCTTTGAGCGCGGTGTTAAGCAATATTCTTACTGCATGGGGTGTTTTTATTATCGTGGCCTTTTTAATAAATCATTTAACCGGAAATTTGAGAAAAACAAGAGATGAACTCCGCCTGGCTCAGAAGGAGCTTGAGATAAAAAAGGATCTTGCCGTGGCAGGGGAAACATCGGCTAACCTTGCCCATGAAATAAGAAATCCTCTTGCTGCCATATCAGGCTCTGTTCAGGTGCTCAGAGATGAGATGGATTTGACAGGAGAACAAAGACATTTGATGGACATTGTTGTCAGAGAATCGGAGAACATTTCTCAATCCATAGAACAATTCCTAAATTTAGCTTCTCCTGGAACGCAAGATTTTGCTTCGATTGACCTTCCTTCTGTTTTGAAAGAAATATTGACACTGCTTAAAAGAAGCGGCGAGATCAATGAAAATTACCAGATAGAGGGAAATTATAAAACAGCAAGAGTTAATTATTATGGAAATAAAGCTCAATTCAAACAAATATTCTGGAATCTTTTAAAAAATGCTCTAAAAGCAATGCCTGATGGCGGGACGTTAACAGTGGATTTTACAAGGAGGAAAAAGAAAGGAATCCAGATGAAATTTGCCGATACGGGAAAGGGCATGGGAAAAGAAGAAAGAGAAAGAATGTTTGAGCCGTTTTATTCTGGTTTCGACACGGGAAAAGGAATCGGAATGGCAGTAGTTCGACGTATTGTTGACGATTACAATGGGAAAATACATGTATTTTCCACGCCCAACAAAGGGTCAGAGATTGTAATTGTTTTACCGGAAGGCAATGACAGGAAAAGGGAGTAAGTAAAAAAAATGGAAAAAATACTGATTATAGACGATGAAAAGAGCATCCTTGACCTTTTAAATGTCGTATTCAAAAAAGAGGGATATCAGGTAGAAACATTCTTTTCAGCCAGCAAAGCTCTTGAATATATCGATAGAGAAGACTTTGATATCGTTCTTTCTGATATAAAACTTCCCCAAATAAGCGGAATGGAAATATTAATGCATGTCAGGGAAAAAAGACCTGATGTTCCTGTTGTCATGATCACAGCTTTCGGCACTATCAGACAGGCCGTAGAAGCGCTTAAAGAAGGGGCAACAGATTATGTTGTCAAACCTTTCGATATAGAAGAGCTGAAAATCATCATTGCCCAGGGCCTGGAAAAGAAAAGGTTGAAGCAGGAGAATATTCTTCTAAAAGAACAGCTCAAAGAAAGATTCGGTTTCGAGAATATAATTGGAGAAAGCAGGATAATGAATGAAATATTCGGGCTGATTGAGAGAATAGCACGTACCGATTCAACGGTTCTTATCACAGGAGAAAGCGGGACAGGAAAAGAAATAGCAGCACGCGCCATTCACTCCAAGAGTCTGCGCGTGGAAAAACCTTTTGTTACCATAAACTGCGGGGCTTTACCCGAGGGCTTGCTCGAAAGCGAGCTGTTCGGCCATGTAAAAGGCTCTTTCACAGGAGCGATTGCAAATAAGAAAGGAATGTTTGAGGTAGCAGACCACGGGACTCTATTTTTGGATGAGATCGGAGAGATGACTCCCTGGACACAAGTTAAGCTCCTCAGGGCTCTTCAGGAGAAGAAAATCAGAAGAGTGGGAGGAACGGATGAAATTTCCGTGGATGTTCGAATAATTGCGGCAACGAATCAGGATTTAAAAAAGAATATAAAAGAAGGAAAATTCCGGGAAGACCTGTTTTACCGCCTTAATGTCCTCTCTCTCGAGATGCCGCCATTAAGGAAGCGAAAGGAAGATATTCCTTATCTTGTGTCTCATTTTATCCAGAAATACTGCCAGAAGATGGAAAAAAGGAAGAAAAGAGTTGCTCCCGAAGTGATAAAGGTCTTTGAATCTTATCCCTGGCCGGGGAATATCAGGGAGCTGGAAAATGTAATCGAAAGAACTGTTGTTATCGAAGAAAGAGAAACCATTACTCAAGGAAGTCTTCCGGATGAACTCCTTTCTCCAAAGAGCCATATAGAGACAGATTTTCTATCCCAGCCTGAGTTTAACCTGAATAAAACCCTGGACGAGATCTCCTCCAACTACATCAGACATGCTCTCAAGAGCACCGGCGGAAATCTCAAGGAAACCTCTTCTCTATTAGGAATAAATTACCGTTCTTTAAGATATATGATCGACAAATACGGACTGAAGTCTTTTAATGAAGATAACAACATAGAGAAAGAAATTAAAGAGCGCTGAGAATTCAGGGGATATGGTTTTCTTCCATTAATGCAAATAATTGTCAGCAGAACGACAAATAATGTCACTTTCTAAAAGAATCCACGGGCGTAAAATATATAACTTGCTTATATTCAACATGTTACAATGTGCCATGCTTGGCACGGAAATTGCTGTAATATTGATATCATGAAAAATCATGAAAATAAATTTCCGGTGAAAGAGAAAAAATCGCCGGGAAAAAATTGGAGGTTTTAAATGTTTAAAAAATCTAAAGGTTTTACACTTATCGAACTGCTCATCGTTGTAGCCATAATTGGAATTCTTGCAGCACTTCTCATCCCCAACGCAATGTCCGCCTTACAGAAAGCCAAGCAGAAAGGAACCATGAAGGACATCATGACGATCACAACGGCATGTATGGATTATGTCACCGACAACGGTGTCGCCCCAACTTCCACAACCGCTCAGAATGGTGTTTACACTGTTGCTGACAGTTTCTATACTGCCATATGTCCATTCTATGTCAAGTCGCTTCCTGTGAATGATCAGTGGGGAAATGATTTTTATGTTTTTTGCGCGGCAAATGTAGCAAGTAAGTGGGGAATTCCTGCAACTCCAGCACCAGGGACAGATGACTTTGTGGTTGGCTCTAAAGGGCGTGATGGTGCAGATGGCCCCGGCCCATACTACACTGCAGCTGATCCGACAAGTGGGTTTTATATAGTAAGCAGCATGGCAGATTTCAATAAAGACCTGGCTACATGGAACGGTGCATGGATTGTTGGTCCTATAACAAGAGCTGGTGGTGTTTGATGTAGCATTTGTTAAAGGATTTTTAAGGGGCGGCATTTTTTGCCGCCCTTTTTTTTATAAAGGGGACGGTTCTATTTTTATATAAAATTTTTCAGGATATTAGTTTAAATCCAGACTAATTTTCAAGGCTTTGTCCACTTTTTTCATCATTGAAATATCCAAATGGCCAAATTTTTTTATTGTTCTCTTCTTATCGATTGTTCTTATTTGATCACATTGAATGATGCTTGAATAATTTAATCCCCCCTCTCCTTTATCAATCCAAACATCTGTAGGATATTGCTTATCAATTTCCTTTTGACTGGTTATAACCGCGATGATTGTCAGAAGAGAAAATTTATTTCCTGTATCATTTTGAATTACTAAACAAGGTCTTGTCTTTTTCTTTTTTTAACGCATATTTATGCTATAATCCTAGAACATTAAAATGAGGACAATTGTTCTTCTTCTTGTTTATGTCGTAATAATTATTCTTGTAATTCCTGTTTTAATTATCCTATATCTTTTAAGATTGAAACTGCCCTTTTTCTGGATAACCAAGGGAGTCCTCAAGTTCGGGCAGAAGATACTGGGTGTTCGTCTTGAAGTCTGCGGACTGGAGAATATAGACAAGAAAAAATTCTATATTTTCATGCCCAACCACCTGAGTATTCTGGACGGGCCCATAATGCTGATGCTTATTCCCCAACCAGTGAGAGTCATCCTGAAAAAAGAAGTCTTCAGGATTCCTGTTATTGGTCAAGTCATGAGGCACGTAAATTTCGTAAGCGTGGACCGCAGAGGTAAAAGAGGAGGCAAAGAAAGCATAGAAAAGGCCACAAAACTTATGAAGGAAAAAGGATATTCGTTCCTCATTTTCCCGGAAGGAACACGGAGCCCGAACGGGAAGCTCCAGAAGTTCAGGCGCGGCGGTTTTTTTCTTGCTGTTAACAGCAGGGCACCGATTGTACCTGTAACCATAACAGGCACTTACGAGCTAATGCCAAAGGGAAGCTTTTTTATTAAAAGAGGAAAAATCAGAGTCGCTTTCTATCCTCCTGTTTCTGTTCGAGGAATGGACCGGGATTCAATCCCTGTTCTTCTAAGCAAGGTTAAAACCACTATCCTGTCAGGGCTAAATGAATGAAATTATTTCATAGAAGCAGCTGCCCTGATCCAGCAGAATACACGAGATAAAAAACTTGGGGAACTCCTGAATAATTCTGGATAGTAAATGACAATGGTAAAATGCTATAATTGCAGAAAGGAGAAAAAGTGCGCTGTCAAAATATAATTAAAAACCTGTCATATATAATGGAGGAATTTTCCAAAAATAAGGGAGATCTTTTTCAAAGACTGGCCGATAGAATGTGTGAAAGTTTGAAAGCAGGCCGTAAGATTCTTGTTTTTGGAAATGGTGGGAGCGCAGCCCAGGCACAGCATTTTTGTGCAGAACTTGTAAACAAGTTTTTAATAGACAGGCCTGCAATTTGCGCAATCTCATTGACAACAGATACGTCTGCCCTGACTTCTATCGCCAATGACTCCTCTTTCGATTATGTATTCAGCCGCCAAATAGAAGCGCTTGGAACTAAAGGCGATATTGCTATCGGGCTTTCGACAAGTGGAAATTCGCCAAACATAATTGAGGCCATTAAAACAGCTAAAAAGAGAGGATTGCTAACCGCTGCTTTTACTGGAGAGGGAGGAGGCAACCTCGCCTCTCTTCCTGATTTTCTTATTGATGTGCCTTCCGAGGAAACCCCACGGATTCAGGAAATACATCTCATTCTGCTTCATCTCTTAGCCCAGAAAATAGAAGAAGATTTAAGTTAACGGCTCCGCCAGAATCCGGCACGCCGCGGTCGTGATTTGGATTCCCTGTATGAGAATATTTCCTCCCCTGCAGAACCCATTTCGGGCACAGAAATACTCGTTTTTTTTGTGCTTTTATCTATACGGAAGGAGCGCTCTGCAGCATAGAGAACTTCGTTCCGAAGCCCTTCCTCTGATACTTCTTCTGTGAATTTTCTTCTTCCTTCGACAAGGTCCTTGATATAATTCTGGATTTGCTCTTCAGAATAGAATTTGTTGACATTCCATTCATCAAGACTTTTTCCTTCGGCAAGCTTGATTTCTTTTGTACCGAGTCTTCCTTTTTCATAGGAGTTAGTTCCGCGCAGGTCGCCTCTTTGAATTTGGGACATGAGGCTGATCGGAACACGGGCGACCTTACGGACAAGCCTCTTTTTCTCTTTTCCGTTCTCCTCAGAGGTCTCAATGATCTCTCCCATTCCTCCTGTGTTGTACTGCATGAATTTGACTTTTCCCGGATAATTGCTGGCAAGAGTCATTATGATATCGTAGAAACGGTTGACTTTTCTGGCCCTGGAACCGACTATGAAAGGATCTGTTCCGACGATACGTACGGATTCTCCAGCCTTGAGAGGCTGACTGGCAAAACTGTGGGTGCTTTCCCCCCATAGGTATGCAAGAACTGCCTGTTCAGGAGTTAGTTCCTGGGCAAAGTTCATTATGGTGTTCCTCCGCGTGATAAAGGCAAATACAATCCCATCCAGTTCTTCCAGCGGCGGGAGGTTTATGGTTTTAGAGAAGATGCCTACCATTTTGCCTTTTATGTTGACTTTGAGTTTGTTGCGCTGAAGAACGGCTCTTCCGTTTGCCGTTAGGCTTTCATCCAGAAAATCTACATTTCCGTTGGATTTGATCATGACGTTCTCAAAGAGAGCGGTTTTATCGATTAAGGCATTGTACATTGCTTCCTGGTATTCTTGTTCGACATCTGTTTTTACAAAGAAATTGTTTTCTGATCCAAAGGCTGAGCCATCTTTTCTAAGGAAACATATATCGTCTTGAGTGACTAATGTTTTTTCTCCTTTTCCATAATCGAGTCCGAGTTGGTGGCAGGACCAGGTGGATTTTCCTGTTGCAGTCAATCCGAAAAGAAAAACGCCGTAGGTTTTAAGTTTATTGTTGACATCTCTGACCGTAACAATCTTAGTTCCTGAATGGAGACCTATCATCCCCTGCTCATCGGCCATCCACATTGCCAGGCGGAGGAATCCTTTTTTATCCTCCCCCAAATAGTCTGTTCCGAGAGCGATATTGATCCTGTATTCCGGTATAGCAAGTATTTGCTGACGGAGAGGATGCTCTTCTGGAATGTGGATCATTGTAAATTCAGGCCCAGGCCGTTTTCCAGGCTTAAACATGGTTGTCCCCCACATGAGCCCGATCCGTCTGTTGATAAGGTCTGCATCAGAGACATAGAGATTACACATTGGGTTGAATGAGTCGTTTTCTCCCATCTGCCTCCTTATATGATAGAAAGGAAGCGTCCGAAGCAGGTGGAGGACTTTATCCAGTTCTTCTGGAGCGTTGGCGATTATGGATTCGTGAACTGGAGTCGGCCGCGTAAGCCTTACTGCTTCCCTGCCGAGATAGACTGTTTTGGGAGCGATCCGGCTTGATATGGCTGATCTCCATCCATAAGACCCGTATTTTGTTTTAATCCCTGTTTCTTTTGCCCGAGGTTCAAGCCATTTTAAATCTACTGTCTTTATATTGGGACCTTTTAAAACTCTCTGAAGTTCCTCTGAAAATTTTTTATATGCTTCCTGGTTATAAATGCTTTTGTCCATTTCAATATGCCATTAATATATATTGGATTTAGCCTTAAGTCTTATCTTCTCCCGACACTATGCGCTTTATATCCTCTGCTGAAGCTGCTCCGCTGTTGAATAAATAGCAGGGTATATTTTCGAGAAGGCGCCTGAAGAAATTCTTTTGAAATTCCATTCGCTCTCCAGTTGTCACCAGAAGATGCGGGTTGTAATATGGTTGGCTTTTGGATGCGCTGATGTCTTTCTTGATTCCAATGCTTTCACCATACTCAAGAGTGCGCAAAGCGTCTTCGGGGTCCATCTTTACAAAAGGTGGAGAGACCGTATCACAGCGAAGGATAAATATCCACCGGAGAACCGTACGTTTTACGTGTTTTGCCGGGCCTTCGATCCAGTAGGGGTCAAGCATTGAATAGGAGTTTTTTGCTGCCTCGTAGCAAAATGGGGAACCCCTGTCGAGTCTGCAGTCATCGAGCTGCAGGCACTTATCGTTTTGACAGTCTTCTTTTCGTGTAATAACATTTTCACATTTGCTGTTGTCAAATAGAGATGCCAATTTGGGAAGGGATTGCACTGTGTTTGTAGGCATATAAAATTTTCTTTCAGAAGAATCAGCCAGCGCTGTTACTCCTGAAAAACGGACAAAAACAATGTCGTTAGCATGCAGACGGAATCTCTTATCCTGAAGCAGGGATAAAAACAGTTCGGTTTTCTTGGTTCCTTTTGGTCCGACAAGAATCAAGCCATCTCCTTCCATGTCTGCAGACATCCCCCGTATCGTATGAACCTTGAAAAGCCTTTCAGAGACATCCGCAACAAGACCGAGAGCGAGGCTGCGTAACGGCCCGTAGTTATCTGTGTTAACAAGTATGCCTGTTTTAGTCTCAGAATTGTAAAAAGAGCGCGGTTCTCTCCCTGATATCCCGTCTATAGCGTAAATAATGCCATGGGGTTCCAGGTCTGCTTCAAGCTGGGCTGGATACCAGTTCTCAACCCAGAAATCATACAGGTGGGATACATTTGTACGCAGTTGCACAATGACTCCGTTAATGTTTGCATTCCACTCAAAATAGTTCTCATAACCGATATGTGTTTCCATTTCAGATGTAAGTGCATCTCTCATCTGTACGGATATAGAGGAATCGATAGGGACGGATTTTTTTATCCTGGTTTGAGTATTGTTTAAGCGAATACGCTTGACCCTTTTGGCTGTCTTCAGGCGGGATAAAGCTTCAATGATTCTGTTCATGCCCTTTTCAAGGTTTTCCATGGATGTTGCATAGGATATGCGGATATAATCATCATTGCCAAAAGCATCTCCAGGAACGACTGCGACTTTGGCTTCTTTTAGTAAGTAATACGCAAGGCCGTAGGAGTTGCGGATCAGGACATTATTGAATTCTTTTTCGTAGCAAGAAGAAACATTGGGGAAAAGATAGAAAGCTCCTTTTGGCTTAGAACAGGAAATATTAGGAATAGATTGGAGTCTCATCAAGCCGTAATTCCTTCGCCTCTGGAATTCTGAAACCATTTTTGAAATTTCATACTGGGGTCCGCTGAGTGCTTCCAGGCTTGCCTTTTGGGAAATCGAGCAGGCATTGGATGTCGTGTGGCTCTGAATCCTGGCCATTGCACTTATGATTTCTGAAGGGCCTGCCGCATAGCCTATCCGCCATCCGGTCATTGAATAGGCCTTTGAAACCCCGTTGATAATAACTATTTTCTTTTTTATGTCTTCTCCAAGAGATGCAAAACTCACAAAGTGAAAGTCGTCGAAGATAAGTTTTTCGTATATTTCGTCTGCAATAACGTAGATATTTTCTTCCAGAACAATGTCTGCAAGAGCTTCAAGGTCATGTTTTTGATATGCAGCTCCTGTGGGGTTGGAAGGGTTGTTCAAAAGAACGGCTTTTGTTGCAGGAGAGATAGCTGATTCCAACTGCTCCGGAGTAAGCAGAAAGCCGTTTTCTTCTTTGGTTGGAATGATTACTGCTTTCCCCTTTGCAAGCGAAACAGCATGCGGATAAGTAACCCAGTAAGGAGAGGGAATGATGACTTCATCGCCTTCGTTTACCAGGGCAAGCATAAGATGATAGAGGGCACTCTTTGCGCCAGAGGAGACAATGAGTTCATTTTTTTCATATGTCAGGCCCAGATCTTGCTTCATCCTGCTTATGATTGCTTCTTTTAACGGTGGGATTCCATCAACCTGGGTATACTTTGTAAAGTTTTCCTCTATGGCTTTTATCCCGGCTGATTTCACATTCTCGGGTGTAGGGAAATCCGGCTCGCCTACACTCAGGTCTATAACATCGACACCTGAAGCCTTCATGGCCTTTGCTTTAGCCGTTACCTTTAGAGTGGGAGATTCGCCTATTTGATTTGCTTTATCTGATACTATCATTTGTTCTTTCTCGGCCAACAATTAAGATTCTTCTTTCTTTTCAGGCGTTAGCTTTTCTTTGAAATATTTTTTCAGGTCAATTCCTGTTAATGATTCAACTACGTCGGGCATCTGAGCAAGGATATCTGCTACCTGAGAGGTTATCTTTGTTGCTCCTGTACCTTTATCTCCACCGACAAGGATGATTTTATCGACCTTTGACAGAGGTTCGGAAACAGCTCTTGCCAGCTCAGGAAGGCTTTTAAGATAGATTTCGAGGATTGCTGCCTGGTTGTATTTTTCCCATGCATTTGCTTTTCTCAGCATGATTTCGGCTTCGGCCAGACCTTTTTGTTTAATTTTTTCAGCTTCTGCCTTTGCTTCAAGCATGAGAGCTTCTGATTTTCCCTTGGCCTCAGTCTGGATGCGGAATCCTTCGGCTTCAGCTTCAGCCTTTATCTGGTATTTACGAGCGTCTGCAGGTTTAATCACGCTGGAGTCGAGTTCTTTCTCCCTTCGTGTAATCTCCAGGGTTTCAAGCTTAATAGATTCTTCTTTTTCTATAAGTTTTACCTTGGCTTCTTCTCTTTTAATGTCTTGATTTAGACAAGAACGCTCGAGTTCATAAGCAAAATCTGCCCTGGCTTTCTTTTGGTTTACCTGGGCTTGAGATTCTGCCTTTTTTGCTTCGTTTTCCCACTGGGCCTTAGCAATGAGTGCATCGGCGTTGAGGCGGGCAACTTCTCCTTCTTTTCTGGCCGCGGATGATTTAATCACTGCTTCTTTTTCAGTCTCTGCTTCTGCTATAGTGGCATCGCGCTTGGCTACTGCAATTTGAGGTTTGCCAAGTGCATCAAGATATCCCTGGGTATCGCTTATTTCTTTTAGGGCAAAGGAGAGTAGAGTCAGTCCCATACGGTAGAATTCATTTTCCACAGATTTAATCACCTTGTCTGCAAATTCGCCTCTTCCCCTGTATATGTCCTCAACAGTCATGGTGCCAATAACAGCTCTCGTTTTCCCCTCAAGAATAGTTGATGATATGTCGCGGATACCATCTTTCCCTGTACCCAAGAATTGCTCGGCAGCGAGGCGTATGGAGTTTTCATCCGAGTTAATTTTGACCTGCGCAGAAGCGTCTGCCATAATGAGTATTCCGCCATAGGTTAGGACTTCAGGAATCTTAATACTCAAGTTGATAACGTCGATTGGTAAAATATCAACTGTTTCTAAGAATGGCCAGACGAATGTTCCCCCACCTAAACGATAGCGATAGCCTATTTTGCGCTTTGTTCCGTCAGGCTGGAGTACAGATCTTTTTCTTCCTCCGGATATAATAAGAACTTCATTGGGCCCTACTTTTCTATACTGCTTCGCTATAAGAATCGATAGTAAAACAAGGATAACAATTATGATTCCGATTAAAATTAAAATGGAGACAAATGTCATCATTACCTCCTTGACAATTCGCCTTTAAATAAAAGCGGCGGTTTATTTAAACTGACTTTTCTAAGTTTTAAAGTAGTATTATAAAGTTTTATTTTATTTTTTTAAAGGTCTTTAAGCATTTATGTGTATTTTTTCTCTGAAATAGTCAATTGTTCTTGTCAGTCCCTCATCCAGATCAATTTTAGGATCCCAGTTTAGTTTTTCTTTAGCCAGGGAAATGTCAGGGCAGCGTCGTACCGGGTCATCCGGCGGTAGAGGCTTATGAATGATTTTTGAAGAACTTTTCGTCAGGTATAATATTTTTTCTGCCAGTTCAAGGATGGTGAATTCCTTGGGATTCCCCAGGTTAAGCGGGCCAATAAAATCTTCTGTTTCCATCATTAGCTGAAGTGCTTTAATGAGGTCTGAAACGTAGCAGAAAGAACGCGACTGGCTTCCGTCCCCATAAACAGTAAGAGGCTCTTCTCTTAACGCCTGGACGATAAAGTTGCTGATTACCCTGCCATCGTTTAAGGCCATTCTGGGACCATACGTGTTGAAAAGACGGACAATTTTTATGTCGACTCGATTCTGGCGGTGATAATCCATCATCAATGTTTCGGCCACTCTTTTACCTTCGTCATAGCAGCTGCGGATACCAATCGGGTTTACATTGCCCCAATAAACTTCTGGTTGAGGATGTACTTCAGCACTTCCATAGATTTCAGAAGTGGAAGTGAGAAGAATACGTGCTTTAATTCTTTTTGTGAGGCCGAGCATGTTTATGGTGCCCATAACATTCGTTTTTATTGTCTTTATCGCATTATACTGGTAATGATGAGGGGAAGCAGGGCAGGCAAGATGGTATATTTTATCAACTTCCACAAAGAGCGGATGGATAATATCGTGACGGATCAACTCAAAATAGGGATGTGAAAACAGGTGGCGGATATTATCCTTGCTTCCCGAGAAAAAATTATCGACGCAGATAACATCTTTTCCTTTTTTAAGGAGAGATTCACATAGATGGCTTCCTAAAAAACCAGCTCCTCCTGTAACTAATATGCGATTCATATAATTTTCTCCTTAGCTGACAAAAAATTATCCATAAGCCATGAAAAGAAGGCTCTTTTTTTTAAGCAGCGCCTTCTGGACATGGATAAGTTCCTTTATTCCCTTATCGGCAAGCTCGAGTAATTCATCAAATTGCTTTTTTGAGAATGGATTTTTTTCAGCAGTTGCTTGAATCTCTACAATTTGACCCGAGTCTGTTTCAACTACATTCATGTCAATATCTGCATTTGAGTCTTCTTTATAATCAAGATCGAGAAGCATATTGTCAGCAACAATGCCTACGCTGACCGCACTTACCAAATTCCTCAAAGGCATCTCATTGATGATATTCTCGCTCATCATTTTTTCCAGTGCAAGGGCCAACGCAACGCAGCCGGCTGTGACAGAAGCTGACCGTGTCCCTCCATCAGCTTGCAGTACATCACAATCAATGATAATTGTTCTCTCACCCAGAACACTGAGATCTGTTGATGCACGGAGAGCCCGCCCTATAAGACGCTGAATTTCCTGTGTGCGGCCAGAAAGTTGACCACGTATTCTTTCGCGGACAGTTCTTTTTTTAGTGGCACGAGGAAGCATGGAATATTCGGCTGTTATCCATCCCGTATTGCTTCCTCTCAAAAAAAGGGGAACTTTCTCTTCAATAGTGGCCGTTGCACTAACCCTGGTTTTACCAATTTCTATAAGAGCAGACCCGTCAGCAAAATATATGTAGTCGGGTATAATCGTTACCGGCCTTAATTCATCGAAATTTCGATTATTAGTTCTCATAACAGCCCTTCCCGCTTGAAGAAATGATTATCACATGGCTTGTTATCTTATGTTTGCAAGTGCGTGAAGATAATATAATAGAAGAAAAAAAAGTTCAAACACAAACATTCATACTCCTATATTATTATGAAACAAATACAAATTTGCCGGCCCTCTTATTCGGTAGGCAGGCTTTTCCCATAAACACGGAAGCGCTTATATGTTTTCCCTCCCATCTTTTCCATTTCAGCCCTTACCTTCACATTCTCTTCCATCTCATGATGCGTATCTATCACTTCCAGGCCAGCTTCACTGGCTGACATAAGCATATTCACCCCCATAAGCACATCTATACCACGTCCACGGTATTTCTCTTTAACAGCACCAAGCAGTAAGTCCAACTGTTTTGTCTTCTTGACCTCTCTCAGGATTTTAAACAACCCTAAAGGAAAAAGTTTTCCCCTGGCTTTTTGAATGCCCTTAGTCATGTCAGGCATTCCGATGACAAAGGCTACAATGTCATCATCCTTTGTTACAACTTTTAAAAACCTCGGGTCCAGGATGGGCATGTAACGCTTTGCTAACTGTTCCATTTCCTGTTCATCAAGGGCAGCATATCCATAAATATTATTGCCAATATAACATTCATTCATAAGATGAAGCACCGGTTTTATCCACTTCTTGATTTCTTTTTTTTTGCTGAATTCAATAACCTTGAAACTCCCATTTCTTTTTACTCTCTCGTAAATCCTCTTGTAAAATTCTGGAATCACTTTGGGAACCTCAAGCTTATATACAAAATAATCTATGTCTTTCACATACCCTTGTTCTTCTATAAGTCCAGGCATCCATTCAAAGTTATAATAAGTGGCTATTGTTGCACGATTCTCAAAGCCTTCTATTAAAAAGCCCTCTGGATCCTGGTCTGTAAAACCATATGGACCGATGACCCTTGTCATTCCTTGTTTTCGTGCCCAGTCCTCAATATAACATAGAAGAGAACGGACCACATCCTGGTCTTCCCACGTTTCTAAATATCCAAACCGGGCTGTCTTTTCCTTCCGGCTGTCATTATACCGGTTGTTGATAATGCCCATTATCCTGCCAACAACATGTTTTCCTCTATAGGCAAGCAACAGAACTGTTTCGCAAAAGGAAAAGGCCTTGTTCTTGTCCGGATTAAAGTATTTCCATTCATCCTGATAAATAGGATGAACCCAGTTTTCGCTTCCAGCATGAATTTTTTCAGGCAGGTAGATAAATTTTTTCATTTCCTTGTGTGTTTTTACTTCTCTGATTTCTATATCCATATTATCTTCCCTTTTCAGTCTCAAAACTCATCTAATAATTTCCCTTATCTTACATGAGTGATGAACAAAACGCAAAAATAATATTTTAATAATCTAATTTGAAATAGAGATTAGGGACCTTTAATTTTTAATTTTGGGGTTGACAACACCACCGTATAATTAATAAACTTAGCATTAAATTTTTTTATACTTCACACGATGAAATCAAAAACTTTTCTGCATGGAACTCATCCTCCCGAGGACAAAAGCTTTACAGCAGATAAGCCCTTCGAACCCATGCCTGCCCCTGAAAAAGTCTATATTCCCCTCCATCAGCATTTTGGAAGCCCGGCTGAACCGTTAGTCAAGAAAGGAGACGAAGTATCTCTCGGACAAAAAATCGGCGAAGCAAAATCACTTTTTTCCGCATCTGTACACGCGAGCGTATCAGGAAAAGTACTCTCTGTAGATGGCTTTAATCACCCGCTTGGAAAGCCAGTTTTAACTGTCACTATTGCCAACGACGGAGAAGACCGTTTATCTCCCGAAATAACGGGAGTTAAAGATCCTTTCTCTTTGGAGCCGAATGAGATTTGCAGAAGGGTCCGGGAGGCAGGGATAGTAGGCCTCGGAGGCGCAGCCTTTCCAACAGCCGTGAAGCTTGCCCCACCAAAAGATAAGCCCATTGACACAATTATAATAAATGGCTGTGAATGCGAGCCTATTCTCACAGCCGATTACAGGCTAATGCTTGAATATACAGAAGATATCCTTAAGGGAGCAGAACTCGCCCGCATCGCCACCGGGGCCAAACGGATTATAGTGGGTATCGAAAATAACAAGCAGGATGCTTTCGAGCTTTTCCAGAAGAAAACAGATGGCTTCCCTGCAGAAGCTGTTCCCCTCAAGACAAAATACCCCCAAGGAGCTGAAAAAAATTTGATTTATTCCCTTCTAAACCGAGAAGTCCCAAAAGGCGGGCTGCCCTTTGATGTTGGGGTTGTGGTCCAGAACGTTGGAACAGCAAAGGCCATCTGGGATTCCATCAATCAGGGAAAGCCACTCTATGAGAGAGGCCTCACTGTCTCCGGAGCAGGCATAAAAGAGCCTAAGAATCTGATCGTCCGGATCGGAAGTCTCTTTCAAAGCGTAATTGATTTTTGCGGCGGGTTTGAGGAAGATGTAAATGTCCTGATAATGGGAGGCCCAATGATGGGCCTCACACAATGGACTCCAGATGTCCCTGTCATCAAAGGGACTTCGGGGATCTTATCATGGAAAGAACCTAAGCCTTCTTTTGAATACAACTGCATTCAATGCGGCCGATGTGCGGACCACTGTCCTATGCATCTTGTTGCTACTCAGCTCATGAAATATGTCAAGTTCAACAATTTGCCTGAGGCAGAAAATTGGGGTATCTTAGACTGTGTAGAATGTGGGTGCTGTCAATACTCTTGCCCCGCAAACATTCCGCTGGTTCACTGGATTCGTCTAGGAAAAGATAGAATTACAAGCATGAAACGCAAAAAGAGTGCATGATGACAAATAAAACATTTATTCTTCAATCATCACCTCACTTTAAAGATAAAGATTCAGTTCCAAAAATCATGTATGTCGTTATCATCAGCCTTATGCCAGCGGCGTTTGCATCTTTCTGTTTCTTCCGGCTTAGAGCACTAGTTCTGTTTGCACTTTGTGTGTCTGCATGTTTGGCAACAGAAGCTCTTTTCCTCTGGGTAAGAAAGAAACCTATGAATTCACTCTGGGACGGGTCTGCAATAATCACCGGGCTGCTCCTGGCCATGACTCTTCCTCCATCCTTGTCTTTAGAGCTGGCTGTTATTGGAGCGGTTGTGGCAATAGCTCTTGGGAAACAGGTCTTCGGGGGATTGGGGGATAATATCTTTAACCCTGCCTTGGTTGGCCGTGCTTTTCTCCAGACGGCATTTCCTGTCGCTATGACAACATGGATTCCTCCTGTCACACTAAAACTCAACACAGCAACCTTTGCTACTCCCCTCGGAAATTTAAAATTCCAGGATGCGGTTGCCCAGGGTTCCTTGACTCCTCTAAAAGACCTCTTCTGGGGAAACATCGGTGGTTGTTTAGGAGAAACATCAGCCGTTGCTCTTCTGCTTGGAGCTGCCTTTCTCCTCTACAAGCGTGCCATAAACTGGCGTGTACCTGTGGGAATCATTTGTACTTTAACTGTTTTTACAGGAGTTTTTTGGCTTGTCAACCCGGACAAATATGCCTCTCCTCTGTTTCACGTCCTGGCAGGAGGTCTCCTGATAGGTGCTTTCTTTATGGCCACAGACATGGTCACATCGCCGGTTACCCAACTCGGCACCTGGATTTATGCTTTAGGCATCGGTGCCCTTGTCGGACTGATACGGCTTTTTGGCGGCTTCCCCGAGGGCATCATGTTTTCTATCCTCTTTATGAATATCTTTGTTCCGCTTCTTAACCGCTCTACTCGACCCCGCATTCTGGGAGAAAGGAGGAAAAAATGAGCCTTTCCTCCAGAATGATTATAGTTCTGACCTCGGTCGGAATCATTTCTGGTGGATTTCTTGTAAGTGTCGGACATCTGACAAAAGACCGAATAGCACAAAACAAACAAATGCAAATAGAAGATGCTATCGTTTCTGTGGTTCCGGGGACAAGCAGCAGTCAGAAATTGTATGAAGAAAAAGATTTCATCATCTATACAGGAAAAGACAACAACGGAAATCTCCTGGGTTATGCTATCTACACATCTGGAACAGGCTTTCAGGATAAAATCGAATTAATGTATGGAATAAACCCTTCTCTTACAATAATCAACTGTTTGACCATTCTTGAACAGAAGGAAACTCCTGGCCTTGGGGCTAAAATCACAGATAAAGAATCTTTCCTCATTTACTGGGAAAACAGGGACAGCAGCGGCTCGCTCAGCCTGCACAAGCCCGCAGCGACCTCCCTTGAAGAACTCTCTCAAGCTGAAATCAATACAATCACCGGTGCAACAATTTCTTCAGAGAAAGTGCTGCAAATCGTCAACCTTTCTTTAGAGCAACTGAGGAGCTTGAAAAAAGATGGTAAGTTCGGAAGCGAGGAAAAAGATGCCAACTAAAAGCATCGCTCAAGAATACATTAAAGGTTTATGGAAGGAGAACCCAGTCTTTCGCCAGCTTCTAGGCCTGTGCCCTACACTTGCAGTTTCAAATGCTGTCATCAATGGTATCGCCATGGGGCTTGCAACAAGCTTTGTGCTGATATTCAGTTCTGTCGTAGTAGCTAGCATAAAAAAACTTATCCCGAGTCAGGTTCGCATTGCCTGTTACATCGTGATTATCGCTACTTTTGTCACGATGGCCGACAGGTTCCTGCAGGCCTTTTTTCCCCCTATTTCCAAAAGCCTTGGTCCTTATATTCCTTTAATAGTTGTTAACTGCATAATCCTAGGCCGTCAGGAGGCATTTTCTTCGAAGAACTCCGTGAGCCGTTCTCTTATAGACGCACTTGGTATGAGCACAGGGTTTATTATTGCCCTACTAATATTAAGTTCAATAAGAGAAATCCTGGGGGCAGGGACTTTCCTGGGGCACCAAGTCATGGGAGCCTGGTTCAAACCCTGGATAATAATGATGCTTCCTCCCGGAGCCTTTATGACACTTGGAATCCTGCTTGCTTTAGCGCTTTTCATTGAAAGCAAAACAAAAAAGAAGACAGTAAAGAGGACAGTATAGTGGAACTTGTTCTTCTCTTCATTTCAGCGGTTCTTATTAATAATTATATTCTCCATTATTTTCTTGGAATATGCCCCTTCCTGGGAGTGAGTAAAAAAATAGACTCTGCTGTCTCCATGGGGTTGGCAGTCACTTTCGTCATGACTATTACCGCTGTTTTCACATGGATGATCAACCACTGGATTCTTATTCCATATAACCTTGACTACCTTCAGATTGTATCTTTTATCCTTGTTATCGCTTCTCTCGTACAGCTTGTCGAAATGTTTATCCGAAAGATTAGCCTTCCTCTATACCAGGCCCTTGGAATCTATCTTCCTCTTATAACAACAAACTGCGCTATCATGGGGCTTGCTCTTCTTTCTGCTCTGAATAATTATAGTTTTGCAAAGGCGGTAGTCTTCGGGGTTGGCTCCGGCCTGGGCTTTACATTGGCCATTGTTCTTATGGCAGGAATCAGAGAACAGCTTGACCTGGCGGATGTGCCAGAACCCTTGAAAGGAGCTGGGATCGCACTAATCGTAGCAGGGATAATGGCCCTGGCTTTTCTCGGTTTCTCAGGAATGATATAAAAATGGACTTCTTAATACCTGTTATCACCATGGCAAGCCTGGGATTTCTTTTTTCCGTTGGGCTTGCTCTTGCCTTTAAAAAACTCAGAGTCGAGGAAGACCCTAAAGTCTCGAAGATATCAGAGGCCCTTCCACAGGCCAACTGTGGAGCTTGCGGATACTCCGGCTGCCGTGCATTTGCCGAGGCTGTTGTTAAAGGAAACGCCCCTGTAAACGGCTGCCCTGTGGGCGGAGAAGAAGTGGCAAACAAGATCGCTGAAATTTTGGGAGTCCAAGCCGGTGAAGTCATCAAGAAAGTTGCGCGTGTGCACTGCCGCGGCACACGGAAAGCTGCAAAAAACAGAGGGGACTACCTCGGTATAAGGACCTGTTACGCATCTCACTTAATTGGGGGGAACAAACAGTGTTCCTATGGCTGCATGGGCTTTGGAGACTGCGTACAGGCATGCATGTTTGACGCCATTTACATGGAAGAAGAAGGGCTCCCGATTGTTATAGAAGACAAATGCACAGCTTGTGGAAAATGTGTTGATGCCTGCCCACAGAATATCATTGAGCTGCATCCAATTTCTCAGAAAATCTTCGTTTTCTGCCGCTCTTTAGATAGAGGCCCTACCGCAAGAAAATTATGTAAAAATTCCTGTATTGCATGCGGTATATGTGTACGCGCTTGTCCCGAAGCAATAGTTATGGAAAACAATCTTGCTAAAATTATAGATTATAAAAAAATTAAACCCGAAAATATTCAAGCCGTCGAAAAATGCCCAACAGGAGCTATCGGCCGCCTCAATGAGAAAAATGAATGATACCGGTTTGGTTGTATCTACAAAAGAAGGCATGGCTCAAGTAGAAATTGAATGTCTTAAGGCCTGCCATCGCTGCCCTGCCAGGAGCCTGTGTATCGGACAAAACACATCAAAAGGAATTCTTTCTGTTATGAACCCCTTAAACGCACGCCCGGGAGATGAAGTCACGATTGAAGTCCCAGAGTCGAATTACAGCAAAGCCCTGATCCTCCTTTTTGGAGTCCTTCTCGCTGCTTCTTTAATTGGTATGGGCGCTGGAAGTTTTCTGTCATATTTGTTAAAATCATCTTCATCATATGCGAGCATATTTGGCCTCTTTCTCGGTCTTTTTTTGGGAGGAATGGGTCTCTTTTTTTATTTCAATAGAAAAAACAAGGATCATCTTTATCCAGTTATAAGCAATATAGCCAAAAAAGGAGATTAAAATGGATAGACGAGGTTTTTTTAAAACAATGCTGGCCACTCCGTTACTTGCTCCGCTCTTGCTGGCATCAAAAACGACGCAAGGCGACTGTGAACTATATCTTATTGCAGACAGTCCTCAGCTGTTTATCTCTTTCCTCCTGGAGGAATTGCAAAAGTACGGCATATTCACAGGCCGGAATTTTACGCTGCTTAACTCTCACCCCCAAGAGAAAGAACTTAGACAGATCCTTTCTCAAAAAGGTTGGACATATATGCAGAGCCCGGCAATGGCGGACATCGCTATCTCCTTTAGCTGTTTGAGACAAAATGCTCTACCTTCTTTTACTCTGGTCAGAAAAGGCGAAATCTGGGATATAAGATCAAAAAAACTTTACTCCCTTTGGAAAGAAATGAATGAAAACCGCAGCCCATCTTCCTGCTTAACTATAGCATCATTGAAGGATAGGCGGGCGCGGTTTTTCTACGGAGAATCCGTTTCAATCTTTAAAGACGGACGCAGGATAGAAACGGCCTCTTTAAAAGAGAACCAGTCGAAATCTTTCTCGGCTAGAAAAGGGAAAATCACTGTTGTTGTAAAAGACAGAAAAGTCTGGGTTAGCGAGTCTTCCTGCAGTCATAAAATCTGCCTCTATACTCCTCCTGTATCCTTTGCTGGGGAACGCATTATCTGTGCGCCAAACCACTTCCTCTTGGAAGTTCAGGGCAGGCATTCTATTGATACTGTCATTGGCTAAAGAACTACTCGTTCATCGACTCTATAATGTATGTTAATCGGATAGGGCAGCATTTCACGTTTTCCTCGCTCTCCGCAAAAACACTTTGCATTCTTATTCTCTTTTTTCTTTTTCTTATACCAGGCTGTAGGACAGGAGAAAAATGGCACACCTCAACCTTCCTTTTCTTTGATACTGTCTGTGAAATAAAGATATTCTGCTCGGAGACCGCATCTAAATCCGCAGAGCAGGAAATTAAGCGCGTATTCTCAGAGATCGAAGGCCATTTTTCACCAGGAATCAGGGACTATGCCTCCCAGCCTGTTCTTGAACTTTTCCAAAGAGCTTTAAATGTTTATCAAAACTCAAGCGGCTGTTTCGACATAACCGTAGCCCCTCTTTCCAAAGCATGGGGTTTTTTCAATGGTTCCCTTCATGTCCCCCCCTCAAATGAGATAAAGGCTCTATTAAAACACATCGGAATGGATAAAATAAAAGAAGAGAATGGCAGTCTTGTTCTCCTCCCAGGAATGGAGCTTGACTGGGGCGGGATTGCAAAGGGCTACGGCATCGACCTTGCTTCGAAATCCTTAATCGCAATGGGAATCATTAAAGGTTTTATTAATGCTGGGGGGGACCTGTTTTGCTGGGGGCAAAACCCGGATAATCAACCCTGGAAGATCGGAGTAAAACATCCACGAAAAAGGGGATTCTTATGTGTACTTGCTGTCTCTGGCCTTGGGACAGCAACAACAGGAGATTATCAGAGATATTTCATTGAAAAAGGGACTCGTTACCATCATGTTTTTAACCCCAGCACTGGATATCCTGCTAAAGGCAAACAGAGCGTAACAGTAATCGGGCCGGAAACTCTTCTCTGCGACGCTCTTTCTACTGCTCTCTTTGTTAGTAATAAGCCAGAGATGATCATAGAAAAATATCCAGAATACGGAGCTCTCCTTATCGACTCCAATGGAAGGACATCGGTAATAGGAAAGCCTTATCCCTTCCAGCCCCTAAAATAACAGGATTCATTGATGACAGCTGGGTCAATGTCGCTTCCTCCATCCCCTCAAATTCATCTTATTCAGTAATACTTTTAATATATTCAATTCCTTTAATTATCGATGGTGAAGGATTATCAATTTCCTTCTCGTTTTCATACTCAATTGAAAGGAAGCCACCATAATTCTGGAGGGTCAGCTCTGCAAGGATATCGTGAATATTTGCCTTTCCCTGCCCAAAAGGAACATCATAGGCTTCCTTGGTCCCGAATTCATTCAAGTCTTTTAAATGCACATCTAATATGCGGCCTTTCAGCAGTTTAACGGCTTCTACAGGGTTTACCCCTGTACGCATCCAGTGCCCGGTATCCGCACATGACCCAATGCCCTCACTACAGCTTTTTACATGCTCAAGAACCGTCTCAGGACGCGCGTATTTTGAAGGCACAGGATGGTTGTGTACAGCAATATTTATATTATATTCCCGAGCCATCCGATCAAGAAGAGAATAGTCATCATATTCAGGTTCGGTCACAATAGTTCTTATGCCCAGTGTTTTTGCGAAATCAAAAACCCTGTGCATGCTTTCCTCGTTGTTTTCAAATCCTATAACTCCATAGCCTACGATCTCGAGCCCCTTTTCCTTCAGGCTTTTTTTCACCATCCATATCTGTTCTTCATCAAGGTCGTGGCTAAATTTAACTCCGGGCATGTCCTTACTAAGCACCTGGCCGGGATAGGCCTGGATGTATTTTATGCCGAGGCTTTTTACTTTTTCCAGTGTCTCAAAAAATGAAAACTTTCTGAATGTCCAGCACTGCACTGCAAAAGGGAATTTCTTTATTCGTACATGTTGATATCCCGCGGTGGCAGTCTGTTCCTTTATCGCTGATTGTGTCCCCTCATTTTTTATGCCTTGTTTTTGAGTTTCTTCTGTACAAGAAACAATTAAAGCTGCCATCAATACAAATAGTAAATATCCCTTCTTTTTCATGCCTTCCTCCTTTTAGGATTGTCCTTCATTTGATAGCTGGGTCAGGGAGTGGGTTGGATCTTGGATTCCATCTCCCCCTTGACACAGCCGGGATAAATGAATCCAGGCCAGGGGGAGGAAATAATATTGTCTTCTCCTGCTCGGCGCTCATATAAGCTGTCATAAGAAGTTCTGCTACATTTACTCCATCGCTAAAATTTTCTTCAGGCCGACTGCCTTCTAAAAAGGAGTTAACCATATGGCGGTTTTCCTCGATGTATCCGTATTCACTTTCCTCGTTACTTACTACTGGCATAAGTCCTATTTCAGCATTTTGTTTTTCCACCAGGTCTTCTCCTGGCTTTCCCTGTACTTTCCGGCTGAAAAACACTTTCAATCCCGAATCCAACGTGTCTATTGAAAGAGAATACTCTGGGCCCAGAAGTTCCATGCTTAAACGCAGCCCTGCCCCTACAAAACACCAGGAAGTAGTAGCTTCAACAACAATCTTCTCTCCTCTTTCATCATTGTATTCAATTATAGCACGGGCAAAATCTTCGGCAGGCCTGTTTATATAATCTGTTTTACCATTGCTGTTATTAGATAGAATTCTTGCATAATGAGGGCGCTGCCACTTTAAGCACGCGGCAAAAGCTGTTATCTTTACAGGTGTAAGAATGTTCCTGTCAGCTCCGGGTGGAGTTAACATAAATCTGGCCCCTTCCACAGAGTGGCACATCATATCATTAAGGACACCGCCTCCTTGAAGCTCTCCTTCCCAAAACCACGGCATATGAGGACCGCTGTGTTCTTCAGCCGCCCTTGCCAGATACGGCCGGCCTGCAATTGCCGCACCACGTGTCCATATAATTTCTTTTCCTTTTAAAACGGCAGGAGCAAAAACTTGGTTTTCCAGATATCCGTCCAGAAGCTGAGCCTTTTTTGCAAGCTCAAGCATTTTCCGTGCTTCCATCACATTTCTGCCAAGCGGCTTTTCACAAGCGACTCCGATTAATTCCCCCCTCCCCCTTTCAAGGACCTCAGTTATCTCCTCCATGTTTTCAAGCCTTGTAAAGTTCGGTGCACATATCCATATTGCACCGATAGCAGGATCAGCTGCCATTTCTGTTACCGAACTATATACTTTGGTTTCCCCAACATTGAGTTTTCTGGCCAGCGCAGCCGTCTCTAGCGCCGTCTCTTTTTTGCGGGAAACTATACCCAAAATATCCGCATCCCGCACACCAACCCAAGAACGAATATGAATTTTTGCAATAAAACCCGCACCGACAATCCCAATCCCCAGGCGTTTTCTTGCCATTATTCCCTTTCTCTCCCATGAGTTGATTTTAAAACAAGCCTCCTCATTTATCCTAAATTATTTTTCTCTTAACTGGATCCCATTCTACTTTGCGTCCTTCAAGAAAGGATTTCGTCGCCATATGGCAGGTTATTCCTTCCTGAAAACCGCGATCAATACCACAGCTCGGCTTCTTTCCGTTTCTGATACAGTCAATCCACTCTTTTACATGAAGATGCGTCAAATCAATATGCTTCCCGTCTCTATATGTGTACATTAATCCTTTCGTCGTAAAATACCTTTTTGTTGCTGAAGTAATAGTATCTATTCCTTTTAATCCAGGATGGAAAGAGAACAGCGGCAATGAGGTGTCTATAATTTTATTTTTTATCTTTTCTTTATACCGCGTCGACTCGTTGTCAGCATTTACCGTCAGGGTGCTCCCGACTTCCATGGAAGCATCATGGCCCATGAATACCCTCCCTCGTACCCGTCCGCTTGAAAGCGTGGCGCTGTATACAACTGTTAAATTCCTGGAGGGATATTCAAAAACTACCTGGAATACATCAGGGACATCACGACCATCTTTGTAGAAGTAAATCCCGCCCGAAGCTGTTGCTGATTTTGGAATACCGAGATCTAAAATCTGATTAACTGCATCATATTCATGAGAAAGCAAATCCCCGGAGAGGCCTGTTCCATAATCATACCAACACCTCCACCGGAAAAATCTTTCCAGGCTGAAAGGCACTTTATGAGGAGCAGGTCCTTGAAATTGCTCCCAATCAATGGTTTGATCACTTGCCTTCTCGTGAATTTCGTAAACCCATGCACCATTGGGAGAATTTCTGTTTGTTGTTGTCTCTACAAGAGTGATTGCTCCGAGAATATTCTTACAAATTATTTCCTTGGCCTTGATAAATGTTTCTTGCTGAGGATTCTGATGTCCGAGCTGGAAGACAACACCACTTTTTTTAATCACATCAACTACCTTGTAGACTTCTTCTTCTGTACGGGTTATACACTTTTCACAGTAGACATGTTTTCCTGCATTTGCGGCATCTACGGTCATCTGGGCATGCCAATGATCAGGGGTAGCGATGATTACTGCATCAATGTCCCTGCTCTGAATTAAATCCTGATAATGCAGGTACCGCTTAGCTCCCTTCAATTCCCTGCCTTTGCCTCCGGGTCTGGTGTCATTTTTAGAAGCTGCAATGCCGCGTTCCGCCCTAACATCAAACACATCGCAAACACCTGCCAGCTCAACATTCAAATCTTCCTGATTTAAAAAGTTTTCCAGCGCCCTATCCATTCTGTTTTTCTTTGCATCTTTTCGCTTTCTTTCTATCCAGTCAGGGTGTGCGAAACCCCCTGCTTTTGCAAGGTATTCCCCTCTGCCTCCGAATCCGATTATCCCAAGCCTTATTAACTCACCAGGTTTTTTCATGGTGCTGTCTGGAAGAACTGCAGGCCTCTTTCCAATAATTCCTAGTTCATTAAGGATTTCCTTCCTTTTTAGATCATCCAGCAAATTCTTTTTGTAAAGGCTATAAAAAAACGCGCCGAATACAGGTACAGCAGCCAATCCTTTGAGAATATCTCTTCTCCTAATAATCCCCTTTTTTTCGGTTTCTTCTGTTTTCTTATCAGTAGTTTTAATATCTATGTCTTTAATCATTTAGCGCCTCAAAATAATTCACTCAGGCCTCTTTTTTCTGGATATTAGCCTATCTAATCCAATAATCTTTCCAGTAGGGAATAATGTTAAAACAAACAAGGCAAACATCTCGATTAAATTCTTATTCACGATTAAATAGGCTCCTTCTGCAGGAGTCGTGTATTCATACCCAATAAACGGAGGATTACACATATAATATAAAAACAGAAGGACAATCGCTGAAATACTAGCAGTCTTTGTCATACATCCTGCAATCAACGCGATTCCTATTGCAATCAATCCCCATATATTTAAAAAATCGACTATCTTTAAAACGGTCTCGCTTGTTAAAATAGATCTGAACAAACCCGACAGTATCCATTTTGACTCTGATAGATATCCAGCCGCCGACCAGTAGGGATTAACCAACTTTGTTATTCCTTCATATAGAAAGTGCCACCCAATTAAAACTCTCAAGATTACCAGTGCACTTAACTGGATGTTTGTATATTTTGACAGACCCCCATTCTTGTTTTCTTTTCTTTTCAGCATTATTCCCCTACCTTATTTTGAATAAACCTAGGAAAATTTTATATTAGAGATTGAAACAAAGGCTTCCTTTTAAATCTTCATTGGCATTAACACATACTTATATTCTATCTCTTCGTTGTTTTCTGGTTTAATTAATACAGCGCTGTTTTCATCCTTTAGTTCAAACCGAACCTTGTCTGATTTTACAATTGAAAGAAAATCAAGAAGATACTGAGAGTTAAATCCCACCTCGATTTGTTCGCCATCGTAGTCAATATCAACCTTATCCTTGGCTTCTCCAATTTCAGGACTAGATGAGAATAGTCTTAATTGGTCTTTTTCAATATTAAACTTGACTCCTCTTGATCTCTCTGTAGATAAAAGAGAAACCCTTCTAATCGCATCTGCAAATTCTTCTCTCGAAACAATCATTATGTTTTTATTGTCGCTCGGGATAACAGCTTCATAATTTGGAAATTTACCATCAATCACTCTTGAAATAAGTGTTCTGTTTCCAACCCTGAAAAATAAATTATTTTCATCAAGGTCAAATTCAATAGAATCATCTTCAAATTTTTTTAATTCACCAAGAGTCTTTTTTGACACTATTCCTTTTATTTCGCTTTCTAAGTTCATATTGTCCATAGATACCGAAGTGTAAGCAAGTCTATGCCCATCCGTGCTTACTAACTCCATAGTATCATTCTTAAGCATCATTAGCGCACCATTTAAATAGTACCTCTGTTCCTGTGTTATTGAAAAATATACCTTTTCTATCATCTCCCTTACTTTATCGCCTTGGAGAAAAATGTTTTTTATAAATTTCGGCTCAGGAACCGGAGGGTAGTCTTCTTTGGACAAGCACAGCACTTTAAATTGACTGTCGCCTGCAGAAATCTTCATCATTAAGTCATTGCTCTCTTCAAAAACAACTTCTTTCCCCTCTGAAATGGATTTAACTATTTCAAATAACTTCTTACCTGATATTGTAATTACCCCTTTCTCATACATCCTGGCTGGAAAATGGCATTTTATTCCTACCTCCAGGTCAGTTCCAGTTATTTCAATTCTATCCTCTAATACACTAATTAATATATTTGCCAGTATAGGCATTGTACTTCTTTTTTCTAGAATTCCTTGAAATATTTGTAGCTCCTTAAGGATTCTTTCTTTTTCAATTATAAATTTCATTTTTCCACCTCTCTATATTAGATTATTATTATCTAATTATAGATAAAAATAAATAACAATAATTATAAAAGCAAATGAAATGTGAAAAAATTTCATAATAGATTGATTCTTCTAGTGAATATAGTCAATTATTTTGTTTATTTCTCTGTTGAATTCTGGACTTTCATTTCGCATCTTTTCTATTTTTTGAATACTGTGAATTACAGTTGTATGATGTTTTCCACCGAATTTTTTTCCTATTTCTGGAAGAGAACTTTTCGTAAGCTCCTTTGATAAGTACATAGCGATCTGTCTTGGAAAGACAACCTTTGGGGAGTTATTTTTCGACTTTAGTTGGGATAGATTCATCTTAAAGTTATGACAAATGATATTTTGAATTTTTTCTACCGTAATAATATTTGATGTGGAATCCAACAAGTCTTTCAATGCATCTTTAGTAATATCTAGGTCTATCTCTTTTCCTTTGAGTGAAGCGTAAGCAATAACACGTCGCAAGAATCCTTCAAGCTCTCTTACATTAGAGTGAACTTTATCTGCAATATATAAAGCTACGCTTTCAGGTAGATTGATTCCGTCTAACTCTGATTTTTTTTTAAGGATAGCAATCCTCGTTTCAATATCTGGAGGCTTTAGGTCAGCAATTAAGCCCCATTCAAAACGGGAACGAAATCTTTCTTCGAGGTTTGGTATCTCTTTAGGTGGGCAATCGCTTGATATAACTATTTGCTTCTGGCTGTCGTAAAGATGGTTGAATGTGTGGAAGAATTCTTCTTTTGTTCTTTCTCTTCCTGCAAGGTAGTGGATATCATCTATAAGGAGCACGTCTATGCTCCGGTATTTCTGACGAAAATCAAGGATTTTCCCGTATTGTAAATGATTAATAAGGTCATTCATAAACTTCTCAGTTGTAATATATAATATTTTTAGTCCACGGATATCGTTTAGAATATAATGTCCAATAGCGTTCATCAGATGGGTTTTTCCTAGGCCTGCACCACCGTAAATATAGAGAGGATTATATGATGTGGCAGGGTTTTTAGACACTGCGATTGCAGCCGCATGTGCGAACTGGTTGCATGAGCCGACAATAAAATTTTCAAAAGTATATTTAGGATTTAAATTAGGATTTAACAAAGAGCCGTGTTTTGATTTTCTCTCGCCTGGAGGCCGGCGTATGAATGAAGATGTCGTCTCTTCTAAAATATATTTTATTTCATAAACCTTACCAAATAATTCTTGAGAGGATTTATCTATTAGTTTTGAGTAGTGAAATGACAGCCACTCTTTAAAATAAGAATTAGGAACCTTTATGTAAATAATATTGTCTTCCTTTCCTATATAGACAGGAGGATCAAGCCAGGTTTCATAGCTGTTTTTATCAATTTTATCTTTAATATTATTTTTGATTTGTAACCAATAGTTAAATTTATCTTCGTGTTGCATTTTTATAATTAAGATTTCCACATAATTTTCCACAACTGTGGAAAACCTTAAGGTTTTGCTGGTTGCCGATTTTGAGGAGGCACGGGTATGATAACACTCCCATTTTTGGATTTCAAGAAGTTTATATCAATTTTTTTAAAAGTCGAAACCAATCCAAAATTTCGTCTGAAATTTTCCAAACGTATCAAACTTGAGAGGGTTAGAAAAATCAGGAAATTCCAGCCTCTTTACAAATTCTATATGGAAAGGCAGCCCCAAAAAGAAAAATTGGAAACCGAAACCGTAGGATCCTAGAGCATCAAAGAATCTGTATTCAGGAAGTCCGTATTCATCAGTTCCAACATATGAGGCAAATTGAGCGGAGTATCCTTTTAGTTTTGAACGGGAAACATCAAAGAAGAGAGTTCCTCGAACAGGTCCAATTTGTCCAATAATAGTATTAGCAGCGTTTATGACAGGGAATCGGAATTCAAGGTTTGAATACCAACCCTCATTTCCGACAATACTATAGTAATAAGCTGATCGCACCTGGTTGTTTCCTCCAAAATAGGTGATATATGGATTTTTTCCGCGGCTGACGAAACAATTTATACGAAAAGCCAGGAGGAAATCGCTTCCGATATTGAGGTACTTCCGGTAGTCCGCTTGAACAGTTGTATTCCGGAGGAAGCTGCTTGAAATTGGAATTCCCTGAGTTACACCAAATTGGAAAGTATTGCCTGCTGCAGGGCCATAGTATTTGAAGTGAGTGGTTTCCCCTGTAAGAGAGAGAGAGGTTGAAATCATGCTTCCATTCCAGAACATAGAGTAGCCACCGCCCCCATAAAATTGATTGAGGTAAGGGTCGTAAAAATCTTCTTCGTAGTGATTGTAAGATAAGGTTGCTTGTGTTCTGTAGTACAGGTTGAAAGGATAATAGGCGCTGACGTTTATTCCTGAGATTTTTCTTGTGGCAATAGCGTCGCGGTATGACAGAAAGTTGAAAAGAGAAGGATTAAAGTAATAATAAGAAGGATAATAAAAGATAGTATACTGAAAAGCTGATGCCATGTATTGCAGTCTGTTTTTTTGATTAAGATAGGAGAAATAGTAGGAACGGAAATTTCTTACCTGGTAAGCTGTGAGCGAAAAGGTATAATCTCTAAACAGATCGGAAAAAGAGAGGGCAGAACCTCCGTATATTGAACCATCTGTTGAAATAATAGTATCAACAGGAGGTCGGCCTGTAAGATATAATTTGCCCATGCCTTTATGTGCTTGAATCTTTTTCTTGTCAATTTCGAAAGTCACTATGGGCTCAAACTTCTTGAATTCATCATCAGGTGATTTTTCAGCAAAAGAGATGTTTTTCTCGACTTCTCCTTCGAGATCGCTCTTGAAGACTTGAAATGACCCCTTGTTGAATGAAGAAAATATTATTGTTTTGGGACCTTTCGGATGAGGAAAAGGAAAAAAGTTTCCTGTCGTGACATCTGTATAGCGTTTGAGTTCGCCTGTTTTCAGGTTTAAAGAGTAAATATTGAACGCACCTCGAGTATCGCCAGAAAAATATATTTTTTCTGAATCTCGAGAGAACTCAGGAGTGATTGTGTTAGCCCTTCCGAAAGTAAGCTGGGTCTTATTTTTTAAATTGTTTGTTGGGGACAGAAAAAGTTTGTCATAAGTATCGAGATGAATTGTATAGGCAACAACTTTTCCGTCAGGTGAAATACTGGGAGCCTTCTCAAAGGCGTCGTCTTCTGTCATGTTAAGGATTTTGCCGTTCTCAAGGTTTATTTTGAATATGTCTGGAATGCCGTTTTGGAACGCAGTAAAAAGAAGCTCTTCTTTCTCAGGAAAGAAGCAAGGGGATGCGGGCTGGTCGTAAGGAATCTTAATTGTTCTTAAGGTTTTTCCTGTTAATGCGTTTACAATATAGAGCGAATGTTTTTGCCCTGCCCGGCCGAAGAAAGCAATCATGTCTCCATCCGGAGACCACGAGAGGTCTTTTCCCTTGGACGGATCGATTTCCCTTTTAATGTGCTCGTACTTAAGTGTATAGCCCTTTGTAATGTTCTTGATAACACTTCCGTCCTTTGTTGAAAGAAGAACAATATCGATGTCGCTGTCTTTAACATTATAAGTGAGGATGGCAACTATATCTCCTGATGGAGAAAGAGCATGAGAGAAGGAAAAGTAATATGGGTTTAAAGGGAATTCAGGACCTATGGGAAGGCTGTAATCTTCAGGGTTTTCCCTTAAGAGAAAGGGTTTGAATTTGTTACGAAGGTATTTTTTGAATTCGTAATTAAACTCTTTGTGTTCTTTGTTGAAGGCTCTTTTTATAGGGTAAGTTTTCCCAGCGAGAGAAGAGTTCTTCATTGAATGCCAGAAGGACTGGATTCCATTTTTTCCGTATTTGAACTCAATAAATTCATATATTGCATGACCAAAGTCGTAAGCTGGATCTCGAGGCAGCAGGTATTGAGAAGACAGCTCTCCCATTTTGTTTATTTCTGGAATCCTGTCGTTGAGAACGCTGTCGCGTACGATTAAAGAGGACCAGCAGGACCAGTTATGTGTATTATACTCTGAAAAGCCTTCCATAATCCAGCTAGCAGGTTGGGAAACCGAATAAAGTACTCCTCCCGGACTTCCCCAGAGCAGGTCGTACTCAAAGATATGTGTCAATTCATGTTCTACAAGGTCTTGGAGTTCGTCATCAGGCATGTCTCCGTGCAGGGCAACGCGGTAAAGGAGGGGTTCTGCTGCGCCCAGTACTCCCTCTGGCATCTGAAAAAGATTTGTCTGCTGGAAATCAGTTGTCGTGCAATAATAAAGAAAGGGCACTTTGGCGGAAAGGTCGTGCTTAATGTCATTGCTTATTCTTTTGTATGCGCTTTCGGCTAATTCTGCAATTCTTTTTAGAGTTCGGTCATCTTTGGAGTAATAGTAAATATCGAAATGATCCGTCTCGTAGTGGTCCCAATCAAATTTTGTATAAAGGACTTTATTTTTCCCGTAGTAAGGGAAATATATGAATTGTGAGAAACCAGAAGATACCAAAGCAGCTAAAAGAAGGAAAAATGTGATATGTTTTATTAAATTTTTCATATTTTCTCCCCGTTTAATTTAGTTAGAAATGATATATCTTTCCTGGATTTTTTTAATACCGAGCATATGGGCGAAAAGCTTATCCTTGATATTCTTAACAAGGTCAAAGAATGCGAAATAGGCAGTCTGGTTTGGATTTTTATAGGCTTTTGTTTCTCTGAAATTTCTTTTGTACACAATTTTTCCTGTTTGTGTGTCAATGAGATAAACCTCAAGCTGAAGAGTGTAAAATTTTCTTTGAGCGAATTTTGATTCTGATGTGAATGGGCTTTCCTGCTCTTTCTTTAGCTTCTTTATAAGGGCCTTGCGGGTTTCCTGTGTGTATTGAATGCTTCCCGTAAAAAGAACGGATTCTTTTGCGTCGACGGAAAGATTTTTCCAGAAATCCTCATCCTTGAAAACGTCTTCTTTCTCTAAAGGAATTTCCTTTGAGGAGATTTTATTTTCAAGTGTTTGCCCGAGTTCTGTAGCAAAATAGTCTTTGAGTTCATTATTGATGTTGAAATTTTTTGTTTCTTTTTTTACAAAGAAGTCGGTAATGATAAATTCTTTAAATTTATCGAGATTGACAGCAGGTTTTTGAGAAACTTCAATTCTTACTTTCCAGTATTCGTTTGATGTACAGGAAGAAAGAATCAGAATGATAATTAAAAGAATGAACCTATTTTTTTTCATCATCGGTGTTCTCTCTGGCTTTTTTAAAATTTTCATAGTTTGATTTGATATGTTTATTTCCCGGGCTGATTTTTAATGCCGCTTCGTATTCTTTTTTTGCTTTATCCAGTAGACCTTTTTTTTCATAAGCCACAGCCAGGTTGTTGTGTGCTGATGCAGAATTTGGATTAGATTTTAAGCATTTTTCCCAGCGGAAGATAGCTTCATTCCACAAATCTTTTTTAGCGGCCTGAATGCCATAACTAAGCTGGTTTTGGTTAATGGAAGAAACACAGCCAGAAATAATAAACATAAGGGGAACAATCAGAATAATAGAAAATATTGTTTTTTTGGTCATTTTAACTTTTCCATCTTAAAGTTACTTGTTATACTTGCTTTCGTCAAGTCCTCCTGGGTTATTCATAAAAATTGCTGATACCAATATTCATTCTCCATTATATCTGCTAATTACTTTGATTTTTCCTTCAGTATAACATTTAATTCTTTTCCCATGAACTTCTTTTTTCTCTATATCGGCATTCTTTACCTTACAGGCGAGCCGATCTTACTGCATCTGCTTCGTTACAGCCCATTCGTGGTGAAGGACCACAACTTCATGTGCTGTGCCTCGCATCTGCAGCAAGCTTGGCTCGTGAATAACCCACGTCTGCCTGAATTATTCATAAAAATTGCTGATAAGTTATAACAATTAAACCTAGCTTTGATCGCTCTCCAAGAAACGTTCATAATTACCTTGAATTATACGTTCTCTATAATAAATTTTAATTATGTTATCAGCAATTTTCGTACCAAATTGATCAGGCAGGACAGCAAGCCTGAAGCATTTTATTTGTTATTAAAAGAGGACACATGTTTTAAATAATAATTTTCGGATTTTGTATTTCGGCCCGATTGATTGTTTTTCCCCCTATCGCCGGATCGGCTCGTAAATATAATGCAAGTTAGGTGTTGGAATTTCATTAGAAATATGGTATAAAAGATTTCTTTAACGAGACAAAAAATGCCGAAAGAATGTAAGATTTGTGGAAAAAAGCCTCTCTTCGGGAATAACGTTAGTCATTCACATAAAGCTTCTAAGAGAAAATGGAAACCGAACTTGCAGCGTGTTAAAATTCAGACTGAATTTGGGGCAAAACGTGTTTGGGTTTGTACAAGATGTATTCGTTCGGGAAGAGTAAAGAAAGCTCTTTCACCTGTCGTGAATAATCCAGGTTAGGTAATATTAAATTCTTTCTACAGAAAAAACTTCTTTTATTCCAGAGCTTTTCTTTATTATGTTTTCCAGATGTTTTATATCTTTAATTATAAGAGCAAACTTTATTTCTGCTTTATTGTTAGCAAAAGTAATCACTTCAGCCTTAGTGATATTTCCCCCAGACTGGGCAATGACGGCTGTAAGCTTGGCGAGGACACCTGGTGAATGTGTGCTTTTTATCAGAAGCTTTCCTTTGTAGATCCCCTCTGAGGCATCGTCCCAGGATGCCTCGACCATACGGTGTTGGTCTAATATTTCTTTCTTTATTAATTGGCAGCGTAAAGAATGTATGGTTACTCCTTTTCCCGAAGTGATATATCCTACTATAGGCTCACCTTTAATTGGGAAGCAGCATTTGGCAAGGTTGATATGGGAGCTTGCAATATCTTTGACCTGAATGCCAGGCCTGGATTGTTTAGTTACTTTTGAGGCGACTTTTTTTAGGACGGATTCTTTTTTGTCTGAAAGGTTTTCTACGGAGAAAAGGTTTTCCATGAATTTTTTGTCAAGGACGACTTTCCCGAACCCTACGAGAGAATAAAAATCTTCGATAGCTTTAATCCTGAAAGGTATTCCATGGGAGATTTTTCTCAGGAGATTATTTTCTTCCAGTATACCTGGAGGAAGAGTATACTTTTTTAACGCATTTTCCCATAGTTTTTTACCGAGTGTAGTGTTTTTAATATTGTCCTGCAGATTGAGCCAGCGTTTTATGTGGAGTCTTGCAGTTGAAGTAAAGACAGCATTCAGCCACCCTCTTCTGGGCGTTTTTTCAGGAGATGTTAATATTTCAATGATGTCACCTGGCTTGAGAATGGTTTTGAGAGGGAGGAGCTGTTGGTTAATTTTTGCATTTGCTGCATGCATGCCGATCTCTGAATGGATTTTAAAAGCGAAATCCAGGGCCGTTGCGCCTAAAGGTAAAGTGATTACCTTCCCTTTGGGAGTAAAAACATAAACCTCTTCAGGAATAAGATCTGTTTTAAGGTTCTTAAGGAATTCCCGGGGATTTTTTTGCTCTTTGTAGAGCTCAGATATTTGCCGCAGCCATAAGATTCTTCTATCTTCTTTCATGATAGACTGAGGGGCTGTTTCTTTGTATCTCCAATGGGCAGCAATACCGTTTTTTGCAATATTATTCATGTCATATGTCCGGAACTGAATTTCGATTGTCTGTTTTTTCTCTGTAATGATTGTTGTATGAAGGGCTTGATAGAGGTTTGGCTTGGGCATAGCGATAAAGTCCCGGAATCGATGGGGCAGGTGCGGCCATTTTTGGTGAATAAGGCCGAGTGCAGAATAGCAGTTTTTAACCGAATCTGTAAGAAGTCTTAATGCCATAAAATCACAGACCTGGCCAAACTCGATATCTTGCTTAATCATTTTTATGTGAATGCTGTAAGGTCTTTTTATTCTAAATAATATTTTTGAGGGGATATGATTCTCCTCCATTATTTGTTCTAAAGTTTTTTTGATACTTTTGAGCTCCCTTTCGGCTCTCTTTCTTTGAGGGTTAACAAGGGAGCTAATTTTATAATATCCTTCAGGCTCCACATAGCGAAAGGAGAGGTCTTCTAGTTCTGCTTTTATCTGCCCCATACCGAGCCGGTTTGCAATAGGGGCATATATTTCTAATGTTTCTTGGGCGATTTGTTTTTGTTTTTCTTCAGGCAAAAATTTCAAAGTTTTTAAGTTGTGGATCCTGTCGGCCAGCTTAATAAAAATGACTCTCAAATCATCCGTCATAGCAAGGATGATTTTCCGTATGCTTTCAGCTTTTCTTGCTTCCTTAGAATATTCGCCGAAAAGGCTGATCTTTGTAACCCCTTCGACCAGATGGGAGGTTTCTTTACCGAAAGCTTCCTGAAGTTCCAGGGGAGTAATATCGGTGTCTTCGAGAACGTCATGGAGTAGGCCTGCAGCTAAAGTTGTTACATCCAATTTCATGTCTGCCAGCATGTTGGTTACTTCTAGAGGGTGGCTGAGATAAGGCTCTCCGGATCGGCGGATTTGGCCCTTGTGAGCACGGGCTGCGAAAACATAAGCCTTTTTAAGGAAAGTAATGTCTTTCTCATAATAGGAGGAGGAAAGTTTGTCTAAGATGTCGTCGAATCTAATCATTTTGGTTGCTACAGCCGTTGGGCTTAATGTAAAAAGAAGCGATTAAAATCATGTCAGCCTGTAATAGAACTGTTATTCCGCTCCTTTTCAAGGATCCAGTTTACCGCATCCAGCAAGTCCGGGGCAATATAAGCGGGTTTTATCTTTAGAGACTTAAGTTTTTTTAATGATTCCTGGCCGTAACCTGTAAGCAGAAGTATGGATTTAGCCTTTATATTCAAACCGAAAAGAATATCTTCCACTTTATCTCCCACCATATAAGAATTTGTTATGTCAATATTTAATTCTTTTGCTGCCCTGTGAGCCATTCCGGGATTGGGTTTGCTGCATGGGCAATCTTCCCTGTATTTTGGATTTATTGAAGCAGGATAATGGGGGCAGTAATAGATGCCGTCGAAATGTGCGCCATGTTTGGCAAAAGACGCTCTCATCTTTCTGTGAATTTCATGGAGGGTTTTTTCTTTAATGAGGCCTCTTCCAACGCCAGACTGGTTTGTAACTATGACTGCCAGCAATCCTCCTTGGTTTATTTGCTTAACGGCCTCAAAGCTGTAAGGGAATATTTCTATCATGCTGAAAGAATCAGGATATCCTACATCTCTGTTGATAGTACCATCCCTATCGAGAAAGACTGCCTTTTTTTTCATTTTAAATAGGTTAGGCAAACTTTGTAAACCTCTGCAGGCTCTATTCGCATCATACATCTGTGGTCGAATGGGCACTCCCTGTATGAGCACGGCCAGCATGCGACATCTTTCTTGATAACAGAAGCAGTCTCTTGGAATGGGCCTGTCACACGGGGATCTGTCGGCCCGAACAGTGAGACTATCGGTATGTTTAAAGCATTGGCCATATGCATGGGGCCGGAGTCGTTTGTTACAAGAAGATTGCTGTGGCTTATTATTCCTGCCAGTAAGCGGAGGTTCGTTTTTCCAGCAAGCAGTGTTGGTTTCTTAGACAGCTCAGAGGCGATGGATTCACCAAGGAAGGTTTCATTTATAGAGCCGATGATTAGAATTTCCGTGTCATTTCTCTGCTGGAACATGCCGGCTAGCTTTGCATAGTTTGAGGGGGGCCATCTTTTGGCAGGGCCGTAAAATGCTCCTGGATTGAATATTATTATGTTTTTCTTAAGATCGACCCCAAGAGAAAGAAGCATTTCTTTAGAATCTCTTTTCTCTTTTTGTGTTAATGGAAGGCTCAATTTGGGAGGGATTGTCTTAAATCCCAAGGCTGAGATCAAGTTTAGATAGAATTTGACTTGGTGGAAATATTCTTCCTGGTTCTTTAAGGGTACCCCCTTTGTCAGCAATATCTGCCTGCTGTCTCTAATGTACCCCCATCTTTCGGGGATTTTGGCCCTATAGAAAAGGAGAGCGGAGGAGAAAGAATTGGTAAGCAGCAAGCCGGCGTCGAAGTGAAAATCTTTCAATTTGCGGGCGGAATTATTTAGGTTTTTTAAGTTGGTCTGGCATTGTATGGGAATTATCCCTTCAATAAAATCGAATGATGTGAATAAGTCTTTAACCCAGGGTTGAGCAGCAATCCATATCTTGATGTCAGGAGTATTTTTGCTTAAACTCTCAATTGCAGGGATTGCAAGGATGGAATCCCCAATCCAGTTTGGTGCTCGAACAACAATCTTCATGTGTTCAATTTTATTCGCTTAAGAAGAACTTGTCAAAGAGCCTAGGGCCTGAAACAGGTTATTATAGGCTCATTGTCTGGCCCAGGCTTCTTGATAAGTCCCCAGGAAGGCCTAGTCAAATCAGCCCTTCCCGAGGTTCTTGACTTGTGTTATTTGGCTGAACAAATAGAGAGAGGAATAAAGGCGAGAAAGCTTCGGCTAATCAGAACTTTTATCCTTAGAGGGAAGAGAGGGCTTCTTGTCTTTTGCAGATTCTTTTTTGGGTTTTTCTAAGCTTCTTGGTTCCTTTTCTTTTTCCCCTTTGTGGCCGTAGTCAGTGACGTACCACCCACTGCCTTTAAACTGGAGAGCAGGAGCAGATATAATTTTTTTTAAATATTCACCACAGTTAGGACATTTTTTGTAAGGTTGGTCGCTGACTTTTTGGATGATCTCAAAAGATGAGCCACATTTTGTACATTTATACTCGTATAGAGGCATTTTATACACGACGAGAGATTAAAATATTGGATAGAAGCAAAAACTATTATATCACAAAACTGGCACAAAACAAGTTTAATGAAAGACTATAGCTTCAAAGATAAAAATATCTGTTCCTGATTTCCATGCATTCTCTGGCAGGCCGGCCTTTAAGCATGTATTTTGGAGGAAATCCTGTCTTGACCAGCGGTTCTCAACAGGGACTTGAGGTAGAAGCAAGCCTCGGTTGTTTCCTTTGGAGATGAGGAGACCATGTTTTCCGACCTTGATAACAGCAGGGTTCTTTATTTTTTTGAGTGGCGAGAGTACAGAAATTTCTATTTCTATGTCCTTTAGTTCAGACGGAGAAACCGGGACGAACCTGGCATCCTTACAAGCGGCATAAATTGAAGCCTGTATGATTGTTTGATACAAAGGCATCACAGGCTCAATAAATCCGATACATCCCCTAAGGCGGCCTCTTTTTTTTATAGTGACAAAGGCCCCTCTGTTGGATAGGAAGTTAGAGTTTTGTGTTCTGTAATCTAAAATTTTGTTTTCCTGGACAAATAGATTAATGGACGATTTGGCAATGTTCAGAAGAGCCTTTTTTTCTTCTGATGAGAGAGAAAACCTAGTGTTAGTAGTCTCAAGGAAAATAGAAGCGGCCATATATCCGACAACTTGAGATTCAGGACCTCCCGCCAGAGATGAATCAGCATAATTTAAAATATTGACTTTAGCTTTTCCTAACTTTTGAGCGTAAAGAAGGGCTGAAACCACCCCGCCTCCTCCACACAAAATGTTTTCTCTCTGTTCTAATTTTCTTATTAGAGAGTTTATTTTAAAGGATTTGATGAGCGAGATTGTCTGGGAATCGACCTCATTAGCTCTTTTTTTTGGAAGATAATGCGACATGTCTGTTGAAACAATAACAAGAGCATTTTTATTCTTAAGACTTTTTACTAAAGCATTTGAGAGGCGGGATATAGAATTTTTTGAAGGGAATCCCATAACAATTGGAACTATCTTGGCATGAGGGAGAGTTTTCTGGATAAATGGAACCTGGACTTCTACAGAATGTTCTTTTTGATGAGCTTGTGGGATGTATTTGTAGCCAGAAAACTTGGAAAGTTCCATGGCAAGGGAGTCGTCGATTTTAGCCAGCCCAAGAGGTGTTTCATACCCACCACGAGGATAAATCGAGCATCCTTCAAATCCGTAATGATGGGAGGTGCCGATTATTATAACTGTTTCGTAATCCTTATTCTGGATCATACGGTAAGCATAAGCAGCGACTTGTCCTGAATACAAATATCCGGCATGTGGGGCAATAAGAACCAGAATTTTTCCGGATACGAGGGCCTTTCCTTTCGCATTCAGCAGGAAGCGATCTATCTGTTTGGAGAGCACCTCGGTTTGACCGTCATAGAATTGTCCTGCCCAGACAGGTTTTCTTATCTCTTGAGACCGGATAGAAGATGAAAAGCAGATGAAGCAAAAAAGAATAAAAATAGATGATTTTACTTTTTTCATTGCATCGGCATGTAACTTGATCGTTTAAAGTTTATTCCGTGGATATGAAAAAATCAATACCTGGATTATTCACAGCCGATAATATATTTGTATAAGATGAATTTGAGGGCATGTCTGCGCTCCACTAAGATTTTTAACGCCATTTCCTCCCCGATCTTCTCGGCTCTGCTGGAACTCCGCATGTTTATCTCAAGCAACGCTGTGATTGTCCCTGAGCCATCATCAACACCGCCCCTTTGATTCTACAGTGCTCACACATCCATCAGGCCCGACTTCGGCGGCTTCCCTCGAAGATCGACTCAGAAAGGCTAAATCTTTTAATGTCGCTTCCTCCATCCCCTCAAATTCATCTTAATTTTTCTAATATTTTCTCCATTCAGTTATTGACTTTTCTTTGAATTTGAGTAAAAATTTAAAAAGAATATTATAATGAAGACTATTATTAAATCTCTTTTTACTCTATTCCTCGCCTCTTCGGCCTTTTTGATTGGCTTTTATTTAGGTCAAGAGAAAATAGTGTCCAAGATCCCGGACTTCCAGGAAGAGTTAGAGGAAAAGAGCTAGAAGATTCAGCAGCCAATTTTCTTATACATCCCTTATGTCTGTTCACAATTCTGTCAAGTAAACTTGGATTTTTTAATTGGGAATTGACCAGCCAGAATGCATGAATGGAAAAAGACGAGAACGATAAAAACTATTTGGTGTTATATTAATTCTATCAGCAATTTTTATGAATAACCCAGGAGTACGTGGGTTATTCACGAGTCCAAGCTTGCTGTAGATGCAAGGCACAGCCCATGAAGTTGTGGTCTTTCACCACGAATGGGCTGTAACGAAGCAGATGCAGTAAGATCGGCTCGCCTGTAAGGTAAAGAATGCCGATAATAAATTTAAATTATATTATGGGAATAATGTAAAACAACATCCTTCTGAGATTTCCATAGAGAGCGGTTATAGCTAGTGTTAATTGTTATAGTATATCGGCATTCTTTATGAATAATCCAGGTATTATTGACTAGTTCAAAGGTCGAAGATATAATAAATATTTATCCAGATAATTTGTAAGAGGCATGAAATGAACCTGGGAATGTACGGGATTTTAATTGTTTTTGCTTTGTTTATTATCCTTTTGATTTTTTTCCCTCAGCTGTCGTGTTTTGGAAGATGTGTCCGGTCGCCTTTTTGTCCTATATTACACAAGAAGAAACACAAGAAAATTGAGACAAGTGATTACGGATTTTCTCTTGTGGATGACAGCAAAAAAAAGGAAGTGATAAGGCCAAAAAAGAAAGTGCAAGATATAAAGACACAGGGTTATGGCTTTAACCTTACTGCGAGTAAAGAGGAACAAAAGACTGAAAGGGAGAAAGGAAAAGACACGACATCAGAAAATAATGATGTCCATACGAATTGAAAAATTCATTCAGGCAAATTTAGGGGATGAATATTGAGCCGCTTGAAGATTATCTGGGCCTGGCTGTTATTGATTTTTCTTTCGAACTGCATGCCTTCACATGTTTTGCGTTCTCCTTTCCCCGGTCAGATAGAAAGAATTGAAGGATATGCTTCACTAAAGGTCACAAGCAGTCGGGAGTCGACCCGGTCTAAATTCTCATTCTTGTTTCGGCTTCCGGGCCAAGGGCGAATTGAGGTTTCTGATTTCCTTGGAAGGATGATTTGCCAGGTTATCATTGATAATGGAAATGCGTTTTTTATTGTCCCTTCAGAGAGAATCTTTTGGCGGGGGAAAGAGGAAGAAATAATTGACAAATTTTTAGGAGTCCGGCTGGACCTGTTTGAGATAGTATGTCTATTGACTGGACGCTGGCAGGGCAGCCTCAATGGGTGGGTATTTGACAAGGATGCTCTGGGAAGGGTCAAGCAGGGCAGGAGAAAAGATCTAACCTTTGAAGTAAAAGAGTTTATCAACCATACTTCTTTAACCCGGCTTCTTGTTTATAAGCAACCATTTAATGAAGGCCGCCTGAAGATTATCAACATAGCCTTTAACAACCCTATTAAAAAGAACGTATTTTCCGTAGGCTTTTTAGAAAGCTTTGAACAGAAGAGCTGGGCAGAGATTGTGGAGATGATAGACAATGAGGATTAAGTCCTTTGCCAAGATAAATCTTGGATTAGAAGTCGGGGAAAAAAGGGGGGATGGATATCATGAGATCAAGACCTTATTCCAGTCGATAGATTTTTATGATGTTCTTGAATTCCATCCGGATTCTTGTGGCAAGATCTTGCTCATAGGAGATGACAACGAGATTCCATGGGGAGAGGACAATCTTATTTACATGGCCGCGGCCCTTCTGAAGGAGCGCTTGATGGTAAACGAGGGAATTACAATCCGGGTGTCAAAGAATATCCCTTCTGGAAGAGGATTAGGGGGAGGAAGCAGCAATGCGGCTATGACGCTTTATGCTCTTAATAAGATCTGGAGGCTTGGGTTAGAAAGAAAAGAGCTGATGGAACTGAGCCGCCAGATTGGTTCTGATGTTGCATATTTTCTTCAGGGGGGGTTGTGTATGGGATCCGGTAGGGGTAATGATGTTCGTTGCCTTAAAGATTTTCCTCCTCTTTTCTGCCTTATGATTTTGCCCGGAGTTTCAATCTTGACAGCGTCTGTTTATGAACGATATCGGTTATCCTTGACTTCGAGCGGCAAAGAAAGTAAAATTATCGGGTTTTTAAGAAGCCGAGATTTAAGTGTGCTAGAGAACAGTTTAGAAGAGACAATATTTAAGTTATATCCTCAAATAAAAGCCTTTAAGAGCCTTTTGCATAACGCGGGGGCAGAGCTTTCTTTAGTAAGTGGCACAGGCTCTGCTGTTTTCGGGCTTTTTCTGGAAAAAGAGAAAGCTAAAAAGGCCTTTGAGAAGATAAGAAAGGAACATTCATCGCTTCTTGTAGCGACAGTGGCACGTGAGTTCTATTGGAACAGCTTGGGAGCTGGGGTGTAGCCAAGCGGTAAGGCAGCGGCCTTTGGAGCCGCCATTCGGAGGTTCGAATCCTCCCGCCCCAGCCAAAGATTAAAAAGATTAAAAATAAGATGAGCTTCTCTTAAAGAAAACTGATGAGGAGATGATATGAAAAGAACGAACAGCATGAAAGTTTTTGCAGGGTCTTCTAATCCGGCCTTGGCAAAAGAAATTGTCAATTACTTGAATATTAATGAAGGGAAGTGTGTTTTAGAAAAATTTAGTGACGGAGAAATCCATTTTTACATTGATGAAAATGTGCGGGGTGAAGATGTTTTTATTATTCAAGCGGGTGCTCACGAAGCCAATTTTCATATTATGGAGCTATTCGTTATGATTGATGCTTTCAAGCGGGCATCTGCAGAGAGAATTACAGCTGTTATTCCTTATTATTGTTATGCCCGGCAGGATTGGAAAGACCGGCCTAGAGTACCCATCTCTGCACGGCTTATTGCAGATTTACTGGAAGCGGCAGGGGCTGATAGGGTATTAACAATGGACCTTCATTCTCCTCAAATTCAAGGGTTCTTCTCTATTCCTGTTGATAACTTGATGGCAGGCCCTGTGCTTGTGAAATATATTGAGAGCTTGCGCTTAAAAAATTTGACAATTGTATCCCCGGATGTGGGCGGTGCGGGTAGAGCTAGATGGTTTGCAAAAAGACTGAGGGCTCATTTGGCTATCATTGATAAACGGAGGCCAAGTCCAAATGTTGCCATGGTACTTCATGTTATTGGTGATGTTAAAGATCGAAATGTGGTTATTCTTGATGATATGGTTGATACTGCCGGTACTCTTGTACGGAGTGTCGAAGCCCTGAAAAGGGAAGGTGCGCGGAGGATTTTTGCGGCATGCACTCATCCTGTTTTGTCTGGGGGGGCGGTAGAGAAAATATGGAATTCGGATTTGGAAAAGATGATTGTTACAAATACGATTCCATTGAAAGAAAAATGGAAAACCAGTGAAAAAATGCTTGTGCTTTCAGTTGCAGAGCTTTTTGGAGAGGCTATTCGGAGGATTAACAGGGGAAGCTCTGTAAGTTCTTTGTTTACGTAAGGAGGAAGAGGACATGAGTTTTATGATTAGGGCAGAAATGAGGGAAGTTTTTGGAAAAAATGCATCACGTCGGCTGAGAAAAGAAGGGAAATTACCTGCTATTCTTTATGGGAAGAACATCCAAAATGTTTCTCTCATATTGGATAAAAAGGATATATTTGCCGTTTTGAAGTCTGAAACGGGGGAGAACACAATTTTTGAGGTTTCTTTCAATTCTAAGAAAAAGAATGCAATGATAAAAGAATTACAAAAAGACCCTGTTACTGATGAATTGCTTCATGCGGATCTTATCCTAATTGCAATGGATGAGGTTGTAAATATTGCAGTTCCTCTCGTTCTTATCGGAGAGGCTGTGGGAGTAAAGGCAGAAGGAGGGTTTGTTAATTTTGTTAATCGTGAAGTTGAGGTTGAGTGCCTTCCCAAGGACATCCCCGAGAATATAGGAATTGATATTAGCAATCTTCATCTTCACCAGTCCATCAAGGTGGATGAACTTTCTCCTCCTGAGGGAGCAACAATTACAACTGACGGCCAGTCAGTGATAGTTCTGATTGAAGCTCCTTCTAAGGAAGAAAAAGTTGAAGAAGTTGAAGAAGTTGAGGAAGAGATTACAGAAGAGAAGGAACCAGAAATCATAAAAAAAGAGAAGGCCGAGGAAGAGAAAGAAAAGAAGGAGTAATCTTTGTGGGCTGTGGTTGGGTTGGGAAATCCAGGGAAGCGATATTCCCGGACAAGGCACAATGCCGGTTTTCTTTTCTTGAAAAGAGTTGCCAAAGAATGGCAGGTAAGACTGAAAAAGAGGATGTATTCATCTAAAACTAATATTGTAGAAAACAAGCACGGGAAGATTCTTTTAGCTGTCCCCCAGACATATATGAATAACAGTGGTCTTGCGGTTATGCAAATTCTTGAGGGAAGAAAAGTGATGCCAGGCCAGCTTGTTATTGTTTATGATGATCTGGATATTCCCCTTGGGGAAATCAGGGTACGGAAAGAAGGAGGGGCAGGAACTCACAAAGGGATGAACTCTATTATTCATGAGATTAATACGACTCAATTTCCACGGATAAGGATCGGTATCGGCCCATTAACTCCTAATGTTAATGCCACAGATTTTGTGCTTTCCTCTTTTGATGGAGGGGAGATGGTAAAGCTTGAGGAGGGCATGATGAAGGCTAAAGATGCGCTGGACTTAATCCTGTCGGGTAAAATCGAAAAGGCTATGAATTTATTCAATATAAAAATTAATTCGAATTATGTTACCTGCCGATAAGGCTTGATACTTGAATCATTTGCTTTATAGAGAAGAATAAATTAAAGAAGCTCCTTGTTCCTTCTTATAAAGAGAGAGGGAGCTTTAAATCCATAAGGAGGTATTGATGAATCGATACGAAACAGTATTCCTGATAGCCCCTAACCTGTCAGAAGAAGACAGGGAAAATCTCATTCAAAAGATGGAAGAGATCGTTGCCAAAAAAAAGGGGAAAATGCTGAACGTAGATAAGTGGGGCAAGAAGAAGTTAGCTTATCCAATCAAGAAATTTGAGGAAGCTTTTTATGTTTTTTTCCTTTATGAAGGTGAACCGGATATTTCTGGTGAGCTTGAACGGCGCTTCAAACAAACAGAAGCAGTTATTCGTTATTTAACCGTAAAAAAGGATACGAGAGAGAATATCCGGAGGAAGAAAAAACGTGTTTCTAGAAAAAGAGAATACGTAGCTCCTGTGGAAAGGAGAGCAATTAAAGGGCCGGAATCCCCTGAGAAGGAAACTGTCAGTGAAGAGGCAGGCAAAGAGGAGATAGAAGAATGAGAAGAGAAAAAAGAAGCGAAAAAACACCTTTCCGGAAGAATTTTCCCCCAAAGAGGAGAGTCTGCCGGTTTTGTGAGAGGAATGTGAGAGATATAGATTATAAAAAAGTAGAAATTCTCCGCAGGTACGTTCCTGAGAGGGGGAAAATTACTGCAAGACGTGTTTCCGGGACATGTGCATTCCATCAGAAAAAACTGACTGTAGCTATAAAGAGGGCAAGACTCCTGGCTTTGCTTCCTTATGTTTCGGATTGAGAATTAGTATTCATATTTGGAGGGGAAATGAGAGTTATCCTTAGAGAAAACATAGAAAATCTTGGCAAGAAAGGAGATATTGTGCATGTGGCCCCCGGGTATGGAAGAAATCATCTTCTGCCCAAAAAGTTAGCAATTGAAGTCACCCCATCTAACATGAAGATGATTGAAATACAGCAGCAGGCCCTTAAAAAGGGATTAGAGAAAGAAATGGTGGCTTATAGAGATATTGTACAGAAAATCAACCTGGTAAAATTATCCTTTATCAGGAAAACGGGGGAGAAAGATGTTGTTTTTGGTTCGGTTAGTTCATCAGATATAAAAGAAGCTCTTGATGAGTTAGGCTTTGATATTGAGAAAAAGAAGATTTTGTTGGATGAGCCTATAAAAAGACTGGGGAATTATTCGGTGCCTATTAAGATCTTTCAAGAAGAAAAAGCAGAGATAAAGATAGAAGTGATTAAGGAAAAAGCGGTAAAAGAAACCGGCCCCGAAAAAAAAGAAGAGGAGAAAGCTGACAAAGAGAAAAAAGAGAAACCCCAGAGTGAAACAAAAGTAGAAACTACAAGTGAAGGAAAAAAGGAAGAAGTTGCTTCTGTAAAAGAGGCTGATTAGGAGGGGGCCCTGAGTTTTTACTGTGAACTAAGACAGACAGAGGAGGAAAAATGGAACTAGAATCGATGTTCCTGAAAAAAACACCGCCTCACAGCATTGAAGCTGAAAGGACTGTATTGGGAGGAATTCTTGTTAATAATAAGAGTCTTAATGTAGTCCTGTCTGTTATCTCCCAAGAAGATTTTTATAAAGATGCAAACCGGAAAATAATAGAAAAAATTATTTTATTAGTTGATAAAGGACTACGTGTTGACCTGCTGAGTCTGGCTGAAGAACTAAAAAAAGGAGGCTACCTTGATGAAGTTGGAGGGGTCTCTTACCTTTCATCTTTGATGGATGGAGTACCAAAAAGTTTAAACATAGAATATCATGCGCAGATAATTAAAGAAAAAGCTCTTTTAAGACGGCTTATTCTCTCTTCTGCAAAAATAATTTCGTCAAGCTATGAGCAAAGAGAAGATGCGGATCAACTTTTAAATGAAGCTCAAGCTGCAATCATTGAAGTTGCAGAACAGCGGATAAAACCGGGTTTTATTCCTGTTGGTATGTTAACTCCGTCTGCACTGGAAATGATTGATGCCGCCCGCATCCGGAAAGAGGCTGTTACTGGAGTGCCTGCAGGCTTTCGTGACCTTGATGCATTGACTGCGGGTTTTCACGGTTCTGAGTTTGTTGTAGTTGCGGCAAGGCCATCAATGGGAAAAACAGCATTATGTCTGAATATTTCCCATCATGTGGCACTAAAGACGGATTATTCAGTTGGGTTTTTTTCGCTCGAAATGGCTAAGGAACAGGTTGTTCTCCGGCTGCTCTGTGCTGAAGCTCAGATAGACTTAAAAAAAGTCAGGACAGGTTTTATCGGAGAAAGAGAATATGAGCGCCTAAGACTTAGTGCAGAAGTTCTTTCTAGAGGAAAAATATTTATTGATGAGAGTGCGGCTTTGACTGTCATAGAAATGAAGTCTAAGGCAAGGCGGCTGAAAATGGAGCAGAATCTTGATTTGTTGTTTATCGACTATATACAGTTAATGCGCCCTGGAGCGAGATTTGAAAACAGGACTCAGGAAATGTCTTATATCTCACGCTCTTTGAAAGAATTGGCCAAGGAACTTCGTATTCCTGTCGTGGGCATTTCTCAGCTAAGTCGGGCTCCGGAAAAGGGGCGAAGCAAACCAATACCCCAACTATCAGATTTGAGAGAGTCAGGTGCGATAGAGCAGGATGCTGATGTTGTTATTTTTATTTATCGCCCTGAGTTTTATAATCCTGATGACGAAAGGACACGCGGAATAGCTGAAGTCAATGTGGCCAAACAGAGGAATGGCCCTACAGGAAAGATACGCCTCGCTTTCATCAAAGAATACGCGCGATTTGCTGATATGGAATTCCGTGTTTCTGAAGAGTAAAAATGTTCTTTCGAAAGCAACTTTTCTTTTTAAGTCCATTTTTTCAGCAGTTTGGAGAAGTCTGGCTGCTTTTTATCAAAACATTTAGGAATGTATTTAAAAAGCCCTGGGAAAAGAAAATATTTATTCAACAGCTTGAAGAGATAGGCGTTCGTTCCCTTCCCGTTGTTTGTCTTACAGCTGCTTTTGGAGGCCTTGTTTTTGCTCTTCAAGCCTATATAGGGTTTCACAGATACATAGGAGGTGGCACAGAAGCTTATACTGGAGCGGTTATTACGCTTGGCCTTTCAAAGGAGTTAATTCCTATTTTGGTAGGCTTAATGGTATCCGGGAGGGTGGGATCGGCTATGGCAGCAGAAATAGGGACCATGAAGATCACAGAGCAAATTGATGCTCTTATCACTCTTGGTGCAGACCCTAACCGCTACCTTGTTGTTCCAAGGACACTGGCGTGTTTGATTATGCTTCCATGCCTGACGTTTATAGGGGATGTAATCGGCGTGATTTCAGCCTATTTCTACAACGTTATAATCATGGGGGTAAATAGATTTATTTACGTAAAAAACACCATGATTTACCTTGAAGGTTGGGATGTTGTAAGCGGCCTTATTAAGACGGCAGTTTTTGGTGTCATCATTGCGATTGTCGGTTGTTGGCAGGGCCTGAAAACAGAAGGAGGCGCAGCCGGTGTAGGACAGGCAACAACGAGAACAGTTGTTATTTCCAGTATATGTATTTTGATAATAAATTTTTTCATGAGCAAGGCTCTTCCTGCTACTTTGGGTAGATGATTAAAATAGTCGATTTGCACAAATCTTTTGGCGAGAATAAGATCCTTCAAGGTGTAAACCTTGATGTTAACAGAGGAGAAGCTCTTGTCATTATCGGCCGGAGCGGATCCGGCAAAAGTGTTTTAATAAAGAATCTGATAGGCCTTATGAAACCTGAGAAAGGTAAAATTTTCGTTGACGGTGTTGAAATAACCTGTCTTAACGGAGACGAGATCCGTAAAATCAGGAGAAAATTTGGGATGCTTTTTCAGGGGGCGGCACTTTTTGACTCCATGTCTGTGGCTCAAAACGTTAGCTTTGGAGTGGAAAGATACAGAGATTTTTCAAAGGATAAAATCCAGGAAGTTGTTAAGGAAAGCCTGGAAAGAGTCGGCCTGAAAGGAGTGGAGGATCTCATGCCGCATGAGTTGAGCGGCGGGATGAAAAAAAGAGTCGGCCTGGCTCGGGCGATTGCCTACCGCCCTGAAATTATTCTTTACGACGAGCCGTCTACAGGCATCGATCCTATTAGAGCAGATGCGATAAATGAGTTGATAATAATGATGAAAGCTGAACTAGGGGTGACCTCGATTGTCATAACTCACGATATGGTAAGTGCTTATAAGGTTGCAGATAGAATTGCCATGCTTTATGATGGTAAAATTGTTGAAACAGGGAGGCCTGAAGATATTAAGCAGTCTGAAAATCAAATAGTTCAGCAGTTTATTCATGGGAGTTCGGAAGGGCCTATTAAAAATTGGTGAAAGTAGCCTGTAAATGACTTATGACGATATGGCCTTTAAAATTACGGAGAGAAAGTTATGAAGAGCGAACTTAAAGTAGGCATTTTTTTTGCTGTCGTTCTGGTTATGATTGCAGTTATCATATTGGTGGTAGGCGATATAAGCAATTTATTTAAAAAACCGGGATACTCTCTTTATTTGTATTTTGATTCGGCTGTTGGCTTAGAGAAAAGAAATGTCGTGAGGTTGGCTGGAGTAAAAATCGGCTATATCGATGATATCAGGCTAAAAGGCAGCAAAGCAGAGGTTGTATTAAGCATCGACTCTAAAGTGGGGATTAAAAAAGGTTCAAGCGCGAATCTTGCAGCCCTTGGTCTTTTGGGAGAAAAATACATAGAAATAATACCTGGAAAGGGTCCGGGGATTATTCAGCCAGGGGAGACGATAGAGAGCATATCCCCTGTCGGTTTTGATCAATTAGGGCCGCTATTGTTTTCTGTGGGCGATGAAATCAGGGAATTGGGGAAAAATTTAAGAGAGCTAGTTGGTGAAGAGAAGACAAAAGAGAATTTTAAGGAGACAATCCAGAATTTATCTACTCTCATTGCTGATTTAAAGGATGTCTTTGGGGCAAATAAAGGGATAATGAACGAAAGCCTGCAAAATTCCTCCAAGGCAATCCAGAATTTTGACCAGAGATCCGAGAGAATTTCTCGGAATCTGGATGAGCTGATTTCTGTTTTGAAAGACACCGTTGAAGAGAACAGGGGTGATGTCAAGTTAAGCCTGGAAAATATTAAGGAATTGATTTCAAGGATTGAAGAGTCTGTGCAGCTCTTAAATGAATCTTTGAACAAAATAAATAGGGGTGATGGAACATTAGGAAAGATGATTCAGCAGCCAGAACTGTATACAAAGGCTGAAGAAACATTGCAAAGCCTTCAGAGGGTTATTCGTCCTGTTTCTTCTTTTAAGGCACGTGCCGGCCTGGAATTTGGTTATTATGGCGAAAGCAATATGGTGAAGAGCAAGCTTATGCTCATCTTATGGCCGGCATCAAAAAAATATCTATTTGCTGAGATTATACGGGACCCGTGGCAGGACATTTTTACTTATTCTCTGCAGGGAGGAATCCGCTTGGGAGCAGTTTCCCCGAGAGCCGGGATCATGGAATCGAGAATGGGAGCAGGAATCGATTGTTATGTTCTTGAGGACAGGTTGAAATTCACTTTTGAGAGTTTTGACTTTAACCGACATCCTCGCCCGCGTTTCAGGATCTGGACGAGGTATGCTGCCTCGAAATATTTTTATGTGCTTTTCGGCATTGATGATTTTACATTGGCTCCTCAGAGAGAATTATTTTTTGGATTAGGACTGGGCTTGTGATGAAAAACAAGACAACTTTTATTTGCCAGAACTGCGGCTTTCATTCTCCGAAGTGGTTAGGCAGATGTCCGAGCTGTGGGGAATGGAGCACTTTAATCGAAGAAATAGAGGAAGAATTCTCCGCAGAAATTTCGTTTGCACCATCTGAACCATGTCTTTATGAAAAGATAGAGGAGACGAAAAAGAAAAGAATAGAGACAGGAATTGAGGAGTTAAATCGAGTTTTGGGAGGTGGGATCGTACCTGGTTCTCTTGTGCTGATTGGAGGAGCACCGGGAATAGGAAAATCCACACTGCTTCTTCAGGTGAGCCGGGATTTTGCCGTCAAGGGGGAGAAAGTACTTTATGTCTCGGGCGAAGAATCTCTGGAGCAGATCAAGCTGCGTGGGGATAGGCTTGGAGTTAAGGGTGGAGAGATGTATCTCTTGGCAGAAACAAATGTAGAAAGAATTATTTCTCATGCAGAGAAACTGAACCCCCGGGTTTTCGTCCTGGATTCAGTCCAGGCAGTTTTCTCGTCAAAGTTGTCTTCGACTCCGGGAACAATCAGCCAGGTTCGGGAAGTGACCAATCAGGTGTTTCGATTCGCAAAGAAAAACGAGATTCCCTCGTTTCTTATCGGCCATATAACGAAAGAAGGCTCACTGGCAGGACCGAAGTCCCTCGAACACATTGTGGATGTGGTGCTTTACTTTGAAGGAGAAAGGGAACACAGCTATCGTGTGCTCCGTGCTATTAAGAACAGGTTCGGGCCTGTTTCTGAACTGGCAATATTTGAAATGGGCAGCCGGGGCCTTAAAGCGGTTCTAAATCCATCAGCTTTCTTCTTGAAAGAAAGGCCAGCCGGTGCAGCGGGCAGCGTTGTTGTCTGTACTATTAAAGGATCAAGGCCTTTATTGACAGAAATTCAGGCGCTGGTTTCTTCCACATTGTTTGCCGGAAATCCGAGAAGAATGACAATAGGGCTTGATCATTTTAGAACAGCCATGCTTTTAGCTGTTGTAGAAAAAAAACTTGGGTATAGTTTTGGAGGAGAAGATGTTTATATTAATGTTGCGGGGGGATTGGTAATTAATGAACCCGCCATGGATTTAGGTGTAATAATGGCGGTTGTTTCCTGTTTGAAAAATAAAGCGGTTCCTCCTGATTTAACAGTTTTTGGGGAAATAGGGCTAAGCGGAGAAGTGCGCTCTGTGAGCCAGCCCCTGGCGAGGGTTAAAGAAGCGGCATCCTTGGGCTTCAAGACTGTTGTTCTTCCCAAGGCCAATTTGGGAGAAGAGAATATGCCGGATATAAATTTAATAGGAGTTCAAAATATTAAAGAAGCATTAAGAAATATTTTTTAAGGACTATAACATGGGTATTTTTGCTTTTAGGTTAGTTGTTGTTGTGTTAATCACATTAGCAGGGTATTTTTCCCCTCCTTTTCATTTGACGCAATACTATGGGGCCCTTATTGGGTTATTATTAAGTATAGGATTGATTTATCTTGAGACAAGAATAAGGAAAAGCCAGTTTAAAGTTATATGGGGATCCACCTTGGGGGTCATGGCTGGGATTCTTTTCGGATGGTTGTTAGGTTTAATTTATCAGACAGTTGCTGGTGACGACTCGACTACGGCATTCATCAAGATTTTTTGTTTGGTCATTATGCCTTATATCGGGTTTTTAGTGGGTGCAAAAAAATTTGAATGGTTTGAGCCGGCCACTTTATTACACTTTTTTAAAGAGAAGAGCATTGGGAGAAGCTATAAAGTACTTGACACAAGCGTGATAATTGACGGTAGGATAAACGATATTTGCGATACGGCTTTCATAGATGGAACGCTTATTGTTCCCCAGTTTGTTCTTAAGGAGCTTCAGTTTATTGCGGATTCTTCTGATCCGATTAAGAGACAGAGGGGAAGGAGGGGGCTTGAGGTTTTGGACCATCTCCAGAAGTCATCTCAGGTGTCTATTGTGATTTCTGATATGGATTTTCCTGATGTAAAAGATGTTGATTCCAAGCTCATAGAATTCGCCAAACACGAGGATGCCAAGATCATCACAAATGATTTTAACCTTAATAAGGTTGCCAGCCTTCAAGGAATTCCTGTGCTCAACATCAATGAGCTCGCAAGTGCTTTGAAACCTGTTGTGTTGCCAGGAGAAACAATCAGAGCATTTATTCTTAAAGAAGGAAAAGAAAAAAACCAGGGAATTGCCTATCTCGATGATGGCACTATGGTTGTTGTTGACAATTCAAGAAGGATGATCGGGCAGACTGTTGACGTTACTGTCACCTCTGTGCTTCAGACAACAGTAGGGAAGATGATATTCGGACGCTATAATGAAGAGGGACAATGAGCAGGATTTCTGCGATTGTAGTTGCTGCTGGCAAAGGGAAGAGATTTGGTTCTTCCAAACAATTTGTTCTTTTAAAGGGAAAGCCGGTCTTGGATCACTGCTTGGAAAGGCTTGAAGCGCATAAAGATATTTCAGAAATCATTTTAGTATTGAGGAATAAAAAGTTTGAAAGGAGATATCTTGAGCATTATAGCAAGATATCGGCGATTGCAAATGGAGGGAGAAGGAGACAGAATTCTGTGATTTCGGGTTTTAATCGAATTGACCAAAAGAATACAGATATTGTGCTTGTGCATGACGGTGTAAGGCCTCTAATCACAGGGGATTTACTCGACAGGGTTATAGATGCAGCCCAGAAAAAGGGAGCTGCAGTACCTGTTATTCCTGTGGAAGATACACTCAAGCTGGTTAAGGAAAAAGATGTTCTTCGGACAGTAGCCAGGACAGGGCTTTTCAGGGTTCAAACCCCTCAGGGTTTTTCTTACGAGGTGCTAAAGAAGGCACTGGATAAAGCAGTAGAGGATGATTATTACGGGACCGACGAAGCGGTCCTTGTAGAGAGAACAGGAATTGAGATATGTGCCGTCGAGGGAGACCCTAGAAACATAAAAGTTACGACTCCAGACGATATAATAATTGCGGAGGCTTTTCTTGAAGATTAAAACAGGCTTTGGTTATGATGTGCACAAACTTGTTGAGGGAAGGAAGCTTTTTTTAGGTGGAGTCGAAGTCCCTTTTTCAAAGGGACTGATTGGCCATTCAGATGGAGATTGTTTGATTCATGCTGTTGTCGATGCTTTGTTAGGAGCTGCAGGCGAAAGTGATATAGGCCAGTGCTTTCCTGATACTGACCCGAAGTATAAAAATGTTAGAAGTACTAGCTTATTGAAGGAAGTTGTCCAAAAGATAAAAGAAAAAAATGTTGAGATCTTGAATATTGACTCTATTATCATTGCAGAAAAGCCACATCTTGCACCTTATGTTCCACAGATGAAAGAGATGTTGTGTTCTATCATTAATATTAGACAGGAAGACTTTGGAATTAAAGCCAAGACTAATGAAGGCCTGGGTATGATCGGCCAGGGGAAAGCTATTGCCGCATTGGCTGTTGTTCTTGTGCAGAAGAAATAGATATTAAGTCTTGATATTAAGGGTGGGATTTAAAACGAAGAGAAGGACATGAAGAAAAAAAAGGCGGGATTGGCTGAACTTGAAGGCTTATTCTGCCTCGCAAGGAGAGAATAATTCTCTCGAAATCGAAGGTCAACCAATCCCTGATTTTGATGATTGTATCCATCAATCTTTTTTTCATAAATACTGATCCTTAAATAAGGCTTGTTTTAAGAACAGGAGCATCGGGATTCGACATTACGTTTGATATGATTTCATAGCCTGCATATTTCCCCATCTTGGCCAGGTCCAAGGCTGCAGAAGTAACAATCAGGTTGAAACCGATGAAAGTGAGTAAAAGTGCCACCATGAAAATTCCTACTTTTGTTCTGAATTTCATTTTAACCTCCTTTGTCATTTGATTTCACTTATATAGACGAAAGAAAACAAAAAAAGGTTGCATCTTTCTAAATTATTAAATATGGTGCTATTTGATATGAATGAGGTTATTATATTCATAACACAAACAATCTCAAGGAGGTAGTGATGCGTTCCATAATTAAGGTTTTTCCACTTTTTTTATTGTCTGTGCTTTTAATACTGGTAGGATGCAGTCAGATAACAAAGGTACATAAAGAAAGAGCTTTTAAAGTTGATTATGAAAAATATACCCTTGGCAATGGCCTGGAAGTTATTCTTCATGAGGATAAATCAGATCCGATTATGGCAGTAGCTGTCCAGTACCATGTGGGATCCAACCGGGAAGTCAAGGGGCGCACAGGCTTTGCACATCTTTTTGAACATATGATGTTCCAGGAGTCCCAGCACGTAGGCCAGGACCAGTTCTTTAAAAAAATACAAGGGGCCGGCGGAATCCTGAATGGAGGAACCAGTAATGACGGCACTATTTATTTTGAGGTTGTCCCAAAGAACGCCCTGGAAATGGTTCTCTGGCTTGAAGCTGACAGGATGGGATTTCTTCGTCCAACGATTACACAGAAGGCATTTGTTAACCAGCAGGGTGTTGTTAAAAATGAAAAAAGGCAGACAGAAGATAACCGCCCTTATGGACACACAGGTTATGTTATCGGCAGGCTGCTTTATCCTGAAGGACACCCTTACAGCTGGCAGGTCATTGGATCTATGGAAGACCTGACGAATGCATCGCTGAAAGATGTGCATGATTTTCACAAGAAATGGTACAGGCCGAACAATGCAACTCTGGTTGTAGCCGGGAATTATGACAAGGTGCAGACAAAGGAATGGATTGAAAAATATTTTGCTGAGATTCCCTCTGCAGGGAAGATAGAAGACCCAAAGCCTAGGCCCGCCGTTCTTGATAAAGTCAAGATGGCATATTATGAGGATAATTTCGCAAAATCGCCCGAACTGACAATTGTTTTTCCTGCTGTGGAAGGATATCACCCTGATTCTTATGCCCTGGAATTCCTGGCTCAACTTCTTGCCAGCGGGAAAAAGGCTCCACTCTACAAGCTGATCGTGGAGGATAAGAAACTGGCGCCTGAAGTCTCCGGATTCCAGATGAGCCTTGAAATTGCTGGCGAATTCCGCATTCGTGTGCGGGGCTTTCCGGATACGAAGCTCGAGGATGTAAAAGATGCAATCTTTGAAGCCTTTAAAAAGTTCGAAGACGAGGGGTTTTCTGAGAATGATTTGAACCGGATCAAAGCCAAGACCGAAACCAGTTTCTACAATGCCATGTCGAGCATTCTGGGAAAATCCTTTCAACTTGCCTACTATAATGAATATGCTGGCTTCCCTGGTTTCATCTCCACCGATTTAGAGAAGACACTGGCTGTGACCAGAGAGGATATATTGCGGGTTTATAATACTTACATCAAGGATAAATACTATGTAATGACATGTTTTGTCCCTCGGGGAAAGAGCGATTTGATTGTTTCCGGGTCCGAACCATTCACAATTATTGAAGAACCTGTAATGGCTGAAAAACCGGTCGGAACCGCTGCCGAAGAGGTCAAGATGGAAAAAATTGAGTCATCTTTTGACCGTAACGTTGAGCCTGTAAAAGGATCAAATCCGCAAATTACACTTCCCTCTATATGGAAAGATAGGCTGAGTAATGGTTTAAATATTTGCGGCATTGAACACACAGAATTACCGCTAGTCCAGTTCTCAGTTACACTCAAAGGGGGTATGTTCTTGGATGACTTAAACAAAGTTGGGATAGCAAATCTTGTCAGCCGTCTCATGATGCAGGGCACTAAGAACAAAACTCCGATCGAACTGGAAGAAGCCATTGACGATCTGGGTGCCAGAATTTATATGTATACCGGTCGAGAATCTATTACTGTCCGGGCTAACTGCTTGGCCTCTAAGTTTGCCGATGCCTATGCTCTTGTGGAAGAGATTCTTCTGGAGCCCCGCTGGGATGAGAAGGAATTTGACAGGCTCAAGAAAGAGACAATTGAAGGCATCAACCGGAATATGCTCAATCCTACGACGTTATCCTATGATGTTTTCAACGGCCTTGTTTATGGGAGCGGGCACATTCTTGGAAAGCCGATCACAGGCACTCTTGAGTCAGTTGAAAATATCTCTCTTGATGACCTGAAGAATTATTATCAGAAAAACTTCTCATCATCGGTCTCATTTGCAACTGTTGTGGGTGATATTTCTCAGGAAACAGCGGTAAAGATGTTCAGGACTCTCGAGGAGAGATGGACGGCAAAGGAGGTGACTTTTCCAGAATATGCGGCACCGGCTCCTCTTGAGAAAGCAGCAGTTTATTTTGTTGATGTTCCCAACGCCAGGCAGTCTGTAATACGCATCGGAAATATTTCTCTGGCTTATAATGATCCGGATTATTATCCTGCTGTGGTCATGAATTACACGCTCGGAGGAAGCTTCAACAGCATTTTAAATATGATCCTGAGGGAAGAGAAGGGATACACGTATGGCGCCCGCTCAAATTTTTCTGGATCCCTCAATTTGGGAACATTCTCTGCTTCTTCATCTGTACAGTCCAGAGTCACTCTTGAATCTGTCCAGATATTTAAGGATAAGATGGCCAAATACAGGGAAGGAATATCTTCGGAAGACCTGCAATTTACTAAGGATGCGCTAGTCAAATCCAATACTCGAAGGTTTGAGACTCTGAGCGCTCTTTGGGGCATGCTGAACACTATGATGACTTATGACATTCCTGAAGACTTTATTAAAAAGGAAGAAGAAATCGTGAGAGAAATGACCCTGGAAAGGCACAAAAAACTTGCTCAGGAGTATATTAATCCTGGCAGAATGATTTATCTTGTTGTGGGCGATGTTGCGACTCAGATGAAAGGCCTTGAAAAGCTGGGCCTTGGAAAACCGATCCTGATCGAGCAGAAATAGCAGAGAACTCTGGGGACACGATACTTTATTTTATATAACCCAGTGATTTCAGCCTATTCTGTAATTTCTCCTTCTCTTTTTGTGTTGATATCTTTCAACCATATTGAGATAATTATAATAACTGAATAATTTATATGATATAAACTCATAAAAAATTTCTAATAAGGAGAGTCATCAATGAAACCTGCAATCAAACCTAAAAACTCATGCTTTTCTTCCGGCCCCTGTGCCAAGCACCCGGATTATTCTCTTGATGAACTCAGAGATGCGCCTTTTGGTCGTTCTCACAGGAGCACTTTGGGAAAGGGAAAATTAAAAGAATCAATCGAGAGAACAAAAGAAATACTCGGCCTGCCTCCTGATTATCGGGTGGGCATCGTTGCCGGTTCCGATACGGGAGCCTTCGAGATGGCCATGTGGTCCATGCTTGGACTACGCGGTGTGGATGTATTTGTATGGGAATCATTTAGTAAAGGTTGGGCCACTGATATTCAGCAGCAGCTAAAACTGGAAAACGTGCGAGTTTTTAAAGCAGAATACGGAAAACTTCCGGATTTTTCCCAGGCCGATTTCAATAATGACGTTGTGTTTGTATGGAACGGTACGACAAGCGGTGTTAAGATCCAAAACGGAGACTGGATTCCGAATGACCGTGCCGGTCTGACACTATGTGATGCAACCTCTGCAATTTTTGCAATGGAGATCCCATATCATAAAATTGATGTCATCACCTATTCCTGGCAGAAAGTACTTGGAGGAGAAGCTGCTCATGGTATTCTTATTCTCTCACCGCGTGCAGTAGAGAGGATTGAAAGTTATGACCCGCCATGGCCTATGCCGAAAATCTTCCGTATGAAGAAGAAAGGGAAATTCATGGAGGCCATCTTTCAGGGCGCGCCTATCAACACTCCTTCCATGCTTGCCAATGAGGATTATCTAGCGGCTTTAAACTGGGTTGAGTCCGTCGGAGGACTGCAGGGATTGATCAGGCGCAGTAATGCCAATCTGAAAGTCTGGGAAGATTTCGTAGCGAAACATGATTGGATTACCTTCCTGGCAGAAGATAAAGAGATACGTTCTAACACGAGTGTCTGTTTCAAACTCGACCTGCCTGAAGAGAAGTTGAAAGAGCTGGTGAAGATTCTTGCCGATGAGAAGGTAGCCTATGACTGCAGCTCATACCGTGATGCTCCACTTGGTTTGCGTTTCTGGAGCGGTGCCACAGTTGAAGCCTCTGATCTTGAGATCGTCACACAGTGGCTCGAATGGGCTTACAACGAAGTTAAATGAACTTCTGAGGAAATCTCTTTTCAGAGCTGGCAGTTTTTCAGTTTATGTCTCATGGATTGTATAGGGCTCTCTCTAGATAACAGGGAAAAAGAGGTGAGAATTTATGGAAAATAAATTTGATTTCAGAGCGGTTATTTTCGATATGGATGGTACTCTCCTTGATACGCTTGAAGATATTGCCGATTCCATGAATGCTGTTTTGAAAGAAATGGGTTTTCCTGTCCACAACATTGAGGCATATAAGGCTTTCACAGGCGATGGGATAGTTCCTCTCGTCGAAAGAGCTTTTCCCCCTGAGTCCCGTGATAAGGAGACTATCCAGGCTGGGGTAGAGAAGATGCAGAAGGAATACGCCTTGCACTGGTCAAGCAAGACACGTCCTTACAATGGCATCCCTGAACTTCTGGATGAATTGGTTCAACGCAGGATACAGATGACCATTCTTTCAAATAAGCTGGACAGGTTCACAAAACTGGCTGCGAGAAATTTTTTATCTGCGTGGTCTTTTGCACAGGTCAAGGGAATAACGCCGTCAATTCCAAAAAAGCCTGCACCAGACGGAGCACTCTTGATTGCCCGTGATCTTGGTTTTAGCCCTGAAGAATTCGTATATATAGGGGATACGGATGTCGACATGAAAACAGCCAATGCGGCCGGCATGTTTCCTGTTGGTGCCCTCTGGGGATTCAGGAGCAGAGAGGAGCTTATTGAAAATGGTGCTAAAGTTGTGGTTGAGACTCCTCTCGAGGTTTTGAGATTGTTTGATAATGGGAAAATAATATCATGAATCGCCCGGCCTGTGAATAATCCAGTTTAGATAATCTTAATTACCTATAGGTCTTTTGGATTTTTTAAGGGAAATATATTAATATTGATGCTAATGGAAAATATTAGAGTTCGTTTTGCTCCCAGCCCTACGGGATTTCTCCATGTGGGGAATGCGAGGACAGCTCTGTTTAACTGGCTTTTTGCAAGGCAGCAAGTAGGGATTTTTATTCTCAGGATAGAAGATACTGATCTTAAAAGGTCGGCTGTTGAATACGAGGAAGAGCTGATAGAAGACCTGAAATGGCTGGGACTGAATTGGGATGAAGGCCCTGACAGGGGAGGAAATTTCGGTCCTTACAGGCAGTCCCTCCGCCTTGAAATATACAAAATCTACACACAGAGATTGCTGAAAGAAGGGAAAGCGTATTATTGTTTTTGTATGCCAGAGGAATTGGAAACAGAAAGAAAAAAAGCAATAGCTTCAGGTAAAATGCCAGTTTACAGCGGAAAATGCCGCTCAATACCTAAAGATGAAGCTTTGAGGCGGATCGAAGCCGGAGAACAAGCTGCTGTCAGACTCCGCACTCCAGGGAATGGCAGCTTAACTTATATTGACCTGGTCAGAGGGAAGATTGAATTTGACCTGGGACTGGTCGGGGATCCGGTTATTGTCCGCTCCAGCGGACTCCCTGCTTATAATTATGCTGTGGTCATAGATGATTCTTTGATGGGGATCACTCATGTGATTAGAGGGGAAGATCATATTTCCAACACTCCACGTCAGATCCTTACATTTGAGGCTCTCGGTTTTTCCCTCCCGCATTTTGCTCACCTTTCAATGGTTATGGGGAAGGACAATGCCCGGTTGAGCAAACGCCATGGGGCTACGGCTGTCGGTCAGTTCAAAAAAGACGGGATTCTCTCCTCCGCCCTTTTCAACTATTTAGCATTGCTTGGATGGACTCCCCCGGGAGGGAGGGAAATTTTAACAAGAGAAGAATTGGCTGAGACTTTTATTCTAAAGAAAGTCAGCCGTTCTTCTGCAATTTTTGATTATGACAAACTGCATTGGATAAACCGCCAGCATATGCAAAAACTAGCTTCCAGACAGCAAGCCGAGCTTGCCTATCCTTATTTAAAAGATTCCGGCCTCATGCCTGAAGTAATGTCCGATGCCCACTGGATATGGCTGGAGAGAGTGGCAGCAAGTTTAATCCAACGTGTAAATCGCTTCTCAGATTTTCCTGCTCAGGTTGCCATGATTTTCGATTTTTCTCCACAGGATATGGAGCATGAGGCCAAAGAGGAGCTTCGAAAAGATGCGGCTTTACGAGTTATTAAAAGCTTTAATGAAAAGATCTCTCAAATCAAAGAATTTGATTTTGATAAATTTGCTGTTGTAGCAAAAGAAATCAAGACAGAGACCGGCTGTAAAGGCAAGGATCTTTACCATCCCCTGCGCATTGCTCTTACCACGAGAGGGTCTGGTCTTGATCTTGATAAATTTATTCCTATAGTCGAACAGGGCGCAAAACTCGACTTCCCTGTGGCTATGAAGAATTGTGCACAGCGTGTGACAGAAATGTTGAATTTTTTGGGATAACTTTGGTTTTTAAAGAATAATGGAGACAGCTTCATGAAAGAGTCAACAGCACCTTCCAATTTTATACGCGATATAATTGAGAAAGACATAAAAAACAATAAGAATGATGGCCGGGTTCATACAAGGTTTCCGCCGGAACCTAACGGTTATCTGCATATTGGACATGCCAAATCTATCTGCCTGAATTTTGGTTTTGCCGCTGAACACGGCGGCCTTTGTAATCTGCGCTTCGATGATACCAATCCCAGTAAAGAAGAGGCCGAATATGTTGAATCTATAATGGAAGATGTCGGATGGCTCGGGTTCGATTGGGATGATAGGTTATATTATGCCTCTGACTATTATGAACAGCTCTATGATTATGCTGTTCAGCTGATCGAAGCCGGTAATGCATATGTCTGCAGTTTGAGTCCTGATGAAATCAGGCAATACCGGGGGACTCTGACTCGGCCAGGTAAAGACAGTCCGTATCGTACGCGGCCAATTGAGGAGAATCTGGATATGTTCATGCGCATGAAGGCAGGTGAATTTAAAGACGGCTCTCATGTGCTTCGGGCCAAAATCGATATGGCTTCTCCGAATTTGAATATGCGTGATCCGGTGATCTACCGCATTTTGAGGGCAACGCATCACAGGACAGGTGACAGATGGTGCATTTACCCGATGTATGATTTTGCCCACTGCCTTTCAGACTCCATCGAAGGGATTACGCATTCTATTTGTACTCTGGAATTTGAAGACCATCGACCGCTGTACGACTGGTTCCTCGATAAATTGGGAGTTTTTCACCCGCAGCAGATCGAATTTGCCCGCCTCAATCTGACATATTCTGTTATAAGCAAGAGAAAACTTTTAGAGCTGGTCAAATTAGGTTATGTGACAGGATGGGATGACCCCAGGATGCCCACTTTAGCAGGCATGCGTAGGCGAGGATATATGCCGGGTGCGATCAGGGATTTCTGTGAGAGAATTGGGGTGGCGAAAAGGGAAAGCTATGTTGATATTGCACTGCTCGAACACTGTCTCCGTGAAGAACTCAACAAGCGGGCCCCGCGTGTAATGGCAGTTTTACGTCCGCTGCGCGTTGTTATTGACAATTATCCGGAAGACAAGGTGGAGGAGCTGGATGCTGAGAATAACCCTGAGGATCCCGGTATGGGCACGCGGAAGATCCCTTTTTCTCGAGCACTCTATATTGAAAAGGATGATTTTCGTGAGGATCCCCCGAAAAAATTTTTCCGCCTCTCCCCAGGGAGAGAAATACGTCTGAAACATGCTTATTATATTAAGTGTACGGGAGTTGTAAAAGACGAAAAAAGCGGGGAGGTTGTTGAACTCCACTGTACCTATGATCCTGAAACGCGTGGGGGGTGGTCCAAGGACGGCCGAATGGTCAAAGGAACATCCCATTGGGTTTCTGCAGCCCATTCCTTAGAAGCCGAGGTCCGCTTATACAATTATCTTTTCACAAAAGAGAAGCCGGAGGAAGAAGGGAATGGCGGTGATTTTAAAACCTGGCTAAATCCTGATTCACTGGAGACTCTAACCTCATGCAGAGTTGAACCCAGTCTTGCAGGTGCGAAACCTGGAAGTTTTTACCAGTTTCTCAGGAAGGGTTATTTCTGTGTGGATTCCGTTAATTCTTCCAATAAGGCACTTGTGTTTAACCGCACGGTAACTCTTCGCGATACTTGGGCCAAGATTGAGAAAGCTCAGAAGAATAGGGGCAGTAGATAGGTTGAAAAGAAGTTTTATATACAATCTTCAAAATGAAAAATTTGCCTAAAGAGTGAGAAAGTTTTATGAAAATAAGTGCAAAACGACTTATATAAATTTGAATACGTCATCGGGTAAGAGTTTTAACGATTTTACCCTGGAAAAAGTGCTTCGCATATAGTCTTTATAAATAATAAAAGAAAAACATAAAAAACAATACACATATGGACTTCAAAATCTAAAGATTTTTCAGTCCAAAGAGTCTCTTCAGGACTCAAAATAATTTAAAGAAAAAAATAAAGAAGAATGATAGGAGAGAAAGAATGAAGAAAGTTTAAAATTTGTCAACTCCAGAAGATATCAAGACTTATGTTGCTCGTATCAGGAGGGAGCAAAATTTTAGTGGTAGAGCTGAAAATCGTCTCAGATATTATAAAAGAAAGTATGGAGCACCAGAATTTCTTCAAGACTTGAATATGTAATAAGATAGGCCTATATTTTATATAGGTATTAGAGAAATTTGTATGAATAAAATGAATATATTTATCAGCCACAATAAAAAAGATAAGGATATTGCTAGGGAAATCGCACTTTTTCTTGTAGCCGAAAATATTAATGTGTGGTTCGATGAATGGGAAATATCGGCGGGAGATTCGATCATCGAGGAAATAGAAGCAGGGCTTATGAGGGCGTCACATTTTATCATTATTTGGTCAAAAAATGCTTCCTCGTCCAATTGGGTGAGAAAAGAACTCGCTACTATATTAAAGAAGGCGATTGAAACAAAGGTTCCTAAAGTAATTCCTATAATTTTGGATGATACGTCTTTGCCGAGTTTAATAAATGATTTAAAATACATTCGTTACCACGATGGTGATGAAAATGATCGGAACGAGATAATAAAGAATATTACAGGGCACGCGCCTTCATTAAATTTAATCAAAGCAATTGTTAAAAAATATCATGAAGTTATACACGACCCCAATGATCCCTTAGGTGTAGCAGTATGTCCTAAGTGTGGTTCTCCCGAATTAAAAAAAGGGATGTATACAGATTACGATAGAGATGAAAACTATTATATAGTTGAATGCACAAAATGTAATTATATGGATTGGACGCAATAAAATGTCTTTATCGTCAATTAAAGAAATTGAACAATTTAAAACACTTGTTGAGCAACTCGATGCATGCTGCGAATTTATCGAGCAGGATACGATAACAAAAAATAGAATAAGCACTATTTTATTAGATAACATTTCAGAGATATTGCTTCAGCGGTGTTGTCAGCCATTATTTGAGTGGGATAATTTTACTAAATGGATTATCCCGCAGAAATTTACTGTGTCTAAAAAACTAAAGGTTTCAAAATATTTCGATGAAAAGATTAGAGTCATTGAATCCAAGAATGACATCCCACAGAAGATAAGCCAGATTCTTAGTATAGGTCATAAATACCGAAATGACATATATCATAGAGATAAACATAATGAAAATACAATAGGAGTTATAACTAAGATCTTTTTTATTTCGGTGTGTGACTTTTTTGCAAAAGTGGGTGGTGGTTTTGCAGGGCTTACAATAGGTGGATACAATAAGTCTGTTGATTGGCTGGAAAATTATGGGCTTAATAAATCACTTATCAATTTTTCCGAGGCCTCATATATTATCGCTAATATGTTCAAAAGTAGGGTTGATTTAAAAATATCAGTCGCGGCAGAAATTTTAACTAAAGATATTCTTAAGCGGATTGACGATATAAAACAGTTAGTAAATAAAGAATTGCCATGGAAGTCCCCTGAGCAAATTAATCCAACAATTAAATGGTTTGAGTTTAAAGAAAAATACCCAGAGATAGAAGATCAATTGTCCGAGAATTATAGAAAATACTGTTATAAAATAAGTAAAGGGGAGGCCATAGATATCACACCTGAAAAATTCAAGGAATTAGAAGAAAAATTTCGTCAAGGATATTATAAAAAGGTTGAAGAATATCAGCCAAAAATAAACTATTCGTTAATAGCAAGTGTTGCAGAAAACGCGCAGGCATTAAAGGAAAATAAAAAAATTAGTAGCTTGATTTGTAAATATTATAACTTAGATAAAGTGCTATCTGAGTTAGAGAAGTATTTAGATTTAGCTGAAGCAGAATGGGATAGAGTAGTTCAACAAGAAATAGATATTCGTCGAGGAAAGTAGAGGATTTCAGGGGAAAAGAGGGAAAAAGACAGGAAGAGAAGTGGAGAAGAGAGAGGCAATAGAAAAGAAAAGAAAGGACGATTTGAAAAAAGCGAAAGCGTAAAATTACGCTTACGCAGAGCGATCCCATAGGTAAGAGAGAGAAAAAAGAAAGATTTAAAGATGAAAAAGAAAAGAGAGCATAATGGAAGGAATAGTGGTAAATGTAATTTAAAATGTAGAGCAAATGGAATACTCCGTAAAGGTAAATGCATTTGGATAATTGTTGCCCACGATTATCCCTGTATTGCATGTTATTGAATGTAAATATGTTAGCGAAATGTTGCCAATGTCCCCATTGTGAGATTCTCGGGTAGATGCTACAATCTCCGCATCGCTAGGAGACTATTATTCACTCCATAGAGAGCCCGGGAGCAACAGGGAGAAAGGGAGTATCGTACTAATAGCAGGGCTAGGGGGTGTGGGTAGGTTACAGGCTCTATTGAGATCGGGCTGTGGCAATAGGAAGAGAAGCTTGCAGGCTGTATTCAATAATATGTTTGAGGGAGGGATGGTACCCGAGAGATTTACGTACACACACATGACCGAATGCTTGGACTGGTAAAAAAATATGCCGTTACAAATGTTTGAAAGACTCGGGTTCACAGGTGGTGCAATTCACCAGTTATAAAGACAGAGAAACATTACTCAGAATAATGGTACTTACCCGAGAAAGTCATCGACAAAGAGTTGTTCGGGTAGTAAAAGGATTTTCTTAAAATACAAGATACTGGCTATACGTTATACTTTTAGCTTTACTCCAAAAACGCATTAAGGTATAATAAATTAATTGACGTTATGGCAAAAGAGTAGCAAATCTTTTATTTAGATGTTGAAGACTGCTAAAGGGAATTCACTTTTAAGCGGATGTTTGATATGTTTATATGGAAGATAGATAGTGCAAGGTAAAGGGGTAAGCTATCATTCACAATTGTGTTTGCTATAGAAGGTCAAATTTTATATATTTATCAACCGTTAGGTAAATCACTATGAAAAACATAATTCAGTTATTTGAAGCTAAAGTGAGTGACGCTAGAAATTTTGACCAGATGATTGGATTCTTATCGTGGATACCTTATCTGCACGAGCATAGATATTTTCATATACAATACTTGTACTTTAAGGGCGATATTTATAAATATTTTGTAGAGTTATGCGACTATAAAAGAAATTTAAAGTTATTAAATGCGGATATAGGTGGATTCAGATTTGAATTTACTAAAAATAGTAGTTCATATAGCTGTGCTTTTTTTATCAAAGAGACTCAGGTTGAGAATTTATTTTCTTTAAACTCTATCACTTATCCGTTTATATGGAATACGTTAATTGAAAGGATTGTAAGGAGACGATATCCAGATTTGGTTCTCCTATATTGGAAACAAAGCGAGCTTAAAGATGCATTATTTTTGTTAGAACAGAGATTAATCAGAAAATATGATTTAGTGGTCAAAGAATTATCAATTAAGGAGAAAAGAGAGAGTAAATGGGAACGAGAATATTATCCTGTGTATGATTCCGATAGAAAATGGACTAGTAAATCATTAAAACAAGTTTTTGATGAAGCTACAGAAAGAGGACAGTGGTTTAAGAAGGTAAGATTTTATTTTTTTAGTAAAGATGAGGAGTCGAAGGTTGTACCAATGGCTAGTTGTACTATTACAAAGTATGGTCACATTTACTTCAATCATTTGTATCTTGATATCACTTCTAATTTGTTGGCTGACTTAGAAAGTTTCCATAGAAAAAGAATACATCTGTTTCAGAACAAAGGTCTTAAAGAGAGAAATTATGTTCCTTCGTCACCCTTAAGTATTGAATATGATATTGACATTTTTAAAGACAAGGAAAATCTGAGTGCCTTCTCAACAATACTAAGGAAGTATCCAAACTCCACAAAGGCTGTATTTCATACTAATCCTTATTTTCATGTCAGTGTAGCAGATTATAAGGACGGTTCTTCCTTTGATATTTGGGTTCTAAGTTTAAATAGAATTTTAATAATTCCTCAGATTAAAACTTCTGTTGAGGGATTGGAGAGGCTTGTATCTTATATTTTTGATAAATTTGAAGAAGGGCAAATAAAAGAGTATCAATTAGATGACAAATAAAAGAGTATCAATTAGATGAATAGAATTTCTATAAGAGAAATAAAAGACAGAAATGATGATTATGAAAATACTATCAATGCATTATTGTGCTTCATATCTCTAACGACTTGGGAAGGCAATCAGAGAAGACCAAATAGTTATTATTCATTTGGAAGGAGAATGACAACAAGTGCTTCAAATGTCATCTCTCCAAATCAAGATATAACACCAGATACTGTAATTCAGATTTTAGATGATTTGGGATTTATTGTTGAGGCAAAGATTAGCTTGCCTGCTGATGAAAATCACTGGGGTGGAATTTTAAACCAAATAAAAAAATATGATGATGATTTAACAGGATGGTGGAAACAAGATGAGCATATAAACAATCATAACGTGATTTTATTACTGCATATGTCTAGGAGTGTAAGCTTTAAAAAATATAGGGATGTCCTAATAGAAAATGGCGATTACGAGTCTAGTGATAGTGTGTGGGGAATCGAATTTGTTTTATCTAGACAAAGGCAAGAATATATTCTTTTCCGAACTTGTTGGGAAGCTAACAATATGTATAACTGTAATCTCTCTAACAGACTAGAAATTGGCGTAAATCTCCCTATTGAAGCGGTTAAATTTTCCTACGGGAATATAAAATTCTACGACAGCAAACCTGAACCTGAATATTTATTGAGTATCATTTGGCAGGATATTTTAACTCCCTGGAAAAGAGAGGTTGAGTTTAATAAGCAATTGAACTGTTATCTAATAGAAACTGATATACAGACTATAACTAATGAATTACAGAAGAGTTATGGGTCGATTGCTCTTCAGAGAAGTTGTAATATAGACAGAAATGATGAAAGGGAGATTGAGTATCCAAAAGGTTCTTGGGTAAAAGAAGCTCTTGAGATTTTAATTAAACTAGGTTTTGCCTCAAAAGATAGTGAAGATAATTACACGATATTTTTCCGTGAGTTGAGATTACGTAGAGATAAAGATTTGGTAGATTATTTTTCTAAACATCGAGCAAAAAAAGAAGAAGAGGAAGAGGATTTACAAAGAAGGTTATTTGAAGATGATAGAGTGGATACTGAAGCAACCTAGAATCTTGAAAGGACAAAAAAGGCATTTTTCATAATATTTATCAAAGAGCATTTTTGAAGTTCTGCGGGGGCGAGTGGAAGCCAAGCCTGCTTGACTTCCCGGGATTGATATGACAGCCTAGCTGGAAAACTATCAGTATAAACTCTGAGAAAAAGTAGTATTCAGCATATAATGTCTGCTTTCCTCTATGTGATCACAAGGATAGGAAAAAGAAGAAATAATATTTATTGATCTCTGTCGGAGAAAGTGATAACAATTGTAAATGAGTTTATAAAAAGGGAGGGGTAAATGGAATTAAAAAAATTTTTAATTTTTTGTATTTTAATCTTTTCTATTATTTTTATTTCAGAAGCCAATGCTGAAAAGAAAACTGTATTAGAGGAGGATGGAACTGATTGGATAGCTGGATCTGATTCATGGAAGATAGGTTATGTTGGTGGATTTATTGCTGGAGCAATGATTGTACGGGATGAATTTTATATTTTTGAGAATAAGCTTAAAAGCGAAAGAGATAAAGCAATTTATAATAAAAGTCTAAATGAAATAGCTCTTGTTAAAATTACTGTTGGTCAAATTATGGATGGAATAAGTGGTTTTTACAATGATTTTAGCAATCGTAGAATTAAAATAGTTGATGCTATTTATGTCGTAAAAATGCAGATTGAAGGGGATGACCCCGAATTAATTGATTCACAAATCAGATATTTAAAAATGCAACCAATAGATATAGAAATAAAAAAGAAGTGTTGGAAAAAATTTGTATTTACCGAAAAAAAGGGAAACAAGGTTACATATAAAGAGATAAAAAATGGGGATTTTAGCTTTGAAGATTTACTAAGAGCGGGGATATTTATAGACGCAAGTAATAATTTACACATTTTATTTTGCTATGGGATATATAAATAAACCCTAAAAAGATATGTGAATATTTGAGGCAAGTGGAAGCCAGAGACCCTTAAGCCCTGGCTTCTCTTGTTTAAATAGAATCAAACAAGATATAAAAAAGGAGGATTTAAATGGCACAATGTATTTGGTGCGGGGGAAAAAGTTTATTTCTTTCTGTTGATAAAAATAAGCTTTGTCGGAATTGCCAAGGAAAAATTTATTTTGATTTGCAACAGAGAATAAGAATAATTCAAGACAGCCAGAAGCTAATCGAAAAGTCAAAAAACTTTAATACAAGGATTGGTCGAATTGATACTCTTTTGGAACATGTCCAGGCATTGAAAAAGTATGAGGATAAAAATATAACAACATTAGAACTACCGCCATCAGAGGTTGAAAAAGCTTATCTTAGAATTAGAAGTGAGCTTATTTTTGAGGACATAAATGAAGAGATTGATAAGATAATGAACAAAGCCAAACTTGGATTGACTCCCAGAACAAAAATGAATGAAGCAAATAAAGCTCTTGTTAAAATCAATGAAAGAAGGAGAGAAATTCAAGAAGAAGACAAAATCACTGTGATAGAGAAAAAAGAGAAAGAAATAAAAACATTTATTCACAAGACCCAGTTAAATGAATATATTGAAGAGGCAAAAAAAGCAGAATTTAAGGGTCAGAAATCTAAGGCATTGGACAAATATCAAGAAGCTCTTTATTTTCTTCAGAATGATGAAATTGATGATTCTCTTCAGAAAGAAAATATTGATGAATTAAAAGCCAAAATATCAGAACTTACTTAAATAAGAAGGAAAATTGAGGCGACTGGAAGTCAAAGACCTCAAGACCTCGGCTTCCCGATTCTGAAAAACAACAGCATAGCTGAAAATTGCGCCTCATTTAGAGAGACGGATTGTATTAACGGTTTTTCTCACAGAGACAAAGTGAAAGAGGTAAAATGAAAAGACAAGATTTAGAAGGGAGGAAAAATGAAAAGAGCAATCTCAATATTAGTTGGTTTTTTTCTATTGTTCACAATTTACGCAAGTCTTGGGTTTACGCAAGATAAAAGTATAGAAACATTTGTGGTTTATTATTTCGGTGCAACAAGTTGTGGATTTTGTAATGTACCAGAAAATATTGAAAAAATTAAAAAGATTAAAACAGAGTTCTCCAAAAAATATAAAGATTCTAATATTAAATATGTTATGGTTTGTATGGATAGAAATATCGAAGAAGGATTAAGATTTATAAAGAAATATGGGTATTGGGACGAAATTTCAATTGGCAAGTTTTATAATAATGAATTAGCATTAAATTATTTAAACAAAACAGAAATTCCTGGTGTCCCTCATGTAATTGTTTATAAAGATCTACTTATAAAAAAAGAGAAAGTGTCTGTCCCCATTATAAAGGAAAGAAAAATATTAGTTGACTTAGTTGGTGGCACACAGATAGGGAATTGGATAAATGACATTTATCCTTTAAAGAACTAATAAAAACCGTTGGAAAATAGAGTTGTTCTAAAGGCCTTCTGGCTTCCCTAAGACTGAAAAAGACAGAAGACTGAATTAGCGCCTCATTTAGAGAGATGGATGAGGGAAAATATCGATAATATAATATTTTTAGAATAAAAATGTCTAGAAGTAGTCATAGTAATAAGAAATTACCAAAGCCAGAATATTTTTCTTGGTTGATTGAGTATAAAATAGAAAATTTAAAAGAAATGGTGTCGCCATTAGAATTGGATTTGAATGGAGTAAGAAACAGCATAAAAACCGAGATAGAAAAGGCTAGTCCTGAACAGTATGATTCAGAACATGACTATCTTGAGGCTATTTTTCCGTAAGACAATGTCTAGAGAAATAATCAGTCGTCTCAACCCCATATTGGAGGCTTTGAAATCTTCTCCATGCCGTGTGAATAAAATATTCGTTCAAAACGGGACGGGAAAAGGTAAGATTCAAGAAATCATTAATTTCGCCAGAGATAGGAAAATTCCTCTTTTTTTTGTACCGAGAAAAAAGCTCGAGGTGCTGGATAAAAATCATCAGGGGGCAGTTGCTTTATTATCTCCAAAAGAGTTTTCCTCCTTGGGATCCATCTTAGAAGGTTCGAGGCTTCCTTTTCTTGTTTTACTGGATGGAGTCGAAGACCCTCAGAATTTAGGTGCAATTATCCGGACTGCTGAAGGAGCAGGAGTGGACGGAATCATACTGCCCGAAAGGAGGTCTGCAGGGTTAACACATGTTGTTTCTTCTGTTTCAGCAGGAGCGCTTGAACATATCAAAGTTGCAAAGGTCACTAATTTAGCGCGTGCTATAGATGATTTGAAAAAAAAGGGGATTTGGATAGTTGGGGCAGAAAGTGGAAGCAGGCAGTACTGGTATGAATTTGATTATACAGTTCCTCTCGGGCTGGTTTTGGGCTCGGAAGGCAGAGGTCTTCGGCCCATTATCAGAAGAAGTTGTGACAAAATTCTCTCAATACCGCTTCTTGGGAAATTGACTTCTCTTAATGTTGCTGCTGCGGCGTCTGTTTTCCTTTATGAAGCTGCACGCCAGAGGATGGGACTATCCCAGGATTCATAGCACCTTACTCGTGAAGATTTGCTTTATATCTTGCAATTGCAAAAGTATTATGATACGAGTATCGGGATTTTTATTGAGGAGGTGAGCGCCATTCCTTTCATATGGAAACCTTTAAACAAAAGGCTGGAGACAGGCATAGGTAATGACAGCCGTATATTTGTCATTTGCAATCCCCATTCGAACCGGGACCGGCACCGGAGGTTGATTCCACGCGAGATTAAAATCCTTAAGAAAGAAGGGCTCGACTTCATATATGCGATTACAGATAACCCGATGGATGAATATATCATCGCTAAGGATGCGGTCGAAGATGGATTTAAAACAATTGTTGCTTCTGGCGGTGACAGCACCATAAGTAATATTGCTGATGCAATATTGACAACTAATCCGAAGATTAACTTTGGGATAATCCCTAACGGAACAGGCAATGATTATGCTACAGGGAACAGCATCCCTCGGTCTTTGCATGAAGCAGTAAAAACCATTAAACAGGGCAGGGTTGAGAAACGGGATGTTATAAAAATCGGAAATCGCTATGCTGTGAGCCTCGTGGGATTCGGCTTTGATATTACAATGAGCGAGGTGCACCTTAAAAATAAAATACTAAAGGGGTCGGCGCTTTATTTTTATGCCATTATTGTTGCGATTTTTCGGCATAAAGGGTTTGAGATAACAGTAGAAATGGATGAAGGAAAGGAATTTAAAGGGAAAGCAATGATGCTTAATCTTGGTAATAATAAAATCTCGGGCGGAGGTTATATGACTTGTCCGGAGGCTGATATGAATGATGGTAAAATGGATGTAATGTTTATTGAGGATTGTCCGCCCATGACCCGCCTGAAGCTGTTACAAATGGTTAAAAGCGCCACTCACCTTCGCCACCCGCTTGTCCATTATCAACAAACACGGAAAGTAGTTGTTAAAAGTGAGCTCCCGATAGCCTTTCATACAGAAGGGGAAATGTTTTATACAGAGCAAAACAGCATCGGTGCAGAAGTAATTCCAGATAAACTCAACCTTATAGTTAGATAATAGAAAATGACTGGAGCTTAAGCTTGGCTCTTACCCTCCAGTTGAGCAATGCGAGTTTTGTGAATTCTGTTGTATTCCTTCCGGACCCGGCATTCTATTTTTTCGCGCAGCTCGTTCCAGTCATCTCTTTTAAATTCTTTTGTAGCTAACGGGGGAAGAATGGTGATTTTTACTCGTCCGGAATGGTACCAAAAATTGTCCTTTCTTTTTATTTCTGCAGTACCGTCAATGACTATTGGCAGGATGGGTTTTTGTGCGTTGGTTGCAATATGCAGAAAACCCTTTTTAAAACGCCCGATTTCGGGTTTTGCATAACGAGTCCCTTCAGGAAAAATCAGGATGCTGGCTTTTTCTTGTTTGAGGACATCGATGCTTTTATCCAGTGATTTGTATGCTTCCTCTGCGTTGGAACGGTTTATCGGTAGATATCCTGCCATTGACATGCACCACCCGAAGAACGGAAATGAGAATAAGAAACTGGATGCAAGAAATTTAAAATGGGTAGGAAGTATCCGTGCGAGAATAATTATGTCGACAGAACTTTTGTGATTGGATATTATTAGATATGACTTTTTGCGGTTAAGATGTTCCTTTCCTTCAATGGAGATTCTTATCCCGAGAATAAGAGATAACATTGTAAAGTACCATTTAATCATATAATGGGCCGTTTTTCCCGACCGGTCTATGATATGGATTATTGCCATTACAGGAGTTCCTATAATCATTATAGCCACACCTATAAAGAGGAAGCCGAATGTTGAAATGCCGGATATAATCATAGCAGTATTTTAGCCGAACAGGATGTATCCTGCAAATTTGATATGGATTTTGCAAATGATTTCAGTTATTCTTTATGTATCTGTTGCATGATTTACAGGCCATAATTTGAAGGAGCAGTAGTCATAGAAAGCATCTGGTGGCAAAATTTGAGGAACGATGAGTAAAATGAGGCCAAAAAAACCTAGAGAAGAGGGATGGAAATTTTATTCAGCTTCTGTGTATAACAGTCTGGAAAGAAGGATGTGCAAGAAGATATTGCTCTTGATTATTGTTATTGTTTTATTTTCTCTGTTCTTCTTTGTTTATTCTGCACCCTTTAAAGAAAAAATTGAGAGCGGGACGATTTCCATTTTTTTTATGGATGAAAAAGTCGGCTACGAGGAATATACATGGCAGTCAGATGAGTTAGGTTATATTCTCACTGTAAAAGGCCGGATGACAAAACCGGTTGCCATGGAGATTGAACACCTTACAATTCGTCTGGATGAAAGTTTTATCCCTGCCAAATTTGTTTTAAAGGGCTCAGTAAATGGGGTAATACAGGAAGTGTCGAGCTCCATTATAGAGGGGTATGTAGAGAACAGGATTCTTGTTGCAGGCCAGGAACAAAAGAGTTCTGTAAATGTCAAGCGCAATGCTTTTCTTTTGCCAAACCCGATTTTTTCTCCATATATGGTCCTGACTAAAAAATTCCGATGCACCCTTAAAGAAAAAGTTGATCTGTCTGCCTATATTATTCCACAGCTTGAGACTCCGTTTACTCTTGAGCCTAAAGAAGATGATTTCTGTTTCCTTATCATGCAAATAAACGGCACACAAATTAACATTGAAACAGATGGTAACGGGAATCTGAAAAGCCTTCATATCCCATTCCAAAACTTGAGAGTGATTCAAGACAATCTTTAGAAATACAATCAAAAACTCTTGACATTGGAGGGAGAACAATATACAATCATGCGTACACTGTCATTTGTAATATGAAAGTATGCGTAGAGAGATAAGATGAAAAAAGTCGTATATTCAAAGGATGAGCTTATAGTTAAGGCAAAGATAACAGAAAAAACTCTTAGTGAGTGGGAAAAGATAAAACTGTTAAAGCCGGATGGTATGACAAATGGTAAAATTCCTTTCTACAAGGAACATACATTTGAAAAGGTTCTTCATATCAAGAAGCTGCTGGATATAGGGTATGAATTGGGTGATATAAATAAGATCATAAGAAAAGTCGGGATGCCCCAGATAGAAAAAACAAGCAGAACTCAGGCAAAGTCGAATGAGTTCCTGACCGTTGGAGGCCTTGCGGAACGTGTTGGTGTTAGCCCTCGTGCGATTAAACACTGGGAAACTAAAGGCATCATAGAACCTGACATGAGAAGCGAGGGAGGTTTTAGACTGTATTCGGAAATATACATCTATTTGTGTAATCTCATTAAAGACCTCCAGCTTTTCGGATATTCACTTGAAGAGATAAAAACTATTTCGGATTTATTCAGAGATTTTCTGGAAATCAGGACTAACCTGTCAATATACTCCAAGAAGGAAAACGAAGTAAAATTTAATGAAATGCTTCAGGGGATTCAGGCTCTTTTTAGTAAAATAAGGCTCTTGAAAGAAGGAATGGAACGATGGGAGGATTTATTAAAAAAGAAGAAAAAAGAAGTAATGAGTCTCAAAAATCAGAATAAGAAGCGCAGTGATTTGATAAGGAGAAAAAAATGAGTAAGATGATTTTTATTGAACCAAAAGCTCCCAATTTACATATATTTTCACAGTTTCCGCTGCCCAGATTAGGAAGCTATATTTTGGGAACTTTAATGAAACAGCGAGGATGGGATGTTGAAGTGATCTATGAGGAAGTAAGAAAGATAGATTTTGATGACGTTAAATCTGCGGATATTGTAGGCATCTCGACGATTACTTCAACTGCACCGAGGGCATACATGATAGCAGATAAAATCAGGCAGATGGGGATTCCGGTTATCATGGGAGGCCCGCATGTCACATTTTTGACCGAGGAGGCACTTGAGCATGCTGACTATGTTGTGCGTGGAGAGGGAGAAAAGCCTCTCATGGCGTTTATTGATGCATGGGAAAAAGGGACTGATGATTATTCTTCTGTCCCGAGTTTGTCCTACAAGATAAATGGGGGAGTTGCACATAATCCTCTCGAACCATTTCTGGATGATTTAGATCAAATTCCATTCCCTGATTTTTCGAAGTTTAAAGAAGCAGATAAACATGTTGCCGGCCACAGGACTATTCCAATCCAGACTTCCAGGGGCTGTCCGTATAACTGTTCTTTCTGTTCTGTGACTGGGATGTTCGGGAGGAAATACAGGTTTCGTTCGGTACAAAGTGTTATCGAAGAACTACGCCAGTACAATGATAAGAAAAATATTATATTTTTTTACGATGATAATTTTGCGGCTAACCCCAAGCACACAAAAGAATTGTTGAAGGCTATGATACAAGAAAAATTTGAATTCAAGTGGTCGACTCAAGTGAGAGTAGATGCAGCCAGAGATGAAGAAGTAATCAGGCTCATGAAAAAGGCAGGCTGCCATACCCTGTATATTGGATTTGAATCGGTAAACCCTCGAAGTTTAAAAGAGATGAAGAAAAAACAGACAGTCAAGGAAATAACTCAGGCGATAAAGGTAATCAGGCGCCATCGGATCCATATTCATGGAATGTTTGTATACGGTTTTGACGAAGATGATTGGAAAACAATTAAAAAGACAGTGAGATTTTCCATAAGAATGAAATTAACATCCACACAATTCCTTATTTTAACACCTTTGCCAGGGTCTGAATTTTATAACAGGATGAAAGCTGAAAACAGAATTTTATTTAATGATTGGGCATTATATGATGCCCATCATGTTGTTTTTTGGCCTTCACGCCTTTCCCTTTTTCGTTTGCAGTGGGCTCAAATTTTCAGCCACAAAAAATTTTATTCCTGGAGAGAGACGGTAAAAAAGTTTTTTAAGTTAAGATGGTTTGACCTGGCCATTGCTCACTATGCACGAAAATTAAACCGGATGTGGAAGAGAAAAAATAAAACATTTCTCAAAGTTGTAGATTTGTTGACAAACAAGAAAAATGCGAGGATTGAAATCGATTATAGACAAGATATTGCCCTGGACAAGTAAATTGTCAAGGCAGCCGTAGAAAGAGGTTTCCAAATCGGGACAAAGTTTTAGATCAAATCAAAACACTATATTTAACTTCAGGTTATAAATAAGTACAAATCGGTTGACTTTTATAACTTACAGTGGATTTTTTCTATTGCAAAAGATATGTCCAGGCACGAAAAATCTAACCGGAATGCATCTTAACTGCAGTATCTTAATGCTAAAAAAGGATGGAATACTTATCTTGACATTGATTCAGGCAAATCTATAGAATAGACGAGTAAAATCGATAATTTGTTAAGAAAAACAATGGCTGCAAGAAAAGATTTTTATCAGTTAGAAAAAAACATTATCCTTTTAAAGGAGAAGATAGACGATCTCGAAGAAAAAGAGGAAGCTGGATGGGGAGAAAAGGTTAAACTGTTAAGAAAGAAAATCGAACAGCAGTGGGCTGAGATCAAACCGCAGCTGACACCGTTCAACATTGTCCAGATTGCACGGCATCCTAAAAGACCGTATACACTGGATTATATAGAATATCTGACTGAAGATTTTATGGAATTCCACGGGGACCGCCGTTCTGGAGACGACCCTGCGATAATAGCAGGCTTTGGCTGTTATAAAGGCCAGACAGCAGCTTTCATCGGCCATCAAAAGGGCAGGACAACCCGATTAAGAATTGCCAGAAATTTTGGTCAGCCTAATCCTGAAGGCTATCGTAAAGCACTGAGGATTATGAGACTTGCTGAAAAATTCGGGTTTCCTGTTATTACACTGATCGATACACCAGGGGCTTATCCTGGAATCCATGCTGAGGAAAAAGGCCAGGCTGAGGCGATTGCATATAATTTAAAGGAGATTTCAAAGCTTAGGGTTCCTGTGGTTAATGTAGTTATTGGGGAAGGAGGAAGCGGTGGGGCTTTGGGTATCGGTGTTGGCGATGTACTTTTGATTTTGGAGTATTCATTTTACTCTGTTATTTCTCCTGAAGGATGTGCGGCAATCCTCTGGAAAGACCAGAGTGCTGTTAATCAGGCTGCAGAAAACTTGAAGTTTTTGGCCAAAGATTTGCTGGAGCTGGGAATTGTTGACAAGATTATCCCGGAACCTCCGGGAGGTGCACATATAGATTATAAACAGGTATTCAAGAATGTAGATGAACAGATAAACATGTCTATGAAAAAAATAAAGCAGAAGTCAATAGAAAACATGCTGGAAGATAGATACCAAAAATTCAGGAAGATAGGAGTTTTCGTCGAGAAATGACACCAAAGACAAAGAATAAGAAAATTTTTGCCATAAAGGGTACGAAAGACATCCTTCCTCAAGAAGCGAGGAAGTGGCAAAAAGTGGAATCAGTTGCCAAGCGAATTTTTGAAGTCTATGGTTATCGGGAAATACGGACACCCATATTTGAAGCTACAGAACTTTTCGAGAAAGGTACTGGACAGACAACGGATATTGTTATCAAGGAAATGTATACTTTTACTGATAAAGGGGGACGTTCTCTGACGCTGCGGCCGGAGTATACCCCTTCGGTAGTGCGTGCCATCATTGAAAACAGGTTGTATCTTCAACCTCAACCACAGAGGTTTTATTTCATGGGCCCTATGTTCCGGTATGATAAACCTCAAAAAGGGCGTTACCGCCAGTTTCATCAGATAGACATTGAAGTTTTCGGTGAGAAGGATCCGGCTATTGATGCTGAAATAGTAGAGATGGCAGCTCGTCTCTTTAAAGAGTTAAATGTTGTTGACGTGGAAATCCTGGTAAATTCCGTTGGCTGCAGGAACTGTCGGCCTCCCTATCTTGAAGAATTAAGACGGAAGGCTGGTGAATACATAGGCCAGCTTTGTGCGGACTGTCAGAGGAAAGTTGTAACAAATCCTTTAAGAATTTTTGACTGCAAAGTTGAACTCTGTAATGAAATTTCACGCAGCTTTCCTAATATCATTGATTATCTCTGTCCGGAGTGTGAGGAACATTTCAGCAGGTTTTGTTCCTGCCTGGATCTTTACGGAATAAAATATACTGTAGAGCCCCGCCTGGTTCGCGGGCTGGATTATTACACAAAAACTGCATTTGAATTTGTTTCATCGAAATTAGGGGCCCAGGATGCTGTTCTTGGCGGAGGCAGATATGATGATATGATGAAAGCATTTGGGGGTCCAGAAATATGTGGCATCGGTTTTGCCATGGGACTGGAAAGATTTATTTCGGTTGTCCCTTTCGAAGAAAAGAAGGAGGATTTCCTTTATTTAGCCCACATGGGTGATAGGGCAAAAAAAGCGGGAATGGAATTAGCCAGATTCTTGAGGCAGAAGGGGATAGAATGCCTTATTGAGTACAAAGAGCGGAGCCTTAAGAATCAAATAAGCCGTGCCAATAAGCTGGGAGCAAAATGGGTCTTGATTGTGGGAGAGGAAGAAGTGAAAAAAGGCCGTTATCAGCTTAAAAATATGGCTACTGGCTTACAGGAAGAGATTACTAAGGAAGAAATGCCTAGCATTCTTTTAGCTTAGTAAAAGGATAGAACAAATGGGGTGCGACACATTGTCAGATTGGAGGCGAACAGTCTATTGTGGTGCTCTGCGAAGGAAAGATGCCGGCAGGGAAGTGACCCTTCTCGGTTGGGTCAACAGACAGAGAGACATAGGGAATTTAGTTTTTCTCGACCTTAGGGATAGAGAGGGGTTGGCCCAGATTGTTGTGACTTCTGAGAACACAGGGCTTTTGGAGAAAGCAAAGACAATCAGGATGGAATATGTGATTGGAATAAAGGGAGTTGTGAGGAAGCGGGAGGAGTGTTCCATAAATCCCAATCTTCCAACAGGAGAGATAGAAGTTGAGGCAAAAGAGCTTAAAGTTCTGAGCGTGTCTAGAGTCCCTCCTTTTGTGATTTCTGACCCTCCTAATGCGACTGAAGAGCTCCGTTTTAAGTACAGATACCTGGATTTGAGAAGACCCTCCATGCAGCGCAGTATAAAGCTGAGGCATCAGGCAGTACTCTGCATCCGCAATTTCCTGAGCAGCGAAGGTTTTTACGAGGTTGAGACTCCATTTCTTACTAAATCGACTCCAGAAGGAGCCAGGGATTACCTTGTGCCTAGCCGGGTGTATAAGGGGAAGTTTTTTGCTTTGCCTCAATCTCCCCAGATTTTTAAGCAGATCCTTATGATTTCGGGGCTTGACCGTTATTTCCAAATTGTGCGCTGTTTCCGGGATGAAGATTTAAGAGCAGACCGCCAGCCCGAGTTTACTCAGATCGACCTGGAAATGAGTTTCATAGACAGGGAAGAGATTTTTCAAATAGTAGAAGCCATGATGGCTTCGGTTTTTAAAATTATCGGTATAAAGGTTGATGTGCCATTTGCCAGACTCACCTATAAAGAGAGTATGGAAGCATACGGGACTGACAAGCCTGATCTGCGTTCTGGGATGAAGATAGAGGACTTAACGGAAATTGCTGCCAGAGTCGATTCAGATGTTATAAAAAGCTCGCTCTCTGCAGGCGGTGTATTAATGGGAATAGCCGTGGAAAAAGGAGAAAGTTTTTCCAGAAGCCGGCTTGAAAAGCTCAATCAGAATGCAAAAGTCCCTGGAGGAAAAGGTATTATCTGGATAAAAAAGCCAGAAGGGTTTAAGTCTTCCTTGAGAATGGCAGAAAAAGATATCGATTTGATCTGGCAAAAAATGAATGTGGGAAAGGAAGATTTAGTTTTGCTGATTGCTGATAAGAAAAAGACCGTATTAAAGATATTGGGGGAAATCCGCCGGTCTCTTATTTCTGAGCAGTACAAAGAACCAGAATTATTTAAGTTCGCATGGGTGACAGACTTCCCGCTTTTTGAATGGAGCGAAGATGAAAATCGTCTTGTCTCAATGCATCATCCTTTCACTTCTCCTTGGGAGAAGGATACGGAGTTATTGGAGAAAGAACCTCTTCGTGTGAGAGCGAAATCATATGACCTTATTCTTAATGGGATAGAAATAGGAGGGGGATCGATCCGCATTCATAACTTTGACCTTCAAGAAAAGGTGTTCAGGACTCTCGGCCTAGATGAAAGGGAGGTCCAGGAAAAATTCGGGTTTTTCCTGGAAGCTCTTTCTTATGGGACACCTCCTCACGGTGGAATTGCTCTTGGAGTGGATCGTATTGTCATGTTACTTGCAGGCCAGGATTCTATCCGCGACGTCATTCCTTTTCCCAAGACAACGAGCTCGTTGTGTCTGCTCACAAATTCTCCTTCAGAGGTTGATCCAAAGCAGCTCAAGGATCTCGGATTGAAGAAATCTGACAGATAAGAAGAAGAGGAAAAGATGAATTTGAGAGTATGGCTGTGCTCCACTCAGATTTTTTAACGCCATCTCCTCAAATTCATCCACTCTCAGATGTTCTATCTAAGTCCTGATTATTGTGATAAGCCGATCAGGGCTAATTATTCAGGAGTGGTTTACTACGTTGTCTTCAGGCGCCTTGTTTCAGTTATGAACGTCCCGATCAAGGCAGCAAATGTGAATAAAAAGACTCTCCATAGAGCTGTGACTGCAGTATTGCCCAGAAGGGCTGTAAGCAGCTCACCTTCTCCTGTGAATACAATCAACAGCACTGTGCTTACTACGGCATGAAAGAGACCTGTTAGGGCTCCGCTGATTGCCCCCATTGTCATTCGTTTTGAGAAGGCAGCACCTCCTGCCCATACAGAAGTCCCAGCAGCCGTGAAAATAGGGAACCAGAGAGCAATCCACCAGATATTGCCGAATTTGGGTAGATGACCTGTACATTGAAGGTATACTACTTCGGTTAAAGCTAGAAATACAGTTCCTGTAAGCACACAGAGAGGTAAGTGCCAGGTTCTAGGTTTTAGGCCGGATCGAAGCTTGCTGCGTTGGCGGATGCGCCGGCCTATAGTCAGGGGATAATTGTAGAATAAGTCAAAGAAGGTATGTTCCAGAAGAGCCCCTCTCTCCCCAAAGACAGGCACGATATGTGCGGCTCCGGTTGCCCAATGTCCAGCCATGAATCGGGCGAGGTCTGGATAGCGGTATGCCATCTGTATCGGAAAAGCAAGATAACCGATATATTTGAGGAAACTTAAATAAAATGCGATGTTGTAATCTTTGAAATTGCGTTCGTGTAAAACAAGAAAAGACACATAAAAACCTCGAACAAGCGAGCCGGGCGATATCGGAATAACTTGAAAAAGACCCAGAATAATGCCTGCGTGTACAGAAGCCGCCTGCCACGAGAGTTCCGGGTGCAGATTTACATAAGTAAAGGCAACGATAATTGAGACTATTTGTGTTATAGGTACTGTGCAGATATGAACAGCTAGGCTTTTAAGGTATTTCTGGATAAAAGGCTCCTTTATCTGGGAATTGATTCTTGCTGCCTCTTCAGTGCTCAGGATTCCGTTGTTATGTCCTGTAGAGACCAATTCACGCAGCCATCGTTCTCGGGCATGGGCTTTGAAATAGAGCCGTAAAGGTCTTGCAAATATGTAATCAAGTGACTGTAATGCAAAGCGGCGGTCTGAAAAAAATCGGTGCATCTTTGCAGGTAATATTGAAAGCGGCAGGTGTCCAAGAAATCTCGCAGGATGTCCGGCCAGCTTTTTTGCCCGTTTGGCATCGACACGTCCTGTCCTGTGCCAGCGGATTAGAATCTCAGCAATGCGGCTTCTTCCGGCGCGCCGGAAATAGTCGAGGCTGGTAAACAAGCGTGCTAAGTGATGTCTGTAATTTTCTTTCCCCCACAGCCTGCGCACAAAATATCCAAGAATTGGAATAAGACCGAGGAAGTAGAAGATCAGGGTTAGAAACTTATTATGAACTAATCTGTTTAAGGTTTTTTTATCGATTATGTTCCGGATCTTCCAGCTTTTTATACTGCTGTCCATGATGGATGCCCACAGTTTCCTGCTGTAGATCAGTTTAAAATGATGATGTGTGATATCGGGTAGTGAGCTGCGGTAAGACTTGTCTGCCTCTTTAAGCTCCTCCATGGCATCTTGCATTCCTGTAAAAGTTTCTGGATTGTTATTCACAAAATTCTGCAGTTTGTCTATGCTTCCGCGGTCAAACTGAACTAAACTGCCCCGGCCGATGCCTTTGAAGATGAGTTTAAAGTCAGCAGGGCACATAGGAAGAAAAGGAAGAATGGCAAGGCCGGCACGGAAATCCACTGCCACTAGCCCAGCTTCAGGAGCAGGATCGCTCTCAGTTTGCTTAAGTACATTAGGCTGGCTTTTGAGTGTCCACCATTCATACTGGCGGGCCAGTTCTACAGCGCCCATTTCATGTAACAAATCAACAAGCTGGGCCATAAAAATCCGTTTTGAGCGGTACTCTGGGGAACCAGCCCCTTCCCCGGAATCTCCTGCTTTCCATTTCCGCCTGGCATCCAGGTTGTCGTCTACCTCGAGATGCCACACGCGGCCGTCGATCCACTCGCTGATTTCTCCACAGCTCCCGAGAACAGGGTCAATGAAGGTTGCCAGAATATTGACTACAACCTTTTCTGAACCAAAGTATGTTTTCGCTCCCTGCCGGATAAGTTTCTGCCAAAGAGCACCTGCACGGGCAGCGTCAGGATTGACCTGGAGGGAAAATGGGCCCTGAAAGCCAAGGGCATAAATCACGTTTCGGTATAATTTTGAGAACCCAGTCGGAGGAATGAGAATTTTCATAGCATAGGTATGGCCCGGATGAATGCCTTCAAGCTGGCCGTCAGCAGATTCAATACTCAGGATTTTTGCCTTGTAAACCTGGCCTGCATAGCCCCCGCCTATAAATTTTTCTACTTCTAATTTTAAATGTCCTGTGTTTGCGGGAACGATTCCTTTGACTTCATAAGAGAACTGTGTCCCTGGTTCATATCGCTGGATGCGCATGGGGCGCAGGATTTTCTGTTCCTGGAAAGTCTCTGTTAATTCCCTTATAGTCTGAATCGAATATTCTATTTCCATGATGTTTTCAATCGTGCAAGCTCATTTTCGTTTTTTTCGTTTGTGAGTTGGGGTAAAAACAAGGTAATTTTCCATTCAATATTAGACTTTTTTTCCATATTGTCTCCTGCAATATTTAAACATTCAATTGAGTATAAATCAAATTGTTTAAGGAAGTAACATAATAAGCACTCGTTATGTTTGCAGGCAGAGATACATATTTTGTTTTGTCTTGAATTTGAATCTTGTATTAAGTATAAGTATTGTATGAGCCGTAAAGAAGATAGGTATAAATGGGCAGCGAGCCAGGTGCGCTCCAAGGTTAAACACCATGTGGATACTGTGTCTACACTCGCTAATACAGCAGCAATTCTTAAGGAGAAGTGTACTAACTTTTTCTGGGTTGGCTTCTACTTTTTCCTTGAAGACTGTCTTGTATTAGGCCCTTTTCAGGGGCCGCCGGCCTGTGCAAAGTTGGGGCTGGATAAAGGGGTCTGTGCTGCTGCCGCCTCGAAGAAAAGCACAATCATTGTGCCTAATGTACGTCAGTTCCCCGGTCATGTGGCCTGTGACAGCCGATCTAAATCGGAAATCGTTGTCCCTGTATTTGATAAAAATGGGGCTTTAAGAGCACTCCTTGATGTGGACAGTGAGAAGCCGGGTGATTTTGACCAGACGGATAGGCAGGGATTAGAAACTATTGCCTCCTTACTGTCATCAATATGGACTTAATATGAAATTGCAGTGCTTCCTTTGGCCGTTTAAAATGAGATATAATTGGAAAATGCTGGAAAAGGCCTCGTGATGAAAAGAAAAATAACTCCAGTTTGTGTGTTAATTTGTATTTTGATCTGGGGAAATTTTTCGTTTAGCCAGGAGGATTCTATTTCTGGAGAAATTAAATTAATAGCACATTATAAAGAGAGGCTTAAAGAGTGGATTATTGCGACAGGCAATGTTGAGATTTATTACAAGAGCGTTAAATTATTTGCCGACAGCGTTAAATTGAATACAGAAACTAAAGATGTAACGGCTGAAGGCAATGTAGTGATTCAATTGCCCAATGAGAACATTAGTGGTGAAAAGGCCAGCTTTAATTTAGATTCTTCAATAGGAGAAATTAAAAAAGTCCATGGTATGATACAGCCCACCATATTTTACGAAGCAGAATCTCTCGAAAGGAAAAGTGAAAGTGTCTATCATTTTCAGAAAGCATGGATAACATCTTGCACTCAGCCTGTCCCGCGATGGAAATTTTCCTGTTCTAAGGCAGATTTCAAGAAAAATGATTACATGAAAATGTGGAGTTCTGTGTTATTTATAAAGAAAGTTCCGGTTTTTTATTTTCCTTATATGAGATATCCTCTCAATGAGGAAAGGGCAACCGGTTTTTTGATGCCTCAATTGGGATATTCGGGTATAAAGGGACTTACTTATTCGCAGAGCTTCTACTGGGCGATAAGAAGAAACATGGATGCTACCTTAAATTTAAATTATTACTCGGAAAAAGGTTTGGGAGGAGGACTCGAATACCGTTATCTATTTCCTGAGGGAACAGGCGGCCAGTTAAACCTGTATTATTTCAATTTTAAAAACACTCTCGATCAGGAAGAGCAACCTAGTGCTTATATTTTTCGCTTCAAACATAACCAATCTCTTCCTCTCAACTTTAAGCTTGTGGCCGATGTTGACTATCAAAGTTCTTTTGATTTTTTAAGACAGTTCGACGACAACTTCGTGCGGGCCGTCGTTTCAAATAGGAGTTCCCAAGTATATCTATCCAGGTCCTGGTCTTATTTTAATATGAGTGCCAGGGCTTCAAGGTTTGAAACATATTTTATGAACCAGGATAATTCAATAATCAGATACTATCTGCCGCAGATAGGTTTCAGTTCTTCCCAAATAAAGATCTTTTCCCCATTATATTTTTCTTTTTCTTCGTCTTTTACGCGATGGGAATATGGATGGGAGTCTGATTATGAAAATAACATCCAGAAAAGCTCACAGAGTTTTGCAATTAATCCTGAGTTCACATTCCCTTTTACAGCAGTTCCCTGGTTTACGCTGAATTCTTCGATTTCTTCCAATATTAATTATTATTTTAATAGCTATGCACTCAACACTAAAACAGTAGTTGATGAACCGATTTTAAGCCACAAGCATGCTCTCAACTTTGAATTTAGTGGGCCTGTCTTTTATAAAATATTTTTTGGGGCTGATAAAATGCCAAGGCTGAAGCATATTATTGAGCCCTTTGTGACATATCGCTACGAAACCCCGGTTGCTTCTTCTGACAGGATTATTACTCCAAGCGGTTACTATTTTCGATATCATGAAGTCACTTACGGGTTAACAAACCGTTTTTTGCTCAAGCAGGATGAGATGACAAAGGAAATTTTTGTTCTGGGGATATCACAAACGTATTATCTGCTTCCAGAAGAAAGCCCTTTAAGCCGTTTCCTGGTTAACAATGAAATACCGCGGTTTACAGATATAAGCAGTTATTTAAGATATTACCCCAAGGAAAAATACAGTATTGATGTCTCTGCTGGCTTCAACCCCTATTATAAGACTCTTTCCAGCGTTCGAATGGGAGCCAACTTTGGAGTGCCAGAGGATCCTTTATTTCTAAGTGTAAATTGGTACAAAAGCATCAACTCCTATTACAAGGATATATGGTATGACCGTCACCAGATAAGCTGTTTTGGTGGGGCAAAGATTACCCCCCTTTCCATGGAAGCTATGGCTGAAGTGGATTTTAATATTCAGGAGAAAAAGCTTCTTTATTCTGCTTTTTCTCTGATTTACCATTATCAATGCCTTGATTTTTCTGCAGATGTTAAAGTATTTTATTTTCGTGAAAAACCAGAGATGTACTTCAGAATCTCTATAGGATTAGGCAACATCGGAAAGTCAACAGATTTTCTTGGAGGCTTGTGATTCTGAAGAACCGGGAGCGATCCCCATTTTTCAAGGAGGATAAATGAGAGTATTAATCACTGGGATTACAGGATTTGCAGGAAGCCATCTTGCTGATTACATTCTTGAAAATCATCCTGATGTTAAAGTTTTCGGGATGGTGCGCTGGAGAAGCCGTATGGAAAACATAATCCATATTAAGGACAGAATAACGCTTTCTGAGGCAGATTTGAAAGACTTTGTTTCTTTAAAAAAGTGTCTGGCCGGAATTAAACCTGACCTCATTTTTCATCTTGCGGCTCAGAGCTTTGTTCCCTCCTCCTGGAGATTGCCGGCTGAGACGTTTTCTATCAATGCAGTTGGTCAGATCAATCTTTTCGAGGCAGTCCTCAGCCTTGACTTTTCGCCCAAGATTCAGATTGCTGGTTCAAGCGAGGAATATGGATTAGTCAACTCGGATGAGGTTCCAATGAAGGAAACGAACACATTACGTCCTCTGAGTCCTTATGCTGTAAGCAAAGTTGCACAGGACTTGTTGGCATACCAGTATTTTAAGAGTTATGGTTTGAGAGTGGTGAGGACAAGGGGATTTAACCATACAGGCCCTCGAAGAGGCGAGGTTTTTATCTGCTCCAATTTTGCAAAGCAGATTGCTGAGATCGAACACGGCAAGAGGGATCCAGTTCTTTATGTAGGCAATCTAGAAGCAAAAAGGGATTTTACGGACGTCAGGGATATCGTGCGGGCTTACTGGCTGTCTCTCGAGAAAGGAAAGGAAGGTGACGTTTATAATATCGGTTCAGGAAAAACTTATGCAATGAAAGAAGTTCTAGACACCCTTATTTCTTTAAGCACTGCCGAGTTTAAGATAGAAATCGACCCTGAAAGATTAAGGCCTTCTGATGTACCTATCCTTTTATCTGACAGCACGAAATTTAGAAAGATTACAGGATGGAAGCCGAAGATTCCTTTTCAGAAGTCACTTCAAGATTTGCTTGACTACTGGAGGGAAAGGGTTTGAGTTTAAAAGTTTTTATCAGCGGGGCTACAGGGTTTGTGGGACGCCATCTTATCTGCCGGCTGAATTTCCCTCAGTACACTATTTACGGCAGCTCTTTTCCCGAGAGACCGGAAGTTTTTAAAGGCCTTGGAGGAGGGAAAATTTTTCACCTGGATATAAGAGCCGAAGAAGAGATCTCGGAGGTCATAAGAAAAGTCCAGCCTGACTGGGTTTTTCATCTTGCGGCTGTATCTAACGTTAAGCATTCCTGGGAGGAACGCAGAGAAACTCTCGAGACAAACATCCTGGGAACTCTTAACCTGTTCGAAGCGGTAAGAAAACATGCTCGGAAAGCGATAGTTCTTTTTGTCAGCTCTTCTGACGTTTACGGGATTATATCACCGGGAGAAAGAGTTTTGAAAGAGGAAGATGACACCCGGGCTGTAAATCCTTATGCATTAACGAAGATTGGCGGAGAAATATTGAGCAAGTTCTATTGGGAAATTGAAAAACTTGATGTCTTAATAGCAAGGTCTTTTCCACATACAGGTCCTGGCCAGGGGCCTGATTTTGCATGTGCTGATTGGGCATGTCAGATTGCGCGGATTGAAAAAGGATTAGCCGAGCCTGTAATAAGAGTAGGGAACATCGATATCCAAAGGGATTTTACAGACGTAAGGGATGTTGTCAAAGCATATGTTTCTCTTATGGAAAGAGGAAAAAAAGGGCAGATATATAACATATGTTCAGGAAAAGCTGTCGCTCTTCGGAAAATACTTGAATTTCTTTGTTCTTTGTCTTCTGAGAGTGTTAGGATTAAGGTTGATTCACGAAAATTGAGGAAGACAGATATTCCATTTCTAATTGGCAACAATCAGAAAGTAAGAAGAGAAACATCCTGGGAGCCGAAGATACCGCTGGAGCAGACCTTGAGGGATTTGCTTGAATACTGGAGGAAACGAGAGGGCAGCACTTGAGGCAGTCGTAAGATTCTCTAAAGTTCAGGATTGAGAATATTTTCAAATTCTACTTCTGGGAAGATAAAGCTTCGATGAGTTCTCCGGTTGTAACTGTGGCCGTCCCGATTTTTCCTACCGCGATGCCAGCAGCAGTATTGGCAATTACTGCGGCTTCCAGAATCGAAGCACCTGAGAGAAGCGCAAGGCAAGCAGAAGCAATCACTGTATCCCCTGCTCCAGTGACGTCATAGACTTGCCTGGCTATCGTCGGAATGTGGAATGGCATTTTTCCCCTTTCAAATACACTCAGCCCAAGTTCGCCCCTTTTGAGTATGAGATATTTTGCTTCAATTTGGGAGAGTATTTTCTGACCTGCCTTTTCAACCTGAGCATCAGTAATGCATGGATGATGGACAATTTTTTCTGCTTCAATGTGATTGGGATTGATGAGTGTTACAGGTGAAAAGGAGAAGAAATTTTCGACTTTTGGGTCTACAAAGACAGGAATTTCTTTTTTCCGGGCGTAAGGCAGGATTTTGTCCATGAGGGATTTTGAAAGAATTCCTTTATTGTAGTCTGAGATAAGAATTCCATCGTATTTTTCTTGCTGGATGAAGTTAAATATTTGTTTTTCAATTTGGGAAGAGATTGGATTCTTTTTTTCCTGGTCTACTCTGACAACTTGTTGCTGGTGAGCAATGATTCGTGTTTTTACAGTAGTAGGCCTGGTAGAGTCGGTAAATATGCCATGATTATTGGAAGTTGCGTTTCTAACCCATTCTCCATCCTGATCTTTTCCAACTACTCCCACAAGAATAGAAAGGGCTCCGAGGCTTTCCAGGTTGCGGCTTACATTGCCTGCACCTCCAAGGCAGTATGTCTCTTTTTTTACCTCAACAACAGGCACGGGAGCTTCGGGAGAGATGCGAACAACATGACCCCATAAGTATTTGTCAAGCATAAGGTCTCCCAAGACAAGAACTCTTTTATCGTTAAAATTGTCGGTAATAGCTTTTATCTTTTTAAGGTCGACTCCTTTCATTGTTTTCCCTCCGTTAGAAAAATAGGATTGGAAACAATCCACGGGACTTTTTTATTCATTGGTGTTCTTTCCTTGAGGTAGACTTCGACCCTGTAAACGCCTGGCTGTGTCGGCTTATATGACAGCATTTCTTCCCGCGAATGATGAATTGTATTTCCGTTGTGAATAAGAAAAGCTTCCTTAGCAAAAGGAAATGGAGTTTTAATATAGAGAGTGGTGACGGAATCAAGCGAAGTTATTCCTCCCATTGGGATCTTTTTTTTGCCTTTTTCAGCCCAAAACCGAAATCCATCTGCTTGAGCAGCAGAGTCCACAGCATTATAAAAATTTCCGTGTTTCAAAAGGTCATAAATCTGGCGTTTGGCAGTTTCAAAGTCCGCTGAAAGAGGTTTTTTGAGAGGGAGATGAAGCCTGAGTAGGAAGAACAGAGGTCTGTAAAGAAGATGAGCATCCACGCTAAAATAGCCGTAAATCGGATGCAGCTTGTTGAGCGCATCCCATTTTTTTATATTTTTTTCCGGTCGGACCAGTATTTTTAGAAGAGCATATTGGGGTTTTATGAATAAGGCTGGCATATGAGGCAGGGAACGGATAAAGTCCTTTTTCAGCATACTGTCTGCATTTATTATTTCAATTCCTGAATAGTCGATAAACTTGCCCCACGACCAGCTAACTTTTGAGTAAGGATGAGCTATTATGGTAAATCCATGTAAAGCTTTTATTTGATAAACAGATTCCTCTGCATTTTGAGAAAAAGAATGCGAAGGAGTCTTGAAATCCAGTGCAACAAGATGGCCTCTGCTTATAGAAAGCTCGGATCCGGAAAGCACAAGTACTCCTTTTTTCCAGCCCTGGCAGGCAAGTGCCTCGAAATTTGGTTCTCCATGGTCCGTAAGAATAATGAAATCGAGTGAGGCTGATGAGGCAAGTGCTGCGATTTCTTCGATATTTTTTCTCCCGTCTGAAAAGGTAGAGTGCATATGATAAGCCCCTTCTACTTCCCGGAGAGATACATCTTGAGAGGATGGTTTGTATGTTTTAAACCTGAAGAGGTTAAAGCTCAGCCACAGGGAATAAATCAGAAATATACCCAGCAGGATGTACAGGGATGATAGAACTAAACGTTGTGCTTTTGAACGAGGTGCCTTTTTATTTCTCTTCATTAATCTGAGTTTTATCTTTAAGGATACGTTCCAGAGTGAAAGGAACAGCCATCATATAGAGAAAAAGCGAAGTAATTTCTGAGTCTCCGAAATTGTATTCAAATATGCCTGCTGTTATGAGTGCTAAGAGTGCGGCCAGAGAAGCCGCGGCAAAGGGGAAGACAGAGGAATCTTTGGTTTTGATAAGCTTGATAAGTGAAATAAATATCCAGATCATGAATACAAGCCAGGCAAGCAGTGTTGGAATCCCCCTTTCTGCTGCGATTTGTGTGAAGTTGTTGTGAAGATGAACATTTCTCTTCGCCTCTTCGGAAAGGCCGTATTTAGGATTTTGGAATACCATGTCCACTGTGTCGGGGCCTGTACCAAAGAGAGGGAAATCCTTTATTATTTTAATTCCGGTATGTAAATATTCGATTCTCTGCGTGTTGGAGTAGCCATTCAAGCTGAAGGTGCTGAGAGCTCTCTTTTTTACATTCTTGGGGCTTAGAAGAAAAATTAGTCCCACAGCAAGGGGAATGATGATTAAAGCTTTAGGTTTGTAAAGAAAAAGGAGCACGAGTGAAGCGACAATGATTCCAATCCAGGCACATCTTGTTAGAGTAAATATTAGTGCGATAGTGGAAAGGAGAAATCCCAATCCCCAGAGGAACCTTACCCTGTTGCGGTAAAACAGAAACATGCTCAAAGCCATGGTGCTGAAGAGAAGCAGAAGGCCGGCCTGTGTCATGTAATGTCCCATAAATCCTGCCACTCTTTCCCCCGGCGAGGCCTTAAATATGAAATAGAAAATAGAACAGAGAATAGAAATATATCCTGAAGCCAGAAGAGCCAGGCTGGCATTTTTAATCTCTTTTTCCCTGCTAAATCCAGTATAGACCATTGGGATTATAAGGAAAAGGAGGAGCTCCCTGCAGTCTTTTAAACTGACCTCAGGATTAACCGATAAAAAGGAAGAAATAAGTGAAAGGATGCAGTAAACGGCCATGGCCCAGAAGAAAGGGGGCACAAGAAATTTTTGTTTTTTAGTTAGGAGCAGAATAAGCCAGCAAAGAAGAGAGATGGAAAGGAGAACCTGACTTATGCTTATGGATATCATCGAAAAAAGCAGATAGAATATAAGGGTTACCGGGAGAACGGCTAAAATTTTTATTTGATGGCTTTTTATGCTCATTATGAATAATAGGATAATATAATAGAAGGTCAAAAAGTTCAAATAGCAAATAATCAGGATGGATTCAACTTGTATTCCAATTTAACTTATTGCAGAAAAGTAAGGCAGGCTTGATAAACTTCTTCAGGAGTGATGTTTCTTAGGCACCTGAAATCTCCGTAAATACAGTGTCTTTGTTTGCAGGGGCGGCATTCAAACTCCTTTTCAATTATAAATGCATTTGCCTGCCATGGGGCGAAATTGGCAGGGAGAGTAGGTCCAAAATAAGCCACTATAGGAGTAGAAGTAGATGCGGCAATGTGCATAGGGCCGGAGTCAGGGCCTACAAACAGGGATGAACGGGATATGAGCTCTTTTAATTCCCTTAGATTAATCCTGTCGACAAGAGAGAAAAGAGGCACAGTGCTTTTTTTCAATATTTTTTCTTCAGCACTTTTATCTTCACAGGCACCTACCAGGACAATTTTTACATTTGGAAATTCAGACAAGAGATGAACTAATTTGGTTATATTATCTGTTCCCCAGTCGCGAAATTTATTTCCGGCGCTGATGTGCAGTATTATGACTCTGGAGTTATTGAGATTGTTTTTAGATAAGAATGTTTTTACCTTTTTCATTTCTGCTTCTTGAGTTTTTGGGAGGAATAACGGTGCAGAATATGTGGTGGTAATCCCCAGGGCTTTGACAAGGTTGATGTGGTTTTCAACGCTGTGAAAAGTGCCTTTTTTTGGTTCACGGGGGAGCTTGATGTCATATATAAAATTCTTGTATTTTATCCTGTATCCGATTTTTAACTTTGCTTTGGAAAATAAAGCAATAAGAGATGCTGTGGGCCCTCCGTGAAAATCGATAGCCACATCATACTTTTCTTGTCGGACCTTACGGATATGTTTTATGAATTCTTTTGTGCTTAAATTCTTTGGTAATATGATGACTTTGGATAGAGCCGGATTTCCCTCGACGAGTTCCTTGTAAGGCTCTTCTATGATGTATGAAATAGCAGCCTGGGGAAAGCTTTCTTTTAGTACAGAGACTGCAGGGGTTGTCATGACGACGTCTCCGATTCGTCTCAGCCGTATAAGAAGAACTCTTTTTATTGAGGACGGATCAATCCTTAGTTGCCCTGTCTGGTTCAATGGTTGCCTCGTCGATTAGCATGACCGGGATGTCGTCTTTTATAGGGTACACACGAGAGCATTTTACACACTTAAGACCTTTCTCGTCGGATGTAAGCTTGACATCTGCCTTGCATTTTGGGCAGGCAAGGATTGCAAGAAGCTGGGGGTCTATTGTCATCTTTTTTCTCCTCCTCGATATCATATAAATTATTTGTTAGCCAGTCAATATTTTGCTATGTTAGGAGATGGCAGACGTTTCGTTGACATCAAATGATGTCTGTGGTATTAATTTTTAGGTAAGGGAAAAATAAATCCGATGAAAAATCAAGATAATAAAGTTCCCCTTCCTAAGACCCGTATCAACAAGATTATGCTTGGGTCTCTTGAACGCCCGGCACTACACTGGATGGCAAAACATTTACCCTCATGGGTGCTTCCTGACCATCTTTCGCTTGTAGCCATCATTTCTGCCGTGGTTATTTTCATATCCTACTGGTTAGCGCGTTTTAGCCTGGATTGGCTTTGGCTGGTCAATTTTGCCCTTATAGTGCACTGGGCAGGCGATAGTCTGGATGGAACCCTTGCCAGAGTCCGTCATATTGAACGCGAACGCTATGGTCTTTTTGTTGACCATAATTGCGATACAATCGCCATGTTCTTAATCTGTGTGGGAATGGGTGTATCCCCCTTAATGGACTTAAGAATTTCGCTTTTGGTTCTTATCGCCTATTATTCTATGTCCATATTAGTTTATCTCGTCTCAATGGCGCGTGGGGTTTTTAAAATTTCCTTTGCTGGATTAGGTCCTACCGAAGTAAGACTTGCAATTATTATTGCTAATATTATTATTTGGTGTCTTAAAAACCCTGTAGTTGGTATCGGCAAAATTAACTTGACTATTTTTAGCTGGATTGGACTGATTGCGGCGATAATTCTGTTGGTAATTTACTTAGTTTCTTTTGAAATCGAACGGAGAAAACTGGCGCGTTTGGATCCGATGCCAAAGAGAAAATAAGTCTTGGGAGTTAAATCTGTATAACAATTTTATAATTATTATTAAATCTGGATCATTCAGGCCAGTATCTCCACTTCTCTTTTTCCTTCAACAATCTCACCTATAACCCATGCTTTCTGACCAAGTTCTTCAAATAAGGTGACTGCTTTCTCAGCACTTCGTGTGCTTGAGACAAGAACCATCCCAATACCCATGTTAAACGTCCTGAACATTTCCTTTTCTTCTATTGTTCCTTTTTTCTGAATCTTTTTAAAAATTGGAGGAATATGCCAGGACCCTTTCTTTATCCTAGCTGCAAGGCCTTCCGGGAGGACTCTTGGGATATTTCCATAAAAACCTCCTCCGGTAATATGTGCCATGGATTTAATACGGATTCTCTTCATGACTTTTAGTATTGATCTTGTATAAATCCTGGTTGGTTTAAGCAGTTCTTTTCCTATCTTTCCACTCATTTCTTCATGGCTGAAGATTTTTCGAACAAGCGAAAAACCGTTGCTGTGAATACCACTTGAGGCAAGCCCCAGGATTTTATCTTCTTTTCTGCAGAGATGGCCATCGATTATTTTCTCCCGGCTCACGATACCGGTGCAAAAACCGGCAAGGTCGAATTTATCTTGTGAATACATTCCTGGAAGCTCTGCAGTTTCCCCTCCAACAAGAGCGCAGCCTGCTTTCTGACACCCTCTGGCAATACCTTTCATGAGAGAATAGAGTTTTTTCTTGTTAAGCTTTCCGCATGCTATGTAATCCAAAAAGAGCAGCGGTTCCGCACCTGCCACTACGACATCATCCGCACACATTGCTACAAGATCGATTCCTATAGTGTCATATTTATTTAAAGCGTCTGCCAGCAGTAATTTAGTGCCTACGCCGTCCGTGGAAGAGACTATGACGGGATCTTTTATTCCTTTGAGACGTGGCATGAAAAGTCCACTGAACCCCCCAATTTTTCCCAGGACTTCTGGACGCCGTGTTTTTTCTATGAGGTGTTCGATTTCCTTAATAAACACTTCAGCCCCATCGATATCAACGCCGGCTTTTTTATAGGTTAGAGCTGACATAATAATTTCTCCTTTTGTTAAGGGACTTTAAGCTTTGTCCAAGTTATATCATCCTAATATGATTGAGTCAGACCTTGACAATATTGATGCCTTTTTTCCAGGCTAGTGTATCATACACGTTGATGATTTTGTCGGCCATGGACTCGGCCGAAAATTTCTGATGGACAACCTCGTATCCTCTTTCTCCCAGGCGTGATGCAAGTGTTCTGTCGTTGTAGAGCTTAAGGATGGACTTGGCTAAAGCTGAAGGCCTGCGTGGGGGAACTAACAGGCCTGTTTCTCCTTGAATTACAACTTCAGGGATCCCTCCGACTTTAGTAGCCACAACGGGCAGCCGGCAGGCCATGGCATCCATAAGGATGCTTCCCATTCCTTCCATATGAGAAGAGAGTACAAACAAATCAAGAGATGCGAGGATTTGAGGAACATCTTTTCTGAATCCGAGAAAGAACACCATGTCTTCTACATCGATCTCTTTTACCTGCCTGTTTAATTCCATCTTTAAAGGCCCCTCACCTACTATTATAACTTTAATCTTAGGTGCGACTTCTTTGAGGAGTTTTGTAGCCTGGATTAAATATTTATGACCTTTATGGTCTGCAAGATGCGCCACTATCCCTACAAGAAAATCATCTGGAGAACAGGATATCTCACGACGCAGATAGTCGCTTGAAACAGCCCTATTGTATGGAGTAAAGTCAATCCCATCAGGAACAACTCTGATTATTCCTGGATTTATTCCTCCATCAACAAGGACATTTTTTACTCCTTCAGAGACAGCAATGATGGCATCGATATGTTTCATATATTTAGCACGGGATAAATAATTGCTTTTTAGCTGGAAATCTACCCGCCTTGAAATGATTCTCAGAGGAACTTTGGCCAGGGATGCAGCTGCGGATCCAACCGTTATGGAATGTGCGTCGTGAAAATGGACCAGACGGCATTTCCTGCGCTTCATGGCACTTGCGAGCCGGAGCACGGCTGCAATGTCAAGTTCATTTCCGATTTTAATAGGTATGACAGGAAGGTTTGCCTCTAAGGCTTTGCGGTGAAGTGGGCTGCTGGGCTGGACACAATAATGAAAGAGTAACCCTTTTCGTTTCAGCTCTTTTGCCAGGAAGAAAGACTGTCTCTGTCCGCCTCTCCATTCCTTGCCCGCATCAATTTGGAAAAGGCTCAATCTTCTCTCCTTTCTTCCATATCTCTCTGAGCTTTACGTATCTGGCGAAGACAGAGTAGCTGTGAAGGGCAGAAATTACAAAACCGGCATATCCATCCAAAAACCCGGCTTTCAGAAAAAAAGATTTTATGAAATGAAAAAAAGGAAGGATTGCCAGATTGTACCAGTGACATTTCTTATTCTGTGCATATATCTTTTGTGCAGCGAGATCGGAAAACTTGTTGATCCGTTTAAGGTGGTCATGTATATCACGGTATGTAAAGTGATAAATAACACCTTTTAATTTTTGTATTTTCCCTTCAATATTCAGATTTTCATGGATATACTTACCTTCCCAGGTGGCCTTATCTTTGCGGAATAAACGGATTTTCCTGTCGGGATACCAGCCGGAATGGCGTATCCATTTCCCCAAGTAATAGACTTTCCGTGGGATGGAGAAACCAGAACAATCCGGCTGCTCCTCCTTCATCTGGAGTATTTCCTCGCGCAGTCCTGTCGAAAGCCGTTCATCTGCATCTAGGGAAAAAATCCACGGATAGGAAGCTTTACTATTAGCGAAATTTTTTTGATCAGCATAATTGGTCCATTTCCGCTGGAAAACGTGCTTTGAATGGTTTTTAGCAATTTTGAGAGTATCATCCGTGCTGAAACTGTCCACAATGATGATTTCAGAGGCAATGTCGGAAATGCTCTCTAGGGCAGCTTCGAGGTTTTTCTCTTCATTGTAAGTAATGATTACGGCTGAAATTTTCATTTCTTCCATATTAGCATAATTCAAGTCATTTGTGGATTATTCATAATTCTAATGGTACCTGGTACCTTTTAACAAAAAAGCTGCTGATTACTCAAAAGGTACCTGGTACCGAGGATAAATTACAGTAAAAAATTGGAAAAAACAAGAAAGGTACCAGGTACCTTTTTGCTGGGGTTAAAAACCTTAGTGGAGCGCAAACATGCCCTAAAATTCATCTTATCCAAATTTAGCGTCCCCTTTAACAGCTTAGTGAAATTGGGATATTTTTATATTTCTTGTATCGAGACTTGTCCCTATAACCTGTTCTAACTTGGCCAGAGCAATGCTGTAATCAACCAGGGCTTTAATCTCCATGGATCTTGCATTAGCTAATTTTTCTTGGTACTCGAGGACGAAATAGTTGGTTGTAAGGCCTACGCTAAGTTTTTTCTCTTCTGCTATCATTCTTTTCTCAGCAAGTTCCCTTGCAAGCCCGTAGGCTTCAACTCTCTTTGCGTTTGTGTCAATCTGTCTGACTGCATCCCTTACTTCCAGAAGGATTTGTTTTTCGCTGTTTTTAAGCTCCAGGAGGCTCTGTTCCAATCCCATTCTGGCCCTGACAAACTCGGTTCTTGTCAAAACATTACTAAGAGGTACGGAAAGAGTGACTCCTACTGTCCAGTTCTTGTAAAGGAATTGAAAAGCATCGCGAACTGAGTCTCTGGCGCTGCCCTGTTCCTTGCCGATAACAGTTCCATAAAAGACATCGTCGCCTTCATAAATGAGCCTGTCTCCTGATATGCCTGGGCTCCAGTAAGAAAAACTTAAGTCGAGCCCTGGCAGCATCTGATTTTTTGCTACACTCAGGTCTAAATTTTTGGATTCCACATTTGTCTGATTCACCTTTAAATCTGGCCTGTTTATAATCGCCTGTTTTAAAGCATTGTCAAGAGAGATCTTTTTTTTCACAAAACGGGGTTCATCAAGTGGGACAATTTTTTTGATTGTGACCTCTTCTTCTGGCAAATTAAGAATGTTTTTTAGAATATCTTCACTGCCTCTGATCAGAGCTTCTGCTGCAAGAATATCAGCTTCACGTTGGGCTACGACCGACTCTGCATTGAGGATTTCTATTGGTGCTAATTTACCGAACTCGACTTCCTTTTTATTCTTTGCCAGTAAGTCCTTGGCAAGCTGGAGAGATTGTTCTTTTACTTTATAGCCTTCAATAGCATAGACAAGGTTCCAGTAGGTTTCCTGGACTTTATAGATTGTATCTTGAAGAATTCGTTTGAATTGATTACGCGAAATATCCAGGTTATTCTGGGCAATAATGATTTCTTTTCGGCTTATTTTGTAACCGAAGTTTTTTAAGAGAGGCTGTGTAAAATCAAACTGGATGGTGCTGCCATAACGCGGATTGATTAGCTGGAAGCCCTCATTTGTTTCGGATCTATAATTGGTCATGGATAAAGAAAAATTACCTCCGGTAGGAATCTGCTGAACCAGAGCTATAGAGTAATTGGAATACTTGCTTTCAACTGTGCCTGCACCCTGGATCCACCAGTATGAAGGGTTTTCATTTTGGCGGTTGCTGTAGCCTATGTCAAAACGCGGCATAAAAAGTCCTTTGGCTTGTGTAACAGATACGTCAGCCATCTCAGGATTATAGACCTCAACAGCTACTTTAAGGTTATTCTCCATTGCCTTGACAATACAGTCTTCGAGAGATAAAGAAAGGATTTCTTCTCCTGTACAGGGTGAAATGATGCTAAAGTAAAACAGAATAATGATTGGAATACCAAGAATTTTAAATTTCATATTTATCCTCCTCTTTGCATAATTCTTTTTTAACTTTTCATTCTAGCAAATAATGTTAATAAAACCTAAAAATTCTAATTATGATTTTAAACTCTAAATCTTTATACGTTATATCCACTAAATTAGTTCAGCATTATGGGTGCTTTTCTTACTTGACAATTTATTGTATTTTAATATCAGCAAAAAAATAAGATGAAAAGAAGGCGGTTCATTTTCTTTCTGCTTCCTTTCCTACTATACTCTTTTCTTCTCGGGATGGTTTTTCTTTTTATTGGTCAGATAGGTGAATTTTCTATTAAAAACCATTCCTTTCGTCCGAGTGCTTTTCCTGTAATATTACTTTGCCTTCTTTTTTTTCTCCTTCTCCTCGGAATCTGGATGCTCTATTCAAAGATAATATCTAAGATCTTCCTCGTCGATTATAATGAAGTTCTTGCAAAGGATTTCCTGAGTTATATCCCTGTTGTCTTTTTTCTCTTTCTTCCTTTTGCAAATACTAATTACTTGTCGTCGGAGGACCTCCTGAAACGCTGTAAACTTCTCATCATAGCAGTCATTTTTTCTTTTCTCTACTTGAAAATAGCTCACATCTATCGACTGTTAAAGGAGAAACCGTCATTGTTTAAGAATTGGGCAGAGCGGTTTTCATCGATATCACTCAAAAGAAAGTTAGCACTTCTTTTCATTGCTGCTGTTGTTCTTTACAATGCAGGAGCAGCGTTGATGGTTTCCGAAGGGGCTGCTTTTTCAGGAGATGAACCTCACTATCTTCTTATTTCCCACAGTCTTACTGCGGACGGCGATTTCGACCTTGCAAATAATTATTCCAATAGAGACTATACAAAATTTTTACTGAAACGGGTCAGAATCAAATCACATGTCGCTCCGGGCACAGAGGGCCGATATTCTTTTCATTCACCCGGAACATCTCTTGTTATTCTTCCCTTCTGTTATTGTGGGTCTTTATTCGGTGGAAAGCTTCTGGTCATTATTGTGCGTTTCGGCATGAGTATCTTCGGAGCCCTGCTGGGGCTTCAGATTTTTCTTTATGCCCGCCAGGAGTGGGAAAATGAGAAGCTTGCATTTGCCCTCTGGTTTTTATACGCTTTTTCATCACCTGTATTTTTTTATTCTATCCACATCTACCCGGAAATCATAATTGCTCTTTTTTCTCTTACCGTCTTTCGGATTTTTCGTTTCTCAGACTCTTTCTCAAAGTTTTCGCTGCTGTTTTGTGGTTTTCTTCTCTCAACATTTATCTGGTTTCATACACAGAAATACATATTCATAATGGTGCCTTTGTTTATTTACGGGCTCTGGGTTCTGATAAAAAAACACAGGATAGGATGGAATCTTATATATTTTCTTGTTTTTCCATTTGGACTTACTATATTCTATTTTATCTTTCAATACAGCCTGTACGGCTCTTTTTCCCTCTCTGCAGTATCCCCAGGCGGAGCTTTGTCGGCCCCGGAATCCCTTGCCTATTTAAAGGCTTTAATCCTGGATATTCCTTTCCATTACAGATGGGAAAGCCTTGCCGGCTATTTTTTTGACCAGAGAGATGGACTTCTACTCTATGCACCTATCTATTTTTTCTCCTTTCTGGGAATGATAGAAATGGCAAAAAGAAAATCCAGAGATTTTATCCTTCTACTTTTTCTTACAGTTCCTTATGTGATTAACTATGCTTTCCTGACTCAGAGAACCGGATATGCCCCTCAAGCCAGGCCGTTAGTTTCTGTTTCCTGGGCACTTGCGATTTTTGTTGGCTTTTTCCTTGCCTATAATACAAAAAAGATATTTTCCACTTTTTTTTCCTGTGCTGTCTTTTTAAGCTGCCTCGCAGTTTTTCTCCTGTTGAAAAATCCTCTGGCACTATATCAGCTTACAACTAGGGGAGAGACAGAACGGGCTGGAAAGTTATTTCTTTTATTGAGTAATCTTCACTTTTCTCTTCCCAAGTTTCTGCCTTCATACTTGAAGATAGATAATTCCAAATGGATTCCAAATTACGTCTGGGTAGGGGCTGTTCTCCTGTTTGCAGCCGCGTATCTGGTTGTAAAAAGACGCAGGGTTTTCTCCAAATTTTCCTTCCATGTTGTTTTCTCGTTTATCGGCGTAACCATTTTTTTCATCTGGTTTGTTCTTTATCCAAGAACAATCATCAGTCATCCCGAAAAGGCAGCCTTCACTTCCGGGGAGAAGATAAATTTTTATTCTATAGGGCGAGTGGCCAGGATGATAGAACCCGGGAAATTTCATTTGCCGGAAGATGATAGAGCTTATATTTTCAGTTTCACATCCTGGCGCAGGATAGAAAAAATCCGGCTCGATTTTGGCTCTCTAAAAGAGGACTATTATTTAAAAATAAAATATTTTGATTCAGAGGTTTTTCAAGGGTATACGAAAAAAGAAATAAAGACTCTTTATTTTTCTCCTTCTCCATCTTATCGCCTAAAAAGATCGAACATGTATCGAATCAGTATCTACCTGGAAAAAAAGCCGGGACCTGTGACCTATGAGGACCCTTATGTTTTTTCTATCTTACCTAGCAGCACAGACTCTTAGGATATTTTCTTGACATCTGTCACTAATTTTACTATCTCTCAATAGAATGAAAAAATCCCAAGGGTATCTTTCATTAAGCTTATTCTTATTACTTTCCATTGCTATTGCTTTATACTTATCTCTCTATTTCCAGTCATCTTCTTTTACAATTGTCAATCATTCCTATGTTTTCTCGCCTTTGCTCTTTGTGATTCTTATGGCAGGGGCGTTTTCCATACTGGTTTTAATCCGGCTTTCATTGAAACGTTTTGATAAAAAATATTTCAATATAGATCAATCTTCCCATGGCATAGGAAATCTTCTTCCTTATCTTCCTCTTTGCTTTTTCTTTCTTGCCCCCATTCTTCTTGAATATTATCTGAATAAGAATGACCTGAAAGTTCGATTGAATCTTTTGGCTTTCTCTTTGCTTTGCTGTTTTGTCTATTTGATACTGGTTCGATCGAATCGATATTTGATAGTCAAATATTTTCTTGAGAAGACAGTAAAAAAATTTAGCGGTTTATCCATCAAAAAAAGGCTTTTAGTGCTTTTTTGCCTGGCTTTTGTCATTTACAACGGCTGTACTTTTATCCTTGTATCAAAAGGAATTTCTTTTTCCGGAGATGAACCTTACTATCTCCTGACAACCCACAGCCTGCTTAAAGATAAAGATATTAATGTTGCCAACAATTATGCTAACCGCGATTATTACTCTTTTTATTCCAAGGAAGAAATTCCACGCTTCAGATTAGGGATGTATGCACGGGCTGGCAGAAAAGGTGGGGAATATATATATCCCATTAATTTGCCCGGGGTTTCATTCCTGATGCTTCCGTTTTACTGGTTAAGCCAGTTTTTTAGTGGAAAGGTTCTTACGTTTATATTGAAAGGAAGCCTCTCTATATGGGCAGCTTTGCTGGGTGTACAGCTCTATCTTCTCTCAAAAGAACTGTGGCAGAAGGAAAAGGTTTCTCTTATTCTTTGGTTCTTCTATTCCTTTTCTTCCCCAGTGCTTTTTTATGCAATTCATCTCTATCCTGAAATTCCTATTGCTCTTTTCTCGATTATCATTTACCGCAAAATCCGTTCAGAAAAGCATCTTTCCATTTTCAACTATTTTTTTCTTGGCTTTCTCCTGTCATCGTTTTTCTGGTTTGGCTTGAAGTACAACATGATATTCTGGCCTCTTCTTATTGTGTCTGTGTATTTTCTTTTAAAAAACCATAAAGCCAGGCTGAAAATCCTCTGTTTTCTGGCCTTCCCTCTGTTGTCCCTGGCTCTTTTTTATTTATATCTGTACGAGATTTACGGCAGTTTTTATCCTTTTGCTATCTACGAGGGTGTTATGACCCCTGAAAAGATGCATGCATTCAAGCAGACAGCCATGAATGTTCCGATATCGATGAGGATTGACACCCTATTCGACTATTTCCTTGATCAGAGAGATGGGATTCTCCTTTATGCCCCGTTTTATTTTTTCTTATTTCTCGGGTTAGTTGAATCCTTCCGCAGGGCGAAAAAGGACTTATTTATCCTGCTTTTTATCACACTGCCTTTTATCCTGAGCTACGCCTTTTTCACACATCGGCAGGGGTATTGTCCTCAGGGACGGATATTGGCCTCGATCTCCTGGGTTGGAGCTGTTTTTATCGGCTATTTTATCTTTCATAATAAGAGAAAAATTTATTCTTTCATTTTCTGGGTTTTTTGCCTAATAAGTCTTGGCACTGTTGTCATTCTCCTCGGGCACCCGGACTTTCTTTACCAGCCCACGACTCACGAGTTTACTTCCAGGCCCGGAGGGATGTTTGCCTTCCTCAGTAATATCAATATTTTCCTTCCTAATTTTCTTCCATCTTTCATTAAGGTTAAAAACACAGGATATTTACCAAATTATTTATGGGTCCTGGCTGTTATTGCCTTTGTTATAGTTTATGTTTTTATCAAAAGGAAAATTCACCTTAATTCTTACTTCCATTTTTCTTTTTCGATTGTTCTGCTTGCCGTTTTTTTCTTTCTCTGGGTCCTTTACCCTCGACCTGTTCTTTATCCCCACCGCACTTTTCATTATTCAGTGCTGGAGTCTCTGGGTTTTTACTTTTTTCCAATGGGGAAAGGAGTAGTGGCAAATGATAGGGGAGAATTATACCTTCACAGGGAGGGTGCCTATAGAATCCTTTTCACTTCCAGGAGAAGGCTGGAAAAGGTCAAGCTGGTATTTGGTTCAGAGAGTGGCGGCTATGATGTCAAAATGTCTTGTTTTGATATCTCCTTTTTTAATGAAAAAACAACTTATGAGAAGAAAGAAATAACGCTGGAACTTCCTGCATACTATCCGTTTAAAAAACTCTATCTTTATGAGGTCAATCTTAACCTGAAAAAGCTCTCTTCTGAATCAATGCTCAAGACTCCTTACTTTTTCAAGCTTTTCCCCAGTAGATAATGGGGATAATACGGTGGTCCTCATTTTCCCAGCCCGCTTGACAACATGAAATAAAATTCTATAATTGTTTCATGCTTAACCGCAATGAACTTTGTAGTGTTGAAATAAGCACTCTTTTAATCAATAAAAACCATAATAATAATTGGGCGGTTTCCTCCGCCCAAAAGTCCATTTAATCCCCACTTCAATTTCTAATAAAAATATTAATGGAGAAAAATGATGAAGAAGAATTGCATAATTCCAAAAAATTACCAGCCTCTTCTGGATATTCAGGAAACAGAGAAAGCGATAAAGATAATTAAAGACTTTTTTCAGGTGAGCTTAGCAGAGGCATTAGATTTGAGGCGTGTCACAGCTCCTTTGTTTGTTAAAGCAGGGACAGGAATAAATGATGACCTTAACGGTGTGGAAAGGCCTATTTCTTTCCATATAAAAAACATAAATAACTCAAAGGCTGAAATCGTACAGTCATTGGCTAAATGGAAAAGGCTAACCCTTGCCAGTTTAAATATCAATATGGGCAAAGGTATATATACGGATATGAATGCCATCCGACCAGATGAAATCCTTGACAATTTACATTCTCTTTATGTTGACCAGTGGGACTGGGAAAGAGTGATCTCAAAAGAAGAAAGAAATTTGAATTTTTTAAAAAACATTGTGAGAAAGACATACAATGTATTGAAAAAGACAGAATATTTTGTATGTAAGAGCTATCCCAAAATCAAACCTGTTCTCCCTGATAATATTTTATTTATTCATTCAAAGGAGCTGGAAAAAAGATATCCGAAAATGTCCCCAGAAAAAAGAGAAGATGCCATATGTCATGAATTTGGAGCAGTTTTTATCATTGGAATCGGTGCGCCTCTAAAAAACGGCAAACCTCATGATGGCAGAGCACCTGACTATGATGATTGGACAACCCCTACAGAAGAGGGGCCGGGTCTCAATGGAGATATAATTGTCTGGTATCCGGCTCTAGAAAAGGCCTTTGAAATATCTTCAATGGGGATTCGGGTAGATGAACAAACATTGGAAAAACAGCTTGAAATGACCGGAACAACTGAAAGAAGAAAATTATTTTTCCATAAAAAATTACTGAAAGGAGAATTGCCTCTTTCCATTGGCGGTGGTATTGGACAATCAAGGCTCTGTATGTTTTTTCTGAGAAAAGCTCACATCGGAGAGATCCAGGTGAGCATATGGAAAGAAGAGATAATAGAAGAATGCCAGAAGAATAATATTTTTCTCTTATAGGAATTCTCCCGAAAGTCGTGAAGAATGGTTGAATAGATCAATTATTTCTGATGGCCCGTCCCCATTTTCCTTAGATAAATCGGGGATAGGCATTTAAATCCAGCACGAAACAGCTTTTTTCGCCGCTTTTTATTTTTTCTAAAGCAAGAGCCGCAACCATAGCCGCATTGTCAGTACAGAATTGAGGGGATGGGACATATGATTTGAGCCTGTGCTTTTGAGCAAGTTCTGCAAGATGTTTCCTTAACTTTTTGTTGCTGGCAACTCCTCCGCAGAGCAATAGTGATTCAGGGCTGTAATCCTGGATAGCCTTAGACATGTTTGAGAGTAAAGCACGTATGACGGCTCTTTCAAAGCTGGCCAGGAAGTCAATGAAAAGGGGGTGGTTTTTCGTAATATTATGCTCTTTGATTTTTCTAAGGGCTGCTGTTTTGAGCCCGCTAAAACTGAAGTCGAGGCTTTTGTCTGTCATATGTGGTATGGCAAAGCTGAATTTTCCCGGGTCCCCACTTTCTGCCAGCCTGTCGACAATTTGCCCGCCTGGATAGCCAAGATCAAGAAACTTCGCAATTTTGTCCAAAGCTTCTCCTGCGGCATCATCCCGAGTCCTTCCGATGACCTTGTAATCCAGTTTTTTCTTCAAAAAGTAAAGGGACGTATGGCCTCCTGAGACCAAAAGGGCCAGAGCAGGGAATGGAATGTTACTGTGTTCCAGGAAAACAGATTGGATATGAGCTTCAAGGTGATCGATGGGCACAAGGGGTTTTTCGAAATAATAGGATAGGCCCTTTGCAAAAGAGAGCCCTACCAGAAGGGATCCGATCAAGCCCGGCCCCTGTGTTACGGCAAAAGCATCAATGTCCTCAAGCTTAAGATTGGCGCGTCTCAAGCTCTCGTCAACAACGTATGTGATGGACGTGATATGCTGTCGTGATGCAAGCTCAGGCACGACACCACCGTAGGGTGCATGAATTTTATCCTGGGACAAGACAACCGAACTCAGGATTTTAAATCCATCTGTTACAGCAGAGGCTGAGGTCTCATCGCAGGATGTTTCAATACCTAATATTATCATTATATTATCATTGCCCTAAATCTTTTTTCGTATTTCTTCCAGGCTTTTTTCAAAAGGAGGCCGGGCAATTCCTTTCTCTGTTATTATAGCTGAAATGAGCTTTGCTGGCGTTACATCAAAGGCAGGATTGCGCACCTCTATATGAGGCAGTGAAATAAGGCAGCCCCTGATATTCCTTACTTCACTGGGATTTCTTTCTTCGATAGGAATCTCACTTCCATTTAAGAGATCAAAGTCAACAGTGTTTAAAGGAGCAGCAATGTAGAAAGGAAGACCGTGCTCTTTGGCTAACACAGCCAGAGAATATGTCCCAATCTTATTTGCTGTATCCCCATTACGGGCAATCCTGTCTGCCCCTGTTATAACTAATGAAATCGTCCCTTTTTGCATGAAGTAACCGGCCATGTTATCGGTTATTAAAATCACAGGAATATTATCTTTATCGAGCTCCCAGCATGTTAGTCTTGCCCCTTGAAGAAGGGGCCTGGTTTCATCTGCATAGACAGTTATGTCTTTCCCATCATGAAAGGCTGCACGGATAACCCCGAGCGCAGTCCCGTAGCCCGCAGTCGCCAGGGCTCCGGCATTGCAGTGCGTAAGGACAGATTGACCGTCTTTTATCAACTCTTTCCCCAAAAAACCGATCCTCTTATTGATTTTGATATCGTCATCTTCGATTGATAGGGCTTTTTTCAGCATAATTTCTTTAAGTTCAGAGAGACTAAGATTACGGTTTTTTAAAAATGTCTCTTTCATACGTTCGAGGGCCCAGAAAAGGTTGCGTGCAGTTGGCCGTGTTTTCTCGAGGCGCTGATAAATTCGGTTGAATTCTTCATCAAGGTTGGTCTTCTCATCAATGTTCATTACACCGATAGCCACTCCAAAGGCAGCAGCCACTCCTATAGCTGGAGCCCCTCGGATAACCATGTTTTCTATAGCCTCGGCAACCTGATTAAAGTCCGTACATTTTACATAGACTTCTTCATCAGGAAGTTTTCTCTGGTCTATCATAATGACTTTATCTTTTTCCCATTGAATCGTTGGCAGCATTCTCTACCTCTTTTTCCAGCTAGGAGTCTCAGGTCCTTCCCAGTTCCACTTTTCCATCCATTTAAGATAGAGGGAATTAAAGTATTCCCAATCTTTGGGGGATAATTCTTCTTTCAATTTGCGATGGCAAAAGATGATCTGATTATCATTATCCCTCAGTGTCTTTTCTGTTGGAAGCCCGAGTTCTTTCGCCATAACGGCCTCTTCAAAGCTCTTCCTATAGTCTTCAATATGGCTGTATACTTGAGATTGGATATAATGATAGAAACCGCAGCTTAGGTCCTTGTTTGTAAGCTTTTCAGCAGTCTTGAGGAGATCTGCCAGTATTTTCTCCCTTTCTTTGCCTTTTTTCGGAAGCGCTTTTTTTAACATGATATCTGAATATCTCTGGGCGGCTAAGAGGCAGACTTGTTTAAAATTTGACTTGTTTAATAGATAAACATAGATCTTTAAACAGGAGTCTTCAAGGCCGGTTTCCTGAAGCGAGACCCCCAGCCCATAAAGTGAAAGCTGTTTAGCCCAGTCTTCTCCCTTTTCAAAACCGTATGAGAAGGCTTGCAAAAAACTTTCCTCGGCTTCCTCTCTTAACTCCAGGTTGAGTTCCGCCATTCCTTTTAACATATAGGCCTGGGAAGACGGATGTTTTGCCACTTCGAGTTTCGCTTCAATCAGTGCTCTTTTAAAAGAAGCCAGAGATTTCTCTTCCTTATAGACGCGGGAGAGTTTTTCTCCCTGGGTATAATAAAACTTGGCTTCCTTAAGATGGGAAACACAGGAAGAAAGAAAAAAAGAGCATATCAGAATATACAGGAATGCGGCAGTCTTTGCTGGACAAAAGCGTCTGTTCATTTTTCTTGATTATTTTTTTTAACAAGTTCTTTTATAGCTTTCTGGACATCTGTGCGGGAAAATAAGTCAGAACCAATTGACACCATCTCATCGGCAAATGTCTTCAAGCCTTCAAGAAGCCGTGTCTTTGCTTGGATTGTTTCAACGTCTTCTCTGGCTTGACTGACTTTTGCATCGAATTCTTTAACGATTTTTCTAAATTCTCCGGTTTTCAGCTCTTGATGGAAAAAGGCCGAAAGGAAGGGGTCTTCAAGACCAATAACAGGGTAAAGGCGGCTGAAAGCCTGCCTTAACGTACTAAAATCCCTTCTTTTAATCTCATCTCTGTATGCCTTATACAAAGCAGGATTATTTTTAAAAAAACTATAAATAAATTCCTCAGACTTTACCTCTATAATTCCCGGGTCTGGCCAGACTTTCCATGAAAAAATATTCTCTTTCCACTCTTTTGTTCTTTTTATTGCCCAGCTCAAAGAAGAAGAAAGAAGAGGAAAATATAGATAGCTTTTATGAGGCAGTAATTCTGAGAGCAGCTCAACGGCATTGCTGAGAATTGTTTCGGCACGGGATTTTATCATTTTTCTATAATATAATCATTAACTTAAAAAGAGTAAAGTTTAATATGATTTAAATTGTTTCAAAGCAGACAATCTGATGTTTTGACTGTGTGATTAGCAAGAGGATGAACAAGCAGAGCAGTGTTTGCGGCTTGACTTTTAGGCTGGACTGAAGTAATTTTTAGGATAGAGAGATACAAGAAATAATAAGTCCTCAAGGAGATTTAAATGTTTTTATTTGGACCGGTTGGACCGACGGAACTTATTCTCATTGTCCTGATTATTGTAATTATTTTTGGTGCTCGGAAACTGCCAGAATTGGGAAAATCCATGGGAGAGGGCATAAAGAATTTTAAGAAATCTATAAGCTCGAAGGAAAAGGATGAAGAACTCCCTCCCGATAAGCCAAAACCTCCTGATAAGGAATGATGAAACGCATCATTGAGAAACTTACTCTGCAGAGAAAAGAGAAAGAAGGGGATTTTGAGAAAAAGCTAGAAAGTGTCAAAAAAGAGTTTGATGATTTTTACGATGTAAAAAACGTTCTCAAACTCCAGGATATTATCTCCCGCCTCGAAGAAATTATTCTTTCACTATTTGACCTTATCCAGATTCAGGCTGAACTTGTCGATGCAAAGGATCGAGAGTGGGATGCTCTTGGAAGCAACCATGTGGGTATGATTTTTAAAAGCATGGAATGGCGGGTGGATAAATTGGCCGCCGAGTACAAGGATGCAAACCTCCTGATGAAAAAGTTCATTCTTCTTAAAGAAAAATTGAATCGACTGCTTGTCGCCTTGGGAAAAAATGAGGTTCCTACACAGGATCAAGTCAAAGATGTTCTTGTTCCACTGGAAGAATGGCGGTATGCAGGGTTTGAAAATCGTTATAGAGGTTCAGAAGAAGAGGTTAAAAAACAGCAGAGAGATTATGTCCAGTTTTTTGAAGGAAAGGGGAAAGTGCTGGATTTGGGCTGCGGCCGCGGCGAGTTTATAGAGCTTCTTGAAGAAAACGGTATAGAATGTGAAGGCATCGATGTCAACGACCAGATGATTAGCATTTGCCGTGATAAAGGCTTTAACTGTAATAAATCCGACATCTTGGAAAAGCTAACTTCCTGTCCTGATAATTCACTCGCAGGTATATTTTCATCCCAGGTCATAGAGCATTTAGCCCCCTCATATTTGAGAAGAATGATAGAGATTACTTATTTCAAGATCGCTTCGCCAGGTTACATCGTCCTTGAAACAATAAATCCGACCTCTGTTTTTGCCCTTGTTCAGATATATTTTTTGGACATAACACATCAGAAACCGATCCATCCGCAGGCGCTTAAGTTTTTACTCGAAAGCGCCGGGTTTGAAGATGTTGAGATTAAATATTCCGCCCCACTGGAACAGGAGAAGCTGCAAATACTGCCCGGTGCGGATGAGATCACATCTGTTCAGAATAAAAACATCGACAATTTAAATAAGTTACTCTATTCTCCACCAAACTATGCAGCCATTGGGTGTAAAAAAAACTAAATTATTATTTATCAATCATTTCTGATGGCCCGTCCCCGTTATCAAAGGTACCTGGTACCATTTTTCAGCAGGCAGCTTGTAAAAAATTTGTATTATTGCTAGTATTATTAGCCAGATAGCGCAACTGAAAAGAGTAATAAGCTCAATATAAGATAATAATCTCAATATAAATAAGAAAGGTGAGAAAAGGAGACACGAAGTGATGAAAAAATTAATCAGGAGTTTTTTTCTTATATATCTTCTAATCTTCTTGAGCTCAATGGCTGCTGCACAAAGACAAACTGGATGCATAAAAGGAAAAATTACTGATGTTGAAGGATTTCCTTTACCTGGTGCTTCTGTTTATGTTGATTCGCCAAGCTTGTTAAGCATTCAGACTTACACGACATCAGCTTCAGGAAAAATCAATTTTCATGCCCTACTCCCAGGCCGGTATAAAATCACTGTTGATATGCCTGGATTTAAGACAGTCAATATAGAGAACATCATAATTCGAGTAGGGATGACAGTTTATATTGATGTTGCTATGGAAATGACAATAATCGAGGAAGAAATTCCTTTTAAAATTCCATCTCCTACATTGGATTCAGAGTCCGCAAAAATAGCTGTAGTTATTGAAGAGGATCTTTTAGAAAAAATTCCCTTTAGAAGAGACTTGCACGATATTATCAACTCTGCTGCTGGTGTAATATCGGATTACACATCCTATCCTCAAGTCCATATTATTCACGGCTCAACTGCAAGAGGGAACATCTATGCTCTGGATGGTACGAAGATGAATGATCCGGTAGGAATGAGTCTTCTCACAAACATCAATTTTGATGCTATTGGGGAAGTGGAATTGGAAACAGGAGCTCATCCTGCAGATGTTGGCAATATAGATGGCGGATTTATCAATGTTGTCACAAAATCGGGGGGCAATGGATTTAGCGGAGGAGCTACTATTTACCATACTAATGATAAAATTGCCAAACAATTATATTCTGAAGATGAAATAGCTAATCTGGGAACCTCTCCTGCTCCAATGGATAAAAACCTGTGGGATGTTTCATTTTCCTTGGGAGGTTCGATATTAGAAGATATGCTTTGGTTTTTTACCAATGTCCGAATGATAAACCAGTCCAGCACGACTTCCTTTATTCCATGGACAGATCCCCAAGGTAATAATCAGAAGGAATATTATTGGGATAATAAGGATAAATTGGGATTTTTCAAGTTGACATTCCAGTTTCTTTCGAAATTTAGAGTAACAGGCTTATTTAACTTTGCTGATTACTATCGACCTGCACACGCATTTCATCTTGACTGGAACCTCCCTGAAGAGGCAACGCGCATCCTGGATCATGCAAGGAATTACAGTACCATTGGAATTTTAAATTATTCACTTGATCAAGATACATTTCTTGACCTGAAGGGAGGATACATAGTCGACAACTTCCCTTTACTCTTAAATGAAGATACAAGTAATAATCCGCGGTATTATGATGAAAGCTCCGGCTACATTTGGGGGAGCGGAATGTTCAATGAGGTTCAACGCCGAACAAGGTTGCAGGCTAATATGTCCATAACTCGAGTCCAAGATGACTTATTTGGAGTTGGCCACGAGTTCAAAGCAGGTGGAGAGTATGAATATTGCTTTGGAGAATGGAACGTGTGGAAGGAAGACAATTTAATGATCCACTACAACAATGGAAATCCCTACTTCTTTAGTATGGCCGAATCCCCTGTGACCGGAAGCACAGTTGGTAAAGGGAAGGTCTCTTTTTTTACTGTAGGAAAACTTGAAAGCGAATTGAAGCCAAGAAATGAGCTTAGAAGAATTGCTTTTTTTGTCCAGGATTCGATGTGTTTTGGGAGGAGGTTGACTCTGAATCTTGGGCTTAGATTTGACAGAAGTTTAGCAAATCAACTTCCTAGTATTACAAAAGAAAGTGGTAATCCGGTCTCTCTAAAAATTGGAGAAGAATTAATTGAACCAACAGCAGGGATAAACCCTTTTACTGAACACACGATTCTAGCATGGGATGACTTAATAGCTTGGAATGCATGGTCTCCACGCATAAGCTTAATATTTGACGTTTTTGGAAAAGGAAAAACACTTCTTAAGGCTTCCTTTTCTCGTTATAAAGAATTTCTGATGCTCCAGTATGCATATGATTTATATCCATTTTATAGCGGCCGCTCTCACCAATTCTTCTGGTATGATGAAAACATGGATGGGAATGTCGATGTTGATGATACCTACGTCTCGTATGCTGAAAACTATCGTCTGTATGCAGAGGGTAATTATCAGAAAAGGATAGACCCTGAAATCGATTGTCCATATACTGACGAATATATAATCGGACTTCAGAATGAGCTGTTTAATGATTTTTCTATTAAAATAAATTATATATACAGAAACAAAAAGGGCATTTTTGAGAATGTTCCTTATGATCCTGACCTGGATATGGAATGGTATGAAATCAACGAGGATACTGAATCATATTGGGTGCCATTTCATACTTTTGTTCCGGAGGTCGATGATTTTCCGGACACGAGTGTTTCCCTCTATTTTCCGTCTAAAGATTCTCCTCTTTTCTTCGATCGTTTTAAAAATGTTACTGAGTTAAATAGAAAATACCGGGCATTCGAGTTTGTTTTTAAGAAACGGATGTCAAATAACTGGCAGATGAATGGCTCCTTGGGCCTAAGTAAATCAACGGGCAATATTAATTCGGGTTATTACGCGAGTTCGGGAAATACTAATGCAGCAAACAGCCCAAATTACTTCGTCAACAACCCGGGAACTTCGCGCCTGGACTATGACAGGCCTCTGGCCATAAAGTTGATGGGAACATACGAGTTCCCTTATGATTTTTTCCTAAGCTTCTACTTCACTCATATGAGCGGTACTCCATGGACAAGAAGCGTAACAGTCATTCCTCCTTCGTCGTGGGCCGAAGAAAACAATACTTATGGCTATTATGTTAATGTTCTTCTTGAGGAACCAGGCCTCAGGAGAAACCAAGCCTTTAACAATCTTGATATCAGGGTTGAGAAGAAACTCAGATTTGCCGGATTTAAAAGCATAAATGCTTATCTGGATGTTTCCAATCTTCTTGGAAACAAATACAAGACTACAATCCGGAACGATGGCGGTTATTGGTTTCCTGAAAAGGAAAATTCTAAAGAGGGGACATATATATTGAGTCCCAATTATGATAAAGTCACCTCTCTTTATGGAGTAAGGGTGTTCAGATTTAGCCTTCGTTTCAGTTTCTAATTTTAAAGGTTAAACCCAAAACTTTTTTCTGTTCATCTCCTCCTGTCTTGTTTGTAAGGGTTGCAAAAAGTTTGTTTTGTCCCTTAAAAAGCTTATCCACATCCTTTTCTAACATAAAAGGAACTTCAATCTTGAAATTATTTTCTTTGTTTGCTTCAAGGTCGGTTTCGTCTATTTCGACTTTATAGGAATCTTCATATTCCCACACCAGGTAATCTCCGGCATCGATTAATTTAAGATAAAGTTCCAGTGTTGTCTCCAGTTTGTTTTCTTTCTCCTTAAGCCAGATATTTGTAAAAGGAACCTCAATGAATATGATGCCCTCAATTCTTTCTGCATTGACTAAAGTGCTTTTAACATGCCAGGTGAAATTGAAAAACATTTTTTCTCCTTGTATTGTATCCTGCGAACTGGCCTGGGCTGCGTTAATGCCCTGCATATATGCAATGTTAAGAGAACTAATAGTACTTAGATTGTATGTGACTAACCGGTAAGTCCCTGTGCAGCTAGGATCAACAAAAACAACGGGAAAGCTTCCGTAATACCAGATCTCCGAACAACGTCCATAATAGCTGTAACCCAGTGGGTGGACTATTCTATCCATAGGTGGTCCGAAAAGAACATATATACGTCCACGGTCTGTCCAATATCCATCTTTCCCCTCACCGAAAAAAAGTTCGTTTGCTCTTTCTATCCGGTTAAAATATTCCGTCTTGAACTCATTTTCTTCTGTATATGGATCGGGATCCCGGCGTTTCCAGAATTCTTCTTTAAATTTTTCCTTTTCAGAATCCGGGAGATCGAGAAAAATTCTTTCCTCTTCCTTCGTAATAATGTATCTGACTTTGGCAAAGAACTCGGCATCTTCGGGGTTGAGTTCTTGTGCTAACTTGTAATAATGATAAGAGCAGGAAAAAAACGAGAGTGCAAGGCATGAAGTCAATATAAATAGAGCAAACAGCCGAAATAAATATTTCTCAGTCTTTTTTTTATTTAATATAAATGTGCCAGACATTTTATTTCTCCTTTTTTTCAACAAATAACTCCTTACTTACAAATCTATAGTGCGATGAAGATAAATTCAAGTTTTAGGAGTATGAAATGCGGAAGGTGGGACTCGAACCCACACGGCTTTTAAGGCCATAAACTCCTGAGGCTTACGCGTCTACCAATTCCGCCACTTCCGCACTCGCATTATCCGCGCCTTTCTTCCGGAGTAGGTATTATAATCTTACTCAAAAAAAGAGTAAAGTCTTGACAAATCGAAATTCGGTTCTTATCTTAATGATAAGTGGCAAAATTTTTCTATCTTCAATATCTCATCAAAGGTCTTTTTTATCCTGAATTATTTACTTTATTTAAAAGGGGGATTAAATGAAACTTTTGAACCGGCCGCAAATTGAGAGTCTGGCTAAATTTAAAAGCAGGGACTTTCTGACGACTTCATTCTATCTCGACACTAACAAAAGCAGGATGACGAAGAAAGAAGTCAAATTATCTTTGAAAAATCTTGTCAGCAGCGGCAAAACACGGCTGTCTCAGATGAGTTTAGACAAGGCGAAAAAGGAATCACTATTCAAGGATTTGGAAAGCATCTATCGATTTTGCTCCCACGAGCTTCCCTCTTATAATTTTGCTGGTATCGGGGTTTTTTCATGCAGCAGTCAAGATTTCTGGCAGGTTTTTAACCTGTGCAATTCACCCAGAAACAGGATTATTTTCGACCAGAACCCGTATGTTCGTCCACTCTCTGCAATTCTTGACGAACACCACAGGATATGTGTTCTAACTCTCGATAGGAAAGAAGCCAAGTGGTATGACATCTTTATGGGAGACATCACCCTTATTAAAAGCATAATCGGAGATGTTCCGAGTAAAATCAAGGAAGGAGGCTGGGAAGGTTACGAATCCAAGCGTATCGAAAGACACATATCCGGCCGTCTTCGTAAACATCTTAAGACGGCAGCTAAAGTAACATTCGAACTGTTCAAAGAAACTAGTTTTGACAGGTTCTTCATTGGCTGTCAAGATGAATATTATACGGAGTTAGAATCCCTTTTTCATTCATATTGTAAGGATAGATTGAAAGGTCGGCTCAGAATAAAACCAGCCGATCCTCCTGATAAGATTCTTAAAGAAGCACTGGAATTGAAAAATGAACTGAAGATACAGGAGAAAAAGGATCTCGTATTAAGCTTTATTTCCGAGCTGGAGAAGGGAAGATTGGCTGTCTCAGGATTAAAAAACACACTTAGAAAGCTTAATAATGGAGAAGCTCAGATACTGCTTATCACCCGGAATTTCTCCAAGCCCGGGAAAATCTGTCCTAAGTGCGGCTTTTTGTTTGTAGATGAGACACAATGTCCGACCTGCCAGAGCAAAACAGAACCTCTCGTTGATGTCATCGATGAAGCCATTGAACTGGCCATGGATAAAAGATGTAGAGTGAAACATATCAATCCGCCTTCCAAGCTGAGCAGGTACGGAAATATAGGTGCATTCTTGCGCTACAAAACTTGAAGCGCAAGCAGAAAAACTTCAGCCGCCATAAATCTGTTCATAAGTCCACCACCAAGGCGGTATGGCCTGTGATACGGGCTGATTTTAGATACCCAAGATGAGCTTTTGCAATTGTGAAGTAAATAAGCAAGCCAGTGACATCCACGATAGTCGTTAGTGCTGGGATGGGGCAACTACAGCAGGGTCGAGCTTCATTTTTGCGGAAGAGTTAATTTTTTCTTGACGCAAAGGTTTAAGCTGTGCTATATGCAGATTGAAGATAAAAAAAATAAACTTGGATTATTCACGAGTCGAGGCTGCTGTAGATACGAGGGGTAAAGGATGAAGCTGTGGTATTTCACCGCAACTCCTTTGCAGCGAAGCAGATACAGTAAGATCGGCTCTCCTGGGAGGTAACAAATGTCGATTATGATTAAAAGAAAATTCAGCCAAAAAAGTGATTCCCTTGATCTTCCTGAAAAGTCAAGTCAAAATCTTGATATGAATATTGTTATTCTAAGTATCTACATTTTTTATGAATAGTTAAAATAGAGAAAGACCATGAATAAAAAAACAGAGGGAAACAAACTATTCAAAAATAATAAAAGAGACAAATTCCAAATGAAAGTATTAGGACCTGTTCAGGATCTTGAAGAGCATGTGGATCCAAATTGGTGGTGGCATATTTTCAATTCCCTATATCTAAAAACCGATGGAGATGTAGTGGAAGACAAAAACATTACGATTGGGGAAGTAGACATGCTTTTATCCATTCTAAACCTCTCTTCTGAAGATGGAATTCTTGATCTGTGTTGTGGACAAGGAAGGCATTCTTTAGAATTGGCGAAAAGAGGTTTCAAATATATTGAAGGATTGGACAGGTCACATTATTTAATTCAAAAGGCTAAAACTAAGGCGAAAAAGGAGGGATTAGGCGTTCGATTCAGAGAAGGTGATGCCCGGAAACTCCAATATCCCCACGATGCATTTAATGTGGTTATGATATTAGGGAACAGTTTCGGCTACTTTGAGACGATTGAGGATGACATGAGAGTTTTAAGAGAAGTGCTCAGAGTATTAAAACCATGGGGGAAACTTTATATCGATGTCGCAGATGGTGAATATTTAAAAAAGAATTTCCATCCTCGTTCTTGGGAATGGATAAATAAAAAACTCTTTGTTTGTAGAGAGCGCTCCCTTTCCATCGATGAGCAGCGTCTGATATCAAGAGAAGTCGTTACTCACGTAGGAAAAGGAGTGATTGCAGATCAATTCTACGCAGAAAGACTTTACTCCAGCGAATCCATTACTCAGATTTTAATAAAAGCTGGATTTAGTGATGTTGTTTTTCACGGCCAATTTTCAACGGATTCCCAACGAAATCAGGATTTAGGCATGATGGAAAGGCGCTTAATTATCACATCGGTTGTAAAAAAAGAATGGACAGCTATTAAAAGAAAGCCAAAACAAGGAGTAACAAATGTGGCGGTAATTTTGGGAGACCCGAATAAACCCGACCCATTAAAGCCGTACTTAATCTTTGATGAGAATGATTTATATACAGTTGATAAGTTAAAATCCGCATTAAGGGAACTTGAAGGCAACCATTTTTTTTACTTTAACAATCATGATACTTTAATCCAGGATTTGATGAAAGAGAGGGGAAAAATCGACATCATTTTTAACCTCTGTGATGAAGGTCACTACAACGAGGGCAAGAGAGAGCTTCACATACCTGCTTTGCTCGAAATTCTTGGCCTTTCTTACACAGGTTCTGGACCTCAGTGTCTTGCTTTCTGTTATGATAAATCTCTAGTGCGCGGAATTGCAAAGGAAATGGAAATACCTGTTCCTGAAGCTTTCTTTTTAAAACCTGAAGATACTACTTTTGAGCTTCCCTTCAGTTTTCCTGCAATTGTAAAACCTAACTTTGGTGATGGCAGCTTTGGGATAACTCAAAAAAGTGTAGCATACAATGCAGAAGAAATTATTAATGCTGTTTCAGAAATTAGGGAGAAATTTGGCTATAACAAATTCGTTATCGTAGAAGAATTTCTCCCAGGGAAAGACCTGAGCGTTGGCATAATAGGAAATCCTCCTGAATCTTATCAGGTTCTCCCTATCATTGAAGAAGACTATTCAATGCTTCCGGATACCCTTCCCAGAGTATGCGGTTACGAGGCCAAGTGGCTTCCGGATTCGCCTTACTGGAACATAAAATCCATTCCCGCTGAACTTCCGGAAAACACAGAGAGGCTTATCATAGAATGGTGTTTGAAATTATTTGAGAGGTTGGATTGCAAGGATTACTGTCGGTTTGACTGGAGGTTGGATGCATTGGGGAATCCGAGACTCCTTGAAGTCAATCCAAATCCAGGTTGGTGCTGGGATGGCCATCTTGCCAAGATGGCAAAAGTGGGAGATATTTCCTACTCTGAAATGCTGCGATTGATTTTAAATGCAGCCGGAAAACGGGTGGGAGTTCAGACAATGAATGCAGCAGGCAAGAAAGAAGCGCACGACAGTAATCTTATTTGATGATAAGAAAAAACGTAAGACCATAATATAGTAAGATTCATAAAAAAGATTGATAAAAATCCTATTGATATTTATAAAAAAAACATGTAGTCTGGATTATTCACGAATCGAGGCTGCCGCAGATGCAAGGCGTAAAGGATGAGACTGTTGTATTTCACCGCAACTCCTTTGCAGCTTAAATGTATTATTATAGAGCCTGAGCAAAGGAACATAAATCTAAAGGTGGATACATAATGAAAATTGCGAAGGAGGGCTTACTTTTTATTCTCCCTTCTTTTGCTGCAGCTGTTCTGTTTTTTATATATGGCCTGTGGCTTCCTTTTGCAATCTTTCTAATCACAGCTTGCTGCTTTTGCTTTTTCTTTCGTGACCCGAAGCGTGAAATTGCCCAAAATAAAAATCTGCTTCTTTCCCCTGCCGATGGTAAAATCGTGAAAATTCAGACTGTCGAATCCCATCCTTTTTTTCCTTCCTCAGTCACAATTGTCAGCATTTTTTTGTCTCTTTTTGATGTTCATATCACTCGAGCTCCCATTTCTGGAACTGTCAGAGAAGTTGAATACAAGCCTGGAAAATTCTTTTCTGCCTATAAGGATAAAGCCAGCTTTAAAAATGAATCCAATTCAATATTGATAAACGGTGATGAGACAAATATTCTCGTTAAGCAGATTGCAGGATTTGCGGCCCGCCGAATAAAATGTTTTGTTAAAAAGAATGAAATGATAACGGGGGGACAAAAAATTGGTCTGATTTATTTTGGATCCAGGATTGATATTTTCATCCCCAAAGGAATACAATTAAAAGTCAATTTAAACCAAAAAGTTAAGGCGGGATGTACAGAAATAGGTGAGAAAAAACATGGAAAATGAAAAGAGGTATCAAGAATTCTATCTGTTACCTAGTCTTATAACAATGACTAACATTTTTTTTGGCTATCTCAGCATATTTGCTACCCACCATGAAAAATACTTATTGGCGGCTTTCTTTATAATTAGTGCGGCTGTTATGGATGCCCTTGACGGATTCACTGCCCGTTTAACCACAACCCAATCAGACTTTGGTGTTCAGCTCGATTCCCTTGCTGATGTTGTTTCCTTTGGATTAGCTCCCTCTTTTCTACTCTATTCCTGGGGGTTTAGGCTGACTTTTCCGTCTGGCGCTGCCGTCTTTTTTAGTTTTATCTTTCTGATAGCAGGTATCCTGCGGCTGGCTCGCTATAATATTCTTCAGAAAGGTAATAAAGGAGACAGGAAATTTTATACAGGATTAACTATTCCGTCAGCCTCCCTGCTTTTTGCAGCTATTGTTTTATACCATCCCCAACCTGTCGGAGTAAGACTGTATGCGTTTTCCCTTGCCCTTCTTGCTGTTATCCTTTCCCTTTGCATGATCAGTACTATTAAATACAGGAATTATTTAAATTTCAATTTCCACCAGAGAATTGACCTTAGAACAGCTCTGTTCATAGCAGTCATCTTTAGCAGCCTCGTCATTTTTCCCAGGATTTTCCTTCTTTTTTATATTTCTCTTAACGTTTTATCTGGTCCCGCAATATATGCCTTCAATTTTTTAAATAAAGGACTCCAAAAAAAATTAAGCCGAAAAAGAGCTTAACTCTCCTAGAATTATTGACCCGAAACACTTAATGTCTTTTTTCAGCCTTTTTATTTATTCCTTTTCATCGTGAATTAGCCTGGACTTCCAGTATAGAAAAATTAATAGAAAAGTGTGGCTAAGCTGTATAATGCAAATCCGATAAGGATAACTGCTAATCCTACAATAATCTTTCTAAAGGTTTTTGGCTTGATTTTGTGATTGTGTTTTAAAACGTATTTTATAAGCATTATATACCACATGATGCTTCCAGCACCGCAGGATAGGGCAAACACAAAAGGATGCCAGCCAACATTAGTCACCCATTGATGAGCTATAAGCATACCTGCAGCTGCCAGCCAAAAGGCATAAAGAGTTGGATTAGAAACATAAAGAAAAAATGCAGTAAGAATGGGGCGAGAATAAGTATTGTTGGGGCTTCTCCGGACAAATGTTTTCTCATCAGGAATCTTAGATTGCTTGATAAGCTGGATGCTGATAGCAGTAAAAAGCACAGCTCCGATAAATTTCATTAAGGAACCAAACCTGGTTAAAGTAACACTTGCATAGGAAATCCCTTTAATAGCAGCGAAACAATAAATAACATCCAAAAACGAGGCTGTCAGGCCAGGTAAAAAGCTGTGCAAAAAATCATGCTTTAGTGCTTGCGAAATAACAAAAATATTAAGCGGACCAATGGGGACTGCCGCAATAAAACCAACCAACAAACCAAGGAATATAATCATCAGCGTAATCGATATTCTTCCATTTTAGAGAACTATTTTTATAGCAGAATAAACCCATCGGAGTCAATCTAAAGAAATATATTTTAGTTTTTTCATCCTTTAAATTGACCTTATTCTCTGCCTGTGGTATCAGATATTTAGGGAGAGATAACCATGAAACAGAAAACAATATTCAGAGAATATAAAACAATGTCTGTTTTTCCGAAAAAATCTTCTCTGGTTCTGCTGGCCGTGTTAGTACTCTGCCTGTTTCTTGTCATGAGCTGCCGGCCTATAAAAGAAAAGCAAGCCTTTGACTGCAGTTTGGTTGAGCTAAGAGAAAACCCTGACTACGGATACTATGATGCTCTTGTCAAAGTAGAGCGCATCATGCTGGATGATACCCTGAAAATGAGCTTTGCCGTTTTTACTCCGACCAGCTCTTACGAGATTGCGGACCTCTCTTTTGTGGAAGATGGCCAGGATTCGGACTGCCTGGAAGCAGGGGATGTTTTTACTGTCCCACTGCACAAACCCGATTGGAAATTTTATATCAGCAGGCAAAGCGATATCTACTGCTCCTTAAATTTTTGGGAGATGCTGCCTGTCAATGACCAATGGCATCCCACGAAATCAGAGGCGATGGAAGCAGCCTGGAACATTGAAGTGGATTTAGTCGGAGGCCTTCCGAAACCTGTAATAAAAAATCTTCCTGAAGAGTGGTGGATGGTCGATGAGAAACTTCCAGATATGGATGACTCCTGTGGATATGTGATCTATCAAAAGGTGCGGGCAGAAGAAGTCAAAGAAGAAGTATATATCCAGTACTGCTTTTTAGACGAGTCTAAAATTCAAAGACTTTCTTCAGTCCCAGAGACTGAATTTCTCACCGGTTGGACAGATTGGACAAAGAAATATGGAAGACCTGAAATAATCGCCGGGCATAATGCTGTATATTGGGACATGCAGGAGACGGATAAACTTAGCTGGGCTTTCAGGTATGCTTACATCGATTCAGAGATGGTTATTGAAGTTGACATCGATGCTGATCCCCTGGAATGGGTCAAGACCGAACAGGAAAAGATTCTGGAAGGAAAGGAAAAAAAAGTGTTCCTCCGCTATGGCTATGGTCCGGTAGGAGACACTGAATCACAGGTCATGATCGAGATAGGGATGAATGGGCAAGGAACCTTTCATAAAAGGTCAAAGGGAGGAATCATCGTAAATAAAGCATTTCGCCTGGAGAATAGAGAGCTTGAGGAGATACAAATATCTATTAACAGCAGCCGATTTAGGGAGCTGCGTTCCCAGTCCGGCATTCCCGGAGGAACCACATCCTTCCTCTCTGTGAGATATGAGGATCAATTCCATACAGTGGAACTGAAGAATGTTACAATTCCACTATTCCAAAAGATAGAGCAGACCATAAAAGACATCGTACTGCCTAAAGTGGATGAAAAAGAAATAAATTAAATCCTTTTAAAGCTGCCCGATCTTGCATTTGGTCATTTGCTGCTTGGCTGTAGCATTTGCCTTATTCCATTGAAGATAGGTTAAAAAAGCCCGGCAATATTAATCTTAGAACAATGATTTATCTAGGGGAAATATTAATCTAAGGAATATTCATGTGTGGAATTGACAGCTGTAAGTTAGGAGACTATTAGTAAAATATACTTGACAAATAGTTCTACTAAATGGTAAACATTAATTTATGATAAAGCCAAGGATCATTCTTGAGAAAATAAAGCCTTACTATGATTCTCCTGAAGCGATCATTATTACTGGCATGAGACGAACAGGCAAAACAACTCTTCTTAATTTTCTCTATGACCAAATTGACTCTAAGAATAGACTCGTTTTAGACCTTGAGAATCCATTAAATAGAAGATACTTCGAGGAAGATAATTATGAGCTAATCAAGAGTTCACTGGAGGTCTTGGGAATTGATTTTACAAAAAAACCCTTCATCTTTCTTGATGAGATACAATTTGTAAAAAATCTGCCGTCGGTTGTGAAATACTTCATAGATCATTATCAGGTTAAGTTTTACCTGACAGGCTCGGCCAGTTTCTATTTAAAAAATCTTTTCAACGAGTCTCTAGCAGGAAGGAAGTATATCTTCGAGCTTTTCCCTTTAACTTTTACAGAGTTTCTTAAGTTTAAAGGAGTTTCACTGAAAATTCCTGAAAATTCACATGATGTCAGCCGTCCAATCTTTGATACATTTGCTCCTTTATATGAAGAGTATATTCTGTTTGGAGGATTCCCTGGAGTAGTTCTAAAAAGTAATGTTGAAGAGAAGAAGAAAGCTCTGGAAGAGATTTTCTCTTCATTTTTTCTGCTCGAGATTATCCAGTTAGGAGATTTTAGGCGAAATGAAGTCATTCGTGATCTAATGCTCCTTCTAATGCAGCGGGTTGGTGCCAAACTGGATATTCAAAAAACATCAAAAGAATTAGCTATTTCTCGTCCCACATTGAACGAATATATTTCTTTCCTTGAAGGAACCTATTTTATAAAGAGGATAAGACCATTCACGAAGGGAAAAGATACAGAGATTAGAAAAATGCCCAAGGTTTATCTATGCGATACAGGTCTTGCCAGTCATCTTGCTCGGTTGGATATAGGCAGTCTCTTTGAAAACAGCGTCTTTCAAAATCTCAGGCTAAGGGGTGAACTAAATTACTATCAGAGAAAAGGCGGATCTGAGATTGATTTTATTCTGGATAAAGAAGAAGCGTATGAAGTGAAGATTAACCCTCAAGAATCTGACATGAGAAGATTGAAAGTAATCGCAGTAGACTTGGATTTAAAGGCATATAAAATAGTATCAAAAAATTATTGCCGGGGTTCGGGGAATGTCATTTATGGCTTCATGGTTTGAATTTAGATTTGAGATTTGGGGACGGGCCATGACAGCTTATTGAAAATAAAACAGATAGCTTGATGAAGCTGTTGAATTAGCCATGGATAAAAGATATAGAGTGCGAACGATCGATTATGTTTTATTGCCAAGCTTGACAGATGGTATTCTCTAAGTTATACTCTGGTATGAATCTACCATACCATACTAAGGAGGAAATATGAGCAGATCTGTTAAATTCGCAATAAGTATTCCTGATAAGGAATTTAAAGGATTGGAGGCTTTCAGAAAGAGAAAGGGTGTAAGTAGAAGTAAACTTATCCTCGAAGCTATTAAGTTCTGGAGGGAAGCCAGAGAAAAGGAAAAACTTGTAAAGATTTATGAGGAAGGGTATAAAAGGCTCCCGGAGAATCTTACAAATATAGAGGCGTGGGAAAAGGCTTCTCTAAATGTTTTTTCTCAAGAGGAATGGTAAATGCGAAGAGGCGAAGTGTGGTGGGCAGATTTACCCTTGCCCCTCGGTCGTCGGCCAGTTGTACTCCTTTCCCGTGATGAGGCTTACGCTGTAAGAAACGCTGTAACTGTAGCAGAAGTGACCTCAACTATTAGAAGTATTCCTGTAGAGGCAAATCTCGGTCCTGGAGATGGGTTGCCGAAAGAGTGTGTTGTAAATTTAGATACCATTGTGACTATACGGAAGGAATTATTGATTGAAAGAATTAGCATCCTTCGGAATGAGAAGATCGAGCAAATTAACGCTGCCATAAAATTCGCTCTATCCATCCCATAAAAGACCCTCAAGTATGCCGCCACCAAACTCTATTTATACTGAATGGTGAAAAATTATCGAGAAGGTTATAACTTATTTGCCTCCAAGCAAAAATATTAGCTAATAAATTTGCTTGCAAGCAAAAATATCTTGCTTTTTTAGTCACGGTCAATGAAACCTGCATAATCCGGCTCAAAGCGGCCGGTGATTCCGATTCATTACGGCCACTGCTTCCGGTCGAAAGCGGCCACCAAATGCTTAGGTGCGTGTTTTTGGGGTTGAAAACGCTGTTTTAAGGGTAAAAAATACCTCTATTTAGAGGCTATCTTATTTATTATGAATAAGATAGCGTGGGCCCGTCCCCTTTTTTCACTGCTTGATTGGTTTGACTTTGACGCGCTCGACCAGACTGTAAATTGTGGGAATAATAAACAGAGTAAGGAGCGTGGTGGCAACCAACCCTCCTACTACAGTAATAGCCATGGGAGCTCTCATCTCTGATCCTTCCGAAACACTCAGGGCCATGGGCAGCATTCCCAAGATAGTAGTCAAGGCCGTTATCAGCACAGGACGCAGCCTGACAGCACACGCTTGAAGAATCGCTTCTAGCTTTTCCATGCCTTTTCTTCTCAACTGGTTGGTATAGTCTACCATCACGATACCGTTATTAACCGCAATTCCCGACAGCATGATAACACCTATAAGCACGGCGAGGCTAACAGTCTTTCCTGTTATGAGTAGAGCAATCAATACTCCAATGAGCGCGAGCGGAATGGTGAACATGATGACAAATGGGTGGCGCAGGGACTCAAATTGTGATGCCATGATCATATAAACCAGAAGCATTGCCAGGACTAATGCACCGGCCATAATCATGAAAGCTTCCTGCATATTTTCATATGCGCCGCCTATTTCGATGAAATATCCGGGTGGAAGTCCTTTTTCGACACTTGCGATTCTCGTTTTAATGTCCTTAGCAATACTGCCGAGGTCTCTGCCGGCGATGTTTGCTGTCACAGTAACAAGCCGGGCCTGATTTTCTCTTGTTATTTTGATGGGGCCTTCTTCTTTTGAGACAGAAGCAACCTGACCCAGGCTGACCATAGTATTTAAAGGAGTCATAATGGGAATACTCTTTATATCATCCAGGGTGTCTCTAAACTCTTCCTTAAGACGGATGCGTATGTCGATTTCATCGTTTCCTTCTCTAAAACGTGTAGCGACTCTCCCCAGTGATGCTGTTTGGACCGTGTTAGCCACCTGACTGACCATCAATCCCATCCGGGAAGCCTCTTCCCTGTTTATTGCAATGTGGTATTCTGGTTTTCCCTCGGAGAATGTATGAGTAATATCCCTTAATCCTTCCACATCCTGGATCTTTTCGACAATCGTATCAGCGAGAACCTTAAGATTGTTAAGGTCACTTCCGAATATCTTTATCTCAACAGGAGCCGCCGCTCCACCTAACATCATCTGGCTCATATCAAGAGCCTCAACTTTAACACCTTTCAATTTGGGGAGTTTTTTTCTGAGTTTTTCTAGAATCTCAGAGTCACTGAGTGTCCGTTTGTTCCTCTCTGCCAATCCTATCCAGAGAGATCCCTCATGAGTGCCTGTAGCACCAAATCCTGATGCAGAGTCAGCAGGGTCATCTTCTGCTTGCGAGCCGACCTGGGCAGTGACTAAATCCACATCAGGTTCTTGAGCCAGTAAATCTTCTACCATCTTGACAACGCGGTCCGTTTCCTCAAGAGAAGTGCCGACAGGCATCTTAACCGAAAGCATCAACATATCTCTGTCCATTGAGGGCATGAATTCTGTTCCCAGGAAAGGAATGAGAGCCAGGGAGAGCAAGAATAGTACCAGAGTTCCTCCTAATATCCATCCTCTATGCTGAAGAGTGCGTTTAAGAATTTTTTTATAAAAATTTCTGGCTTTCCCGAACTGTTTTGTCCTTTTATCGTAGAGTTCAATATTTTCCTTTGTTCTTACCTTGAATAAACTAGACGAAACCATAGGAACGACTGTAAGAGCAACAAATAACGATGCTAGCAGAGAAAATCCAATGGCCAGAGCCAGCGCACGAGTCATCTGGCCTGTTATTCCGGATGCAAAGGCCATAGGGAAGAAAACTGCAATTGTTGTTAATGTGGATGCTGTAATAGCCATTCCTACTTCAGAGGTGCCGTCTTTTGCAGCCTCGTTCCTGCTTTTTCCCTCTTCTATATGACGATAGATGTTTTCGATAACAACAACGGCATTATCAACCAGCATCCCGACACCGAGAGCCAATCCCCCGAGTGTAAGCATATTAATGGTATAGCCTGCGATGTAAAAAGCAATAAAAGTTGTGATAATCGAGAGGGGGATGGCCAATGCGATTGTAAGTGTGGGCCGCCAGTTGCGGAGAAATATGAAAATAAAAAGGATAGCAAGAAGACCTCCGATCAGGGCATTGTTTCCGGTCTTTTTGACTACTTTCTGAATCATATCCGATTGGTCCATAGCAGTATAAAAATTTATGTCGGGAGGGATGGTTTTGCGTATTCTTTCGAGTTCTTTTTTTACTGCTTCAGTTGTTATAACAGTATTTGCTCCTGATTGTTTGCTTATGATCATGAAGACGGATTTTTCCCCCTGTACCCGTGCTAAATAGCGGGATTCTTTCATGGTGTCTCTGACATCTGCAATATCCTTCAGGTATATTGGCTCTCCTGTTTGTGTAGTGCCAATGACAGTGCTGCGGATATCATCAAGATTTTTGAATTCTCCCAGAGTTCTCAAAAGGATTTCGGAATGTCTCTCAACGATTCGTCCCGCAGGGAGATTAAGATTTTCCATCCTTAGTGCAAGTAGAATGTTGTCCATAGAAAAGCTGTGAGATTCAAGGGCGGCTTTGTTGATTTCAACCAGTATCTCTCTCTCCTCGGTTGAAAACACCATGGCTGATGCTACTCCTTCTATCCTTTCAAGCCTGGTTGCTACTTCATCTTCTATGATCTCTTTTAGCTCGAAAGTCGGCATTGTTTTAGAGTTAATCCCCCAGAAAATTATAGGGATCTGGGACATATTGAATTTAACTACCAGAGGGTCGGATGCTTCTTCTGGGAGGTAGGATTTGTAAAGCCCGATTTGCTCTCTGAGGTCCTGGGCGGCAAAATCAAGGTTAGTCCCCCACTCAAATTCTACCATGATCAAAGAAACCCCCTCAGACGTTGTCGAGTTTACTTTTTTGACACCGCTGACAGTATTAACAACTTGCTCTATGGGTCGTGTAATAGTGTTTTCAATGTCTTCCGGAGAAGCTCCGGCGTAAGCAGTCACTACAGATATTGTGGGGAACTCCATCTCAGGGAAAAAGTCCAGCCCAAGCCTTGTTAGCGCAAGCCCTCCTAATACGACCAGGATCAGGGCCAGCATTGCTATGGTAACTTTTCTATTGACAGAAAATTCTGCTATTTTCATTTGATTACCTCTTTCACTTCTAATCTAGCTCCTTCAATAAGGCCGTAGTTTCCATCGACAACAACAAGATCTCCTTCTTGGAGCCCTTTCACAATCTCAACCAGGTCAGTATTTTGAAGGCCTAAAGTGACTTCTTTTTTCTGTGCAGTATTATTCTCCCCAACCAGAAATACATAATTATTTTCAAGAACAGCCTTTTGAGGGATAGCGAGAGCATTTTCGTGAGTGCTGACTTCCAGTGTGACTTCTCCGAATGTGTTTGGTCTTAGGATCAAGCCGGGATTAGACACTCTAACTTCGACTCTGAATTTTTTAGTCGTAGGATCAGCAGTCAGATTGACTATTGAGATACGGCCTTTAAAGACTTTATTGGGAAAGGCTGTAACTTTGAGAGAAGCAGCCTGGTTTTTCTTGATAAGCACTACATCCTGATAAGAAACATCGATGTAAATCTTTATTTTAGAAAAGTCCATCAGGGTCAAGACCCCGCTGGCCGGTGAATATCCTGCCATCATGGGGTTGATTACATCACCGACTTCTGCATTTTTAGAGGCAACAACTCCGCTAAAAGGAGCTTTCATTATAGATACATCCAGGCTGTGTTTGGCCAGGTTCAGAGCGGCTTGGGCCTGCTCCTGCTGGGCTTCGGCTGCTTCAGAGGCAAGTTTTATTTTTTCATACTGCTGGTCGGAGACAGCATTTTCCTTTTTCAAGCGTTCCATCCTTTCCATGTTTCGCTGGGCATCTTTGTAGTTTGCATTTGTCACTGCTGCGGCAGCTTCTGCCTGTTCCATCTGAAGTCGGATGGCTCTTGTATCGAGCTCTGCCAGAAGCTGGCCCTCCTTCACATGGTCTCCTTCTTCTACATAAATATGGGCGATTTTTCCGCCGATGTCTGGAGTAATGGTTATTTTCTTCCATGCCTCTATTACCCCAGTATAAAAGAGTTTTTCTGAAATGCTCTGTTTTTTGACCTTAAAAACTTTCACAGATGTGAGTCCGGCACTTTCTTCCTTTATTTCTTCGCTCTGCTTTTGATTCTGGCAAGCAAAGAAAAAGCTTAAGAGAACCAGCGCGATTGACAATTTCACTGCTGTAATCTTTTTCATTTGATTCCTCCATGTATCACTATCAATATATCCTCTTTCATGTTGATATATTTCAGCCAACTCCCATGGCTTTATCCAGTTCTGCCAGAGAGACGACATAATCGTAAAGCGCTTGGGAATAGTTAGTCTTTGCCTGAGTCAAGGCGGTCTGGGCCTGGTTTACATCAAGAACGGTTACCATGCCTTCTTCAAAACTCAACTCGGCAATTCGCAGGCTTTCCTGAGCCTGTTCTACGTTCTTTTCTTGCGAAATAAGGGATTCCTTCGCTTCCTCAAGCTTTAGGAAAGCCTGCCTGACTTCAAACTTTAGTGTATTTGCAAGACCTTTCTGTGTAAGTTCCAGCTCTTTGATCATGGCTTTTGACTGGGCTACCCTGGCGGATGTAGCAAACCCGTTGAAGATCGGAAGGGTTAGAACCAGATTGACTGAATAATAGTTTGACCAGTTGTTTTCCTTAAAATTAAGATGATCCGACCAGTAATTATATTGACCAGATAGTGCAATAGAAGGCAGGCTTGCAGCCCTTGCCATTTTCAAAGCTTCTCCGGCCATCTGTTTCTGGAACCTGAGCTGGCTTATCTCCGGCCTGTTCTGCACAGCCCTGGTCAAGCATTCTTCTAACTCAGGATTGGCGGGTTTATAGGTTAAATTGCCTTTAATTTCGATCTCTGTTGAAAGGTCCAGGCCTAGAAGTGTTTTCAGACTGAGCTCGAGTATTTTTAGATTATTCTTTGCTTTAATCAACTGGGGTTTTAAGTTTGCGACCTGCACTTCTGACCTCAGAAGGTCAAACTTTGAGGCCATTCCTACTTCATACTGGGTTTTAATATTCTTGTGGAGTTTTTCGGCAACTTCTACAGCTTCTTCTGACACCTTGATAAATTCCTTTGCTAGCAGAGCCCCGTAGAATGCTCTTTTTGTATTGAAAACAGTCGTATGTCTGGATTGTCGTACAGCCTCTTCTGTGGATTTTAGGTTGTAGTTTGCTTGTCTGTATCCGGAGACCAGCCTGCCTCCGGTGAAAACAGGGATCGTAAGGGCAAGGGAAAACTGGAAATCCCGGGTAAAGTCCACTTCTACTCTCTGTGGGGGCTGTCCGGGAATCATTGATGGGAATTCCAGTTCCATTACTTTTTCATTCAGAGTATGCAGCCCTTGACCGTTAAGAGAAGGGAAGAAGCCTGAGGCTGCCTGCCTGACCTGGGATTGAGCCGCCTCAACTTTCTCTTCGGAAGCAAGATGGTAAGGGTTTTGAGAGAGTGCGAGGCGTATGCTGTCTTCAAGTGTCAGGGTTATTTTTTCCTGGGAAAAAGAAAATCTCCCTGCAGTAAACAGCATAAATATTATTAAAAATATTTTTCCTATATTTCGCATTTTTATGCTCCTTTTCTTTCCTTTTTAATGCCGTAAAGAAGAAAACTCATCAGTAAATCTGTGCCTTCATTTAAACTGTATTCTTTAGTTTTCATCGGGCCTCTCAAGAAAAAACCGCGCAGCATAGACCCTAAAATGAAAGATGCATCTGTGACATTGACTTCTCTGAATTCACCGGATTCGATTCCTTCTTTAATGATTTCATATGTAATGTCAGAAATTTTTTTCATCATTACCATAAATTCATTCGGAATCGCTGGGTGTCCATGTAAAGTTTGAAGCTGCTGTTCTTGACTAATATTTAAAATCTTTTTCATCGTAGATCTTTCTATGAAGAATATTCGAGCTATGTTTCTCTTTCTGCTATAGTAAGAAGTAATATAATAGATAGTTTTCCTCAATTTTTCTTCTGAGCTTATTTTCTTTGTGAGTATTTCTGATAGGCTCTCATGCACTTCTTCGAGAGATCTTAAGATAATTTTTATGAATATGTCCCTTTTACTTCTGAAATATCTATAGATGGTAGCTTTAGAAAATTGGGCTTCTCTACTTATATCATCCATGGTGGCTAGAGTGTAACCTTTATTGGTAATAATTTTTTCTGATGCTTTTAAAATAGACTTCTTATTTTCTTGCAGTCTGTGCTCTTTTCTTTCTGCCCTGAGGTCTCTCTTTTTCATTTTATATACTCCTTGGTATTATTGGCAAACTCAAGGGTTTAATAAATAAACTAAAGAGTTACATTAGCAGATGTTTCAGATCTTGTCAAGTATATTTCATCTGAAAAGTTACATGAAAAGCTAGTTGGGGCGTAATTAAAAAACAGGAAAAATTGCTTATGCGCGGGGATGGAATTTGTCATATACTTTTCGCAGATGTCTGCGGCTGACGTGAGTATATATTTGTGTTGTAGTAATCTGGCTGTGTCCCAGCATTAGCTGTACTGACCTGAGGTCGGCTCCTCTTTCCAGAAGATGAGTGGCAAACGAATGACGGAGCATGTGAGGACATATTTTCGTGCCGAGGCCGGCCGTTTCTGCATAGCCTTTCAGCATTTTCCAGAAGCCCTGGCGGGTGAAAGCTTCTCCTCGAATGGTTAGAAAAAGAATACCGGTCTCTTTTTTAAAGAATTTATTCCGAGCTTCTTTGAGATACACTCTAATGGCATTTGATGCGGAATTTCCGAAGGGGACGATCCTTTCTTTATTTCCTTTTCCCCGGCATATGAGAAATCCTTCATTCAGGTTCAAATCTTTAAGTTTTAAAGTGACAAGTTCTGATGCCCTTAATCCTGTTGCATAGAGAAGTTCAAGCATAGCCTTGTCCCTTAACCCGTGATGCGCTTTTTCATCGGGTTGTTGTAAGAGGAGTCCGACTTCTTTCACTGTTAGAAATTTAGGCAAGCTGATCCAGCTCTTTGGCGTTGAGAGATTAACTGTAGGATTTTTTTTAATGATTCCATCCAAAATCAGAAACCTGTAGAAAGATTTCAAAGATGAAATAAGTCTGGCCATGGAACGGGCAGATAGTCCGGCCCGGCTGGTATGATGAATGAACTTTATCAAGTCTTCTTCTGTGGTGTTTAACCATGTTATTTTTTCTTCATTAAAGAATAAAAAAAGCTTCTTTAAATCCCGGGAATAAGAGAGAAGCGTATTTGAAGATAGTCCTTTCTCTACAGAAAGATATTCGATAAAGACCTTAAGAATTTCATCTGGTTTAAGGGTCAGATTTTTCATCTAATAAAAGGATTCGAGTCCTTTTCTTGCGCGACAGTAGTGGAAGGGCCGTGGCCGGGAAGAACAATTGTCTCATCAGGCAGGACAAGTATTTTATTTTTAATGGAGTCTTGCAGATCATTTAAGGATCCACCAGGGATGTCGGTGCGGCCGACTCCTCCGCAGAAGAGTGCATCACCGGACAGGAGAAAACTGTCTCCCATTAAACTTATGCTTCCTGGCGAATGGCCGGGAGTGTGAATAACTTTTAAGGATGATTTCCCAATTTCTATGTTTTCACCGTCCTCCAGAAGTTTATCGGGAGGTGGAGAGGCCTTTGCTCCCGGAAGGAAGCTTAGCGCTAACTGCTGAAACACCCCGGACATCTTGCTGTCTAAAGAGTGAATATAAAGGGGAATATTGTATTTATCTTTTATGTGTTTATTTGCTCCGATATGGTCGAAATGACCGTGTGTGTTGATAATAACTGTGGGCCTAAGGTTTTTTCTCGATATGACACTGAATATTTTTTCGGCTTCTGCTCCTGGGTCAATGACAGCACATTCGAGAGTCTCTTTGCAGTATACAAGATAGCAGTTTGTCTGGAGGGCTCCGACAACGATTGTTTCATATTTCATGTTTTTTTCATATTAATTCTATAGTGTTCTTTAGTCAAGATATCAAGCTTAAATAAATATATCGGCATTCTTTATGAATAATTCAGGTTGGATAAGATGAATTTGAGGGCATATTTGCGCTCCACTAAGATTTTTAACGCCATTTCCTCCCCGATCTTCTCGGCTCTGCTGGAACTCCGCATGTTTATCTTAAGCAGCGCCACAATGTCCCCGAGCCATCATTAACACCGCCTCTTTGATTATACAGTGCTTACACATCCATCAGGCCCGACTTTGTCGGCTTCCCTCGAAGATCGACTCAGAAAGGCTAAATCTTTCAATGTCGCTTCCTCCATCCCCTCAAATTCATCTGCGTTTTGGTATTATATTAATTCTATCAGCAATTTTTATGAATAATTCAGGAGGACGTGTGTTATTCACGAGCTAAGCTTGCTGCAGATGCAAGGCACAGCGCATGAAGTTTTGGTTTGAATAAGTCTTGTTTTTTATAGAGCGAAAAAATATAATCTTTCTTGATGAATGAACGTCACTGGCAGCTTGAGATTTTTAAGAAATCAATTAAGAAAAAGGATAAGCTTAAACTTATCGAAAATAACATTGACATTGAACCGTCCTTTGTCATCTTGGATTTAGGCTGCGCACAGGGAATCTTGAGCTATTTTCTGCGTCAAAAAGGAGGTTTCTGGGTAAGTGCAGACCTTGATTTTGTCAATCTAAAAACAAGCCAGGAACTCCTTCAAGAAAATCTTATTCAGATTGGCACAGGAATTTTTCCTTTTGAAAGCGAGTCTTTCGATATGGTGATAAGCCTGGACTATTTGGAACATATAGAAGACGATGACAAATGTCTTGAGGAAGTCTACCGCATGCTTAAAAAAAGAGGAAAACTCATAATCGTCACTCCACATACGGGGAAATTTCTTCTTCTTCACAAACTGCGCTCCCTCATGGGGTTGAAACCGGAAGTTTACGGGCATAAAAGGGAAGGATACAGCTTGAAAGCATTAAAATCAAAGCTGGAGAAGGCTCAATTTATTGTTGAGAGACATAAAACGTTTACACGTTTTTTCTCTGAATTTATTGAACTGATCATAAACTTCCTCTATATAAAACTGTATTCTGGAAAGTTTACAGGTTCTTTGAGAGACGGACATATCAGGCCGACAACTTCTGGTGAATTCAGTTCGAGAAGGAAGACCTTTAAAATTTATTCTTTTATCTATCCACTCGTTTGGTTTCTTTCCCGATTGGACAAGCTGCTTTTCTTCCATAAGGGGTACTGCCTAACGGTCTGGGCAAAAAAACCCGGTTAATTGCGGAATTTGCAGGACATATTCTGTTTTGCGTTTTGGGATTTTTTGGTATAATCATTATCAATGGATGTTTATCTTTCCCGTGATGCCTTCCTTTCTATTAAAGCTTTAGGCCTTATTTCGTCGAATTCAAATTTTGACGGGCTGCTTATAGGCCATAAAAGAGGGCATAGATTTTTTGTGAAAAAGATTTTTCTTTCGGTGAAGGGGTTTTTCCCTTCAAAAGAAAAATATTTGTTATTGAACGAACTTTTTGATGACAGCATTATTGGTTTTTTTTCCTTCAATCCTGATGAAAAAAAGATTAGAAAGATATTGGCGCCGTTTGCCTTTGGAAAAGTTTTTTTGGATATACGTTTAGATAGGCAGAAGAGGATAAATATTAATCCTTTTGTTATAGAATACGAGGAGGAATTTTTTCTTTCTCCTATTCAGCTCAAATCATAAAAAAGTGGGAAAAAAATGGAAAGCCAACTGAGTAAAGATCAGCAAGAATTCCTGCTGGCATTAGCACGAAAAGCCATAAAGCATTACCTGGAGACAGGAAAACAGCTCAAAATAGAGACACAGGATAAAATATTTCTTGGGCAAAGAGGGGCATTTGTTACATTGAAGGTAAACGGCCAGCTCCGAGGCTGTATCGGATATCCCCTCCCTTACAAAGCATTATATGAAACGGTTATTGAGATGGCTGTCTCGGCTGCATCCAAGGATTACAGATTCCAGCCTATTTCTATTGAGGAACTTACCGACGTTAAAATCGAAATATCCGTGCTTACTCTTCCTAAACCAGTAAAAGATATTTCGGAGATCGAAATTGGCAAACATGGGATCATTATTTCCAGGGGTTCAAATAAAGGCCTTCTGCTTCCCCAGGTTCCTGTTGAGTGGGGCTGGGATCTGGAAACATTTCTCCGCCAAGGCTGTCTAAAAGCAGGACTTGAAGACAACGGCTGGAAAAAAGGGGCTAATATAGAGGTGTTTTCTGCTCAAGTATTTTCGGAATAATACTGAGTGAGTAAGAGAATTAATATCTGATAAATGCAGAAAAAACTGAAACAATTTGGCTTGTTCTTTATGTGCGCCGATTTATCTGGAAGGCCCAAGACTTTAGAACGAAAATATTTCTCTTTACCTCTTACACTCTGCTTTCTATTGTTATTTCAAGGTGTAGGCTATGCTAATCTTCAAGAGAAGTCACTTTCTGCAGGTTCAATCCCTCAAAATCATAAACTCACCCCAAGACTCCGAAATAAGCTCTCGACTATTAGCGATATCCGTACAAAATTAAAAATATGGATTTATTTCACTGATAAAGGAGCTATGGCTCAGGCATCTGATGACAAGAGTCTGGCTGAAGTACGGCAGGGCCTGAAGGACCGCTGTGTCTGGCGCCGAATGAAAGTCCGGAGTGAAAGGAACCTGGTTGACTTTTTGGATCTTCCCCTTTTTCCATCTTATACAGATAGAGTGAAGACAATTGTAAAACAGGTTAGGATTGCTTCCCGCTGGCTTAACGCTCTCAGTGCAGAAGCTAACATTTTGCAAATACAGAAACTCGAAAGGCTTGAATTTGTAAGTAAGATCGAACCTGTTAATTCTTTCCGGCGGAGTGAGAGTTTTATCTATCAAGTAAGTGATTCGGCTGAAAAAAAACAGAGTACCCCCAATACTGACTACGGGTCGTCGTTTGATCAACTCAATCAGATTAATGTCTTACCCCTCCATCAGCTTGGCTACAGCGGAAAAGGTGTTTTAGTCTGCTTGCTGGATGTAGGGTTCAGGAAAAGTCATGAAATCTTTCAGCATGCTAACTTAATATCTGAATGGGATTTTGTTAACGGAGACAATGATGTCCAATACGACCCCTTTGACCCAAATGACTATTCTGATTCTCATGGAACAGGGACGTGGTCAATTCTCGGAGGGTATAAACCTGGAGAGCTTATAGGGCCTGCATACGGAGCTGATTTTATCCTGGCAAAGACCGAAACCAATCGATTTGAGAAGCCAATAGAAGAAGATTATTGGGTTGCTGGAATTGAATGGGCTGAGTCTCTTGGGGCCGAAGTAATTTCATCGTCTTTGGGGTATACGGATTGGTATTCTTTCGAAGACATGGATGGAGAGACAGCTGTGACAACATTGGCTGCCGACCGGGCAGAAAGCTTAGGAGTGGTTGTTGTAAATGCAGTAGGTAATGAACGCGGCGAAGCGTGGGGCCACATAATTGCCCCTGCAGATGGATTCGATGTTATTTCAGTCGGGGCAGTAAATATATCGGGGAATATTGCTTCATTCAGCTCTCCTGGCCCGACTTACGACGGAAGGATTAAACCCGAGGTTTGTGCTTTGGGTGTAGACAACTGGCTGGCTGCTAACAGGGATGATGGTAGAGATTACTATTCCCAGGGATCAGGAACATCCTTTGCAACTCCCCTTGTTGCAGGTGCTGCAGCTCTTCTTTTGGAGATACACCGTGATTGGACGCCTGCACAAGTGCGATCAGCCTTAATTAATACTTCAAGCCAGCGTCTGGCGCCTGACAATGACTATGGATGGGGAATCGTCAATGCAGCCTTGGCTGCCAGCCTGGATGTGAACATATTAAAACTCCAGTCTTTCAGCATAGATGATGACAATAAAGGAGAAAGTTTTGGAAACGGAAATGGAAAGGCAGAAGCGGGGGAGACAATAGAGCTCTTTGCTACTTTGAGGAATGATGGGCAGACGGCTGCCCTATCTCCTTCAGGAACTCTTACATGTCCTCACCCTGAAATTATAATATCCCCTTCACAGGTTAAGTTTACTTCCATCCTTCCTTTCACCGAGCAATCATCAGAGAGTCCTTTTGTGATAAAAATTCCACCATTTTTTCTTGGGCATCATGTTGTCCTGCGCTTCAAAGTTGAAGGAATGAATATCCTAACACTGTATGAAAGTATTAGAATCACAATCTCGAGATAGAAGCTTCTGCAGGATATAAAACTGCCCCAGTATATTTAAAAGCTAATTTTTATTCCTGCTCTTAAAGAGAGACCGTTTAGATTTATTCTTGCCGGCCTTACCTCGGTATAAAAATATGAGGAGGGTTTTTCATCGGAAAAAATGAAACGCGGATATGATTTTCCCGTTTTTTCGCTGTGGAAAGTAACCATCCAGAGTTTTCCTTCAGCCGCTTCTTTAAGGGAGTCTTTATCAGAGTAAGCTCCCCAATAACCCCATGTATGATCCCAACTGAAGCTGTCATTCTTATTCCCTTTCCATTCCTTGAATTCGACCATCCTTCCTGCGGCTTCAACAATTAAATGGATTCCACTCCGTATTTTATATTCTAAACCTCCTCTTAGATGAAACCCAAAAGTTTTGCACCTGCTTTCTTCATAATAGCTTCCGGATGAAGAATATTTATCCACAAAGCTCACAGGAACGCCATTATTGTTTTTCTCGTCAATGTAGTCAAAATCGTATTGGTAGTTCTCCCTGTAATTTATTTTTCCAGAGTAATATCCCACACCACAGCCGAGAAAAAAGTTCATGTTATCCCTGAATGGGAATGAATAAAATATGGTTATGGATACTGGAATGGTTTGAAGATGATATTTAGGTTCCTGGAGGCTTTGTTCATTAAGATAAATTGTTCCGGAATCACCTGGAGAGTGAAAATAGTCCTGCTCATCATTCATGCTTGAAGACATTTCTCCATGAGTTGTCCCTTCAAAGAGTTCAATACTCAGCGCAGCACTCCAACGATGGGAAAAATTGTAGGCAAGATCCACTCCCCCTTCTAAAAGGCTGTGAAGCTCCTTCAGGTTGTAATCGAATGTATAAGGAGCTTGATTGCGGTCCTTGAAGTACTCACTCCACCCGTAGATATTCTGGTTTAAATCTCCTCCATGAATCAAGCTTTTACCTGCAAAGATCCTAAAGCTTAACTGGGAGAGTACAGCTTCTGGAAAAGAGAGAATAATAAATAAGAGGCAGATAATAACTTTTTTCTTCAATCTATGTGTTTACTTATTTTTGAATTTCTTGTTCTCCAGCAATTTTTTTGCATCTTCCTTTGCCTCTTGTATTCCTTTTACCCAGAGTGGATCGTCTTCCATATTCAGGATGTATTCGAGTTCCTCTCTTGCTTCATCTATCTTCTTGAGGGAAAGATAAGTATCAGCTAAGTAATATCGTGTTAATGCATCTTCAGGGCCGAGTTCCTTGGATTTTAGCAGGTGCTCAAGAGATTTTTCCTTGCTGCCGCCTGCAAAACCCGGAAGTTCCTTATAAACCCGCCCCAATACTCTGTCTGCTCCTCCATCCTCATAAGCACGGTCTAATTCTAAAACTTTGTTCATTGCCGCTTTAATTGGTTTGACAAGAGCTAAACTTTTAAGCACGCCTTTGACTTCTCCAAATTTTCCATTATTGACGCCATGCCAGTAATGTCCATCCGGCTTTTCAGGTTGCAGGCCAATTGCTTTTTGTGCGTAGTAAACACCTAGAGAAAAAATGACTTTCTTTTCCTTTTTGCTTTCAGAATGTTCTCCGATGTAATACTGAATCCTTGCGATTCGCCAAAAGACCTCGTATTGGTCGACTTCTGTTGCAATAGCTTTCTGGTAGATTGCCAGGGCTTCCTTAGCAGTAGCCATGTCCTTCATCTCAGAAAACAAACTATCCCCTTTAGAAATCGGGTCTTCTGTATCCTGTGAATACAGAATAAAAGATGAAAATAAAATAACAATGAGGATAATTACTGGTTTTAGTTTCATTTGCTTCTCCTTTTTTGCATGTATTTATAGCACAATTTGTATAAAAATCCAAAATCCAAATATCAGATGGATGACATAATCAAGGAATACATATTTTTAGGTTTAATTAATTATAATAATGATCTGCTTTATTGTCTAATTCTACCAGTAAATGCTCTATCCTCTGGCGTTCCTTTTCGAGTTCATCGGTTTCCATGTTTGAATCCAAACGGATTGGTTTTCCATAAATAGCTATGCCCTTTGAAAAAGGATAAAACATTAAAAAATTATCCCAGCTGTTGAGATATTTTTTCTTTGATGTTGAAAAGCTGAAAAGAACGAGATATGCACCTGTCTCATGAGCCAGTTTAATCCCTCCGGCTTTCATCTTTCGGTTGGGCCCTCTAGGACCGTCAGGAACGATGAGCAGTTCGCCGCCTCTTTTAAGTTCTTTTTTCATTTCATTCCAGATTTTTATAATGGGGTGGGAACCCGAACCTCTTAATATTTTATAACCCCATCCGGACATGATACTGGCGGCGATTTCTCCATCCTTGCTCGGGCTGATCAGGGGCATTATTCCTCGGCGGCGAAAGAAGAAAGGAACAATTAGAATTCTGCTGTGCCAGACAAGAAGAACCACTGGTTTTTGTTCACTTCTCAATTTAAGATAATCTTCTTCTCCCAGAATGGTCATCCTGGTTGATTTTGCCCAAAGCCATAGAATCGCTCTTCCGAAGGTTCCAATAATCTTCCAGCGGATATTTTTTAAAATTGACATTTTCTAAGATGATATAAAAAACTCGGCTAACAGTAAAGTCCGAACAATTTTTGCCGTGTGCCTGAATTTTTATCTTTTTCTCACACGCAAATCTATTATTGAGCCTGATATAAATCCTAGAAGGCTCAATGCGAGCCCGAACGGCACTGAATAGGGCCAGGAAGGCCACTGAAGTTGAAGCAAGTTTACTTCGCATAAAAAACCGCCAACAGAATAGCCTCCACCCAGAAGGAGGCTCAAAAATCCAGCCGTGGGTAATTTTCTCCTTAGGAAGATCATTGCAACCCCCGGAATGAAAAATCCTTCGGCCATGATTTCTGAGGCCAGGCCAAGAGTTTTTAGAATACTCTGCAGCCTGGTGGCGATCAGAAAGGCCATTGCTCCCACGATGAGAGTTGATAAACGTCCTACTGCAACGATGTTTTTGGTCTTGTTTGAAGAAAAAATCTGTTGATAGACATCCCGCGTCAATGATAAAGCTCCTGTGTTGATTGCCGTATCCATTGTGGACATGACGGCCGCGACGATTGCAACGAACAGGATCCCGCCTAGAAAAGGTCCTGTTTTCGATGAGATAAGGGCTGAAAGAATAGGGCCTTCTTGGGTCCCTGCAGGAAAAATAGGAAGGGAAAGTATGCCGATAATGACTATGCACCAATAAAGGAGAAAAAATGTTATTCCTGCGGCAAATAAACCCTGTGTTGCTTTCCTCTCTGTCCTTGCAGCCTGAATCCTCTGCCAAACAATCGGAGAAATAATCCAGGCAAGAGTAAATGAGAATGCAATAAGGAAGTTCTTTTTAAGGTCAAATAGAAAATTGAAATAACCCTCTTTTCCTAATAATGATGCATGAAGAGAAATTTCCCCAGGCGCTGAGGTCCCGGCTAAGAAAACGAGAATGCTCACTGTTCCGGCAGCCAGCAGGAAAAATTGAAAGCTGTCTGTAACAACAACCGAAAAAAAACCCCCGAGAATAGAGTAAATAAAAACAATGGTTGTTCCCAATAAGAGACCGTAAAAATAAGAAATTCCCAGAAACGATTTTAAAAAATTGCCTATTGCCACCATTTGGGAAGACGCTAAAAGGACCATGTACCACACGATCAACAGCGAAGCAAGATGACGGACCACGCGGCCGTAGCGTTTCTCTACAAGGTCTGGCAGAGTCACTATATTCAGGCGTCTGATTGGCCGTGCAAGAAAAAGTATAAAGACAAAGACGGTCAATACTGCAGGTACTCCCATGATCCAGAATGAACTCACCCCTTGCATGTAAGCTTCATCAACCGAAACCAGCATGGAAGTTGCCCCTAACCATGAAGCAGCAAGTGATAGATAGACTAAAAACGCAGGGAGATTTCTGGACGCAAAGAAAAAATCTTCAAGATTTTTCATTTTCTTGGAGAATAAAAAGCTTAGAAAGAGGACAATAATGATATAGCCAAGAAGAAAAAAGAGGAATTCAAGTTTCATTGAAGAATATATAGCAGAAACATGGCATTATCTCAATGATGGTACGTGTGAATTTGAGGGCATGTTTTTACCTTGCTTCTAATATGTTATAATTCCAGGAGAAATGAAAAACATTGTTTGGCTGTTGCTTTTGTCAATATCCGTTTCTCTTCAAACACCAGAGAATGTTGCCAGAAAGACAGAAGAAAAATTGCGTTCTTTCAAAAGTCTTCAGGCCAATTTTGAGCATAGCTACTATTCTTCTTCTGTATCTACCCCCCTAAAAGAGAGGGGACGGTTCTATTTTAAAAAACCGGGTCTGATGAAATGGGAATACAAGGGCAAGGAAGAAAGAACTTATCTTATTAAAGATGGCTTCTTTTGGGAATATATTCCAGAAGACAATCAAATCACTAAATATGATATGTCAAAAGAGAGTGATGAATCCGAGATTCTTTTAATTCTTTCCGGACAGAAAGGGTTGTTGGACAATTATTCAGTCGAGTTCAGCCCATTCCCTACAGAAAATAAAAAAGCTAAACAGATAAAATTAACTCCAAAAGATGAGGAAACAGATTCATTTATTCTCTTGGAAATAAATGAGAAAACCTGGCTTATACAAAAAACTGTCTTCTTTGACTGGGCAGGTAATAAGACTGAATTTATCTTCAGTCGTATAAAAACTAATATTAATCTCTATAATAATACTTTTAATCTGAATGCACCTCCTGGGGTTGAAATAATTGAAAATAAATAAGAGCCCTCAATTCTTAACACTCAAAACCTTTTTGCCGAGCATACGTATTAGATTTTGAGGGCAGGATGTCCTCCGTGAATGAAGATAAGGATTTTATAAGTAAAACCCTTAAAGGCGAAAAAAAGGCTTTTGAGATGATAATTCAGAAATATCAGCAACCCCTCCTGAACTATGTTTGGCGGACAATGGGAGAACGCGAAATCGCACTTGAATTTACCCAGGAAGTCTTTATGAAAGCATATTATTCTCTTGACTCTTATCGTCCTCAGTATAAATTCAGAACATGGCTTTTTAAAATAGCATCTAACACTATCATAGATTACTGGAGAAAGAAAAAAATCGATACTTCTTCTATTGACCCTGATAGGAGTAAAGAAAACTATAATATGTCCTTTCAAATCTCCGATGATGAAGTTTCTGTTGCCGAAAAGTTTGAATTATCAGAATTAAGAAAAAGCATAGAAACAGCTTTGGGGAAAATCCCGGCTGCTTTGAGAGAGTTATTTGTATACAGGCATATCAATGGCTTCAGTTATGATGAAATAGCAGAGATAAAAAGATTGCCTGTGGGTACAGTAAAAAACAGAATTTTTCAAGCAAAAGAGTTGATACGCCGGCATTTAGAGGGAAAAAATTGAGCTGTCTTCGTATCGATCAGATTTATCTTTTCCTAGAGGGAGAATTATCCTCTACTGAAGTCAGCACTATTAAGGAGCACCTTTCCTCGTGTACGAAATGTAAAAAAGCCGTCGAGGAAAGAAGAATGCTGCTCAGGGCGTCAGAAAGTCTCCCCGTGTTGGAAACTCCGCCTGATTTTACTCGTCAGGTCATGAGAAAAATTTTCCCTAAAAAGATTTCATTACCCAGTTTGCTTATTACAGAGGCTGCTGGATTTTCTGCTGAAGCTCTTATGATTTTCGTGTTCTTTTTGCTAACACGAAAGAGTTTATTAAGCATAGTTATTGACTTTAATCATGTAGTGCGGAGTTTTGTGCTGAATCTTTCTGTCGTCTCTGCTAAATTAGTTAAGCTAGTTTCTATTTTTGCAGAAATCATTCTTCTATTGTTTAAGTATATATCTAAAGGATTCTTTTTTCTCACAACGATTCTCAGCACTGACGTTCAGATAATTCTTATTTTCATTACCCTCATTTTATCTTTTTTATTGCTTTACGGGGTAAGAAAAAAAATCTTGACAGGAGAAAAAGCGTGAAAAATCTAAAAAATAAAGCATGTCTATCTCTTATTCTCATTTTTCTTCTTTTAGGATTTGTTCCTCTGAAAGGTCAAGGGTTTGTCATAAAAAAAGATATCTATGTAGCGGAAGATGAAGTCTTGGATAATGTCATGACTTTCGGGGGGAACATCCTGGTTAAAGGCAAAATTAATGAGAATGTCATTGCCTTTGGAGGGACTATTACTATTGAAGGCGAGGTAGGCGAAGTAGTTTTAGGCTTCGGCTCAGAGATCACTCTGAAATCATCTGCAATAATAAAGGGGGATGTTATTGTTCTAGGCGGAGAACTCGACAGGGAATCTGGCGTTGTCATAAGAGGGGATACTGTCTACTTCAATACTTCTGAAGATGTTAAAGAGTTTCTGAAAGAGGGCCTGGGTGGTGTTATTGGGATCTCCTTGATCCCGTTTTTGCTTGTTATAAAATTGATTACACTGTTCATGTGGTTTATCCTAGCTGTCATTTTTGCAGCAGTCTTTCCAAGACAGATTTGTTTAGCATCGGCACAAATAAGAAAGTCTTTCTGGCCAATCATTGGGACAGGCTTATTGAGTCTCATTATTTTTTTTGGGCTGGTTATTTTATCTGTCTTTCTATGTTTTGTGATCATAGGAATTCCAATCCTGATCTCTCTTATTACTATTGGCATAATCATCAAAATATTCGGCCGCGTCATATTGTTCCATTTCTTTGGGGACAGCCTTGCAAGAGCTTTTGGTTCAAAACAGCCCTCCATACTTCTCTCTGTGAGTCTTGGCTTTTTGCTGGTGGGGCTGATAAGTATTATCCCGATTCTAGGCTCGCTATTTTCCTTTGTGCTTAGTATAATTGGATGGGGTGTTGTTATTCGGACGAGATTCGGAACTGTAGGAAACTGGTTTAAGAAAAATTCAGTAACTGAGTTATCTTAAATTTACAGAGCTTTTACAGTTCAAGAATTTCTTTCTCTTTGGCTGTGGCAAGTTCTTCTATATTTTTTATATGATCGTCAGTAATTTCCTGCAGTTTCTCATAGCCCCAGAATTTATCGTCTTCTGTGATTTCTTTGTTTTTTTCTAATTCTTCAATATCTTCTTTGGCATCTCTTCTCATAATGCGGAGGGCCGTCTTTTCTTCCTCCATAATACTTTTAATATGTTTCACTATTTCCTTTCTTCTGTCTTCATCTAAAGGTGGAATGGGAACTTTAAGTGTTTTGCCGTTGTTTATGGGGTTAAGACCCAGATCAGCAGTTCTTATCGCTTTATCAATTGGCCCTAAATAAGATGGATCCCAGGGATGAATAGCAATTAAAGTGGGGTCAGGGACGCCTAGTGTTGCTACCTGATTAATAGGTGTTAGGGTGCCATAGTAGTCAACTTTTATGTCTTCGAAAAGAGTGATATTTGCCCGGCCGGTTCTCAGTTTGCTTATGTCCTTACGGAAATGTTCTACAGAAACATCCATCCTTTTTTTAAGCTCTTTTAAAACATCTTTAACCATGTTTATCCCTCACCAAAATATATATTCGGGAAAACATCATTTTTATGAAAATTAGGATTTATTTCCCGGAAATCAGGGTTCCGATTTCATGCCCTAATACAGCTTTTTTTATGTTTCCTTTTTCTAAAAGGCTGAAGACAATAATAGGAAGGCTGTTTTCCTTGCACAAGGAGATTGCTGTTGCATCCATGACTTCTAAATTTTCTTTTATCACATCTATATACTTGATTGAAATGAACTTTTTAGCTTCGGGATGTTTTAAAGGATCTGCCGAGTAAACGCCGTCGACTTTTGTTGCTTTTAATATTACCTGAGCCTTTATCTCCAGAGCTCTCAATGCAGCCGCTGTATCTGTTGTAAAATATGGGCTCCCGATGCCGGCGCTAAATATAACAATCCTTCCTTTTTCAAGATGCCTATTGACCTTTCTTCTAACAAAAGGCTCTGCAACTGCTTTGATCTCAATGGCAGAGACATGGCGCGTAGTGATGCCTTCCTTTTCGATGGCATCCTGAAGAGCAATTCCGTTAATTATTGTAGCCAACAGACCCATGTAATCTGCCGAAGCACGATCCATTCCGGCCTCGGTTCCACGAATTCCACGGAAGATATTTCCGCCCCCTATCATTATGGCGATTTGGACGTCTAAATCGTGGATTTCTTTTATCTCTTTAGCAATGGCCCTGGTTGTTTCTAGGCCGATTCCGAAGCGGAGTTTTCCTAAAAGAGATTCACCGCTTAATTTTAGTAAAATCCTCTTGTATGCTGGCTTTAGTTGAGACATGCTAAATCTTAGGGTTGGCCGATTTCAAAACGGGCAAACCTTTTAATTCTTATATTCTCCCCAAATTTTGCAATATATGAAGCAATAAGTTTTTTAATCGAAATTTTATCGTCCTTAATAAAAAGTTGGTCCAGCAGACAGACCTCTTGGAAAAATTTGTTCAGCTTTCCCTGTACAATCTTTTCAATTATTTCAGGAGGTTTGTTTGAGTCTTTAAACTGCTCAAGGATAATCTCTTTTTCCTGGTCTATAACTTCCTGAGGTATTTCATCTGAAGAGATATATTTTGGATTGGCTGCTGCGATGTGCAGAGTGATATTCTTTACTAGCTCCTGGAATTCATTGTTACGGGCTACAAAATCCGACTCACAATTTGCTTCTATAAGAACTCCTATTTTGCCGTTAAGATGAATGTATGATCCTATTATTCCATCTGCAGTTTCCCGGCTCATTTTGTCTTTGGCTCTTGCATAGCCTTTTTTCCTCAAAATGACAATTGCTTTTTCGACATCTCCACCGCTTTCCTGGAGTGCCTTTTTACATTCCATCATACCAATTCCCGTACGTTGGCGAAGTTCTTTGACTAATCCAACTGTAATTTCCATCTCTTAGTTCTCCTCTATCTTTTTTTCCTGTTCAGCAGAAGTGCTTTCGTTTGCTTCTGCAGGAGGCTTTTCTTCAGAGGGAGGAATCTGGTTTTCATCTGGAGTTACCTCGCTTTCTTTTTCCATTTCCTGAAGTTCGTTCTCTATCTTGTTTTTTTTGCCCTCTATTATGGCTTCTGTTATTTTTGATGTGAATAATTCAATGGCTCTTACCGCATCATCATTGCCTGGAATTGGATAATCTATATTTTCAGGGTCTCCGTTTGTATCAACTATTGCTACAATGGGAATGTTGAGTTTCTGGGCTTCCAGAATGGCGATCTGTTCCTTACACGAATCTATTACAAACATTGCACCTGGCATTTCCAGCATGCTTTTTATTCCTCCCAAATTTTTAGAGAGCTTCCTGAAAACTTTTTCCTGCCGGGACTGTTCTTTCTTTGACAGGAGTTCCCACCGGCCGTCCGATTTCATCTCTTCCAATTCCAGTAGTTTCTCTACACTTCCCCTAATGACGTTAAAGTTAGTCAGTAATCCTCCCAACCAGCGCTGGTTGACATAGCAGGATTCACATTTTTGAGCATAATCTTTAATGATATCTTGTGCCTGCTTTTTTGTCCCTACCATCAGGACATCTTTTCCGTTTTCTGCGACACTCTTTATAAATTCAAGAGCTTCTTTAAAGGATTTTATTGTTTTTTGAAGGTCGATAATATAGATTTTGTTCCTCTCGCCAAAAATATAATCCTTCATCTTGGGATTCCATCTTTTTGTCTGGTGACCAAAATGAACTCCCGCTTCCAAAAGTTCTTTCATGCTTACTGATATCAACTTTAATCCTCCGCTTATCTCTTGTGATATTGAGGGGCCTTGCGTGCGCCGAGAAGTCCATATTTTTTTCTTTCTTTAATTCTGGAATCTCTCGTTAGAAATCCCGCCTTTTTAAGAGACGGTTTTAATTCCATGTTGAATTCGATTAATGCTCTTGCAATTCCCAGGCGAACTGCTTCTGCCTGTCCGGATATTCCGCCCCCGTTTATACGGATAAACAGATCGAATTTATTCTCTGTTCCTGTTAAAAGAAGTGGCTCCTTGATGATATGCTTCTGTGAGTTTGAATTAAAGAACTCATTAAATGGATGAGGCCTTTTGTTTACATATAAAGTGATGTCTCCTTTTCCTGGTCTTAAAAAGACCCTGGCAACAGCAGTTTTTCTCTTTCCCGTTCCATAATACTGAATTAAGCTCAAGATTCCTCCTAAATCTGGTGTTCCTGTGGTTTTTGTGCTTCGTGTGGATGATTTGGACCACTGTAAACTTTAAGCTTTTTATAAACAGAACGTCCGAGCTTGTTTTTTGGAATCATCCCCCAGACTGCTTTTCTAATGGCTTCCTCAGGTTTTTTTTCTAAAAGGTCTTTGAGACTCTTTTCTTTTATCCCGCCTGGGTAGCCGGTATGAGAGTAATACTTTTTCTGTTCCATCTTATTTCCTGTTACCTTAACCTTATCAGCATTGATAACAACAACAAAATCTCCGCAGTCTAGAAAATCAACAAATTCCGGTTTTCTCTTCCCGCGCAGCAAGACTGCAATTTCAGTAGCAAGACGGCCGAGAATTTTTCCTTCTGCATCAATCAGCCACCACTTTTTTTCGATATCCTTTTTTTTAGGGATAAACGTCTTCATTATTATTAACCTTTAACCTTAGAAACAGAAGATATTGACTATCTTCTACTGTATATCTCTTAATTCACGCTCTAGTTTCTTTCTTTCCTGTTCCTTTTTTCTTAGTTCCAGGAATTTCTCATTCCATCTGTCGGCTTCGGCAATATATCTTTTTTCTCTATTTGGATAAACTTTCGAGTGTATATTTCTATAAAGCATGTTGATATATGAATATGTGAATGAATAGTTTTCGTCTAATTCGTATGATTTCATCAAGGCCTTTTCACTCTCATCCGCCAACTTCTTTCTTTCTTCTAATGACAGGACATTCTGGAGGCGGTAAGCCTTGGAAAAACGGTTTACTCCTATCGTATAATAGGTCAAGGCATCGTCGGGTTTTAGTTCTAAAATCTTTTTGTGCAAATCGAAGGACTTATCGAATAGAGGCGTTGGTTGTTTTTCACCATAGTATTGAGCTAAATAAGCATATCCCTCGGGATTTTCAGGATCGGTTTCAATTCTTCGCAGGTACATTTCTTCCGCTTTTTTCCCAATTTCTTCCTTTTCGCCTGCATACCTTTTATAAAACCCGGCAACAACGTAGTAGTTATCCATATGTGTTGGCTCCATTTCGATTATACTTAGATATAGAGCCTCAGCATTATCAAAATCGCCCAATTTATCGTACAGGTCTCCTAAAGAGAAAATAATATCTTTATTAGTGGGATCGATTTCAAGTGCCTTTTTCAAAGTATCCAGGGCCTTTGTTTTTATCTCTTCATTTTCCTCGCTTTCGTCTCCTGGCTTATAGAGATTCTTATAGCTTTCTCCTAAAAAACGGTAAGCTTCAACTATATCAGGATTATAGCTTAGAGCTAGCTCATATTCTTCTATAGCCTTTCGGTAAAGGTTATCACTGAAATTGTTATTCGCCGCAGTAAAATGATAGTTTGCCTTCAGCTTGTTTATGCTGAGTTTCTGGCAGCTTGTAGAAATGAAGATAACGGCCAGTGCAAGAAGAATTAATAGAGCAGTATTTATAGCCTTTCGAAACATCGTGACCTCCTTAATCATCGAGTCATATATTGTCAAAAAAGATTCCTCTTAAAACTAGATTTATAAAGGAATACAGCATTAAAGTCAAGGATAAAAAAGGCAGAGTTGTGGTTAAGAACAAGGATTTTAGTTCTGTTTCAAGAGCAGACGGATTGGTGTTCCAAGGTAATCAAATTTTTCATGTGTAAGGCGAATAAGAAACTTCTTGTATGAAGGAGCAAGAGAACATTTTGAATGGGTAAAAAGAATAAAAGTAGGTGGAAGAATTTTCTTTTGTGTCATATATTTTATCTTAATTCTCCTTTTTTCCCTTGAGACAGGTGGGTGATTTGAATTTATCCAGGATAAGAAATTATTTAGCTTAGATGTTGAAACTTTCTTGCATGCATTTGAATAAACCTGTTCAGCAATGTCAAGAATCTTTACTACCCTCTGGCCGGATAAAGCGGAGATAAAAAGAAGTGGAGCATAGGAGACAAAATCTAACTTTTCAAAAATTCTCCTCTTAAATTCTTCAGACGATTTGGAATCTTTCGGGATTAAGTCCCACTTGTTCAAAGCTATTAGCATGGGCTTTCCTGATTCCTGTGCTAGGTGAGCAATAGCTGTATCCTGGCGTGTAGGGCATTCTTGTGCGTCTACGATCAGGCTTATTACATCTGCTTGAATAATATCTTTCTTTGCTTTGATAATACTGGCTTTTTCTCTCTTGTCACGTGTGCGGCTTAGCTTACGGATGCCTGCTGTGTCAACAAGACAAAATGTTTTTTTGTTCCTGCTAATCAGAGTGTCGGTGCTGTCTCTCGTTGTCCCCGGGATTTCGCTTACAATCAATTTTTCCTGCCCGCATAAACGGTTGACTATCGAGGATTTCCCCACATTAATACGGCCGACAACTGCAATTTTTAAAGGATCGGTGTCATTCTTTTCCAAAGAAGGTTCGGGAAGGACATCTATGATGTTTTCCTCCAAGTACTCAAGGTTTCTTTTATGTTCGGCTGAGATAGCAAAAATTTGTTCTTCTCCCAGCCGAAAAAAATCCCCGAGATTTTTCTCTTCGTAAGGGGAATCTATCTTGTTGACAATCACAAATATGGATTTATTCAATTTTTTTAATGAAAAAAAGAGATCCTCTTCTGCAGGCAGCAGTTCTCTCTTTCCATCGAGAACAAAAAGCAGAATATCGGCCTCCTTTGATGCTTCCCAAGCTTTCTTTTTTACTTGAGAAGAAAGCAGGTTTCCCTTGGAGTCAAAGAACCCTCCTGTATCGACAAGAACAAACTCTTTATTATCCAATTTGCATATTGAGGAAACCTGATCCCGTGTCATGCCGGGTAGTGAGTGAACGAGCGATTTCTTTCTTTTTAGGAGCCTATTAAACAGAGTGGATTTTCCCACATTAGGAAAACCGACAATAGCGACTTTTTTCATATAAGGAAATACTCCATTTTGTTATCTAGGAAAAAAATTAGTCGGCGATTAAATCGTATCTTGGCAGTAGAGGTCGGCTCAGGTCAACATGTCCTGCCAGGGTTTCTCTTTCGTTCCCTTCGATCAAAAGGAAGACTCTTTTTATAGATTTAAAATTATATGCAAGGGAATTAACTATTGAGAAAATTGTCAGTATTTCAGCAGAAGATCCAGAAAGGTGTTTTTCTTGAATCTCTCTTGAAAAATCGACATATACAATTCCCTCTTTAGTGATAAAAAGTTCTCTAAGTTTTGTTTCCGGGGGCAGAGGTAAGATATAACTGTTTTGGGACCCTTTAATGAGTTCTTTAATTATTTGTTTTGCCTGGTGGGCAATTGATGAGTCTGAGGGGATATCTCTTTCCTCTGGATGTAAAAACGCATCATCTTCTGAGGCGAAAAAAAGTATAATCTTTTTGGAGTCTTGAACTTCTCCTGGTAATTGATCCGATGCTGGAGAAGTTGTCGCATATGCTTCTTTTTTGTATTTTTCACCTCCGCTTCTAAAGAAAATCACAATCAAGATGATAAGCACTATAAGAAGCAGTCCGAGAAGAGCAATTCTTTTCATTTCCATCTTTACGTGTCATTATTGGGAATATTTTCTAAGAAAATCAGTCAAACCACGATAAATTGCCATGGCAACTTTAGTTTGAAATTCTTCGTTTAACAATTTTCTCTCTTCCTCAGGGTTGGAGATAAATGCTACTTCCACGAGCACAGCAGGGCATGCCACTCCTGTCAGGACTTTAAAGGGAGCCTGTTTAATCCCTCTATTTATTGTGCCAAGGAGTGAATTGAGTTCTATCTGAATGCTTTCAGCAAGCTGGCTGCTGTGTTGGAGATAGGCTGTCTGTGCCATGTCCCACAGAATCATCATGATATTATCCTCATCTTCGCTCTGGATCTTCTCCTCGATTGTAGCAGAATTATTTTCCATGTAAGCAAGGCGCCTTGCTTCTTCGTCAGTTGCGTTTAAACTGAGGAAATAGGTCTCTGAACCCAGGGCTTTTTTCCTGGGGGAACTGTTTGCATGGATACTGATAAATAAATATGCCCTATTGTTATTGGCAATAGCCGACCTGTTTTCCAGTGAAACATCGATGTCTTTATCTCTTGTAAGGACGACACGATAGCCCATACGCTCTACAATAGCCTTCAATTTAAGGCTGACTGCAAGAGTGATGTTTTTTTCTAATGATCCAAATTTCCCTTTGGCTCCAGTTTCAAGACCTCCATGGCCAGGGTCAATAACAATGGTTTTTATTCCTTTTTTCTCTAAGCTTGACTGAAGTGGAAAAGAGAACTCGATCAGTACACGACTGTATCCAGAGTAATCTATGGCAAATAATTTTATAAAAGGCAGGTTTTGCGAGAAGAAAAATATTGCAAGAGAGAAAGACATCAATGAAAATATTAATATTCTCTTTTTAAGGCTATGCAATTTGATCCTCTCAGATTGACAATATGGAGGCGGCGGGAATCGAACCCGCGTCCGAAGATATTCAACATAAGGCTTCTACACGTTTATCCTTTTCTTGAATCTTGTTCCACAGTTTCTGAAAAGGCAAGACACTATGAAACCAGTCCCGATACTGTTTCGCTTACCAGGTTTAGGACCTGCCTGGCTTGCTATCCTGCTTGTCGACGCTTCCCAAACACCGCAGGAAAACGCAGGGGAAACGGCATGCCTACTTATTAGGCAGCAACTTGCAGTGGTTCTGCATTTACTTTGTTCCACCTGTTTATCGAGGTGGGTGGGACCTCGACATGCAACCTTTGTCTCACTACCTCCGTCGAATCCAGTTCGCCCCCAACTCCTAGATATAAATTATATTTTAAATTAGCAAATCTTGTCAACATCTCTCTGAATTGAAATAGAAAATGGAGGGTCTACTGCTATGTAAGCATAAGGTAATAATTTTGACTGAGTCAAATTGATTTATTATTATACAATTGATCAAGCGGATGAATTGTTAAAAGAAGCTTATATTGGATTATTGAAAAGAAATGAATAAAATGAATAAAAGGAAATAAAAAATGCGTGATACTATGCTGAAAAATCTGGCTAGATGGCATGCAGATCATCCCTGGCGCATGCTGATTATTGTTCTTGTGCTGTCTCTGATTTTTATGGGCTTTGCGACTCAGTTAACCCTAACTATGCGCTGGTCCGACCTTTTGCCTACAGGAGACAAGCATACTATTTCATTTGACAAAGTAGTGAAAGAATTTGTAACCGCTTCTAGTATTGTTATTGTTGTGCAGGGGGAGGAAGATCGGATAAAAAAGTTTGCTGAGACCGCAGTCCCCAGGATATTGGATGCTAAGGATACGAGTAAAAATGCTGTGAATACGAGGAAGATTAACAAACTGAAGGAAAAAATTGCAAAACTGAAGGCTGACGAAGAAAAAGAGACAAAAATTAACTCCTTGGAGTCACAAATCAATGAGTTGAGATCACTGATGAACAGGAAGCTTGTGCAGCGTATTGACTACAAAACTGAAGTCGATTTTATGCGAAATCACGGCCTTATGCTTATGAAAGCCGAGGACCTGAAGAATATGAGAGATGTATTCAAAAACCCCAATCTTACAGGTCTACTGACTAACATCAATAACAGCATGGAAAAAGAATATGTTGGACGTGAGGAGTCTATTTCAACGAGGGAGAAGGAGGATCAGGCCTTTATTTTTCTTGACAGCATTGAGAACTGGATTAAGTTGATGCAAAAGTATGCAAAAGGTGACACTGTAACGGAGGAGGAAGCCCGAAGGAGCGTGGATAAACTGCTGCTGGGAGAGCCTTATTTTCTTTCTTATGACAAGAAGGCGCTTATCTTGAATGTCATCCCGAACTTCACGGTTTTTGATGCAGATCTGTTGGTTTCTGGAACAGACACGGTGCAGGCTATTGTTGATGATGTGCTTAAAGCCTTCCCTGATGTACGAGCTGGTCTTACCGGCATGATTCCACTCGGGCATGACGAAATGGTTTATGCTGAGAAAAGCATAAATATTACCAGTATTATTGCCCTGATGGCCATCCTGGTCCTGCTAATTGTATCGTTTAGAATGTGGGTTGCTCCGCTGCTGGCCGTATTTAACTTAATAATCGGTACTCTCTGGGCAGTTGGAGTGGCAGCTGTTGTTGTAGGACAGTTGAATATCATGACTTCCATGTTTGCTGTAATCCTTCTTGGGCTTGGAGTAGATTTTTCCATCCATATTATTTCCGGTTTTACTGAAGGCCGCGCTGCTGGGAAACCAATCAGAGAAGCCATGGAAGAGACCTTCTTAAAGAGCGGCAAGGGTGTTATGACCGGCGCCCTGACCACAGCTTGTGCGTTTCTAACCATGGTTATCAGCAGCTCACGCGGCATGAAAGAGATGGGGCTTGTCACCGGCACAGGACTTCTTGCAATTCTGGCTGCGACTTTCCTCTTGCTGCCGTCACTGCTTGTGCTCCGAGAGCGCAGGATCGACCGCAGGCTTGAAAAAGGTTTAAAGGCTGTACGATCCGTTCAACGAGATATTTCCTTCCGTTTCCTTGGCCGTACTGCCATAAGGCTAAGCCGAGGCTATGTATTTACTATTGTAGCCTCGCTAATAGTGACTGCACTGCTCGTATGGTCTGCATTAAATATCACTTTCGACCAGAACTATATGAATATAGAGGCAAAAGGCCTGACTTCGATAGCACTTCAGGATATAGTGCTTGATAAGTTTGATTTAAGTATGGCATATGCTTTGGTGCTGGTCGATAATGTTGAAGAGTCCAGAAAAATTGCAGAAGAGTACCGCGAAGTGGGTACAGTAGCTATGACCGAAGATATATCTCTTTATGTTCCATCGCAAGAACAACAGCAAAAGAGGACACCTTATTTGAGTGAAATACGTAAGACAATGGATTCTAAAACAATTCGTTCAGTCATTGAAGTCGATGAAATGCCTGTGCTGGAACAGGAAATCGAAAGGTTGAAGTTAAACGTGATGGAGATGCAGGACATGGCTTTTCTTGGCGGTCAAGACAAGGTGGACAGCAAATGTAAGGAAATCGTTGGCGACCCTGACAAAACAGATGCAAGAAATATTATTGATGAGCTCCTTGATAGGCTGAAAGAAGACCGAAAAACTACTTCTGTCAGGCTGACAAAATTCCAGCGCCACTATGCACCTTATTTTAAAGAGTCGGTGATAAAGATGTGCGCAACTGAACCGATCTCTATGAAAGATCTACCCCCATCAATACTTGACCGATACAGCAACAAAAACCGCTCACAGTTTCTGGTTACTGTGTTTCCGGCAAGCAACATGTGGCAGAATGCCGAGTTTTTCTATCGTTTCACTGATGACCTCGAGCGAATAAGCGACAACGCGACTGGATTCCCTCCGGTTTTCCGTGCACTCATTGATATTATAGGCCGCGACGGGAGAAATTCTGCCCTTCTTACGCTGGTTATGGTGTTCTTGCTTCTTTGGCTGGACTATCGCAAACCCCGCTACGCCATGATAGCATCCATACCTCTGGTAATTGGGGTCTTCTGGATGCTAGGCCTTATGCATTTGCTTGGAATGCAGCTTACAGTCGTCAGCGTAATGGGTCTACCCATGATTATTGGGATTGGTATTGACGATGGAGTGCATATAGTACATCGCTGGCGCGTCGAGGGCAGGGGCAAGATCAGGACTGTTTTTTCCAGCACCGGAAAGGCTATTTTACTCACTTCTCTGACGACGATGTTAGCCTTTGGTTCTATGGTTTTCTCCGTATACCGTGGATTTGGGCAGCTTGGAAGCGCTCTGTTTATCGGAGTAGGGGTCTGTTTCCTGGCAACAGTCATAGTTCTTTCAGGAATAATTGGTATTATAGAAAGAAAAAGAGAGTAAGTTAAATATAGGGATTTGAAAAAAAATATACCGGGAACTCACTATTGTGATGAACCTGACTATAAGGTTCATCGTAATAATGCATACCTAAATAGATAGTTTCAGATGAAATGCCTGTAAACAAATTCATTCGCTCCTCTTCTTCTTGTCTTCTAATCAGATATGCATTATTACGATGAGCCGACTATAAAATGAGCAGTCTAAGGTAAAAAATTTGTCTATTTTCGTATTAATTTCGATATAATCAGTCAGTTGCCGAAGCTAGGACTGAATTATAGGCAAAATCTGGCGGGGCCGACGAGACTCGAACTCGCGACCTCCGGCGTGACAGGCCGGCGTTCTAACCGACTGAACTACGACCCCGCTCAGGGCGAAAGAATTATAATCATTAAGTACTAAATTTTCAATAGTCTAAACGGATTAAGCTGCCTTAACAGATTTACATCTTTTCAAGAGCGGCGATACGCTCTTCGATAGGGGGGTGTGTGCTAAATAGCCTGCTTGCCCTTGCCCTTTTTTTAAAATCTTTGAGCGGATTCACAATATAAAGATGGGCAGTCGCCTTGTTTGCAACTTCAAGAGGTTCTTTATCTGCAGCCAGCTTTCTTAGAGCAGAGGCCAGCCCAGGAGGATATCTTGTGAGTAAGGCTCCGTTTGCATCTGCAAGAAACTCTCTTTTTCTGGAGATAGCCAGCTTCAAAAGCTGGGCAATAAGAGGAGATAGAATAGCCAGGATAAGCCCCACAATGATCAGAATGGAACCTGCATTTCCTGAGCCCTTGCTGTTACGCCGCCTTCTTCCTCCACCCCAAAAGAAACTTCTTAGAATCCAGTCACTAAGAAGGGCTATGATTCCAACCATGACAACTGCCAGTGTCTGAACGAGAATGTCATAATTCTTGATATGAGACATCTCATGAGCAATCACGCCTTCTAGTTCTGTACGGTTCAATTTTTGTAGGAGGCCCTTTGTGACTACGATAACGGAATTCTTCGGATTGCGGCCAGAGGCAAAAGCATTCGGAGCTGTATCATCAATGATGTAACAACGAGGCTTTGGAAGACCTGCGGCAATAGCCAATCCCTCCACAACATTATAAAGATGAGGATAATCCTCCTTTATAACAGGTTTAGCGCGGCTAACGGCCAGGACAATTTTATCGCTGGAATAATAACTGCCCAGAGTCATGACGCAGGCGATAATCGCAGCAAGCACCAGGCCCCCAGGCCCCCAATCTGTCAGCTGTTCAAAAATCCACGCCAGGAGGAAGATAAAGCACATAAAGAACAGGATTAGAAAAAAAGATTTCCTCTTATTGCTGGAGATCTGTTCGTACATTTTAGTTTTTCTCGGTTCTGGTGCAGAATGATATCTTGCTAAAACTTAACACTCACAGGCTCTTTGGCTTCGGCTTCTTCGATCTCAAAGTATTCTTTTTCTTTAAAGTTGAAAAGATTCGCAATGATGTTGGAAGGGAAGACCTGCTGTTTTGTGTTAAACTTCATGACTGTATCATTATAGAACTGCCGGGCGTATGCAATTTTTCCTTCTGTGCCTGCCAATTCTTCCTGAAGCATCAGAAAGTTTTGGTTAGCCTTGAGTTCAGGGTAATTTTCGACGACTGCAAAAAGTGATTTCAGGGCGCCTGAAAGCATATTTTCTGCTTCTCCCTGTTGTTTAACTGTGCCTGCATTAATAGCTTTGGCTCTGGCATCTGTTACTTTCTGGAAAGTCTCTCTTTCATGTTTAGCATAGCCTTTTACAGTCTCAACCAGATTCGGGATTAGGTCATACCTTCGCCTTAGCTGAACATCAACTTGGGCCCAGGAATTGTCAGCCCTGTTACGTAAGTTAATAAGGCCATTATAAATTCCAATAAAAATGACCAGTAAGATTCCTAGTAAGATAAGTAAAATCCATAAGGCTGCCATATTTGTTCTCCTCTAACAAAACTAAAGAATTTTATTACTGATAATAAACTATTTTAGACACGAAATGTCAACATTTATGAATAATTCAAGCTGGAAAGAAGTAAAATTATTATTGACAGGAATTGATGACAATGCTATATTGCCGTATTGTTATTTTATTATAATAATAACAGAAATAATATCTTAAAAAAGCTAAAGGAGGCTTCTTAATGTCAACAGTAAAGGAAAGATTACAATCAAAAATTGACCCCATGCGGTCAAGAGTCAGAGGCGTCATCAAAGAACATGGAGATCAGAAGATCTCAGATGTAACAATTCGCCAGGCTTATGGTGGAATGCGCGGTGTCAAATGTATTGTCACAGAAACGTCGGCTCTTGATCCGTATGAAGGGATTCGTTTTCGTGGTTTTAACATCCCGGAACTGAGGGAAAAACTTCCCAAGGCCCCTGGTGGTGAAGAACCTATCCCCGAAGGAATATTTTACCTTCTTCTTACAGGTGATCTGCCAACAGAAGATGATGTTAAAGAAGTAAGGTCAGAGTGGGATAAACGGTGCGAACTTCCTGATTATCTCATTGACATTCTAAAATCTATCCCTAAAGAAACCCATCCCATGACCCAATTTTCTCAGGCCATCCTGGCACTCCAGAAAGATTCTGTTTTTGCAAAAAGTTACAGAGAGGGTATGAGCAAAATGGATTACTGGGATCCCATGTACGAAGATGCTATGAATATTCTTGCAAAGCTTCCCAGGATTGCAGCTTACATCTACCGTAAAATTTACAAGAACGATGAGCACATTCCTGCTGATCCTAACCTGGATTGGGCTGGCAATTTTGCTCAAATGCTTGGAGTTGAAGGGGAAGGATTTAAGGAACTGTTGCGACTTTATCTTGTCATTCACAGCGACCACGAAGGAGGTAATGTCTCGGCCCATACCACACACCTTGTTGGTTCTACTCTTTCTGACGCTTACTACGCTCTCTCTGCAGGCTTGAATGGATTGGCTGGTCCCCTTCACGGTTTAGCAAACCAGGAAGTTCTACGATGGATCATGGATGTTAAAAAAGATTTAGGCGGAGTTCCTACAAAAGATCAGCTGGTAAAATATCTGTGGGATACCCTGAATGCTGGAAAAGTCATTCCAGGATACGGTCATGCTGTTTTAAGGCAAACAGATCCAAGATACGCTGCTCAGAGGGAATTTGCATTGAAGCATTGTCCTGATGATGAGATCTTTAAAGTTGTCAGTGCCATTTATGAAGTTGCACCTGATATTCTTAAGGAACATGGAAAAGCAAAAAATCCATGGCCTAATGTAGATGCTCACTCCGGCTGTCTCCTCGTCCATTATGGTGTTACAGAATATGATTTTTACACAGTATTCTTCGGAGTTTCCCGTGCAATGGGTGTTCTTTCATCATTGATTTGGGATAGGGCTCTTGGCCTCTCCATAGAAAGACCTAAGACTGTTACAACTGACTGGATTGAAGAGCAGATTAAGTAACCTGGATTTTTATATCCACTCCTCTTTTTATTTTATGATACAGTCGGGGAGTTTATGAATTACGGCAAATATTAATCAGGTCTATTAGCATGCTGTAGCCTGTTTCTTTTTTCCCTGCGCCTGGCCCAACTACAGTAATGTCTCCTAGAGTATCAGTAGTAATAGTAATAGCATTTGTGGCTCCCATAACACCGGCCAAAGGATGAGTGATATCTACTTCTTCCGGGCTCACGGATGCCTTGATATAAGGTGCTTCACGCCAGACTTTTCCAATGAGTTTGAAACGTTTTCCACGGTTCTTTGCATCGGCAATAGCGCTTGCTGTGATGCCTGTAATCCCTTCACAGGGATAGTCAAAAGGTTTCCTGTCCGCATCAAAGATCACTTTTGCCAGGATGGTTACTTTGGCAAGTGCATCCCATCCTAGAACATCAGCATCCGGGACAGCCTCGGCATACCCAAGTTCCTGTGCTTTTTTCAAGGCTTCTTTGTAAGATAATCCCTCTTCCATCCGAGTAAGTATATAGTTTGTTGTCCCATTCAGGATCCCCTTTATTTCTTTTACAGTGCTTGAAGCAAGAGTTTCCCGAAGAAGATTGAGGACTGGAGTTCCGCTCATAACTGTACCTTCAAAGAGAAACTTTACTCCCTTTTTGCGAGCAAGTTTTATAAGATCCTGGTAATAAAGAGCCACAGGTCCTTTGTTTGTAGTAATAACATGCATCCCTTTTTCCATGGCTTTTTTTATATGGGATGTTGCAGGTTCTGCAGTCTTTATATCCGTGTATGTTGCTTCCAGCATCACATCAGCGTCAGCATCTTGAATCAGATCTAAAGCATCGCCTTTGTACTCAATGTGTGGAAGCTCAGAAAGTGAACCTCCAGAGCCTAGCTTTTCCAGTACTTCCTTGAGATTTATCCCCTGAGGGTTATGAACACTGCCTTTTATTTTGTCCGAGATTCCGATGACATTAATATCTACACCGTATTTTTCAGAAAGAGAATTCTCTTTTTCAATCAAGAGTTCTGCCAGTCCTTGTCCAACGGTTCCAAAGCCTATAAATAATAAGCGCATAGTATTCCTCCTAAAAAGGGCGGTTGGATTTATCAAAAAATTGTTCTTTTTTGCCGCCGATAATATATGTTTTCAAAACATAACATGCCATACAATACAAAAAATCGCAAGTGAATAATCCAGGCGAGCCGACCCAATCTACCCTGATCTTACTGCATCTGCTGTATTACAACATATTAGGAGAGGTTGAATTTTGGGATATATTATTTTAAAATTAAACAGCATGGAAAAAATCAGGATTCTCGGAAGACATAACCTTCAGTTAAAGGGAAAAGTTAAAATCAGCGGAGCTAAAAACTCTGTATTACCAACAATTGCTGCCAGCCTTCTTACCGAGGAGAAAATCCAGTTAAAGAACGTTCCCCTTGTGAAAGATGTTTTTACAATATTAACCCTTATGCAGGAGCTTGGGGCAGAATATGAACTCGATAACGACTCTTTGTCGATCCAGGTCAAGAGAATTCGTTCTGAGGAAGCTTCATACGAACTAGTCCGGGCCATGAGAGCATCGATTTTAGTGCTGGGTCCACTTTTAGCCCGCCATGGTAAAGCGGTTGTCTCTTTACCTGGAGGCTGTGCTATTGGATCCAGGCCTACAGATCTGCACATCCATGGGCTGGAAAAGTTAGGAGCTTCTGTTAATCTTGAACATGGCTATATTAAGGCAGAAGCAAAGAGTCTTGAGGGAACAATAATAGAATTTGAGAAAAAAACTGTTGGTGGAACTGAAAATTTGGTCATGACAGCCTCCCTCTCTCATGGAGAGACAATTTTAAAAAATTGCTCTTTAGAGCCAGAAGTTTCAGATCTCTGTGAGCTATTGTTAAAAATGGGAGCTAAGATTGAAGGAATAGGCGAGGAGACTATCCGCATAATAGGGGTAAAAGAACTTGGCGGGGCATCCCATAATATTATTCCGGACAGGATAGAAGCCAGCACTTTCCTCATTGCTGGGGCATTGACTGAGGGAGATATAGTACTTACACATATTAAAGCAGATCACTTTGATACGATTGTCGAGAAACTGAAATTTTCGGGGGCAAAGATAGATAAGCTTGACGATAATTCTCTGCGTGTTATTGGAAGCCAGGAGATCAAAGCTCAGGATATTACAACTTCCTCTTACCCAGGTTTTCCTACCGACATTCAGGCGCCATTTACTACATTGATGACACAGGCTGAGGGAACGTCAATAATTACAGAGACTATTTTTGATAGAAGATTTTCACATGTAAACGAATTACTGCGCCTTGGTGCAAATATTGAAATATTAGGAGACAAAGCGATTGTTAAGGGAAAATCCTTACTTTCAGGCGCAGAAATAATTGCTACGGATCTAAGGGCTGCAGCGGCTCTTGTGTTAGCAGGATTGGTTGCAAGTGGGGAAACAGTTATTAGTGGTGCTGGACATCTTGACAGAGGCTATGAAAAATTTGAAGAAAAGCTTAACTCTCTTGGTGCTGATATAAAAAGATTAGAAGAATAGAAACAATTTTAAAATGAGTGAAAGGGTAAAAAATGGAAGATTGTATTTTTTGTAAAATCATAAACAAGAAAATTCCTGCCAGTATTATCTATGAGGATGAAAAGATTATCGCTTTTGATGATATAAAACCTCAGGCACCGGTTCATGTTCTTCTTATTCCCAAAGAACATTATGCATCTTTAAACGATGTTCCCGATGGGGATGAGAGTATCCTGGCACATCTTCTCTTAAAGGCACGTCAGATCGCATATGACAAAGGAATAGGAGAAGATGGGTACCGGCTTGTCCTTAATACAGGCGGAAACTCAGGACAGGAGGTCTTTCACATTCATCTTCATCTTTTAGGAGGAAGGCGGATGACATGGCCGCCTGGATGATTCAGGTGTACATGAATTATTCACGAGTCAAGGTTGCTGCAGATGCAAGGCACAGCGCATGAAGTTGTGGTCCTTCACCACGAATGGGCTGTAACGCAGCAGATGCGGTAAGATCGGCTCGCCTGGAAGGTAAAGAATGCCTTATTTAATCGACGGCAACAATTTGATAGGATGCATTCCTGCCTATGACCTTAAGGACCCAAGAAGCAGGTATAGGCTTATTGCTGCTTTGCTGATTTTCCAGAGCATCAAAAAGAAAAGAATTATACTTATTTTTGACGGGCCTCCTGATCCAAATATTACAGATGCAGAATTCCGGGAGAAGTCTTTCTCCATTATTTATCCTCCTCCAGAAGAAAATGCTGATAGTGTAATAAAAGATATAATTTCAAAGCAGACAGATTTAAGAAATTTCTTTGTAGTAAGTACTGACCATGATATTAGAAAATACACTTATATGAAAGGAGCGAAGTCATTGACCTGCAAAGAATTTTCCCGGCATCTAAATGAGACAAGGAAAGAATACAAAAAATTATTGGAAATGGAAAAAAATGTTACTCTGCCGTCGCCCCTTGAAGTTGATTATTGGAAAAAAATATTCAATACAGAGAAATGAAAAACGTATGCATAATAGGCGCAGGGAATCTTGGAACATCACTGGGGTATGCTCTTTCAAAAAAAGGATATAGGATTAAAGCGCTTTCTTGTAGAAGAATGTCCTCTGCAAATGAAAGCAGTCGGATAATTGGAGAGGGAAAACCATCAAGGGATAATATCAAAACCGCCGGGTGTGGTGAACTGATAATCCTTTCTGTGCCTGATGATGAGATTGAGAAGGTTGTCAGGGAACTGGCTTCCTCAGATATAGAATGGGAGAAAAAATTTGTTTTTCACTGCAGCGGCTTGCTATCTTCTGATGTATTAAAACCTCTGAAAAAAAAGGGAGCCATAACTGCATCCGTTCATCCTGTTCAGTCTTTCGCCCAGAAAAATGCAGATCCAAAAGCATTTGAAGGTATTTATTTCGGCCTTGAGGGATGCAGGGAAGGCGTGGCTTTAGCGCAACAAATTGTCCGTAAACTGGGAAGCTGTTACTTCATTATACAGCCCGAGGACAAACCTCTCTACCATGCTGCCTGCTGTATAGCATCCAATTTCTTAATAGTGCTGTTGGATGCAGCAGTATTCCTTCTTAAAATGCTTGGCCTTGAGGAACATGAAGCATCTCAAGCCCTTCTTCCTTTAGTGCAAGGAACTTTACACAATGTAAAAAAATTTACTATCGCAGCTTCTTTAACCGGACCTGTTGTAAGGGGCGACCGGAAATCGTTAGAAAAGCATCTCGATGCATTAAAGGACTTCCCTCCTTATTATGAAATATACTTGAGAGCAATTGCCCAGGCTATTAAAATCGCAAAAAGAGAAAAAAAACTTTCTTCAAATAAAATTAAGGATTTGGAAGCACTGCTGGGAGAAAAAGGACTTCCTCTTTGAGATCAATCCCAAAATTTTTTTTCACCTTCCTTTTAAGTTTAGAAGCCAGGTTAAGAACATCCCGGGCAGAAGCATTCTCCCGGTTAATGATAAAATTGGCGTGGCCAGGATAGACGGCTGCCCCTCCAACTTGGAGTTTTTTTGCTCCAACTTGGTCTAAATAAAAGGCAGCGGGCACTTTTTTACCGCTGGGAAGTACAAGATTCTTAAAATAACTTCCTGCACATGCTGTATCCGCAGGCGGGTGCTTTCTTTTCCTTTTCTCAAGGTTGTTTTCGATCATGCTTTTTATATTATCTTTGTCCTTCTCTTGAAGGCTTAAAACAATCCTTAAAAGCACAGTGTGTTTTTTCTTCAGGAAGCTCCATCGGTATTTAAAGTCAAAATATTCCCTGTCAACTTCTGTCTCATTTCCTTTATCATCAAGAATCAAGGCTTCCTTTAAAAAGGCCCCGATTTCCTGGTTAAAAGCCCCTGCATTGCCAAAAACAGCTCCTCCGACAGTTCCTGGTATTCCTGCCAGGAATTCTAAACCGCCCATTCCTTCTTCAAAGCAAAAAAGAAGTAAATCCTGAAGGGATGTTCCGGAGGAGACTTCAATTTCCTCTCTTTGCCTCCGGCTGATACTTTTCACGCAGTTTTTAATGATTAAACCCCGGAAGCCCATGTCATCAAATAAGAGATTATACCCCCCTCCAATAATATAATACGGGATAGAACATTTTTTGGCCAGATGTACAGCCTCTACTATTTGTTTGTGTGAAGATGCTTTGAAGAAAAAATCTGCGTTTCCTCCAATCCTGAAGTTGGAATGTTCTCGAAGAGGAACAGATAGTTCCAGGGATTTACCGACCTTGTCTGAAAAATGAAGGGAAAAATATTTTCTATCAGAACTCACTATCTAATTTTATATGATATTGAGATAAATGTCTAAACCTGGCTTATTCATAAAAATTGCTGATAAATTATAATAATTAAAACCAGCTATAACCGTTCTCCAAGAAATCCTCATAACTACCTTATCTTAAACCTTCTCTATAATAAAGTTTAAATCTATTATCAGCAATTTTTACCTTTCGGGCGAGCCGATCTTACTGCATCTGCTGCGTTACAGCGCATTCGTGGTGAAGGACCACAACTTCATCTTATACAAATCTATTATCGGCATTCTTTATGAATAACTTGCGTCCACTTGGATTATTCAAAATAACTAAAAAGACTTTAGATTTGGCACATTGTTTGCTAATATATATGTATATTGCTTATTGTGTCTTAATATTGACATTTTAATTTGAGCGCGATATTATGCAAAAAATTCCAATGAGAGGTCGAATATGAAAAAAATAGTCCTGACTTCCTTCATGCTTATTGTTGTTGTCCTTGCTTCTTTATATTCTCAAGATATTTCGGCAAATGATGCTTATGTTAAAGCTGTGACAACCAAAGACCCAGCCCAAAAATACCGTCTCCTTAAAGACTTTATTGCAAAATATGCAGGTAAAGGGATCCAAAATGAGAATTATGCCTATGCCCAACTATGTCTTCTTCCTTACAGTGGAAAGACTGCAAGCGAATCCATTCAGTATGGAGAAAAAGCCTTGGCCTTAGGTGGGTTGGATGACATAATAAACTACCAGATTCTTGTTGCCGTTTCTAGTATTTATTGTCAACTTGGTCAGAATCTGGAGAAGGCAAATAAATATGCCATGAAGGCAATTCAAATTGCAAAAGATAATAAGAATAAAAATCTCGGGTCATCCAATACGGTTCAATGGAATCAGCTTATTGGGGCTGGTTATTTTGTACACGGCCAGATCCTTGAAAAAACAGAAGATTTAGAAGGCGCAGTGAATTCGTATATAAGTTCCTATAATATTTTAAAGAATAAACAGATCGCAGTCAGCTTAAGAAAAACAGGAAAATTTCTTTACGACAGAAAATCCTACAGTAATGCAGAAAAAGCATTTAAGATCTCATACGAGGCTTTAAATGATTTTGCAAGCTGCACATACTATGCAAAAAGCCTTCATAGATGCGGGAAAAAGGACTTGGCTCTTAAGTATTATAAAGAAGCCTATACGAAGCAAAAAAACGGGGAACTGGCTTACAACATCGGGATCATTTTAGCCGAGAAAGTAAAATCAAATTCATCTGTTGCTGACGAGGCAATGAGATACTTGCTTGAGGCGAGTTTCTTATCTGCCTCTCATTCTGAAAAGGCCATGAAGCTGGCTGAAGGCATATACTTCAATAAAAACAAAGAATACAACGAAAAAGTCAAACAGATTAGTGAAAAAAACAAGAAAATAGAAGAACTTACTAATTCTTTTAATAAAAGATTCGGCGATAAAGATGAAGAAGACCTGTCTGATGACGAAAAAAAAGAGATGGAAAGCATGCTTAAGCAAATCGAATCAGAACACAAAGCAATTGAAAAGCTACAGGTAGAGCAAAAAGTCATCCTGGACAAATTCAATTCGATTATCGAACAGACAAAGCAAAGATTAGGTATTTAATAAAAAAGATCTTATCCTGTTTGCTGTGAAACCAGGGGAGAAGTTGATGGGGAAAAGTATTTCTCTCAGGCAAGCTGAACAAAAAATCAAGGATCTGAGAGAAAAGATTGTATGCCACGAAAAAAAATACTACGTTGATAACAACCCCCAGATTTCTGACTACGAATTTGACCTTCTCGTTAAAAGACTGGAGAAATTGGAGAAACAGTTTCCAGAGTTAATTTCTCCAGATTCCCCAACCCAGAGAGTGGGGGAAGAAGCTCTCGAAGGATTTGCATCTGTCAGGCACAGAACTCCTATGCTTAGTCTGGACAACTGTTATAGCATTGATGAATTAGTTGAATTTGAAGAGAGAATAAGAAAAGTTTTTCCAGCAAGAAAAATTGAATATGTCGCGGAATTGAAGATAGATGGGTTAGGTATTTCAATAATATATCATGATGGGAAATTTGATCGGGCAATAACAAGAGGAGACGGTTATCAGGGTGATGATGTTACTGCAAACGTCAAGACTATCAGAAGCCTTCCTCTCTCAATAAATTCCAATAAGGCAGTAGAAATCAGGGGGGAAATCTATTTGCCTTTCAGTTCTTTTAAAAGAATAAACAAGGAAAGAGAAAAAAATGGGGTCACACTTTTTGCCAACCCCAGGAATGCTGCTGCTGGCTCTATTAGGCTTCTAGACCCAAAAGAAGTAGCGATCCGTAAGTTAGACATATTTCTTTACTCTATTTTTATTGATGGCGTCGAGCAGGATAGTCAGTGGGATAATTTGAAAAAATTGAAAGAGCTTGGCTTCAAAATAAATACGTGTTCCTCTAAATGTAAGTCCTTAGAGGAAGTGGTTTCTTTTTATAAAGAGATGCTCGAGCAAAGAGATAGCCTGGACTATGATATTGATGGGATAGTTGTGAAAGTTAATTCAGTTGAACAGCAAAAGCTGCTTGGCAGCACAGCTAAATTTCCTCGATGGGCTATTTCATTTAAGTTCCCTGCGAGGCAGGCTACATCCAGGATAAAGAACATCATTATTCAGGTTGGAAGAACAGGAGCACTCACTCCTGTAGCTGTTCTTGAGCCTGTTAAACTCTCGGGAATAACAATAAGCCGCTCCACACTCCATAATGAGGATGAAATTAAAAGGAAAGATATACGGATCGGAGATTATGTTCTTATCGAAAGGAGCGGAGATGTCATTCCAAAGATAGTTTCTGTAATGAAAGAAAGGCGTACTGGGAAAGAAGTTGAATTTGTTTTTCCAAAAACATGTCCTGTTTGCAGCTCATCGACTTTCAAACCCGAAGGGGAAGCTATTTCCCGCTGCACAAATCCTTCTTGCCCGGCGAAATTGAAACAATCCATTCTCCATTTTTCCTCTCGTCGAGCAATGAATATTGAGAACTTAGGGCAAGCCCTTGTTGATCAACTTCTGGAGAAGAAGCTGGTTGAAATGATTCCTGATCTCTATTCTCTAAGACTTGAGGATATTACAGCTCTTGAGAGGATGGGTTTGAAGAGTTCCAGAAATCTATTGGGCGAGATTGAAAAATCGAAGCAAAGAGGCCTGGACAGGTTAATTTATGCCATTGGAATCAGGTATGCAGGAGAGAGAACAACCCGGACTTTGTCCTTACATTTCGATAGCTTGGATGCTTTAAGCAAGGCATCTTTAGAGGAGCTTATAAAAATTGAGGATATCGGACAGAAGGTAGCTGAAAGCATTTCTTTCTTTTTTCGACAGCCTGAAAATATTGAACTAGTAAATAAACTGAAAGAAGTCGGCATAAACTTTTATTCCAGAAGACTGAATAAAAACAAAGGAGCCCCGCTTGCGGGCCAAGCATTTGTATTTACAGGGAAACTTTCCAGTCTGACCAGGGAAGAAACAAAAAGAATGATCGAGGATCTTGGAGGTAGAGTATCGGCTTCGGTCAGTACTAAGACAACCTACGTAGTTGCTGGGGAATCACCTGGAACAAAACTTTTGCGTGCTCAAAAACTTGGGATCACTATTCTCACTGAGCTGGAGTTTTTGAAGCTTGTAAATAAGTTTATTTGAACCACTCCTGGCAGTTCTTATAAATATACGAAATGGTTTTTAATTATTTTTTCTTTTTGCCAAACAAATCGAATGAGAATATTCCTTTTAATCCTTTTTTCTTGCCATCTTTACCCGTTAAACCAAGTTCTTTAAGAGCGATTTGATGCTTCGGTTCTATATCCAGAGCTTTTCGAAATTGCTTACTTGCCTTAAATTTAAGTCCTTCTTTCTTATACATTAAGCCTAACCCAATATATGATTCCGCGCTCCAAGGTTCTAATTCTGCAGCTTTCAGAAAGTTCTGCTCGGCATTCTTTACATATGAGGGAATCTTCGATTCTGCCAGGGCAAGAAGCAAATAATAATTTGCCTTATCCTTATTCAATTTTACTGCTTCCTTTAACAGAAACCGGGCCTCTTCGTATTTACCTTTGTTATAAAATGTCTTTGCTTTTAGAAACTTTACATTTGCTCCCTCTTTTGAACCTTTTCTTCCATTTCCGCTTGGAATATTTTCCTTTTCATTATATTCCCTTCTCATAATAGGATCATTAAGCGTGCTGTAAGCTTTAGTAATTTTGTCAAAAATGTTTGATATTATATCTTTTGTTTCAGATGGAAGATCTCGGTCAAAGAGATCAGGGTGATACTTACGAGCCAAATTAAAATAAGCGGTTTTTAACTCGCTTGGTGATGCTATGCGTGGAATATCTAATATCTCGTAATAATTCATATTATGGAGCCTACTGTGAAATGCAATCAAGTCATCCAGTTCTTTTTGCGATTTTTTGGCTTCAGGTATGTCAGAAGTTGCTTTCTTTTCGTCAGTTGGAACATCAATCAGATCCAGGCAATAAAAGAGATAAAGGCTTTTCCAGAAAAACTCAGGATTTAAGCCAGACGAATGTAGAATGGCCTCAGGAGTAGAATTTTCTTTAATTATTTCTAATATTTCCTTTTCTTCTTCTGTTAAGCGGTAAAAAAAACTCTTTGACTTACAAAAAAAAGTCTTTTTCCCCATAAACATCTTCAGGTGAGGGTCATATTTCATTCGCCTTATTCCATCCTCGATTAAAGCGGGAATGCCAATTCTTACTTCAAATTCCTGTTCAATAGAGACCTCTTTCTCTTGAAATTTGAAGTTTCCCTCAAATTCGGAGAAAGTATTTAGAATTATTTCTCTCATTTGATAGATCAAGCCCTCTCGTAGATCCTCTTTGGATATCAAATGATCTTCAACTAGGCTCCGTCCAATATTTTTCTGCGGTTCGATGTAATCATCAATTCGAGTAAAAGCTTCATCTGAAAGCTTCCCTAATTTAAAGAGGACTTCTCCCAGTAATTCTTCTTGCTTGTTTGTTTTTGCAAAGATCAAGTACCCATCTTGAAAAAATACGTGTTTAATAGTCTTTTCGTGCCGGAATGTGAGTTGACCCATTTTATTTTGGGAGTAAATATTTTTGAGGTACCAGGCGATATGTTCCATATGATTAATTTTTAATGTTATGTTATTCCACTATTAAATATATTACAAACTTAAATAAATTTTCAATTCCTTGTTCTTATTTTAATTCTAAATGACAGAATTGCAAAGTATTAAAATTTGTGATAATTTTTTAAATCATGAAGATTAATGAAGCGTTTGTTGAAAAAATCCTTATAAAGTTTATACAGGAAGAATTATCCAGATTCAATTATAAAAAGGGAATCCTGGGTCTTTCAGGAGGGCTTGATTCTTCTGTATGTGCAGTCATCGCAGCAAAAGCATTAGAGCCAAAAAATGTTATTGCTATGATCATGCCTTGCGGGGATTCCTTCTTTGAGGATGTCAAGGATGCCAGAGAACTGGTCCAGTTGTTGGGCGTCCATTCAAAAACGATTGATATCTCTCCTATGGTCGATTCATATTTTGCTAGGTATCCTACTGATAACAGAGTCTTAAAAGGAAACAAGATGGCAAGGGAAAGAATGTCTATTCTTTATGACTTTTCTGCTAGAGAAAAAGCATTGATCTTAGGCACAAGCAATAAAACAGAGCTGCTCTTGGGATATGGAACAATCCACGGAGACACAGCCTGTGCGATTAATCCTTTGGGTGACTTGTTCAAGACGCAAATTCGGCAGTTTGCCCTCTATCTTGGGATTCCGCAAAGAATCCTTAAAAAAGAGCCAACCGCCGGCTTATGGAATGGACAAACAGACGAAAAAGAACTCGGGCTTACTTATGACAAAATTGATAAGATCCTCTTTCAGCTTGTTGACAAAAGAATAACAAAAGAAGAGATTGTTACCTCAGGATTTAATAAAGATGATGTTGAAAAGATTATCAAAATGATAAAAAATTCTGAATTTAAAAGGAAACTTCCTCCTATTCCTAAATTATCAGAGCGAACGATTGGACATGACTTTCTTTTCCCTTATGACTGGGATAAATGAGCCATGCAAGAGGGAAACTTTGGCCAAAAATCTTGTGGCAAACTCTATATTGTTGCTACTCCTATAGGGAACCTGGAAGATTTAACTTTTAGAGCGCTAAGAATTTTAAAGAATGTTTCTTTTATAGCATGTGAAGATACACGGCAAACCATTAAGCTTTTAAATAGGTATAAATTTAAAAAAAAGCTTATTAGTTATTTTCAACCTAGAGAAAGACAAAAAATTCCCTTGATTATCAATCTGCTTAAGGGAGGTAAAGACGTGGCTCTGGTCTCGGATGCAGGAACTCCCGGGATCTCAGATCCAGGCTTTTTACTTATAAAAGAGGCCATAGCATCAGGTATAGAAATAGTGCCTATTCCAGGTCCTTCGGTAGTAACAACCGCTCTTTCTGCTGCCGGACTTCCTACTAATAGATTCCTGTTTTTAGGATTTGCCCCTCCTAAAAAGGCGGCAGTAAAAAAGCTTTTGGATTCTCTTAAAAATGAAACAGCGACTCTTGTTTTTTATCTTCCGGCTAGAAAGCTTCTTGCTTTTCTTGAAATTACCAGGGAAACATTCGCTGAAAGACAGGTTGTTATTGCAAGGGAAATAACAAAGATCTATGAAGAATTCCTGAGAGGGACGCCTGATGAGCTGATAAATAAACTTGCAGCTAGAACCGTAAAGGGGGAAGTAACAATCCTTATTGGGCCAAGCTAAGCCTGGGCAATAGTAAGAGCTCTGACATCCTTTGCTCCTGCCTTCCTCAGGACTGAGCTGCATTCATAGATTGTAGATCCTGTAGTAAATACATCGTCGACTAATAGAACAATTTTTCCTTTAATTTGTTCCGGTTTTGAAACTTTATAAATTCCTTTGACATTCTTTTTTCTTTCTTCTGCTGCAAGAGAAGTTTGAGGTGGAACATTTTTTAATTTAATCAATACTCGTTCAATCACTACTGTTTTTTTGAGTCTTGCCAGTTCCCTAGCGATTATTTGAGCCTGGTTAAATCCCCTTTGTTTTTTTCTTTTTGGATGAAGTGGAACAGGAATTATAGCGTCAATACCCCACCATATTGCTTCCTCATTGCCTAAAGTTTGATAGGCGAATTGGGCCAGTCCTTTACCCAGAATGTGCAGCTTCCGGTATTTATATAATAGGATTATATCTTTCAACTTCCCCTCATATCGGCCGCAAGAACGGTGACAGGAAAAATGAGGGATTTTATGTAAGCACAGCCCGCAGAGATGAAGCTCTGTTGAACTCTCAAAAAAACGTCCACAGCATAAACAATATGCAGCCATGTGAACTTTTAGGCTTTCCCAGCATGAATTGCAAACTATTTTTTCGTGGGGGAATTCAAGCAAGGAGGAGCATATCTGGCAGAAAGATGGGAAAAATGTAAGCTCGGCTAATTTTAAGAAAGTCGAAATATCTTTGTGAAAAGAGTAAGTCAAAATGATTCTTCCTCTTCCTTTTCTTGGCACTTAATACAATAAGGTGTCCATGGAATAACATTCAATCTTTTTTCATTGATTTTTTTATTACACCTCTGGCAAAGCCCGAAGGTATTTTTTTCAATCCTTTTGAGAGCATCGTCTACCATGAGAAGCTGATTTCGATCTTTATTGGAAAGGCTCAAAAGAAATTCTTTGGTGTAGGAACTTTCGGCTTTGTCAGCGACATCCTGTGCAATTCCTGTCTCAAGTTCTTTGCTTTCGCTGTAAAATTCACTCAACTTATTTTTTATCTCTTCTTTCTTTTCTAAAAGTATTTTTTTGTATTTTTCTTTCTCTCTTTTATCCAAGATTTTTCCCCCTAATTAGAGTATTGTCTTCCTTCTTCTTATGTAAAAAGCCATTCACTAAATAAAATTACTTTCAGATCCTTATGTTTTGTAAATTTTGTTAATAAAAAATAATATTTAGAGAAAGAAATGTCAACAATTTTTTGAAAATATTTATTTAGCCAGCCTGGTCCAGACCAAGCTATCAATAAGAGGTTTTTGGTGCATCGCCCCATAATTTTTCCAGTGAATAATATTCACGTGCTTTCTTGGAAAAAATATGGATAATAAAATCTCCGTAGTCCATTAATATCCATTCGGCATTTTTCCTTCCTTCTATGCTCAGGGGCCTGATTTTTTTCTTTTTTAATTCGTGTTCAATATTTTCGTAAAGCGCGATGTTCTGCCTGCTGGAATTGCCGTTCATAATAACAAAAAAATCAGTAAAAGAAGATATCCTACTCAAATCTAGAATAAAAATTTCCTCTGCTTTGGTAGCGCGACTTGCTTTTACAGAAATCTTGACTCCCTGTGGGAGTTTTTGTTTAGAAAGTACATTTGAAGTCTTATTGTTCATATTTATCACTTGTAAAGCTTCTTATTCTTTATATAGTTTTTCACTGCTTCTGGAACTAATCCATCTATGGAGCCACCTTTTTTTATTCTTCCCCTGACTTCAGAAGAAGTAATATCCAAGCCAGGTATAGGTAACAGGAAGATTTTAAAAGAAGTAAGGTTTTTCTCTATACACTTTTGAGATTGCGGGAGTTTAAGCATTCTGTTATCGTATTTTCCTTCCAAAATGCCTTTTGCATCTTCCAATTTATAACCGGATCGGCTGACAACAACAAAAAAACATTGATCAAGCACTTTTTCATAGTCTTTCCATGTGTGTATTTCTAAAAATACATCAATACCGAGAATAAAAAAGATATAGGCATTAGGATAGAGATTTTTTATTTTGTTCAGAGTAATAATCGAGTATGATTTTGTTTTTTCTTCTATTTCAATAGAAGAAGGGACAAATATAGAGGAAGAACAGGCAGCAAGCTTGACCATTTTTAATCGGTTTTTTGGGGAAGCAATGCCGTCAGATTTTTTATGTGGTGGGATATACGAAGGAATAATTAGGATTTTATCTAATGAGAATTTCTTCTGAACAATCTCTATTGCCCTTATGTGTCCAGAATGGATCGGGTTGAAGGTTCCGCCAAAGAGTCCTATCCTTTCCGTTTTCATAGAGTTATTCTGTTTTATTTGTTAATATGTCTAACTTCCTTGTAATCCATAAAATTAGTTCTTTAATGCCCTGCTTTTTCAAAGCAGAAATTGCAAAAAAAGGAAGATTTTCATGTTTTGCCAGTAATCTTACTTTATTCAGACTTGCTTTATTTTCTTCAAGAAGGTCAATTTTGTTCGCGACCAATATTTGGTGCCTTTTTGTCAATTGAGGATTAAAAGCTTCGAGTTCTCTTATCACAGAACTGAAATCCTGCACAGGATCCCTTTGAGAATAAGGAGAGACATCGATAAGGTGAACTAATATTTTTGTCCTTTCCACGTGTTTAAGAAATTTGATGCCTAGTCCATGACCCAAATGGGCGCCCTCGATCAAACCTGGGATGTCTGCAACGACAAAGCTCCTGAATTCATCAACGTCCACAACACCCAAATTGGGACTAAGAGTAGTAAAAGGGTAATCTGCAATAATAGGTTTTGCTGCTGAAATCTTTGAAATCAGGGTTGACTTTCCTACATTTGGAAAACCAATTAGACCTACATCAGCGATGAGCTTTAGCTCTAGGGTTAAGAGCTTTTCCTCCCCAGGCTGCCCTTCCTGGCATATTCGTGGGGCTTGGTGTGTGGATGAAGCAAAACTTGCATTGCCCCGTCCCCCTTTCCCTCCTTCGGCAGATAGAAGTATCTGTTCCGAAGCAAGAAAATCAAACAAGATTTCTTCCTCTCTTTTTACGATTGTTCCTACTGGCACTTTAAGGTATATATCACTGCCACGTTTTCCTTGGCGATTTCTTCCTTCTCCGTGAGAACCATTTCTGGCTTTATTTATTGGATGAAAGCGAAAAAAGACAAGAGAAGAAATATTTTTATCGGAAACAAGATATATGCGTCCCCCTTTCCCTCCATTGCCGCCGTTGGGTCCTCCTCGTGGGACTCCCCTCTCTCTCCGGAAACTTACACACCCGTTGCCACCTTTTCCTGCTTTGAGGGTTACTTTGACCTGGTCTACAAACATATTTTAAGTCAGAAATTTCTAACCTGAATTATTCAGGCTAGGAAGGGATGACGGAAACAAATTTTCTTTTTCTTGCTTTTGTTTCAAAACAGACATTTCCTGACACTTTAGCAAAAAGAGTATCATCCTTTCCTCTCCCGACATTCATTCCCGCCTTAAATGGCGTTCCTCTCTGGCGTACGAGGATAGAACCGGCGCTGACATATTGTCCGCCATAACGCTTTACGCCCAGTCTCTTCGAATGGCTATCTCTTCCATTTTTGGCACTTCCTCCAGATTTTTTGTGTGCCATTCTCTTACTCCTTTGCTAAGGTAGATTCCTTGGTTTTTGAATTTGTATTACTTGCCTTTTTCTCTTTTGCAGGAGTTTTGGGCTTTATCTTTTTAGCTTTGACGGCTTTATCCTTGCTTTTTGGTGTTGCTGTTTTTTTGCCCGGTTTTTTTGTTTCCCGCTTTATGGGGCTCTTGGCTTTCACGGAATCAGTTTTTATTTCAGGCTTCGGCTTTTGCTTTTTAATACTTTCTTTTTTTTCTGATTCTTTGACTGTTCTGGCCTGTTTTTTCTGTTGAGAGGCATTTTCACTAGAAATTATTTCTTCAACTTTGACCTTTGTCAAATCCTGCCTGTGACCACTCTTTTTTCTATACTGCTTCCTTTTTTTCTTTTTAAAAACAATAATTTTTTTATCCCTAAAATTTTCAATAACGACAGCCTTGACTTGAGCGTTCTCGATAAATGGAGTTCCTATTTGAGTTTTGTTTTCATCTTCAATAAGAAGAACCTTATCAAAAGTCATTTTTTGACCTTTTTCCAGTCCCAGCTTTTCAATGGACAGGACATCTCCTTTTTGAACCTTGTACTGTTTTCCACCAGTTTTAATTACAGCGAACATTTCTCTACCTTTTTTCCAGATTTTATTGAGTTAAATTTAACATACGGCTGTTCCTATGTCAAACGGAACAGACGTGTTTGTAACTTATCTTGACAAAAATGTTGCTTTTCTCTACTTTAATTATGGTTTTTCGGAAACGAAGCAAGAATCAGGGCGGTTAGCTCAGCGGTAGAGTACCGGTCTTACAAACCGGGTGTCACTGGTTCGAATCCAGTACCGCCCACCAGAGATTCTTTCTCTCAATGGTATTCCTCGTAAGCATAATTTTTTACGAGATCAAGTAGATCTAGCTGATTGACCATTGTTGTTGATGTACACCTTGAAAATTGACTTATATGAGTTCTAATGATATTTTACAAAACAAATATGTGATTTTTTGAATAAAGTGATGAGTACAAGGGTCTTGGTTGTTGAAGATGAAAGCATTGTTGCACGTGATATTGGCAATATGCTTTTAGGATTAGGGTATGAGGTGGTTTCAATTGTCTCTACCGCGAAGGAATCTGTCCTAACAGCTAGAACTGCAAGGCCGGATATAGTCCTGATGGATATCCTGCTCCATGGGGAAAGGACAGGTGTGGAAGCGGCAGGACAGATCTATAAGCAGTTAAATATTCCGGTTGTCTATCTTACTGCTTATGCAGATGAGATCACATTACAGCGAGCAAAAAAGACCGAGCCCTTCGGTTATTTACTAAAGCCGTTCGAAGAAAGAGAGCTGCAAACGACAATTGAGATTGCTTTATACAAATTTAAGATGGATTCCAAATTGAAAGCCAGAGAGCGATTATTCTCTACGATACTGAGGAGTATAGATGATGCTGTTATTGCAACTGACCAGGAAGGAATGATCACGTTTATGAATCCACTTGCCGAAACTCTTACCAGGTGGGAACAAAAACAAGCTTTGGGGAAACCTGCAAACGATTTTTTTGATATAAGAAGCGAAAAAACAGGGGAAAAGTATGAAATTCCTGTTGGGAAAATCCTTGCTGGGAAGCGAATGAAACATAAGAATGAAGCTGTCCTTATTTCTAAAAAAGGGGAAGAGATTCCAATCGAACACATAATTACTCCCATAAAGGAAGAGAGTGGAAAAATTAATGGCATAGTTTTAACTTTCACTAATATAAGCCGCCGTAAAAAGGCAGAGGAAGAATTGTTCAAGAGTTTCGAAAAGCAGAAGCTGGTAATGGAAGGAACTGTTCAGGCTATGGCTTTTACTATCGAAGCTAGAGACCCTTACACGGCAGGCCATCAAATACGGGTAACAAAGCTTGCTTGTGCAATAGCTGAAGAGATGCATTTTAGTAAAGATAAGATTGATGCAGTGCGTTTGGCCGGAAGTCTTCATGACATAGGCAAGATATATGTTCCTGCTGAAATACTTAGTAAGCCAGGCAAGATTTCTGAAGTCGAACAGAACATAATAAAAACTCATTCACAGGTTGGCCATGATATATTAAAGTCGATAGAGTTTGCATGGCCTATTGCCAAAATTGTACTCCAACATCACGAAAGGATGGACGGAAGCGGATATCCTTCCGGCTTAAAAGGAAAAGATATTCTTATTGAAGCAAGAATTTTGGCTGTAGCTGACGTTGTGGAAGCCATGTGCACTCACAGGCCGTATCGAGCTGCCTTAACTATAGAAGCCGCACTCGATGAGATCTCGATGAATAAAGGTAAGCTTTATGATGTAAAAGTGGCAGGTGCCTGTTTAAGACTTTTTAAAGATAAAGTATTCAAATTCGATTAATTCAACCATTACTTCTATATTGAAATATCTAAAAATTTAACCTGGATTATTCAGGAGAACGTGGGTTATTCACGAGTCAAGCTTGCCGCAGATGTAAGGCACAGCCCATGAAGTTGTGGTCCTTCACCACGAATGGGCTGTAACGCAGCAGATGCGGTGAGATCGGCTCGCCCAAAGGGTAAAAATTGCTGATAATAGATTTAAATTTTATTATAGAGAAGGTTTAAGATAAGGTAGTTATGAGGATTTCTTGGAGAACGATTGTGAATGGTTTTAATTGTTATAATTTATCAGCAATTTTTATGAATAAATGAAAAAATTTTATTCTTGTCTACTATTGGCATCTTCTATATGCGCCTCCCTTGGTGGGATTGCTCTTTTTATTATTCTCTTTATCCCTGAGTTTGATATGTACTGGCTTATCCTCTCTCCAATTATTTTTGCCTTCTACCAGGCACCAGCCGTTTATTTATTCTGGCTCTGGAAAAAAAGAAAAAACCGGGATGACTGACGAAACTTTAAAAGACGTTATTATAAACTGCATCCTCCCTCTTGTGTTATATTGACTGGCCCTTGTTATGCTGTTAATATTCAATGTGATTTATGGGATATCATGCCTCAAAGAAAAGATAATTAAGGGGAATAATATGAAGAAAGCCAAGATTCTTTTAATAGTCATAATTTTTGCTATTACGTGTCCTCTTTTCCTGTACAGCCAAGAGGATGTCCAAGCGAAGATAAAGGATTTAGAGACTCTCATAAATAATGACCTTTCACCATGGAAATTAAAAAATGAAGATCTTCCAAACGGTGAAAAAATTGAGCTTATAGACTCCGGTTGGGATCTGATACAGAATTGGCAGATTATCAGGGGAAAGATCTTATGGCTTCGCTATGGGTTACGTGTGCCAGAAGTTTATTCGGGAATCAAAACTGAGAGAAGTAAAATAAACTTGAATTGCAGGTTTAGAGGTGTAGGAAAAACAAGAGGGAAATTTTTTATTAACGGAATATTAAATGAATCGTTTGATCTTGAATTTGGAAACCAAGCAACTGAGATAAAGAAAATATTTCACCTGACAACAAATGCCAGTCATGAAGAAAAAATGCTGCTTGCATTCCGGGTAGAAAATTTTGGAAAGTCCCCTGTAATAGAAAGGAATACCCTTGAAGCCGGATGTTTCTTTCAGATTCAGGAATCGCGATTTAATATCGAAGCAGCCCAGGATGCCCACCGCATGATTTCTCAATTTCTATTGGATTTAAAAATTGGGGCACTTCTTTTAGACTTTGCTACGGAAAGAACACGTTTGGCTCAGCAGGCGAGACCTGTTTCGATGTCTTATCAAAAATTATCCTCATCGAAAAGTTTCCAGAATTTAAGGCAAATTTTTAAAAAAGCTCTTGGGAATTTCCCCCTATCAGTTTTACAGGAGGGCAATTTTGTAAAGGTCAAGGCCTATCTCCATAAATTTTATCAGGAAGTGAGACCAATTTCCCGGTTTGCCAAAAGCTACACTATATTTGCCGGCGGGAATTCACATATCGATTTAGCATGGTTATGGCGCTGGGGGGAAACAGTTGAAGTCGCAAAAGAGACTTTTTCCACCATCATGGATAATATGGATGAGTATACAAAGATTGTCTATATACAAAGCCAGGCTCAGACATATAAATGGATGGAGGAATATTATCCTGATGTCTTTAAGAGAATAAGACAAAAGGTCAAAGAGGGACGCTGGGAAATAGTAGGAGGGATGTGGGTTGAACCTGATTGCAATCTTATTGACGGAGAATCCTTCATCCGACAGATTCTTTACGGCAAGAGATATTTCAAAGAAAAATTCGGTATAGATGTAAAAATGGGCTGGAATCCGGATTCATTTGGCTACAATTGGAATATACCTCAGTTCTTTAGGAAAAGTGGGATTAATGCTTTTGTAACTCAAAAGATCAGCTGGAATGATACTAATGTCTTTCCATATTTCTTTTTCTGGTGGGAAGCTCCAGACGGCTCAAGAGTTCTATCTTATTTCCCTCCCACTGGATATGTTGGCAGATTGAGAGCCGAAAGAATGGCAAGCGGCCTGAAGTATTTTGAAAGGAATACAGGGCAGAAAAACATGTTTGTCCTTTATGGACTGGGAAACCACGGAGGAGGCCCGAACCGCGAGATGCTTAACCGGGTGAATGATTACAAGAAGCAGAGGATTTTCCCGGAAATCGAACACAGTTCGTTTTCTAATTATTTGAAGCACATTAAGAAAGAGGATATCAGGGACCTTCCAGTCTGGAAAGATGAATTGTACTTAGAGTATCACCGTGGAACATATACGACTCAGGCAGAAACAAAAAAATTAAACAGAAAGTCCGAAGTTCTTCTTTCTAATACAGAGAAAATATCTTCCATTGCGTTTCTCTTGGGGAAAGATATCTCTCAGAAAAGTATAAAAACCGCATGGGAAAAAGTAATGTTAAACCAGTTTCATGACATTCTTCCAGGTTCTAGTATTAATCCTGTTTACAATGATGCTAAGGAATTTTACTTGGAGGCTCAGAAATTAGCTGAAAATGAAAAGGATGAGAACTTGATGTATATCACGACAAAAATAGACACAGCTAGAGGAGAAAAGGGGATTCCCCTTTTCGTTTTTAACTCGCTGTCATGGGACAGAGATGGATTAGTTAGAGTTAAGCTTCTTCCATATTTTCAGGATGAGGTCACAGTTTTAGATGATTCGGGGAAAATAATACCCTCACAAATATTGAGATCCCGGGAAGAAAAAATTCTTTGTTTTTCTGCTAATAAAGTGCCATCCTTGGGATGCAGGATCTACAAGATCCAAAAAGGTGGGAGGGAAATTGTACCTGGCTTGTTAAATGCTGGAGAAACGACACTCGAAAATCGCTATTTTCGAATAACTGTTCATCCTGAAAGCGGGAATATCGTCAGTATTTTTGATAAAATCGAAAAAAGAGAAGTTCTGGCTTCATCTTCTCAAGGAAACCAGCTTCAGCTTCTTGAGGACATTCCACAGGATTATGACGCCTGGAATATCCAATATACCGGGCGGAGCTGGCACTTAGATAAAGCAGACTCCATCAAAATTGCAAAAAAAGGTCCTGTTATTGCTTCACTCATGGTTGAAAAAAGCTATCTCGGTCTCTCTAAGAGCAGGCGTAAACCAACTACTAACTTTCCATCTTCTTTTTTCACTCAGGAAATAATTCTTTATGAAGATATCCCTCGGATTGATATTGACATGAGAGTTGATTGGTGGGAGAACCATGTTCTTCTGAAAGTTGCCTTTCCTGTAGCCATTAATAGCGATAATGCGACTTATGAAATCCCGTTTGCTTATATACAAAGACCTACTACTAGGAATACAGATTGGGAGAAAGCAAGGTTTGAAGTGTCTGCAATCAGGTGGGCTGACTTTTCAGATGGAAAATATGGAGTAAGCCTCCTTAATGAGTCAAAATACGGCCATGATATTGAAGGAAATGTAATGAGGCTAACGCTTCTACGTTCCCCTTTGAGTCCTGACCCTGTTGCAGATAGAGGGAAACACTGTTTTTCTTACGCACTTTATCCCCATAAAGGCGACTGGAGAGAAGCCGATACTGTCCGGAGAGGCTATGAATTTAATTATCCTCTGATTGCTTTATTTGTGGATTCGCATCCAGGTGAAATGCCCCCGGAGTATTCATTCTTTAAAGTGTCTGCATCCAACATTATCCTTGTGACAGTTAAAAAAACAGAAGACAGGGAAACTGTTATTTTAAGGTTTTATGAAGCGGAAGGAATTAATACGGATACGCTTGTTACACTATTCCGTAGACCTAGAGAAATTTATGAGCTAGATCTGATGGAAAACAGGCAACATCTTGTTTCTTTTAATGATAAGTCTTTTACCTTAAAGTTCGGAAGGTCTGAGATCAAAACCATCGAGCTTGTATATTAAGAATTTGTATATACAGAAGGGAGCGCCCCCGACGGGATTTGAACCCGTGTTGCCGCCTTGAAAGGGCGATGTCCTAGACCAGGCTAGACGACAGGGGCACAGATGATATTGTGAGCCGTGCTGGACTCGAACCAGCGACACCCGGCTTAAAAGGCCGGTGCTCTCCCTCTGAGCTAACGGCCCCTTCTAAGGAAATTAATATTTATAAAGGAAAAAGCAAGAAGTGTCAATATCAATCAATCGCTTCGAACTTAGTGATAATCAACCTTCCGTGGTGTGTGGTGTTTGTTTCTTCGTCTTTAAGAGTGTACTTTCTTAAATAAACTTTATAATTCTTTGTACCAGCATCGCTATTAATCTTCAAATTCGCTTTTTTATAGATAACTTCTCCTATTAAATTTCTTATGTTTGGCAGTTCTCCAACCCCAAGAGAGAAACTCGAGATTTCTTCTTCTCTTGCTGCTGCTGCTTTTGCTTCATTGTATTCTTTCTGTATGTTTTTGTGGATTGCAAGAATTTCATCATATTTTATTTTTAATTCATCACCTCTCTTTTCTGCAGCTCTTTTTGCAGCTCTTGTGCGGGCTTTTTCATAGTCAAACACTGCATCATCCCAATCGCCCTTGGCATCAAGAGTTGTCCCAATAGATTCTTCCCTCTTTTTCTTTAGCTCAAGTTCTTTTTTATTCATATCAGGTAATTTAGTAGGTTCGACTATTTCTTCTGCTTCACCGATTATCTTCCAGCTGTTAAAATCAATTGTAATCGGTTCTAATGCCATAGTAGATAATGTAGTTACATCATTTAGGGAAAGAGCGTGGAAATACTTCTGGAGAAGAGTCTTTTCAGGGTTTGATGTACAACTATAGAAAGCAAATAAAAGAAGGACAAATCCTGTTAAAGCAATAATTTTTCTCTTCATTTTTCCTCCTTCTTGAAAATAATTTTTTCTGTTGTCTGAATTTTACTTTTTTTTCAAGGGAAAAAGCAAGTTAATAAGCTGAATTCGTTAAAAAGTGTAATCTTTTGTATTCATTTGAAAAAATTATAGGGGATAAAACATTAAAAATCAATCTAGAGGCAGGGTGTGGTTTTAAAGGAGAATTTTGCCTAGTGTTACTAAACCAAGTATTACTGTAAATATTCCAACAATCAATCTTAAGTAATTTACTTTGATTTTTTTTACAGTATAGGCTGCAAGCGGAACAGAAAGAATAGCTCCCAGAATTAAAGAAGGAGCCAGCGTCCATTCAATACTGTGATTTGTGAAAATAAGATAGGTTATGACTCCCACAAGACAAGTCAATCCTTCAGCAAGAGAAGTGATGCCGATAGCTTTCTTTGACTTTACTCCCGAAAGAATCTGTCCGCTTGTAACGACAGGACCGTAACCTCCTCCACTTACTCCCTTGTTAAAAGCGGCCAGAAGCCCTATAGAAACGATTTTTTTCCATGTGAATTTGAATATTCGGTTCAAAGTGAGAAGAATTAAGAGGCCCATGCTCAATACAAGCACTCCGATGTATAATTTTACATAAGAGGTTGGAATATTGAGTGCAACATAAACAGCGGCCAGGGTTCCAAAAATGCTGCATCCAGCCATAACCAGAGCGATTTTTAAATCTTTGCTTCCAACTTTGAAGTTAGTGTTTTTGAACTGATGATGAAAGAAACCCGCACTCAACCCTGTTATTAACTCGGACAGCAAAATAGCTGGAACAATTTGAAGAGGATTATATCCCATTATAAGGAGGATGGGAGTTAAAGTAGTTCCATATCCCATCCCAAGGGAAGAATCCATGTATTCGCAAAGAAAGGCTAAAATGATGATCAGCAAGGAAAATTCAATCGCGTTCATTTCGCACCTCTTTGTCGACTATGTCGACCGATTATATAATCTATAATCTAAAAAATTTTAAGTCCTTTTTGCTTTCTTGTTTTTTGGGTTTTTTGTCCTTTCAGCCAAGGTCTCGAAAGTGGTCCTCTCCAGAATTTGAGCTGCCGCGTCTCTGACTTCTTTCCACAGCCACCTTAGCCCGCAAAAATCTTCTCTTGGACATACTTCATGTGCTGTGACACTTACACAGTCAACAGGAGCAAGAGGGCCCTCAAGCACACGGATGACTTCGGCAACATTGATTTCAGAAGGAGGTTTGGCAAGATAATAACCTCCGTTCGGCCCCTTTTTGCTGCGCAGATATCCATTTCTTTTCAGTGATAGAAGAATCTGTTCAAGAAAGCGTTTCGGGATATCTTGGCTGTGAGAAATGTCCCGGATATGAACCGGGCCTTCGCCGTAGCGAAGAGACAATTCCAGCATTGCCCTGCTAGCATATTGTCCTCTTGTTGATAACCGCATTTTATTAGTCTACTAATTCAATTGATTAAGTCATGTAATCATATCATAATCATAATGTCAAGAGAATGTTTGCTAAGTTTGACATTCACACTTATCAATGCTAAAAATTCAGGCAAACTGGATTATTCAGGTAATTTATTGAACAGGATTCATTAGCAGTATAATGGAAAAAACACCTCTAAGAATTATCAAGTTTAAAGAATGTCCTGTATGTTCAGGTTGTCGGTTAAGGCTTTTTAGAAAAGGAACATTCGATTTTCTTTCTTTAAACAAAGAGCAGATAAAGATTACAGATAGCGACTACGGAAAAATTGGGGATTTGACATTCTGTGAAACTTGCAGCCATGTTTTTGCAAATCCATGCCCTTCGCCTGATTTTATTCATTCGCTTTATGGCGAAATTGAAGATCCTCTTTACGAGGAGGAGGCAAAAGGGAGAGGGAAAAATTTTCTTAGGATTCTATCGTACCTTGAGAAAATCCATCCGGGGAAAGGAAGTCTTCTTGATGTTGGAGCTGCGACCGGGATACTTTTAAATTTAGCTCGTCAGAGAGGGTGGAAACCGGCAGGGGTCGAAGCCAGCGCATGGGCCGCAAAGTTTGCCAGAGAGAAATATGATATTAATATTCAAGAAGGTTCTTTTGAATCAGCCAAGCTTGAAAAAAGCCATTACACGGTCGTGACCATGGTTGATTTCATTGAGCATATTCCTAACCCGTTTGAAGCAGTAAATAAAGCTTTTAAGGCCTTGTCTCCTGGAGGAACTCTATGTCTTGTAACCCCTGATATCGGTAGTGTTGCGGCAAAAATTATGGATGGAAAATGGTGGCATTTTCGCCCTGCCCATATTGGATATTTTTCAAAAGAAAGCCTTGCCTTTCTTCTTCAGCGTGCTGGCTTTCGAATAATAAAATTAAGGAAATATTCATGGACATTCAGTGCCTATTATCTTATTTCCCGCAAGGACCGATTAAAATTTCTTATAAAAAATTCAGATTTGGCTTCTCTTTGGAAAAAAATCCCTATAAAATTAGCTCTTTGTGATTCTTTAGAAATATATGCCATGAAGGCAAGTAAGGAATGAACGCTTATATCAGAGCAATGCGTCTTGGGAGATGGCCCAGAAGCCTTGCTATATTTGCAGGAAGTGCAGCTTTTTTCTTTTTAAATCTGGATTTTTTTAAATCCTTCAGTTTGCTTTGGGTTGTGTCTCAATTTGTTCTCTCATTTTTATTAACTTGGGCAATATCAACAGCCAACTACGTAATAAACGAAATAGCAGATGCTCCCTTTGATATCCACCATCCAACAAAGCGGCACCGCCCTTTAGTCATGGGAGAGATAAAAAAAACTCCGTTTTTGTGCGTGGGGATTATCCTTGCTGTTGTTAGTTTACTTATAGCTTTCGCATTGTTTTCCAGGCCTTTTTTCCTGTCTCTTTTTGCGCTTTTACTGGCCGGATTTATTTACAATATTAAGCCGGTTCGGACAAAGGATATTCCTTTTTTGGATTCTATTTCTGAGTCAGCCAACAATCCAATACGCTTCTTCATCGGTTGGTTTGTCCTGTCTTCATCTCAAGGCTTGCCTCCTGTTTCTCTTTTACTGAGTTGGTGGGCTTTCGGTAATTTTTTAATGGTGGCAAAAAGGCTCTCAGAGTTCAGGTTTTTGAAAGAAAGAGCAGGAGATTATAGGAGTCCTCTCAGAAGATATTCTAAAAAATCCTTGTTTTTTGGTGTGATTTCAAGTGTTGTTGTATTTTTTGCTGCATATTTCTATTTTGCTGCTTGTTTTAAGCTTCAGTTTTTTATTTATCTTTCACCTTTTCTATTCTTTTATTTTTTTCTCATTTTCAGGAAGACCTTGAGGGAGGACGAGGTGATGGAAGAACCGGAAAGACTGTTAATGCACCCCATGTTTGCCATTTATACTTTTTTTCTTCTATTAGTGTTTTTAATTTTTCTTCTCATATAAAAAAGTTGCCTATTTTATTTTTTTCATGATACATTAGTAACATGTTTAAGCTGGGGGAAGAAGAATGAACATCCTAGAAGTTACATTAAAACTTCTGTTGGCTATTGCGTTGGGGGGTGTGATCGGCCTTGAGAGAGAATCCAGCCATAAGCCTGCAGGATTCAGAACAAATATACTTATCTGTATTGGTTCAACAATGATGATGATTCTCTCGATACTTTTGCTGCAGGGAAATGAGACAGGTGGTGACCTCTCACGGATTGCTGCAGGGGTAATCACTGGAGTAGGCTTTATCGGAGCAGGGACTATTATCCAGGCTAGAGGAAGCGTTGTTGGCTTGACTTCGGCTGCAACAATATGGGCGGTGGCAGGGCTGGGCCTTGTTATAGGTGCCGGTTATTATTTGATTGCGATTATATTCACGGCTATTACTATTATGACTTTGGTCTTATTCAGGAGATTTGAAGTGGAACAACCTGAAATTCCACTTTATAGATATTCTCTTAAAACAAAATACTCCGACAACATGCTTCTTAATATTAAAAAATTGGCCATTCATGAAGGAATAAAATTTAAAGAATTTGCCCATAAAGATGCCGGAAATATCACCCTTCTTGATTTTTCATTTCACGCGCCGGAAGAAAAAGAACAAAGATTCAAGTGGAGCCTTCTTAATTTGGACGGTCTTCTAGAGATAAAGATTGAATAAAAATGGAATTCTTCTAGCAACTACGAACCATGGAAAAATACTCGAAATAAAAGCACATTTTGCCAATCTCCCTGCAACAATTTATTCTCTTCATAATCTAAACATTGGCAATAATTTTCTTGAAAAGGGGAAAACGTTTGTAGAGAATGCCAGGGGAAAAAGCCTTTTCTACAGCAAAAAAGTGGAATCCCTCACTTTGGCAGAAGATTCAGGTCTTGAGATAGAGTGTTTGAATGGGGCTCCAGGAGTTTTTTCTGCCAGGTTTGCAGGTCCTCATGCGACTGATGAAGAGAATATTCAAAAGGTTCTGGGTTTAATGAAAGGAATCCCTCGCCCCCTGAGGAAAGCCCGGTTTGTTTCATATATGGTCTTGTCCAAAAAACAAAGGATTATCACAGAGGTCGAGGGAATAGTTGAAGGCTTTATAGGGCTTAAGATAGAAGGCAAGTTAGGATTTGGGTATGACCCAATATTCTATTATCCGCCCTTAAGAAAAACTTTCGCAAAACTTCTATCAGGGGAGAAAAACCAGGTGAGCCACAGGGGATGTGCCCTGAGAGAAATGAGTAAATTTCTCGAGAAATACCTTAGAAGAGGGGGAAATCCCCCTCTCTTATTTTGATTTGGCTGTACTTCCCACAGTAATCAGGGATTTTAAGTTATTGAATGTTTTTTCTCCTATCCCTTTAACCTTCATGATTTCTTCGATCTTTTTGAACTTTCCGTTTTCTTTTCGAAAGTCAATGATTCTCTGGGCCACTTTAGCCCCGATCCTTGGGAGTTTTTGAAGCTCTGCCAATGAGGCTGTGTTAATGTTAATCTTTTGGTTGGCTGGCTTTGTTTCAGCCTGAAGTTGAAAAGGATTAAAATACAAGAACAAGAGAGAGAAAACAAGGCTGAAAACCATGCCTTTCATAATTAAGTTTTTCATGATAACCTCCATTTGCCTATTCTATATGCAACATCGAGGCCATCATGTGAATACACATAACATCTTTATTATCAACTAGTTACAAAACGTATGTTTAAAGATAGTAAACAGGTGTTTACATACAAGCAGTTTAAACGACAACAATAGTTTCCACTTTTTTGCAGTCACTCAGGACCTTGGATGGCTTTTCTTGTATACTTCAAGCAGGTGTCTTAAATCAAGGTGGGTATATTTTTGTGTTGTTGCAAGACTTTCATGTCCCAACAGTTCTTGAATAACCCTCAAATCAGCCCCCCTGCTCAGAAGATGAGAAGCAAATGAGTGCCGAAGAGAATGGGGGCTGATTTTTCTCTTGGCTGCTGAGAAGTGGATATGTTTATTTACAATCCTTTCTACGGAACGAGAGGAAATTCTTTCCCAACGGTAGTTAAGAAAGAGTGCTTTATCATCGATTTTAGTTTTGTTGATTAATTGTCTAGCCTTCAGATAAGAATAAAGGCTGTTTTCTGCCATTTTGCCGAATGGTACAAGTCTTTCCTTTTTTCCTTTGCCTCTTATCCTGATCATTTTTTCTTCAAAAGTAATATCTTCAATGTTAATACCGACGAGCTCACTTACTCGGACTCCAGTGGCATATAGAAGTTCGAGTATAGCCCTATCTCTTAAAGCCAGAACCTTATCCGATTTCGGGAGATCCAAGAAGTCTGCCATTTCCTCTTCTGATAGAAAAGAGGGTATGTATATTTCCTGTTTTGGAGTGGCTACTACTTTAGCAGGATTATCATCAAGCCACATTTTTCTCATGCAGAATTGGAAAAACGAACGTATGGCAGCTAATTTACGGGCAATAGTGGATTTTTTCTCTTTTTTTTCATAGAGAGTAGCCAGGAACCCCCGGAGAATAACATTATCGACATCTTTCAGCCTGTATTTTTTATTATCCATGTACGCTGCGAGCTGGGTCAAATCTCTTTTATAACTTGCAATGGTATGAGGAGAAGCATTTTTCTCATACTTTAGGTAGGAAAAAAATTCGTTCAGTTCTTTTTTCAATTTTGTTCCCAGATTTTTTTTGGTTCCACATTCTCCTTATAATTGCAGTTTTCATTGCTGCAGTAAAGATATGGTTTTCCTTTCATGGAATTTTTACGGAGTATAAATTGACGACTGCATTCAGGGCAGGGCTGATTGATAGGTTCATCCCAAGTGGCAAACTTGCATTTTGGGTAATTGCTGCAGCCGAAGAATATTTTTCCTTTCCTAGTTTTTTTCCTTAGGATTGTCCCGCTGCATCCCAGTGGGCAGGAAATACCAGTGTCCTTTTTTTCCTTTTTTATGTACTTACAGCGGGGATAATTCGAACACGCAATGAATGTTCCGTATTTTCCCTCGCGTATAACCAGAGTGGAACCACACTGGGGGCATATCTCTTCGATGGGTTTTGCTGCTTTTTTAGTCATACTTTCCCGATACTTACACTCGGGGTAGCCAGAACATGCGCGAAACCTGCCAAACCTCCCTTCTTTTATCACAAGTTGACGGCCGCATTCCGGGCAAACATCTTTTAAAGGAATACCTGATACTTTTATTCCATCGGTTTTCTCAGCTTCCCTCAGATCTTTATCGAGTAAAGTATAGTAGGATTTGAGAGAGGCCAACCAGTCCTGTTTTCCTTCGTTTATTAAATCGAGTTCATCCTCTAGCCTGGCTGTAAACTTAAATTCCATTAAATCCGGAAAATTTTTAATTAAATAGTCGGTAACATAAATGCCGATTTCTGTAGGAATAAACTTTCCCTTTTCTTTAATGACATACTCCCGCCCTTGAAGTGTGGCAATAATTGGAGCATAAGTGCTTGGACGCCCAATTCCTTTGGCCTCCAGCTCCTTAACAAGGCTTCCTTCAGTATATCGAGGGGGAGGTTGAGTAAAGTTCTGCTTGGAATCAAGATCGAGCAGTTTAAGGTCTTCACCTGTCTCAGCTTTGGGCAGTAATTTCTCGTTCTTTTTCATGCTGGGGAAAAGAACTAGATATCCATCAAACTTGATAACTTCTCCTTTGGCTCTGAATTGGTATTTTGATGCCTTTATATCAAATTCGGTCTCCTCAATCAGAGCCGGGTTCATCTGAGAAGCTATGAATTGGTTCCATATTAAGGAGTAAAGCTTGTATTCCTCTTTATTAAGATAGGGACTGACTTTCTCTGGAGGCAGATCAAATGAAGTTGGGCGGATAGCTTCATGGGCGTCTTGAGCTTTCCTTTTGTTTTTAAATATTTTTGGTTTCCTGGGAAGATATTCTTTGTGATAATTTTCTTGAATATAGTTGCGGGCTTCAATTAATGCTTGGTTTGAAACACGGACAGAATCTGTCCTCATATAAGTAATTAGGCCTATCAGCCCTCGATTGCCAATTTTAATCCCTTCGTAAAGCTTCTGAGCAATGAGCATTGTCTTCTTCACGGGAAAACTAAGAAGGCGGAAACAGTCCTGCTGGAGAGTGCTGGTTATATAAGGAGGGCTTGATGTTTTCTTTTTTTCCTTGACTTCGATCCCTTCAAGAATAAAATTCAGTTTATTAATCTCTGAGACTACTTCGTTAGCTCTTTTTCCATCAGTTATTTTTGCTTTTTTGCCGTTAATCTTGACAAGGTTTGCACTAAATGGGGGAGGATTAACAGCATGAAGCTGTGCTGTTATAGACCAATACTCTTCGGGCACAAAATCTTTTATCTCTTTTTCTCTCTCGCAGATTAATCGTAATGCTATTGACTGCACTCTCCCTGCGCTCAGTCCTCTTCCGATTTTTTTCCATAACAGGGGGCTGATACAATATCCAACCAGCCTGTCCAAAATCCTCCTTGTCTGTTGGGCGTCAATCTTGTTTTGATCAATCTGTCCTAAATTATTAAATGCCTCTTTAACAGCAGTTTTTGTTAGTTCGTGAAATAGAACCCTGTAAATATTATTATTGAAATCTTTGAGGATAGCTGCAAGATGCCAGCAAATTGCTTCCCCTTCTCTATCGGGGTCAGCGGCAAGGTAGATCGTATCGCACTGCTTGGCGGATTTCTGCAGTTCTGAGACAAGCCCTTTTCTAGCAGGAAGGATTTTATAATCAGGCTTGAAGTCATGCTTAATATCCACACCCAGTTCTTTCTTGGGCAAATCTCGGATGTGACCCATCGAAGCTCTGACCAAAAAACCTGCACCAAGATAGCGGTTAATAGTATTCGCCTTGGCAGGAGATTCAACAATAACCAAATGTTTCGCCATCATAGTTTCCTCTGGAAGTATTTTCCTGGACTTTGTGAAATTAACCCGTTAAGTTCCAGATTGAGTAAAATCGAAAGAATCTCAGAGACTGAGAGGTCGCTTTTCTCCACAAGTTCATCGATGTGAGTTCTTGAATCCGGGCTGAGAAGCTCAAACAGCATCTTCTCTTTGGGTGCCATTGAAGGGATGTCCTTTTTGTCCTTTTTTTGCGAAAGAAGATTATCCTTCAAAGGCGATGGAAGTTCTTCAGCAATATCTTCCCAGTTCTCAATAAGCTTTGCTCCTGTTTTGATCAGCCAGTTTGTTCCTTGGCTGAGTCTGGAGGTAATATTTCCAGGAACAGCCATGACTTCCCTGTTTTCTTCAAGAGCTAACCTTGCAGAAATAAGGGAGCCGCTTTTCTTTGTGCCTTCCACTACTACCAGGGCAAGTGACAGACCGCTGATAATCCTGTTTCTCAAAGGAAAGTGAGACGCTAGTGGAGGTGCGTTATGCGGATATTCAGACACTACAGCTCCAGTTTCTATGATTTTTTCAAAAAGCTTTAAATTTTCTTTCGGGTAAATGTATTCTAATCCTGATCCCAACACGGCAATTGTCTTTCCTCCTTTAAGAGCCCCCCAATGGGCAATAGAATCGATGCCATATGCTAACCCACTGACAATAATTATTCCACGAGATGCCAGATCCTGAGAGAGCCTTTCTGCGACCGCTCTTCCATATGGAGTCGGTCTTCGTGCTCCGACAATTGAAACAGCCGGGCCTTTTAGCAGTTCAGTTTTTCCCGCACAATAAAGGACGAGAGGAGGGTCAAAAGTTTCTCTTAAATAATCAGGATAATTTCTATCGTCCAGAGTAAGGATAGTATATTTTTTCTTTGTAATTCTATCAATTTCTCTGCTGGCCTGGTCCAGTATCTTTGGAGATTTTATGGATTCGGCATGCTTTTTATCTATTCCGATGGCTAGCAGGTCTTTTATCCCTGCTTCAAAGACATCTGAAACAGAAGAAAAATGAGTGATAATCTTTCTGGCAAATTTTAATTTTTCGGATAGAACAAGGTTTAAAGCGACCCAATACTGCAGGTTTTTGTTCACCTTTAACTATCACAACGAGACGGAGGAATAGCAAAAACAGGGATATTGCTGTAAGAAATGACTTTTTCTGTAGTGCTTCCCAAGAAAAACCTATGCAGCTTACTATGACCACAGGTAGATATAACGATTAGATCAAATCCGTGAGTCTGGGAATAATCCACGATTCCTATAGAGGCATTGACAGCACGGTAAACGTCCTCTGAGACTTTTATGTTTTCTTTTTCCCTTTTCCTTCTTCGTTTGAGCCTCTTCAAAACAGCATCAAACATTTCATCAATTTCTCTAGGGGAGAATTCATAATCATGAAGTTCCAGGATATTGAGAAGCATAAGATCGGAGTCAAAAGCTTTTGCTAAATTCCAGGCATAATCTCTTTCTATTTCTTCGCGTTCGGAGAAATCTGTAGGCACAAGGATATTTTTAAAGCGGGGTTTTCCGCGCCTTTTCTTTGTTATAAGAAGGGGAATATGGGAGTTACGTAATAGTTGGTTAGCGACACTCCCTATAAAAAGTTTTTCAATCACTGACATGCCTCTTTTTCCTACTACAATCAAGTCAATATTTTCTTCTTCGGCTGTTTCTAAAATTTTCTTGGAGGCATTTCCTTCTTTAACCAGGCTCTCGAATGACATGCCTTTTGTCTCTCTCAAATTGTCAAGCCTATTTTTTGCTTCCTTTTTTATTATGTCCACTTTTTGCGCAAGCTCGCCTTTTATGACTATTTCGGTGTCATAAAGGGCAGGCGAAAAATCTGGCACTACATGCAATGCGATAATTTTGGCTTTGAAGGTTTTTGCGAATATACTGGCATACAAAAGCGCTTCCTGAGATTCATCAGAAAAATCAGTAGCCCAGAGAATTTTTTTCAAAAAGTTAGTCATTTTTAACTCCTCCCATACAGGGGTTTAAGCGATATCAAAAATATTTTAGCATGAAAAAACAAAAAAACAAGAAGTTCCCTGCTATTTACCAAAAAGGTCGAGCCGTGAGTATAGATTTCCATTCTTAAGCTCTCATTTACTTCCCGCTTTCAAGTTCAATGATTTTATTGCGGGATTTGTGCCCTTTTATGATTCTTACACAGGAAACAGGGAGATCAAAGTGGGAAGCAATTATTTCAATGACTTCCTTGTTGGCTTTTTCTTTGGAGGGAGGAGACAGAACACGTATTCTGTACTCGGTTGGACCTTTTTTGTCTATCTCACGCTTTCTGGAGCATGGTTGAACCTTGACGTTTAAAAAAATTTTATCTTTATGCTTCAAATTGATACCTTAAGTGATTTGAATATATCTTGAAATTGGGATTTGGATATAGTGCACAATATAAACTATCCTTATTATTAAAATGACCATGTCTGGTGCCTGAGTAGTTGTTGAGCATAGAGAGATAGAGATCGTACAAGGAAACTATCTAAAAAGAGAATCAACAGTATAATAATAAAAGGACTTATATCAACGCCGCCCATCTTGGAAGGGGGAAAGAATTTTCGGAGAGGCCTTAATACCGGTTTTGTTAGGTGATATAGGATAACTGAAAGCGAGTATAAAGTGGGAATTTGAATCCAGGATAGAAGGGCACGAATGATAACGATCCAGACATAGATCATAAGAAGTATATGGATTATCCTTGCTGTTGCAATCAAAAAATTGGCAAGTAGGATCATTTTTTTGTGCCTTTATAATAACATCCAAATCTATTATCAACATTTTTCACCTTTCAAGCAAGCCGACCCATTCTACCCCTGAGCTGACATTGAGTCATGAATAATCCAGAGGCTCATCGCAATAATAGATACCTGATTAGAAGATAAGAGGAAGAGGAGCGAATGAATTTGAGTGCATGTTTGCGCTCCACTAAGATTTTTAACGCCATTTCCTCCCCGATCTTCTCGGCTCTGATGGAACTCCGCATGCTTATCTTAAGCAACGCCACAATGCCCGCGAGCCATCATTAACACCGCCCCTTTGATTATACAGTGCTCACACATCCATCAGGCCAGACTTCGTCTGGTTCCCTCGAAGATCGACACAGAAAGGCTAAATCTTTCAATGTCGCTTCCTCCATCCCCTCAAATTCATTTGTTTACATGCATTTTATCTGATACGATCTATCTAGGTATGCATTATTGCGATGAACCAGTCCAGATTGTATTTTTACCTTTTTATTGGCTGCGGGCGATAGAATTTTTGTGTCCTTGACAGGCCGCAGCCTCTAATCTATAATCCTTGAAAAAAGGAAAATACATTCTTTTATCATAAGTGTACATAGAACAGATGTGAAAAAGTGAGATTTAAAAAAACTTCCAGCTGTAAAAGCGAATTAAAAGTTCTTATTCTCTTACTTGTATTTTTCCTTCTCTTTTTTGTGACTGTTTGGGCTCAGAGCGTTTCAATAAGACTTAAAGTTGTCATAGAACAGGCTAATGTAAGATTAAAACCAGATATAGGAAGTATAATCATCTATCAGCTGCCTCAGGGGACAATCATTGATTCTTCAGAGAAAGAAGGTGAATGGTATCGAGTTAGATTGGTACAGGATGAGGGAGACACTGTCTCGGGATATGTCCATGAAAGCCTTGTAATAGAGATTGAAAACCTTCCCCAAGAAAGAGGAGCAGGCGAGAAAAAGATTGAAAGGGAAAAAGTCAGCAAGGTTGAAAGGGAAGAAGTAGAACCAATACAGCCTTCTCCTGTCACTTCCACAAGTCTCAAAGCTTCATTCTCCAGGTTTAATCTTTTTCTATCAGGCGGAGGGATTTTTATTTCTGGCGGGGATTTAAACGAGGGTTCTCAAGGTTTAGCCGATTACTATAGTGATATTCTGGGAATTCAAGGAAAAGGAGATATAAAACCTCTTAACTTGAGCTATATGTTTGGAGCAGAAATATCTTTTTCTCTCTCTAATGTATTTTCTGTTGGGATCGGAGCGGATTATTTTCTTAGAGAAAGAGAAAGCCGGGTTGAGTTTCAGAGCTCCTCTTCCACTGACAGTCTGACCACGAGGCCTAAAATAAAGGTTCTTCCTGTGAGATTGGCTCTCTACTGCTACCCTGTTCCCGGTTTTTATATTAAAACAGGTCTAGAATACTTTTTTACTGAGTGCAGCTATTTTTACCGTATTAAGGAAGATAACATTTTTAAAGACTGGACAGGTGAGGCAAAAGCTCGGGATGTCGGAATCGTTGGGGGATTTGGTTTTGTACAGGAAATAGTTCCTCATCTGGATTTTTTTATGGAAGCCACTGGACGATACGCCAGAATTAACAACTTCGAAGGCAAAACGGATTACAAAGACTCAGCAGGCCTGACATATACTGAAGAAGGTATGCTTTATATTTTTAAGCATCAAATATCAGAAGAAAAATCCTGCTCTTTTCTTTTTATCCGGGAAAAAAAGCCAACTGAAGCAGGCGTTTCAGATGTCCAGAATGCAATGATCGACCTATCCGGGTTTAGTATAAAAGCAGGAATCAGGATCAGGTTCTAGCCCTTCTCCAAAAAAGCTATGTGGTGAGAGTGAATCCCTCTGAATAATGGAAAAATCTTTATAATAGAGAAACCGGCATCTTCAACCTCTTCTTGAAATTCCTTGCGCGAAATCATCTTTATTTGCGTCTTGCTCTTTTTTAGTTTTTTTCTAAATTTTCTCTGGAGAATGTGAAGAAAATTCATCTGGTAATATGAAAGGATCACGTACTTGGAAGAAACATAAAAGAATTCTTTTAGGATAAATTTCCTATTTTTCTTTTCATGGAGGTGATGAAAAAACCTCATGGAAAGAATGATATTGAATGCTTTTTGCTTAAATGGAAGTCCATGCTTTGCATCTGCAACGACCCCTGATGCTGAAGCCGGGTTGTAGAGTCTGCTGTGTTCTTCTGCCCGTTTGACCATGTAAAATGAAAGGTCGCTGCTTACAAAGGAAAATCCTTTCTTGAGCATCAAGCTGGAAAACCGTCCATATCCGCATGGAAGATCTAAGACTCGTATTGCATCTTTGCCAGCGGTCCTTAGAATTTTTTCCAGGATTTTTTGCTCTCTTGTATGTACAATCTTCTGGTCTATTCCTCTGTACCTCTTTCTTTCATAGTCTTCAACTTCATGTTTTTTAAAAGGTGTGTTCTTGTTCATTTTTTCTTTTTCCTCTACGAAGTGTCTTCATAAAGGACATATATAGGGCTTTTGGTAATTTTAATTTTATTATCCTTGAAGGAGATTTCTTTCCCATCCCGTCCTACAACTTCGATCACTTTCTTTGGAAAGCAATACTCATAGAATGGTGACTGTCCGCGGTTACTCCAGCAGATTGTGAAATTCTTTTTTCCCTTGCTGAATGAGAAGAATTCCACACCAAGCTGATGAATTTTTCCTGTGAATGTGCTTCCCTCGAGAAAAGAAACCAGGGTCTTCATTGCAAAAAAACTTGGCCGTTTCCTCCAGGTTTTTTCTCGGCAATCGATGAGTCCATATCCCGGGGCAGCAAGCTGCCACCAATATATCCTTTCAATATAGCCGCTCGCAAGTGCAAGTATAAAATAGCGTACAAGGTAATCAGCCTGCTGTTCCTCTGATACGTTGGGCTTACCTGAGGCTGGCGAGTATTTTCCTGTTCCTTGCAGGGGCCAGTTTACTTCTGTTATCCATAGACATTGTTTTTTCTTCAGACAAGCATCAATAATTGCCTTAAGCAGTGCTATCTTCCTGGGAGTATCCCAGCCGAACTGTTTGTTTTCCGGAGCTCCCATGCGGTCTACATAAAGGAGAGAACTCACTTTATCAAAGGGAATTTCTTTCAGGACAGGAGCGTAAAGATGAAATTCAAAGTCAATCACGGCCGGGCCCACAAGTTTTACTCCATAATCTTTCGCCAGGGAAAAGGCAGGACGTGCAAGTTTTAGATATTCTTTGTGGTCCCAAACTCCCCATTTTGATCTGTTCCATGCATGTCCTATTTCAAAAAAGGAGCATTTCCCCCCAAATCTGGAAAATACATCTTCTAAAAAATGCTCCCAATGGGAAGGATGAAGAACATCATCCCTCTGTTGTAGCAGTGCAACAGAAAATTCAATTTCTTTTTTTTGGAGGACGTCAAAGAATTTCTCGAAAGACTGAAGTTTATCTCTTTCCCATGATGGGATTCTTACAAGAGTCTGGCAGACTCCGATTTCTCTCAAACTGTCTGCGATCTCAGGGTTTTTTTCTTCCTGTTGAGAGACAGAAATCGCAAAAGGTTTTACTATCTTTACAGGCTCGTTATACATCTTCTTTTTATAACGCCTGAATAAGGAAAGTGCAGGTACTGCCTTATTGAGATTGGCCGAAAAGATGTCAATATAGCTATCTGCATGTTTAAAATAATACTTGATCCGTTTTTTTTTGGGGTCAATATTATGGGGCTGGTCAGAATGTGGGTTCCATTGGAATGATTCACTCATTTTATTGAATTTTTATTTTGCGTGCTAGCTGTTTTAGTCGAAGTACTTTCTTAAACTCGATAAACCAGGTGTAGCTATTTTTGTTCATTTTATACCAGAACCAGAGAACTCTTTTCACATGTGGCACTCCAAGGTAATTTTCCAAAAAGAACCGTTGATAACGATCCGGAACGCCAAGCCGGATAAGATTCTTGATGCATTGTAATAACCCGATCTGCTTTTTAACTCTGATTCGGTTTGTGTCAATGAGATTGAACACGAATTTATTCGATTCGGTTTTTCTAACCAGAATGTTTCCATCCGAAAGATCGTGGTGAAGGATTCCTTTTTCATGGCAATAAGAGAGAAAGCTTGCAAGAGATTTGAGAATTTCTCTAAGTTCGTCATCGGGGAGTTTCAGAAATAAACCGCGGATTTCTTCAACGTCTTTTTCCATTTCGGATAAAAAGAAACTCTGGTCCAGGAAAATTGACTTCCTTTTCTCAAGATAAGCTATAGGAAGAGGAGTTTTTATTTCCCTTTCAAGCAGAGCATTACTCCCTCGCCAAGATTTTAATGCTTTTGACGAGATAAATGTGCTCTTAAGCTTGTTAATTCCGTAAGTGTAAAACTCTTTAATTACAACATCTGTGGTTTTTCCATTATCTAATGAAGCATTGAAAATCCCAATACGGTTCCTGCTGTCGAGTAAAATTTTACATGAAGAATCCTTTAAAAGGCCGTGGCAGTTAGTAATCGACTGCTTAAAATTCGGGTGGTCATACTCAGGATGTATTCTTCCTTTGAAAGGAGGAAGAATAAGGGGATTTCCAAACTCTTTTTTCACTTAGATTTCTCTCAGCGTAATTACTAAAGTTTCTATGTGATAAAAATATCGTCCTATATTATTATATGTATTATATGTGAAAAAGGAAATTTTTGACCTTAATTTTTTTCTATGATAGAAATAGAGAAGTCAGTCCCTCAGAGGAGGCATTATTATGAGAAAAAAAGCTGTTTTGCTTCTATCCGCTGTCCTGACATTTGTGGCAGTTTCACTTCTGGCTCAGGACCAGATTGACAAAGAAGCAACTGAAAAAATTCGGCAGTTCACTACGGATCCCCAGTATCTAACCTCTTTGGTCGATTATCTGCCATATTCGGAAATAGTCCCTGCACCTCACGAAATTCTTGGATATATCACCGGGGCTCCAGGCCATATGACCTATTATGATGATATTCTTCGTTATTACAGGGCTCTTGATAGTGCCAGCAGCCGTGTGAAAATATTTGAAATTGGCAAAAGTCATGAAGGGAATACCATGATCGTAGTTGCAGTCGCAGATGAGAATACAATAATTGATATCGATCTTTTTCGCGGAGATACAAAGAGACTTGCAGATCCAAGGCAGTGCAGCGAAAGCGAAATGAAAGAAATCATAAAAATAGCAGAACCATTTTATCTATTAACCGGAGGGCTCCATTCCTCTGAGACAGGCAGCCCCGAGATGTTGATGGAATTGGCATATAGACTTGTTGTTAGTGAGACAGAAATGATCAGGCGGATTAGAACCGATGTAGTGACTCTTATTGTTCCTGTTTTAGAAATGGATGGCTGGAACCGTCAGGTCGATTGGTACTACAGACATACAAAAGGAGTAAAAAAATACGAAGACATACCAAAATCTTCTCCGCCGTTCTGGGGAAATTATACTTTCCATGATAACAACCGGGATGGAATTGTTCTCAGCCAGCCCCTTTCTAAGAATCTTAATGAAGTCTTTTTTATGTTCTACCCGCAGGTGGTCCATGATTTGCACGAGAGTGTGCCTCTCCTTTATATCAGTACAGGAACAGGGCCTTATTATCCGTCTCTCAGTCCGATTGTAAGGAATGAATGGCAGTGGTTTGCTTTCAACGAAGTAACACAAATGACAAGCCTTGGTGTTCCTGGTGTTTGGACATGGGGATTTTTCACTGGATGGTATCCTGGTTATGGAGCTTGGTCTGGCAACAACCATAATGCTATAAGCCGCTTCTATGAAACTTTCGGAAATGCCGGTGCCAACACTTATGAGCGGACGATAAGCACGGCTCCGGGAGAAGGAAACACTTCTGAGGAATGGTACCGGCCGTTGCCTCCTCCCCAGAAAACAATGTGGAGCCTCAGGAATAATACCAATGTCATGGAAAGTGCTTGTTTGATTGCACTTGATTTTACTGCGCGGCATAAGGATACGGTCCTTGAAAATTTCTGGAGGAAGGGCCGGAATGCTGTAGAAAAGGGCCGGAGTGAAAAACCGTATGCCTGGATTGTTCCTCTGGATCAAAACGATTTGTTTACAGCGAAAAGGATGCTTCAGCTTTTCAAGATGCACCGTATTGAGACAAAACGGCTTAGCACTAAATTTCCCTCTGCTAATAAATCTTATCCTCCAGGCAGTATTGTGATACGTATGGATCAACCGTATCGCAATTTCGCAAAATCTCTGCTTGAAATACAGAAATGGCCTGAAAAAAGCAGCACACATCCATACGATGCAACTAGTTGGAGCCTGGGAATGATGCTGGGTATAAAGACAGAAAGGATAGATGACAGGGCTATACTCGAGGCGCCTATGAGGCCTATGGCAGGAAACCCTTTCGTAGGACGTCTAAATGGAAGCGAATCGGGATCACATATTTTCATTCCTCCCCAGGGAAATGGAACAATCGCAGTTGTTCTTGCACTGGAGGATGAAGATGTCAGAGTGACAGATGTTGATATTAAGGTAAAACAGAAAACGTTTCCTGCTGGCACTTTTGTCCTCAGAGCAGAAGCCATGGAAAAAGTTGAGAAAGTTTGTAGAGACATTGGAGTCAATGCCTTCCAGGAAAAGGCGGATCTCCCGGTGCTCCGAAAAATAAAATTACCGAGAGTGGGATTATATACTGCCTGGTTTTCAACACAGGACCCAGGGTGGACTCGCTGGATACTTGACGAGATAGGAATCCCATGGATTTGGATTACTAGAGAACGCATCAGGAGGGGAGATCTTAATAAGGAGTTGGATGTGCTGATTGTGCCTCATCATGGAAGCTGGGCATCTGGCCTCAGGTTCTTGCGAGGCATTGATAGCCGTTACAGCCCACTGGATTATGTGAAAACAAGTGAATTTAAATATTTGGGAGAACCTGTAAACTCCCTGGATATAACCGGTGGACTTGGGCTGGATGGAGTCGCTGAAATTGAGAAGTTTGTGCGTAACGGAGGCACTCTTATCACACTGGGATCTGGCAGCCGCCTTGTCACTGACTTTGGAATGCTTCCTGGCGTGTCCAGTAAGACAAACTCAGATCTTAGCTGTCCGGGGACTATTGTAACAGGATGGGTGAGCCAGAAGAACAACCCTATTGTATATGGCTATGAAGAATATCCGTCAATCTTCAGGACACGGCTGCCTTTGTTAAATGTTGACAGACACATGAGAGAGTATTTAGTACTCCAGTTTGGAACAAAGCTGCCACGTGATATTGTAAGCAGGATGAGCGAGAAGGAAAAAAAGACATATAAAGATCGACAGGAAAAGGTTTCTATCTGGAGAAGCGGTCTTCTGAAGGGCGGGGATGCTTTGGATGGAACTGCTGCAATAATTGATGCTCCAATGGGGAAAGGACGCATTGTGCTGTTTGGATTTAACCCTTTCTATCGCTGGATGAATCACGCAAATTTTCCTTTTGTTTACAATGCGATCATTCACTGGAATATGCATGCTTCTCTGAATAAGAGTGAGGTGAAAAATGAAGAATGAGAAATTAGTATATCGCGGGAAATCAAAAGACGTTTTTGAGATAACAGAAGGGTCTTTTACTGGAAAATATAGGTTTGTTTTTACAGACAGGGCAACAGGGTATATTGAAAACGGAAAGATATTTTTTGACCCGGGATATGATAATGTTGTCGGAGAAATCCCTGGGAAAGGGGCAATAGCATGCAAGTTTGCAACATATTTCCTTAAATTGATGCAGGAGAAAAAGGTCCCTACACATTATGTCGAGACAATAGATGAAAATGTTATGATTGTTGAGCCGGCAATTCCGATAAATATGGATTCAGAAGATCCTGAGATTGAAGGAGCTTCACCGCTCCAGAATCTTGAGTTCACATGGAGAAATAATGCAACAGGAAGTTTTTGGAGGCGGTATCCTTTCGTAAGACCAGGGAAAAATCTTAATAAAGTTGTCGAAGCATGGACAAAAGGAGATTCGGATATACTAATTACTTATGAAGCGTTGGAATCGGCAGGGGTTATGACGAGAGAAGAGATTAATTATGTTGATAAGCTTATTAAGGATATAGCTGCTATTGTTTCTGAAGAATTTGAATCAAAAGGCCTTCATGTTGTGGATGGAAAGTTTGAATTGGGGAGGTTGAAACAGGGCGACGGAAGGATTGTTCTGATTGATGAGATATCTCCTGATGTATTAAGGGTATGCAAAGGATATGTTCCTGATGAGATGGGAAATTGTAAAGTCTATAAAGACTGCATAGAAACAAGGCTGTCAGAAGGCGTAAGGAAAATCAGCGGCAGGAATCAGTTAACAGCAGGGGAGATGGAGAAAATATTTTTATGTTAGAGAGTGTGCTATTCATTTAAAAAAGGAGATTTATTATGGAAAAGCTGATTAAGGTTGATACAGAATTAGCAGTAAATTTAGGGCTTACAGGGGAAGAGTATAATGAAATAAAAAGGCTGCTTGGGAGAGAACCCAATTTTACTGAGCTGGGAGTTTTTTCAGCAATGTGGTCAGAACACTGCAGCTATAAGAATTCACGCAAGTTGTTTAGCCTGTTCCCTACTCAGGGCAGGCAAGTGATGGTAGGTGCGGGCGAGGAGAATGCTGGAGTGGTTGATATTGGTGATAGCCTGGGAGTTGTGTTTAAGATAGAATCCCATAACCACCCTTCGGCAGTGGAGCCCTTTGAGGCTTCGGCAACAGGCATTGGCGGGTGCTTAAGGGATATTTTTACAATAGGAGCAAGACCTGTTGCTGGTTTGGGTTCATTGAGGTTTGGGAACCTGGATGATGAAAGAGTGAAATTTTTATTCAAAGAAGTAATAAGGGGATTGGCTCATTATGCGAATATTGCAGAAGTAAATGCGGTAGGAGGCGAGACTTATTTTGATGAGGTTTATGAAGGCAATCCGTTAGTGAATGCCTTTGTTGTAGGGATTGTAAAACATGAGAATATTGTTAGAGGAACAGCCCATGGAGTGGGAAATTCCGTGTTTTATGTTGGTGGAGATACTGGCAGGGACGGTGTAGGAGGGGCAAGTTTTGCCTCCAAGGAAATTACAGAAGAGTCAAGCTCAGATAAAGGAGCAGTTGCCATCGGTGATCCGGAGCTTGGAAGGCGTTTAAGAGAGGCCTGCCTTGAATTAATAGAAAATGGGCTTGTTGCAGGAATGCAGGATATGGGAGCAGCAGGATTAACCTGTTCTTCTTGCGAGACTGCTTCGAGAGCCAGAACGGGAATTGAGATAGATGTTGATCTGGTCCCTCAGAGAGAGAAAGGAATGACACCCTATGAAATCCTCCTGTCCGAATCCCAGGAAAGGATGTTAGTTATATTGAAAAGAGGCAGAGAACAGGAAGCCCTGGAAGTATTGAAGAAGTGGGATGTCAACGCAGTTAAAATCGGGAGAGTCACTGATGATAAAATGATGCGAGTTAGGGAAAATGAGGTTGTAGTATGCGAGATTCCCGTAGAAGCTCTTACTGAAAGCGCACCGCTTTATGATAGAGAAACAAGAAAACCTTTTTATTTGGAGAAAATTCAGAACCTGGATCTTGAGTTTTTAAGGGAACCTGGTGATTTTAGTGAAGTCCTGCTGCAGCTAGTTGGTTCTCCCACTATTGCGAGTAAAGAATCGGCATATCAAAAATTTACTGCAATCGATAAAGATGAGGTTGCGGTTGGAGCGGGTTCGGATGCGGCTGTTGTTAAAGTCAAGGGCACTAATAAAGCCCTTGCAATAAGTGTGGATTGTAATGCGAGGCACTGTTATCTAAATCCTTATAATGGGGCAATGATGGCAGTAGCCGAAGCAGCAAGGAATGTTGTCTGTGCAGGGGGAAGGCCGCTTGCTATTACTGACGGCCTGAATTTTGGCAACCCGATGAAACCCGAAATTTACTGGCAGTTTAAAAAATGCATAGAAGGGCTTTCTTATGCGTGTCAAGTCCTGGATACTCCGGTTATAAGCGGGAATGTAAGCTTTTATAACGAAAATCCTAAAGGAGCAGTATATCCAACTCCGATTGTGGGAATGGTAGGGTTGATAGAAAACGTTGATAAATATGTGACCCAGGATTTTAAAAACGAAAATGATGTAATAGTACTTTTAGGTGAAAACAATGCGGATCTTTCGGGCAGTGAATATTTGTACATTGTGCATGGCCAGAAAAAGGGAAATCCCACGATAGATATGGATAAGGAAAAAGCTCTCCAAACAGCATGCCTGGAAGCAATTGAGGCAGGCATAGTAAATTCAGCTCATGATTGTTCAGAGGGGGGGCTTGCAGTAACCCTGTCTGAATCATGCATTACTGACAAAAACCAGATGCTGGGTGCGGTTATAAAGTTAGAAGGCTTAAAAAAAGAACAAATGAGACTGGATGAGATTTTATTTGGAGAGGCTCCTTCAAGGATAGTAATTTCTCTGGAGAGGAATAATTTGAGTGTTCTGGAGAAGATTGCCGGCAAGCATTCGGTACCGTTAAACATTTTGGGAGAGGTTGGCGGAAAAAATCTTATAGTCCAGTACAGGGAAAAGACAATTATCAACCTCTCGTTGGAAAAATTAAGCGAGACATGGAGGAAAGCAATCCCTTTATAAGAAATCGTGTTTCTACATTAATGAAAAAGCTACTATTAATCCAGCCATTACAATCGAGACCATACTCATCAACTTGATCAGGATATTTAAGCTGGGGCCAGATGTGTCTTTGAACGGGTCGCCTACCGTATCTCCAATCACTGCAGCTTTGTGGGCATCTGATCCCTTGCCGCCGAAATGGCCGTCTTCAATATATTTTTTTGCATTGTCCCAGGCCCCACCTGAATTGGCCATGAAGACTGCAAGCACAAATCCGGTCGCAAGAGCGCCGACAAGGAGTCCCATCACGCCCGAAACGCCTAAGATGATCCCTGTAAGGACTGGCATAATTATGGCCAGGAGGGAGGGGAGCATCATCTTTTTTTGTGCTCCTTTGGTGGATATAGCAACACATCTGGCGTAATCAGGCTCGGCCTTTCCTTCTAAAATGCCTTTTATCTCTCTAAACTGGCGGCGGACTTCCTCGACCATACTGGCTGCTGCACTGCCAACAGCATTTATTGTTAAACCGCAGAACATAAAAGCCATCATTGACCCGAGAAGGAGGCCCACCAGCACTTTAGGGTTCATCAATGTTACATTAAAATAGCTCATGAAGTCGGTAATGGATGCTTTTGCGATTTTAATGTTCTCGGAGGCCTCGAAAAGAGCTGTCTTTTCTGGGATGCGCATCAAGCCGATACGGACCTCTTCAACGTAGGATGCCAGAAGAGCCAGAGCAGTCAATGCAGCGGAACCGATCGCAAAACCCTTGCCAGTTGCTGCAGTTGTATTTCCGAGGGCGTCAAGCGAATCGGTACGCTTACGCACTTCTTTGCCCAATCCGCTCATCTCGGCGTTTCCGCCTGCATTATCAGCAATAGGACCATATGCATCTGTGGCCAGTGTGATTCCCAGAGTTGACAGCATACCTACTGCAGCAATTCCTATTCCGTAAAGTCCGTGGCTTATATTTCCAGAAATGTTTGAGACATCAAAGTTTGTCGCTGAGAGAAAAGCTAAAATTGTTCCGACTGCAACGGCCAGGACAGGTATTACAGTGGAAACCATGCCAACACCAAGACCGGAAATAATAACCGTGGCAGCCCCTGTTTTTGCCTTTTCGGCGATATGCCGGGTTGGTTTGAAAGAGTGAGAAGTAAAATATTCGGTCGACCTGCCAATAACAATACCTGTTAATAGACCTATGACAACAGCAAGCCAGATGCCAAACGCATTTGGCAGGTTTAAAAGGAACATTATGCCGGCAGAAAAAATGACAATAAGCAGGGAGCTTAAATTTATTCCCCGGCCCAGAGAACTCAGCAGTTCACGCTGAGAAGCACCTTCTTTTGTCCTGACATTGAATATTCCAATTATAGATAAAATGGTCCCTACAGCACCAATCAACATTGGTGCAATCACTCCTTTTATCTGAGTTGCCACATCTCCATGCATGAAAGCGGCAGCACCGAGAGCGGCTGTTGCAAGTATAGAGCCTGCATAAGATTCGTAAAGATCTGCCCCCATTCCAGCTACATCACCAACGTTGTCACCAACATTATCTGCGATTGTTGCAGGATTGCGTGGGTCATCTTCAGGAATGCCTGCTTCGATCTTGCCAACCAGGTCAGCGCCGACATCGGCAGCCTTTGTAAAGATACCGCCTCCAACACGGGCAAACAAAGCCTGGGTAGACGCCCCCATTCCAAATGTCAGCATGGTAGTTGTGATTATAACCAGGCTGTGAGTATTTCCGGGTTCAACAGGATAAAAATGATTCAGAATTAGAAACCAGATTGCAATGTCAAGTAATGCCAGGCCGACCACAACCAGGCCCATTACTGCACCACTGCGGAAGGCAATTTTCAGCCCGGAGTTCAATGAATTTCTTGCTGCGTTTGCAGTGCGGGCAGATGCATATGTGGCTGTTTTCATCCCGAAAAAGCCGGCAAGCCCGGAAAAGAAACCGCCTGTTAAAAATGCAAACGGAACCCAGGGATTTTGGACGTGTAAACCATAGGCCATAAAAGAAAACAGAGCAGTAATAGTAAGGAAGACAAAGGTGACTATTTTATACTGTTGTTTTATGTAAGCCATGGCACCTTTGCGTACATGGTCTGCAATGGCTGCCATTCGTTCTGTCCCTTCACTCTCTTTCATCATTTCTTTATAAAAGATTAAGGCAAAAATGAGAGCTAGAACCGACCCGATAGGTACTATCCAAAAATAATGATTAAACATGAGAATACTCCATTGGCTGTTTCAGATACTCTGTTGGTTTATGAAAACCTTACATAAGATTCTTACTTATTTTATATAAACTGATTGAAGACTGTCAATGCGACAATTTTGTGTTTAGGCATAATTTGAAAGGCTCAAATTTGAGTGCTGTTGATAAATGGCATGATTTCGGTTTCCTGAAAATAACACGGCCAGTACTTAATGTTTTCAGAACACTATTCTGGCTGTTGTTCCCCCTATTCTCTCAAATTCAACAGTTCCATTTATCTGATTGGTTAAATCGGTTACCAGAAGCAGCCCTAATGAGTCGGATTTTTTTAAATCAAATTTTTCCGGAAAGCCAATACTCGCCAGGTGCCGTTTTTATGCTTGCATCGACACTCTACTTTTGTAGGCTTATCATGCTTCTTGTATGCCTCCTCAAAACCCAAAGAAACCTTTTGAAGGTCATCCGGATGGACAAAATCAACACTCGGCCTGCCTATTACTTCTTCGGGTTTGTATCCCAGAATCCTCTGAACAGATGGGCTGACATATGAAATAACTCCTTCGGAATCAACGATCTGAATAATTTCTGATATATTTTCTATCGCGGTTTTGTATTTTTCCTTACTTTCTTTAAGAGTTTTTTCTGTGTGGCAAACTGCTGGCGTAGTTCAAGCAGCTCCACGATTAATTGCTCTTTTGTCCTGTCTTTGTCTTTCATAATGAATCCTCAGAAGCGAGTCTTATTAAAGGCGTTTTCTCTTTAGTCAGAAAAGGTTCCTCTGGCGTTTTATGATAATTTAAAAATAAGTGCTTTACTATCGCGTCAGCCATGATCGATTTTTCAAGGTAAGCACTGCATACGGAACGATCCACCAGAGACAAAAAGCTGAGATTATGCCATATGGAACGCCATAAAGAAATATTAAGCTTTTGTTAGTTCGAAGGTAATAGAGTGATAAGATAAAAGAAACAATCACCAAAAAAGAAAGTTGCCTGAGAATAAAATAAGGAAATGCCATAAAAGAATAAAATACAATGCCTATTGAAAAAAGATGAAATGGATGAAGCAAATTCAAGAACAAAAAGTCACATATGGGAAACACGCGGTGTTCTGACCTGTATCTTGTAAACATGAATTTGGCGAATAGAATAGATTCTCGAATATAGCTCCTTGTCCAACGAAGATACATCTTGTTCATCTGGCTGAAAGTCGAAGGCACTTTCGTATAAACAATAGCATTAGACTGAAATCTTGTCATGTAGCCCGACTTAAGAACTAACGTAGTGAGAGCTCTATCTTCTCCGTAAGTACATTGAACACCTAAAAACTTCTGATTCACCCATTCCCTGATGAATTTTTTCAAAATGTCCATTCTATAAGCTGTGAGAGCTCCAGGGCAACAAAGAACAGCTCCATACACGCTTTGATAGGCGCGGCCAAAATTAAAAGAAATAGAATAGCGGATAGAAAGCATCCTTGTAAGGAAATTCTTCTTTTCGTTCAAAACCTCGACTCTCCCTGCAACAGCACCCGTATTCGCATCCTTAATCAATGGAACAACAATATTCCTTATGGCATTTTTCCCGATTCGGCTGTCTGTATCCACAGTGACAATAATTTCTCCTTTTGCCTTTTTTAAACCTATATACAAGGCTTTTCTTTTCCCTAAATTTCTTGAAAAATTAATTACTCGGACTCTATTACCATATTTTTGTTTTGCTTTCAGCATATTAAAAATCGTCGAATCCGTGGATCCGTCATTTATGCAGATTACTTCGAGTCTATCCTTGGGATATGAATTTTCAAAAATAGAATCAATAGATGTCATGATAAATTCTTCTTCATTCAAAGCCGGCATGATTACAGAAACAAAAGGCCACTTAATCTTTTCTCCTTCTTCTACAGTCATTGGTTTGTAGTAAAACCATAGGATTGTCCGGAAAATAATGCCAGCCGCCAGGATTGCAGCAGAAATCAGCAAAGGGTAAATTGATATCCGAAGAAAGAGAGTACTGCGCAAAAATTCAGCCCATGAATAGAAAATCTTTAATTTTACAGAAACAACTACAATCAAAATGCTGCTTACAATGATTAAAAAGATAAGAATAGGATCTATTTTTTCCCTAAGAAAAGGAAGATTTAAGAAAAAACCTCTAGGCTTGGATTCTAAAGCAATGCTCTCACATGTTTCTTCCCACATCTAAGTTTTAATGAAATGTTATATGAATTAAAATATGAAAAATATTTCTAGCAAAATAATATTATTAAATACATATCCCTAAGTCAAGCGGTGCATTAGTCCCAAATAATCGGATAAATCTTGCTGGTCAGGCAATTTATTTAAATAAAGGCCTCTACTACCCCATAAGAAAAGGATTTTCTCTGGTTCAATCTCCGCAAACTTTATTTACCATATTCCTTAGAGAGTGCTTTTTGCCGCTAAAATAGGGATTTTAAGTATGAAATAAAAAATAAATATTTTCTCAATGCCTTCATTATCTGCAAGTTGCCACAGCCAAGCCATGGTTTCACACAGTTTTAATCAATATGTTTACGCTGATAAAATAAACCTCGTTCCTGGCGAACAGATTCAATTTTATTCTCTGATTCTAAAACATCAAGATATTTATTAATCTCATTGATATGTAATCCAAGAATTTTCACAAGGTCATCAATAGTACAGGGCCTTCTGCATATTGTTTCCCAAATTGCGGTTTCTGTATCTTCACGATAAGATTTTACTTTTTTTCGTTCGGGTGCGGCTGCAATGATTTCAACATTATCAAGATTCCAGAAGTCTACAATTTGTTGTAATTTATGTTTACTTGCCGTTCTTAAACCATCAATTGTTCCCGGCCTGTCGAGAGTGTTCAATTGAATACTATCAGGTTTAATTTTTTCAAATGCTTCTTTTAGTAATTGTAGGTCTTCGGGATTATCGTTATAGCCGGGAAGAATTAGAACTTCCAGCCATATCTTGCCACTGTACTCTTTTCTGAAATCTACAAGACCTTTTATGTATTCATTAATATTAAGCTTGTGGAACGGCCGGTTAATCTTGCGAAAAGACAAGTCTGACGCCGCATCTAACGATGGCAGCACGACATCTGCATTCAGCAGCTCTGTTCTGACCTGTTTTTGATAAAACAGGGTTCCGTTGGTTAAAACAGCAACAGGAATATTAGGATAATTTGATTTAATAAATTGTAAAACATCCCCAATACGTGAGTTAAGAGTAGGTTCTCCGGAACCGGAAAAAGTAATATAATCCGGTACGGGATTATTGGTAAGATAATGCTGCAATTCTTTTACGACAGCATCGTATGGAACATACTCATTTCTCTCAAGGGTTAATTTTGTGGTCCGTCCGCATTCACAGTAAATACAATTTAATGTACACACTTTGTGAGGGACAAGATCAATTCCCAATGACATTCCCAAACGCCGAGAAGGTACAGGACCAAACAAATAGTTATACATAACTTGAGTCCTTTATATTTGAATGTGAAATCATGCATATTTGTCAAGCACTTTATTATAAAAAATAGGGACACATCCTATTTTTCATGCTTTATGTTTTTTTCTTTGGAGTTTTTCCTTTGTGGTCGGACCGCGCCAACTAAATGATTTTAAATAGATTTCCTTTCAAATCTAAGCAGATTTTTTCTTCTAGATTAGAAAATAGGGAACCCAGCCCCCAACGAGTACAATGGATTCACGATATTTTCCTAACGAAAAATACCTATATTGGTATTGAGTATATTAGGTAGAAATAAAAAAGTTGAATTTCATAACATATAGAGCTATATTTATTGAATCTTTAAAGTTTTATTGAGCCAATGAAAAAAGATGGAAGATACAGATATAAAATACATCAAAATAAATAGGGAGGCTAATATAAATGCTTCCTATCCCTATTCTGATTTATAGAAATCTGTATTCAAGGAGGATTGAATGGATAAATCTGTCCCCAGGTCCTACCTGTGTATGGTGATTGTTTTGGGGTCCGTGTGGGGACTCTCTGAAGCCGCCTTGGGTATGGGACTGCGAAGCTGCGCTGCCTTTGTTTCAGGCTCTATAATGACCGGAATCGCACTCTTTTTTATGGCTGCAGGCTGGGTGGTTTCCAGAAGAATCTTCGGAGTATTTCTTATGGTCTTAATAGCTTCGTTTTTCAAAATGTTTGACGCGCTGCTTCTCTCTCTGCCCATTAAACATGGAGCCATCGGCAATCCAATTTTTGCCTTTTTTATGGAAGCGATCGTTTTTGTCATCTTTGTCTCTATAATCAAGGAAAAGATTATCCAAAAGCCTGCAGGACAGGCTCTTCTCGGCAGTATGGCAGCGGTGCTGGCCGTAAATCTCTTTCCTCTGGTCAAGTATGCTACAGGAATTCCAGCTTGTGTTGCTCCGGGGATAGGTTATCCCCTCTCTCTCTATTATATCCACTTTGCAGTTCTGACGGCTTTCTTTATTGTTCCTCTGGGCTTCTGGGTTGGAGCAAAAATAAAGGCCTTTGAAACCGGTTTGATCAAAGCCCACGGCATGAGAAAACTCAATTACATCCTTTCTCCTGCAGCATTGATTCTTTGTCTGGTCATAATCACGATCCTGCGGATTGGCTGACACAGTGATGTTTTTTCCGAACAATCTCTTGGAAGGAGGACTGAATGAAAAAGACAATCCGTTTTAAACTTAACGGTCAGCCGAAAAGTCTGACTATCGACCGAGAACGCATGCTCCTGTGGGTATTGCGCACAGATTTCGGTCTGACGGGGACTAAGTTTGGTTGCGGTGAAGGCTTTTGTGGAGCATGCACTGTACTGGTCAACAATGAGGCTGAACGTTCCTGTCAGTTTCCTGTAGAGGATATCGATGGAAAAGAAATCATCACCATAGAAGGTTTGGCCAAAAATGCCAGGCTTCATCCTCTGCAGGAAGCCTTTGTCAAGCATGATGCTCTTCAATGCGGGTTCTGCACCCCCGGGATGATTCTCAACGCCTACAGCCTGCTGTTGAAAAATCCCGAGCCTTCCCACAAAGACATCATCGACGCCATGGAATACAACCTGTGTCGCTGCGGAGCCCATAACCGTATTGTTCAGGCCATTCAAACAGCAGCTAAAGAAATGAAGGGAGGTTAGAAGCGATGAAAAAAGAAGATTATATGGATATTGATTTTTATGACGACAGAACTGGCCTTCCTCTAAGCAGACGAGAATTCCTCAAGCTTATGGGAGGAGGCATCGTCATTTTGTTCTCTGTTGGCGATCCCCTTCTTTTAGAGGCACAACGCCGGAGAGGGCAGTCCCTCCCCGATGATTTCAATGCCTTTCTCAGGATCGACGAGTATGGTCGGGTCACATGCTTTACTGGCAAAATCGAGATGGGCCAGGGTGTGATTACCTCACTGGCCCAGATGCTGGCCGATGAACTCGAAGTTCATCTGGATTCCGTGGATATGGTGATGGGAGACACCGACCTTTGTCCGTATGATATGGGAACCTTCGGCTCCATGACCACCAGGTTTTTCGGGCCTCCTTTGAGAGCGGCTGCAGCAGAAGCCAGGGAGGTTCTAATCGAGCTGGCAGCCGAATACTTACAAGTTTCCACTTCCCAGCTTAAAGCGGAGGCCGGAGTCATATATCATAAATCTCAAAGACAGAAAAAGGTCACCTATGCTCAGCTCACAAAAGGGAAGAAAATCGTCAGAAAGCTCAAAGGGAAAGCGGTTCTGGAAAAGCCCTCGGATTTCACGATCGTGGGAACACCTGTCCTGCGCAGGGATGCCGTAGCCAAGGTTACCGGGAAAGCCAAGTATGCCGGAGACATTCGGGAACCCGGAATGCTTTATGCCAGGATCTTAAGACCTCCTGCCCATGGAGCCAGGATGATCAGTGTGGATACTTCCGGAGCTAAAAAGATCAGAGGAACACGGGTCATTGAGAATGATGACCTCATTGCCGTCCTGAATGAAGACCCCGAACTGGCAGAAGAGGCCTTAGGACAGGTCAAAGCAAGGTTTGAAAAACTCGATTCCCAGGTCGATGACAAGACAATCTTTGGTCACCTTCTCAAAGTAGCCCCGGAAGGGGAGATAGTTTCCCAGGGAGGAGACCTTGCTAAAGGAGAAGAGATTTCAAAGTCTGTGGTTGAAAAAACCTATCTGGATGGCTATGTGGCACATGCGCCTATGGAAACCCATACAGCTCTGGCCAAAATCGAAGGGGACAAGGCTACAATCTGGGCATCCACTCAAGGCCCCTTCGGACTCCAGAGAGGGGCTGCATCGGTTCTTGGATTTCCTGCTGAAAAAGTCCGCATCATCACGCCCTTTGTCGGAGGCGGATTCGGGGGGAAAAACAGCAACCGGCAGGGCGAGGAAGCTGCTATTCTGGCGAAGTTAAGCGGAAAGCCTGTTCAGGTCACCTGGACGAGGGCCGAGGAATTTTTCTACGACACCTTTCGCCCGGCTGCTGTGGTAAAGATAAAAGGCGGTGTCAATGGTTCAAGCCGCATTACTCTGTGGGATTATGGCGTCTATTTCGCCGGAGAAAGAGGTTCCCAACATTTCTATGATATACCTCATCATCGTACAATGGCTTTTAGCGCAGGATGGAGGGGAGCTCCTGGTTCTCACCCGTTCGCAACCGGTCCTTGGAGGGCTCCCGCAAACAACACCAACACCTTCGCCCGAGAGTCACATATCGATATCCTTGCAGCAAAAGCGGGAATTGATCCTTTGGAATTTCGATTGGAGAATTTGAAGGATGAAAGAATGATCCGGGTTCTGCAAGCTGCTGCGAAAAAATTCGGCTGGAAGCCGGCCAAAGCTCCAAGCGGCCGCGGTTATGGGATAGCTTCTGGTATCGACGCAGGTACCTATGTGGCACATATTGCTGAAGTTAAAGTCAACAAGAAAACCGGACACGTCCAGGTGAAGAGGGTAGTCTGTGCACAGGATATGGGATTATCTATCAACCCTGAAGGTGCCAAAATACAGATTGAAGGCTGTATCACCATGGGTATAGGGTATGCCCTCTCCGAAGATATTCATTTCAAAGGTGGAGAGATATTTGACATGAATTTTGACACCTATAAAATACCGAGATTTTCCTGGCTGCCCAGGATCGAGACGGTTTTAATCGATGATAGAGAGGCTGCGCCTCAGGGAGGAGGAGAACCCCCTATCATTTGCATGGGAGGGGTCATCGCCAATGCAATTTACGACGCAACTGGCGCCAGGTTGCTTCAACTCCCAATGACTCCGGCCCGGGTCAAAGCAGCTATGGAGCATATCTGAAAATATTGTTGTGTTATAACTCATTCAGATAAAAATTTTAAGGGATTATTTATTTGCAAGAGGTAGTGGCCGGTTTATATGCACATATAAACAGCAGTGACAGGAAAGGAACTCGCAAAAAGAAATAACTTTTATTGATGGCTCTTCCTTTTTGACTTTAATTCTCTATTGTAATCCTCGATGGTATCAATATCCTGGAGAATACTCGGAGTTATCACTTCGACCTCCAGAATATCTTCAGCATGTTTATAAACAAGGTTTCGGAGACCTAAATCAGGGTTTAAATCTTCAATTTCGCCTTGATATTTCATATCTATTAAGACCGGATGCCCCCGATTCTTTCTGAAGACAGGAAGAACAATTCCTTTCTTTGATTTCTTGTAGGCATCAACGATTTTATTGATTAAAGCGCTTGAAATTTCGGGCTGGTCTCCGAGAATAACAAGGGAAGCCTCGACATCTTCTGGGAGTGCTCGAAATCCACATTGAACCGATGATAACATGTCATTTTTAAAATCTGGATTAACGACAATCTTGATGGAAAAATCCTTAATTTTTTTTTCAATCTTCTCCCGGTGTGCACCAAGAACAACAAGGACATCATCTAATTTTGACTGGATGACGCTGTCGATTATTGTTTCGATTATCGTTTTTTCCCCTAAGGGAAGGAGGAGCTTGGGTTTTCCCATCCTTTTTGATTCCCCAGCGGCTAATATTATTCCCCAGATCATCTGATATCCTTAATTTTATCTTGTATTTGGCTGCGTACGAGAACAAGCTGAGAAGCGATACTAATGGCAATTTCCTCCACGGTTTTTGAATTTATGGCCAAACCAATTGGGGCATAAATACGTTCAAATTGCTCCGGTGCAGCCCACCCTTCTTCCAGGAATTTTTTTTGCGTAAGCTCGATTTTCCGGGTACTCCCTATCATCCCGATGTAAGCAGCTTCAGAATTTATGCATTGACGGAGAACTGTCGCATCATGGCGGTGTTCACGAGTGGCAATTACAAGATAAGTATCCAAAGAGATGGGAAAATCCCGAAGAGCATTATTGAAATCCTTTACAATTATATGATCCGCATCTGGAAATCTTTTTTTATTCACAAATTCAGGTCTATCATCTATTACTGTGACTTCAAAATTTAAGAGACCTCCCAGATGTGCGACAACCTGCCCGATATGTCCAGCCCCTGCTATCACCAGATGAGGGAACGGAAAAACAGGTTCTAAAAAGAGAAAGCTCTCTTTTGCTTTTGCAGGTAATATTCCATCCTTGACTTTTACTAATCGGGGCGAACCTTCTGAAAGGGCTTTATTAATTTCTTCCCGAAAGCAGGAAAAATGTTTTCTAAGGTTGATAGCCAAATCTTTTTTCTCTTCTATCCAATACCGTAAAATAGTCACTTCCTCTCCAATCAATCTGTTGATGAATGTGGCTAAGAGGCCAAAACGCCTTTGACCGAGGGAATTGCTGAGGCTTTGAAAGGCATCTATGTGCTTTTCAGGGCTGGCATCAATCATAATCCTGACTTCACCTCCGCAAATAGGTTTTTCCTCTGAATACGTTTCAGCATTAAGGCAGAATTTATAAAGACGGGAATCACTTCTTTTCAGTGCCTGAATGGCTTTTTTCCGGGCATCTGCTTCAAGCAGACCTCCTCCCAGAGTACCTTCAAGGAGACCTTCAGGAGAAAATAAAGCTGAAGCTCCTGGCTTTTGTGGTGTTGAACCTTTAGCTTCAATGATCGAGGCTAAAGCCAGAGGCTGCTTATTTTTCAGCGCGTTGAAAAGATGAATATAGATATTTTTCATACTGCCACCATCTTAGATTCTCAAGTTTCCTTTAGGCATCATGAATTGTATTGGCTGAAACAGTGTGCTTGTTCAGTACGTTAGTGACACATTGTCTCTGTGATTTAATAACCATTATTGATAATATTCATAGAGAGTTAAATAATCAAGTGATTGATGGGGGCTGATGTGATTATAAACATATTCCCATTCCTCCAACATTCCGGGGACACTATACTTAACTCCTCACATTCTCTTTATTTTGGCAATTAACTATGATGTCCCTAGAATTTCGGTTTTGAGTTTTTGCGAAATTATATTTCGTATAATCTAAGCATGAAAAAATATTTTTTATCAAGAAAAAAAATAAATTTACCATTTGAAACTTCATCAGGAAGTAAGAATAGATTTTTCCTTTAGATAAAAGTAGAAAAGAAACCAAAAAAATGGTAAATTTTTAGGGCAATTTTAGACTGTATTTTCTGTGTGGGCGGTTAGCTCAGCTGGGAGAGCGCAGCGTTCGCAACGCTGAGGTCGGGGGTTCAAATCCCCTACCGTCCACAATTGTGAGGAAAAGATGAGTAGTGAGATATTAATACTTGCGGGGACTGCAGTTACAATTGGGTTTATGCATACTGTCCTCGGACCTGACCATTATCTGCCTTTCATCGTGATAAGCCGGGCCAGAAAGTGGTCCCTTTCTAAGACGATGTTAATTTCTTTTCTATGCGGGTTAGGCCATGTATTAAGTTCTGTAGTGCTGGGTTTTGTCGGGATTGCCCTGGGGATTGCTGTGGCACGCCTGGAGGGAGTTGAATCTTTACGGGGAGGCGCAGCAGCCTGGCTTCTTATAGGCTTCGGCTTTGCCTATTTTGTCTGGGGAGTGCACAGAGCCATAAAAAATAGGCCTCATAAACATCTGCATATTCATGCTGATGGCGTTGAACATGAACATTTGCATAAACACGAGACAGATCATGCCCATGTGCACACCGAAAAAGGAAAAGTCAGCCTGACACCCTGGATATTGTTTATAATATTTGTGTTTGGCCCCTGCGAGCCTTTGATCCCATTAGTCATGTACCCTGCTGCCAAGCATGATGCAGCCGGAGTTGTGCTCGTTACATTGGCTTTCGGATTGACTACGATTATGACCATGCTTGTAATCATCGCTTTTTCTTACTGGGGTGTGAGTTTCCTTCGTTTAGGCCGATTAGAAAGATATGTTCATGCCATAGCCGGGGCTATGATCTTTATTTCAGGACTGAGTGTTCGGTTTCTTGGATTGTAAGGAAAAAGGGGAACAGTCCATAGAAGAGGACTTCCATGAAGTTTATTGTAGATTGTATGCTTGGAAAGCTGGCCAAATGGCTGAAGATTCTCGGATTTGATACTCTTTTTTTCAGTAAGATCGAAGACAGTGATCTTCTTGCCCTGGCTCAGAAAAAAGGAAGAACTCTTCTGACAAGAGACAACGAATTGCAGGGAAGGGCCCGGAGCATAAAAGCTCTTTTCATAGAAAGTGAAAGCTGGCATGATCAAGTCGAGCAGGTGCTTGATGCATTTAACTTGAGGGGTGATATTAAAGCCCATTCTCGATGCATTGATTGTAATGTAAGGCTGAAAAACCTCCCAAAGAAGCGCGCAAAAAATTTAGTGACTCCATTTGTTTATGAGCATGCCCACTCTTTTGCTCTATGTCCCCGATGCGGCCGGGTTTTCTGGCAGGGAACCCACTTCAAAAACATGGAATATAAAGTCGAGGATTTCCTTAACAAAGAAAAATAGAAAAGAAAATCTATCGTGAAAATACATTGATTTCTCGTTTTAGGTTGATTAAAATGAAATATAAATTGATTTCCTCCCATTAGAGAGAATAAAGAGGTAAGAATATGAGTATTATAAGCAAATTATTTGGGAAATCTCCCTTTGAGCCTCTCCATCAGCATATGTTGAAAGTCAAGGAATGTGTAGACCTGATAAGGCCTTTAGTAGACGCTCTCCTAAAAGAAGAGGACGAGAAAGTGGAAGAATATGCAAAAAAAATTGCCGATGCGGAACACGAAGCTGATCTGGTAAAAAAAGAAATCAGAAAGAATCTACCCAAAGGCCTTTTTCTGCCTGTGGCCAGAGGTGATATCCTGAGGTTTTTAAAGGAACAGGATAATATCGCTGATTCTGCTGAGGATTTTGCAGTACTAATTACATTAAGGAAGACGAAACTCCCTGATGAACTTAAAGAGGATTTAAAAGAATTCGTTGATGAGGTTCTTGAGACTTTTAATATGGCTGTGAAAGTTTCAAACGAAATTAACATTCTGGCAGAAACTTCCTTTGGAGGTGCCGAAGCAGAAAAAGTAGTGGATTTAATTGAGAATCTTAAAACCAAGGAGTGGGAAGCAGATAAAGCTCAAATGAAAACTGCCAGGAAAATGTTTTCACTCGAGGGAAAAATGGATCCTGTTTCTGTCATAATGTGGATGCATATTTTTAAGGAATTAGGAAATCTGGCTAATCATTCAGAAAATGCAGGAGACCAGATTAGAATCATGCTGCACAACAGCAAAAAATAAAGAAAAAAGTTTCTCTTTTTTGGTTCAATAAAATGATGAATTCTGAGATGAAAGTGGAAATTTCTAATGGATGTTAGCCTTATCATACTTGTTATTGCTGTTCTGGTAGGTCTTTACAGTGCTGTCAACATCGGTGCAAATGATGTGGCTAATTCAATGGCTACTTCTGTTGCATCTGGTGCATTGACTATAAAGAAGGCTGTATTTGTGGCAGCTGTTTTTGATGTTTTAGGGGCGATTTTAGTCGGAGCCCATGTGGCAAATACCATCCGGAAAGGGCTGGTAGACCCGTTACATTTTGCGGAGACACCGAACCTTTTTTTATATGGTATGTTGGCAGCTGTTTTGGGCTCTGCTATCTGGGTCAATATAGCTACATATTTTAAGCTCCCGGTTTCGACGACTCATTCGATTGTCGGAGGAGTGCTGGGATTTGGATTGGTAAGCGTTGGATTCGCCGGGATACACTGGAATATAGTGATCTATATTGTACTGAGCTGGATAATATCTCCTGTATTTGGGGGGCTGGTTTCCTATGTTATTTTTACAATCATAAGGAAATCTATCCTGGAATCTCGCTCACCGATTGAGAAAGCGAAAAGGATAGGTCCATTTTTTGTTGGGATGGTAGTTTTTGTATTAGTGATGGCAATTATCTGTAAAGGACTGAAAAACCTTCATCTTGATTTTTCTTTCCTTGAATCTTTTTTTATTTCTTGTACAGCAGGGGCAGCCGCCTATTTCGTCGGCTACATCCTTATTCGAAGGTACAAGGAAAAACAAACAGATCCATATTATCAGGTGGAACAGATGGCCAATCCTCTGCAGATTCTTGCAGCAAGCGTTAAGGCATTTTCCCACGGTGCTAATGATGTAGCCAACGCTATTGGCCCTGTTGCTGCGATTGTGGCTGTTATTCGCACTCATGAAGTGAGTATGCAAGTCCCTGTGTCTATATGGCTGCTTATTGTTGGAGGTCTAGGCATGGGTTTTGGTGCATATATATGGGGGCATAGAGTTATAGAGACCGTAGGAGAGAAGATTACTTCGATAACCCCCACCAGGGGATTTGCAGCCGAGTTTGGAACGGCTGTGTCGGTTCTGATATGCACGCGTCTCGGCATGCCTGTTTCAACAACGCATGTTGCTATAGGGAATATTATCGGTGTGGGCCTGGCCCGTGGTGTTTCTGCGATTAACCTGAATGTGATGAAAAAGATTTTTGCGGCCTGGGTTATATCTGTTCCGGTTGCTGGCCTCTTTTCTGCAGCGCTTTACGGCTTCTTCATTTTTTTATTTGGAACATGACAATCCTTTTGACTCGAAGAGTCGTTCAATCGATGACATGAGTGTTATATAAAATCTGGCAAGGAGGAAAAAATGAAGAAATTTATTAATTGCTTTCTTATAATGATTTTTGTTTCGGGAGCTATCCAGTTATTGGCAGCCGATAATATTTTTATAGAGGGGTCAAATATGAAATCTATTGTAGATGTTCTCAAAAAGAACGAAATTGAATATTACATATTCAGCAACAGCCAGGGCAATGAGTTCCTTGTTGTCCCCAGGTTTGGAGCAAGGATATTTGCTGTCTCTGTAGGTGGGGAGAATTTATTCTGGGCTCATCCCGATGTCCTTAAAGGTCAGGGAGGACAGCGGAGTTGGATATCTCCTGAGGGAGGAGCAAAGGGCTTTCTTTTCAAGCCTGACTGGACTGGAAACAGGGATTTTTCTATGATGGATCCCGGAGATTATAAGGTTGCTTCATTCAAAAAAAATGAACATCTGGCGCTATGCAATTCTTTTAAAACGACTTCGAATGACGGGAAGGAGAAATATGACCTGACACTGACAAGGGAGATGAGAATTGCGGAAGATCCATTAAGATATGAACCTGAATTCGAAGAATTGGACTACCAGTTTTTGGGTATTGATTTTGTGCATAAGCTTAAAAATAATTCAGAGACGTTTTTTGACCGGATTCTGGCGCTTTGGAGCCTGATCCAGATTCCTCCTAAAGGCACAATGATTATTCCTGTCCATGAAGCAAAGAGAGAGGCGTGGAGGAGCAGCTATTTCGAGCCAATACCTGAGGAGTATGTGAAAGCAAATTCTGATTCCTTTTCTTATTTCATTCATGGAAGCCGGAGGTATAAGGTCGGTATTCGCTCGGAATCTGCTAAGGGTGTTGTTTGCTATCTTTCAAAAACAGAAGGCAAAGACTATGCTGTTGTGTTTATGACGTTTCCAGTAAAACCAGAGGCAAGATATACGGATAGGCCCAAGATAGAACAGGAGACAAACGGTGATGCTATACAGATTTACAGCCACCTTGAGAAGGGACCGCTTGCATTCGGAGAATTGGAGTGTCAGTCCTGGGGATTGGAACTAAGACCCGGAGAAGAGAAGGCTTTCCCGATTAATATTTACATGTATAAATCTTCGCTGGAGACTTTAAAAAAGATCGGGAAAAAACTCGTTTGCCCTGAGTTTGATAAAGACTATATTTTTGAATAGATAACTGGGGTATCTTTTTATCAAGTGAATAGTTTTATTCAAGATGTTTTTTGAACCGCAATGAGCTTAAGATTATAGCTGCAAATCCGAAGATGAAGAGAGCCAGGATCTGAGGCCAAAGAATAGAAGGCCCATTTCCTTTCAAGAGAATTCCTCTCACAGCTTTACTGAAATATCGCAAGGGATTGAAAAGCGTCATATATTGAATGATTTGCGGCATGCTTTCAATAGGGGAAAAAATTCCCGAAAGGAGCATGGCCGGCAGAATAAAGAAAAAGGCGGTCATCATAGCCTGTTGTTGTGTGCGGGAAATGGTTGATATAAAAAGGCCTAAACTCAATGTTGTAAGGATGAAAAGGAAAGAAACTCCGAAGAGAAAAAAGAGATTTCCTCTTACAGGAACATTAAAGACAAATCTTCCTACCAGGATAACCAGGGCAATATCAGCAATCCCGATCAGGGCAAAGGGTACGGTTTTGCCGATGATGAGTTCCCACGGTTTTAAGGGAGAAACAATGAGTTGTTCAAGAGTCCCCATCTCTCTTTCTCTGGTTATGGCCATAGAAGTAAGAATGAGCGTTGTCAGAAGAAGAATCAGGCATATGACTCCTGGAACCATATAGACAGAACTTTTTAAATCCGGGTTGTACCAAATTCGTGGCTGGGGAATTATTATTCCCACAGGCATTCTTGTCTGGATTTCAGATAAGATATTTTCTGCGTTTCTGGCTATGAGGTTGGAAATGTAACTCTGGATAATAGTTGCTGAGTTGGCGTCTGTTCCATCTAACAGGATTTGAAGAGAAGTTTTCATGCCTTTTTTGAGATTTCTCCCGAATTTATCAGGAATAATGACAGCTGCGTGGATCTTTCCTTTCTGAAGAAGTTTTTCGATTTCATCATAGCCGCTCAAATAGAAGTCAACATCGAAGTATTCAGAACGGCTGAAAGATGAAATAAGATTTCTACTTTCCTGAGTCTGTGCATAATCAAGGATTCCAAGAGAAACATGTTTGATATCGGTTGTGACTGCATAGCCGAAGAGGATAAGCTGAAGAACTGGAGCAACAAATATTGGCACCAGCATTCGTTTGTCGCGGAAAGTCTGAATAAATTCTTTACGGACTATGTGCTTTATGATTCCAAACATATCTACTCCAGAGTTAGTTTTAGCCTTTTTACACAGGCCATGATGACTAATAAAGCCAGGAGAATAAGCGGTACAACTTCAGGCCATAAAACAGCCAGGCCGTTACCCTTAAGAAAGATTCCTCTCAGGACGGTGAGAAAATATTTTGCTGGGACAAGATAGCTTATGATTTGAATGACCTTTGGCATGCTTGAAATTGAAAAAATGAAACCGGATAAAAGGAACGATGGCAGTAGTGTGAATATGATAGATATCATGAAAGCCAGTTGTTGTGATTTTGTCACTGTGGATATGAGCAGCCCTGTTCCAAGGCCGCAGACAAGAAATACAGCAGTTATAAAAAAGAGAAATAATAGATTTCCTTTAAGCGGGACTCTGAATAAAAGAGTTCCAACGAGAATGATAAGCAGTGTTTGAAACATCCCGAGGACAAAATAGGGTATTAATTTTCCCGTGATTATCTCTATAGGTTTGGCCGGGGAAGAGATGAGCTGTTCCATGGTGCCGTTTTCCCATTCCCTGGCAATAGTCAGAGAAGTAAGCATGGCACTGAGAACCATCATTATGACAGCTATCAATCCTGGTACAATAAAATTTGTGCTCCGCAGGTCAGGATTAAACCATACTATTGGTTCCACATCCATGGGAGGAATTCCTTCAGGTACCGGTCCCTGTTTGTTCAGTTTATCGAGTATTATTTTTAATGAAAATGTCCGGACGATGCTTGATATGTAACCCAGTGCGATTTGGGCAGTATTGTTGTCACTCCCGTCAATCAAAAGCTGAAGAGGTGTATTTGCCCCTCTAATTAAATCCTTGGAGAATCCAGAAGGGATTCCAATGAGAATTTTGACCCTTCCATCATCTAAAAGTTTTTCTGAGCCGGAAAAACTATTCGATTGGTAGATAATATCAAAGTAATCACTTGCTCCCAGTCGGAAGATCAAATCCCTGCTGAGGGCAGTGCTGTCCTGATCGATTATTCCTAAATGGATATGGCTGACATTCATGGTTATGGCGTACCCGAAAAGGATAACCAGGATTACAGGCAGGCCTATAGCAAGGTAAAGGCTTCTGGGGTCTCTTAAAATGTGGAGATTCTCTTTCCTCATAAGAGGGAGTATTCTATTTGCCATTTTTAACGCCCGGTGAAAAAGTGTTGGTTTTTTCTTTTTCGATTTTGATAGCAGAGACAAAGACTTCTTCTAAAGTTGAATCTTCCTTTTTTGTGAATTCGGTTTTGAGTTCTTTCGGTGAGCCTAGAGCAATGATATTTCCGGAATAGATGATGGCGACCCTGTGGCACCGTTCAACTTCGTCCATATAGTGAGATGTCACAAATACGGTTGTTCCTTCTTCGGATAGTTGATATATGAGGTCCCAGAAATCTCTTCGCGAGACCGGATCTACGCTTGCGGTGGGCTCATCTAAAAATAGTATTTCTGGCTTGTGAAGAATCGCACAGCCAAGGGAGAGGCGCTGCTTCCAGCCCCCTGAGAGTTCATCTGTCAAGGAATTTTTTCTTCCGGCAAGGCCTGCCATGTCAAGAACCCAGTTTTGCCGCTCGATTTTTCTCGAAGGATGGATTCCGTATATTCCTCCGTAAAACTCTATGTTTTCTTCGACGGTTAGGTCTTTATAGAGAGTAAATTTCTGGGACATGTAGCCAATGATCTTTTTTATTTCTTCAGGCTGAGTGTCTATGCTGTAACCCCCCACATATGCTGTTCCTGAGGTAGGCCTGAGGATGCCACACAGCATCCTGATCGTAGTGGATTTTCCGGCGCCGTTAGGACCAAGGAATCCGAAGATTTCCCCTTTTCTGACGCTGAATGATATATTGTCGACAGCCAGGAATCTGTTGAATTCTTTTGTAAGATTTTTAACTTCGATACTATACATCTGGTTTTTGTCTGTAGTGCTTTATTTTATTTGGCCGCTTTGTTTATTTATAAGATAGAGAAAAGCATCTTCCAAAGAAGGTGTGATTCTTTTCAGCTTTTTGGCTTTGATAGCATGTGCTTCTAGAAAATCACGAGTTTTTTCTATCCAGATTTCTCCTGGTTCAAAGGTTAGATGAAGTGTGCCGCCGTAAGGATAGATGCTTTTTAAACCTGGAAATTCTTTCAAGATTCTTCTTGTTTCTTCATTGTCTGTTACAAGCTCTAGGATTTCATCTTTCATTTCTTTGATGATGTTTTCTGGAGATTGGAATCTCAATATTTTGCCTTCATATATTAGTCCTGCCTGGTGGCATCTCTGCGCTTCGTCCATGTAAGGAGTAGTTATTATTAAGGTAACTCCTTGTCGGTTTAGCTGAAATAGAATGTCCCACAGTTCTCTTCTCGAGACGGGATCTACTCCTGTGGTGGGTTCATCAAGAAGGAGAATTTCTGGAGTATGAAACAGGTTGCAGGCTAAAGCCAGCTTTTTCTGCATTCCACCCGACAGATTTCTCGCAAGCCGCTTCTCAAAAGGAGTAAGGCCGCTGAAGCGAAGCAGTTCCTTTTTTCTTTCCGGGAATCTGCTTTTAGAAAATCCGTGAAGATCTGCAAAGAATTTTAGATTTTCTGAAACGCGCAGGTCGCCGTAGAGGCTGAAATGCTGCGGCATGTAGCCGGCCAGTTTTTTCACGGCATGTGGGTTTTTACTTGTGTCTAACCCGTTTATAAAGATATATCCTGATGATGGATTTAGAAGCCCCATGAGGAGGCGTAGAAGCGTGGTTTTTCCTGCTCCGTCAGGCCCAATGAGCCCGATTATCTTTCCTTTTTCGATTTCAAGATTGATGTTATCAATAGCTGTAGTTTGATTGAATGTCTTTGTAAGGTTTTTTACTTCAACAGCTAACATCTCGATCCAGGATGTTTACTCTCTATGCAGATCCAATGATATCCTGACATCCACCGGCATTCCAGGCTTCAGGAATCGTTCGTTATTTTTAAGATAAGATTTAATCATGAAAACAAGTTTGAGCCGTTCTTCTTTTGTTTGAACATTTTTAGGGGCGAATTCTGCCTGGTCCGAGATGTAGTCTACTTTTCCCTTGTAAATTTCATCAGGGAAAGAGTCGCACGTGACTTCAACGTAATCCCCGATTCTGACCTTTCCGAGGTATTTTTCTGGTACATATGCTTTAACGTAAGTCCGGTTTAAATCGATTAAACTGAAGAGAATTGTGCCTGGCAGTGCAAGTTCCCCGACTTCGATATGTCTTATCTCAAGATAGCCTGTTATGGGAGATATGATTTTTGTATCCTGAATTTGTCTTGCAAGAAACTGCTCCCGTGCACGGAGATTTTTTATTTCCGCTTCCACCATTTCAATCTCTTCTTTCTCTCTCCCCCGGAAAGCCAGTTGATAATTTTCCCCTGCGCTCTCATGTTTCTCAAAAGCAGCCTTTAATCTTAAATCTGCCTGCTCTTTTTGGGTCTCCGGAACCGCACCTTCGCCGAGTAAATCTTTCATTCTTTGCTGATTTTTCCTTGCAAGTTCGAGCTCTTTTTCGGCTGCTTCTAATTGATTTTTCGCAACTGCAATCAGTTCTTTTTTTGTTCCTTTCTTAAAAAGAGCGAGTTTTGCTTGAGCACCTTCCAGGCTGGCCAGGACTTGATTCGATTGGATGGAGAGTTTCTCGTCATCTAGATGACACAATACATCTCCTTTTCTCACAAGCTGCCCCTCCTGCACAAAAACTTCTTTAATTTCTCCTTGAACCTGGGCACGTATCTCTGTATCAATGGCTTCTATAAGCCCTGAAACTTCTAGAGTTTTTGAATTTGTGCGGGAGCTTTTACAGTTTGACGAGAAGAATAATAAAATTAAGCTGAGACCAAAATATGCAAATTTTTTCATTTTTCCTTGAAGAATACAGGTTAAATGCAAGTTAGAATTTTTTCCTCTATTTGTCAAGGATAAAGCTTCTTGGAAATTCCCCCAATTTTTTAATATTTTTTTTCATTAGCACCTAATGGATCGGATCGGCTGATTGAGAAAACCGTTTGGAGGCTGAGCGGGCACGGTTCTTCTACTGAAAGGAGAAGAGAGCGAAGCCGGAAGGCGAGCTGAATTTGACTCGCTGGGGCAAATTCTGCGTGTTTTAGAAGCAGCTGATCTGATGCCACGAAAGTATGGTTTGCATTTCCATTTGATTTATAATAGTAAACTAATTTGGATATATTTCGTTTTAATTAGTGAACACAATTGTATTGTGAAAATTGAAGCTATATATAGCATATATCAATCGGAGGCAGTAAGAATGAAAGGACATGGATTTTTCCGGAGGATTATAATCGCAATTGTAATGATAATTACAGCTTTGAACGGATTCGCTCTTGATACTGGTCAGGCGGGCCAGAAGCAGGAAAAGAGAAAACTCAGCGGCAGAAATTACGCGGTTTCACATGCAACTTCGCAGATAAAACTAGACGGAGTGGTAAATGAAAAGGCCTGGTCTGACGCTGTGGTTATAAGGCTTCCTTATGAATGGAATCCCGGGGATAATATTCCTGCTCCGGTTGATACGGACTGCCTGGTTACATTTGATGCGAACAATTTATTTATTGCATTCAGATGTTTTGACCCGGAGCCTTCGAAGATTCGTGCCCATCTCATGGACCGTGATGCTACCGATATTCTTATCCAGGATGACCACATCTGTATAATGGTAGACCCTTTTAATGATGAACGTAGAGGATTCCAGTTCAGGGTTAACCCCCTTGGAGTTCAAGCCGATGCAAATTTCAGCGAGATGGAGGGATACGAGGATTTCTCGTGGGACGCCATATGGAATTCAGGCGGGAAAATCACTGATTGGGGATATTCAATTGAGATTGCTATACCTTTTAACCAGCTCCGTTTTCCAAAGGGGGCTGAGGTTCAAACATGGGGTTTTTCTGCTGAACGCTCTTATCCGCGAAATGTCCGCCACCGGATGACATCGCATAAACGAAGGCGGGATATTAATTGTATTTTCTGTCAGTTTAACAAAATTACAGGTTTCCAGGGGGTGAAAACCGGGTTAAACCTGGAAGTTGATCCAACTTTGATGGCTAACCGTACGGATAAAATGGACGAATTCCCTCAAGGAGCCATGGAGAATGGCAAAGTAATGGCTGATCCAGGCATTTCTGTCCGTTGGGGGGTCACTCCGAATATGATCCTGAATGCCGCAGTCAATCCCGATTTTTCCCAGATCGAGGCCGATATTGCCCAACTGGAAGTCAACACAAGATTTGCTATCAGGTATCCTGAAAAACGGCCTTTCTTCCTCGAAGGCGCCGATTTCTTTCTTACTCCCATGGAAGCTGTATTTACCCGAACTGTGGCTGACCCTGCGGGAGGACTAAAGTTTACAGGGAAGATAGGGAAAAACGCCATCGGTTTTTTTGGAGCTGTTGATAGTATAAACAACCTTCTCTTTCCTTCAAACCAGGGCTCTTTTTCAACCTCTTTGGAAGAGGATGTGACAAGCGGTGTATTCCGTTTCAGGAGGGATGTTGGGAAAAATTCCGCTCTTGGATTTCTTTATACAGGACGTGCAGCAAATGGTGACGATAACTATTACAACCATGTTATGGGTTTCGATGGATTCTTGCGGCTTTCCAGGACTAAGACACTGAGTTTCCAGTATCTTCACTCTGAAACAGATTATCCTTTGCATACGGCTTCTTCGTACAATCAGGATATAGGTGCTTTCGGGGGAGACGCCTTGAAAGTTGATTTTAACCATATGGGCCGCAATTGGATTTATGCTGTTGGTTATGAGGATTTCTCACCTGGTTTCCGGGCTGACTACGGCTATATTCCGCAAGTAGATATGAGATCTGCAAACGGCCAGATTGACAGAGTGTTCTGGGGGAAAAGAGGAAGCTGGTTTAATCGGATCAGTGTGGGATTTAGCGGCTCCGTATTATATGACTATGAGGGGAAACTGACTGATGGGACATTTATGCTTAACACACTCTATGTGGGTCCATTACAGACTACGGCTTTAATTCAGATCAGCCAGGGACGACAGTTTTATGCAGGAGAGAACTATGATTTAAACTCGGGAGTACTGTTTGTAGAGATGAAGCCTATGAGTGGTTTGCGCTTTAATGTAACAGGAGTATACGGTGGGACTGTTGATTATCAAAACGAAAGGAAAGCCAATCAATTTTATCTCGAGCCTTTTGCTGAATTCAATCTAGGACGCCATATTAATGTCAATATCATGCACACACTTCAAACTCTCAGCCTCAAAAGAGATAAGATTTTCACAGCCAATCTATCCCAAGTGCGTTTGATATATAATTTTTCCGTCCGTACTTTTATCCGCGCTATCGTACAATACATGGATCTTTCAAGAAACACTGATCTCTATCTCTTCACTGTGCTGCCGAAAACGCAGACATTCTTCACTCAATTCCTGTTTTCCTACAAGATTAACCCTCAGACAGTGCTGTTTCTGGGTTATTCTGATAATTATCTTGGCATGACGGGAATCGATGTTACCCAGACCGACAGGACATTCTTTATGAAAGTTGGATATGCCTGGACGAAATAATCAGGTTTTAATAACAGAAAATCCGAACTTTTTCCTAAACTGAAGCCGCTTCCTCTATCCCCTCTAATTGAAAAAAGGTACCAGGCACCTTTTTTGCAGGCAACCTTTTTGGCCTCTGTTTCATCTATATATGTGAGGAAAGAAATAAATGAGCTATCCATTATCAGTATTTGTCCTTTTTGAGGGAAGAATTGGAAGAGAATATTGTGCTAGAATAGGAAAAAACAATGAGGGACAAATTATGGAAGAAGAAAAAAAGAATACCCCAGGAGAAAGATTCGGTACTGACAGCATTCTTCTCGATTTGATAAAGCGCAGCCGTGAAGGAGATTCAGAGGCTATGGAATCTATATTCGAGCGCTTCAAGACTTCAATTTTCAACCTGGCCTACCGGTATACATATAATACTGCTGCTGCCGAAGATTTACTTCAGGATATCTTTCTTAAGGTTTATACCAGATTTAAGGAACTGGATAATGATGAAGCTTTTGTAGGTTGGCTTTATCGTGTTGCTGTAAACACATGCCTCACTCATTTACGGAGCAGGAATGTGCGGCTTAGAAAAACTGTCCCGTTAAATGAGGTGGAAGGAAAGTTATCAGAAAACTCTGTGCCGGATAGAGTGGAGAACAAGCCGCTTGAGGACGCAATACAGAGCTTATCGACCAAGCTGAAAAGCATATTGCTTCTTCATGATGTTCAGGGTTTCAAACATAGAGAGATAGCTCAGATCATGAGATGCTCGGTGGGAACATCCAAATCCCAGCTTTTCAAGGCGAGGATGAAGATAAGAAAACAGCTTGAATGTAAACAAATGATGTAAGGAGGGAGAAATGAAATGTGCAAAAGCAAAAAGGTTAATTAGTGATTATATAGACGGCAGTCTGGATACGGGGCATGTCTCTTCTCTCGAGGAACATCTTGATGTATGCTCTGAATGCCAGAAATTTTTAAAAGACTTGCGGAAAATCACTGAGGACGCAAAGGAATTAAAAAAACTTTCTCCCCCCGATGAAACCTGGTCCAAGATAGAAGCAAGATTAAACACAGAAACACAACCAGTACATGTCTTGGCGCCTGGAAGATGGGAGTGGTTAAAAGCCCCGAGGCTTCGCTTTGCTTTGAGTGCCGCATTTCTATTAGTTATTGTAGTTGGGGCAGGGATTTTGGGAATTCACTCCTTGAAGCAGAGAGGAACTCTGCCTGGGGTTGACAGTAAAAACATCGCTTTTGCAAAATTGGAGGAAGCAGAGCACCATTATCAGCTGGCAATAAAGGCTCTTGGAGAGGCTGTCTCATATCAAGAAAAAAACTTTGACCAAGAAGTGGCTGAAGTCTTCCGGACAAATCTTGAGATCATAAATACGTCGATTGCTGCATGCAAACAGGCTGTACTCAGCGAGCCGGATAATGTTGAAACCCGAAATTATTTGTTGGCTGCTTACAAGGACAAGGCGGATTTGTTAACTGAAATGATTGAAGTTAAAGATATTTATTCCCATAAAAGGGAATCGGAGACAACTTTATAAATAAAAAAGGAGGTATGTTATGAAAACCAAAAAAGTTGTTAGTTCACTGGCTGCTGTAAGTTTTTTGTTTCTCATGCTTGGGTTTTATCCTGGGATATCAGCGGAAAAGGAGAAATATGAGGAAAAATTCCAGAAGACAGTCCCACTCACGAAGGATGGAAAGTTATTTTTAAGCAATATTGCAGGAGATATCGAGGTCAAAACCTGGGACAAGGCTGAAGTAAAAATAGACGCCCTTAAAATCTCAAAGGCTTCTTCTCTAGAGAAAGCAAAAGAGAATGCAGCTAAGGTTAAAATCGAGATAACAGAGGAAGGAAATACGCTCAGGATTGAGACAAAATATCCGAAGACGAGAATCAGGTCTTTGAATGTCTCTGTAAAATACTGGCTGTTCATTCCGTCCATGGCATCTGCAAATGTTAATTCGGTTAGCGGCGATCTGATCCTTGAAAAAATCGGAGGTGCTGTGAAAGCAAAAACCGTTAGCGGAGATGTGTCTCTTAAAGATATCGCCGGCACAATGAAGGCAGAATCTGTCAGCGGAGACGTGGAAGTCTTCAATGCGGACAAAGGTGCAAATTGTAGTTCTATTAGTGGAGATTTAGAAATTCACGATGTTATAGGCGATGTGGATGCAAGTTCTGTTTCGGGCGATGTTACTGTTGAAAGTATAAAGGGTTCTATCGAAGCAGAGACTGTTAGCGGGGAGATTGAATTACTGGATGTAACGGATGCAAAAGTTATAAAAGCAGAAACAGTAAGCGGTTCAGTCAAATATGTAGGAAAAATCTATGCTGATGGTAGATATTATCTGAAATCACTCAGCGGATCTATTAATATGATAATTCCTTCGGATTCGGCTTTTGACCTCGAAGCCAAGACTTTCAGCGGAGATATAGAGACAGATTTCGATATCACTGTTTCCGGGAAAATCAGCAGGAAAAAACTTAGTGGCAGCGTAAATGGAGGAGGAGCGGAAATAGTCATCAAGACTTTCAGCGGTGACGTTTATCTGAAGAAAAGTTAAGCAGAAACTTATCAGCAAAAAAAGGAGGAGAACACCTGTTCTCCTCCTTTTTTTTATCTCTTGCCTCTTGACCTGATATTATAAAGAAAGTATTATTACCTCCTAAATTTAATATTGAAAATAATGCCTTCCAGGAAAGATTTAAAGTAGTTTTGAGCCTTTTATAGAGAACGAGCTTAATTGGTTGAGATTCTAGTATGATTTTTTTATAATGAAAAAACATTTTTTATGAATAGTTCAGGTATAATAAAGAGGTGAAAAAAATGAAAAAATTATGTGTACTGATGCTTGTACTAACTTTTCTTTTTGCTGCAAATTCGACTTATGCGGCAAGTCTGTTCTCTGGTAATTTTGCTCTTACAACAGATTTTCTGATGTTGTTCGATCAAGATTACCAGGGAGAATTTTCGTATATTCTTACCTCCAAATCTACTTTTTCCGCCAGGTTGGGTTATTTTAGGCATCTTGAGGCTTCATCTGAGGAATACCAGGGAGATACAAGAAAATGGGAATTAGGAGGCAGATGGAGATATTTTATTGCGGACACGGCTCCTAACCTTTTTTTTATTGGGGTTGGATTTAATAACCGGCCTGAGGTTAATACTGTAACTCCTTTAGGAGAAGTGGGACTTAATTTGTGTTTAAAGCCTTTGATAGTGGGAGTAGTAGGATTTGCAGGGTATCAATGGCACTGGAAAAATTCCGATGCAAACAAGTGGGTTAACGGAGTTGAATTAAGAGCAGGTATTTGCTTTTAAGTTGAATAAATAAGAATTTTCTTGCCTGGAAGAACCTGGATTTTACCGTCAAGTACAGGTAGGCAAACGCAATGAAAATGATTGTCCATGGGCCCCATAGAAGTTTATCTGTTTGAGTAACTGAATCAAGAATTTTTTCCAGCAATTGAATTGTCCCTGGTTTTCTGCCTTATTATACAATAATTCAAATTTAGAGTAACAGGTTATATTCCAAGTAGTATTCAATTTTTGACTTTAGGATTTTTATTATGATATAAGCTCTTATTCTGGTGCAGAGAAAAATAATGATAAAAGCATATGAGAAATTGTGGATAAGTAAAAAAGTAAGGCTGCTCATATTGATTTTTGCACTTTTCCTTACAGGAATATTTGCGGCTGCAAAAGAACATCTGCCGCCGCTCATACCGTATAAAACGGATACTCCTCCGGTGATCGATGGAATATTGAATGACCCTGTGTGGCAGAAGGCTCCACATGAGACAGGTTTTAAGACATATTATCCTGATTACGGTATAGAAATGGTCGAGAACACAGTGGTCTATTATGCTTATGACATGGAGAATCTTTATTTCGCGTACAGATGTTTTGACAGCCAGCCGGACAAGATAAAAGCTTCGGTAACAAACCGGGATAATATAACCAGTGATGACTGGATTTGCGTCAACCTGGATTCCTTTAACGACCAGCAGTCTCTCTATGTCTTCTACTGTAATCCAATGGGTATTCAGGGAGACTCCAGATTTGAGGGTGGGCAGGAAGATTACAGTGTCGATGTTGTATGGTACAGCGAAGGACGGATAGATGACATGGGATATTCTATTGAACTTAAAATCCCTTTAAAGAGCATCCGTTTTTCTTATAAAGAGGTAGTAGAGATGGGAGTAATTTTTGAACGAAAGATAAGCCGCCTCTCTGAAGCCGGGACATTTCCTTCGCTGGACCCTGCACAAGGCCCGAATTTTTTAACCCAGACGAGGCCCCTCATTTTTCGCGGTTTAAAACACTATACTCTTCTTGAAGTGCTTCCTGCAGTAACTTACAGCCAGAAAAGCTTAATGGATGCAGGAAAATTGTCGCCGGCTGGAGGAATAGGCGATCTCAGCTTAACCGCTAAGTACGGCATCACGTCTAATTTAATTCTTGATGGAACTTATAACCCTGACTTCAGTCAGGTTGAATCAGACGCAGGACAGATTGACTTCAATCAGCGTTATGCCCTCTTTTATCCTGAAAAAAGGCCATTTTTCCTGGAAGGCCTGGAGAAATTTAATTACGGCGGTTATTATTCTGGAGACCCCCTGGGGGAAATAGTACATACAAGGATTATAGTCAATCCCTTAATCGGGTTGAAATTAAACGGCAGAATCGGGAATAAAAATACGTTAGCCATGATATATGCAATGGATGAGCTTCCAGAGGAAGAAGAGGGTGATTATGCTCATTTTTCAATTTTTCGTTATAAACGGGCATTGGAAAATGACGGCTTTATCGGAGGGTTCTATACGGGAAGAGAACGAGTAAATGGATTTAACAGGGTATTCGGGCTGGACGGCCAGCTAAGATTAAATCCGTCAAGCCTCTTCGGGTATCATATTTTCGAGTCCCAGAGCAAATTGAGCGAGGAATCTCCGGGAAGTGACGGGTATGCATTAGGGCTTCACTATCTCTACAATACAAGAGACATGATTATGGCGTTTGGACTTCAGGATATTGCAGAAGATTTCCGTACTGAGGCAGGATATATTACACGGACAGGTATTACCAGGTTCAGGGCAGGACTGTTACGGATGTTTTATCCGAATTCAAAGATTATCCGGAGAATTGACCCAATGGTCCACAGCGTGCAGATAAGAGACAAGTTAAGCGGTCTTTATGAAACATATGATTCTTTTGACCTGAGGCTGCTTTTTCCTAGAGATACATTTGTTCTATTTGGCGGCCGCTATGCTACAGAGGTTTTTTTGGATGAAAGGTTTAAAACAAGCGGTGCAAGGGTTATTGTCGGCAGCCAGTTCACAAAGCAATTTTTTTTCAACCTGACTTATAATTACGGAAAAAAAATTCGCTATACAGCTGACCCATACCAGGGGAGTGGGAATGATGCTTCCGCTGTTGTGACCTACCTGCCATTTAAGAAGCTTCATCTGAACTTGAGTTTGATATATTCCGATTTTTATCGCGATTCCGATTCTGCAAAAGAGTACGACTATATGATTATAAGAAGCGGAAATACATTTCAGATGAACAAATATATCTTTTTCAGAGGAATCGTTGAATACAATTCCTTCCGGAAACGGTTGATGACCGATTTTCTTATTTCCTTTACATATATTCCCGGGACAGTTATCCACGTCGGCTACGGTTCTCTCTATGAGAAAATTGAATGGATGGGAGGCGAATATAGAAGTTCCGATAGGTTTCTTGAGACCGAGAGGGGTTTTTTCTTTAAAGCATCTTTTCTGTGGAGATTGTAGAGTTTAAACCTCGAATTCAATGTGGATATTCTCCGGCAAGGGCTTTGACGTTTGAAATTTTCACCTCTCTATTATATTATCCACTTCTCCACAAAGATGAAACAAACCTCAAATCAATTTATTTAAAACGGAGAGACATATGAAATTCAAGAAAGGTGTTGTTGCTCGCATTCTTATATATGCAATCATCATTTCCGGACTTTTTATAGATATCTCCTGTAAAAAAACCACTTCATCTAAACTTCAATTTGAAATTTCTTTTTCTTTAGAAGCCCATTCAGAACCTGTAACGGGCCGTGTGTACGTCATGATTTCAAAAAATGAGAGAAGGGAGCCCAGGTTTCAGGTGGGACGTGGTGTGCCGTTCTTTGGAAAGGATATCAAAGATTTAAAGCCTGAAGAGGGAGTTATAATTGATGAAGATGTCTTCGGATATCCTTTGGAAAGTATAAAAGATCTCCCGCCTGGAGAATATTATGTACAGGGCTTTGTAAATATTTACACCGAGTTTAAACGATCGGACGGATATACAATCTGGACGCATAATGACCAATGGGAGGGGCAGAGGTGGAACATATCACCAGGCAATATTTACAGCGAAGTGAAGAAAATTAAACTTGACCCGTCAGCAGGAAAAACTATAAAGATAATCTGCGATGATGTTGTCCCGCCGGTAATAATCCCTCCCGATACAAAATGGGTCAAACGCATAAAATTCCAGAGCAAGATTCTGACCGAATTCTGGGGCCAGCCTATCTTTTTGGGGGCTGTTATCCTGCTGCCTGAAGGATATGACAGTAGTCCTGACATGTATTACCCTGCAAATTATGTTCAGGGCCATTTTTCTCTGAGAGCCCCCTATGGTTTCAGTTCTGAAGAGCCGGGCAGGAATAACCCATGGCTGAAGAGGGGGAATGATTTTTTCAAATACTGGACATCGGACGCTTGTCCCAGGATGATAGCAGTAACCTTTCAACATCCATGCCCGTATTATGATGATTCTTATGCTGTTAATTCGGAGAATGTTGGGCCTTACGGGGATGCAATAATAGAAGAGCTTATTCTTTATCTGGAAGAACATTTCCGGATTATCTGGAGGCCGTATGCAAGGGTATTGTCCGGAGGTTCTACGGGCGGATGGGAGTCATTTGCCCTTCAGGTATTTCATCCCGATTTTTTTGGAGGCACGTGGTCTCTTTGTCCGGACCCTCTTGATTTCAGGTACTTTCAGTGTATTGATATCTATAAGGATAAAAATGCCTTCTTTAAGGAATCGGGCTGGATTAGAGTCCCTACGGCAAGTAACCGCAGTCCGGATGGAATTGTCAGGTTAACTTCTAAACAGAGGAATCACATGGAGCTTGTCATGGGGACCAGAAACCGCTCAGGAGAGCAGATCGATATATTTGAAGCTGTTTTTGGGCCAGTTAGTCCGGATGGATATGTTAAGCCGCTTTTTAATAAAAAAACTGGCGGGATCGATCCTTCTGTTGCTGAATACTGGAAAGAACATTTTGATCTCCGCTATTATCTTGAGAAAAACTGGTCATGGCTCGGGCCTAAGCTTGTAGGGAAACTTCATGTCTATGTGGGAGATATGGATACTTTTTATTTAAACAATGCTGTTCGATTGCTTGAGAATTTTCTCGAAAAAACAAAGCATCCATATTATGAAGGTGTTGTTGAATATGGAGACGGAAAACCTCACTGCTGGGGTCCTAGAGGGCCTGAACTAATAGAATTAATGGCAAAACATGTTATTAAAAATTCGCCCGATAAGAAGCTTACTGTTGTAAAGAATAAACAGCATTAGACATGGAAACTCAGAATTCAGCATTTCGAATGAAATCGTCAGGCGAGGAGACCTTCTCCATTGTGATGTCGGAAAAGATTTGACTTCTAATTTTCCCCGTGCTATAGATTTTTATCTCTATCTTTGGTTAGGATGTGGAGGAGTAAATCCAGTCAAATAAGGGGGGATGATGTCAGGAAAAAAGATTGAAAGAAGAGATTTTTTAAAGTCATTATTGGTTGGGGTGCCGGCACTGGCTCTAGAGTGGAGCTCTTTTCCAAGAGGAAAGCCCACAGGATTGGAAGATGAAAATGCATTTGATGCAGTCATCATTGGATCTGGCCTTGGAGGATTGAGTTGTGCAGCCGCTTTTGCAAGGCAGGGATTTAAACCTTTAGTTCTGGAGCAGCATTATCAGGCTGGCGGGTATGCAACTACATTCAAACGGCGTGGAGGGTTTGTTTTCGATGTGTCTCTGCATTCAACAACTATCGGAGAAAGAAATGGAATTCACAATCTCATTCCGGGCTTTCCTGAAATTAAAGATGTGGAATTTATCCCTTATAAGCACCTTTACCGAGTAATTTATCCTGATTATGATTTAAATGTGCCTGCAAAAAATCTTAAAGGTTATATTGCAAAAGTTTCGGAAATCTTTCCGGATGAAAAGCAGGGGATTGAAGGATTATTTGAGGACATGATGGGGTTAACAGGTGATATTAACAAGTATTCCAGCGCAGAGGGCAGTATAGATATGACCCGTTTCCCTTCCGAATTTCCTTATTTATTCAAGTGTTTCAATAAAACCTGGGGGGATTTAGTAAATATGTGGATCAATAATCCCAAACTGAGAACTATTGTTTCGTCTCTTTGGGGTTATTATGGACTTCCTCCTTCCAAACTTGCCTGTATTTATTATGTCCTTCCAACGATGGGATACCTTCAGGAAGGCGGGTGTTATCCATTGGGCAGATCCCAGAAAATAAGCAGCAGCATGGTTAAATTTATAGAAGAACGTGGGGGTAAAGTTATGCTTCAGACCAGAGTGGAAAAGATTTTAATAGAAGGCCATTCTGCATATGGAGTAAAAGTCGAAGGCGGAAAAGAATACACAGGGAAAGTCGTGGTATCGAATGCCAACACATATGATACTTTTCATAACATGATGAATGAGGAAGAGCATCTGAAGAGTTATCTGGCAAGAATGGATAGTTTTACAGCCAGTCTTTCGTCTTTTCAGGTATTTCTCGGATTGAATAAAGACCTGATTGGTGAAATCGGGATTAAAGATGCTGAGATCTTTTATGAAACCGGATATGATATAGAAGCAGATTATAAAGCCAATCTAAAAGCAGATGTGGAAAAGGCCGGCTTTGGTCTTATGCTTTACGACAATGTCTATAAAGGATATTCTCCTGAGGGAAAAAATACTGTCAATATTCTGACGCTCCAGGGATTTGAGCACTGGAGAAAATATGAGGCTGATTACTGGAAAGGAAATAAGGCAGAGTATTTTGCGGAAAAGGAACGGATGGCCGATGTCTTGATAAAACGGGTGGAGAAAACGTTGCTTCCCGGGCTTTCGAAGGCTGTTGAGGTTAAGGAAATTGGCACACCTTTGACGAATGTCCGGTTTACCGGTAATTATCGCGGAGCAATATATGGATGGGATCAGACTCTTGAAAACTCTCCTCCACGACGTCTTGCTCAAAGAACACCGATAAAAAATCTTTATCTTTCCGGAGCATGGACGACTCCTGGAGCTGGTTATAGTGCTGTCCTCTCGAGCGGGCTGCAGTGTTTTGCTGAGATTATGAAGAATTGGTAAGGGGGAGAAAGATCTATGAATGAACTTAACATACAATCGCAGATAACTTTTCTATATTATAAGGATTTGGCCGGGGCAGTTCGGTTCTACGAGGATGTGTTGAAATTTCCGTTATTATACCTTTTGAGACGGGTGTTTTCTTTACAAGCTTTTTTATTTTTGACTTTGGTATTTTCATGTGATATTAAGCTAAATAATATAGGAGAAGATGATAACCTGTAAGAAAGAAGCAGGTAGATATGTCAGTTCAAAGACAGGGCTGTCTCTTTTAAAAAAAATGGAGGAATAAATGAAAAGATTAAAAATTCTTTTATGGTACAAACAATGTGTTTTCTTGTCTGCCATTGTTTTGCTGCTCTCTTTTATTGGCTCTGGATGTTCTAGAATTAATAAGGAAGAGAAAATAATAAAACCGCCTGTAGCTGAAAAAATCAAGAAGGAATTAACCATTCACGGAGATACACGGATAGACAATTACTACTGGCTGAATGAGCGGGAAAATTCAAAAGTAATAGAATATCTAAAAGCAGAAAATGAATATAAAGAAGCAGTCATGAAGCATACAGAAACACTTCAGGAAAATCTTTACAATGAGATTGTTGGGAGGATTAAACAGACGGATATGTCTGTTCCCTTTAAGACAGAAGGATATTACTATTACAGCCGTTTCGAAGAAGGAAAGGAGTATCCTGTGTACTGCCGGAAGAAAGAGAGTCTGGAAACGGAAGAGGAGATCTTATTGAATGTCAATGAGATGGCTGAGGGCTATGGTTTCTACCATGTTGCAGGATTAACGGTGAGCACTAATAACAATCTTATAGCATTTGGAGTGGATACTGTCAGCCGGAGAAGATATACGATTCATTTTAAAGACCTGACCACTGGAGAAATTCTCCCGGATGAAATTCCGAATACTGCCGGTCAAGCTGCATGGGCAAACGATAATAAAACCGTTTTTTACTCAATCAAAGACGACTCTCTGCGTTCCTATAAGATTTTCAAGCACATTCTTGGAAGCGAAGTTTCGGCTGATAAAGAAATTTTTCACGAGAAAGACGTGACATTTAGTACTTATGTGTACAAATGCAAGTCAAAAAAATATTTATTTATTGCATCGGACAGTACTTTATCCACTGAGTACCAATATCTGGATGCAAACAGCCCTGATGGTAAATTTAAAATCATACAGCCTAGAGAAAGAGACCTTGAATATAATGTAGATCACTACAAAGACAAATTCTATATCCGGACAAACCTCGATGCTAAAAATTTCAGGCTGGTAGAGACACCTGTAAATAAAACATCAAAAGAGAACTGGACAGAAGTCATCCCTCACAGGGTGGATGTGCTGCTGGAAGGATTTGAAATTTTCAAGAATTTTCTGGTTGTAAGTGAGCGGAAAGACGGCTTGATCCAGCTGCGGGTGATCAAATGGGATGGCAGAGAAGATCATTATATCGATTTCGGTGAAGAAACATATATGGCTTATATATCGAACAATCCAGAGTTTGATACAGATCTGCTTCGATTTGGATATACATCTTTGACTACTCCCAGGTCAACTTTTGATTATGATATGAACACAATGGAAAAGAAGCTTTTAAAACAGCAGGAAGTTGTAGGCGATTTTGACTCTGATAATTATCATGCGGAAAGACTGTACGCCACGGCTAAAGATGGCGTAAAAGTCCCGATCTCGCTCGTTTACAGGAAGGGGCTCGAAAAAAACGGAGACAATCCGCTTCTGCTCTATGGCTATGGTTCTTACGGGGCAAGCATGGATGCTTCTTTCTCTTCTGTCCGCTTAAGCCTGCTTGATCGGAGGTTTGTGTATGCACTGGCGCATATCCGCGGCGGACAGGAAATGGGGAGATACTGGTATGAAGATGGCAAACTGCTGAAAAAGAAAAATACATTTACGGATTTCATTGCCTGTGCTGAGCATCTGATTACAGAAAAATTTACAAGTCCAAGTAAGCTGTTTACATCTGGTGCAAGCGCAGGCGGGCTGCTTATGGGTGCGGTGTTAAATATGCGGCCTGACCTTTTCAAAGGAGTTATCGCAGGAGTTCCCTATGTGGATGTTGTTACGACCATGCTGGATGACAGCGTACCCCTGACAACGAGCGAATATGATGAATGGGGTAATCCCAATAACAAGGAATACTACGATTACATGCTTTCCTATTCTCCTTATGATAATGTGGAGGTCAAGGATTATCCTGCACTGCTTGTAACGACAGGGCTGCATGATTCTCAGGTCCAGTACTGGGAGCCTGCCAAGTGGGTTGCCAAGCTCAGAGAATTAAAGACAGATGATAATATTCTGCTGCTTCACACTAATATGGAAGCCGGGCACGGTGGAGTTTCAGGGCGTTTCCGAAGGTATAAAGAAACAGCTCTGGAATATGCCTTCATGCTGGACCTTATTGGGATAACGGAGTGACAAGCTATCACAGCAAATCATCATTAAAAATTTATGGAATAAATCTTGCAGTTGATTTGTCTAACACAGTAAAGGAGAAGAGAAATGAAGAAAGTAATAACATTTTCGATTGTATTTTCGGTTTTAATTTTGTTTTCCACCAGTGCTTTTGCACAGCATTTTGGATGGGGAATGAGAGATCATGGTTTAAGGGGATTGAATTCGACAAGAATTCTACGTGTTCTCAAGGCAAATCAGGAAGATCTAAAGGTCACTGACAGTCAGCTTAAAAAGATCGAGGAGCTAATATTTGGTCTTGAAAAGAAGATGATTTCTTTACAAAGTAGATCTGGAGAAATGAGTCTGGAGTTGAGAAAAATTATGATGGATGAAAAGGACCCTGATTATGAAAAAATTAAGGAGGCTCTTTCCAAACAAGCAAACATTAGACATGACGTCTTTATAGAAAGGCTGAAGACGAGAAAAGAAATTGAAAAAATACTGACACCCGAACAACAAGAGGCAATTAAATCGATGAGGAAAGACCTAAACAGAGGAAGAAGAATATTCAATAGAGAGGGTAGAAAGGCACGGTTTCCCGGATTTAGGAGCCGGATAAGAAAGTAGTTAGAGAAGGTTTAACGTTAGCCCTTGGCTTTGAAAGAAGTCAAGGGCTTTTTTTTGCTTTGTCATGATGGATATTTATGTTTCCTCTGGTTATTTTTACGTCTGATTGGAAACGGCCTCCGCAGATTACGGAATAAGGGGCGGCCTTTAAATCTGTTTTTAAGACGTTTTTTTTGTTCAGGAGTCAGAATCGAATCTAGTTCTGTCCTCATAGATTTTTCTTCATTAAGCATTTCTGAAAGAAAGTTGAAACGCATTTCTAACATGCGGCTTGAGTGTTTATCTAAAATCTCCATGATTGCCTTATGCTGTTTGGCGTCAGGTTTGATTATTTTTTTATATAACGGGATAAAATGATTTGGGCTTCTTGTTGATATTATATTCCTGATTCGGTTTTGTGTAAAAGTCCTGTTTAGCAGTGCGCCGATAACGATTCCAATCCCTAAAGTTACAATTATAATTAAAGCGGTTTTTATTTTTATGTTCATTTTTATCTCCCCGATTCTAAAATAATGGCATTTGAAGGATTTCTTCAAATGTTTCATCAGGTGTGTAGAAGATCTCTTCTGCGGTCAAGCTGTTACCTTTCCAGAGATTGTAGGAATGTTTGAAAATATAATTGTTGATTTTTTTTATAATTTTATAGATATTGTTTTTTTAATCGGTCTGATACATATTGATACATATTATAAAAATGAAATTATATACAGCTAGGAGAGTTTAAATGGCAGTTTTAAGAAAATTTAAAGCTTTAAGGCCGAAAAAAGGGCTGGAAAAACAGGTTGCTTCTTTTCCTTATGATGTTCTAAGCAGTGAAGAAGCGAGGGAACTTGTAAAGGGCAATCCGTATTCTTTCTTACATGTTGTTAAACCCGAAGTGGATCTGCCTGCAGGGACAGACCTATATTCCCAGCCGGTATATGATAAGGCAAAGGAGAATTTTGAAAAATTTATTAGGGAAGGCATATTAATTAAAGAAAAATCTCCTGAATTGTATATCTACAGACAGACTATGGAAGGCAGAGCCCAGTATGGTATCGTTGGCTGTGTTTCCGTAGAAGATTATAATAACGGTGTAATAAAAAAACATGAGTTTACAAGGAAAGATAAAGAGATAGACAGAACAAAACATGTGGATATTACAAATGCAAACGCTGGTCCGGTCTTTTTTACATATAGAGCCAAAGAGTCCATCGACAGATTGGTTGCAAAAGCAGTCATAAAGGAACCTGTTTATGATTTTACAGCCAGTGATGGAATTGGTCATACAGTCTGGATAATAGATGATGACAGTATAAGTAACGAACTTATTAAAGAATTTGAAGATATCGATTATATTTATATTGCCGATGGACATCACAGGTCTGCTTCTGCGGTGATGGTTGCTAATAAGAGAAAAATGGCCAACCCTGATCATAAAGGGGATGAAGAGTATAATTATTTCCTTGCAGTATTATTTCCGGATAAACAGCTTCATATAATGGACTATAACAGAGTATTAAAAAATCTAAATGGCCGCACGAGAGAAGAACTATTTATAGAACTGGAAAAGATATTCACGATAGAAAAAATAGGTTCAGTACAATATAAACCGATAAAAAAAGGCGATATCGGGATGTATTTAGATAAAGAGTGGTTTAAATTAAGCGTAAGAAGCGAACATGTTGATTATAGTGACCCTGTAAACAGCCTTGATATTTCTGTTCTTCAAAATAACATTCTCAGGCCGTTTTTCGGAATAGAAGACCCCAGGGCAAGTAATGATATTGATTTCATAGGAGGCATAAGAGGTTTAAGCGAACTTGAGAGATTGGTGGACAGCGGGGAGTTTAAAGTTGCATTTGCCATGTATCCAGCATCGATTGAGGAACTCATGAATATTGCGGATGCGGGGAAGGTCATGCCTCCAAAGACAACATGGTTTGAACCTAAATTGAGGAGTGGGTTACTAATTCACTCCCTCACGTAGATTATTCATAAAAATTGCTTCATGCGCTGTGCCTTGCATCTGCAGCAAGCTTGGCTCGTGAATAATCCACGTTCACCTGAATTATTCATGAAAATTGCCGTTACTCACGCAAAATAGGCCGGGTAAGGCATGTAGGCCCGCCTTCAGCTTTAAGCGAGATTTCATTTCCAGAGTAAGTGGAAACACGGCAGCCCGCTTTCTCAAGCCGTTTCCTTGTAATAGGGTTGCCTTCCAGCATGATGCAGTTGCCCGGGGCTGTGGCTAGAACGTTCGGCCCCATTGTCTTGAATTCTTCTTCGGGGACTTCGATCAACTGAAAACCATGCGCCTTAAGGTATTTCCAGAAAGGGACTGACAGCAAGGGTCTGTAAATCACCGCCATATTGTGGTCGACAATGCTGATCAGGGAGAGCAGGTGAAGGCAAGCGTCAGGGCCTGTAAAGTAGGGTAGTTCAACCGGCATGACATTGACGTCCAGCCTTGAAAGAGCTTCCTTCAACTGGCGGAGGCCTTCGGCGTTGGTGCGAAAACCAAGGCCTACTGCCAGAGTGTCGTGATCAAGCCATAGAAGGTCCCCGCCTTCTGCAAGAGCCTGCCCGTAAAGTGAATAATATACCGGAATGCCAAGGGCTTCCAGGCATCTGGCCATAGGAATTTCTTCTCCCCGGCGAAGATCTTTCCCCATCCTCAAGATAACGGCTCCCTGGTCTGTAATCATGACCGGATCGAAAACATAAAGGGCATCAGCCCGATCGGGCTGAGGTTCGTCATGATAGATCACATCGGCTCCTGCCTGGCTGAGGAGTGAAACAAATGTATCGTGTTCCTTCCTGGCGACTGTTAGGTTGGGCGGGCTCGTATAATGCCACTTGGCCGGATCAGCATTTCCGAAGGATTTATCCGGCCGCTTAACAAGAACTTTGCGCAAGGGTGCAATCATGCTCTGGCTGCCATAGTTTTTGTTCATATTATCTTTCCCAGGGAAAAGTATACACCTTCAAGGAATCGGGAAAAAAGGCTTAAGAATCCGCACTTGTTGTTACAATTCTGAAACCGGAATCATGGTCATGTTTGAATTTTTTCAATCTCTCTTCAAGAAGCGGCAGTTGGTCTCTGCTTATTAAGGAAACACAGGCTCTGATACCTTCAAGCCGGTCGCTTCCTGTTGTGGATAAAGAAATGGAGCTTATTCCGTAGTAAAGCAGTTCTTCCACAAGTTCGTTCCCTGAAAAACCGGGGTACGAGAGCGTAAAATAAAATCCGTCTGCAATAGGTTCGCTTTCGTCCATGTCATAGACTATTTTGAATCCGTTATCAGTAAACAGTTTTTTCATCGCCTTGGCGCGGTAAGCGTACTCTTTAACGTAATCTAAAAAGTGGAACTTGCCGTCATTAACAGCTTTTAACAGGGCCGCCAGACCATATTGGATTGAATGTGAAACACCGGAAGTAAGTGCATACATGGCGCCGAAAATATATGCCTTGCCGAATATACGGCTGCCAAAATATTTTTCAAGATTATCTTCCTTTGAGTTGAACAGTTTGTCGGAGATGGCAGTCATGCCTATCCTCTGACCGGCCAGGCTGAATGACTTGGAGCTCGAGATAAGCAGAATATAATTATCTGTATAACGTGCGACAGTTGGAATATATGGCGGTTCTCCAGGTTTAGAATAGTCTTTGCGGAAGTCCATCCCGAAATAAGCGAGGTCTTCCAGCACTATAACATCGTAACGGGTAGCTAATTCTCCTATTATACGGAGTTCAGCTTCCGAAAAAATGATCCAGGAGGGGTTGTTGGGATTTGAATAAATAAGTGCGGCGATATCCCCACCCTTCAAATAGGATTCTAATTTGTCCCTGAGTTTTTCTCCTCGATACTCATATATGTCGAAATTGATGCTCTGGAGGCCGAGAACCTTGACCTGTCTTTTATTTACCGGAAAACCTGGATCGATAAAGAGGATTTTATCTTTATTTATTTTTCTGCGGCTGGATATCATTAAAGACATATAACACCCCTGCATGGAACCAACCGTGGGGAAGCATCCTTCTTCGCTGACGTTGATATTCATAAAGTTTTTAATGAGCCTGGAAATCTCTCTTTTTAATTCAGGGATTCCATCAAATGGAGGATATTTTGATCCCACACCTCTCTTCAAAGCCAGGATTTCAGCTTCCACTTCGATTGTTGGAGGGTCCAGTCCTGGGACGCCCATTTCCATCCGGATGAATTTATCCCCAGTCGCTTTTTCGATATTGTCTACTATCCGGTTTAATTCTCTGATAGAAGCTTGACCGATGCATTTTAAGTTCATCTCGTCGATTTTTTCTTTGACAACCTTGCTGTTGATAGGTGTTTGTATCAATTTTGGCTCCTTGTTTATATGGGAATATTTAAATTTGAGAAGATATTTTAACTGAAATCGGGATGAAATGAAACGAAAATAGTGAAAACAAAAAATTTTATTCAGCCAAATGGGAAAATCGATCTGTTCATACTGCAAAATGCGATACTGCCGACTTCAATTAAATAAAGAAAATACAGCTTGAGATTTTATTTATTTTTGGAAAAAGAGGATGTTATAGGGAATTATTGTAAATTGAAACTAGTATCGGGCTCAGTCGTCCTTATTTCAAATTCACTAAGTCGTCCGAGCAGTTTTTTACTCTGAAGATGTTTTTTTATATGAGAAACCTTTCTATGACTGAATACACCTAGAAGCTGTCTGTATCCTGCCTCGTCGTAAAGGTATAAAACTTTTTTACACTTTGCCATTTTTGAGGCTTTTTCAATTTGGGATTCACAACTCATATTCTGGGGTGATTGCATTTTTGTTTTTCTCCGTCTTTTATTTAAAAGAATTTGCAGCAAAAATCATGCCATAATGAAAATAGTCAGCATGCAGGTCATTTTTTTTCATAATAAAGCTTATAGCAGAGCAAATATACGAAGTCAAACCTAGAGAGAAGCTAAAAATGTGGGATGCCTCATCAAGAACAGCAAATGGGCGAACTAACTTAAAAATTTGATGGTCAATTCCGGGGACATCATCAATAGTGTTCCATCAAGCCCGAATTATAAAAATTTATGTTGAAATCATTGAAGTTATAGCGCCAAAAATCAGAATTCGCTTTCAAATCGATTACAGTGATAAATTTCTCTAACGTACTGATATTAATGACTTTAGACTGAATCCAAAAATGGTCGTTGGGACAGCACTGGGACATCATACTTAATTGGATTTGATTGCCCTGGAATTCAAAATGCAAAATTGTCATCGCGAATGAAGTGGAAATGTAAGAAAATAGGAAAATGGTGGGCGATACAGGATTTGAACCTGTGACTCATACCGTGTGTAGGTTAGACGGAAAAAGGAAAAAACACATAAAACAAACAATTTCCCATGTAAAACGTAGGAAAATCAGAAAGAATCTTTTTTATTCATCAGCATTTTTTACCTTTCAGGCGAGCCGACCCAACCTACCCCTCGAATTGTGAATAATCCAGGTTAAAGATATGTTAAAATTCTGCATAGTATGTCGAAAATATGTCGACATACTATGTGTAAATGTGCTATAAATTCATAATGTAAAAAGACTGGATAGGAAAGTTAGAACCAGATTCATAAAGAAAAATGTCAATTTTAGATATAAGGAGAGTAATTGATAGAGAGATTTTTGATTACCAGGCACTTTTGGATGCCTTGAAAGGATATGCCCATCCTAGGGATAAAATCACCGATCTGATTCGTAAGAAATTAATTATACGAATTAAGAAGGGACTTTACATCTTTGGTGATGACTACCGCCGACACTTGTATTCCCGGGAGCTTCTGGCTAATCTTATTTACGGACCGTCTTATATCTCTCTGGAGTATGCCCTCCATTACCACGGACTAACGCCCGAAAGAGTTGAATCGCTGACTTCAGTAACAACAGGGCGTTCCCGGCGATTTTTAACTCCGGTGGGTCTTTTCACATATCGAATAATTCCACCACGAGCCTACCAGCTAGGTATGACTAGGGTTGAAGCTGGCAACAAGCAGTCATTTTTGATTGCTGGGCCGGACAAAGCTCTTGCCGATAAAATTGTAGCTGATCGAGGAATTGCGATTCGAACACAAACAATTTTATATGAATATTTGGTTCATGATCTTAGGATCGATCCTGTTGTCCTAACCGAAATGGACCCTAAAAGAATCGCTGAATTTGCTGAAAAGTACCGCTCTCGTAAGCTCCAACTGTTCAGAGGGCTTATCCATCGTCTTCGCCGATCTAGAAAGGAGAACTAAATGCATGAAGCGATCTCTCAAATGCTCTCTAAATATGAATGCAGAACAATAGATGATTACATTCGCGCTCTTAGAGAAATTTTACAAGAGATCGCACTGCTCGGGCTTTGGCGGAGGAAATTTTTTGAAAATGTAGCTTTTTATGGAGGAACGGCTCTTCGGATCCTTTATGCTTTAGACCGATACTCCGAAGATCTTGATTTTTCCTTACTAAAACACAAGAGTGACTTTGATATCTCAGGATACAGTGTAGCCCTGCAGGAAGAGCTTTTCGCCTTCGGATTCGAGGTCAAAATAGAACGGATTAATAAAGCCATCAAATCTCCGATTCAATCCGCCTTCTTGAAAGCTAACACTCGTAATCAACTTATTGCCATTGCGGTAGGAGAAGAGATCGTAAAACAGATCCCAAGAAGGCAAGTCCTGAAGATTAAGCTGGAAGTGGATACTGATCCGCCATCTGGTTTTTCTACCCACTCCCGCTATCTGCTTAAACCCATACCATTTGCAGTGCGGTCCTACATGCTACCTGATTTGTTTGCAGGAAAAATGCACGCCGTTCTGTGTAGAGGGTGGAAAAGTCGGGTAAAAGGACGAGATTGGTATGATTTCGTATGGCTTGTTGCGAATTATCCTGAAATGCACCTTTCACATCTGGAACAGAGGATGCGTCAAACCGGACACTGGATTTCAGATGAATCCCTGTCAACTCAGGTATTTCACAAGCTCCTGAGGGAAAGGATTGAATGTCTTGATGTGAATATGGCGCGTCGTGAAGTAGAACCTTATATAAAGAACCTAGAGGCGCTAAATCTTTGGTCTCGGGAATTCTTTATGGATGTTGCTTCTCGAATTGTAATAATTTAATCTAATCAAATCCCAAGTAAACATCCCCCAAGTGAAAGAAGTATTTCTGCTTTAACGTATAGTGTTGTTTCTTCATAATCACATAAAATATTCCAAAACAAATGAAAAAAATTAGACCCACAGTTTTTGAATTCCGGGGACATCATACTTAATTGGATTTGATTGTCCTGGAATACAAAATGCGAAATTGTCATCGGCAATGAAGTGGAAATGTAAGAAAATAGGAAAATGGTGGGCGATACAGGATTTGAACCTGTGACTCATACCGTGTGTTGGTTAGACGAAAAAAAGAGAAAGCGCAGAAAATAAACAATTTTCCCTGTAGAGTGCTGATTTTTCTGATCATTGAGTTTTAGATATTTTGAAACTTTTTTAAAAATTCTGAAGTTTGTATAATATGAATTACTTAAAATCATTTGAATAGACTCAGAGTTTTATGGATCAGGAGGGAGAAATGAGTCAAAAGAGATATATACTTTTTGCTTTTATAATTTTATTCTTAGCAATCCATTATAAACTTGTCTTTACCTCCCCTGAGGATAATTTCCAAAAGAAAATTGACAGTTATGTTCGTACTGCGGTTGATGCAGGATTTTCGGGTGCTGTGCTGGTCGCCAAAGGAGGAAAAGTGATCCTCCAAAGCGGATATGGGTTGGCCGACAGAGAAAAAAACATTCCGGTAAGGAAAGAAACTATATTTGATATTGGATCCATCACCAAACGCTTCACCAAGGCTGCTATCTTAAAATTGGAAGAGCAGGGAAAGCTTAAAAGAAGCGATACTCTCAATAAATTTTTTGACAATGTCCCTGAGGACAAGGCTGGGATTACTGTAAAGCAAGTTCTTGAGCATACAGCTGGTTTTCACGAATACCATGACACTACTGGCGATTTCGAAGAGATGGATCGAGAGCAAGCATTAAAAACGATTCTCAACCAGAAACTTCTTTTCAAGCCTGGAGATCAGGAGGCCTATTCCAACTCTGGTTACACACTGTTGGCAGTCATTATTGAACTTAGTTCCAAACAATCCTACCAATCCTTTCTCGAGGAGTATTTGTTTAAACCAGCCGGTATGAACCGGACAGGATTCTACCGGGATTCTTTGTGGAAAGAGGACGAGGTTGCTATAGGCTATGAAGGCAAGACTATCGGCGAGAAAAACTCTCCCTATTACTGGCCGCACATGACATGGGCACTTATTGGAGGAGGGGGGATGGTTTCTTCTGTTGGCGAACTCTATAAATGGATTCAGGCTCTTGAAGCCGGCAAGGTCCTAACAGAAAAGACAAAAGAGAAAATGTATGATCCACAGGGGAATCCTATGGCCTATGCTGGAGGAAATGATTTTGGATTCAGTACAGTTGTTTTCGAGTACCCCAAAGAAAAAAACTATATCATTGTTGCAACCAATGCACATGGCAATGTTAGCGCTCCCTCCCTGGGTCGGCAGATCTCCAGGATTCTGAAAGGCGAAGAGCCGCAAAGCATTAAACCAGATGACATTAAAAAAAGCTCCTCCGTTGCTGGCAAATGGGGGCTTCCCAACTCACCAACGGGCAAAAGGTCCAGTGCTTTCCTGGAAGCCGTCAATCGCCAGGATTTGGATTATGTGCAAGATTTCATTGAAGAGAATCTGACCCCTGCATTCATCGGTCAGTTTTCCATGGAGGAGCACCTCTCTATTTTTAAAAAGATACATGAAGAAATGGGAGAGATAAACCTCCTGGGTGCAAAAAAAACGGGTGAGTTCACCGCTGAGCTTTTGATTCAATCAAAAAGCTCGGGACAGCTTCTCAGGATCTTACTTGAGCTTGAGCCCGATGAGCCCTACCTAATTTCTGGTCTGTCCATTAAAGAAGAAAAAAAATAGAAAACTCATCTGTGTTTTTTAACAAAATTTAATAAATCAACTGAATTACCTTTTATTGATTGACTTGGAAATGCTGTGACCTGCCCCCCATCAAGTATCTCCTGTAAAGATAGATTTTTATGCGCATGAACCTGCCCCTGATTAGGTCCGTTTTGGATGCGGAAAACTATCATGAGGTAGGTAACTTATTGAAAACAAAGTGGTGGGCGATACAGGATTTGAACCTGTGACTTCTACCGTGTGAAGGTAGCACTCTACCGCTGAGTTAATCGCCCAGGCTCTATATTTTTATGCAAGTTATTAACAATTGTCAATATTATTAGGATATTTTGAGTTTTCCCAGGTATTGCTGCTTTAAATTTGTTAACTTTATTGACAATAAGGTATTTTCCATTTATAAATAAGGTGATGGCCATCCAGAGGTGTCCCTACTGCAAAGCAATGATTGATGAAGATCTGGAGTACTGTTCTAACTGCGGCACAAGGCTTTTATTTCCAGAGGACGAATTTATCGAAGAGGAAATCCCTGGAGAAAAAATTGTTGACGAGGAAGTGAAGATGGAAGAGCCCGAGCCAAAAAAGAAGCGAAAAAAAGGGAAAAAGAAAGCTGCTTCAAAAAAGAAAGAAAAAGAGTTGTCGGCTCTTAAAGAAAAAGAAGAAACTGCTGAAATAGAGAGCGGAGAATCAAAAAAGGGAGAAGAGCCAATTGAAGACGAAGAAAAAATTGAAGAAGTATCTCAAGCAGAAATAGAGGAAGAATCTGACGAATTGGCTGATCTTGAGCAGGAAGTGGAACTGCAGGAAAAGCCTGCAGAGAAGTCAGAAACCGAAGAAGGAATCCAAGATGAAAAAGAAATAGAGGAAGAGATTTTGGAGCCGGTCGAAGAGGATTTATCAGGAGAAGAAGAAAAGAGCCAGGAAATATATTTCGCAGTTGAAGAAGAGGAGGAAATTGAAGAATCTCCTGACGAGAGCAAAAAAGTAGATTTTAAGACGGCTGATCTGGAGAAAATTGTTGACACGGCTGAAAAGGAAAAGGAAGACATTGATAAATTCCTGGATTCCCTGAGGGAAGAGCGGAAGCAGCATAAAGAGATAGAAGAAAGCAACGAGGATAAAGAAGACGAACTTCCTCCTTGGGCGGCAAATATTAAAGAAGCACCTCCTTCGGATATTCCTTTTACAGAAGAAGAAGGAAAGGAAGAACTCCTCGAACCAGAGGAGGACGTGTCTCATGTAGAAGAAGAGGAATATCTAGAACAGGAGGAGGCCTCTAATACAGAAGAAGAGGAAAGCCCCGAAGATGCCCAGACAGTTGATACGGGTGTAGGGATTCCTGAGAAAATAGACCAGCAAGATCTTTCCTTTGAGGGATATTACGAGGAAGAAGAAAAAGCCGGCATAGTAACCCCCCCGAAAGAAGTGGGAGCCTCAAGGTTTACGATCTGGCTGAAATCCGGCTTATTTGATGTTTTTTTTGTCGCGCTGCTTTGGTTTGTAACGCTCTGGATTGCTTCACATGTAATAGGTGTTTCTGTATTTCAATTGATTTTTTCTTCAACGTGGGAGTCCATTGGCTTCCTGGCTGCTCTTTTGGCTGTCTATTTTTTCCTGTTTTTGTTTTTTCTGGGAGAGACCATAGGAAGTTATCTTTTCTCCCGGGGAGAATGAATCCCGACCTCGCCTCCCAATTTGAAGTTTGCCCCCAAAAAATGTTCCCTGGCTTTCTTATCCGAGGCAATTTCCTGCGAAGTCCCTTTGATCAAAATATCGCCGTTTTCTATGATATAAGCCATACTTGCAATCTTAAAGGTATCCCGGACATTATGGTCAGAGAGTAGAATCCCAATTCCTTTGTTTTTAAGGTTCAATATGATTTTTTGAAGTTCGATGATTGTTAACGGGTCGATTCCTGTAAAAGGTTCATCCAGCAAGAGAAATTTTGGATTGAGAGCAAGGGCCCGGCAGATTTCAAGTTTTCTTCTTTCCCCACCCGAGAGGCTGTGTGCGGATTGTCTGGCCAGAGGAAGGAGGCCAAGTTCTCCGAGAAGTCGCTTTGATATTTCATTACGCTTTTTTACAGTGTGGTGCTGGAGTTCAAGGACCATCCTGAGGTTATTCTCTACTGTTGTCTTGAGAAAAACGGAATTTTCCTGGGGAAGATAGATTATTCCTTGTTTTGCTCTTTTATAGGACTGGAATGAGGAAATATTTTTGTCGTCTAAATAAATCGCTCCACTGTCAGGCCTGAGCAAGCCCACTATCATAAGGAAAATAGTGGTTTTGCCGGCTCCGTTTCTCCCAAGCAGCCCAATGATTTCACCGGACTTTATTTCAACATCTATGCCCTTGACGACAAGGCGGCTGCCGAAGCTTTTTTTCAGCTTTTTCGCTTTAATGATAGACATTGCTATACACTACTTTCATCCGCTAAAATACTAAGGTCATTTTCTTTAACTGTCAAGAAGTCATGAAAAAAGTTATCAGTGCATCACGAAGAACGGATCTAGTAGCCTTTTTTCCGGAGTGGCTTTCTTCTGCGTTTAATGGGGAAAAAGTGAGTGTTTACGGTCCTTCAGGGCACACTTATACGGTGGATTTAAGGCCGCAGGCAGTTCATACGATTGTTCTCTGGTCGAAAAACTTCTCTAATTTAATCGAGGACCATTTTGGTCTGCAGAATACACTTAAGAAGTACAGCCAGACATATCTCCATTTCACCATCACAGGATTGGGAGGGACTTTCATAGAACAGGGAGTTCCATGCACATCAAAAGCCATTTTGCAGCTTGACCCTTTGATAAAGATAATTGGACGGCCTGAGAGGATATCTGTACGGTTTGACCCGGTTATCTACTGGAGAGAAAAGAATGAGGTTAAAACTAATCTTTATTTTTTTGAAAAGGTAGCCCCGGAGCTTGCTGCCCGTGGAATAAAGGATATCAGGTTTAGCTTTGCACAGTGGTATGGAAAAGCCCGAAGGCGGGCAGCGAAGCATGGCTTTCTTTATATTGATCCCTCTCGGCAGGAGAAGAAAAAAGATGCGCAGTATCTTGCTGGAATAGCTCAAAGCCTGGGACTGCGGCTTTATTCGTGCAGCCAGAATTTTTTAGCGGAAGTTCGGGGCATTCAGCCTTCTTCATGTATCAATGGGCCGCTTCTCAAGCGTCTCCACCCTTCCGCAGAGCCTGTCTCTTCAAAAAAAGATGGAACCCAACGTACAGAATGTGGATGCACCGAATCCACTGATATCGGAAGTTATACACAGTTCTGCCCCCACGCCTGTCTTTATTGTTATGCAAATCCGTTGATATAGGCGGGATTTCGATTTGTTTAGCTCCGGATTATTCATACCTAAGGGGGATTGGGAGGGATTCGCCATGGCGGCCCGCAGGGTCTGGGCTCCAACCGTCACCAAGGCCAGGATGAAAGCGGCGGTGCCGGCCGCAACAAAAACCGTTATCCCGAACCTTTTATTGACTTTATATGTTTCTTCTATGTATTATCGGTAATGTAGCAGCTCAGAGGGTGGAAAATTGAACGAAAATGAGTAGAAATCAAAGCAATCCCAAAAGATAATTCCTATGTTACCTTTGAGGCCTATGACGTAGAATGGCCAATGATACATATTGGAAGCTGAGAATAGAAAAGTCAGCAATAGAAAGGGATTTCTACTTTCTTAATATTTTAAAGGCATCAGAGGTACAGTGCGGCTTATTGATAGAAAATTTACGGGTGAATTTGGAGTTGCACTCAGTATTTGATTTTTATGATTATAAGAATTCACTAAGGTGGAGGTGAGTGATGGAAACTAAAGAGGCAATTAATAAACGGCGAGCCTATCGTTCATTAGAGCCTGTAAAAATTACCAAAAAGTTAGTGAGGGATTTAGCAGAAAGTGCCCAATTAGCCCCTTCCTGTTTTAACAACCAACCATGGAGATTTGTTTTTGTCTATGACCCGACTGTTCTGAAAGAACTTCACCTGGCTCTATCAT